>ENA-ORSG01000005-ORSG01000005.1-human-gut-metagenome-genome-assembly--contig:-NODE-5-length-463805-cov-21.895489_pt1 | contig 463805 bp, 320 predicted proteins | sample MGYA00242189_ERZ509156 | MGnify/ENA primary metagenome ERZ509156 (study PRJEB26280, sample SAMEA2338666) | human gut metagenome | biome: human gut; feature: human-associated habitat; material: faeces...
ACCTGTAACCGGCTGATCCGTAGTCAGCTACTCTATTCAGTTGAGCTACGCGACCGTTATTTTGTTTTAACGGGTGCAAAGATACGGACTTTTCCCGAATTAGCAAGCTTTTCTCCGACTTTTTTTGTAGAAAATTATTCTATGAACCGATAATTGAATAGTTGTAAACCTATACTTAGTCCGACATTCCACTCCCTTTTCGGTGAGCTATAATGATTTACATATGCAGAGATATCTCCAAAAGGCAATTGACATACAACAGAAATTTCTCCTAAATATTCAAACTTGGAGAAAGCTTTTCCGTAATATGCTTTATTCAACGAGTTTTTTTCGATTGGATAAATAGGCATAAAACCATAAAATTCTCCCCGAAGATGGAACATCTGGCTTAAACGGTAAATAGGCCGAATGCCGGCTCCGACAAATTGATTGGCACGAAAGGCTTCGTTGTAAGTCAATTTGCTATGTAATGTAGGAGAAAACTCTCCAGCTTGCATCATTGTGGCCGTATAGTTCTCGGAGAAGTTTTTGGAGGCATACAGGGCTTTCAAATACCATCCTAAAACCCAATGTTCACTCATATTATGATATTTCTCTTTCATATAAGATAATTGCAGCCAGGAGTGATGATCTTTGTTGTTACTGGTCGTACTTCCTTCGCCCGGATAGAATCGTTCTTTTCCAACGAAAATCTGGGCTACAAGGGCTTCTCTGTATCCACGTGTAGGATATTGTTTGGAATTAAGAGTACTTCCATTAAAACTAATTGATCCACCAAATAAATCATAGCGGCTTTTATCAAATTTGTCATTTCCGAAGTCAATGACACTTTTTTGAAAATATTTATCCTCTATTCTTGCAATTCCTACTCCAAACTCTGCTCGCTTGCTCGAAAGGAAAGGTAATCCAACCTGTAATTTCAAGAAACGTTCGTCTTTCTGGTTAAAGGCCGGTTTGTTATTTCGCGAAAAAAGTTTGTCCTTCTTAAAATAGTCGAAAGTACTGATCGAACCTATAAGACGATACGAGGTAGGAATGGCAGTGGCAAAGTCTATTTTTGCCATAAATTGCACGTTGTTATATACCTTTCCAAGTTGCCCGTCAAGAATAAACTCTTTGGCATAGTAGTTTAAGTCCTGATAACTAAGTCCCAGGTAGATCTGATTCGAATTGGAGGTGGATATGTTACCTCCCAGCCGTACAGCAAAGTTGTTTTCCAGTTTGACTTTTAAATGCAGATCATAGGTGTCATCTTCCGGATTATAAATTGCATGCGGTATGATTTCTGAAATCATTTTATCTGATAGCAATCGAAAATAACCTTGCTTTAAATCTTCATAGGTGAATTCTTTGTTATCCGACTTATGAAATTCTTTCTTCATATATGCCTGTTGTTGTGGATTAGCTCCATCAATGATGATATTTTTAAAACGTAGTTCCGGGAAATTACTACGGTATACCATTCTCCTTAAACGAATATTGTCCAGATTCACACGCCGATGGATACGGCTTTTGATAGAATCCATCATGCTGATGGTTCGATTATATCCTATATCATGTAATTCGTCGATGCGTTGAAAATCCATCAGATTGACGTTGTCATATTTGAACGTCATTAAAATCCCCATAGAGTCCGGAATAGAATAGTCGGTTTTCTGCATCACCATATTCTCAATTTGACTCATGAGGTCATTTTCCTTGGGTTTAGTGGGATTGGTGGATACAACGCTTCCTATAATGACATCCGGATGGAAATCATCTCTCATGACGTCCGTGGGAAAGTTATTATAGATACCTCCATCGTAGGCCAGTACATTGTCTATTTCAATGGGTTTAAACATGAAAGGGAAGCTCATGGAAGCTCTGACGGCATCTCCTAAATCTCCTTCCTTCATGACTAACTGTTTTTTATTGTACACATCGGACGCAATGCAACGGAAAGGAACAAAAAGTTTATCAAAATCTCCCTTACAAGCGGCCGTAGCACGTGCATATAGGTCAACAAACACGAGATTCATTTGAATCGGGTTGACAACACTGGTAGGCAGGAATTGAGGTTTTAAACTCTTCAGTGAATCTTTGAATGAAAAACGAATATTGAAAAATTCGGGAGTGGGAAGATTCTTTTTGAAATGATATACGTATTTCTCTTCCACTTCTCCGGAATACCATCGTTTAAAGTCCTCCGATTTGAGCAGTTCTACCATGTCGTCAGGAGAGTATCCCATGGCATACAAGGAGCCGATAATGGCTCCCATGGAAGTACCAGCAATGTAGTCAATAGGGATGTTGTTTTCTTCCAATGCGCGAATGATGCCGATGTGCGTCATTCCTTTGGCGCCACCACCGCTTAATACAAGTCCTACTTTTTGGGCATGGATAGCCGGGATAATCAGCCATAAAGTAATGAACACTAAAAAAATCTTTCTCATAACCCAAATCAAACAATTGAATTTTTTGTCTATTAAGTGTTCAAATATATACAATACTTTTCAATTAATCGATATTTTGCCGATCGTTTTAAATTGAAAAAGAGCATTACAACGTGTATTTAACGTTGAATGCTCTTTCTTGAAGTATGTGTAATGTTTAAAGGGGCGATATTAAATCAGCTCAATGCTACGTTTTACGAAGTTATTCAAAGCTTCACCTCTTAACATATTGTTTTGAAGTAAGGCCAGATCGATAAGCTGGCGGATAACTTTGTTATTGCTTGCATAGCCGATAAAGATAGCTTCTTTCTTGCTTTTCAGATCATCCCACTTCTTGTCGAGATCGTTTAATTCATCTTTTTCAGCTGTTGGGATGTCTTCTTCCTTTTTATCCTTCTGTTTGTCTTTCAACTCATTACGTTGTTTGTTGACGTTATCCATTTCGGAGAGTATCGGAGCTACTTCTGCTTGACAGGCATTCTCTTCTTCATTCAATACTTGTTTTATCAACTTGTGGTCTGAATTCAGGATCAGATTGAACATGTCAGGCATTTCGCCGTAGAAGCTCATTCCGGCTTGAATATTTGCCATTTCTTTCATACGACGCATATATTCGCTTTGAGTAATCATGACCGGAGCCGAATTTTCTCCCAACGCTTGCGTCATCACATTGAATTCAACCTTATCCATTTTAGGCAATTGGCTCTTGAAGGCTGTTGTGATTGCATCTTGTTTGCTGGCTTCCAGAGTTTCACCTTTCTTGTCTTCTTTTACAATCAGATTGTCAACAACATCACTGTCTACACGGGTGAAACGGGATTTCTCAAGCTTTTGCTCCAACATACTTACCATAGCTACATCTAACTGGCCATCCATGAGCAAGACATTATAGCCTTTATTGGTTGCAGCCTCAATATAGCTGTATTGTTCGTCCTTGTTATTTGCATACAGATAGATTAGATTTCCATCTTTGTCTGTCTGGTTATCTTTAATAAGGGTCTGATATTCCTCGAATGTGTAATGTTTGTCATTTGTATCGGTGAAAAGGGCGAATTTTTGCGCTTTATCATAGAAATCCTCTTGTGTGAGCATTCCATAATTGATAAATATTTTCAAGTCGTTCCACTTTTCTTCAAACTGCTTACGATCATTCTTGAATATAGACTGTAAACGGTCGGAAACTTTCTTGGTGATATAAGTTGAAATCTTCTTCACGTTTGAGTCGCTTTGCAAGTATGAACGGGAAACGTTCAACGGAATATCCGGAGAATCTATTACTCCATGTAACAAAGTCAGGAAGTCCGGCACAATGCCTTCAACAGAGTCTGTTACATATACTTGATTGCAATATAACTGAATCTTGTTCTTATTTAATTCAATATTGCTCTTTACCTTCGGGAAGTAGAGGATACCAGTCAGATGGAATGGATAATCCACATTCAGGTGAATCCAGAAGAGTGGTTCATCAGACATCGGATATAGCTTGCTATAGAATGATTTGTAATCTTCATCCGAAAGTTCGCTAGGTTTGCGTGTCCACAAAGGAGTGGTATCATTGATTATATTATCTTCAGCCGTTTCTACCTGTTTGCCGTCTTTCCATTCTTTCTTTTTTCCAAATGCAATAGGAACAGGAAGGAAGCTGCAATATTTCTTCAGAAGTTCGGAGATACGTGCTTCTTCGAGGAATTCTTTGCAGTCGTCATCAATGTATAAGATGATATCTGATCCACGGTCGGCTTTTTCTATTTCTTCAATAGTGAATTCAGGGCTGCCATCACAAGTCCATTTTACGGCTTTTGCATCGTCTCTGTATGATTTAGTGATAATCTCCACTTTCTTTGCAACCATAAAGGCAGAGTAGAAGCCAAGTCCGAAATGTCCGATAATGGCATTTGCATCGTTCTTATACTTCTCCAGGAAGTCATTAGCTCCAGAGAAAGCTATTTGATTGATGTACTTCTCTATTTCTTCTGCAGTCAAACCGATACCACGGTCAGAAATGGTAATAGTATCTTTTCCTAATTCAACGTGAACAGTTAAGTCACCCAGTTCACCTTTGAATTCGCCAATAGAAGCAAGCGTATTCAGCTTCTGAGTGGCATCTACCGCATTGGATACTAACTCGCGCAGAAAAATCTCATGGTCACTGTACAAAAACTTTTTAATGATAGGGAAAATGTTTTCTGTTGTAACCCCAATATTACCTTTTTGCATAATACGTATATTTTTTTAGTTTATCTATTGATTAATTTTAATTGATATTTGTCCATACAGAGACAAAAAAAATGCCAGACCCGAAGGTCTGACATTATGGCATATTAAATTATTTTCTTATTCAGGAAATAACTCTATTCCGGAGAAACAACTTTCATCTCCAATTCGCCTTTTTCTTCATTAAGGGTTACTTGAATAGTATCTCCCTCTTTTAAAGACGAGGAAATGATGAGCTCGGATAAACCATCCTCCAGATAGGTTTGAATTGCGCGCTTCAAAGGACGGGCGCCATATTGTATGTCATATCCCTTGCTAGCGATGAATTCTTTCGCCTTATCTTCAATAACAAGCTTGTAACCAATAGATTCTATTCTATCGTACAATCCTTTTAGCTCTATGTCTATAATCTTTGTTATCGCTTCCAGAGAAAGTTGATCAAACGTGATAATCTCATCTACACGATTGATGAATTCAGGCGCGAATGATTTATTTAGAGCTTTTTGTATAACACTTCGCGAGAATTCTTTATCATCCAGGCGGCTTTGTGTCGCAAAACCAACACCACGTCCAAATTCTTTCAGCTGGCGGGTTCCGATATTGGAAGTCATGATAATAACGGTATTTTTGAAATCTACCATTCTGCCATAACTGTCAGTCAGACGACCCTCATCCATTACCTGAAGCAGGATATTGAATACATCCGGATGTGCTTTTTCTATTTCATCAAGCAATACAATAGAGTATGGTTTACGGCGCACTTTTTCTGTCAGCTGGCCACCTTCTTCATATCCTACGTATCCCGGAGGTGCCCCAACCAAGCGTGAAACAGTGAACTTTTCCATATATTCACTCATATCGATACGAATCAGTGCATCGGCAGAACCGAACATATACTTGGCCAACTCTTTTGCTAGGTGAGTTTTACCAACTCCTGTCGGACCTAAGAACATAAACGTGCCAATGGGCTTATTAGGATCTTTGAGTCCTACACGGCTTCGCAAAATGGCTTTGACCAGCTTTTCTATCGCTGTGTCTTGTGCGATGACTTTAGCTTGCAAATCTTCTTTCATACCTGCTAGCTTGATGCCTTCGGCCTGTGCCATTCGTTGTACTGGAATGCCTGACATCATTGAGATAACATTGGCAATTTCTTCTGCATCAACAGTTTGCCTGTTTTCTTTTAGATTGGCTTCCCATTCTTTTTTCATCTCATCCAATTGGATAGAAAGTTCTTTCTCCTTATCACGGAAGCTGGCTGCAAGTTCAAAATTCTGCGATTTTACAGCTTCATTTTTCTTGTTTTTAGCTTCTTCGATCAGCTTTTCCTGTTCTTCTATCTCTTTGGGTACATTGACATTAGTAAGATGTACACGTGAGCCGGCTTCATCTAAAGCATCAATGGCTTTATCAGGGAAATTACGATCTGTGATATAGCGGTCTGTCAGCTTGACACATGCTTCCAATGCTTCATCTGTATAATACACATTGTGATGATCTTCATACTTATCCTTGATATTACGCAAAATCTGCAGAGTTTCGGCAGCAGTAGTCGGTTCTACGATTACTTTTTGGAAACGACGTTCCAATGCGCCATCTTTCTCAATATTCTTACGATATTCATCAAGAGTGGTGGCACCGATACATTGTATTTCTCCTCTTGCCAATGCTGGCTTTAGCATATTGGCGGCATCCATAGAGCCTGCTGCAGAGCCTGCGCCTACAATCGTGTGAATTTCATCAATGAATAATATAACATTCGGATTCTTCTGCAATTCATTGAGAATGGAACGGATACGTTCTTCAAATTGTCCACGGTACTTTGTTCCTGCCACAACAGCAGTCATGTCAAGAGCAACGACTCGTTTATCAAACAGGATACGCGAAACCTTTTTCTGAATGATTCTCAATGCAAGACCTTCAACAATCGCTGATTTTCCTACACCGGGTTCACCAATCAGAATTGGGTTATTCTTTTTGCGTCGACTTAATATCTGCGCTAAACGTTCGATTTCTCTTTCTCTGCCCACAACAGGATCCAACCGTCCTTCTTCTGCCGCTTTTGTCATGTCAGTACCGAAATTGTCAAGTACCGGCGTATCATTAGACGGCTTCTTGGAAGCGGTTTGTGCCTGTTGGCGTTCATCCGAGCCACCTCTGCCGGAACGAGGAGAAGACATTTCTTCGTCATCCTCATCGTCTTCCGAAAAGCCCATGCCGGAATTGACATCCGGCTGCAATGTAGCTTGCTCCAGTACTTTCACGTAGTTTATATCGTTTGCTTCAAGTACGGAAGCCGCCATATTGTTTTTTTCTCTTAAAATAGCCAATAATACATGTTCTGTATCAGCGATGTTACTTTTCATTCCACGAGCTTCTAAAATACACATTTTTAATATCTTTGCCGCATCATTAGATAACGGCACCTCTGCATCAGGCAATAACATTTCATCAGCTTCTGCCTTCAGCTGAGCTTCAATCTGTTGCTTTATAGCAGCCAGATTGGTGTTGAGTTTAGACAATATCTCGATAGCTTTTCCTTCACCGTCACGGAGTATTCCCAGAAGCAGGTGTTCGGGACCTATATACCTACTTCTCAACCGGTTCGCTTCTTCCTTACTATAGACGATAATGTCGGAAACTCTTTGTGAGAATTGATTATTCATACTTTTTTCCTTTTCTTCTAAGGGTTATTCACTGGCAAATATACGCATTTAATCAAGTTTGTATTGCAATATTTGCTTTATTTCTTATATCTACAAATGGCGTGCCATAAAAACAGTGTATTTGTATTATATATATAAGGTATAACAAATAATAGGCTCTTTTTTACCGATGTTATTTATCTTTCCATATTATATTTATCGTTTTTATCTTTTTATTTTTGTATTTTAAAGTTTGGCGGGTTATCGTCTCGGTCATGATAAAACTTTCTTTCTAAAAACTTTCGTATATCGGGGAAAAGTAGTACTTTAGCGTGGTTTTTCACAAACCGTAGAATGTATAATTAATAATCATTTTAAATGCTTGAACAAGACAGAATTATAAAGATTAACATCGAGGAGGAAATGAAGTCATCGTACATTGACTACTCCATGTCGGTCATCGTTTCGCGTGCCCTTCCGGATGTTAGAGATGGATTTAAGCCTGTTCACCGTAGAATTTTATACGGAATGATGGAATTAGGCAATACTTCAGACAAACCTTATAAAAAGTCAGCGAGAATCGTGGGTGAGGTACTTGGTAAGTATCATCCTCATGGGGATTCTTCTGTTTATTTTGCAATGGTACGTATGGCGCAGGAATGGGCAATGCGTTATCCTTTGGTAGATGGACAGGGAAACTTTGGTTCTGTGGATGGTGATAGCCCTGCTGCTATGCGTTATACAGAAGCTCGTCTCAATAAGTTGGGTGAAGCAATGATGGATGACCTGTATAAGGAAACCGTTGATTTTGAGCCAAACTTTGATAATACGCTGGTGGAACCTAAGGTGATGCCGACGCGTATCCCGAACCTTCTGGTGAACGGAGCATCCGGTATTGCTGTTGGTATGGCTACCAATATGCCTCCTCATAATCTTTCGGAAGTGATTGAAGCATGTGATGCATATATTGATAATCCGGAAATTACGGTAGAGGAACTGATGGAATTTGTTAAAGCACCGGATTTCCCTACTGGCGGATATATATATGGTGTGAGTGGTGTACGCGAAGCATATTTGACAGGTCGCGGACGTGTAATTATGCGTGCGAAAGCTGAAATTGAAAGCGGACAAACACATGACAAGATCGTAATAACAGAGATTCCTTATAATGTAAATAAGGCCGAACTGATTAAATATATTGCTGATCTTGTAAATGATAAGAAGATAGAAGGTATCTCAAATGCCAACGATGAGTCTGACCGTGATGGTATGCGTATTGTTATTGACATAAAACGTGATGCAAATGCAAGTGTAGTGTTGAATAAACTCTATAAAATGACAGCTTTGCAGACCTCTTTTGGTGTTAACAATGTGGCTTTGGTTCATGGACGTCCAAAAACGTTGAATCTAAGAGATTTAATTAAATATTTCATAGAGCATAGACACGAAGTTGTTATTCGTCGTACTCAGTTCGATCTTCGTAAGGCGAAAGAGCGTGCGCACATTCTTGAAGGTTTGATTATTGCTTCAGATAATATTGATGAAGTAATTCGTATCATTCGTGCTGCAAAAACTCCGAATGACGCAATAACAGGCTTGATTGAGCGATTTAACCTGACAGAAATTCAGGCTCGTGCAATTGTAGAAATGCGTTTGCGTCAGTTAACCGGTCTGATGCAGGATCAGCTTCATGCGGAATACGAAGAAATAATGAAGCAGATAGCTTATTTGGAAAGTATTCTGGCTGATGATGAAGTATGTCGTCGGGTAATGAAAGAGGAATTGTTAGAAGTCAAAGCGAAATATGGAGATGTACGTCGCTCTGAAATTGTTTATTCTTCAGAAGAATTTAATCCGGAAGACTTCTATGCAGATGATCAGATGATTATTACAATTTCTCATATGGGTTATATTAAACGTACACCGTTGACCGAATTCCGTGCCCAAAATCGTGGTGGAGTAGGTTCGAAAGGTACGGAAACCCGTGATGAAGACTTTGTAGAGCATATTTATCCTGCTACCATGCACAATACCATGATGTTCTTTACACAAAAGGGTAAGTGTTATTGGCTGAAAGTATATGAAATACCTGAAGGAACGAAGAATTCTAAGGGCCGTGCTATTCAGAACTTGTTGAATATTGATTCGGATGATAATGTAACTGCATACTTGCGTGTGAAGAGTTTAGAGGATTCCGAGTTTATCAATAGCCACTATGTATTATTCTGTACTAAGAAAGGTGTAATAAAGAAGACATTGCTTGAACAGTATTCTCGTCCTCGTCAGAATGGTGTAAATGCTATAACTATCCGCGAAGATGATAGCGTAATTGAAGTTCGTATGACGAATGGAAATAATGAAATCATCATTGCAAACCGCAATGGTCGTGCAATTCGTTTCCATGAGGCAGCAGTTCGTGTAATGGGACGTACAGCAACAGGTGTACGTGGTATTACGTTGGATAATGATGGTCAGGATGAAGTAGTAGGAATGATTTGTATCAAAGATTTGGAGACAGAATCTGTAATGGTAGTTTCCGAACAAGGATATGGTAAACGTTCTGAAATTGAAGACTATCGTAAAACGAACCGTGGAGGTAAGGGTGTGAAGACCATGAATATTACCGAAAAGACAGGTAAGTTGGTAACAATCAAGTCGGTAACTGATGAAAATGACTTGATGATTATCAATAAGTCTGGTATCACTATTCGTTTGAAGGTAGCGGATGTTCGTATAATGGGCCGTGCTACTCAAGGCGTTCGTCTGATAAATCTTGAAAAACGTAACGACCAGATTGGTTCGGTATGTAAGGTTATGACAGAAAGTCTTGAAGATGAAATTCCGGCAGAAGAGGCAGAGGGTACAATCGTGAGTGATCCGAATGCTGATGTTCCTGATATTGATGATGCAGCGGACGTAAATGAAAACGAAAGCAATAACGAAATTGAGGAATAGACATAATATTAATAATTAATCAAACAACAATCATGAAAAGAGTATTATTTTCTATGGTTTTATTGATGGCTGTTAGCTTCTCATTCGCTCAGATGAAGAATGTGAAAGAAGCAAAGAGTATGGCTAATGACGTAAAACCTAATTTTAAGCAGGCTGAACAGCTTATTAAGGAGGCTATGAAGAATCCTGAAACGAAGGATCTTGCTGACACATGGGACGTTGCTGGATTTATTCAGAGACGTATCAACGAGGAGCAAATGAAAAATGCTTTTTTGAAGAAACCGTATGATACATTGAAAGTATACAATAGTATTCTGAAAATGTATGAGTACTATAATAAGTGTGATGAATTAGCGGAAATACCTAATGAAAAGGGAAAAGTTAAAAACAAATATCGGAAGGCTAATGCTTCCAGTATGTTGGCTGAACGTCCTAATTTGATTAATGGTGGTATTCAGTATTTCAACCTGGACAAGAATAAAGAGGCTTTGAAGTTCTTTGCAACCTATGTAGAGTCAGCTTCTTATCCGATGTTAGCTGATAAAGAATTGGCTAAAAACGATACTCTTCTTCCGCAAATTGCTTATTATGCAACATTAGCTGCTGATAGAGTAGGCGATAAAGATGCGATCATTAAATATGCTCCTATGGCTTTATCCGATAAAGATGGAGGTAAATTTGCAATGCAATTGATGGCTGATGCTTATAAAGCTAAAGGTGATACTGCTGCATGGATTAAGTCTTTGGAAGAGGGTATCCTTAAGTTCCCTGGAAATGATTATTTCTTCGCTAATTTGGTTGATTATTATAATAGCTCTAATCAAGCTTCTAAAGCTATGGAGTTTGCTGATAGAATGTTAGCTAATGATCCGAATAACAAGTTGTATTTGTATGTAAAAGCATATCTTTATCATAATATGAAAGAATATGATAATGCAATCGAATACTACAAAAAAGCTATTGCTGCTGATCCGGAATATGCAGAAGCATACTCTAATGTAGGTTTGGTATATTTGATGAAAGCACAGGATTATGCTGATAAAGCAACAACAGATATCAATGATCCTAAGTACGCTGAAGCACAAGCTGTGGTTAAGAAATTCTACGAAGAAGCTAAACCATTCTATGAAAAAGCCAGAGCTTTAAAACCCGATCAACAAGATTTATGGTTGCAAGGTCTTTACAGAGTTTACTATAACTTGAATATGGGACCTGAATTCGAAGAAATCGATAAGATGATGAAGTAAGATCGTTTTCTGAAAAAATATAAGAAGGCTATTAGAAATAGTAGTCTTCTTTTTTTTATTCAATAGTTTAAAGTAGTAATTGAAAAATCTTATATTTGATATGGACTTGAGTGGAACAGGTAAATTTCTTCATTTAAATAAAAATAGAAAAAGGAGTAAGGTCATTATATTACTCCTTTTTCTATTAAACATAATACTTATTATTCCCTAATCTTGGATGCTCATTTTTTGCCTGATTTGATCAGCTGTTAATAACAAGCAATGGTGTATCTGAATGGAAAATCATTTTTCTGGCAATACTTGGATTAAATAATCGAGCAAATATATTCCTTTTGTAAGAAGTCAAAGTGATTATATCTATATGATTATCTTTGATATACTGATCAAGTCCTTTTAATAAATTATCATTCATCACTACGTCATAATGAATTTCAAGCCCCGGATATTGCTTGTGAAAATATTCTTTTATACCTGCTAGTTTTATTTCATTCCAGGTATCTTTAGAATCTGTAAGGTGTATCAAAGATACAGAAAAATGGAATGATTTCCAAGTATTAAAGAATGCCTCGAAAGCAATTAGATCTCTTTGATCAAAATTGGTAATAAAGGCAATCCGTTTTGCTTCACTAAACTGTTTAAATGGTGTATTTTCCGGAATAGCCAATACAGCCGTGCGACTCCTGTCAATAACTTCAGCGGTTACACTGCCAATTAAATCAATGTCTTTCTGATTTTTGCCTCGGGTACCCATAATGATGACCATAGGACGCTGTTCTTTAGCATATCTTAAGATTTCCTCCTCTGGAATACCTTCACGTAAGATGCAGCTATATTTAACGTTGGGAAATTCGCCTGATGTAACTTTTTCTTTTATCTTCTCTGATAAAGCATTGAGATCAGAATGGACTTTTTGGATAATCGTTTTTACAGATTCTTCATCTCCAATCTGGTAATTGAAAACATCCCCATAAGGCAACGACGATGCATAAATAGGCGTGAAATAGACATGCAACAGGATGACTTCTGCATTTTCTGTTTTTGCCAGGTTGAATGCAAATTCACATGCTTTCATCGAATAATTAGAGAAGTCGACGGGAATTAAAATCTTATTTGATTTATCTTTTACTTTGGGCTCCTTCTCTCCCACTATACTTTCAGACAGCCATGTAGAACTTTCTGTTATTTTCAAAGCACGTGGCAGATCGCTTTCTTTAATTCGTAAACGCACTCCTGATGAAACAACCGGTTGTATTTGATTAACGTTATGAATGTAGGTTTCTATACCTTCATTTTCCAAGACATTCTTTAAGATCTGCGCTTTGGTGTATGTCAGAATGGCCAGGGTTACTAATTTGTCTTCCATAAATGTACATTTTATAAGGTGAAAACAAATAAGAAATCCCAATTGTTTGATTCAATTGGGATTCAGTTTGTTATATTTTAAACTTGCACAGATTCGGTAGCCTGTTCTTTTTGCATACTCATATTCAATTCATCTAGGATTTTTAAAGCCCGATCAAGAACGGTCGTGTCATCCAACATTACAAGCCCACCATCTGGACCGGGCTCGAGATGTATTCCGACGCTTTTTCCCTCCTTGAAATTGTGTCCTCCGAAGAAGTTTCGCACTGTATCTACGTGCAAACCAAGTTCGTCTGCTATTCTATGCATGCTACCGCTAGGCAATGAATCTTTAATTTTACGAAGTTCATTAAACGTTATTGTTCTCATGTCTCATAAATTTAATGGTTAATACTATGTGATTTTTTTATCACGCTATAAACTTAAGCAAAAAAAAAGATAAAACAAATTATTTGCTTATCTTTTTTTCTTGAATATATAAAATCTATTAATGACCTTTATATCACCTCGATAGCAGAAGCAGGTACCCACCCGACTTTTCCATCTTCCAGTCGAATTTCTTTCCATTCTTTCATAGAGTTGTCTTTGACACTTACCTTTCTCCCTTCATGGAGAATAAACAAGCTAGTCCCACTCTCACTTGGAGTACTTCGTACTGTTACACTCGGATTCATTACTATCGCCTCACTTCGATTAACCAAATGCTCTTTTTGTTGCGAAGCAAAAAGATTAGAGCAAACAGTGACAATCAGCAAAATGATTCCTGATATGAATCCTATTTTCTTTAACATAATCTGTTTGGAGAATATAAAGAAATAGAAAGCGATAATCAATAGAATAAAGGAGACAATACCCCATGTGGCCCATGCATCTACACTCATACTATTTGTCAGAGATTTGATCCATGAAACAAAGAATACTTCAGGAACAGGTTCAACCTTGTCTATTGTTTTTGCACGTGCCACTTCAAGATTAGCACGGATGTCACCATTTCCTGGTTGTAATAGCAGAGCACGCTCATAATTTAAAACAGCTTTCGCTATCTCCCCTATTTTATAATAACTATTTCCCAGATTGTAATAGACGTCGGCAGCTTCTCCATTTTTCAGTAATGCTTCATATATCTGAATAGCTGCTGCATAATCTTCTTTTATATATGCGGAATCTCCTTCAGCTTTTGTTGCATCTTCCAGTGTATTACTGGAAAATGTGGTATGCGAAGCGTGGATAGAATCAACTCCATTCGTTTGTCTAGTATCAATGCTTAACGAATCTTGTCCGAAACAAGTAAGCGACATTGATAATAATATAAAAAATAATATCTTTTTCATGACATAATCTCTTCTGGGTTAATGTTTTATTGAATTCTCCATTTTGCTTATTACTTCTATTGAAGAAGAATAAACTTTATCCATAGCTTGATTCTCATCACCTGGAGCAAACCGTGCAAATTCACAATCATTCAATGCATTCAGGAATTCTTTGATTAGTTCCTCATTTACTCCGTGATTTCTTAGTTTCTCTTCAATATTATCTTTAGATAAACGAGATACCGGAATATTCAGTTTGTCACTTATATATCCCCACAATGCCTTTAATACCTCATCGTAGAAAGCATCTTTTTTATTTTCGGAGAGTAATTTTCCTGCAAGCTTCATACGCTTCGTTGCCACTTTATTTGCTTTCTTCGTACGCATTTTAGCAACATTTGCATTTTCAGCAGCTTGCTTACGATAAATAATAAAGAAAATAATAAAGGCAAGAGCCGGAATGATATAGAATAACCAATATGTCATTGAACCATAGAAGAAACTTCCTTTAGGTTGGAGAGTAACTTCATTCTGTTTGATATAACGGATGTCTTCACCTAATACTTTCAAGTCCTCTTTATTCGTGAAGTTAGCAATTACTTGATCCGCATTACCTGCACCTTTCTCAACATTTACTACATAATCTTCTGTTTTCAGTGTTTTGTAAGACTTGGAGCGAATATCAAAATAGCTGAAAGATACTCCCGGAATCTTATATGTTCCGGCATGTCTCGGAATTGCTAAATATTCAATAACTTTATTGCCTGTGAGTCCTTCCCGGGTTAATCTGACTTGATTGTCTACTTTGGGATCATATACTTCAAAATCATCCGGGAATTTAATTTCCGGATTAGAAATCAACTTCAGGTTACCTGTACCGGATATTACCAGTTTAATAGTAATAGCATCATTGGTTTTCAGTTCCTTACTGTTGATAGAAGAAGATATATTGAACTCTCCCACTCCACCTGAAAAATCTGCAGGTTTACCCGTAGGAAGCGGATTGACATTTATTGCTATCTTAGGAGTGGAAATATTTTTTTTAATTTCAATGACATTACTTCCTCCATTGAAGAAGGCATCAAAAGGATCATCTGATTGCACAGGTTTTCCGATAGTCATCTGGAACTGTGCCGGATCAATATATAGCTTTCCTGATTGTTGCGGGAAGAGAACAAACTGGCGATAAACCGTTGTATAGTAATTACGTCCCTGATAATGCTCCGGAGTCCATCTTGCATTGGTTGTCATTTCTATTTCTTGAGAATGGAAACCTTTAAAGTCGGGCAATTTCGCATTATTAAGTTGTAAGTTGGATTCTCTGGTGTATATTTTATAGGTCAGGACAAAAGCCTCCTGTTCATACACATTTGTTTTACTGGCACTTGCCATAATAAAAAGATCCTGATTAGAGACACTTGTACCAGATGAGGAATGTATAGAACCACTACTACTATTATTTTGTCCGCTATTGCCACCTTGATCTTGTGGCAATACTTTAATCTTTACTGAGTTTGACACCATTTGGTCACCATCGGCAACAATGGAGGCACCGGGTATTGTGTATTCTCCGGCATTATTAGCCATTAATATGTATGTAAATGTAATACTACTAGTAGATGTAACATTACCATTCACTATTTGAGTACTACTTTGTTGTGAACGGCTTGGACCCATCAATACATCAAAACCTTTGATTGATGGTGCCCGAAAATCTTTCACTTTTTGTGTAGTTACAATATACGACAGCCTGAATTGTTCGCCTACTACCACTGCATCAGGAGCAGAAGCAGTAAAAGACACCTTATCAGCAAACACATGAGTGCTATATGCTATCAATGCCATCAATATAATAATCAGTTTTTTCATTGCTTATGAAATTTATATCATCAACTTTATATTACCAATCTTTTTCCAAGCGACCGCCTTGCATAACTTTTTGTTGCTTCTTCACTTTATCCTGCACATCTTTCTCGTCCTGCATGACAGAATTCAGTAATTGTTCAGCATTTTCCTTTGACATCTGATTATCTTGTTTCTTTTCAGATTTCGGTGGTTGCTGCTGATCTTTCTTTTCATCTTGTTTCTGATCCTTCTGTTTGTCTTTATTCTGGTCCTGTTTCTGATCTTGTTTTTGCTGATCTTTGTTTTGGTCCTGATTTTGATCTTGATTCTGTTGATTTTGTTGGTCTTTCAGCATTTTCTGTGCAAGAGCCAAATTGTACCGGGTTTCATGATCGGTAGGATTATTACGCAGTGACATTTTATATGCATCTACAGCTTTGGCATAGTCTTTACCAGCCTGGAAAATTACTCCCATATTGTGATAAATATGGGCGAGTTTCATTTTATCTTTTTCTATTTTGCTGGCCGATACATATTGTTCCATGGCATCCTGAAACTTTTGCTGTTGCGAAAGGGTATTTCCCAGATTATACATGGATACCGTAGACTTGGGATTAGCTTCCAAGGCCTTCCGATAGTTCACCTCTGCATCAACAAATACGCTATCATTAAACAGACGGTTTCCCTTACGGATATAGTCGCGTTCTGCTTTCTGAGCCGATACACCAGCTGCCGCTAACAGAAATACAGCGAATAGAATATATTTACTTTTTAACATACGTATAACTATTTCTTATTAGAAAACAGGTGAATGTTCTTAAATAAAGGATTTTTGCGATCCAGAATTAAGATTTCTGCCAATAACAATAGTAGAATAACCCATGCAATAGCCTGGAATTGTTCGTTAAACTCCGTATATACTTTCGACTCTACATCAGATTTCGCCATTTTATTCACTTCTTGATTGATGGCCTTTTGGGCTGAATTAGAATTATCTACTCGTACATATATACCTTTTCCTTCTTTTGCAATTTCCTGACACATAGCTTCATTCAAACGGGTAACAATCACATTACCTTCCCGGTCGCGGCGGTAATCATTCGTTCCTTCCACCGGTATTGGAGCGCCATCAGGCATACCTACTCCCAATACACTTACTTGAATACCCTTTTCTGCCGCAGCTTTGGCAGCTTCCACTGCACCACCTTCATGATTTTCACCATCAGTAATAACAATAATAGCCCGTCCTACCCCTTCTTGCGGAGTGAAACTACGGGCTGCCAGATTGATTGCTTCCCCAATAGCTGTACCCTGTTTAGAAATCAACGAAGGACTAATGGATTCTAAGAACATCTTAGCGGAAATATAGTCACTTGTAATTGGCAGCTGTGTAAAAGCGTCACCGGCAAATACAATCATACCTACCTTATCATTATCAAGCTCATCTACTAATCTGGATATTAATCTTTTTGCTTTTTCTAAACGGCTAGGCTGTACATCCTGCGCTAACATAGAGTTTGAAATGTCCAAAGCAATAATTACCTCTACTCCCTTGCGTTTAACCGTTTCCAGTTTTGAACCGAATTGAGGGCGTGCCAGTAATACGGAGAACAAACCAATAGCAACAAAAATAATCCAGAATTTTACATCCGGACGATATTTGGATACGTCAGGCATTAACTGAGCCAACAAAGTCGGATCTCCGAAACGTCGGATATTCTTTCTCCTCTTGTAATTGGAATACAAGTAGAAAGCTGCTAAAAAAGGTAATAGCAACAATAAATATAAATATGTAGGTTCTCCAAATCGAAACATCTTCTTACTATTTTATGATTGGCAAATAACGATTGACAAACATCCTTATGGAATTTTCTTGAGTACCGAATTACGTAATAGTACTTCCAACAAGACACAGAGGAAAGCTGCTAAAGCAAACCAATGATATTCTTCGTCCCGCTTACTATACTCTTTTACATTCAGTTTCGTCTTTTCCAGTTTATCAATTTCTTCATATACTTCTTTAAGCTTTGAGTTGCTCGTAGCCCGGAAATAGTTACCATCTGTCGTTCCGGCAATCTCTGTCAATGTCTTTTCATCAATTTCTACCGGCATACTTACATATTGCACCGTATTTCCGACTGGATAAGGATAAGGAGCCATTCCATTGGTACCTACTCCGATGGTATATACACGAATACCAAAGCTTTTTGCTATTTCTGCCGCTGTCATAGGCGAAATATCTCCCTTGTTATTTGTACCATCCGTCAATAGGATAATAACTTTGGATTTCGCTTTGCTATCTTTTAAGCGGGTTACAGCATTTGCAATACCCATACCGACAGCAGTACCGTCAGTGATAAGACCACATTTGATATTATGTATCATATCCAATAATACAGCATGGTCTACAGTCAACGGACATTGGGTGAAAGTTTCTCCTGCAAATAATGTAATACCGATATTATCATTGGGACGTCCATTGATAAACTCTGCAGCTACGTCTTTAGCAGCTTCCAGTCTGTTCGGCTTCAAGTCTTCAGCCAGCATACTGGTAGAAACGTCGATAGCCAGCATAATATCAATTCCTTCTATCTCACTGTTCTGCCACTTATTAGTAGTTTGCGGGCGTGCAAGAACCAAAATAACCAGTACTAAAGCAAGGCAGCGTAATAGAAATGGAACATGCAACAAATAATTCTTATAACTTTTAGGTGTATGCGCATATACCCGGGCATCTGAAATTTGAAGAGTTGCTTCACTTTTCTTTTGCTTCAGGATATACCATACAATATACGGTATAAGCAATAATAGCAAAAACAGATATTCAATATTGGCAAAAACCATTTTATTTATGATTTAACAGTTTACTATTTAGTATTAAGCTATACATCCTTTATACAAAAAGATTGTATAACTGTAGACCTATATATATAAAGGTACCGATCAATGCTGCTGATAACAATGCAATTCCACAAATCAGCATAGCTTTAACACGTAAAGAACGTTTCTCAATAATAGTGATTTCCGTTGGTTGCGGTTTCTGATTTTCCTCTTCCGGTTGTTTGGTCTCATTGATAAAATCAATGGCATTAATCAAATTGGCATCGTTTTCATTCATCTGAGGATTATGCTTGGCGAACTTCACTAAATCAGCAGTCTGGAACAATAGTTTTAGGTCTGATATGGCCTCTTTATCATTCATTTCCAGTAACTGATCAATTATTTCAGAAGAAGTCATTTCCAATGCATTAAATCCGAAACGATCCTTTATATATGTACGAATAGCATCGGTAAGTTCGGTATAGTACTCCTTCGATTGCCCTTTCTGCCATACCTTCTCTGTCTTGATACGTTCTATCTCTTTCATTGCAGCCTGATGTGGCGGCAATTTAGGTTCAACTTTAATTTTACGGATAATCGGTTTATTATCACGTATGCGAACAATCAGATAGATCAGCAAGCCAAGCAAAGGTAAAGCCAAGAATGAACAAGCGATCAATCCATACCAGTCTTCCCATGCAAAAGGAGCTTTCATCACAGGTTTTTGTCCGAAGAACTGGTCCGGATGTAAGGTGTCAACCGGCATTGAATATACTTTTAATGCGAGAGCTTTGGAGTTGTACACTTTCCCATCTACGGTAACCGGCATTGGCGGCAGATAATATAGAGCAGAGTCAAAAGAAGTGATAATGTACTCCTGCGTAATCACCATCCTCTGACGATCATTCAGGAATTGGGTATCTGGTTTGACTGTTTCTATAATTTCCACACCTCTTACCAGTGTATCAGTGTAAGCAGGAAAAATAGCACGCTGTTTGGCATCCATGGCTACTTGCAATTGCACTTTCGCCTGTTCGCCGATTAGTATCTGCAGTGAATCAATTTTTGCTTCTACTGTAACAGACTGTGCTACTGCTTTACTGACAAACAATAGACCTAATAATGCTATCAGAATAATATTTCTATTCATCTTTGATTCCATTAATTTCGTTTGGCAAATAAATTCAACAATGCCTTTACGTAATCCTGATCGGTTCTGACGGATACAGCATCTACGTTACTTTTGGTAAAAGTATCGTTCAGTTCAGTCTGCTTTTGTATCCACCAGTCGCGATGTGCCCGGCGTACAGCTTTGGAAGAGGTGTCAATCCATTGTTCATGCCCAGTTTCTGCATCTTTGATTCGCATCAGTCCTACTGGAGGAAGATCACTGACTCTCCTGTCGTATACTTGCAATGCTACTACATCATGTTTCCTGTTAGCAATGGTCAGCGCATTCTTAAAGCTTTCCTGGTCAATAAAATCTGATAAGATAAATGCAGTGCAACGCCTTTTCATTACGTTTGTCAAATATTCCAAGGCAAGACGAATATTTGTGCGACGGCTTTCCGGTTGGAAATCAATTAATTCACGGATAATATACAAGATATGTTTACGTCCTTTCTTGGGAGGAATAAACTTCTCTATCCGGTCTGAAAAGAAAATCACACCTATTTTATCATTATTCTGGATGGCAGAGAAAGCAAGAGTAGCAGCGATTTCCGTCACCATATCTTTCTTTAACTGCTTGATCGTACCAAATTCCAAACTTCCGGAAACATCAACCATTAACATAACTGTCAGTTCACGTTCTTCTTCAAACACTTTCACATAAGGTTTATTGAAGCGCGCAGTCACATTCCAGTCTATGTCACGTATATCATCACCGAATTGATATTCACGGACTTCCGAAAATGACATACCCCTACCTTTGAAAGCCGAATGATACTGGCCTGCAAAGATATTGTTAGACAATCCTCGTGTCTTTATTTCAATTTGGCGAACTTTTTTTAGTATTTCACTTGTTTCCATTTATACAGTAGTTAATTAGTAGGTAGTTAAGTAGTCATGCATAGATATTTATGACTACTTATTGACTGTATTATAACTACAAATTAGGGTACTTCAACCTTATTCAGAATCTTACTGATGATTTCGTCCGAAGTCATGTTGTTAGCTTCAGCTTCGTATGTCAATCCGATACGGTGACGAAGAACATCGTGTGCTACAGCACGTACATCTTCCGGAATAACGTAGCCGCGACGTTTGATGAATGCATACGTACGAGCAGCTAAAGCCAGATTGATAGACGCACGAGGTGAACCTCCGAATCCGATCATATCTTTCAGTTCCTTGAGATCATATTTTTCAGGGAAACGAGTTGCAAATACGATATCTACAATATAACGCTCGATCTTCTCATCCAGATAGACTTGACGAACAACCTTACGTGCTTCAATAATTTCATCCGCTCTTAGAATAGGTTTCACATTGAACTTCTCGCCATTGATATTCTGACGAATAATCAATTTTTCTTCTTCCAACTTCGGATAATCAATGACTACTTTCAGCATGAAACGGTCAACCTGTGCTTCAGGAAGCGGATAAGTACCTTCCTGTTCGATAGGGTTCTGAGTTGCCAATACAAGGAAAGGTTCCGGTAACATGAATGTTTCTTTACCAATAGTAACCTGACGTTCCTGCATTGCTTCCAGCAAAGCACTTTGTACTTTTGCAGGAGCACGGTTAATTTCATCAGCTAATACAAAGTTTGCGAAAATAGGTCCGCGCTGCACTTTAAAAGATTCATCTTTCTGACTGTAAACCATTGTACCGATAACGTCTGCAGGCAATAAGTCCGGCGTAAACTGGATACGGCTATATTTCGCATCAATCAGAGAAGCGAGTGTCTTAATAGCCAAAGTTTTCGCCAAACCAGGCACACCTTCCAAGAGGACGTGGCCATCGGAAAGTAATCCGATAAGCAGTGATTCAACCAAATGTTTCTGACCAACAATGATTTGGTCCATACCTGTCGTAAGATTGGTAACGAAAGCACTTTGTCTTTCAATCCGCTCATTTAGCTCGCGGATATCAATTGATTCAGCCATAAATACTTAATATTTTATTATTTAAATCCCATTAATTTTATGTAAGCCTTGCCTGTGTCATAAGGCTTTTTATTTTGCCCCAAAAGTACGCCATATAATTAACGATTGCAACTAATTTTTATTAAAAAACAATGCGAAATCTTTAGATTAAGGTACTTTCATACGCTTTTGTACATCCATAACACTTCACCCGACCAATACAGGATTTGCATGGTCGGGTGAATGGATTATAACTACTTATTCTTTTGTAAGTTCTGGTATTTCAATAGTTGTGCCATACGGTACATTGTTGGGGTTCTTAATAACCTTCGGATTGTGTTTCACAATGTATGGCCACATTGCCTTTGTACCATAAAAACGCAAGGAAACCCTAGTCAAAGTTTCTCCTTCTTTGATTGTATATTTTGTCTTGGTTCCCGTAATCTTATAAGATGCTGAATCCAGATAGGCAGAAGTAGCAGGTTGTTGTGTAACCGTTTGAGGTTCTGCTTTGACAGGAATAGCTTCTTCTTTTTTGGCAACCGGTTGTGTCGTGGTAGCGACTTTGGATACATCAGGCGTTATTACCTTTGTAGTATCCTTATGTGCAATCGTATCAGAAAGCTGCGCTTCCGGTTGAACGGGTTGAGTGGTCACAGGCGGCATATCCAGTGCATTCTTGTCAGATGAAGAAGAGGATAAATCCGGATAATAAATAAAAAGAATGACACCTCCGCATAATAACAAAACGACTACAATAACAGCTATTAAATAAGGTACAGGAGATTTTTCCTTCACTGGGGCTGTCTTTTTAGAAACCGGTTGGGATACTTGTTCCGGTTGGACCGGTTTTATCGTTTCTTTTTCAGCAGGAGGCACTATAGGAGTCACAGGTTGCAGATTTGCTTTTAGAAGCTCTTGCTCTATAATCTTTTCGGCAGTGATCTCTTCTTTTTCTTCTTCTATAAATGCTGCTTGCTGCTCATTGATTATCACTTCCTCTTCCGGAACCTCTTCATCTTCCAGCTGTTCTACCTTTTCTTCGATATCAGTCTCTGTAATGGCTTCTTCGGGCTCTTTAGGAGACGTCTGTTCTGTCGATTCCTGTGCTATTGCAGATTCCTCAGTAATAGCAGGTTCTTCAATGGACTCTTCCACAAGTGGCTGACTGGCTATTTGCTCTTCCTGAATCGGCTCTTCTTCCGAAAGACCATCATCAGTACCTTCATTTTCTTCTATCACAGTAGTTTCAGAGTCATCCCCCATCTCATTCAAGACTGCCTGTGCTGACGCTTCCTCTCCTGTTTCTTCTTCCTCAGTCTCTTCTATCGGAGTATCTTCCAGAATTGTATTTTCATTCAATACAACAGTCTCAAAGTGTGCAAAAGGTTTATTTATCGTATCCCTTAGATTTGCATCCGGAGAAAATGAGACTTTTGTATGTCCTTTTATCTGGAAACGCTCGCCTGTGTTGACATTGACACTTTCCCGGCTATCTACATCAATAAGTTTGAAAGTTCCCAATCCTTTGATTTTTACAGTCTTTTCGTTCTCCAAGGCTTGTTCTATCAAGAGGAAAAACTCTTTAACAAACGCTTCGGCGTCTTTCTTGGTCATGCTATGTTTGGCTGCCAATAAGTCAGTAAGGTCTTGAATTGTTAGTCTTTCATTCATAACGGGAAATATTTATTTAAACTTATCTTTCAATGTATTGCTAGGTCTATACGATAATACCAATTTAGGTGGAACCAGCATGCGTTGTTTGCTTGCCGGGTTGATTGAAATCCGTTCCGCTTTCTTTTTCACTTCAAAAGAACCGAATCCTTGAATTGCAATCACATTACCTTCTTCCAATTCTTGTGTCATACTGGACAACAAAGAATTCATCAATTCGGAAGTATCCTTGATTGTGTATCCCAATCTTTCCGCTAGTTCGGATGTAAATTCCTTATTATTCATAGTCATTTATAATCTTTGCATATAAATCAAAATCGTCCGCATTCACCACTTCTACCTGATAAAACTGTCCGATCTTAAGTTCTCTCTCTGAACGATCAATCAATACTTCCGGATCTACTTCCGGTGAATCAAATTCTGTCCGTCCGATATAATAATCTCCTTCCAGACGATCGATGATCACTTTCATCTGTTTACCGATCTTTTCTGCACTTAACTCTGCCGAAATACCTTGCTGGATATCCATCAATTCATCAAGTCGGGCTTGTTTAACCTCTTGTGGAATAGAATCTTCGTATGTCTCTGCAGCATAAGTCCCTTCTTCTTCGGAATATGCGAAAGCACCCATTCGATCAAAACGTACTTTACGTACAAATTCTTTGAGATCCTCGAAGTCTTCCTCGGTTTCTCCGGGATGTCCTACCATTAAAGTCGTCCTCAGGTGAATGCCCGGCACTTCTCTGCGGAATTGTTCGATCAATTGGTAAGTATCCTCTTTGCTCACTTGTCGGCGCATTAACTTCAACATATTGTCACTGATGTGCTGAAGGGCAATGTCCATGTATTTACATACATTGTCACGTTCGCGCATAACCCGGAATAAATCTGTTGGGAAATGTGCTGGATAGGCATAATGCAAGCGAATCCATTCCACCCCGGGTATATCAGAAATACGCTCAATCAATTCCGGAAGCATTTGTTTCTTATACCGGTCTATGCCGTAATAAGTCAATTCCTGTGCGATCACCTGAAATTCTTTCACGCCTTGCGATACCAGGTATCGTACTTCGTCCAGAATTTCTTCCATTGGTTTGGAAATATGGTGTCCTGTAATAATAGGGATAGCACAATAAGAACATTTACGATCACATCCTTCTGAAATTTTCAGGTAAGCATAATGCTGGGGAGTTGTCAATGTCCGTTCGATATATAATTCATCGTGATAGACCTTTCCCAAGTCCTGTAAAAGCTCCTTCCAATTAAACTTCCCATAAAACTTATCTACCTGTGGTATCTCAACAGCTAATTCCTTGAGATAGCGTTCGGAAAGACAACCCATCACGAAAAGTTTCTTTAAATCCCCTTCTTCCTTTCTTTCAGCGAACTCCAGAATCATATTTATGGATTCTTCTTTGGCATCACCAATAAAACCACATGTATTGATTACCGCAATTTCTCCTTGCGGATTTTCAGTGTCATGAGTTACGCTGTATCCGACTTCCTCCAATTGGCGCATTAGCTGCTCGGAGTCAACCAAATTTTTAGAACATCCTAAAGTAATTATATCTATTGTCTTTCTTTTCATGCATTTTCTCCAAACAAGGAATCAACGAATTCATTTTTACGGAATACCTGTAAGTCTTCCATGCCTTCGCCTAGTCCGATATACTTAACAGGAATCTTGAATTGATCGGAAATACCAATCACAACACCACCTTTGGCGGTTCCATCAAGCTTAGTGATGGCCATAGCGGTAACTTCCGTCGCCAAAGTAAATTGTTTGGCTTGCTCAAATGCATTTTGTCCGGTGGAACCGTCCAGTACCAATAAAACTTCATCCGGTGCATCAGGCACTACCTTTTTCATCACATTCTTAATTTTGGTCAACTCGTTCATTAAGCCTACCTTATTGTGCAGACGACCGGCTGTATCAATAATAACCACATCTGCGTTATTGGCAACGGCCGAACTAAGAGTGTCATAAGCCACAGATGCGGGATCTGCTCCCATTTTCTGTTTAACTACGGGAACTCCTACCCGTTCTCCCCAAATCATTAGCTGTTCCACAGCTGCAGCGCGGAAAGTGTCAGCGGCTCCCAAGTAAACGGATTTACCTGCTTTCTTGAATTGATAAGCCAGTTTACCAATGGTTGTAGTTTTACCTACCCCATTTACTCCCACAACCATAATGACATAAGGTTTTCTTGCGATGGGTACGTCGAAATCAGCTACATCACCCGAATTATTTTCAGTAAGCAGAGCTGCTATTTCGTCACGTAATATAAGATTCAGTTCCTGAGTATTTACATACTTATCTGCAGCTGCACGTTTTTCGATGCGCTTGATAATATTTAAAGTTGTTTCTACGCCGACGTCAGATGTAATCAGCACTTCTTCCAGATTATCTAATACTTCATCGTCTACTTTTGACTTGCCAGCCACAGCACGAGCTATTTTACTGAATACGCTCTCTTTGGTTTTAGATAATCCTTTATCTAAAGTTTCCTTCTTCTCCTTTGAAAAAAAACTAAAAAATCCCATATTTACACTTGTTTGTATAATACATTTGCTACAAAGATATAACAAAGGATTGGAAAAGTAAAAAAAGAAGCAATAAAAAATCCCCTCATTGTTCGCCAATGAGAGGATTTTGCAGTTATAGCGTATATGCTATTTCGATTATTTTTTGAAAAAGTCTTGTACTTTTTCGTTCGGAACCATTTGTTCATCAAAAACGTATGCTCCAGTTTTCGGAGATTTTACCATTTTGATAACCTTGGTATAAGCACGACCTTCTTTAGAACCTTCGTGCAAACTTGCTACTGTTTTCTTTGCCATGGGTTATACTACTTTATTATTTAATTTCCTTGTGTACTGTTACTCTCTTCAGAATCGGGTTGTATTTTTTCAACTCAAGTCTTTCTGTAGTATTCTTTCTGTTCTTAGTTGTGATATAACGAGATGTTCCCGGCATTCCACTGTCTTTGTGTTCTGTACATTCCAGAATCACTTGTACTCTGTTACCTTTTGCTTTCTTTGCCATTGTAAGTTTTCTCCTCTACGTTTAGCCGATTACTTTAATGCTTTTCCAATCACAATAACCTTTAGCCACTGCTTCAGTCAGCGCAGCATCCAGTCCTTTTTTGTTGATAATACGCAACCCGTTAGCACAAATGCTAAGGCTGATCCAACAATCTTGTTCTACATAATAGAACTTTTTGTTAAACAAGTTCAAATCAAAGGTTCTTTTAGTTCTTCTCTTTGAGTGTGAAACATTGTTGCCAATCATGGCTTTCTTTCCGGTAATTTGACAAATCTTCGACATTTCTATCTTATTTTTATAGTTTTATATCTATACTTCTTTCAAACAGGACGCAAAGTAAGCACTTTTATCCGTATAAAACAAGAATTTCCTAAAATAATTCACTTCCAGGCACCTATTTTTCTTTATTTGAGTAAATCACGAAGCATTAATAGTGCATTATTGCCTGCTCTTTCGATATTCATGCTTCTTCCGCGGTTCGTTTCCTGTTTGTAAGTACGAATTTCGTTTTTATAACCAGCGGCTATCCAAACAGTTCCCACCGGCTTCTCGGGAGTACCCCCTCCAGGACCTGCTATCCCTGAAGTAGCAACGGCGCAATCGGTTTTTAGTGTTTTCATCGCACCTTTTACCATTTCAATCACAGTTTCTTCGCTGACAGCCCCATGTTGCTCCAATGTTTCGGAGGAAACGTGTAAAAGTCCCATTTTTACTTCATTAGAATAGGCTACTACGCTTCCGTTAAAATATTCAGAACTACCGGCAATGGAGGTCAAACGTGCGGCAATACTGCCTCCGGTACAACTTTCTGCGGTGGAAACGGTCAATTTCTTCTTTTTTAAAAGTTCACCGACTATAACTTCCAATGGCGTATCTTCTTCACCGAAAATGTCTTCACCAAGTATTTTCTCTAATTTTACCTTTTCACGTTCAAGAAGAACTTTTACTTCTTCCCTGTTTTGTCCGCGTCCTGTCAGTCTAAGACGAATAATCCCCAGCTTAGGCAAATATGCCAATTTGATACATTCTGGCAGAGCACTCTCCCACGGTTCCAGTTTTTCTGCCAATACGGATTCCGGATAGTGTTGTACAAGAAATGTTTGATGCATAATCACATCCGTTTGAAACCTCTCGTGCAGCTTAGGTAATACACTTTCTGTCATTACGGCAGTCATCTCTTGCGGAACGCCCGGCATGGAAACAAGTACCTTTCCATCTCTTTCGAACCAGCTGACAGAAGCACTTCCTACAGGATTATTTATCACTGTACAATCTTTCGGAACCATTGCCTGGCTTTTGTTGAGTGCATTCATTGGTATTTTCCCTGCCAGTACCCGTTTTACATTTTCGAATACTTCTTCGCTGAAAACCAGTTCTGTATGAAAGTATTTGCATAAAGTTTGTTTGGTGATATCGTCTTTGGTAGGTCCGAGTCCTCCGGTTACTAAAACAATATTCACCCTTTCCATCGCATTATCAATCGCTTCCAAGATTTCCTTTTCCCGGTCACGGATTGAAACAATACGAAGAACCTCAATGCCTATTTTATTTAATTCCTGCCCCATCCAGGCTGAATTAGTGTCGACAACCTGTCCTATCAACAGTTCGTCGCCAATGGTTATTATTTCGGCAAACATACTTCTTAGTTTTTATCCTATTATATATAATAAGGTATACCCAATTATAACGTCACACGAGAATAAGCCGGAAGATCAATAGAACAAAAGTCCTTATCCAGATATTTGAAATATCCGGTAATGGCGATCATGGCTGCATTATCAGTCGTATAACTGAATTTAGGGATAAAAATGTTCCAGCCATATTTCTCGGCATGTTCCCGGAAAGCATTACGCAATCCATTATTTGCAGAAACTCCTCCGGCCACAGCTATTTCATTAATCTTATATTCTTTGGCGGCTTTTCGTAATTTATCCATCAGAATATCCACTACAGTAGCCTCCAATGATGCTGCAAGATCTACTTTATGGTGTTCTATGAAATCAGGATCTTCCTTTAACCAGTCGCGTAATGAATATAAAAAGGAAGTTTTCAATCCGCTGAAGCTGTAATCTAAACCAGGAATATGCGGTTTGCTGAATGTAAAAGCTTTCGGATTTCCCTGACGAGCCAGTTTATCAATGATCGGTCCGCCGGGATAACCAAGTCCCATCACTTTAGAGCATTTATCAATAGCTTCACCTGCGGCATCGTCAATAGTCTGTCCAAGAATCTCCATATCATTATAGGCTTTGACCAGTATGATTTGTGAATTTCCTCCAGATACCAGCAAACAGAGAAATGGGTAAACAGGTTGTCTCTCTTCTTCTCCTTCCGCTTTAATAAAATGAGCTAAAACATGTCCGGTCAAATGATTAACATCAATCATTGGGATGTTTAAAGAACGAGCGAATCCTTTTGCAAAGGAGACTCCAACAAGCAAAGACCCCATCAATCCCGGTCCGCGAGTGAAAGCTACCGCGCTCAACTCTTCTTTGGTGACGCCGGCACGTTTTAATGCTTCATGTACTACCGGTACGATGTTTTGTTGGTGTGCCCGTGAAGCCAACTCGGGTACTACTCCACCGTATGCTTCATGTACGGCTTGACTTGATACCACATTTGACAGCAAATAACCATCCTTGATTACGGCTGCCGACGTATCGTCACAGGAGGATTCAATTCCTAAAATTATTGCACTCATAAGTATTTAAACTATTAAACGGTGCAAAAGTAATCATAAAACTACGATTCGTAACGAACTATTTTATATTTTTGTTCGCAAAATAAAAGTTATCGCATATCAGAACGCTGAAAAAGACTGTACGCTGGGTAGTAGGTATTGTACTGGGAGTATATATCGGGACTATTGTTTTGCTGAATATACCAAACATTCAGCAAGCAATGAGTGTATTTGTAGCTGAAGAACTTTCTGAAGTTTTAAATACAAAGGTAGTGATTGGTAGAATTAATATGGGTCTATTGAACCGTATTATTATTGATGATGTATTGCTTGACGATCAGAGTGGTCAGGAAATGCTCAAAGTCACACGTTTGTCTGCCAAGTTCGATATTATGCCCTTTTTTAAAGGAAAGATATCCATTAGCAGTGTCCAGCTTTTCGGATTTAATATCAATCTCCGGAAAGAGACTCCGGATTCCCCTCCTAATTTTAAGTTTGTTTTGGATGCTTTTGCTTCCAAAGATACCGTGAAGAAAGAAAACTCCCTTGATTTGCGTATTAATTCCATCCTGATTCGTCGTGGAAGGATGTCTTATCATGTGTTGTCGGAAGAAGAAACACCGGGGAAATTTAACGCTAAGCATATTCAGCTTCAAAATATCATCGCTAATATATCGCTGAAGGCATTAAGTAAGGACTCTTTGAATTTAGGGATCAAGCGATTGAGCCTTGATGAAAAAGCATCCGGCTTCTCTTTGAAAAAAATGAGTTTGAAACTGGTTGCCAATAACAAGCAGACAAACATTGATAATTTTACAATAGAATTGCCCGAAACCTCTCTCAAGCTTGATACCATTCATTTGGAGTATGATAGTTTGAAAGCTTTTGACCGTTTTACAGAACAGGTGCATTTCTCTTTCCGTACTTTGCCATCGCAAGTTACTTTAAAAGATATTTCTCCTTTTGTCCCTATCCTCTCGCATTTCAAGGAACCGGTGACATTGGATATGGAGGTGAAGGGAACTGTGGATCAGTTGACTTGTTCGCATCTGGAGATTACAGCCGATGACCGTCAGTTCCGTCTGCGAGGAGATGTATCGCTTCAGGACTTATCGCGTCCACAAGATGCGTATGTATATGGAACTCTTTCCGAACTTTCGGCCAATACCCGCGGAGTCGGTTTTTTAGTGCGTAATTTGAGTCCTAATTATAATGGAGTTCCTCCTCTTCTCGAACGTTTGGGCAACGTGAGTTTCCAGGGAGAAATTTCGGGATACTTCACGGACTTAGTTACTTATGGACAATTACAAACGAGTCTTGGAAATGTAAAGACCGACTTAAAATTGAGTTCTGATAAGACAAAAGGATTGTTTGCGTATTCCGGAGCTGTCAAAACAGAGGATTTTCAACTAGGTAAATTATTGGATAATGAGGAATTGGGAGAAATTACTTTCAATCTGGATGTACATGGCCGGCATATTGCTGACCACTTGCCTGCCGTAGAATTGAAAGGACTGATTGCTTCGATAGATTATAGCAGATATAGATATGAAAATATCACACTGGACGGAGAATACAAACAAGGCGGATTTAATGGAAAGATTGCGTTGGATGATCCTAATGGCTCTATTTATCTGAATGGAGACGTAAATGTTGCATCCAAAGTTCCTACTTTTAATTTTCTTGCAGTAGTCAATAAAGTACGCCCACATGATTTGAATCTTACGACCAAATATCCTGATGCAGAGTTCTCTTTAAAACTGAAAGCCAATTTTACAGGTGGATCAGTGGATGAGATGATTGGAGAAATCAATGTGGATAGCTTGGAATTTACAGCTCCGGATAAAGCATATTTCATGCAGAATATGAATATCCGGGCAACCAAACAAAATGGAGAAAATCAGCTTAGATTGACTTCCGAATTCCTGAAAGCAAGCATAGAGGGAAAATTCCAATATCACACATTGCCTGCCAGTATTCTGAATATTATGCGGAAATATGTGCCGTCTTTGATATTACCTCCCAAGAAGCCGATTGAAACCCATAATAACTTTTTGTTTGATATACATATATATAATACGGACATTTTATCTACGATATTTGATATACCGTTAACGGTATATACTCATTCTACGTTGAAGGGATATTTTAATGATGCTTTACAACGCTTGCGTATAGAGGGATATTTTCCCCGTCTGCAATATAAGAACAACTATATTGAGTCAGGTATGATTCTGTGCGAGAATCCGGCAGATCATATTCGTGCACGGGTTCGTCTGACTAATTTGAAAAAGAAAGGGGCAGTCAATCTATCTCTGGATGCACAAGCTAAAGATGACAATGTCAGTACGACTTTGGATTGGGGAAATAATGCTGCAGCAACATATAGCGGGAAATTAGCGGCTGTTGCCAAATTTCTACGTACAAGTGGAGAAAAGTCATTGTTGAAAGCGATGGTGGATGTGAAGCCTACTGATGTTATTTTAAATGATACTCTCTGGAAGATACATCCTTCGCAGGTGGTGGTCGATTCCGGACGAGTGGATGTGAATAATTTCTATTTTAGTCATCAGGATAGGTATGTACGTATTAACGGCCGGCTTTCCGAGAATCCTAAAGATACTGTAAAGGTTGATCTAAAGGATATAAATATGGGATATGTATTTGATATTGCAAGTATATCCGACGATGTAAATTTTGAGGGCGATGCAACAGGAACGGCTTATGCAAGCGGAGTGTTTAAAAAGCCTATCATGAATACCCGTTTATTTATAAAGAATTTCTCACTCAATCACGGTCGTTTGGGTGAACTGGATATATATGGTGAGTGGGATAATGAAAACAGAGGTATCCGGTTGGATGCATCCATTCAGGATATATCTCCTTCTCCGTCGCATGTCACGGGTATTATTTATCCATTAAAACCCGAGAGCGGACTTGATTTAAATATTGAAGCAAATGAATTGAATCTGAAATTCCTCGAACATTATATGAAGTCTATTGCCAATGATATTAAAGGGCGAGGAACAGGAAAAGTACATTTCTATGGAAAATTTAAAGGATTGAACCTGGATGGTGCGGTTATGACAGATGCATCCATGAATTTTGATATTTTAAACACACATTTTGCGGTAAAAGATACTATTCATTTGGCTCCTACCGGATTGACATTCAATAATATACATATCTCTGATATGGAAGGGCATTCGGGGAGAATGAATGGATATTTGCATTTCCAGCATTTTAAGAACCTAAACTATCGTTTCGAGATACAGGCAAATAATATGCTTGTGATGAACACAAAAGAATCGACAGATATGCCTTTCTATGGTACGGTATATGGTACCGGGAATGTATTGCTCTCTGGAAACGCCATACAGGGGCTCGATGTAAATGTGGCCATGACTACAAATCGAAATACTACCTTTACCTATATTAATGGTAGTGTAGCATCGGCTACTAGCAATCAGTTTATCAAATTCGTGGATAAAACACCTCGTCGTACTATCCAGGATTCTGTTCAAGTAATCTCATATTACGAACAAATACAGCAAAAACGTCAGGAGGAGGAAGAGCAGAAAACAGATATCCGTTTGAATATTCTCGTGGATGCAACTCCCGATGCCACCATGCGAATCATTATGGACCCTATTGCCGGAGATTATATCAGCGGAAAAGGTACGGGAAATATCCGGACGGAATTTTATAATAAGGGCGATGTGAAAATGTTTGGTAATTACCGGATCAATCAAGGAGTATATAAATTTAGTTTGCAGGAAGTGATTCGTAAAGACTTTATTATCAAAGATGGAAGTACAATAACGTTCAATGGTGCACCTTTGGATGCTAACATGGACATACAAGCTTCATATACAGTGAACTCTGCCTCTTTGAATGATTTGATACCGGATGCTTCGGCTATTATACAACAACCCAATGTGCGTGTAAATTGTATCATGAATCTAAGTGGTATGCTGGTACGACCGACTATCAAACTGGGTATTGAGCTTCCGAATGAAAGAGATGAAATACAAACATTGGTACGTAATTATATCAGTACGGAAGAACAAATGAATATGCAGATTCTTTATTTGCTGGGTATTGGCAAGTTCTATACGGAAGATGCCCGTAATAATAATCAGAATTCGAATGTGATGTCATCGGTGCTCTCATCTACTCTCTCCGGCCAGTTGAACAATGCACTTTCACAGGTCTTTGAAACGAATAACTGGAATATCGGTACGAATTTGAGTACGGGTGATAAGGGTTGGACAGACATGGAAGTAGAAGGTATTTTGTCGGGACAATTATTGAATAACCGTTTATTGATAAACGGAAACTTCGGTTATCGGGATAATCCGATGGCTAATACTAACTTTGTAGGAGACTTTGAAGCAGAATGGCTGATTACCCGTTCGGGAGATATTCGTTTGAAGGCTTATAATGAGACAAATGACCGTTATTACACAAAAACAAACTTGACTACACAAGGTGTAGGTATCATGTATAAAAAGGATTTCAATAAATGGAGTGATCTATATTTCTGGAATAAATGGCGGTTACGCAATAAGCGGAAACGGGAAGAAGCTGAAAAGGTGAAACCGCAACAAACGGACAGCATCACTGATAAAACTGCTAAATCGGCAGTGAAAAGAAAACGTGTACAGGAGCAGTAAAAAATAATAAACGATGACATATCCACCAGGAATTATGTCATCGTTTGTTGTTTGTGAGAATTATGTTTCAGAATTATGCACTTTGACCTATGAAAGGACAGTACCGTTCTCGCCTATGTTTACTACTTTATCTACATCCCCCTTCTCAAGTTCAATTCGATAATATATGCTACCATCTGCTTTTTCAATATACTCCGCTTCGTCAAAACGATATTCTCCATATTGATTATTGAGAGTATTGTTTACTGCTTCTGGCAATTCATTCTGACGTATTTCCCATGAAGTAGAATACCAATTTCCAGTCTGGTTGAACAATACATCTTTTGGGATTCCATTATGAATGATATCTACCTCTGTATATCCAAAATCCCAATCATTTCTATCATCCTCAACGTCTACTTCCATGATTCTTGCATTCGGATACTTTTCATTGATGAAGTTTTTCATAGCTTCAGTCAATTGTACAGGAAGATGTTCGGTGTTATCATCATCAGTGTCTACAATGCTTTTAATCAGAGTTCCATCAGCAGAATAATACAAATCTACCTCCTGATTCTGCTTTTCGACTTCAATTACGAAAACAGTTTCAACGCCTGTCCGTTCCAGTTTGTCTATATCATCCCGCTTCCATGAGGCATATTCGCTGCTCTCAAAAGACGTTTTTACTGCTTGTGGTAATGCATTGTAAGGAATGTCCGTTTCTGTCATTTGCCATTTACCATCTTGGGTGAACCATGCAGATGCTTCATATCCGTCATAGAAATCTGCTACATAATATCCAGACTTAGTTTCCCACTTCACATTTGCAGCATTAGGGAATTTGGATGAAAATGCACTTTGAAGTTCGGCAGGAACAGCTATTGAACCATCGTCATCGTTGTCACAACTTTGCAGACTCCATGTGACGCTTAGTGCCAGTAAAAGTGTATAAATCTTTAGTTTCATCTTTGTTCAATTTAAATAGGTTTAGAAATCAATATCAATCAAATTAAATTTCAGGTCAAACTTCAGTTCCGTACGGTTGGACAGTTTTACTTCATAATCTTTCTTATCTCTCTCAATTTTTAGAATTTTAGCATCAGGGTAATTGGTCGCTACGTATTTCTGAATAGCTGCCGGAATAATTGCTGTAGGTACAGAACTATATTTGCAGTTCACTTCTTCCCAGTTACCTTTGTTGTCAAACTCTACTTTATCGCCATTCGTGAAAATCACTTCATAACTTTTATAGAAGAAATCACTTTCCATTTTGGCTAATGCTACTTTGCTGTCGGCAAAATGCTGTTTGATAAACTGCTGTGCCGGTTGTGGCATTTGAGTTACCTGGATTGGTTTGTCGTCATCTGCACGAGCTACTGTTTGCAAAGTGAAAAGACACACTAATAAGAATACTAACTTTTTCATAATCGTTGTTTTTTAATATTGGTTTTTACTATTATTATTAATTTGATAATGCAAAGATGAGAGGAGAATCTGAAAAGATTTGGGAATTTTGAGAATTTCCGAAAAAAAATCGAAAAAATATAGTGACGCTATCCGGTTAACATAGCGTCACTATATATAAAGGATACCGTCACCATCCTATAGGGATAGTGTCACTATAATTTCTTCCTGAAATTAGATTCTTTAGGATTCTTTTAAAACTACTAATAGATACATCGTTTATTTTTGCACACACAAATTTGACAATATTCATATTAAACAACCATAAGAACTTTTGTATGACTATGAGAACAAATTATTTTTTATTATTAGCTATTCTATTGGGGATTATCCCTATGAGTTACACGCACGCCAATGATTCAATACCTAAGAGCGTGATTCTGTACACACCTTACACAAAAATCTCCGTATCTCCCGGAGCGTCAATTGACTACAGTATTGATCTTATCAACAACACGGACCAGTTGATGAATGCGAATCTTTCTGTCAGCGGATTGTCCGCCAGTTGGAAACACGAAATGAAATCCGGTGGCTGGAGCCTTAGCCAACTATCGGTACTTCCCAAAGAGAAAAAGACTTTCAATTTAAAAGTCGAAGTCCCATTAAAAGTGAATAAAGGTAATTATCACTTTGTAGTATATGCCGGAAACGCCAAACTTCCATTGGATGTGGTGGTTGCTCAAAAAGGAACATACCAGACTGAATTTACTACCGACCAACCCAACATGCAGGGAAATTCTAAATCAACCTTCACTTTCAGCGCCACTTTAAAGAATCAGACTGCCGACCAGCAGCTATATGCTTTGATGGCTAATGCACCCAGAGGTTGGAATGTAGTTTTTAAACCTAATTATAAGCAAGCCACTTCTGCACAAGTGGAAGCCAACAGTACCCAAAATGTAAGTATAGATATTACTCCTCCTGCCAATGTAGAAGCCGGCAGTTACAAAATTCCGGTACGCGCTGCTACAGGTACCACTTCCGCTGAATTGGAACTGGAAGTGGTTGTTACCGGCTCTTATCAAATGGAACTGACTACTCCCCGTGGGTTATTGAGCACAGATGTCACAGCAGGTGATATAAAGAAAATAGAACTGGAAGTCAGAAATACAGGTTCTTCATTACTGAAAGATATTCAGCTGTCTGCTAATAAACCTGCTGACTGGGAAGTAACTTTCGAACCTTCAAAAATCGATGCACTAAAAGCCGGAGAGACATCAACGGTTATGGCTACTTTGAAAGCTTCTAAAAAAGCATTGCCAGGCGACTATGTGACTACCATCATGGCAAAAACTCCTGAAGTAAATGCAGATGCGCAGTTCAGAGTTGCAGTAAAAACTCCGATGATATGGGGATGGGTAGGCGTTCTTATCATTATTGCCACCATCGGCGTGGTTTACTATCTGTTCCGTAAATATGGAAGGAGGTAAATTATGGGCGAACAAGTGATCGTACTTACCGATTTGACCAAACAATACGGTAATTTCACTGCTGTAGATCATATTCGCCTGAATATCCGGAAAGGAGAAATCTTCGGATTACTGGGACCGAATGGTGCTGGAAAATCAACTACTATCTTAATGATGTTGGGATTGACAGAGCCTACTTCGGGAACAGTTGAAATTTGTGGAATCAATTCTACTACACATCCTATTGAAGTAAAAAGGAAAATTGGGTATTTGCCAGAAGATGTAGGATTCTATGATGATATGACAGGACCGGAGAATTTGATCTATACAGCGCGATTAAATGGTATTTCTGATAAAGAGGCAAAAACCAAGGCTATGGAACTGATGAAGCGGGTAGGCCTTGAAGATCAGTTAGCCAAAAAGACAGGGAAATACTCTCGTGGTATGAGACAGCGGTTGGGATTGGCTGATGTACTTATTAAAAATCCGGAGATTATTATTCTCGATGAGCCGACTTCAGGGATTGACCCTGCAGGTGTTCAGGAATTTATCGAACTGATTCGCTGGTTGAGTAAAGAAGAAGGACTGACAGTGCTTTTCTCTTCCCATCATCTGGATCAGGTACAGAAAGTGTGCGACCGGGTAGGTTTGTTCAGTAATGGCCAATTACTTGCTTTGATCGATATGGCAGAATTGAAAGATAAGAAGCAGGAATTGTCTGATATTTATAACCATTATTTTGAGGAAGGAGGAGAAAGACATGAATAAAGTCAATCATCCTTTTTGGGTTATCGTCAACAAGGAAATTTCCGATCATGTCAAAAGTTGGCGTTTTATTATACTAATAGGCATTATAGCACTTACCTGTATGGGGTCGCTATATACAGCACTCACCAATATTAGTGAAGCCATCAAACCTAATGATCCGGACGGTTCGTTTCTTTTCTTGAAGTTGTTTACGGTTTCAGATGGGACTCTCCCCTCTTTTGTGCTGTTTATTAACTTCTTAGGTCCCCTATTGGGAATCGCTTTGGGATTTGATGCAGTCAATTCCGAACAAAATAAAGGAACATTGAGCCGTATGCTGTCCCAGCCTATTCATCGCGATTGCATTATCAATGCGAAGTTTGTGGCTGCTTTGATTGTGATAGGTATCATGTTGTTTGTATTGGGCTTTCTGGTGATGGGATGTGGGCTGATTGCTATTGGTATTCCTCCTACGGCAGAAGAGTTTTGGAGAATTGTTTTCTTCATCATTACCAGTATCTTTTATGTAGCATTCTGGTTGAATCTGGCTATTCTGTTCTCACTCCGTTTCCGTCAGGCAGCGACTTCTGCCTTAGCATCTGTGGCTGTTTGGCTGTTTTTTAGTGTATTCTATACCATGATTGTTAATTTGGTGGCAAAAGGGTTGAGTCCGTCACAGATGGCATCACCTTATCAGATTATCAGTTATCAGAAGTTTATTCTAGGGTTGATGCGTTTGGCACCGAGTGAACTGTTTAATGAAGCTACCACCACACTATTGATGCCTTCTGTCAGAAGTTTGGGGCCATTGACTATGGAACAGGTACAGGGAGCTATCCCTAGTCCGCTCCCATTGGGACAAAGTCTTTTAGTTGTATGGCCACAGTTGACCGGATTGATTGCGGCAACGGTTATTTGCTTCGCTATTTCTTATATCATGTTTATGAGGAGAGAAATACGATCCCGATAACCTGCTCACTATAAAAGACGCAGAGGACACGGAGAAACAGGTGGATGGATATACCTGACAAATTGGTTTTATGATAACCGACAGGTCGTTCACTTAAAATCCGTGTCCTCTGTGTTTTTCAGATGAATCTTATGATTGGGAAATCTCGAAGCAATGTTCATTCTGCTCGAAGTAATATTTTATATTCAGATGTTGCAAACGACAGATGGAATCGGCTATAGCTAATCCCAGCCCTGTAGATCCTTCTTTTTTGCTACCCTGATAGAAACGTTCGAAGATATGTTCCTTGTTCAGCGGATGTTCCACTCCCGAATTTCGGAAAGTAATGCCGTTCTTAGTAACGGTGATTCGGATATGTCCCCCGTCAATATTATGTACAAATGCATTTTTCAGGAGGTTAGTGAGTAAAGCAACAGCCAGGGATTCGTTCATTGTCACCTTGAAAACGCCTTGTTCATCTATCGTGACTTCTATGTTGCGATAATCATAAACTTCTTCGTAATCTTGCAGATATTGTTTGAGAAGTACATTGAGTTCCAATTCTTTGGTATCCGTAAACTGACCATTATCAATCTTGGAAAGCAATAATAGGGATTTGTTTAATTTAGTGATGTATTCTAAAGTCTGATGCGTTTTCATCAGTTCTTCCAGTTGTTTTTCTGATAGCGAATCATCTTCCATCAACATTTCCAATCGATTACGGCAGATAGCAAGTGGAGTTTGTATCTCGTGTGAAGCATTTCCGATAAACTGTTTTTGTTGTTCGAACATCTGCTCCGTACGTTCCACATAACGAATGGCAGCCTCATTTAATTTCCGGAATTCCGTGATTTGAGTATCGTTACTCAAAGGTTTATTTCTTTTTCCTGTTTGATAACCGTCCAGCCAGTGTAGAAGTACATAGAGCGGTCGCATATTCCGGTAAAATACCCATACGGAAATGATAATAATGCAGAATAATAAAGCTACATATAAAAATATAATCCACACCTGGATGGCATCTCTCAAATCGTCTTTTTCAATGCTGGGAGTTGATACTGTCAGCTCGTGGTATCGTCCTTCATCATCTTTAAAGATAGTAGTAAGAATACGTGCCGGCTCGGTCTCTCCTTTTTCTTCAATGTATACCATAGAGTCTTTATACTGAATATCCTCCCGGCTTTCCGCATACTCTTTGCTTACTTCCATCATATAATATTGATTGTTGGAGCCATTGGTTTTAGAAGGTAGCTCCTCTCCTGCCAATGCCCGGATAATGATGGTTTCCGAATAATCTTCCAAAGCATCATCCACTTCATCGTTGACTTCATCGATCATCGTAACATAAAAGAAGATAGCCCAGACCGTCAGTATAAGGGTCAGAGCAAGAGTAATACGAAGAATGATGTAATATATTAATTTCATGGACAATAATTTCTTTCTTTTTTATTCTACTATCATTTTATACCCAAATCCATAGACTGCTTTAATTTCAATAGTTGCACCGGAATCTTTGAGCTTTTTGCGAAGATTCTTGATTTGTGCATATATGAAGTCAAAATTATCGACCTGATCGATATGGTCTCCCCACACTGATTCGGCCAAAGTGTTTTTATTGATTAATCTCCCAGGGCGATTGATAAAATATAACAGGATATCATATTCTTTTCTATTTAGTTCCACTTCCTGCTCGTTGACAAATACACGATATTTATCCGGTTCTATCCGTACGTTGCCTTGGCGGATATCAATCTCTCCATCATGCTGATGGCGACGAATCACGCTTTTAATTCGTGCATTTAGTTCAACCAAATGAAATGGCTTTGGCAAATAATCGTCCGCTCCCAGTTCTAATCCCAAAACTTTGTCTTCCAGAGAGTCTTTCGCGGAAATAATAATCACGTTCTCCCGCTTATGGAGAGCTTTCAGTCGTTCAAGAAGATCAAGTCCGCTTCCGTCCGGTAGTATGATGTCCAATAAGATACAATCATAGTCGTAATCTTCAATTTTGCGTAGAGCAGAATTGAAGTCACTGGCTGTTTCTACAACGTAACGTTCTTTTTCAAGTGAACATTGAATCAGTTCTCTCAAAGAGGGTTCGTCTTCTACAATCAATATCTTCATAATTTTGTCTCCTTTCTTTTTTACATACTACAAAGAAAAGGGATATTTCTGAAATAAAACTGAAATGGATTGAAAAAAGAGCTTGAAATAACTATTGAATGTCTAATGAACTGTTAGGACAGGCCATAAATAATATAATAAAAAAAAGAAAAGGATGAAAGCGATTGAGCCGTTTCCATCCTTTTTATAATTATGTGCGAATTTTGTTTAATAAGAACGTGCAAATATCACGCGGCAAGCAGATGGTTTACCTGTTACCATACATTTACCAGGTTCTTTGTCTCCCGGAACAAATGACTCGAACGGAATACAACGAATGGTTGCTTTAGTTTCTTCCTTAATTTTTTCTTCGGTTTCAGTAGTTCCATCCCAATGAGCCAGAATAAATCCGCCTTCTTCGATTTTTTCTTTAAATTCGTCATAGGTGTCTACTGTTGTAATCTTGGAGTTACGGTAGTCCAATGCTTTTTTGTAGATATTAGCCTGCATTTCTTCAAGCAGGTTCTGAACGTATGTTTCAATGCCTTCACAGGTAACTGTTTCTTTTTCCAGTGTATCACGGCGCATCACTTCCATCGTGTTGTTTTCAAGATCGCGACCACCCATAACCAAACGAACAGGTACACCCTTCAATTCATAATCAGCGAATTTGAAGCCCGGCCGTTTGTTATCTGCATTATCATATTTCACAGAGATACCCAATGCTTTCAACTTAGCTACAATGCCTTCTACTTTAGCGTCAATTTGTTTCAGTTGTTCGTCATTCTTATAGATAGGAACGATTACTACCTGAATCGGAGCCAAATGTGGAGGTAATACCAATCCGTTGTCATCCGAGTGAGTCATAATCAATGCACCCATCAAACGAGTAGAAACACCCCATGAAGTAGCCCAAACATACTCCAACTTGTTTTCCTTGTTAACGAACTGAACATCGAATGCCTTTGCAAAGTTTTGTCCCAGGAAGTGGGAAGTACCACTTTGCAATGCTTTTCCGTCCTGCATCATGGCTTCTATTGTGTAAGTGTCAAGTGCACCTGCAAAACGTTCATTGGCTGATTTCACTCCCTTTACAACGGGAACAGCCATATATTTTTCTGCAAATTCACCATATACATTCAACATTCTGATTGCTTCTTCCTCTGCTTCTTCACGGGTAGCATGAGCGGTATGTCCCTCTTGCCACAGGAATTCGGCAGTACGCAGGAAAAGACGGGTACGCATTTCCCAACGGAAAACGTTCGCCCATTGGTTGCAGAGAATAGGCAGGTCACGGTATGACTGAATCCAGTTCTTATAAGTATTCCAGATGATTGTTTCTGATGTCGGACGGATAATTAATTCCTCTTCCAATTTAGCTGCAGGATCTACTACGACTCCTGAACCGTCTTCTGCATTCTTCAAGCGATAATGTGTTACTACGGCACACTCTTTCGCAAACCCTTCTACGTGTTCTGCTTCGCGGCTTAAGAATGATTTCGGGATTAATAGCGGGAAATATGCATTTACGTGTCCTGTTTCCTTGAACATGTCGTCCAATTGACGTTGCATTTTCTCCCAGATAGCGTATCCGTAAGGCTTAATCACCATACATCCGCGCACGGCAGATTGTTCTGCCAAATCAGCTTTTACCACCAAATCGTTATACCACTGTGAGTAGTTTTCACTACGTTTGGTAAGGTCTTTCAGTTCTTTTGCCATTATATTTTTCTATTTAAAGTTTTCTTGAGTGTTAAAACAGGGTGCAAAAATACGAAAAATGCATGAACTGCCCTATTCTTCATGCATTAATTTTCTAAAGTCATTTGCTTCTATATTACATATCTCATTTTTCATATTCGTTATATCGTTGCATCCGCGACTATGCTTGTTCAGCATAGCGCCTTTTTGAGAACTAAAGGCACTATGACCCGATGAAAAGGTTTTATACAAAAGAAATAAGCCTTTCCTACCCAATTATGGTATTTTACTAATGTGGTAACCTCAATCATTTGTTTTCCTGTTTCCAATGGTGTAATGAAAATATCGACATAAAACAATAGATGTTTATCGTCTTTTCTCATAATTGCTTCTTGCTTGTCTTCCTCTATAATAAGTTCTTCACTTTCAATAGCTTTAGTTTCTATACCGAAAGGTTTGACTAAACAGGCCCTTATTGCATACAACATTCGGAGCCAAGCGGGGTTATGAGCAAAGACTTTTAAAATAATATCTTTAGGAGACAAACGATTTTCTGTAACTTCTATGGAAAAACTGTCACTGTAATCTACGGGGAGATATTTCTCTATTTTCTTAGCCATATTGGTTATTCAATTAGGGTTATTCTACAATATGTTCAGTTTAGGTTTCGTCCGATAATAGATAAAACCATAGAAAAGGGGGCTTGAAAAATAAAAAATCAGGCAGTTTTTTTTAAGATAACCACCTGATTTTCAAAAGAGCGGTAAACGAGGCTCGAACTCGCGACCCCCAGCTTGGGAAGCTAGTGCTCTACCAACTGAGCTATTACCGCATATTTACTGCATTTCTCGACTCAAAAGCCTTATGAAATGGTGATGCAAAGGTAAACATAATTTTTATATCTCAAATAAAATCGCAGAAATTTTAATGCAAGAAAAAAGAGAAATTAAAGCCTCTTCAATTCTTTTGTTTTGATGAAAAACAACCGGATATGAAAAAACGCATATTAGTAGCCCGTATAATTAAAAATATACAGATTGGCGATAGTCGCTATAGAAAAAATTCCAGGATTTCCGGTTAATAAGATTCAGATATAAACTATTTTAGTGAATAATCTATCACTAGGTTCTAAATAGAGAATGAATATTGAATATGTGAGAACAAAGTTGCTTATATTATTTCAAATTGACAGATTTAGTTTCTAGCAAAATAAATAAGATTTAGAGACAAACTGGTACTTTATGGGCTGTTTGGTAGCTTTCTTTTAAAGGGAGAACACGCTTCTCACCGACCAACGGTTGGTTCCATTTAAAGGAACGGAGCTTTTCCTTTAAAGAAACAACTCCAATATGCATTTATATTTTGTATAATCAAGTAGTTTATATCCATTAATAACACGCTTATTGCATATACTTGCATTATTTTATGCATCATTTTTTCTATCTGATAGAAATGACACAAGCATGATTCAAAGAGAAGATGAAAAATAGAACATCTTATAAAAGAGCGCTGAAACCTTCTTTTGTTGTATTGCTATATTCTTTCTGATGAACAAACCTCTCTTTTCATCTGTTAGAATATCTCAAATTCAGATATAACCTAACCAGTATGAAAAAAAATAAGCGACTTTGTATACTATTGACTTTGTATTTTTCCATCGGTCAGATAGATGCACAGACACCATTAAGTTTCGAAGAATCACTGCATCTGTTGAATCAAGGAAATCAGAGTCTGAAAATAGCGGATAAGAGTATTGAGATTGCGAAGGCTGAACGTGATAAGTTGAATGCTTTCTGGTATCCCAGTCTTCAGTCTACAGGTGCGTTTGTACACATGTCGGAGAAGATCGAAGTTAAACAGCCTTTATCGCAGTTTACCGATCCGGCTAAAGACTTTGTACATTCGATTATTCCGGATGACCAGATCATTTCGTCTATACTGGATCAAATTGGGGCAAATACCCTTATATTTCCTTTGACTCCAAGAAATTTGACAACTGTTGATTTATCAGCCGAGTGGGTACTCTTTTCCGGTGGTAAGCGTTTTCATGCCACCAACATCGGAAGAACGATGGTCGATCTGGCACGGGAAAGTCGGGCACAGGTATCGGCCAATCAGCAAAGTTTATTGGTTGAAAGCTATTACGGGCTTCGACTGGCACAACAAATTGTGACGGTTCGTGAAGAAACCTACAACGGATTGAAGAAACATTATGAAAATGCCTTGAAGTTAGAGGCAGCAGGAATGATTGACAAAGCAGGAAGGCTTTTTGCCCAGGTAAATATGGATGAAGCCAAACGTGCATTGGAAGCTGCGCGAAAAGAAGAAACAGTAGTGCAAAGTGCCTTAAAGGTTTTGCTGAATAAAAAGGATGCAGATGCCAATATCATTCCTACCTCTCCCCTTTTTATGAATGATTCATTGCCACCTAAAATGCTATTTGATCTTTCAGTAAACAGTGGGAACTATACACTCAACCAATTACAGCTGCAGCAGCATATTGCCAAACAAGAAGTGCGGATTGCCCAAAGCGGTTATTTGCCGAATATAGCCCTTTTCGGAAAACAGACCTTGTATTCGCATGGCATTCAGAGTAATTTATTACCGCGTACCATGGTAGGCATTGGTTTTACATGGAACCTCTTTGACGGACTGGATCGTGAAAAAAGAGTGCGGCAATCAAAATTAACGGAACAAACTCTGGCTTTAGGCCAGATGAAGGCCCGTGATGATCTGGCTGTTGGGGTAGATAAGCTTTATACGCAGCTGGAAAAGGCACAGGATAATGTAAAAGCTTTAAATGCAACGATTGCTTTAAGTGAAGAATTGGTACGCATCCGAAAGAAATCATTTACAGAAGGGATGGCAACTTCTACCGAAGTTATTGATGCTGAAACCATGCTTGCCAGTGTAAAAGTGGCTCGCCTGGCAGCATATTATGAATATGATGTGGCACTAATGAATCTACTCTCGCTTTGTGGCACACCGGAACAATTTGCAAACTATCAACCTAAACCGTAACAAACAATGAAACCAACTAGTAAAACCCTATCATGGGCTTTTGTCATCATTCTTCTGGCTGTCGGTATTTTCACCGGCTTGGGAGTTATATTAATGCATAAACAGCCGCTGGTCTTGCAAGGACAAGCTGAAGCAACAGAAATCCGTATCAGTGGGAAACTTCCCGGCCGTATCGACACTTTCTTCGTTCAGGAGGGAGACTGGGTACACCGGGGAGATACTCTTGTCGTCATTAATAGCCCTGAAGTACATGCCAAGTATCAACAAGTGAATGCCTTGGAACAGGTGGCAGTACAACAGAACAAGAAAATAGATGCCGGAACCCGTCGTCAGATCGTGGCTACTGCACTGCAATTATGGAATAAAACGAAGAGCGATCTTACTCTCGCCCAGACAACTTACAACCGTATTCTTACTTTATATAAGGACAGTGTCATTACTTCTCAAAGAAAGGATGAAGTAGAAGCTATGTATAAAGCGGCTGTAGCAGCCGAACGTGCTGCCTATGAACAGTATCAGATGGCTGTAGATGGTGCACAAAAAGAAGATAAAGCGTCTGCTGCCAGCATGGTGGATGCTGCTCGAAGCACAGTGGATGAAGTCTCGGCTTTGCTGGTCGATGCTCGGTTGACCGCTCCGGAAAACGGTCAGATAGCAACAATCTTCCCTAAACGTGGAGAGTTGGTTGCACCGGGAACTCCCATTATGAATTTGGTGGTGATGGATGATATACATGTTGTTCTTAACGTGCGTGAAGATCTGATGCCGCAATTTAAAATGGACGAAACATTTGTTGCGGATGTGCCCGCTATCGGTAAAAAAAATATTGAATTCAAAATCTATTATATTAGTCCGCTAGGCAGTTTTGCTACCTGGAAATCAACCAAGCAAACCGGAAGTTATGACTTACGTACCTTTGAGATTCATGCCCGTCCAACCCAAAAGGTGGATGACTTGCGTCCCGGCATGTCCGTGTTATTGACTTTAGATTAATCGACATCAAATAAACCAGAGAATGGATGAATCACAAACATATTCCCCTTTTCGTTCCGTACTGCTCAGAGAGTGGCGGCGAATGACTTCACGGCGCCTTTATTTTGGTGTCTGCATTGTCTTGCCATTGTTCACCCTTTTCTTTATGGCTACGATCTTTGGTAACGGACAGATGGAAAACATTCCTATTGGTATTGTCGATCAGGATAATACTGCTACTTCCCGGACGATAGTCAGGAATATTTCTGCCGTACCAACTTTTAAAGTGACAAAGCATTTTGTAAATGAAGCAGCTGCCCGTGAATCTGTGCAAAAGAAAGAGATTTATGGATATCTTTCCATACCTCCCCAATTTGAACAGAATGCGATTACCGGAAAGAATGCAACACTCTCCTACTATTATCATTATGCATTAATGTCGGTAGGTGGTGAGTTGATGGCGGCATTCGAAACTTCCTTAGCTCCGGTGGCTCTTTCTCCTGTGGTGATGCAAGCGATGGCACTCGGAGTAGAACAGGATCAGATTACCACCTTTTTATTACCCGTACAGGCTAATAACCATCCGATATATAACCCTAGTCTGGATTATTCGGTATATTTAAGTCAGCCCTTTTTCTTTGTGCTGTTTCAGGTTTTGATTCTGTTGATTACCGTGTATGCGGTTGGCATTGAAATCAAGTTCCGCACAGCAGATGATTGGCTGGCGACTGCAAAAGGCAATATAGTGACAGCTGTTTTAGGTAAATTATTACCTTATACCATTATATATATACTGATAGGATGGTTGGCTAATTACGTCATGTTTGGTATTTTGCATATTCCTTTTCAGGGGAGTTGGTGGTTAATGAATATCATGACTGTGCTTTTCATCATTGCAACACAGGCTTTAGGGCTGTTTTTATTCTCGCTGTTTCCGGCAATATCGTTGGTTATAAGTGTAGTTTCTATGGTAGGTTCTCTGGGGGCTACTTTGTCCGGAGTAACCTTTCCGGTTCCCAATATGTATCCGTTGGTGAGGGATGCTTCCAATTTGTTCCCTGTCCGTCATTTTACGGAAATGATGCAAACCATGCTCTATGGAGGCGGTGGGTTTATCCATCTTTGGCCGTCGGCTGTGATACTCTGTATCTTCCCGTTGCTGGCCCTGTCGCTGCTTCCTCATTTAAAACGAGCTATAGAAAGTCATAAGTATGAAAACATTAAGTAAGTTACAACAGTTGTCATTCATCATTCGTCGTGAATTTCTAGCTATCAGTACCAGTTATGCGGTTTTACTGGTGTTGATGGGAGGAATCTTCGTTTACGGGTTGCTCTACAATTATATGTATGCACCGAATATTGTAACCGATGTACCTGTTGCCGTAGTCGACAATTCGCACAGTGAATTGAGCCGTGATTTTATCCGTTGGCTGGATGCTACTCCCCAAGCAGAGATTTTTAGTCAGGCTATGGACTATCACGAAGCAAAAGAATGGATGAAAGAAGGCAAAGTACAGGGAATACTCTACCTGCCTCATGATTTTGAGGAACGGGTGTTCCGGGGAGATGAAGCCGTATTTTCCCTTTATGCAACTACTGATGCCTTCTTGTATTTCGAAGCTTTGCAAGGTGCTTCTTCACGTGTCATGCTGGCTATTAATGATAAATACCGGCCAGATGAAGCAGTGTTTCTTCCACCACAAGGATTGCTCGCCGTAGCTATGGCGAAACCGATCAATGTGGAAGGCACTGCACTCTACAATTATACCGAAGGATATGGTTCCTATCTTATTCCGGCAGTCATGATGATTATAATTTTCCAGACCTTGCTGATGGTTATTGGTATGGTGACCGGAGAAGAATACAGTAGTAAAGGAATCCGTGCATATACTCCTTTGGGGTATGGCTGGGGAGTTGCTATTCGTATAGTGGCAGGAAAAACGTCCGTATACTGTACTCTTTATGCCATCTTTGCCTTTTTTCTATTAGGCTTGCTCCCTCACTTTTTCAGCATCCCCAATATTGGAAACGGATTGTACATCGTACTATTATTGATTCCATATTTGATGGCAACTTCTTTCTTGGGATTGGCTGCATCCAGGTATTTTACGGATTCTGAAGCTCCCCTACTCATGATCGCCTTCTTCTCCGTAGGATTAATCTTTCTTTCCGGCGTTTCCTATCCAATGGAACTAATGCCCTGGTATTGGAAAGTAGTCCATTACATTTTCCCAGCTGCACCAGGCACACTCGCTTTTGTGAAACTGAATTCTATGGGAGCCAGTATGGCTGATATCAGACCGGAATATATAACTCTCTGGATACAGGCACTTATTTATTTTACAATAAGTATATGGGTCTATAAGAAGAAACTGGAATCAAATCTGATTAGTTAAATTAACAAAAACAAAACATGCGCTAATTATAACATATAGCAAAAGAACACTTTCAGATAAATCAACTTCGCAAAGTAAATAATCAACTTTGGAAATAAAAATGTTTCTAAATAGATGTTTTCTTGTAGAATCTCTCCTATTTCTTTGCATTTGTCATTGTTTTTGTCTAGTTTCGTTAACTGTTATGTTTATATGATCGTTAGAAGTAGTTTAAAAAACAACTATTTATATGAAATACATTGTATATATTCTTCTCTTTTTTCCTGTTTGGGTTACAGCACAAACATACAAATATATAGGAATAGAAGATGGCTTGAGCAATCGCCGGATATTCAATATTCAGAAAGATGCTCAGGGCTATATGTGGTTTCTTACAAATGAAGGGATGGACCGATACAACGGTAAAGATATAAAACACTATAAATTAAATAAAGAAGGCACTATTTTGGATGCTCCCATACGTTTGGGATGGTTATATACAGAACCACATATCGGTATATGGGTGGTTGGCAAACAAGGACGAGTCTTTCAATACGAAGCCGACAGAGACGATTTCAAAATGGTATATAAATTACCGGATACCTCTGAAGCAATAAGTTGTGGTTATCTGGATCGCAATGATAATATCTGGATATGTCGTAAAGATACTGTATTGCTGTATAATATTAAAGATGCTCATATAGTTCGATTTCCCAATGTATTGCATAGTAGTATTACGGCAATAGAACAAGTAGATGAGCACCATTTCTTTATAGCAACGGAGACGGGCGTACGATATGTCAAACTGGAGAATGGTATTTTAGAGACCATGCCTGTTGAAACACTGGACTATTTTCATGCACAGGTGAGTGAACTGTATTTTCATCGGCAATTAAAAAGATTGTTCATTGGTTCATTTGAAAGAGGAGTTTTTGTGTACGATATGAATACACAGGAAATTATACGTCCGGACGCTGATCTTAGTGATGTAAACATAGCTCGTATCAGCCCATTGAATGAAACAGAGTTACTGATTGCAACGGAAGGAATGGGGGTGTATAAAGTTAACGTAAATACCTGTGAACTGGAAGATTACATTATTGCTAATTATCAGAGTTATAATGAAATGAATGGAAATAATATCAATGATGTTTTTGTAGATGAAGAAAAGCGGATATGGCTTGCTAATTATCCAACAGGAATTACAGTGATTGATAATCGCTATGAAAATTATCATTGGATGAAACATGCTATGGGTAATGCACAGTCATTAATCAATGATCAGGTACAAGCGGTTATCGAAGATCATGAAGGTGATCTGTGGTTTGGAACTAGTAATGGTATTAGTCTTTATAATTCAAAAACAGGTCAGTGGCATTCATTTCTAAGCTCTTTTAATCATCAACTAAAGGACAAGAATCATATATTTATTACTTTATGTGAAGTGGCTCCTGGCATTATATGGGCAGGAGGATATACTTCCGGCATTTATAAAATAAATAAAGAAACGCTATCAGTTGAATACTTCTCTCCTTACCTTCTTTCTCACGTCAATATGCGTCCGGATAAATATATTCGTGATATAGTTAAAGATTCAAGAGGACATATCTGGTCGGGAGGCTATTATAATCTAAAATGTTTTGATTTGGAGACTAACAGTGCACGTCTATATCCGGGACTGAATTCCATAACATCAATTGTTGAAAAAGACAAAGATAATATGTGGATCGGAACTGCTGCTGGCTTGTATTTATTGAATCGAAATACTGGTGAATATCAGTATATTGAAATGGAGATAGGAATCACTTATATTAATACGCTTTATCAGGCAGATAATGGGTTGTTATATATCGGGACAAATGGTATGGGAGTATTTATCTATAATCCTCAAGATAAGACTTTCGAACATTATTTTTCTGATAATTCTGCTTTAGTTTCAAATAGAATATTTACAATATTGCCGGAAGTAGATGGACGTATAATGATGAGTACAGAGAACGGAATAACCTGTTTTCATACTAAAGAAAAGATATTTCGTAATTGGACTAGAGGAGAAGGCTTGTTGCCTGCATACTTTAACGCAGCGGCAGGAACGGTGCGTAAAAATAAAAACTTTGTATTCGGTAGTACGGATGGAGCAATTGAACTTCCGATGAATGTGAAATTCCCGGATTATAAGTTCTCCAGATTGGTATTTAGCGACTTTCATCTGTCTTATCAACCTGTTTATCCGGGTGTCAAGGATTCTCCTTTACAGAAAAGTATCGATGAGACAGATGTATTAGAGCTGGCTTATGATGAGAATACGTTTTCATTTGAAGTTTCTACAATCAATTATGATTCTCCCGGAAATGCACTATATTCGTGGAAATTAGAAGGCTTTTATGAGAAATGGACTCAACCGGGAGCAAATAATTTGATTCGTTTTACCAATTTGCCTCCAGGTAGATATATTCTTCATGTACGTGCTATATCCAGAGAAGAACATGACATTGTTTTTCAGGAACGTGCTATGAAAATTATCATCACGCAACCTTTTTGGTCGAGTTGGTGGGCTATCTTGTGTTATATTCTGTTGGTAATAGGGGGATTTTATTTTGTTCTACGTGTGATAAATCTAAGAAAACAAAAGAATATATCTGATGAAAAAACGCAGTTCTTCATCAATACGGCCCATGATATACGTACTCCATTAACTTTAATAAAAGCACCTTTGGAGGAATTATTGGAAGAAGAGACGCTTACCGACAATGGAATAACTCGTACGAACATTGCATTGAGGAATGTGGAAGTTCTTTTACGACTGGTCAGCAATCTGATTAATTTTGAGCGAACGGATGTATATTCCTCTAAAATGAGTGTTTCCGAGTATGAGTTGAATACCTATATGAATGAAATATATAATTCATTCTCTTCTTATGCTGCCATTAGGCGTATTGAATATACATACGAGAGTACTTTCAGCTATATGAATGTATCGTTTGATAAGGAGAAGATGGATTCTATTTTGAAGAATATAATATCGAACTCGCTAAAATATACTCCGGAAAATGGAAAGGTCAGCATTTCCGTGTCCGATACGAATGATTCATGGAAAGTGATAATCAAGGATACAGGTATAGGTATTCCTGCCAGTGAACAAAGTAAGTTGTTCAAGCTTCATTTCCGTGCCAGCAATGCTATTAACTCTAAAGTGACGGGTAGTGGTATCGGATTAATGTTGGTAGGAAAACTGGTGAGCCTTCATGGAGGTAAAATTAGTGTAGATAGTGTCGAACATCAAGGTACGACAATCAAAATTGTTTTTCCGAAAAAGAATAAGACTTCTCAAAGTATCAGTGACGAAGCATCTTCTAAATTTGAGGCGTTGGCTCCTGTACTGCCCGCTCCGAATGTACCGGCAAAGACAACCGCTACGATAGATGATCCAAATTTACGACGGATTCTTGTTGTAGAAGACAATGATGAGCTACGCTCCTATCTGGTCAGTTCATTGTCTTCTATATATAATGTACAAGCTTGCGCTAACGGAAAGGAAGCATTGATTATTATCAAAGAATATTGGCCGGAACTGGTTCTTTCTGATATCATGATGCCAGAGATGCGGGGAGATGAATTGTGTGTGGCTATCAAAAGTGATATTGAAATTTCACATATTCCTGTGTTGTTGCTCACTGCTTTGGGAGAAGAAAATAATATTCTGGATGGACTGTCGATTGGTGCGGACGAATATCTCATCAAACCTTTCAGCGTGAAAATATTACGGGCGAATATCGCTAATCTGTTGGCAAACCGGGAACTGTTGCGCATGAGATATGCCAATCTGGATATAGAAGCGAAATCAATGGTTCCATCTGCAAACGGTACTAACAGCCTCGATTGGAAGTTTATATCAAATGTAAAGAAAATCGTGGATGAGAATATAAACAACCCTGAATTTTCCGTTAATGTGCTCTGTGAATCAAGTGGCATGAGCCGTACCAGTTTCTATTGTAAATTGAAAGCATTGACGGGACAGTCTCCGACAGAGTTTATTCGGGGGATGCGTTTGAAACGTGCTACCGAGTTATTGAAAGAGGGTGAATATGCTATTAATGAGATTTCAGACATGGTTGGATTCTCTGAAACTAAATATTTTCGGGAAGTATTCAAAAAATACTATAAGATGAGTCCGAGCAGGTATGCTAAAGAAGGAGGCAATCCCTCTGCTGAACTGGAAGATGACGAAGAAGATTGATAAATAAAAAGCGAATAGATACGTTGTATTTAAAAAAGTTCTCCTCTGTTATGGGTATCTATAACAGAGGAGAACTTTCTTTTTCAAGGCTTATAACTCTTTTCAGGGAAAAGCGGTTATTGATAAGGAAGTTATTTGCGAATCAAATATCTAATGAATAAATAACCTCCGAATACTTGCAGGCACATTCCGGGAATTCCAATGCGGAAATCCTGAATGGCATTGTAGAAATTTCCTATATACATCCACTCTCCCAATGTCCCTACAACTTGATAGGTAAGTACTACGCCAACCAATACCGGGATGGAGATACGTCCGAAACGTTGTGCGGCCCAACCGGCAGCAATGGCGAGCAATACGGACTTTAATAAAATAGCAGGCAGCACCACCGGCATCGGCATACCAAAAAGTGAGGAGTTGATAATAGGGGAAAGAACAGCAGTCAGCAGACCGACTTTCCATCCGTACTTATAAGCTCCGATCAGTGTGAAGAAATAGATAGGCAGCCAGGTTATTCCTCCTTGCGGTATGAGATGAAAAAATTGGGGAAAAAGGATGTTGCCAACGATGAATAACGAGGCTGCCAGATAAGTTCTCACATTGCCGTAATTCAGCGAATAGAGTTTTACAGTAGTTGATTCCATATCATTTTATTATTTAAAAGTTCAAATTAATACCACCCATAAACGTAGCTTTGGGCATGGGATAACCTGCATTTATTTCATAACGCTGTGCCAGCAGGTTCTCTCCTTTTATGAAGAGGTTAGCGAAACGGCAGACACGATAATTCCCACGAAGATTCCATAAAACAAAATGATCCTGTTGCTCGCTACCCTTTACAACAGAAGTATAAAGTCCTTTCACATATTGTACTCCAGTCGATATACTCCAACGTCCGGAAGTATAGTCCGCCCCTGCATACAATTTATGTTCGGGGGCAGCAAGAACGGGATTCTCCATGTGCAACCAGCTATAATTGGCGTTCACATTCCAGTGTGAATTGATGTGGTAGCCTATATTCGTTTCAACTCCCCAATTCTCTATCTCTCCGGAATTGATATTCAATGGAGGAAAGAGTCCGTTTGACATAATCAGATTGTCGCCATTGATATAGTAAAGGCTGATTCCGTAGGACAATGCCCCTTCCAGCAGACGTTGTGAATAGGAAAGTTCATAGTTGATTAGTTTTTCCGGTTTCAATTCCGGGTTGGCAGGAGGAAACATATACATCTCACGAATGGTTGGATTACGGTATCCTTTGCTGACCATTGCTTTAAGTTCTGCATTCTTGGGTAAATGAAAAGCCAGTCCGCCTTGTGGAATCCATTCTGTACCTACGTGTGAATGGTGGTCTACACGAATACCTGCGTCCAGTGAGAACCAACTGCTGATATCCTGACGGAAATCAACGTATCCGGCAAACTCATCCATTTGCTTGTCTACTCCCGGAGTATGTTCACCCGTAGCCAGTACTTTGTTCCATGATTCACCTCCGAAGTGTTGATAATCAAATCCTACGGTCAAACGATTACCGGTAAAGAAAGTGGCACTCTGATACCATGATACACCCAGCATTTTGTCTTTAGAGTTGAAATGTGATTTTTGCGGTTCTTTTCCTATCTGATAGCCATCATTGATTTTATGCCGTCCCCAGTTATAGAAAAAGCTCAAACCTCCTGAAGTCTTTTCATAATGATTTTCCAAAGCGAACGATGTCATTCCACGAGTGATACGAGAATCGTTGTCAATCAGTGGTACTTGGATAGTCCCCGGATTGGAAGCATTAAAATGGGTTACATTCACATCTCCCCATACTTTCCAGAAAGAACTGATATCATAACCTAACTTTGCGTATCCACCATATTGCTCGAATCCCATATCGGGACGATGTCCATCTGTACGATTATATGATCCGGTTACGACGCTACTGAAACGTCCCTTCTTGACACGGTTGGAAAATTCAGTCTGCAACGTGTTATATGAACCGTACCCAACTTGCATATTCGTCTTCACACCTTCTTCCTGTTGCCGACGGGTAACAATATTAATCACACCACCCATGGCATTCGAACCATAAAGTACAGATGCAGGACCACGTAAAACTTCCACTTTCTCTGCCATCATAGATTGATAAGCATCCGCTATCGGATGTCCCATCAACCCCATGTACTGGGGATGACCGTCAATCAGTACCAATAATCCCGCTGTCGGACTACCACCGATACCACGCAAGCTCATGCCACCTGCAGCTCCGGTAGATACGCCATATCCCATGATGCCACGACTGGTAGTGAATAATCCCGGTACCTGCTCCGTTAACAACGGCAAAAGAGAAGGCTCATATCTTTTCTCAATTTGTTGCCTGCCGACTACGGAAATGGTCATCGGAAGATGACGCACATCGGTTTCATTACGTGTTCCGGTGACTACGACTTCATCAATCATATAATTTCTTCCGGCCTGTATGCTATCCTTTTTAGTCTGTGCCATTCCCGAGATGGAAAGCAAGCTACCGAACAGGAATAAACAAGCTGTATTTCTTTTCATACTTTATTTCGTGTTTCAAGTTTCTTCTTTTTACTTCTTATTTCTGATCTTTTCCAGAAAATCGCGGATCAGTGGTAATATTTCTTCTGCTGATTCCACTTCGCTGCACATTGTCTCTACAGGACATCCTCCTGTATGGTTACGGTTCCAGATAAAAGGTACTTTCTCTGTAAAACCAACTTTTATATCTGATTTCTGAAGCAACTCCAGAGCTTTGGTACTGATAATATCAGTATATAACTCTTTGATACCTCCCAGAATCATCAGGGCGGCAGCTCCCTTTCCAACCACCTTATCAGCAATCGAGGCTCCTTTAAGAAACTCCGGTTCCTGGGTCAGTAAATCATAGATATCAGCCACACCGCGTTGAGTGAAAGTACGGATTTCTCCTTTGTTGGCAATAGTACAGGAATATCCTCCCGTATGTAGTAAATTGATTAATTCTTCCATCTTTTCTTTTATAAAGTACCTTGTTTCAATTGTTCTACGAATTGATCTATCCGATGCAGCTCTTTCGGAATATCAATGTTCTGCGGACAGTGTGCCACACACTGGTTACAACCGATGCAATGGCTTGCCTGACGAAGTTTGGGCACGCTACGGTCATATCCGACTAGAAAAGCACGCCGGGCTTTCGCATAATTCTCATCCTGCCCGTTCCTGGGGACATTCCCTTCATTGACACAACGGTTGTAATGTAACAACACAGCAGGTATATCCAACCCATACGGACATGGCATACAATATTTGCAGTCGTTGCAAGGGATCGTTGGATATTTCAACATTAATTGTGCCGTTTCTTCGAGAAACTCTTTTTCTTCATCTGTCAACGGTTCCAAAGGAGAATAAGTGCGGAGATTATCTTGCAGATGTTCCATATAAGTCATACCACTTAACACAGTCAGAATGTCCGGAAATGAACCGGCAAAACGGAAAGCCCAGGAAGCGACACTACTTTCCGGACGGCGTTGTTTGAGCCGTGCCACCAGGTTGTCATTCAATTTAGACAAACGACCTCCTAAAAGCGGTTCCATGATGATAGATGGAATTCCTCGTTTATGCAATTCTCCATACAGATATTCAGCATCCGTATTCCGGGTATTGGTTTCTTTGGCATGTTTCCAGTCTACATAGTTCAATTGTATCTGTACGAAGTCCCACTTGAATTCATCGTGCCGTGAAAGCAGATAGTCATACACTTCGATATCCCCGTGATAGGAGAATCCCAAATTGCGGATACGTCCTGCCTCCCGTTCTTTCACTAGAAAGTCAAGCATTCCGTTATCCAGGTAGCGTCCTTTAAGGGCTTCCATTCCTCCCATGCCGATGCCGTGAAGCAGCATATAATCAATGTAATCTACCTGCAGGTCTGCAAACGATTTGTGGTACATCTTGAGCGATGCTTCACGAGACCATGTATCGGGAGAGAAATTGGATAACTTGGTGGCGATATAATATTTGTCACGGGGATGACGGCTCAATGCAATACCCGTTGCCTTTTCGGAAAAGCCCTGTACGTATGCCGGAGATGTATCGAAATAGTTTACTCCGTGAGCGATTGCATAATCAATCAGTCCATTCACGGCATCCTGGTCGATTACTTCACCATTACCGTTGGGAACAGGTTTGAGAGGCCAACGCATACAACCATATCCCAAGAGTGAAACACGGTCACCGGTAGTCGGAGACGTGCGGTAAGTCATTTTATCGGTAGGCACCTCTCCTTCTCCTGTTGCGCTGCTTGAAGAGGAAGTACCTTTTGAAGAGCATCCGTATAATAGCCCTGTCGACGTGGCTGTACTAATACCTACAATCTTAATGAAATCTCTTCTATTTATATCTTTCTTATTTTTATCTTCCATAATCTTATACTGATTTAGATCAAATAATTCTATGCATCTGATGTCCTGTCACATAAATAGCGCTGAAAGGACGGGACGGACAAAGGTTCTCACACGCCCCACAACCGATACATTTTTCTACATTTACTACCGGAATCTTTGGAGAATCTGTTTTTTCAGGATCGGAAGCTACCATCTGTATGGCACCTGTCGGACAATGGCGGGCACAGTTGCCACATTCCATTCCATCTGTCAAAGGTACACAGTTCTCTTTAATCCATACGGCATGCCCGATCTGAATAGCTGATTTCTCGGCAAGACTGGTGAGATGAATAGCACCGGCAGGACAAACTTCCGAACATTTAGTACATTCGGGACGGCAATACCCACGTTCGTATGACATTTCCGGTTGCATCAATGTCAATAGGTTGTCCGATGGGCGCAATACCTGGTTGGGACAAACAGAGACACATAATTGGCAGGCTGTGCAATGTTGAGTGAAATTGCGTGCGCTTAAAGCACCGGGAGGATAGATAGGATTTTCTCTTTGGGGAATCTTTTTATCTTCGATAGTAGCCAATCCTCCGTCTACTTTTTTCTCTTGTGCTTTCAGTACAGAAGTTGTTGCAAAAATGGCCGATGCTGAAAGGAAGCTACGACGGGCATTGTCTACCTGTTCAGTAGTGACAGACTTTGCTTTCGTATCTTCGCTCGTAGCTGTTTCGTTCTTAGGTTTCCGTCTTGTGTATGTAATGGCTCCATGCTTACACTTTCCGATGCAATCCATACAAGTCACACAACGGCTATAATCTATTTCATGAGCTTTCGGATTAATACACGATGCTTTGCAATTGCGGGCACACAAACCGCAACTATTGCATTTGGAAGTATCAATTACCGGTTTGAATATCGCATATTTGGATATAAACCCTAATACAGTACCTACGGGGCAGATCGTATTACAATAGGTTCGTCCGTTGCGCCACGCCAGAATGAAAAGAACAACAAGGGTAACAATGGCAATCAGCATCGTCGAAAGACTCTTCATCCATACATCTACCTCATAAAAAGCATAACTATCCACTCGTTCGGCGAAGTACGCCAACAGGTTGTTTCCCCATTGCCAGACCGGTGCAAAAAGACTGGAAGCTATCCGGCCATAAGCACTATACGGTGCCAGCAAGATAGCCAAAGAGTTCAATCCTGCAACCATCATAATAATGAATACTCCTAAAACGCCATACCGCAACCATTTCATTGCTGGTGAATAACGGAACCGGTTTTTCTTTTGTTTGCCGGATACCCACGAAACAATGTCCTGAAACACTCCCAACGGACAAATAACAGAGCAGTAGATACGTCCGAACAGGAATGTAAGTACAACTAAAAACAATACGACACCTATGTTCAAGGCTAATAAAGCCGGCAGAAATTGAATTTTCGCCAACCATCCGAACCATGTGTGCAATGTACCCGTGAAGTCGAGAAAGAGCAGGGTAATAAGTGTAAAGCACACAATGGCGGTTGTAAGTCTGATAGTACGTAGCATAAACTAATTAATTTTCAATTTATAGTAGTTATATCTAAATGTCTAAAACTGTCAGGATTGAACCATCTATATTTCAACTTTGCAAAGTTAATCAGGGAAATTTGTTTTTCAACTATACAAATTACAGAATGTTTTACCAATTTCACTGATAACAGACGGGAAAACCTTTAGCCGATTGGGTAAAACACTATTTTTCTAATGCCACGACCTCTCCAATCTCCGGAATCAATACATTCAGAGAATCTTTATTCTTCATCTCTTCTGCATTTTTGAGAGGTTCATCCCAACGATGTTTGGCCAACGCATATTTAGAATGATGTACGGTCAGAACTCTTTTCGCTTTTAAATCTCTGGCCGTCTGTGCCATATATTGGGGCATCAGATGAATTAAGCTCCACTCTTCGTTGTATTGCCCGTTTTCAAGAATTGCGAGGTCGATGCCGGGGAACCGGTTGCCTATTTCTGCATAATGCGTATCATATCCTCCGTCTCCGCCAATGTATATCTTTTGTGAAGGAGCTTCTAGCAGGAAAGAAGCCCAAAGTGACTGGTTGGCAGTAAGTCTGCGACCGGAGAAATGACGGGCAGGCAAACAATGTATCATAAAGCCCGGAGCGAGGTTTGCGTCTTCATTCCAGTCAAGTTCTATCAGACGCTCTTTATCAAATCCCCAATATTCGAAATGTTCGCCAACACCCAACGGACAAATCACTGCTCCAATCCGGTCTTTTAATTTTTTGACTGTGTTGTAATCCAAATGATCCCAATGATCGTGACTAATCACGAGATAATCAATGTCCGGCATATCATCCGGTGTATAAAGTTCCGTACCTTTGAATGGCTTGTTGACAAAAGATACGGGAGAAGCCATACAAAATACCGGGTCAACCAATATTCGCTTTCCTCCCGTTTGAATCAGGTAAGATGAATGTCCGAACCATACCAATATTTCTTCATTACGGCCAATCTTGCGTAAATCTGTTTTTATTGCTTTGACAGCCTGTTCGGGGCGCAAACCGTCTATCTTTCTGAAAATGAACTCCCAGATTCCGCTAAAACGTCCCCTGTCGGAAGTCATCAATAGAGTTTCATGCTGATTTTTAAATTCTCCGTTTCTGTAATTAGGAGATTTCATGACTCTTTCCAGCCGTTCCCCACGGGGAGTTCTGCCGAAACTGGCTTGATTGATAAAAACAATGACTGACACCGCCAGCAATGCTATTACAGCTAATATACATCCTACAATCATACGTGCTTTGAATTTCTTGAATATGATACGCATATAATTCATAACTAAATTATTTCACGCAGCAAATATACAGGTATTCAGAGAGCTTGTTAGTATATATATTACAGATTGTTATACCATAATTACTGAAAGCAGTTGCCTGTTGGGTGTCAGTCTATTGTGTGAACAAACCCTTTTCTTGTTCAGTTATTTAGAAATAAATTTTGTAGCTGATGTTCGGAATCAGACCCGCTCCGTCTTTTTCTTCTACTACACTCGTTCTTTCATTGTATTGATAGAAATGCATTCCGGTGCGCATACCCACATTCAGTATTTTCAGAGAAAACTCGTGGGATACTCTTTTCTTATTGATCCGGAAGCTGATCGAAACATCACCGTTTATAGATGGATTGAATCGTTTAGTATATGCTTTGCTCTCGTCAAAAACGATGTCTTTTTCTTCCTGACTTTTTTCTTCATCCACAGGTGTATAGCGTCCTCCTCCCTGAAAGAACAGACGGCCGTTTACACTTAATACATTCTGTTTGAGTCTGCCAACCATCCATTCTTTTCCGGCGAGCAGGTTCACTAAAAAACTTTTATCCAGTCTCGTATTTCGCCAGATACGGTCTCCTCCCCTATATTTCGATTTGAATAATGAAGCTGTAATCATATAGTAGAAGCCGTTTTTCATGTATTGTTCCAGTGTTATATCTATTCCATAGTTTTTGGCTATTCCGGTGTTTGTCAATATGCGGTCTAAATAGAATTCTTCATAATTGATAATCGAAAAGGAGGAGTTTTCCTCAACCGGTATGTGGAACAAGTATTGATAATAGGGTTCTATTTTCAGATGTAGGCTCTGATTGATATTCCAGTCATAAGTGAATCCGAAATGATGTGCCTTTGAGAAGTCCAGGTACCGGTTTGATTCCTTTTTACCATTGATTATCTGTTCAACAAAGTAATAGTCGAGCCTTTCCCGGCGGCTATGCAAGCCGTAAGCTGCTGCTAAAGAATGTGCAGGATTTATTTTCCATTTAAGGGCAACTCTCGGTTCTATCGACCAGTTCTTGTTTAAAGTAAAATATTGTCCGGTAACCCCTAAACTGGTTGTCAGATTGTTGCTCAAGTTTATTACAGAACTACTATATGCCGAGAGGACTGTACTTTCTCCACTGCCTTTCGATATTTGTTCCATAGGTTTGTTTAATCCCAAATAAGGGCTGACTTTGTAATCAAGATCATATTTAAGTTCCGTAATGGTAATCCCTGTTCTGTTGGTATGCCTCGGACTGAATTTCTTATTCAGATATGAATTGAATACTAAATTCCATCTGCTATTCTGAATATCTGCTACATTAATAATAGCGTCATCGGTATGTAAGTCCGCCAATGAACGGTCTTTGGAATAGGTAGCGGATAGAGAAGAACGGATATAAGTATTTTCATCCAGTACATATTTGTGCGCTAAGCCACCTGCCAGTTTATCCAGTTTATTATATCCCGACGACCGGTCTCCCATCGTTTCCCATTCGGAACGTTCCAAAGCATCCACTTTATTCCTGTCGGCCAATCCTAATCCCCAAATTGAAAAGGTACCGGCTTTACGTGTGGGAAAGTTCAGTTTAAAAGCTAGATCCTGATATTTCAGGTTGATGTCATTGCCCGATGCCAGTGAAGTAGTGGAAAAGCGATAATTCACCAGATAAGAGCTTCCCCTTTTTTTGCTGATAGGACCTTCCGAAGCTGAATCTACTCCCATGAGTCCGACCTGAAAAGCATGTTCGTACTTCTGATTATTACCATTTCGTAGATGCATATCGAAAACACCTGATAGGGCATTACTGTATTCCGCCGGGAAAGCTCCGTTGTAGAAATCGGAGTTGCCGATAACCTGCGTACTCAAAGCAGACAGGAATCCTCCTCCCAAGCCTGATAGATCGGCAAAGTGGGTAGGGTTAGGTATTTCAATCCCCTCCAATCTCCATTGTGTAAATTGTGGGGCATTTCCCCGGATAGCAACCGCATTGGTGCCGACATCTCCCGCTACTCCTGCGAATGCAGAACTTAACCGTGCAGGATCGTCAAAGCCATTGGCAAATCGTGACGCTTCTTCGATACTAATCATACGTCCTCCTGTGATGGCCATCGGGTTGACGGTCCGGTCTTTCTTTATTTCCGGTTTGACAAGTACTTCAGCCAAATCCTGCACATTTTCATCCATAGGAATTTCTACAAACACTTCTTTAGATGAAGTGACAGAAACTTCGCTGATGATACTTGGACGATATCCCATAAAAGATGCCTGAATATTATAACGACCTACCGGGACATTATTGATCCGAAAGTTTCCCCGTCCATCCGTCGAACCTCCCCGTGAGGGATCTTCTGCTATACAAACGGAGGCATATTCTATGGGCGTATTGGTTTTGGAGTCAACAACGATTCCTCTTATGGTTTGAGTCAGTTTTTGTGTATCATTGTTGGCGGGCTTTTGCTTGTTATCTTGCGAAGAAATAATAATATGATATCCTTTTATCTTATATACATATCCGGTTTCCTTCAATAGTTGAGTCATAGCTTTGTCGATGGCTACATTTTTAAGAGATAAAGATTGTTTCTTTTCTATATCCAGATTTGACTGTTCATAAGCAATGCTATATCCCGTTTGTACTTCTATTTGTGCAAAAGCCTCTTTTAGTGAGATACTTTTATTTTGTATGGTAATTTTTTTTTCTTTATTCTGTGCAACAGTTGTGAGAGAGAGAAAAGTAAAAAATAAAAAAATGGCAAGCTTAGCCGCCTGTTTATTCGTATTTATTCGATTCATTATTCTATATTTGTATGTTGATACTTCATTTTACGTCACTTGTTGAATGAGGATAGACATTTCAGAACTGGGAAGAGGGTCTCAAGCTGCTTCCCGGTTCTTTTTATTCATAGGCTGTTTCTTTTTATTATTGGGTTAATACTATTTTCTTTTCATACTGCTGATAATCAAAGCCGATTATATCTTTCAATATATTCAGTATTTCATCCAGGCTTTCATCTTTCAGGAATTTGACTGTATATCGTTTGGATGCAGGGATATTTGCTGTATTATCAATCGTGGTGTTATAGTGTCTTTCCAGAGTTCGGAATATTTCTCCGGCGCTGGCATTGGTAAAGACCAGTTTTCCCACCATCCAAGAGTTTGTATCATTCGTATCTATCACTGATATATGGATATCTGATGTTTTTTTGTCGTATGTAAGTTGCTCATTAGGCTTTAGTATATGGGGAGATTGGGCATGAATACTCACTTCCACCTTACCGCTAGTCAATGTAGTCGTTATTTTTTCATCATTAGGATAAGCTTTCACGTTGAATCTGGTTCCAAGCACTTTCACAGAAAGTTGGGAGGTTTCTACAATAAAAGGACTTACAGTATCTTTTTTGACAGAGAAATAAGCTTCACCGTTGAGAATGACCTGACGTTTATTTTTGGCAAAAGTCTCCGGATATAAAATGGAACTTCCCGCATTCAACCATACTTCCGAACTGTCCGGCAAAATTAGACGCTTCTGTTCTCCATAGGCAACAGATACCTCTATCATTTCGTTTCGGGGAGAAAGATAGTAGAACATTCCTCCTGCCAATAAAAACAAAGGAACAATAACGGCGGCAACACGGGCAAACTTCTGATAAGAAGCTACGTTGGTCAGATGCTCCTTATTATATCCTGTTCTTAAGTTTACCCGTTCCAATGAGACATAAGTGCTCGAATCGGCTTCTACGTCCAATTCATTCCAATAATCCAATGAAGCTTTTGCTTTCGCCTGCTGATTTTGGTCTTTAATGATCCACTTCTGCACTTTCTTTTCCGTTTCGGATGGAAAGCGTGCGGAGAGGAACATTTTGATGATTTTACTGATATTACTTTTCTTCATTTTTGCTGCACTTTACTATATATACAGTTTAGTGGCAAAAAGCTCAATAAGAAAGTGGAAGTTTTTTTATAAAGCAGAATGAAAAAGAATATAATGCTATAATAGTGATACCAGAAAACATGAAATAACCTTCCGTATTTCTTTCAAAGCAAGACTTAGCTGGCTTTCAACATTTCTTTTGGTAGTATTCAGGCGTTCGGCAATTTCGGCATTGGATAATCCTTCGTTACGACTCAATGTATAAATCATTCTCCGTTGTTCGGGCATTCCTCCGACAAGTTCGTCAATCAGCATTTCCAATTCCTTGGCAATAAGGTCTTCTTCGGAAGTAGAACTATATCCTGTTTCTTGATTATTGTTCAGATAGGCATCACACACATATTTATGTTTCAAGAAGTTTATAGCTGCATTTCTTGCAATGGTGTGCAAATAAGAATTGAATGATCTGGAGGTATCAATGGAGTGACGATTGATCCAAAGATTGACAAATAAATCCTCTGTCAGCTCTTCCGCATCAGGTTCTGATTTTATATATCCGTCAATGAATGTTTTGGTTTTGTTGTAGTATGCTATAAAAATAGTCTCGAAGGCCTTGTGATTCCCATCCTGAAAGGCCTCCAGCGTTTTTATATCAATGTTGTTATTCATACTATCTCCCAATTTTCATTTCATTGGGACAAAAGAAGCAATAATTTATTTTAGATAGATGGTCTTTTTTGAAATATTAATGATATTAGAAAGATTTATTCTATTTTCAAGATTCTCTTCATCTCCGGACGAAAGCTGTCACCCCAGATTTCCAGTTGCTCAATCAGAGGAATCAGCGTCTTTCCCAATTCGGTGATAGCATATTCCGAATGGGGAGGAAGCTCCATGAATATCTTTTTGCTGATAATGCCGTGCATCTCCAATTCTTTCAGTTGTTGATTGATGACCCGGGGACTTGCCTCGGTAAATAAACGATGCAGCTCGCTGGGACGTTTCGGACCAGTGCATAATTCCTGAATGATGCAACTTTTCCATTTTCCCCCGATCACTTCCATCGTAATCTTTATCCCACAATCAATATCAAAAGGAATTTTCTTCTTATACATAGTTTTCTGCTTTTCTGCAAAAATAAGGATATCACTACAAAAACAAAAATAATAACCCCAAAATGTAGTATAGGGCTAAATTTATCAGTATATGAATAATTCGTCCCTACTTGCCGATGTTTCAGGTATTCCCTACTTTTGCTTCGAAAAGATGAGAAAGTATTTATTATCACTTGCATTAGTCGTTGGAGTCGTTTCAATGAATGCACAAGAAAAAGTAACAAACAATGTAAATATGGAAAATAAAAAATCAACTCTTCGTTTTATCTATCCTCAATGGCAAGGAGGAATTGTAGATCATTGGATGCCTGATATTCCGGCGGAAGATTCATCCAGAGGCTACTATCTGGGAGCACAGTTATTGAACTATTTAGCCCCACAGACCGGTCAGAATACGGTCGAAGTTCCGGTTTCACTGGATATAAATGACAGAGCGACGAAAAAAGGTATCAGTGCACGCAGTGTCATACTGAAACAAACTAAAGCTGCGCTTGATCTGCTTAAAGAGAATCATCCGGATCGGATTGTCACTTTAGGAGGAGAATGTTCCGTTAGTGTTGTTCCGTTTACTTATTTAATCAATAGATACCCGGATGATGTAGCTATCGTCTGGATAGACGCACATCCCGACATCAATCTGCCTTATGATGAATATAAGGGTTATCATGCAATGGCACTAACAGCTTGTTTGGGAATGGGAGATGAAGAAATAATGGAATTACTTCCGGGAAAAACGGATGCTTCCAAAGCCTTGATTGTCGGACTCCGCTCATGGGATGAGGGTATGCAGGAACGACAAAGAAAGCTGGGAATTAAAGGATTATCTCCACAGGAAGTTGCCAATGATCGTACAAAGATTATGGAATGGCTGAAAAGTACCGGGGTTTCGAAGGTGGTTATACATTTCGATATGGATGTATTGGACCCAGCAGAAATAATCGCTGCCGTAGGCATTGAGCCTAACGGCATGAAGATTGAAGAAGTAGTTCGTATCATTAATGATATATCCTCCGAATATGATCTGGTAGGACTTACAGTTGCCGAACCTATGCCACGAGTGGCAATCAAACTTAGAAATATGCTCAATCAGTTACCTCTATTGAAAGATTAAATCCCCCTTTGACGAGGACGGTAAAGAATACCGAATACATTCAGTAGATACCCCAATAAACACAATAATGAGGCAATACGTATGCGTGTTCCACTAAATATATCGGGATTATAGGCGGCAAGGGTACTCCCCTCACCGCTCATTAATATATATCCTATGATAATCAATATAGAGCCGATAATTAAGATGACGTAATTTCTTTTGCCCAATACTGTTTTTATTTCTTCTTCTCTTATTCTTTTCGATTTCATATTCTTTGAGTTTAGTTGTGATAATTCATTAGTTGAGTAAAGCGCATATATTTCTTTTCAAATTGCTGATTACTCTGTTCATATCTCTTTTTATCCATACTCTTCAGTAATTCATTACACTGATTCCATTGCCAGAACCTATACAAACAATCCTGTTGAACCATCCCTATCCGGTTATCTCCCAATGAGAAAGCCCAGTCGATATAATTTTCCGATTCTGCTATCAGATGATTCAATAGATCGGTCGCTTTCTGCGTTTCTCCTATGGAAGCATAAGCGGTGGCTATATCATACGAACCACTCTCGTATACTTCAGGAACATTATATGCCGGAATAGTTTGCCCAGCATATTCCAATACTTTTCTGGCACGGATGTCGTCTCCTTGTTTCACCAATTCTTTAGCCAGTTGCGCAAAGAGCCTTCGATGAGAATAACAGATGCGCAGGGTTGTTTCGTCCAGATAAAGTCCGGGAGTATCCAATCCTCCGTATTTATATCTGTTCATCACATTCTCGTAGAGTTTCTCCGTATCTATGGCATATCCATTGCCTTCTTCCACGTCTCCCCATTCTTTATAGTTGAAAGGAGTAAACCGGAATGCTAACCCTTCCTGAACAAAGTAGTCATCAAACTTCAGTTTACTGGAGTTGCCTACCGAGATAGCCATGTACAGGGGACGTTCCCAGTTACAGTTAGCCAGGATCTCGAGCATGAGTAAGTCCACTTTAGTCAACAGACGTATATTTTTTAGAGAAATAGACAGTTTATCCGGTATTGCATCTCTTAGTTCTTCCCCTTTTAAATGACGAATGGCTTCAGGCAACATCATTCCAGAACGGAGTACTGCATCCTTATCAATATAAATATTTATAGTATCGGTAGGTATCACATGGAATTCCTGTTTCTCTGCGAACACCCAATATTTCAGGATATTCTTTATTTCATACGGATCATTTCCAAAACTATCACGGGCTTCTTCGGGATGTTTCTGATACAATGCTTCTATCTGTTTCTTCAATTCCGGACGAACAGCCACATATTCGTTCTTCCCTTCCTGGTATTGATTTTGATCCCAACTGATCGGCAGTCCGGGAGCATCGTACAGAGGACATTGTTGCTGATAAATGTACCAGTCGGTCTGCGCATAACTTAAATTGCAGATACGTACATCTCTGCGTACTTCTTCCGTATCCTGATTATACCACAAGGGGAACGTATCATTATCCCCGTTACAGAATATGATCGGATTTCCTTTGTCGGGAAGTGTCATCAGATAATTAGCACCAAAGTCACGACAGGTATACCGGTTGCTTCGATCGTGGTCATCCCAAGTCTGGCTTGCCATTTGTATGGGGACAAACAGGCAAAGCAGCATAAGTAAGCCGACTGGGAGGATTTTTGCCTGTTTCCTGCGAAGCATGTCACAGCATCCGGCGGCTCCCATTCCAATCCAGATAGCGAACGCATAAAACGAACCTGCATACGCATAATCCCGTTCACGGGGTTGTCCGGGAGTCTGATTCAGATAGAGCACAATAGCCAATCCCGTCATAAAGAAAAGGAAAAATAAGACACTGAATTGCTGCTTGCCTTTTTTTCCACGTGTCCATTGCCAATAGATACCGAGTAATCCTAATAATAATGGTAAGCCATAGAACACATTGTGACCTTTGTTCTCACGCAAAGATTCCGGCAAAAGTTTTTGATCCCCCAGTCGCAGATTATCAAGCCAGGAAATTCCTGTAATCCAGTTACCATGTTCCGGTTCACCGCTTCCTTGAATATCATTCTGTCGTCCGACAAAATTCCATAAGAAATAGCGCCAGTACATGTAATTGAGTTGGTATGTGATAAAATAAGTCAGGTTCTCTTTTTGTGTAGGAGCCTCATTCGCACCTCCACCGGACCATCCTTTGTAAGAAGCGGCCGAACGATCATTCCACATTCGCGGAAACAACATATTTTGAGTGTAGCACACATCTTCCTTATAGCGAATAATTTTATACTTGCCTTCTTTCTTATCCGGCCGATAGATGGCACTACCTTTTTCTGTCTTTACCTTGTAATAGTCTCCTTCGGGCACATACTCCGGTTCGGACGCATAGGTTCTCCCATAAAGTAAAGGAGCACTTTCATACTGTTCGCGATTCAGGTAGCTTTTGAGTGTGAAAATAGTATCCGGTGCATTCTCATTGAGCGGTGTATTAGCATTGGCACGAATGAGTATGACCGCATAGGTGGTATATCCTATGGTGAGCATGAGTAAACACCACAAACCGGTATTCACGATGCGTTTTCTGAACCGATAAATGGCTCCTATCAGTAAAAACAGGACCAAACCCAGAAAGACGATCAATCCTGACTGGAAGGGTAATCCCATCACATTGACAAAGAATAATTCGAACCATCCTCCTACATCAGCCATTCCGGGTATATAAACAAAAAGAATCAATACAATAAGAATACCGGATAATGCAATGGCCCCGATAACTCCCTTGAGTGATAGAGTCTGATATTTTTGGTAATAGAACACTAATACAATGGCAGGAATACAAAGCAGATTAAGCAAATGCACTCCGATTGAAAGCCCTATAATATAGGCTATCAGGATAATCCAGCGGTCACCGGACACAGAATCAGCTTCATCCTGCCAGCAAAGAATCATCCAAAATACCAAGGCTGTGAGGAAAGAAGAGAAGGCATATACCTCCCCCTCTACCGCACTAAACCAGAATGTATCACTGAAAGTATAAGCTAAAGCTCCCACAAAACCTGCTCCCAGAATGATAATAACATCCATAACAGATAATTTCCGTTCATCGCCCACAAGCAAGGCTCTCACTAATCGAGTAATACTCCAGAAAAGAAACAAGATACAACCGGCACTCAATAGTGCATTTAAAAAGTTGACCATTCCCGACACTTGCGAAGCATCGGAAGCAAGCTGGGTAAACAGGTTGCCGACAAGCATATAGAAAGGTGCTCCCGGCGGATGCCCTACCTGTAATTTTTCAGCACAAGAAATAAATTCGGGACAATCCCAGAAACTTGCGGTTGGTTCGATGGTCATCCCATACACAAATGCTGCTATCAGAAAGACCAGCCACCCACCGAAATCATTCCATCTTTTAAATAATAAGTTGCTCATTGTTCTGTACTTTTTTATTTGCAAAGTTACAGGACATACTGCTAAAACAGGCATTTTTTACCGGACGGATACGGACGGTCGTCAATGATAATATGTTGATAATCAATAATAATAAAAGTGAAGAGATAGACAAAAACAGACAGAGGATAAATTAGGTACAAATTAATAATGGCATAGTAAAGTAAATGGCATAAAAATGACAATGTATCAAATATGAAAAAACTATTGGGATATTAGGAAAAACAAGTGCCACTCTTGTTTTTTGCTATTTAATTTCGTATCTTTAATGACTTTCATTCTTCTAAAGACAGATAATCATATTACAGAATGACAAATATCACCTTATAAAGTGACATTTGTCACCCTATAGGATGCCCATCGTCCCGTTATAACGGGACAACTACCCGACTGCATAAAAGATTACTAATTTCTGTACCAAAAACCATTAATCTCTGCAACGAAAAGCCTTAAATGTAGTAAGGAGATAATGAATCATTACCAGATAATAATTAATTTCTTGCACAAAATGAAAGATCCCCCAATGATTTCACAATATCTTCCAGTGACTCTTTAGAATTTGCCAACATCAGTTTCTCCGTTTTTATTCTGGAGATTCTCCGGGTCAGCGTCTCTGTAGTCAGTTTCATTAAATCAGCAAAGCAAGCAGGTTGGACTCCCTCCCGCAGAAAAGCACATACCCTTAAATCCTCTTCTGTGAGCTTCGGACCTATTTCTTTCAATTTAGATACAAGTCCATAGACGTTTTCCTGAAGTCGCAGTAACTCTGTCCAGTCTTTCTCGGAGAAAGAAGGGATTTTAGAAGACAAAACATTCCGTTCTTTAAACTGTCGTACTTTTGAGACAACGGGGGAACTTTCATAGATATGTAGTTGAAGAGACTGATACTTCTCTTCGAGATGGTTACATTGCAAAATCAGCTTATCCGATTCAACATCTTTTTTCAGTATTTCTTCTTTGAAAAGATCCAATTGGGAAAGTGCGTGCCGATTTTTCTTCCAGAGTAGCCCAAGTAACAAAGACATCACACCAAACATTCCTAAAGCAGAAGAAAGAATTACTGAAGAATCGCTTTTACCGTCATTCAACATCAACTGACTGGCGTATGCCTTTCTCTCCATTTCCAGTGCTTCATCAAAGTTACCGTATTTCTGATAATAAAGACTACATCGTTTGCAGATTTTTGCCAGATGATCGTATTCCTCTGTTTCTTTGGCAAGTTTGATTGCCTCCTTAAAGTGGATTTCTGCCTCCTCTTTCTGTTCCAGATCACTTTCTACACAGGCAAGATAATAATATGCTTTGGATTTTTGATATTCATTGCCATTCTTCTCATAATAAGATGCCGCCTGCCTGATCTGCTTATCAGAGGAATGAGGAATGTTTTTATCCTCGTTGAGCTGGGTACACAATAAATTATACTCTGCCAGTTGAGCCTCATTCATTTGGCTTGACTGAATAGTCTCAAGAATAATGGATGCTGTATCAGGGTCCTGCTCCATCAGTTGCGCAGCCTTGTCCAGCCCTTGCTTCACGCTTGTTCCTTCCGGATGGCAGGCAGCTAGTGAAAGGAGCATCATATACAATAAAATTCGAAGATTATTCATAACTCTATTTTTGTCTTTGCAAAGGATTGATTGGATTTGCAAATATAAAAAATAATCGGCATTTATACTTCTATAAGTTACACAAAATATAGTGACGCTATCCTGTTCTTATAGTGACACTATCCTTGCTAAATAGCGTCACTATCCTGAAAGGATAGCGTCACTATGTTTTTTTGACAAATATCAAGCCGATGCGGGTTATTAATTAAGAAGATAAGCCGTATCTTTGTAGCAAACAAGAAAATTATATATCATGATTAAAAACATTGTATTTGATTTTGGAGGAGTGATTGTAGATATTGATCGTGACAAAGCGGTTCAGGCATTTATCAAACTGGGACTGGCAGATGCTGATACCCGGCTGGATAAATATCACCAGACCGGCATCTTTCAAGAACTGGAAGAAGGAAAGCTAAGCGCGGATGAGTTTCGGAAACAACTGGGGGATTTATGTGGCCGTCCATTGACGATGGAGGAAACCAAACAGGCATGGCTGGGCTTTTTCAATGAAGTGAATCTAAATAAACTCGATTATATATTGGAATTGAGAAAGTCCTATCATGTGTATATTTTAAGTAATACCAATCCTTTTGTTATGTCGTGGGCATGCAGCCCCGATTTCTCATCGAAGAAAAAGCCGTTGAATGATTATTGTGACAAACTATATTTATCTTATCAAGTCGGTCACACGAAACCTGCACCGGAAATATTCGATTATATGGTGAACGATTGCAATATTATTCCTTCTGAAACTTTATTTGTAGATGACGGCGCCTCTAATATCCAAATCGGCAAAGAACTGGGATTTGAAACGTTCCAGCCGAAGAATGGTGCGGATTGGCGGGAAGAAATGACTGCTATCTTGGAGAAACGATAATTGAGCAGTTAGTACCATACCGTAAATAAAAAATATGCAACCACAAGTCATACTTATCACCGGAGCATCTTCCGGATTCGGCAAGATTACCGCTCAAATGTTATCGGAACGAGGACACATCGTTTATGGAACAAGCCGGAAACCTTCCGAAGACATGAATCATGTAAAAATGCTTGTTGTCGATGTAACCAATTTCCTTTCCGTTTGTCAGGCTGTAGAGCGGATTCTATCAGAGCAGGGGCGGATTGATGTATTGATTAATAATGCCGGAATAGGTATTGGTGGCGCATTGGAACTTGCCACTGAAGAAGAAGTGAATATACAAATGAATACAAACTTCTTCGGCGTAGTGAATATGTGTAAAGCTGTTTTGCCATCTATGCGAAAGGCACGAAAAGGTAAGATTATAAATATCAGCTCTATCGGTGGTGTAATGGGAATCCCCTATCAGGGATTTTATTCTGCTTCGAAATTTGCAGTGGAGGGATATAGCGAAGCATTGGCTTTAGAGGTTTATCCGTTCCATATAAAGGTTTGTGTAGTAGAACCGGGAGATTTCAACACCGGATTTACTGATAACCGGAATATCTCCGAACAGACAAGACTGGATGCCGATTACGGAGAAAGTTTTCTGAAATCATTGGACATTATAGAAAAGGAAGAACGTAATGGATGCCATCCGCGGAAGTTGGGTGCTGCCATCTGTAAGATAGTGGAACGTACCAATCCTCCTTTTCGGACGAAAGTAGGTCCTTGGATACAGGTATTGTTTGCGAAGAGTAAAAAATGGTTGCCTGATGCAGTGATGCAATATGCCTTACGGATATTCTACGCAATTAAGTAAACGATACGATATATAAAAGAAACTGTTCTCAAAGTTCCTAAAAGAAAAATCGTCCTTACTACGATAGGTTGTAGTAAGGACGATTTTATAAGATCAAGGCTTTTTTGAACGGCCTCTTTTTTTTGATTTGAATATCTTCTATGTTTCCGAATTAACCTTTCGGAACCAATTCCAAAAACATGGTAGTAGTCAGCAACACGGCCAGTCCGACGCAAACGCTTATCAACAGCCAATTGATATATTTTGCTTTCGGCTTGGTGTCGGCATGCAGATTATTCAGGAAATACTCCCTAAAGAAAAGATACAGGCCGGGGATCGTAGCACTTGCCAATAAGAAATCTTCCGGAATCTGAAAGAAATAAGTTTTGGATAATCCGATCAGTGACCAATGGCAAAGGAACAATACCAAAAACATATTGACCTTTTGCGCAAACAGCAATAACAATCCGATGGTAAACACCACTACCGAACAAGGCATGACCGGAGAAGTCATTTCCGGGAATGAAAGTCCGCGTGCCAATGAAACCAAAGGATATATAAAAGGCATTGCTAACAGCACATAAGACAGTAGATCATATTTGTGGGTACGTTCAAAGGTAGTATATCCCGTAATCGCATCCCATATCCAAATGATAGCCATCACACCCCAAAACATAGCCATTACTCCATTATAACTACGCTCTTCACAGTAGATATAATAGTAGACCAGAGAAATCCACGTATACAGACCTATCATATAGAACTTCATCGCCATTTTCACCCACGGACGTGGCCGGCCGATAAGCAATCCGGTCAATGCAATACCAATCAGAATGATAACTATCTGTAACAGCCAGGTAGCTGAATTATAATATGCAATTGTTCTCCAAAAAATCTCCATAAAAGTTCGTTTTAATGTCTTGTTAATGAAAAGGCTCTATGTGGGAACAGGAACATCGGGAACGTAGCTCCTACCGCCAACATGAAAATCACTGTGCTTGCTATCAGAGTATTAGAGAAGAACATCGACATAAACTTGTCCAGCTTATCCGGATCATTTACATTTTGCAGACACATGATAAGTGAAAATACCATGTTGTATGCAAACTTTCCCGGAATCATGGGAAGTAATGCCGGAATGTACAATACCGTCATCGGGCAATATACTTTTTTCCCTAACCACAAACTGCCGAAGCCGATGACTAATCCGGCAAACAACGAACCTGTGGCAATGTCCATGCCTAAATAGTTCATTAAACAAAAACGACAGGCGTGTCCCAATGCTGCCAGTATGGCAATCATCTTGAATGCACGCAAAGGAGGATCGGAAATCGCACCAAATCCTATACCTGCTACTGCTGCAAAAAATCCATCAGTAAGAATGTCAAGTGCTATCATATCAAATTAAACTGTTTTTTACCATTAATAATGTGAAGGAAAGTCCGATAGCGATGCTGACAATCAACAAAGAAGCCTCTGTCAGACGGGCAAATCCTGTTAAAACGTATCCTTCTACTACATCAATCACGCCATTAATCAAGGGAACCCCAGGCACAAGATAAAGCACGCTGGTTGCCATGGCAATCTCCGAAGTTGTGTCGAAAATCAGCGCGGTGGAAGCACACAGGGAAGCAACAAAAGCCGAAACAATAAATACAACATAATGATTAATCTTTTTCGCCTGCATTTGTTGTTTCAGGTAGAATCCTGTAATGGTAGCCGAGAACACAATTCCCATCGAAATTAAATCACCGCCGAACAATTTGCAGAAAGACGCATTGGCAAATCCTACCAGTAGTAAAACGAAAAGCGGATGTATCCGCGGAGCAGAAATAATCTTCTTGTATTTGTCTTTCAGCTCTTCCAATGACAAATGATTGTCTACTGCTTCCCAACTCAATGCGCTTAACTCTGAATTATGTTCAAAACTGATCGGGTGCGCAGGAATGTCTATGACCTCGTTACAAGCCTCGTTTGTTTCTTTGTCTATAATGGTCAGAATGATATTTTTATGAAATACGCTTAACTTGACATCTAGTCCGAAAGCCTCTCCGATACGCTTTGTGTTGCGTACCACCCGCGAGGTGTGTACTCCGGCTCCCATTAAATGGGCTGAATATTCTGCTATAAATTTACCTACTGATAATAAAGATTCGCCTGTCTTCATGAATTATGATATTTTTAAATCGGGCGCAAAAGTACAAAAAAAATAGATACCTTTGCCGCGATTAAAAATAAAAAATGCATGAATAACCAATTTACGCATCCAAAAGAGAGAATACGTTTTGCCATATTGACTTTTTTCTTTGCCCAAGGACTTTGTATGGCAAGTTGGGCCAGCCGAATCCCTGATTTTAAAGACGTTTTTGCTGCAAATTATGCTTTCTACTGGGGACTGATTTTATTTATGATCCCTGTCGGAAAATTTGTCGCGATCCCCTTGGCTGGCTATCTTGTTTCGAAGTTAGGAAGCCGGAGCATGGTACAGGTCAGTATCCTGGGATACGCTTCATCCCTGCTTTGTGTCGGACTGGCTCATGAGGTCTATCTTTTAGGCTTTCTGCTCTTTTGCTTCGGGGTGTGCTGGAATTTATGTGATATATCATTCAATACACAAGGCATTGAAGTGGAACGTTTGTATGGTAAAACCATTATGGCCACTTTTCATGGAGGATGGAGTCTGGGGGCATGTGCAGGAGCACTTATCGGCTTCGTAATGATTTTGGCAGGAGTCTCCCCTATTTGGCATTACACACTGATATTTATAATCATCCTTATAATTGCACTTTCCGGGCGGAAATATTTGCAGGAGAGCGCACCGCAGGAAGCGGAAGTTTCTGATACAAAGACGCAGGAAAGAAATACAGCCAAAGCTCCCAATGGTTTTCGCCTGTTATTTCAAAAACCGGAAATGTTGCTTTTGCAGTTAGGACTTGTCGGACTGTTCGCGCTGATTGTAGAAAGCGCGATGTTCGACTGGAGTGCGGTTTATTTCGAATCAGTGGTTCACGTACCTAAATCATTGCAAATCGGTTTTCTTGTATTTATGATTATGATGGCAACGGGCCGTTTCCTGACTAACTACGCTTATCAGCTTTGGGGAAAGAAGAAAGTCCTGCAACTGGCGGGCAGCTTTATCTGTATCGGCTTTTTTGTTTCTGCCTTGTTAGGAGGAGTTTTCGAATCTATGGCTATGAAAGTAATCATTAATTCTTTAGGTTTCATGCTGGTCGGCTTGGGTATTTCCTGCATTGTGCCTACTTTGTACAGTTTCGTGGGAGCCAAATCAAAAACACCGGTCAGTATTGCACTTACCATTTTGTCAAGCATCAGTTTTATAGGTTCGCTGATTGCTCCCCTGCTTATCGGTGCCATCTCGCAGGCGTTCGATATCCGTATCGCTTATATGATTATCGGCATATTGGGTGGATGTATCGTATTAATAGTCAGTTTCAGTAGTGCTTTCGATATTCAGGAATCCGGCGATAAACCTGAATAGAACAAATAAAAAACGCAGCCTTTCACAGTGTTTAAAATTAAACCTCCTGTGAAAGGCTGCGTCAATCTTTTAATGCCTTAACTAACCTAACTACTTTATCTTAACTATACTAACCTATCTACAAAATACCCGAAAAATCTTTTATACTACTAATAATCCTATCTTTCAATTCGTTATTTTCAACTATTGAGAAGCCACAGTCTACATTTGCCGGAGCCAATAATACAGCTTTAGCTTCTTCTGCATCTGCCGTCTCTTCCGGGTGCTCTCTGAAATAAGTTTCCCATTGGGAAGCTGATTGCGGAGTTACACCCAGCACATAGTTGATAAAATCATCATCCGTCAAAAAATCCATTACCTTTGAGCACATATCGCATCCTTTTTAAGCGTTTACATAAGTAGGACGGCGTTATCCTGTCTATGTACTCAACCCATTTACCTTTTTACTAAAATTAACTCGCCAGACTACGCAACTTTGTCAATCCGCGATGCATCAGGTTGCGTACAGACTGATAATTCATATTCATAATCTCGCAGATATCCTCGTATTTCTTTTCTTCTATATAATATAATGTAAGCGCTTCACGTTGGCGGGGAGATAATTGGTCCAACAGACGTCTAACCAATGAAAATTCATTCTTGCGTTGCTCTTCTTCCATATAATCATCTTCTACATCTGTAGGAGTGGATATGCTAACTTCTTCTACTGCCGTATCAGACATATACATACGTCTGCGAAGTTCATCACACAACTTATTCTTTAAGGAGATGAATAAATAAGATCTCAAATTATCAATGGTGCCTAATTCATCTTTCTTTGTATAGAGTTTCACGAAGATGTCATGAATACAATCTTTCAGTAACTCTTTATCAATGGTCAACTTCAATCCGTAATTAAAAAGGACGTTGATGTGCAAGTTATACAGCTGTGAAAAAGCTGCCATGTTTCCCGCTTGAAAAGAAGCGAGCAAAGTGTCGGTTGAATGATTAGTCTGTTCCATCATAGCATTAATTCGATTGATTTGATGTTGCAAAACTAAGCAGTATCGACCGCAACGTTAGGTAAAATCTGGTTTGTGGATTGAAAAAACAAGTATCATGTTTTATAACACTCTTTTACTAGAAATTACCAATAAAAAGCAAAAATCCCGCTGAATGGTCTTCAACGGGATTCTCTGCTTTATAACTTATGGAACCAATAAATACCTTCTTTCTTATCTGGCACCTTTAGATTGTATAAACCATTTACTTTCAGCGATTTATTTATCGTTTCAATCTTTCCGGAAGCAGGATGAATGTACTTTAACACATACTTTCCGGACGATAATTGAACAGGAATTTCTGTTCCGGACTTGGAATAAATGATACTTCCAATATCAGATTTTACCATTTTCTTGTACTCATCCGTATTTGTTTCTTCCACTTCCATTGCTACCGCATCCTTCAGGAACGCTTTATCTGTACACGGAATTACAGGACATGAACCTCCTGCCATGAATACAGCCCATCCCATAGCCGGATAATTCTGTGCGTAGAATGTCACTGCCTTTTGAGGAAATTTCTGACGATACTCATTGACAGCTTTATATGCTTCTGTGAAAGTTACCTTTCCCACTTTCATCTTCCGCATGTGCTGACGTGGCGCCATATTCTTTCCACCTTCCGGCGCAAAGATTCCGTCCGTCTTATAATGCCAGTATCGAATATCAATAATATCTACTACGGCAGCGCGTTTAGGATCTGCAAGGATTGCATCTTGTACATCTTTCGTTGTACTCAATGCCACTTTCGCTTTCTTCCCGGTTTCAGTTTCCCATTCAGCTATCACGTCCAACCAAAATTGTACGAAGTGCAACGGGCCTGTAAATTCGGCGCTTGTCAACTGAATAACATTCGAATTGTCCGCGAAGTTATTCAGGCATTGGCGGATATATTGTCTGTGTAGTTCACGACGGACAGGATGAGTAATGTCATAGAACATATCCGCCACAAAGATTCGTTTGTCTCCGGCAAATGGAGCAGGTTCAGGAAATCCGGTCTGATTGATGTTATTGCTGCTTCTCCATGGAGAATCTACCCAATGCGCACCGGCTTCCAAAATATTATGCTGGAAATAGTTTTCATGGAACAACAGCAGTCCGTCCTTATTTCCTTTTTCCGCAAACTCTTTTAAGCGGCTCCAGTACCATGCATTAGGGCGTTTCAAATCATATTTGCTCAATCCTTCCCATGCTGTTCCCTGACCGCTACGACCGAATGGCTGTTCATAGAAAGGTCCCCATACATCACCATCCCGACGGCGAACCCGTTCGTGGTCATCCCGGCGACGATCATACCAAAGACCGTAATTCTGATCGAAAACAAGAATGTTTTTCTGTTTCATAAAGTCGACTACAGAATCAATGCGGTCGGTTAATCCCAATCCCTCACGTCCCGGCACAAAGCGGGTAATGGCCGGACTTGCCTTTTTCAGATAATTGGTTTTGAGCTTTCCGTTCCACCATGGGGTGGTATGACTGCCTCCCACCAATAGAGCACCGTTCATCTGAATACGTCCATTGGTTACAGTTACTTCCGGTTGGGTTAATAATTTAGCAGCAGTAGAAGAAGAATTTGCAAGTGCAGCGCTCTTTTTCTCTTTAATATCATCGATTGATTTTACTCCGGTTGATGCCACCGAAGGAGCAAACTTATTATCACCTATCCAATGTTCCAACGTCAATCGTGGTTTATATGCTTCTTTAGCGAGTTCCATAGCTACTTCCACTGTAGGACTACTGGTTGCACTTGTATTTCTAGGCAGAATACGTGCACGTTCTGCACATTCTTTGTTCAACCGTTCTTCCAATTGAGCATAAAAAATACTGCGAGGTTGTACATGATTGTTGGACTGTGCCCATTCACCGTCACCGGAGAATTGTGCCCAACAACCGTATGCACGGTTCATCGCATCTTTTGCCGGGGCATAACATTCGATTTCCGCTGCCGTACATTGCCAAAACAAGCTGTTTGCCGTATTCCAACCGGCTCCGTTTTTATCTTGTCCCAAATTCTTGAAAGTCAGGTTATGACCGTCGATATTTACTACGTCAAACAGCAGTCCGCACGCCCAGGCATCAATAGAACCGCTGAATCCCAAAGATTCATACGAATCACATTGTACAAAAGCATTGGGACCGGCTGCGCAATATCCGGCAGCAAAGTCATGAATACCCTGTTCCGAATAACAGCGTTGAAATAAAGTTTGTTGTCCCAGCGTATGGAAAGTGCAACGACGCATCCCTCCGATTTCTGAAACGGGTTCTTTCGAGATACAGTCTTCAACGGTAATTTTGGAACCTGTACGCTGAACAATTACAGCACTTCCTGCAAAATGCTTGAAATTAACCAGTCTCACCCAACAGTTTTCCGCATCTTCAATGGAAATACCTGTCCAGCAATGATCCTCGTCTTTAGGATAACGTTTGTCGTAATCAGAAATCAGTGTCATATTTTCTACGCCACAATCGTGAATACGTCCGTTCCATTGATAAGTCAACAGGGAAGAAGTTCCATAGTTGGCATCCAAAGCTACGGTCAGCGGAGCATCCAGTGTTACCTGGTTGCCGTTTACTTCGCAGACTGTTCTGTCCCAAGTCAGATCTATGTCACCTTCTTTCCATCCCAAAGCGCTAATACCTCCTCCAAAGATATCACAACCCAAAGAGGCAATCCATTCTTTGCCGGAAGGACGGGTAACCATGACGCGGTCTCCTTTTTTCAGAGAAACACCCGAAGCGACTTCCAATGTTCTCGCGTTTACCGGAACATAGTGGGAAAGCACCTTCAATGTGTCTTGTACATTCAGGTCGTCCATTCCTTCCATGTAGATAAGCGCACCTCTGTCCACGCCCTTTTTCAGCAGTATTGTTTTTTCTTTATCCGTACCCCGCAATACAATTCCGGATGCGGAGATACGAATACTGCCGGACAGGGAAAATTCTCCCTGATCGAGTAATACGGCTCCCCGAAAACCGGAAGCGTCAGGAGTCAGCGAAGCTACATAATCAATGGCACGTTGAATACGCGCAGTATTATCTCCGGCTTTCCAGGGTACAAATACCACATTACGAACAGAAGGAATATCCTGTTCGGAGGATTTATATCCGCATGTAGAGAAATCGAGAATCCGGTTTCCCCGATCATCATTCAGGTAAGTGATCTGGTCATTCTTAACCTGTAAAGCAAAGGTTTGCGCATAACTTTGCACAAACCCAATGCTCAATAATCCTAAAAGGATCGTTCTTACTTGTATATTCATTACAATAAACTTTAATCTCTTTTCATCCGGTTACAACAGACTTTTCCGTTTAGACAATGTATCGTAATTGTTCTTCAAGTCTGTCCAGTCTACTTTCTTCTTGGTGTCTATGCCATTGATGTATTTTTCAATATTGGTATATCCGTCACCGTTGCAGTCCATGTTTGCGTCAGCCGGGTCGTTCGGATTCAATCCGTTGGCAACTTCCCAAGCATCCGGCATACCGTCGCCGTCCGAGTCTACTACCGCTTCACCTTTATATTCGGGCAGTCCGCCTACCTGACGAATATCTGTGATGATACCTTGCTTGTAAGAATCAGCCGGTAACCGTCTCTTCACGTAAGGAGAGACAAACTCCGGTGCATCTTTCGCATAAATGGCCTTTCCTGTTTGTACGGTTTTAATGACACGTGCATCTACTGCGTCACGTTTCGGAAAATTAGCTCCTACATTATCTAATACAAAGGTATAAGCTTTTTTGGTATCCATAACAGTTACCGGTGGCATTTTGAAAGCCTCGTCCGATTTAATTAGCGGCAAAAACTTTGCGGCGTCCACCTCTTCTTTAAGTTGTACGCCTCCGTCCCAGTTATCTTTTGTAACTTTGGCATTGCCATGGATAATATTTCCGTTTACGTATGCTTTTCCGAATGAAAGCGGTCTGTTCTTGTCACGTCCCGCTTCCGGTTTGAGAATACGATAAGAAATCGGTTTACCTATCGGAGTGATCGGACCGGGTTTGAAATAGTTGTTTATCATATTGTAGAAACTGTTGTGATCGCCTCCGTCTACGGAGCGGTTCCACCAGTTGAAAACAACATTATTGACGAAGTTAAAGTCGCCGTCCATACCTACCGAACTGTTCCGGCTGATGTTGGAAGCAAAGAGATTACGGCAGAACATACTGTTATGCCCACCGATGGTTGCACCGAAAGCATGGTTGTAGGTATCCAATGCTTCAGAGAAAATAGAATTCTGGATGGTAATGTTTACCGTCGGAAGTTTCAGCCCGTGTCCGTCTGCCCCTCTGTTGTATACATGACGGTAGATAGACATATTTTCATCCAATCCCCAACTGGCGGAGCAATGGTCTACCATAATATTTCCAACCGCATTCCCTCCTACTGCATCATCACGGAAAGCTACGTCCTGCGCACCGCGGCGGAAGCGCATGTGACGAATCACGACATCGTGTGTATCGATCAGGAAAGATTGTCCGGTGACGCAGATACCATCTCCGGGAGCCGTTTGTCCGGCAATCGTTACATAAGGGGCACGTACACTAATCGGGCTTTTCAAACGAATCACTCCCGCTACATTGAATACAATAATACGTGCACCTCCCGTTTCGCAGGCTTCGCGTAATGTTCCGGGGCCGGAATCTTCCAGCGAAGTGACTACGATCACTTTACCTCCACGACCACCGGGAGTATACATACCTCCGCCTTCCGCGCCGGGGAAAGCCGGGATATTACTTTTTATCAAATCTTCGGGTTTGGAGGCCCAAGGCTTATAGGGACGACCTTTCTTCGCTTCTTCTAACACTGTCGGCAAAGCTTTTTCCCATGCCGCATCCGATTTCCGTTCAAACTCCGCTTCTTGTTTTGCTCCTCTTGCTTTTACCGAGTCCGGAATCACAGGATACTGGGCTGCCACAGGTAGTACACAAGCAACCAGCATCCACGCTGATAATACTTTCTTAATGTTGTTCATTCTTTCGAATCTTAATTAGGTTTCTAAAAGGACGATTAAGAAAGCATTTTGTAATCGGTTATCTCTCTCCTTTCCGCCATTCATTCATATATTCGCGAGGGGACTGATTATATTTTTTCCGGAAACACTTGCTATAATATCCCGAATCCTTGAATCCGACAGCAAAAGCAATTTCGGAAACACTTAAATCCGTATTTTTAATCAGTTCGATAGATTTATTCAAACGAATCTCTTTTACCAGGTCAACGGGTGCCAGGCCGGTAAGACTCTTCAGTTTCTTGAAGAATGCCGAACGGCTCAATCCGATACCGGATGCTATGGTGTCAATGTTAAAGTCACTGTCGTCCATATTTTCTTCAATGACCTGATGTATCTTTTCGAGGAACTGTACGTCTTTCTTTACCAAAAATTGTTCGTAGCTGTCTTCTTCGGTCGTTGTCTGGTTTTCCATTTGCTGACGGATTCGTTCACGGAACAGTTTCCGTTCGGCAAGTAACTGGTCGATGCGTGCCAATAGATATTCCTTACTGAAAGGTTTGGTGATGTAGGCGTTCGCCCCTAAAGTGATCGCTTTGGTCTTGGCGCCTTCATCATTCTTCGCAGTCAGGATAATGACAGGGATATGGCTGATCTGGAAATCTTTACGGATGGATTGCAACATTTCAAGCCCATCCATTTCGGGCATCATCTGATCGGTCACTACAATATCCGGATGATACAGATGTACTTTCTTCAAACCTTCCACTCCGTTATTGGCAATATGGATATTGAACTTGTCTTCCAACTGAAGCTTTATCAACTGACAAAGGTCTTTGTTGTCTTCCACTAACAGAAGGGTCGGTAGTGAAGCGTCGATTTCCGGTTCTTCTTCCGTACCGTCTTCGGATATGGCATTTGCAACAGGATCTTGTTCTACCGAAACAGGGGCTGTCTCTGTATCTCCCACATAGAAGTCTACTTCCGACGGACGGTAATGTTCCTTATCCATCAGAAGTTCCACAATAAACACCGCCCCTTGTCCTTCGGGACTTTCGGCACGAATCTGTCCATGATGCAGATTGACGATCTCTTTTGAAAGTGCCAATCCGATACCTGTGCCCTGATAATAGGAGTTTTTCGCGTTCTCTCCTTGCGAGAAGCGTTCGAAAATCTCGGTCAGTTTATTTTGTGGAATACCTACTCCGTTATCTTCCACCCGTACATAACAACGTTTACCGTCGTCTGTCAATCCGGTAGTTATATAAATACTTCCTCCGGAATGAGTGAATTTGAATGCGTTGGATATGATGTTGCGGATAACAATGCTCATTTTCTCCTTGTCCGCCCATACCATAATCGGTTCATCCGGCAACTGGAAAGTAAAACTGATCTCGTTTTCTTCGGAAAGTACCCGGAATTCTTTCTGGAAAGAAGCTATCATTTCATTAAAATCAATTAATGACACATGCAAACGCATCTTGCCGTTCTGAATCTTCCGGAAATCAAGGATCTGATTCACTAATTGCAGCATTTGATTGGTGTTCTTCTCCATCAGATCCACATATTGCAATCCTTTCGGAGAGAGTTTTTCGCGTTCTCTTAGTTCCTGTATCGGACCTTTTATCAATGTCAAAGGAGTGCGCAATTCATGGGAGATATTGGTAAAGAACTTGATTTTCATCTCTGATACCTTCTGCTCGATATAAATATCATTCTTCATTTTAAGCATGAAGAAAGCCAGGCGCAGGCTGAAATAGAGAGCTGCCAAACCTAGAATTACATAAATAAGGGTTGCCCACCAGCTCAACCACCACGGTGGAAGAATAGTGATGGCCAGTGTACAGTTGGAAACCAGCTCCGGATTGGCTTCATCTACGGTTTCGACACGGAATGTATAGTCTCCGGGAGGTACGTTGGTATAAGAAGCGATACGGTTCTTTCCGTTATAATGCCATTCTTTTTCATATCCTTCGAGTATATATCGGTAAGATACCCGGTTCTGATTATAGAAATTCAATGCGGCAAATTCAATCGTGAACATGGATTGATTGTAGTTCAGTTCGATTGCTTTGGCGTATGTGATGGATTCTTTCAGGATCGGACATTCGCGGAAACTACGCAGATCGCGGTTGGAAACTTTAAAGTCAACAATACGTGTATCGTAGTTCGTATGCAATGTTTCCAGTTTGTCGGGAGAGAATGTCAGGATTCCCTGCCGGGTACCAATCCACAAATCTCCATTCAAGGTACGGAGGGCACTACCCTCTTCCAATTCCACATTCAGGAAACCGTCGTATTTGTCGTAGTTACGAAACTGTTCGGTAGCTTTATTGAAGCAAGACAAGCCAATTTCCGTTGTAAACCACAAGTTACCGTTTTTATCTTCTACGATGGACTTGACTACATCGTTATTCATTCCTTCACGTATGCCGTATGATTTGAAGATCGGTTCACGCTTTTCTTTATCATAGCGGACTAATTTATTCAAACCGCCTCCGAATACACTTACCCAGATTTGCGAATCAGTATCTTTGTAGAGTACATAAATATCATTATCCGCTACGTTTGAATTTTCGCTGACCTGGCGGTACGTTTCAAACTGGATCTGTTCGGGGGCAGTGAAATGTCCGTCGAAAGACATCAGGCCATCCATTGTTCCTACCCAAATACGTCCGTCTTCATCTTCCGTCATGGTACGCACCTCCATATAAAGACCGTATGCAGGATATTGTTTCAAGTCATTGTATTTATGGATAAAGGTAATTGCTCCGTTCTCTTCGGAAATTAGATTCAGACCTCCTCCCAGTAATCCTACCCAAATGCGCCCCTGGCTGTCCTGATAAGTAAAGTACACATCGTTGTTACTGATAGAATTCGGATTCTTGGGGTCATTGATATAACGGGTAAAACGCAACCCGTGCGGTGAATTCATGTCCGGTTCGGCTTTGACAAGCCCGTTTCCTTTGGTGGAAAACCAAAGATTACCGTCTTTGTCTTCCATAATATGATATACGGCTCCCAATAGATAGTTCTTATCCGAGAAGATTTGTTTCACTTGTCCGTTACGATCCAGGCGATACAGAGCTTGCCAGCGGGTTCCTACCCAAATATCCCCATTTTGCGCTTGGAAGAGAGCACGTATTCCCTGATTCCAGGAAGTCGATCTTTCGGGCACTACCGGAGATGGAGAAACTTCTGTCAGCAGTTGGAATTGCTTCTTGGGGAAGTTAAGCCTATATACTCCGCTGCTTGTAGATGCCAACCAAAGGATACCATCTTTATCCAGCAGAAGATGGAAGAAAAGCTGATTGGGAAGATCGTCGGAGAAAGGCTTCAATTGGTTGATACGGGTCATTTCCAGTTTCTCCCTATCGAATAGAAGAATTTCCCCTCCCGGAGTCATAAAGAACATGCCCTGTTCGCCGGCATCCTGCATTTCAAAATTGCCGATTGCGTTCTGATTGGGGAATGTAAAGCGGTGGTGGCTCCTGTTCAGGGGATCATAATAGGTCAATGCCTGGTTGCCTTCCTGAAACCATACCTTATCGTATTTATCATAGAATATAATTCCATTGTCTTTTTCGGGGATGGTAAAGGGGAGTTTGGTCAACTGCTTGTAGCCGATATTGTACTCGTATGCTCCTTCGTTGGTGGTAATGTACATCAGACCGGATTCCGTTACCAGCAAATTAGAAACCGGCTGTTTGATTTCCGGTATCTCGTAACGGTTGACAACTCCGTTTTGCGGATCAATGCTATAAATGTGACCTTTCTTGTCTCCCAACCATAAGAATTTGGAGTTATAGGAGGCACAAGTAAACTGATCGGGGTTAGCAGATACCTTTTTCTGTATAAAGTCGGCAGGTTTGTCTTTCAGCGCTTCCCCTTTCCGTAGGGACAGAATCTGATAATCCATACCGATCCAATTGATAAACTCGGCTGTTTCGCAGAATATGTTGTGTTTCAGACGCATGTCGTACACGTTCACGTTAGGACGCGAATCATGCAATTGTTTCATCGTTATTTTACCTTCCTTGTCGGTGTACGCACGCAAAAGACTTTTATCTTTTGTCAGTAACAGTACGTCGCCGTCCTCGGTCGTCTGAATCTTGATAATCTGAATGTTCTCGGAATATTCTTTCACATCATCGTAGACGGCATGAAAGCTCTCATGCCGTTTATCGAACAGATAGAGTTTACGGTCGATAGTTTTAATCCACAGAAAACCATTCTTATCTTCTACGATACGTTGAATTTTACGCGGCGGAATGTCTGTGGAATAAAAGCCGTCATGGTTATCGTAGGAACGGAATTTACTTCCGTCAAAGCTACATAGTCCATACCAGGTACCAAACCAGATAAATCCGTCTTGTCCTTTTAATGTACAGTTTACGATATTATTAGGCAAACCACGTTCAGCCGTGTAGTGTTCTACAATCATATTTGGATAGGCAAAAGCATACATGCCTATCATGGATAGTAATAGTATTAGAATATTCCGTTTTCTCATTGATGGCTATAATTGGAATTAAACGTACTCAAAGATAGTCTTTTTTTTTGAATAGTGCTTTAGTAACATATAAAAAACAAGTTGGCAGATTACCCTGCTAATCACTTATTACTAACCTGCTAATCACTTTTATCGTACTATTTTTCAGTTCCAAATTCAGTCTGTTGACGTTCTACTTCATCCAACACCCGTTGGCGTTCTTCCTCTGTCAGTTGTACTTTTCCTTCAGATGATCCCTTGACCGGGGTTGCATTAAGAGTGGACGGTGTTGTCCTTTGTATTTCATAAGCCTGTTCCTCATAGCAGAAAGGGAGTTCTGCAGGAACGCTTTCCAGTTCAATTTCAGTAGCTGTCGGAGCTTGAGTGCCCTCAAACTGTACGCGGGCTTTCACCTTTATTTTTCCGGCTTTCCGGGTAGAACGAATCAACACCGGAGCAGAGCCGAACTCCACCGCACGGGGATTGGCGCCAATAGTAGCATCTCCGATGATTTCTCCTTCACCTTCTACCGTGAAAACGATATTCTCTTTTGCCAGACGGCGCACATTTCCACTATCATCGGTTACTTCAGCAACTACGACGATAAAGTCGGAGCCGTCAGCTACCAGGTTCACTTTTTGGGTATCTATGTAAAGGCGTAGTTTGGTGGAACGTCGGGAAGGCATTTTCTTTTGAGTGCATACTACTTTTCCGTCGATGATTCCTTCGGCAACCATGTTCACTTTTTGCCAGTTCTTTTGAGTATAGCTATATCCGCGTGCTTCCCAAAAGTCCCAGACATTCTCGAATATAACGGGAGTATTCGGCATGTGCCCTTTGGCATGAACCACCGGTTTCGTCCAGGTTTTCGTTCCATCATAAATAGAAAGACGGACTGAATCACAGTTTGTGAATACAACTACGTCCTTATCGGAGAATTGTGACATTTCATGAGCAATGAATATCATCGGTCCACATTCTGCCAATGGGTGTTGGAGGCTGGCCGGCGACTGGCTGCGAAATACTTCATACGCATATTTCTTCTGACGGAAAGCATCATAAATGCCGCCCCAATAAGGGTCCGGATGATAGCCACGCTGATGGTCGAACGGATGCCATTGGGCACCACCGATAAACAAACCGGTTGTGCGGTACATCTCGTCATAGCTCTTTGCTAAAGACATAGCCTGTACCAGTAACGGACGTTCTCCCCAACTGCGGCTGGCACGGTTATTATTGTTGTGAGCATACCAGTCGTCTACATTCTCCCCGAATTCACGGGTAAAGATACATTGCTCCGGTTTGTCTTCTTTTTCATCATCACCCGGCCAGCCATAAACAACGTCATAATGCTCTTTCACTCCGGCAGAATGGACGTCGGCAGCAGCTACCGGACGTCCCGGATAGGGATATTCTTCTTTGGTAATCTCAAGAGCTTTCAAGGCAAAATCGAGCGGATAGCGGGTTTCATTCAAGATGGGTTCCCACATCAATACGGAAGGGTGATTACGGTCACGACGAATCATTTCGCGGGTATTCTGATGAACCAACTCTCCGAATTTCGGGTCTTTGTTCCAGTACTGCCATCCCGGAGTAGCGACAATCACAAACAGGCCGAGCTCGTCACAGGCATCCATAAAGGCAGGGTCTTGGGGATAGTGGGCTACACGAATAATGGTGCATCCGGCATCACGCAGACGTTTGGCGTCACGCCATTGCTGTGAGTTCGGCAAAGCATTGCCTACGTATGCAAAATCCTGATGGCGATTGGCTCCTACCAGTTGTCCGAAAGGTTTGCCATTCAGCCAGAATCCGTCTTTACCACGGAATTCTGCCAGACGAATACCGACACGGGTAATGCCTCCGTCAATGGATTTATTTCCTTTTTTAATACGTGATTGTACTCTATATAAATAAGGTGTGTCCGGTGCCCAAAGAGTAGGATTCTTTACTTCCATCTGTTGACGGATGGATTTTTTCTCTCCCGGCTTTAAAGAGAGTTTTCCTGAACTGTGTTTGATTACTTTTCCATCCGCATCTGTCAAAGTCGTTTCTACAGTGACTGACTCGGAACGGGTGTCGTCATTCTGAACTTCGGTGTTTACATATACCTGCGCACTCTTTTCACTGATCTTATCAAAATGAACGAATACACCTCCACCGCCAACGGTTTGTGAATCAATAGCATCAGTAATAGCTACCGGAGATTTGGCAATCATCCATACATCACGGTAAATGCCTCCATGATAAGCAAAGTCTAATGTATATTGACGTTTTCCGGGAGGATAGGATTTGTCATCACTGTTGTCCGTGAAAACAGCGAGCAGACAGGAGTCTCCAGCCTGTACACCATTGGCAGTCAAGTCTAAAGTAAAAGGTAGATAACCTCCCAGATGTTCCTGGATGCGTTTACCATTCAGATAAAGGATCTGTTTGCCCATAGCTGCTTCAAAATGAAGCACTACCCGTTGCCCTTTTGTTTCAGCGGGGAGGACAAAGTGCTTACGATACCAGGCCGGTCCCTGATAATTGCGGCATCCGCTTCCTTCGGCCGGCATCAACTCTACAGTATGAGGGGTGGAAACGACATTCCAGGAACGGTCATCAAAGTTTACCGCTTCTGCTCCCCGGACATCGCCTCTGAAAAAACGCCACCCTGGATTGAAATTATAGACTTGTCGCCCGCTACCGGGAAGCTGGATGAATCCGGCAACCGATGTCTCGGGACGGTAAGTTTCTGTAGCCTGCCCTTTTTCTATCAAGGAAAATAGCAACAGAAAAGCTGATAAGATGATAAATGGTCTTTTATTCATAATTCTTTATTTATATATTTCATTCGTTCACCACAGAGGACACGGAGGACACAGAGGTTTAATCTTTTTTATTCACTTAGAGTAACAGAGTCTCACGTATTTATAATCGTATTTATCGCTCTGTTTTACTTGCGGAAAGAGAGAGAAGAACTCTGTGTTCTCCGTGTCCTCTGTGGTGAAATATCATTTTCAATCATTATAACAATATCCTTTTCTCTACTTTCCGGTAAAACTTTCAAGTCTGTCACTTTTCCATCTTTCAGAGTGGCTTCTACTGTTGTTTCGCCTGGAGCATGAAGTTTGAAATGTACGTTCCATTCTTTCGGCCATGCCGGGAAAAGGAGTATTTGTTCTCCATTGGTTTGCAATAGCATTTCCTGAAGTCCTATCATGCCGCTACCTCCCCAGTTGTGATCGGGTGTCCAGTCATATCCCGGTCCCCAAAATGCGGGGAAACGATGCGGTCCATTTGATAATTTGGCTAAAGATAGTTTCTTTGCTTCTTCGGTAAGGCCTAAACAGGCAGCCCATATATTATCTTGTTTCCATCCGGTATGCGAACGGAACTTGATGGCATCCGGGTCATAAAAGTAGGTATTACGGGCTATATCCAGATCCTCCTTTCCTACTCCATAAATACGCCATGGAAACACTGGATAAAGTTGTGGCGTTTCAACATTATTAATTCGTTCCCAACTTACAGCGGGCGAAATTGTTTGCTTCAAGACCGGAGCAATAGTCGGATTCAACGTATCTTTTATTTCTATGTACCGCAATGGAATCGGAGGGATTGTCTTTAGCATCTCTTCTTTCTTTCCATAAGTTTCCAATACTGTTTTTAGAGCAGCGATGGTGCTACTGGCATTATTAGTCATCTTATATGTCTCACAAGCAGAGCCCGGGAAAAGAATCAGATGTCCGTTGCCATCCAACGCTTTCCGTCCCCGGCGGGAAGCTAGTTGCCGGTAATGTTCGTCGAAGAATGTCAGCGAACTCTCGATCAGAGGTAAATAAGGGGTAATATCAGCATTTGCATAGTTCTTTGTTTCCAATATCATTTGGCAGAACTCAAGAACCGTATCCCATTCATATTCCAGCCAGGCATTATATTCCAATCCTTTGTCGAACCAGTCCGGTCGTTTGAAACCATATTCTGCGGGGTTCGGTAAACCGAAATTTTCGATCTGCTCGCTAAAGCAGGCTCCATCATGTTGCCAATATACACGGCTTCGCAGTTCTGCATTTTTCAACATGCGGTTATAAAAATCAAACTGGGAAGGCATCATATCAAAGTCTCCGCTTTTCAGCATCGGCCAGTATACTAAACGTTGATTCTGTGCAGTCATCGTGCCACCTCCCCATTTCCGGTAGTCGGGAGTAAAAGATTGTTTTTCATCGACATGGCAAGGATCAAAGGTGAATAGTCCGCCATTGAATTTAGTCGGTACGCTGCCATAAGCATTACATCCCAGCATATAGCGGAAAAGGGTGTAGTTTCTAGTTATTTCTTTTGCTTCACCATCTGCTTCGATAAAACTGCGTTGCCAAAAGGAATTCCACCACGAACGGGTCTGTTTTTTATCCTGTATGATAGTCTTCGATGAAACTTTGCCTTTGGGGCCTATTCTATGCAAAGCTGTTTGTATTCCCTGTTCCCACTCTTCTATTGTTTCTGTCTGGTCTGTATGTAACACAATGCAGAAATGTTCTTTCCGAGCTGCTTTGGAAGAACGGAATTTCCAGGCACGGTAGTCTGTTCCGGCATATACATCATCTGTGGTACCGACAAATTCTAAGTTTTCACCAAAAAGAGTTCCTCCGAAAGTCAAGTTTTTCAAAGGATTCATCATTTGAGATTTTACTTCGTTCATTCCTTGTTGAGCGACAACTACATCAAAAACGGTCTGTTCAGGATTGCGATGATAGAACAGAAGTTGATTTGTATTTACGGAAACACAGTCGGACTCCGTCACAGTACCTTTCGGGGGAGCCCATTTATAAGAACATTGTTGCCCCTCTCCTTTTCTGACAGGTCGTTCCTGATAGCGCCAATTTTCATAAAAGACTTCAGTCTGCAACGGTTGTGCATTTGTTACCTCTACATGTATAATCGGATGAAAAACATCTACCCAAAATTGTATCTGCGTGTTTCCTGCCGCGATTTCTACATATCCGTCTTTTAGCTTCAACTCCTGACGAAAATCTTTAGCGTCTTTGAAAGGATTGGGCGACAGGCGGAGACGTACACGCCCTTGCTTTAACTGGCAGTTGTTTTCGTCGAATGTACCGCTACGGCTCACATAGAATATAACATCACCGTCTTCTACCCATATATTCATCCCGATATCTCCACCACCACAGGGCATAGATTCAGAAGAATTACGACTGGGAGTATTCCAAATGACATTGGCATGCTGACTCCAAAGAGCCGACACGCCAACAAACAGTATGGTTATAATCAGATAAAATCTCTTCATATATTTTTCATATTTTACCTTGTCTATTTGCTATTACCAATCATCCGAACGAAAAGACCCTAAAGGCAATCCGTCGCAATATACATCTCCTTCCACATAGTTTTCAAAACAATATCGAACAGCTACCGGGTGCGGTACTTTATCGCTTTTCACCAGCATCTTACTACGTTCTATCCATGCTTTGGCCGGGTAAAAAACTTTATCTTCGCCGGCTACCTGAAAGTTTTTCGATTCGAAACAGTTCTTGCCGCTGATCCACATATTGGCACGTTCGAAGCTGACAACTACGGTGTCGTTCTTTATTTCAATGCTTTTATAATAAGGACTTTCGCCATTCACGCCTTCCACTCCATACGTTTTAGTTAAAGCCAGAAGTGCCAGGCGTTCGCCTGCAACCTGTTTCTTTGCGGGATGAATACCTTTTTCCATTCCTGCATCCAGTAATACAGCCATACCGCTGTTAGCTACACGATGTTCAACTTTTGCCTGTGCCTCCCGGAGATATGCCGAATTTATCACTTCCTTTCCTTTTTCGGTAATAATCCCGTAATCATACGGAGCTATCTGGCAATAATAAAAGGGAAAATCACCCTGTTTCCATTCGGCACGCCAACCATTAATCAATCGGGTAAACATATCAGCATACGTATGGGCACGATTCCAGTTATCTTCACCCTGATACCAAATCACTCCTTTCATTGTCATACCGATTAACGGATGCAACATACCGTTATAAAGCACGGTCGGAGTACGGTTCTTGGATTTTATGTCGGCTTCCGTTTGAGGAATCTTCGCTTCCGGGAAGGCTTTCAGCCAGTCCGCTGTCATCCATGCTTCACAGGCGGAACCACCCCAGGCTGCTACAACCAACCCAACCGGAACATCTAATATTTCATTTACCAGTCTCCCGAAATAATAGGCTGTTGCGCTGAAATCACGGACACTGGCCGGGGTTGCTTCTTTCCACGAACCGATAACGTCATTCTGCGGAGTGAATGTAGAAGTACGTTTCACCGTAAACAGACGGATTTGCGGATTCTTGCTGTGAAGAATGTCCATATTGGCATTTTCTACCGGTTGGTTTTTGAAGCCTTTCATCGGCATTTCCATATTACTTTGTCCGGAACAAAGCCAAAGTTCGCCTATCAGAATATTATTCAGTGTCTTTTGGGTTCCATCATCAAAAGTCACAGTATAAGGACCTCCCGCTTCGGGAGTAGCTACTGTCAGTTTCCATGCCCCATTTTTACCTGCTGTTGCTGCATATTGTTTTCCATTCCAACTTGTAGTCACTGTTACTTTTTTATGAGGAGTCGCCGTCCCCCAAAGGTTTGCATTGGTCTGTTGCTGCATCACCATGCCATCAGAAAAAATAGCCGGTAGCTTTACTTCTGCGTGTGTTGACAGGCAGGCAGCAAGCAGAAAACCTGCCAACATTGTACCTGTTTTAATAATTGAACTTTTCATACTTTAGCTATATTATAATGAATTGGGCACGGATTACATGGATTGCGCTGTTACTTTATGTAATACGATTCTCATAAACCGTGTAATCCGCGTAATCCGTGCCTTAAAAATCTATTTTATTCTGTGATAGAAAAACTCAAAGGTCCGAGCAATCCTGCCGGAAGCAACGTTTTCTCTGCCCTGCGATATTTTGCATTAGTCCAAATACCATCAAACGGTGCTTTTCCTTCATCAACTCCTGTCAGTGCATTCGCCCAAGTATTTGTAACCTCTATTTCAAGCTCATTAGTTCCTTTTTTCAGGGCACCTGTAATATTTGCACGATAAGGAGCAGTCCAGATTGTGCCACAATCTACGCCATTCACACGAACAGTTGCCAAATTATAAACTGTTCCCAGATTCAGATAAATCTGTTGGTCTTTATTCGGTTTATTTTTCCAGCGGAAAGTGGTCTTATAAGTCGCTGTCCCCGAATAGTAACGTATCTGTTCGTCCGATTCTTGGCTCCAGTCGAAGAGTTCTTGTCGTGTGAGCGTTTTTTGGTTAGCTGCAAAAGTTATAGTATATTCCTTTGTTTCCAAAGCTATGTTTAAAGGCTCTTTGGCTGCATCTTTTTTCTTCTTTTGCAGTTGGAGAGAGGATTCTCCATAGCCTTCATGTACTCTCTCCACAGGATATATGATGAATACGGACTCATTAGGAGCCAATGTGAGAGTAACTTCCGTCCGGTTTCCGTTGATACGATAGGAAGGATGAATATTCATCTCACCCGTCACCGGATTCCAACATTCCGGTTTCTTACCGTTAATACGCATACTTGCAGTAAACGTGCGTGTTTCGTCCTTTTGGTTGGCTACGAAATAGAGTTCGCCAAGTTCGCCACGACGATGCGTCCAGGCAATATCTTCCGGCACAATCATGTCACGTTCCAAGCCATACACGGAAAAATCTTCTTCTGTATAAGGTAAAGAAGGTACCAAAATGCCAGCTTCTTTTAGTTCATTGATTTTCTTCTGCACTTCCGATGACAATACAGGTTCGGGATTCATTGGACGCGCAAGAGGTAGTATCAACACTTTATAACTTGCTCCACCCGGCAACGTTATTCGTCCGTTTTCGGCTTTCGCCAAACGAAGTAATGCATCTTTATTAAAACTATCGTATGCATATCCACGAAGCGGATTCACCCATTTCTCCGGATCAGCCATGTTAGCTGAATGAGTAACACCTACCGGACGTACACGTAAAGGCTGTCCCTCATTAGCCAGACGGATGCGTTCACTTTCCACGCGTTCTGCACCGAAGATTCCCGGTAGAGAGGGAACCAATCGTTCCGGTAATATCGAACGCCTCGGCACTTCTTCGCCTGTAAAGACTGCGATGTCTGTTACCGGATGCCCATATTGCAATAACGACTGGCAACGGGTAGCATATTCGGAAAAGGCTTTTGCGCCTTTATCCCACCAGGTCTGATCCCGTTGGAAGAAAAGTCCGATGCCATCCAATGTCATACCGGGCTTGCGGTCCAGCCAGGGATTATGTACATATACATGGTAGAAAAGACGATTGATTCCTAATGCGTAATTACGATCCAACAAGGCTTTCAACATTCCGGGGTGTTCATCCCACGTGCCACGCACTTCCGTGAATCCTTCAGCCTGAATAATATTCTTTCCGTAGATATGTGCTCCGCTAATAGCATCGAGCATATCATTCGGTTTGTCATGTGTAGGACTGTTCAACCAAAATTCACCCATCGGAAGATCTACTTTTTGATAATGTAGTAGACCATCGCTTACCATCGTCGGAGCTACACATTCTGCCGAAAACTGGCAATCATATTCTCTCGCACAGTCCGCCAATACCTGATAAAACACATCTACGACGAGTTCTGATATGGTAGTACGTACGTCTCGCAGAATCTTTTCACTTTGTTCGACACTTTCCATCGGAATACCTGCCAATAGAGGTAGATAAGGCATCAAATCGTAGCCACGACGTTTCTGAAATTCAATAGCGAAACGTTTATTCCAGTTTTGGCTGCCACATTCCCAACTGTCGACATGCATATATTTCAGTACGCGACGAGCTACTTCGGGATTGGTCTTTGCAAATGCCTGCGCAAACCAGTTATCGAATTGCTTCCGTACCGTTTTCGGGTTAAACTTATCACATTCCAATCCTTTTCCGCCTCCCGCTGTGGCATTGGTATGTCCGGTAGCTGTATGTCCCATGCGGAGTAATTTCCATTTTCCTTTGGGGAGAGTGGCGGTCAATGTTTTTCCATTCGAATGACTAGTATATTGCTCTGTCAGATTGATGACTTGTGAAAGTGAATAGCAGTCCTGTTTCCCAACTTCCTCTTCTTTGGTAGCTTGAGCAACACGCCATACCAGTCCGGCTTTTCCTTCCCACTGGTTCAGACGGGCTTCCCGATGCAGGCGTAATTCTTTTATTTTCAGATTGGGCTTCCATTTGGCAGCATCCATATCTTCACTTCCCGGTTCGCTTCCTTCAGGAGTCCAGTAGAAACGGAAGAAACGGGCGGTAGTCGGAGGAATACTATGAGTTGAATTCTCATCCGTATTCTGCCATCCCTGACGGGCAGGAACCAACTGCTTAACCAAACGATAATTCACGCCGTCATCACTGGCCATTACTTTCAAGCGGTGTGCCTGATAATTATTACCATTTAAAACGATTTCGATGTTCCGACAAGTGAAGGGTTGTTCGTATTCATACTGGATATAACAAGGATACGAAGAACGGATCACTCCTGCCGCATCCATATTCACTGTTTGAGCAGCTTTTACATTTCCTGTTGTGGCTAGATTGACACAGGTAATTTTTGCCTGCATTTCGTCCGCTGCGCCTTCTATCGGCAAAGCGAATAATGCAATGTCTTCATAATAGTTTTCATAAGCCTCCGGTTGTGGCAAGCGGATAGCCATCAGCTTTCCTCCGTTTACAATCGTATCGCTCCAAACCACTTTCTGCATAGATTCTTCGGGAGTAATCCAGGGACCTCCCGCCAATGCGAAACCATCACAAATGTGCATTCCCAATTTCAGCCCCAAACGATCTGCTTCTTCCATACTGAAACGTACCATCTCCCACCATTCGGGAGTTAGCTGCTGCGCCTTGCCATCGTATTGGGCGCCTTCGTGGATACCTTTAATCGGCATCAGGTAAGTACCTCCCAATCCGGCATGTTTCATTGCCTCCAAATCGGCTGTAATGCCTTCTTTAGACACGGCACCATACATCCAGTACCAAAAAGTCCAAGGTTTCGCTTCGTCAGAAGGATTTAGAAATTGATCGCGAAGTGAGCGTGTTTGCTGTGTATCGGCAGGGCATACGGCTGTCCATGCTAATAGAGAAAGTGCAAATATTTGTTGTTTCAGTCGGCTTTTCATTCCAGTCTATATTTTTACTAAAGTAAAGACGAAAATCACTCTGTTTTGTACTCACTATTAGCTTATGAGATCAGGAATATAACAACTTTAATCAAAAAAAGGTGCACCTCCTTTCCTACTCTCGGAAGAAGGTGCACCACACAAACAAAACAAACAATAGACGACCTTCACAGGCAGTATTTCGTATATTACTTAACTAACTATAAATCATGATCCATCTATTTGAATAAAAATTCTTTCTCTATAATCAGACGGTGTCATGCCGGTATGTTCGCGAAAGAACCTTGTCATAACGGAATTCGACTGGAAGTTTGTACGTGATGCCACTTCTTTTATTTCAAGGTCCGAATCCCGTAGAAGAGCCTTTATCTCAAGAATGGAATATTCTATAATCCAGTCTTTTGCCGAACGGCCGCTCATATCCGTAATTACCATTGTAAGGTGTTTAGCGGACACGCACATCTTTTGTGCATAAAACGCAACATCCCGGCTTACGGTATGAAATTCGATCACCAAACAAAAGAAGTCGAATAAAAGTTTTTCCTTACGGGTATATTTTACTAATTCGGCAGCTTTCGGATTTCTTTTATAAGCCACATAGATATCCCAATAGAAAACACGTAATAGTTGCATAATAGACTCCCGTCTGAATAAGTTCCGAGGCAAGTTGATACGATAAATCAGTATATGACAAAAGTGAATGAAGCGTTGACATTCTTCATCGCATAGCGGAGTGCTGAAATTTTTCCGCATATAAAAGAAAAAATCAAGAGTAGGTATACATACTCCGCTTATCGTATCCATAAACAAGTTTTTGGATACTTTGAGAAAAGTCATTGAAAAGTCATCGCTAATCTCTGTGACAGCAGCCAACTGGAAAGGAAAAATAACAACCAGATCATTGGAAACAATCCGTCGTTTATTACCAAAAACATTGAAAAGCGCACTGCCTCCCGTACATATCCCGTTTATCCCTTCTTCAAGATACGCAGGAGTTTCATTAAGCGGTAAATCGTCTATTTTAGTATAGACATTAAACTCTTCTGTTTCTGATATATTATCAAATACTTTATTTTGCCTATATGGCTTATTATCTTTCATTGACTGCAATTTATGCTATTATGCTGTTTGTCTTTATTTCTTGCTTCTATATATACATATGTTAATCGTGACATTTTGATTAAGTAAATTGTACAATCAAAGATATGGGAAAGATATATAAGAAACTTTCTTTATCTTTCATCAGAATCATCAGTGCCAGAAAATATTCACCTTCATCAATATCAGGAATGGTTGTATACACTTTATCGTCCGAATATTTATGAATATCACCACATTCTATCAACATTCTGTCATTTACTGAAGACACAAGGTATAGATTGGCGCTATCCCATGTTAACATATCCAAGTGATGTCCAGTGATGACAATGGGGGCTTGTGGTGTAATCCTCCCATTACATTTTTTACTTGAAGGATCATATACTTTTTCAATGGCAGGGAATGGTGCTCCTTCAATCATTAATATTTCGGCTTTTATCGTTTTCATTTTGTATGATAATAAGTGTGTATATAAACTGATGATGATTTTGTTCGTAACTCATTTTAATGGAATATCCCGGATACAGCGGAGATAAAGAGTGCTACCCTTGGAGATAAGGGATGATGTATATTTCACTGCCGTAGGATAAAATTTTATAGACCATGCACTCCCACTACTATTATTTTCTGTTGCCAACCAATAAGCTGTTCCCTTTTTATCATCTAACGACAAATCAAACGGCTGGAAATTGGTGCCTTTATCCTTGGTTCTCTCTAATTCCTTATAAAAAATCATAATTAGGCTTCCCTCCCTTAATGTAGGTATCCGCCATGTCCCAGGTTCATCTTTCCCGTCCTTTCCACGATACATTGCACATCCTTTGGGTACTGCAAAACTTGCCGTAGTGTAACTATTTGTGTTTGCCGTAGCAAGGTATCCGTTCGCTGTAGCCCATTTCATTGTTTTCTCTCCCACATTCTTTCCATCACTATCATTTCCATCGCTACATACATTATCCGGAGAAATGATAAAGTATTCCGATACTTTCCAAACGATTTTTATTGTTTGATTATTCTCGTTGTAAGGATGTCGTGTAATCCGTTTTACATAAACATTCTCACCGTTAACTTGAATGGGTTCAGTATCCATACCGCTGTCGGTGTACTTAAATAATTGAATAGTTTTATAAAAGTCAGGGTTTTCACTTCTATTTTCCACCCTGTTTGCTGGTAACTCCATTGATTTAATAGCTGCATACTTAATTCCCGCCTCTTCATATATTTCAATCTTTTGAGAATACCCTTTCAGCAGGATAAAAAAAGATACGAAGATTATGACTGTTATTCTTTTCATTTTGTTCTTTATTTATTTTAGTTCATGTCATCATTAATCAGTATCGAGCGAGATATCTATATCTCTGACACATCTGGAAGATCCGGTTTGCATTTTTTGATTAGAATTTACCCCTTGGTACCATCTTTTGACATAGTCATTTCCATCTTCTGTTGTGGCACTACCAGGAAAGCTTTCGTTGTTTAAAAAACTGCCTATATACATACCAATCATTTGATTAGACGCCGGAAAATACCATTTCATCTCCTCTTTATCAATTCGTCCGTCTCCATTTTCATCCCTGTTTTTGTCATAGCAAACTCTCGCTGAAAAGGAGCTGGCCGGATATTGATATTGATAGAGTAATACATATCTAGATGCATCTTTTTGCGGGGCAGCTATTTTTTCGTTGTTCCAAGGAAGATTTCCAATATTTTCAGCCAAATTTCTCGTTGCCTCTTTCCCATAATCCATATTATCGGTTCCGTATGAATATGCAGCTGTTTCAACTTTATCATAACCATATTGTATTGTTCCCATAGTTGTTATACTTTCTAAATATTTAGGGCCGCGCACAGGCAATCTGTCATGTACCAATCCCATCGTATAGTTTCCGTCTGCATCTCTCTCTCCTCCGAAACGTCCGGCATATACTGCCGGTCGCTGATCCATCTTGAATATATGATAAGCTTGCACTGCTCCTCCTCCTTCACCTTCGGTCGTGGTAGTCACTTTGATATATAGGGAACGCTTTCCGTCCTTATCATTTTCACCGGGATTGACCAATTTGCCGTTTTCATCATAAACATATTCATTATTGTAAAGATAAAACGTCACTTGTGTAGGAAGTATGGTATTTGCTTTGACAGATGTAGCCAGCGGCTCATCAACATTGTTGAACGCATCTGTATAATTAGATGAGGAAGACAGATAGAGCCAACTCTTATTAGAAGAAACTTTTGTGATACAGAGATTATCCGTATATATCCCAACTTCCACTTTCCTTCCTTGAGTCTGTATAACTATGGGACGTACATCATAGGCTGCATCAAGATCATAGCTTACGCCCGCTTTGTTGTATTTAGTATTATCAAATTTTGCTCCTCCACCAACGCTTATATTCTGGCTGGCATGAAACTCTACATACTGACTGGCGGTATACATTCTGATCCGTTCGTCATTCTTTGCCGAAGTAAGGTCTGTATTTATGGTAGTACGTAGGTTATAAAAATGGTTGGGTTCTACGTCAAAGTTATTGGTATTGTTATTTCCAACATACATCTGGTAAATTGCATATTCGTCAGTTGCAGATGCAGTTGTCGGGTATGCCCATGCCTCAATCTGCGTACCCAATGGCGGTGCATCCCCAGCAGGGGTTTTATCAACAATTTTATAGTAGCGTTGATTTTCACTAAGAATTTTTTCTATCGTCCCTTGACAATTCTGTGCAACATACCAGGTTGCCGAATAGAAATCATTGGAATCGGGTCCCTCAAAATCAACAGTTTCAAGCGTGGCATAAGTGTCCTCTGCGGTATTTTTTGAAGGGTTGGAAAGTCGAATCGTATTGTTGACATTCAATAATTTCAGTCCTTGTAATTGGTAATTCTCCACTTCAAATTTATAGCGTAATGTAATGCGTGCCATCAACCTCCTGACTTCAATACCTCCTACAAAACCAACGGGCTTGTTGTATTCCACCAGGCCACGTTTACCATCATCAACGTTTACGACAGTGACTCCTGACACTTCTCCGGCAAATGGCACCTCATTATCAGCTGTGATAAGCGATTGGGTATGTCCTTCTACATTAGTCAGATATTTGAAATTCCATTTCTTAAGATCATCAAGTGTTCCCACTTCACTCATATCATAATCAAGTTTAGGTCCCAGTACAAGCAGGTATAAAGTCTGATTATCTGCCACAACTAAGGGAACATCTATAGTTACCATGTCATTAATAGCTGTCTTTACATCACTAAGTTTGTGGGGTTTTCCGTTAATCGAACCATTCTCATGAAACTGGAAAAGCCAAAGATTATATAACGAGGTTGTACCATCGGATACCCGGGTATTGGAGTTTATTGCATATTCCTTTTGCCCCTCTCCCAAAATTACTGTAAACGGCGAATCAGCATTGGTTCTGTTTCTAAAAAATGGCTTGGTAACTGCATACCCGCTCACAGACGTTGGCTCTACAGCAGGAGGAAGGCTGACATTCAGGCTGACCATCACCATTTTGCCGGTAGCATTTCCTGGATCGAATTCTTCCAGTTTATCTTTTGTACAGCTTGTGAATATCAGTGAAAACAAAGCAATGCAAGCTGTCCGGAAATACACATTATATTTTATTTTTATTGTCATATTGTGTCTATTTATCATCATACTTTCACCTCAATTCTCATTGTTGGAGGATATTGTTCCGTTCTGCTTAATTGTCGGACTGCCAAGAGGAACTGTCAAGTTGTTTTCATACTCTAAATATATATTTCCTATAAGCTCAACGATACTTGGACTATTGTTTTCCGGAATTGTTATAGTAACATCATAACTATATTTATTCGGTTCAGTATGTACTTCAGTACTTTTGCACCTTATGACACCTCCATAAGTGATTTGTAAATACAGTTTTCCGGAAGAGATTGTTACGTCCGTAGGGGTGAGGTTAATAGTCGTAGTATAAGATCCTCCTTCTTGCGGTATATTACCCATGCTGCTTAATCCCGTTTTTGCACGTAAATCATATCCGCTTTGTGAAACTGTGAGTATTTTATTTACTGTTTTTCCTTCCAAACCGATCCCCTCCACTTTCACTCTGAATGAACGCGGTGAGGTACTTTCTTTACGTTTGACGTATATCGGTATGTTTTGAGTGTTACCGCCATGGGTGGTATGTATTGTTTCTCCGGCTACAAATGAGAAATCGTCAAATTCGGTTGTTGAACCCACATATGCTCCTTCTGTGACAAGTGTTGCTGTCCAGTAAGGAATATTCGAGATAATACCAAAATAAGCATTTCCGCTCGTTTCAGTTCCCTGATAAGTAGGACTGCTGATGATACCTACTTCCAGTTGGCTTTTTATCATCTCATTGCGCACACAACGGATCATATACGCGTTTTGCCTGTCCATATTTTCTTGAATTTCTGCATTTTGCGGTTCTTCTCCGGAAAAATGGAATACGGTAGCATTGTTATCCCAATACCATCCATTGGAACGGTCTCCTTGCGATATACCGTTCGTATCCCTATATCTGTTATGTGGAGAAAATAGCCAATGGAATGAAGGATAACCCTGTGAATTACTTTCATTTTCTGCTGCCGTTTTCAATATTAGATTTTCAGCCGGAGTAGCCATGCGCCACTGCTTATTATCCACAATCCCCAAAGTCTTGATTTGAGATTCGGACAGTCCGGCAAGTTTGCAAGGGTCTCCCTTTCCCGCTGCTACTTGGACAATTGTATTATCTGTGGGTATTTTATCCGTTTCCAGATAAGGAATATCCGCCCATTCCGTAATATTTAAAGGAGCGTACGAGCCCGGATACCAAAGTACATCATTCAATATAGTGGCATTGGTAGGTGGGGTGAATTCCGTATTTGCATCCGGTGAACTTATGGCTATCAGGCTGCCGTATTTAAATAGGATATCCTTGTATCCTGTTCCTGAATGATATGCTTTCAGTATCCCTGAATAAACACTAAAGTCATTCCATATATTCACATTTCTGGACGTATCGGCTACGGCGTCATAGTCTGCAGCCTTGTCACTTACAATAACCAGTCCGTCAATAGGTTTCCAGTTGATAGTGATGTCATGTTCCTCCATTGCCACTATTTCCGCATAAAGTCCCATTGCTCCCATGCCGGTAATGGTGGCGTATATCCGATAATGGTTGTTTCGTGTCAGGTTATGATTTTTAGGAGGCTCTTGACCGATATTCAGCAGATAGATGCAGTTCAGTACCTGTGTACTGCCGTTTTTAAGAACGCATTGTGCATCAATTTTAAGATAGGTTGCTTGTGAAGCATTTTGAGGTTCGGACAATAGATGTTCGGGAATATAAGTAATAGGAATCGTTATGGAATCTATGTTATCAGGAATGGTGTAGTTATTTCCATTTATCGTATACGTACCGTTATTATCGAGTTCACCTGTTCCTGATATAGTAAGATCATCCGACCATACATTTTCTGTATATGCCTGCCCCTCTCCTATAGTAGTGGCGACCGGCATACGACACACTTTTACATTCAGTTTGGTTACTTTAAAATCTTCATCCTCATTGGTGATATTTTTAATTGCCGTAAAGCTGATGCGGGACACCATGCGGTTTACCTCAATCGGCAGTTCCGTTGTCGTAACATTATTGATGGTAACTGTGGCATTTGTTCCGTCGCTACGAGACTCCACATAGGCACGTGACACATTTCCATACATAGGTGGCGGAGCAACAATACCTATAGCAGAGAATGTCACTTTTTCTATTTCATTTTCCAATGTAATGGCGGCGAGCTTTTCCGTAAGCTCCGGTGTTTCGTTACAGATGATGTAAATGTTGTTATATCCCCGTGCCGCTCTTATGGGAGCGATATATATGTTATCTACGTTTATGGAAGCATCAGAAACATCGTTGTATACCAATTCGTTTTTGTCGTTAAACACAATTGCGCGTACGGATTTTATGACTTCATCATCGTCAGCAGTAGTATTGCGTGCCCCCATTTTAATACTCATTGGTATCCTTTCTCCTTCGTAAATACGTGCACCCGTTGCTTCATTCTCCTTTGTACAAGAGTATGTAAACAGGACAAACATTGTCAAAAGCAGGACATTTGCCGAAAATTGTATGTTGATAGTTATATTCATCCTTAATTGTGCCATAATTTCGTTTCAAAAAACGGCTTACATATCTGTTGGTTGGAACCAGTAGGTCCAGTTGTTAATAGTGATACTTAATGCTACATAACCGTTCTCTTCCTTATCTCCGATGCGGATGTTAATGTCCCACTGATATCTGCGGTCGAGATATTCCTGGTCCCCCATCGTTTCTGGTTTACTTTTCAGCAAGTAGTCAATAAGGTTTATGGTTGTTTCTCCTCCAATGTCTATCGCTTTTCCTGATGTTTGCTCCGTAATGGAAAAAGGCATAGCGACATCTTTGACGAATCTAAGCGTGTGGAGCCGGGTCTGAAGAGATAGTTTGTTGTCTTCCTCATCCGCACAAGGGTGGTAAATTATGTTCTTGTTTCCATCTCCAAAATTATTTTTATAGTCATAAATACTGTTTGCCGCTATCAATTGTATATTGTATTTTGAAAGATCGACCTGATTGCTGCCTCGTGTAATGCCTATCGTTATATCATTGGTATTACGTATCAGGCTGACAGTTTCTGTATTGCTTATGTTCTCCGGAGAAAACATTTGCAGGGGACCGCTATGCCATAATGCATCAAGATGATTGTTGCTCATGTCATTATCGGGTTCGTATTTTAAGGATAGTTTGTCTATCGGATCACCTGCAGTCATTGACGATAGCCGGTAAAACTCATCTGTTTTTCCGGCCCATACAACAGCCGTACAGCCTTTCAGTCGATAAGGGATCAGCATACGATAGTCCGTATTTTTCAGCGGATTACCTTTTTCGATGAATGTCTGAAGATATTTCCCTTCTGCATCGAACACATAGACTTTTACTTCCTCCACCTGATCGGCAAACCAGTCTTCATTTACCATGTTATAGTCATACCTGAATTCAAGAAAAAGGTCACACTGGTCGAGATCGTCATGAAAGACGTCGCAACCGGTAATCCCTGCCGCCATAAAAGCGGCAAGGATTATTATGTATTTCTTTATGTGTCTCTTGATTTTCATCTATTAATGCAAATCAACACCTTGTGTCCAGTAAGTCCATGGATTGATAGTGATTTTTACAGAAATGTATGCGTCTGCTTCATCATCATCGGTACCCGGAGGTGTAGGATTAGTAGGATCAGGATCAGACGGGTCGGGAATCCACGGTGTTCCGGGACCGCTCACACTCTGAAGTTCCAGGTGATACCAGTTGTTACGTACCACACCGTATCTACCTAAAGCCATTTTGGTTGTTACATTTTGATCATGACGAATCAGGACATCGTAATAGCATACAGATTCATGATAATAACGTACGGCACAGAAGCGTCCGATGATACCGGTTTTCGCAGTAAATTTGTCTGCGGTAAGAGCAGCTACGGCGGCATTAATGGCACTTTGTTCAGTGACACTTTCAGCCACGAGCTTTGCTTTCTTTAAGAATATAGGCAAATCTACTTTCAACCCGCTACCATCACTATGCTTCGTATATTCCTCTTTAAGTGCGTCTAATGTATAATAGTTTCCTTTCCAAGAGAAATAACTACTATTTTCGTTCAAACCACTAGGAGTATACGTAGCCTTTACCACGACTTTGGTGGTGAATCCTAATTGCTGTGCCTTAGCTTCCATTGTATTTTCCAGACAATACAGACTTGATCCATTTGTTTGTACAACAGCAGGTATATCGTCACTTTCATTATCTATATTTTTCAGATAATCGAAAGCAGCCATCAGATTGGCTTCGTCTGTTTTTTTATTTCCAGTATTAATAACGGGCTGTTCGCTAAGCAAATAGTTATTATCTCGACGATAAACCGCTCCATTCGTAGCATTGTCATAAGTGATAAGTTCACTATACAGTTTCACATTCTTGTTGGTAACACTCAATTCCCAACCATCGAAAGTAAATTTGGCACCATCAGGTTTTGTACTGAAAGGGTCTTTAACCGCAACTTCTACTTTTGCACTCAATCGATCTACACTAATTTCAGCAGGATTGTTTTTGGCATCTGTTTTTGCCTGATTTATGGCTTCATTGGTATATCCACTTGGCTTATGCACTGTTACATTCGTTAATGCTCCTTCTATCCCAGTATTTTTACCAGCGCTCACCATCATGAATTGATTAGTGGTAGTGACATTGGCAATAATCGTCTCAATAGCGGTGTTTATTGCAGACCAAGGTTTACCTTTTACAGCATCCGCAGTTAAATTCCACCCTTTATTCCCGTCGGTGTAAGGATTGATAACTACAAATACTTTTTTGGTCTTCTCCGGTACTAATTTTGCATCGCTAGCTACAGCTTCCGGGGTCCCTGTTCCACCGGATTCTCCTCCGCTATTCCCAACAGTAAGATCGTCAAAGTTAACCACATCAAGGCACACATCTTCCTCGTCAAATAATAAAACTCTGACTGTCCCTGCTTTACTTTCCCCTGAACTTCCCGGTTTTTCTACTACATTCTCTGCTCTTGTAGTGGATGTGTGACTTTGCAGGGAAAGCGACAGATACGCCTTTCCATTCAGTTCACCGCTCGGAATATTCCCTTCCCGAGCATCATCACTACTACAGCCGGCAAACATAAAAGTCACCAATGTAGATAATAGAAAACTTTTTGTTTTCATCTTTGTTAAATTTTAAAATGTTGTAAATAAAATGATAATTATAATAAATAAAAAATCAATAATCTAGTTTAGTCATTGATCGAATATCTTCTTCCTTTTTATTCAATTCCTCCAGATTGAAATATGCTTGTTCCAATCCGGATTCGGCAGCTTTGATTAGATGTAGCTTTGCCTGTTTATAGTCGCTTTTCAACAGGTACAACACTCCTACGGCATTTTCATATTCCGGTGCAGAAATCTCTGCTTTCTTAAGATATTTTTCTGCTAATGCAATGTCTTCTCGCGAAAGTGCAGCCGAGGCAGCATTCAGGTTGGCAATCTTATCATCAGGAAAGAGACTGACAGCTTTTTCAAACAATTCTATAAACTCCGGCGATCCGTTTTTGTAAGTGAGAGCGACCAAATAAATTTCATTCAGGCTCAAATTTTGTGGCCGACTATGAATCAGCACTTTTGCCTGTTCTATATTAAAATTCTGAACATCGTACTCTATTTTACAGATCGCTTTACGCAGATGTGGGTAATACTCACGCAACATAAACCGATAAGGATTGCCCTGTTTATATAGCATCAACGATTTCTTGCGACTGGTATTCGTTCGGTAGTTTATTTCAACTGGTATGTGATCTATAATATGAAGAATTCCATCCTTTTCTGCCATGTCAGACTCTGCAACCATTTTACGTAGTCCTTCCCAGTTTTCGCCACCATATTCCACCTTGTATAATTCTTTAGAGAAAGGGAAACGAGGGAGAAGGTAATTAACAAGTGCCTTTGCACGTCCTTCGGAAAGCTGTTTGTTAAAAAGGACAGAACCCTCCGGTGAAGCATAACCAATGACTGATATTCCACGAATGGTAATAGTTGTATCATTTCTCACTTCGGCAAGCATAGAGGATATTTTTTCCAGTTCGACCGGGTTGTTCATGTAATCCGGCCTTATGATGGTCTTTGATACAACAAAATCCAGGAACGCTTCACATGACATCTCACGTTTTTTTACAGGTTCAACTTGTGGGCGGACATAACTGATATGCGGGACGATGTGATATGGAACAGGCGGTTGCTCCAAAGTGACGGTACCGAAAAGCGGAAACGTCGATAATAACTTGCCCGGTTTGCAACAGCCCATTACTTCCTTTTTTATATCCAAACGTGCATCTTTCATCCACGATTCGAATGGAATGACCAAGGAATATCGAATTTGTTTTTCTTCGGTTATTCCATATCCTTTCACAACATAGTACGGAGCTTCCGACTGGTAAAGATCACGTTCCTGTGTATTCATTAAAGCCAGTTTACGTTTCAGGTTTTGGAAATTACTATGCCCTTTGACAGAAATCTCCGGTAACTCCAGTTGGTGGTTTGCAGCAATCAATACCGGTATCAGTTCTATCGAATGATTGGAACTGACTTTTATTTTATCAAGGTCATAAAGCACTTGAATATGTAGGGAATCCCCCACTTGTTGCAATTCGATGGCTGTTGCTTGTATCGTTCCTTTATACCATTTGTCCGGCAGGTTTTCTCCATATAGTAATGGAGAAACGAGCAGTGACAGAGGCAACAGCCATAGGATAGATTTTAGATTTATCATGTTTTTGTTATTTTATAAGAAATATAAGTGAAACTGCTGCTTTAGTAGGTCCGAAATAGTTGCGATTTTCTGTTCCGGTCTTTTCACCACAAGTCTCGCATCGGAACTTGTCATAATGTAGTCTGACATACCCTATACCTATATTTGCTTCGAGACTCCAACGATTGCCTAAAAGAAAATGGTAGCCGTACGAAATGCCTCCGCCTATTCCCCATCCTTCATAGCGATAGTGACCGGAATCATCTCCAAATAGAAGCGGCAAATGATGACCGGCTATGTTGTACTGTCCGCCTAGTATATGTATTCCCCAAAAATGTCCGCTGAATCTTTCACACGTCCAATAACGATATTCTACCGAGCCAAGCCAATGCACCAGTTTCTTGTTTGAGGATGAATGAACGGATGTAAACCAGTTGAAGCCAGCACCCAGATCTACTGTACCTCGCGGTGAAATCCCGAATTCGGTTTCCAGATTAGGTGAACTGGCGTATGTACCGTAGAGTAGGTTTGTTTTTACCGCTATCTTTTGAGCCGCACATTGTGAAATGCTTCCCCAAAATATAAAAAAAAGAATTGCTATGTCATGTATCTTCATTAAAATGCGTATATTTATTGCTTATTCGCTTATGTTTATTTAAATATTATATGCTGCAAATTTACAAAAGAAATATATATTAAAATAAAACGTTCTGAAATTGCACACAGATTCCGAAATTTCACTCAAAATAGCCACATAATCATCTAAGAAGCGAGTTTTAACACTCTCAAAAAAGGTTTATCCGGTAAACATTGTTAAATTATTATCCATTCTATTCAATTAACTTTCATGACATACCGGTTGTTTATACACGCGTAAAATAAACGATGTATAAAAATGATTATTTATATTTACACGTACTGTTTAATGCTTCAATCATCCATCTTGAAATATCGGAATATTACAACTAGTTTTGTTCCCGGATTTTAAGGAGTCATCCGTTTCTTTAAAAGGAACAAGGCGTTCCTCGGTGAGAAACAGGTCGTTCCTTTAAAAGGAACGGTTCCTTGGTTTTAAACCAAAAAACAGTATCTGTAATACACTGTATATCAATTTATTATAAAAAGAAGAATTCCGTCCCGATAACCATGGGAATATTCTCAATAAACCAAACGGAATTCACAGTCCAAAGGGCTGTATATACATACTTTTTTATTACAAACTTTAAAAATTTTCCCATGGTTACAGTTACAATTAATATCAAGCCATATTTGGCTGGATATATGTATGTCCGATATCGACAAAGTTTAGAACCCGATCCAGAGAACCAGTCTCATTCCTCCTCTCCTTCTTCTTCTTCTTCCAAACGACTTATCCCTATCCATCTCTCCCACATTACTCCAGTTTATCACTTCCTTCATCAACTATCTGTCCCTCATCCGCAAAATACTTCATGGAAAGAAATTGGGAATATTTGCTTTGTACTGCCCAAACCGCGTAATGGGAAGAATCCGGAAGTCTATAACTATATCGGAAACGATAGTGCATTGATTATAGAAAAGGAAATAGAAACGGAGATGAAAGCGGAATTATACTCCTTTCTATTGGATAATAAGTTTAATAAAGGAGTGATGTTTAAAAAGTCAATAGAACAATTCGTAGAGCACTACGAAATGGTAGGACTGGTACAGGAAGAAACGCTGATGAGAGCATTTCAAAGATGGAGGAAGTTGGTGAAAGAAGAAAAAGCTATAAAGCTATAATGAAAGTATATTGATTTTGATTTAATCCATAATGAAACGTGATATACTATACTAATCGCACCTCTTACTATCGTGCTGATATAGGATGGAATATTTTTTCTTTATAAGCGGGAATGTATGTTATTAGACATAAAATAATATAATTCACCTAATACATCTGCTTATATCATAAAATAAACAGTATATTTGTGATAAAATCTCGAATAAAGCAATTAAAATATGATTATTCAATTTACAATAGGAAATTTTCTATCTTTCAAAGAACAATCTACATTGTCGTTAGTAGCATCAGCTTTGAAAGAAATACAGGTTCCGGCTGAAGATATAATCTTTAATGTAGGGACTTCCGGATTATCATTAATGAAGAGCGCGGTAGTCTATGGTGCTAATGCATCAGGCAAATCTAATTTTATAAAAGCATTGGAATTTTTTAAGTGGTATGTGATAAATTCATCGAAGGATATTCAAGCAGGCGAACGTGTTAATATAGAAAGTTTCCGGTTAAACTCACTTACTGCGAACGAACCAAGTTATTTTGAAGCAATATTCTGTGATGAAGATAACCAATATCGTTATGGATTTGAAGCTGATAATTCATTGGTACATTCGGAATGGCTTTATCAAAAAGCCAATAAAAAGAGAGCTAAGGAAATTGAATTATTTTATCGGGAAAAAGATAATTTTGATATTCATACTAAGTTTGTCGTTGGTAAAGAACTTGCAGGTAAACGAATGGTGAGGGCAAATGCGTTATTGCTTTCTGTTGCGGCACAATTCAATGATCCGACAGCAGTAGAGATAATGAAGTGGTTGAATGATACCACTATTATTTCAGGTTCTAACGATGAAAAAATATGGAATACAGCAACTATCCAACTGGATGATATCAAAATGAAACAGAGAATTGTAGAGTTTTCCCGTTATGCTGATTTAGGTATTGAAAATATTGAAAAAATTGATAATGCTATTGTGAGTACACATACACAATATGACGAGGAAGGTCATGAAGTCAAAACTATTACTTTCCCATTCAGGAAAAATGAATCGGAAGGTACAATAAAGTATTTTTCCCTGGCATACCCTATCATTGATGCTTTGGATAATGGAAAGCGTCTTATAATAGATGAATTTGACTCTAAAATGCATCCTCTTCTTACATGTAGAATTATTGCCTTGTTTAATTCAAAAGAAACAAATCCCCAAAATGCTCAACTAATTTTCACTACTCACGATACAAATTTGTTGAGTGCTAATATATTCCGGCGGGATCAGGTTTGGTTTACACAAAAAGACCGCTATGGTGCAACCGAACTTTATTCATTGGCAGAGTATAAAGTACGTAATGATGCTTCGTTTGAAAAAGATTATTTATCAGGAAAGTATGGAGCAATTCCAATTGTTGGAGATTTAACCCGTTTGTTTAATACCCAAGAAAATTAAACCATGACGGCTACAAAAAGGAAAAATATAAATCCGCGTATCGAAAGAAAGATAACCCGTATCAGTAGTGTACGTGAGGTGAAACAAACATTTCTGATTATTTGCGAAGGAGTTAATACCGAACCTGATTATTTCAACGCTTTTCGTTTGACTTCTGCCAATGTGAAGGCACTTGGTCAAGGTATGGGAACATTGGCATTAGTACACAAGGCTTTGTTTTCTAAACAAGAACAAGCCATTAATCACGCTAAAACTATCATGAGACAATTTGATGGAAATAATCCAGCACAACAAGAATCTTCTACTACTGTTCATTTGTTGGTAAAAGAGTTGAATAAATTCCTATAATATAAATCGGAAACATTTGATATTTTTTGTGTGGGTTGCTTAACCTTTTCTTATTTGTCTTATTTCTCTCACAACATTATTTGCTGTCCTTTACAGCTTCCTCAATTCGAGATACAAATTGCGGATTGCTGGGACGTGCTGTAGTTCCGAAATCTACAATTTGCCCTTTTCTATTAATTAACAGATAATAGGGCATTCTATCTATTTTCCATTGTTTGCGAATTTTCTGTAAGTTATCTTTTCCAAAATAATCAGATGCATAAATACATTCAATTCCCCGGTTCTTCAATGAATACTCATTCAGACATTCTTCCCATTCTTCCTTGGGTTCACTTACACATATGGAATATATGACCAGGTCTTTGGTGGAATACTTACTCCGCAATTGTTTCAAAGGTTCCATTTCTGCCAGGCATGGTGGACACCACCTAGCCCAAAAATCGAAATAGATCACTTTGCCGTGATTCTTCTCAAGTATATTATAGACGGGTTCCATGTAAGGCATAGATGTTTTTAGCTTTGAGTTTTCGTGAAACTCACCATATAATAAATTATTGGAAACTGGTTGCGGATTTTCCAGGTAAGATTTAGTCTGATTATATATCTGCATCACTTGTGCACGCAAATGCGGCATTTTTACGATCGAATCAAACTGTGTATGCCTCGTTGTTAAAGCAAGTGTATCATTTGCATTCAAAGAGCCAACTGCCATTTTGGTATATATATACTGGTTCAGTTCATTCTCTCCTACTGCCGACATAATCTCTTCTACAGATGGATTTTTTTTATCTTTGTATGTTATCCCATAAGCTATATAACGTTCTACCTCATCGGCAATATCATATAAACGTGCCGAAAGAATCCCTTTATTATAAAGCTTATTGATTGCAGGCAGAAGTTTATGATATCGGTCCATTTCTTTTCTCGTTTTAAACTGGCATTGGTTACCATAGGATAACAAAGCGTAATAATAGTCCTGTTTCAGTAACTCTTCAGTAAATAACATAACATCGCCCATTGGCTTATACTTCGTCAGATACTCGTTTCTCCGCTCCAAACGAAAGTCATATTCTTTCTTTAATTCAGCCTCAAAATCCTTAATATTCAAATTCGGGTTTATACTATAATTCTGTATGTAATAGTAGGCGCTTTCTGTAAATGCCAGTATTTCTTGATTCAACTTTTCTGCATCACCTGTTACTTTGGGATGAAAAAGATCTTTGAAGTCTATTTCCACATGTATGCTATCTCCCGGGTGGATATACAAATGTTCCGCATAATTGCGAATGGAAACTTCTCTTAATTTTGCATAAACCGGAAAGCGGAATGAAAATGAGCCGTCTTCTTGTATGGGGGTACGATATTGATTTTCCATTTTCCAAAAAAATGGAATGATGAGAGTTAATTCCTTTTCTTGAGGATAAAAATCCCGGTTCAACACTTTTCCTGTGATAACAGCTTCTTTAATATATTCTTTTGCTAACGAATAACTTTCTTCTGTCTGTACAGATGATTCGAATTGAGATTTTGCCCGGTCTTTTTGTCCGCATCCGGCTAATAACAAAGAGGTTATTATCAGAAAGGAATAATAGTGTTTCATCGTGCCTGAATATTAGAAAGTTTGCAAATCTAAATAAATAAGAGTTCTTGCTCCTAAATATATGAAATTAATTTTAGGGGCAAAAACTCTTGACAGACAATTCGTCTCAATTTTAAATCTTTTACAATATATACATTTAATTTGCGAGATAAACAGACAAAGCTATAACCAGCGCACAAACTTCCTGATATACCAGTTCTTCACGATCTGCGTCAAAATGCAATAAGAGAGTAAAATTCCAATCAGCCAGGGGAAATAGCTCAAAGGAAGAGCTGTCAATCCGATGGAACGGCCGAAAGCGGTGAAAGGAATAAGAATACCTATTGCCATGATTAAGAAGGTCAGTCCCATCACAGGCCATGTGGCACGGCTTTGTATGAACGGTATCTTGCGGGTACGTATCATGTGGACAATCAATGTCTGTGATAACAAACCTTCCACAAACCATCCGGTTTGAAACAGTGTCTGATGTTCGGGGCTGTTGCAGCTAAATACGTACCACATGACCAGATACGTGATAATATCAAAGATAGAACTGATGGGACCTACATAAATCATAAAACGACTTAGATCGGACGCATCCCATTTACGGGGTTTCTTCAGGAACTCCGGGTCCATACGGTCAAAAGGAATGGTGGTCTGCGATATGTCATACAATAAGTTCTGGATCAATAGATGTATCGGCATCATGGGCAGAAACGGCAGGAATGCACTGGCAAACATCACACTGAACATATTACCAAAATTGGAACTGGCAGTCATCTTGATATACTTATTGATATTGCCGAATGTCTTTCTTCCTTCAAGCACTCCGTCTTCCAATACCATCAAATCTTTTTCCAACAAGATAATATCTGCGCTTTCTTTGGCTATATCCACAGCAGAATCGACTGATATACCAATGTCCGACTGACGCAATGCACCTGCATCATTGATTCCATCTCCCAAGAACCCTACCGTATTGCCTTGTTCCTGCAACAGAGAGATGATTTGCGTCTTTTGTAATGGAGTCAGTTTTGAAAATAAAGTGGTATCCTTTACCGCTTCTTTCAATGCTGTTTCGTCCATATTTTCTATTTCTATCCCCGTAAGAAAATGACTGGTGTCAATTCCTATCTGTCGTGCAATAGCTTTCACTACAATATCATTGTCTCCCGATAGAATTTTCACTGCTACTCCATGCGCATATAATTGTTCGATGGCTTCGGCAGCAGAAGGTTTCGGAGGATCAAGAAAAGCAAGATACCCGATCAGTACCATTTCTTTTTCATCTTCGATGGCAAAATTACAATCTTTCTCGATAAAACTTTTCTGGGAAACTGCCAATACTCTCATCCCCTGCTGATTCATTTCTTCACTAATCATCTGTGCTTTGATTTTCAAGGCATCAGTCAAGGGATGAATCTGCCCGTTGAACTCGGCATAGGAACAGACGTCGAGAACCTCTTCTACCGCTCCTTTAGTGATGATTTGCCGTTTCCCCTGCCTGTCTTCTATTACAACAGACATTCTTCTGCGCGTAAAGTCGAAAGGTATTTCATCCACTTTGGTATAGTCATCCTTCAGATGTTCCAGGCTCAAATCTCTTACATGAGAAAGAATCGCTTTATCCATCAGGTTCCTTAAACCGGTTTGGAAATAACTGTTGAAGTAAGCATGACGAAGAATACGTTTACTGTTGTCGTCACTGCCATCTGCATTGATATATTTCTCCAATACGATTTTATCGCAGGTCAATGTACCGGTTTTGTCAGTGCAGAGTATGTCCATTGCTCCAAAATTCTGAATGGCATTGAGATTCTTTACGATTGTTTTCTTTTTGGACATGGCTATCGCTCCTTTGGAAAGGTTGGCAGTTACAATCATCGGTAACATTTCCGGGGTAAGACCAACCGCAACGGATATGGCGAAAATGAAAGCTTCAAACCAATCCCCTTTCGTAAAGCCATTCACGAAAAATACAAATGGAACCATAATCAACATGAAACGAATCAACAAAAAGCTAACTTTACTAATGCCTTTGTCAAAAGCTGTAGTGGCACGATGTCCGACCAGGCTTTTTGCAATAGTACCCAGATAGGTTTTGTTCCCCGTCTCAAAAACGATTCCTTTTGCCGCACCACTTATCACATTGGAACCCATATAACAAATATTGTCCAACTCGATGACACTTCCTTTTCGGAACTGCTGTCCCCGTACCTCCGGAAACTTTTCTATCGGTTCGGACTCTCCTGTCAATGAAGCCTGACTGATGAACAGGTCTTTCGAATCGATGATCCGAATATCAGCGGGAACCATGTCCCCAGCTGCCAAATACACGATATCCCCCGGGACGAGTTCCGTAATCTCGATCTCTTCTTCCTGTTCACCGGCACGTTTGGCAAGACATGTGTTTTTTACCATTTTCATTAAAGAATCCGTAGCCTCACTTGCTCGCCATTCCTGCCAAAAACGCAGGATAGCACTGAACAGCACCATGGATGAGATGATAATGACTCCCGTCCATTCCTGCTCTCCAGGATCAGCCATCAATACATCCAAAAATAAGGATATTATGGCGAGCCCGGTCAGAACGCCAATGAAAGGATTGATAAACGTTTTGATAAACAGGATAAACGGATTCTTTTTCTGTTCATGTACCACTTCGTTTCTTCCATAAATGGATTGTCGCTCCTGCACTTCTCCCTGTGTTAATCCAAGCTTGGTTGTCTGCAAGTATGAATAGATTGACTTACCGGGTTGTGTGGCAACCAAAAATACTTTCTCTGAATTGAATGTGTACTGTGGTGAACGCAGTTTTTTCTTCCATACCATAATCTCTAATTTTTTTTAGTTACTAACTGCATTTATTAATTCGATGCAAAAGTAAGGAGGACTTCACCGGGAAGCTGTTAGAGAATGATTAGAGTGGTATTAGAAAACGATTAGAGTTTCTTAGATATGCGGGAGCTTCACCACAAAGGTAGTGCCCTCATCCTTATGGGAAGATACGGTAAGTTCGCCTTTGTGAAGGTGGATGATCTTTTGTGTCAAGGCCATACCTATACCATTTCCGGGAGCAATATTCTTGTTTTCTCCGCGATAAAACAGTGTAAACAGGTTTTCTTTATCCGTATCAGACATGCCTACACCGGTATCTGACAGGCGGATGATTGCCCATTGCTCCCAATAGGCTATCAAGACTGACGAAGTTCGGTTGGAAGAATATTTGCAGTTATTCTCTACCAAATTCACAAAAGCGGTGGTCAGTAAATAACTGTTTCCAATTACTGTCAGCACATTATCTTCTTCAGCTTCTTGCTCAAATACTAATTCGATGTGATAATCCGGATGGGCTTTTAATACCAGCTCTCTGGCGTCCAGCAACAGCTCGTCTAAACGAACCTCTTCCATTGTGATCTGTTCCGATTGATAGTCGGCTTTTGCCAAGTTCAACAATCCGTCGATCAGGTTTACAATCCTATGAGAATCCTGCAATGCATTGCCGATAGCCATCTGATATTGTTCGGAACTCCGTTCTTTCAATAAAGCTAAATCCAGTTCAGCTGTAAGGGCTGCCATAGGAGTACGTAATTCATGAGATACATTACTGACGAACATCTTTTGTGAATTGAAAGACTTTTCCAGGCGCTCCAACAATGCATTGAATGTCGTACTCAATTCTCCCAGTTCATCCTGTTCATTTTTTACAGGCAATCTTTTATCAATATGCGATGCTGTGATTTTTTCCGCTTCTTTCACTATATTACGTATCGGTTTTAAAGTGCTTCGTGAAAGGATATATCCCACAACTACCAATACGCTCAATCCACCGATATATAGGAGAATGAGCATGTTTCTTAGCGCATCCCGGTTGGCGTATCCATAACCGTCGTAGGCTGCGGCAGTAACCACATAGTCTTTGCCCTCAAACGAATACACCAGTCCTATAGCCTGATATTCATCTACATAGAAATTGATGTTCTTCCGCTGCAAAATACGCTTTATCATTTCCGGAGTTTCTTTGACAATATCGTTTTGCAGAGCATCATGATATAATATTTTAAAATCTGTTGTATAGACGGCAACCTCTACTTCATTAATAAACTTCTGATTATTCAGGTATATGGACTGCATGGTTTTGGCATCTACTTGATTTTTAAGGAATAAATGTGCTTTGGTTATAGCTTCACTTTGAAGATTACGAAAGAAAGCATTACTACGCGAATGTTCACTGACATAGTAGACCGCCATGACAAATACGAAAAATACCGCAGCTGTAAGCCCTGCATATTGTAGAGTCAACGTTGTTCTGATCTTCATATTTTATCAGTCAGTATGAAACCCATTCCGGCTTTGGTATGAATAAGTTTCGGTTCAAAGTCCCTGTCTATCTTTTTGCGGAGATAGTTGATATATACATCTATGAAATTCGTTCCTGTATCAAAATGGGTGTTCCATACTTTTTCTGCTATTTCAACCCTACTCAATACTCTTTCGGCATTTTCTACCATATATAACAGTAAGTTGTATTCCTTAGGAGAAAGTTTTATGGATATGCTGTTTCGTTCTACGTCTTTACGTTGAAGGTCAATACGCAAATCTGCATAGACAAGTTCCTGCGGCAATTCCTGTGCATTACCCGCCACACGTTTCAACAGCACTTTGATTCTGGCATTTAACTCTCTGAAATCAAAAGGTTTCACCATGTAATCGTCTGCACCGGCATCGAAACCGTCCAGTTTATCGTTCGTCGATCCTAATGCCGTCAACATCAATATAGGGATATGGGGATTGGTTTTGCGAATTTCTTTCGCCAGTTCAAATCCGTCCATCTTAGGCAAAACGATGTCAGATATAACCAGATCGAATGTGTGCGTCTGGAAAAGCCGTAACCCCATTAGTCCGTCATAAGCCACCATTGTCTGATAGCCATTTTCCTCCAGTCCGTTCATCAGCAAACTTGCAACCCGGGGTTCATCTTCTATAATTAGTATTGTGTACATAGGAAAGAATTCATTAATCTGAATGTATAAAACGAAACAAAAATAATGATTATTCCCCACTTATAGCCTTTTTCCTTGAAAAATCGGTGAGAAGGCCAAATAAAAAAGGTACCCAACGCAATGTGGATACCTTTATATGATTCATTTACATAAACCGGAAAATGACTCGTCCGGTTTGTGGACCATTTACCCATTTCGGTTGTGAAGAGGGACCACACAAATCGGTGGAGTTTACTTTATTACGTACCGGAGGAATCACGTTCAGGACAGAGATTCCGCTTTCGGGGAGAGTATAAAGCAAACGGTCGCGGCCATCACGAGGCTGATATACTCCGATATACGCGTCGGGAGTTTCGTTTGTCAGACTGATAGTGCCTTCTTTCGTTTGGATATTCATCCAGGAAACATCACCAAAGTATCCTTTGAATTCGGGATATGTGAAGGTCTCACCCGGAATAGGATCGTTATAGTCGTTTTCCCATACATCGTATTGCGTTCCGTGAATACGGTTTTGCCATACACGGTAAGGTCCGGCACCCAGCCAGCGTTTGCTGATTACCTGATCTTCAGGATAGTCGAAACGAATACCCATCAAGTCTACGACACCGGAGAAATTGTAGGTGTAATCCAAAGCCAAATCCCCACTCGGGTTAATTGTCCATTGGGCTTTATCCAGATTGCCCAGTTTATAATTGGCGGTAACAACCAAATTACCTCCGTCTTCTTTCACATCCAGTTTCGTAAATACGGCAGCATCCGGGAATTCGCTGTATGTGCGGTCTTTTTCTTTTGCTTTCTCATCATCATGGTTATAGAACTGATCCAATGAGCGGTCTGCACGACGGGCTCCGATGAAACGGGGACCATTGGCGAAGTTAATCTTACGGTTATCTACAGATACCCCTTTCAGTTGTCCGTCTTTCTTTGAGAAAATGAATGTACGCTTATTCGCTTTCACAGTAAGATCATTTTCTGTCTCTGTATAAGTAGGACGACTAGACAAGGGAGAAAGCTGTTCTGTCTGCTGATTCAGTTTGTTGACCGGAAAAGTCCAGCGCCAAAGTTCATGGCCGTATTTATCAATAGCTGTCAGGTAAAGAGCATCTGTATCAGCGAGGATATTTGTTCTTATATCTAAGACACCTGCCGAATGAGCAGCCACATCACTACCCTGCACCTCTCCCTCTTTCAGCACTTGAACAGCAGCATTGGAAGCATCTGTTGCCAGCGGGAATTTTACTTGCTTCCAAAGGAAACGGCAAGTATTCAGATTCAGATAATCGTAACGGTTTTCTACGGAGAATTTGCCATCAAATTGCCTGTCGATAGAAGTATTTATGATTTGTACCGGACTCCATAACTGCTTGATAGTGTAGTAGCTACCCTCCTTTTCGTGATGTGGCCCTACAATACCGTCTGCTCCAAAGTTTCCCTGGTTATCAATGAATCCGTCCATATCTACACGCTTCACACCTTCGTCTGCCAATACCCAAAGGAAGCCACCGATACAACGGGGATGCTTGCGCATCATTTCCCAATAATCGTATAATCCGGCACCATGGCCGCCATCGTACAAACCATGCAAGAATTCCGTAGGCATAAAGATTTCCGGTAAGCGCATGTAGTTCTGGCTTTCTCCGTAAGAACGGTAATGCATAGTTTCAAAACCGGAGAAATTACCTTGCGGGTGAATAACCGGACGTTTCTGGGGATCGTATTTATGAAACTCTCCATCCAGTTCGGTATTCCATCCTTTTTCATTACCATTACTCCACCAAATAATAGACGGATGATTCACGTCACGTTCTATCATGCCTTCAATCAGACGTACTCCGGTGGGGGTATCATACTTGCCATGCCAGCCTCCCAATTCGTCCATCACATAAAGTCCGAGAGAATCACAGGCTTCCAAAAATTCCGGGTCAGCCGGATAATGGCTCAAACGGACAGAATTCATATTCATGCTTTTCATCAAAAGAACATCTTCTATATTCTTCTCTTTACTCAACGTACGGCCACTTTCAGGACGGAAACTATGGCGATTGACACCACGTACATTGATACGTACTCCGTTTATATAAAGTCCGTCGCTTTCGCGTACTTCAATCGTGCGGAAACCAAAATTTTCCGTTTCACTATGCAAAACCTTACCGGCCTTATCCAATAGAGAGAATTGTGCTTGATAAAGATTCGGAGTTTCCGCTGTCCATAATGCGGGGTTAGATACATTCAATTGCAGGGAAGTCCAGTCACCTCCAGCTTTTACGGGTACGGTGGTTTCCGTTATCTTTTTTCCTTTTTTATCTAAAATCTGTGTACGGATGCTCATTCCGTCATTAGAAATATTTGTGTAGCAGTTGGCACGGAAAGTTCCATCCATCTTTGCGTCAATGGCAATGTGCCGCAGGTTTACGGCTGGTTTCACCTCCAGGAACACCGGACGGAAGATACCGCCAAAATTCCAATAATCAGCACGACGTTCGGCAAGGTTCACACTGGCATTTTCACTCTCTTTGGCAACAGTGACTTCCAGTAAATTCTTTTTGCCATATTTCAGGAAATCCGTGACGTTGTATGAAAAACGATAGAAGGCTCCCTGATGTTTGGAACCCACTTTGCGTCCGTTCACTTTTACTTCCGTATCTGTCATTGAAGCTTCGAATACAAGATTGACCTGTTTGCCGCGAAACTTTTCCGGAACTTCAAACTCGTACTTATACATACCTTTTTCATTGGCAACGCCTTCAGGGAATGGTTTACCATAGAAAGTGATTCCATACTGATAGGTGCCGAATCCTTGCAGCTCCCAACAGGAAGGTACACCGATTTTCGTCCATTTGCCGGAATTGCGCCCGTCGGTACAAAAGAAGTCCCATTCAACCATATCGTCGCATCCGTGACCGGAAAGATATTGCCTTTCCGTTTGTGGAAGGTTTTGAGCAGCCAGGGTAGTTGCCAACGCCAAGGTCGATAATAAAGTGGTTACTTTTTTCATTGTTACTTTTATAATTGTGTTAGTTATTTATTGCTATCATTGTTTACTACTGATACGGATATGCAGCGTATGTTCTTTTTTCTCTATGGCATATTTCTTCAATACACCCGGTCCGCAACTACTGTTTCCTAATCCAAGTACGGCAGCATCCATGCTAAGAATAACTTCTGCACGTGGTTTTAAATTACAATCGTGAGTTTCTTCATAGATGTCTTGTACGGTGTAATGCAGGGCAGATGCAGAAAATACGTTTTCTACCGCGTCAACACGAATACCTTTATTCTGTTTGTCGGTCAGGGTCAGATAATGCACTTCCTCTTTGTTCCCACTATCCTGCGGACGTGGATAATATACGTACTGTTCTGCAACGCTTCCTTTCCAAAGCCCTATCATAGCAGATGTTTTGCGGTCTGGATAGTTATCCTGTGGCCCTCTGCCATACCAGGTAAATGTATCATAAGCAGGCGCCAGACAGAATGCGATTCCTAAACGGGGAATTTCAGGAAGAACTCCTTGTGGCAAGAAAGTTGTTTCCAGATCAATCGTTCCATCTGAAAAGACCGTATAGACAGAAGTCGTCGCCACTTTTCCTTCTTTATATAAATTACTTGTTTGAATCCGGACAATGGCCGCCCCGTCTGCACGTTTTTCATGGTGGAAAGATTCCAGATTTATCTGCGGATGATCCATTCCATGCAATTTCCAGTCTTTAGCCAACCAGTTTCCAAAGCTCTTGTCATTATCTGTCGGAGCACGGAAAACTTGAGTGACAGGCTGAACCGGAAAATCATCGGAGTGAGCCAGCATTTCTTTGTTCTTATATATAAGGGAGGTCATACTTCCGTTCACTTTCTTTTCCCACTGAACAGAAAAACCGCGTCCGCTAATCAATAAAGATTTATCATCCTCTTCCACTTGAAGCGTTCCTTTATTAATTAAATCAGCAGAAGTTAAATCTCCTTTTTGCAAACAGAATTGTTCCCAGGCCACTTCATGTCCCGCCTTTGCCCAAAGAGCATCCGATTTCAAAACAATGCTTACTTTCAGTTGGCAATCGGAAAGAGGATTCAATGAACGGAAAGTCGGCAAATCGATTGTTCCACTTTCTCCTGGAGCTATTTCCGGCAATGTAATTTCTCCTTGTTCTTTCTGTTTTCCATCCACAGACAATGTCCATAAGCAGTGATAAGATGATAAATCGATATGATGATTCCGGTTCGTCACTTTCAGCTTTCCATTTTCCATTTTCAGTTCAACCGGTTCATATACCTTTTTTACCTCCCAATATTTAGGCGTAGTTTCACGGTCGCTCATCAGCAATCCATTAAAGCAGAAAGCTTTTAAATTCGGTTTATCGCCAAAGTCACCACCATAAGCCACCATGGTACGACCGTCGGGTAAAGTCTTGTAGATTCCCTGATCTACCCAATCCCATATAAAACCACCCAGCATACGAGGATTGCTATATATCTCATCCCAATATTCCTTGAAATTTCCTAATGCATTCCCCATGGAATGTGCATATTCACTCGTCATCACCGGACGGTCGTCATTGGTACGCTCCGCAATCTCCAGCAACCGTTCCCAACGTGCATTTTCAGCGCGTTCTTTATCCTCTCCTTCTGCAATACCGGGATTTAAATATTCCTGTTTCACCCGGGTATAAAAGCGACTGATAACATCGACCGTCTTCGGGTCAGGATTTCCGTCCACTCCCTGTGCCCCCTCATAGTGTACAGGGCGAGTGGGATCGAAATCATGCAGCCATGCCGAAATAGCAGCGAAGTTCGGTCCGTAACCGCTTTCGTTTCCCATGCTCCACATTACAATACATGGATAATTCTTATCACGTTCCGCCATACGGACTGCACGGTCCATAAATGCCGCATGCCAGTCGGGGGTACTTGCGAGTGTTCCACGCAATCCGTGTTCTTCTATATCCGCTTCGTCCATCACGTACAATCCCAAGCTGTCGCATAGCTCGTACCAACGGCTGACATTGGGGTAATGGCTGGTGCGTACAGCATTTATATTTGCCTGTTTCATTAAAAGAATATCCTGAAGCATTCGTTCTTCGCTCATGACACGTGCCGTCCGTGGATCATGTTCGTGACGGTTCACTCCACGAAAACGAACCGGATTACCATTCACTAACAGTTGTCCTTTTTTGATTTCTACAGAGCGGAAGCCCACGGCCTGTTCTATCTGTTCTACGACTCTTCTTTCTTCATTTTGGAGAGTTAAGTGTAATTTATAGAGATAGGGCGTTTCTGCCGTCCATCTTTCCGGTGATTTTATAATAGCTGACAAACGTCCCATCTTACGCGGGCCACGCTGCGGATACCATTCATTCATCCGGCTTGCTTTATGCTCCAAATCAAGCATATCTTCCACATCGCCTTTCAATGTGGCAACTTCTTTACCTGAAGCATCCTTCAGTACTCCCTGTAAAATATACCCTTTTCCGGTCATCCCTCGATATACACTAAATTGCGGATCAATCTGCAAAATAAAGTCTTTATAATTACCAGCAGATGCGGGAAGAGTACGTACCGCATAATCACGGACATGAATATCCGGCGTATGTATCAGATGAATACTACGATGAATACCACCAAAACGCCAGAAATCCTGATCTTCCAGATAAGAACCGTCACTATATCGGTAGACTTCCAGTGAAATCTGATTTTCTCCGGATTTCAGATACTTCGTGACATTAAATTCGCTCGGTTCCATACTGCCTTGGCTATACCCTACCCGCTCACCGTTGATCCAAACATAAAAGGCGCTCATTACGCCCTCAAACCGTAGAAAAGTCTGTCCATTCACTTCCCATCCGGTCGGCAATACAAAAGTGCGGCGATATTGCCCTACTGGGTTTCTTTCTTTATACGTGGTATAGTCAGTTTTCGGTTCTCCCATCACCCGTGGAGGATCTATTTTAAACGGATAGCCTGCTGAAACATAGATAGGCGTGCCATATCCGTTCACTTCCCAATTGGCGGGAACAGGAAAATCCGTCCAATCTTTATCATCAAAATTTATCTGATAGAAGTTCACGACTCTTTCATTGGGAACGGGAGTCCAACGGAATTTCCAGGTTCCGTCTAAAGAGATTGAGCCGTCTCCTTTCTGTACAGAGAAAGGGGTAAAAGCGGCTCTTGCCGGTTCACGATTGATCTGGAGAACATGATGATTCTCCCAATCATGCATTGTTTGTGCCTGTGTAGGACTTACAAACAATGCGCCAAGCAGTAAAGTATATATTTTCATTCGTTCTTTTTTCTTCATATCAAGTAGACGAACGAAAGGGCATTTTGTACCCCTTTCTTTTACAGAAATATTAAAGAACAATAAAAGGAGTAACACTCTATAAAGAAAAGCTTTACCTTGTGGCGTATAATTACTTCTAATATTATGATGATGAAAAAACTACTATTTAGCAGCCTCTTTTTATTAGGCAGTCTCGTTTCACAAGCACAACACGAGTATACGATTGAAGGTAAAGTGGAAGGTGTAAAGGATGGAACTCTTGTTTCTCTTTTTCTACTTGACGGAAATGTAGGAAGTACAGTAGCCATGGATACCATACAAAACGGTACTTTCTTCTTCAAACGAAATGCCGGAGAAGATGGTTTAGACAAATTATCTCTAATGTGTACCCGTAATGATGATTTTCCTTCCATGTCGCTGGAGATTTATGCAACTCCTAATGCAAGAATCAAAGTAACCGGAACGAATACCTTGATACATACGTGGACAGTAGACAGCCCTGTAAAGGAACAAATAGAATATAATAGGTTTATTGAAGATTCACACGATTTATGGGATGAGTATCAACGTTTGTCTATCAAAGCAAGAAGTCTGCGTTCTGCCCCGGAAGCAGAACGGAAGGCTCTACGTGCGAAAGAAGACAGTATTTCAGCTTTAATCAGCAAACGTGAAATGAAACTGATGCAGGAACTTCCTGTATCAAACATTTGGATGGACAGGCTATATAAATTGAGCATGTCAGTGAAGTACAATCCAAATTTCTCTTATAAAGATGAAACACTGGCTTTGTATAATAGAATGAATGAAGCACAAAAAACTTCTATAACAGGACAGGAAATTGCAGTTAATCTTTTCCCGCCTACAGTTGTGAAAGAGGGAGATAAAATGGCAGATACCGAACTTTTCGATTTGGATGGAAAGATTCATCATCTGACTGATTTCAATGGAAAATATATATTGCTTGATTTCTGGAGTAGCGGTTGCGGTCCTTGCATTATGGCTTTACCAGAGATGAAAGAGATTCAAGAACAATATAAAGAGCGTCTTACTATCATTAGTCTAAGCTCCGATACGAAAAGCAGGTGGAAGGCAGCTTCGGCAAAACATGAAATGACCTGGCAGAATTTAAATGACTTAAAACAAACAGCCGGATTATACGCTAAATATGGAGTTCGAGGTATTCCCAACTATGTCCTTATCTCTCCCGAAGGCAAAATCATGAAAATGTGGTCGGGTTATGGCAAAGGTAGTTTGAAACTAAAAATGCGCAGGTATCTGGATGCTGTCAAACATGAAATGAGTATTACATGGCAAGGAAATACAAAAGTCGTTAACTATCCGGTGTCGGAATCAACCAATACCGATATTCTTGAAGTCAAGCAAGTGGTACTGACAGACACCGCTACCATCGTACATTTCAACGCTTATTATATTCCCAAATACTGGATACGAGTCAGCCCGAATTGTAGATTGGTAGATGAGAAAGGTGAAACGTATACCTTAAAGAAAGCAGATGGGATTAAACCCGGTGAGCACTTTTATTTGCCTGAAAGCGGCGAAGCAGAATTTTCACTCACATTCGAACCGTTGTCTTCTTCTGTGCAATCATTCAATTTCACTGAAGGAACAGAAAAAAATGACTGGCAAATAAACGGAGTGAGGCTTAATAAATGAGTATCGAATCTTAAAAAAGGAATATCGTATTAACATTCAATGTGTTGCAAATTAAAATAGCTATATAAACAGGTACAAAAGGTTTGTTGAAATAATGTTTTCTTCAGTAAAATGGCTTTCTTTGTTATGAATTTAATTATTATCTTGTACATTGAACGAAAAATAACAAAATATGGAAGCGAACGGACAAACACTCTACAATGATGATTTGCTGAATATCCTACCTGACGGAGTTATCATATTGGATATAAATAGAGAAGTCATACAACTGAATCAGCAAGCTTTTACGGAACTTCATGTACATTCGTCAGTCAATGCGATGATGCCTCTTCCGACCAACAAGATATTCAAGCTGTTAAATAAGAAAGAAGATATACTCTCGACCATTTTGGAAGAAATCCGTCAGGGCAAAAAAGTATACTCGCTGCCTGAACATACATTTATGCAGGAACAAGTTGACTATACACAATTCCCGATAAGAGGAGAATTTGCTACAATGGAAAATGAAGAGGGCGAAAAAAACATCTTGTTCTTTTTCCGTAATATTACTGTGGAACTGACACAAGAATATATATTAAATACAGCCTTGCAAAGAACTAGGATATATCCCTGGTATTATGACATAAGCCGTAGTGAATTTACTCTTGATGATCGTTATTTTGAACATTTAGGTATTCCAGCCGGAGAGAATAATACTTTGACAATGGAGGAATATGTGAATATGATTCATCCGGACGATCGGCAAACTATGGCTGACGCCTTTGTTGTACAACTTAGTGGTAATACAACTTTTGACAAAACAGTTCCATTCCGTTTGCGCCGGGGGGATGGTACTTGGGAATGGTTTGAAGGGCAGTCTACTTATATTGCAAACATATCCGGTCATCCCTATCGGTTAGTGGGAATCTGCTTGAGTATTCAGGAATATAAAGACATAGAAAACACCTTAATCGAGGCACGTAAAAAAGCAGAAGAAAGCGATCGTCTTAAAATGGCATTTTTAGCCAATATGAGTCATGAAATCCGTACGCCGCTGAATGCAATAGTCGGCTTTTCTGATGTTATAGGTTCTACTTATGATGAGTTAAGTGAAGAGGAACGTGCCGATTTCGTGCGACTAATCAGCATCAATAGCGAACATTTAGTACGATTGATTGACGATATACTTGATTTGTCCAAGATTGAATCAAACACTATCAAGTTTACTTATTCCAATTACTCCCTCAAATCCATAATGAAGGATATAGAGAAAGAGCAGGTCGTGAAAAATGTGCCGGAAATCGAAATAAAAGCAATCTTGCCGGATGATGATATTTACATAACTACTGACGCTACACGCTTGAAACAAGTAATATGCAATTTCATAAATAATGCCCGGAAATTTACAGAAGAAGGATATATTCATTTCGGTTTTATGGTTAATCCGGAAAATGACGATTCAGTTTGTCTGTTTGTGGAGGACACGGGGGAAGGTATTCCCCAAGAATGCCAGAAAGAAATATTCGACCGTTTTTATAAAGTCAATACTTTCAAGCAGGGTACGGGGTTGGGACTCTCTATCTGCAAAACGATTGTAGAACATCTGCAAGGGAGTATTTATGTTGTATCGGAAGTAGGAAGAGGCAGCCGTTTTACCGTTACATTACCACTCGAAAAACAGCCGGTGGAAGCTTAATGTCCTCTGTATTCCTGTGGGGTAACACCCGTATGCTGCTTAAAAAACTTATTGAAGAAAGAGATATTATTAAATCCCAAAGATAAGGCTATATTCTTCACCGGTTCATTGGTTGACTTCAGCCGGGATTTGGCATCCATCAGAATGATGGAAGCTATGACTTCTAAAGGAGTGTTTCCTGCAACCTTTTTTATTGTTGAACAGAAATGCGGCAAGCTAAGTCCTAGATGTTCGGCATAAAAAGAGGTTCCGTGATGAATAGTATAATATTTCATGACCAATTGCAAAAAGTCCTGATAAATTTCGTACTTTCTTGACTGGGAAGATAAATACAAGTTATTTTGCATTTTATAAATTTCAGTGGCTCCCTGAAGGAACATGGTAAGAACCGCCTTTACTATTTCCTTGTTTGCCAATGTTTTTGGAGAAGCATACGAAAGAATTGACGATTCATAGAACATTTTATAACTGCAAGCCTGCAATGGAGATAATCTTATTATCGGATTTTCCATAATTATAGGGAGAAGATGTTCTGTAGACTTCATTAGATTTATACCCTCTATGAATCCAGATGAGAACCCGGCATAATAGATATGAATATCCGGTGAAAAATCAAGAATTTCCATAAAATATCCGGGCGGTAAGGTTATCAAATCATTTTCACCAATATTTTGAAGATTCCCATTGATTGTCGTTTGCATTATCCCTTTTACACAAAGAATGAAAAAACCGGCTTTTACCCTGCAAGGAAAGTTTTTATACCTTTTTAATAAATTTATCCCATACCCTTCTCCAACAATATAATCAGACGGCAAATCAAAATTAGGTAAATCGCTCTCCATTGTGTTATTTTGTTTTTGATTTCAAATATAGGGATTATTTGAAGTTTCTCCCTCGAATAATTAAAATCAGAACATCGAATCTTAAAAAAATAACATCTATATTCCATTTATAAGAAAGTATCAAAATATGAAAAGCAGGACACCGGAAGTATATCCAAACTTCTTAATGTCCCGCTTCTATTTTTCTGTTTATATGTGTGTTTTTCTAAAAAAATTATTGAACTTCCAATGCATCAAAAGCAATTCCCTCCATATTTTCTGCCGAAAGTAATACTTTGTAATGTCCGGCATTGATAAAGGTTCCGGTAGTGGTGCTCATCATCTTCCATTTATCCGGTGTTTCCGGGAAGTTCAATACGTCCTCTTTCAATACTACTCCTTTTGAATCAATGAATTTCATCAAGACAGGTATTGGCTTTCCGGTAGTGTTCATATATTTAAAGCGAAGGGCGTACACTTGTGCCAACCCGGTAGAAACATTCCATTCAATGCTGTTGCTTTTTCCTTTACCAAAAAACACTCCGATCTGTTTGCGATGTTCTTTCTTTTGGAATTTGCCTTTCAGTACAGCCATTTCCGCTTCGTATGATATACTGACACGAGCATTTTTGTCTTCCGGAAGTAACTCTTTCGGAGTCTTTTCCATCACTTCTTTATCCACCTTTTCCCAACTCCAACCGGATGCAGGGAATGCTGTCGGTTTCAGTTCCTGATCTGTGCTGGCAATAGCAATGCCTGAAATCAAGGCTTGTCCTGCTTTCACTTCCGGGAAATGAATTTTCAACATCCCACCTTTCACTGTGGTATATACTATCTTTTTACAAACTCCGTCATGACCACTTTCAGCCCAAATATCCAAATCATCTAATACAACAGAATCATTCACGGCAACATCGAATATGCGCAGTCCTTCACAGTCGGTAGAAGCGCTTCCGCCCGTACCATGCCAAGGCTCTGTGAAATACAGTTCAATACGATATGTTCCGTCTGCCACAGGGAAACGATATTCCAGTTGGTGACGTCCGAAGCGGAAATGTTGGAATAACGTCCAGTCACGAGTGCCATGAATCGGATCATTGGTGGTACGTTGACTGGCAAGATAAGGATTCAGATCCTTGAAATTCTCCGCCCATGAACGGGAATAATTCGTATTGTCCTGCAACCAGAGCTGTCCGAAACTATCTGTATAATCATCCCCTCCACAGTTGAGACGATACAGATAATTATATCCTGTCTCTCCTTTCAATATCTTTTTATCATCCTGATAAAGAAGTTCGAAGTTAGGGGCTTGCTCCAGACCATTCAATAGGATCAGGTCTTCTGTTACCGGTTTACCTTTATAATATCCTACTGCACGAAGTACGTTATAACGAATATCCCGGTTTTCCCACATAAAATGAGTGCCTGTTCCGTTGTTCTTTTTACGTCCGAGGAAGGTTGCCTTTTCATTTGTCAGATCGTTGTATAGCAATACAGAATCACAATTGCTGTAAGCCTCGATAGTGGCACGGCGACGTCCTTTTTCAAAGCGGTTGGCCCATGTATGTGATACCAGGTAAACCATCGGGTCTTTTGCAGCCGGAACATAGTTGGCGCGATACATATAATATATGTCTAATGGTTCTTCCCACGGAGTAACCAATCCTTTATAATTGAACGGACCTACTTTATCTATCTTGCGATACGCTTCATCCGGTTGACGACGTCCGGGATTATCATGACTGCTGTATATCCACTGGAATTGTCCGCAAACACTATCTTTAGCCTGTTCTGCCAAACGGATTTTAGTTTCCATCAGCTGACACATACGGTCTTCACTCCACACTCCGTTCACCTGGAAATCTCCCGGTTCCGTATGCAGGTCGATACTTCTCCACGCTCCATATTCCCCGTTCAATAATTGGTTCGTTTGAGAGAGTTCACGACCGTATTTTGTCACATCTCCTCCATACGTACCACTCCAATTTTGAATTACATTCCAGTCTGTACCTTCACCGCCATTACAGGTTGTTATGACACGCATTGTCTTTGCAGTCGGATCCATCTCCCGAATAATATCACTGCACTCCTGTGTGAACTCACGAGGCAAAGTGCTTTCATTCTGCAATCCCCACATCACCACTGACGGAGAATTACGACGTTCTTTCACCCATTGACGAAGCAATTTTTTAAAGTTCTCACGAAACTCCGGAGTGTCATACCACACGTGGGCAGAAAACTGTGTCCAAAACAAGATTCCCTCTTCATCCCAATACTTCTGATAATCGAGATGATGGGGCTGATGGGCATCCCGGAATGCATTGAAACCGGCTGCGCGTATCTGTTTTACCCTTGCAGCGACCTGTTCATTGCTGAACGCATGACTTTGTCCGAACTGATGTTCATACTCGCATACTCCATTGATAAACACCGGCTTTCCATTCAGGTAAAAACGTCCGTCTCCATCGTTTCGTTTTACCGGCCAGCTAATGGTACGAATACCGAAGGGTGTCGAAATTTCATCTGTCGTCTTCGTATCACGCTTAATCATGCTGGCTAATTTATAGAGATATGGATTTTCCGTATTCCACAAGACAGGATTCTCAACAGGAGCCTGTTGGCGGATCACTTTCATTTCTCCCGGAGCTAAAGTAACTTTCTCAACCAAACGGAAAACTTGTTTTCCATCAGCATTGCTTAGTTTATTGACTAACTCTACCGTTTCTGTTGCTTTACTATAATTTTTTATCTCTGTTTCAACAAATACGTTAGCAGCTTTTTCGTCATTCCAAATATGTACACCAAAAGGTTCTATGCGAATCTCATCTGTTACTTCCAATACCACAGGACGGAAGATTCCTAACGGCTGGGAACCCTCACTGAATCCCCATTCCGACGAACATCCCCCGCATACCCAAGGCATATCGGCGATCATTTCAGGATGCTCGGCTTTCACTTCCAAGCGATTTACTCCCTGTTTTAATTCATCTGTGACATCCAAAGTCAATGTGGTGCGCCCTATGGGGTGGCGTCCGAAGTCCTTTCCGTTCACTGTAATGGTGGCGTATGTACCCACTCCGTCAAAACGAAGGAAATACCGTTTCCCGGATTTTACATCTGCCGTGAAATCTTTCACATACATAGCTGTTCCATGCAGGTTTCCATGTGTCAACTGACGGTATCCATAATAATCGTCCCAATTGTGAGGAATATTCACCGTTTTTGCAGGCATCATAAAATTACCTTTCAAATGAGTTGCCTCTGTAATCCAGGTTTTCCAACCTTCATTCAATGTCATGATTTGCCGACGATTCTTACTCTCCGGAACCGGGAAACGGACAGCCGAACGTCCCATTGGCTTACTGGTAGCAATGGCAATGCCACGTTGCTCTGCGTTGTTTACTGCACAATAGAAATGATAAACCACTCCGTCATGTTTCACCACATAGCTCTTATGAGCAAACAGTTCATCGTAGTTCTTGGAGGGGATAATCAGGTCGGCCCCTTTCCAGTCGGTCCAGTTCACTAAATCATAGCTGGCGGCAAATGTATTGAATGCTTTATATTTACGCGAAGGTTCAAAAGCAGAGAAATAGAACATCACATACACATCTCCCATCTTTTGGATATGCGCATCTCCTGTAATGGTTCCATCTGCTTCGTGCGCGAAGACCGGATTGCCGGAGTAGCGTTTCCATGTTTTCATATCTTTGGAAAGCGCAATGCCGACACGTTCGCCTTTTAAATCCGTTTCCGGATGACGCCCGCCCGCATTGTAATACATCACAAACGGAGCTCCCAATGTTTTATCTTTATCCCAATAAACGGTACTCTTATATTGAGTCAGTTTTTCCCACCATTGGGCATCTTTATCATGGATGCTCAAAATCGGTTTGTCCAGAGATTCCCATTCGTGTGCCGTAGAAATATCTCCTTTCGTCCATGCCAGTCCGACATAAAGCGGGGCTTTTACAGCTTCGTAGCCCGTTCCTTCACCACCGATATAAGTCATCCAATGGCGACCTTTATAAGTCTGAAGCTCATAGCTTCCACCCCATTCCATATCCGGCAATGCAGGAAATCCGCCACGCTGATTGCAGTCCCATTTTCCATCCCGATAAGAAAGAACCCGTCCCAAAGTGCGCCATTCGAGCAGATTATCACTTTCTGCTATCCACGTTTCGTAACCACGACCATCGGTTCCACCTTTGCCGTTGTAAACCACATAAGTCATCAGCCACTTGTCTCCCTGGCGAAAAACGGTAGGACAATCAATCTTATGATAATTGTCTGACGGGGCAACTGCGAGCCCGTACTTGTATGGTGTCTTTACTTCCTCGTAAATCTGCTCCATTCGTTCTTGCGGAACTTCCCGTTGCGCATATAGAGAGAAAGTGGTGGCTATACTAAAAACTGCCAGCAATAACTTCTTCATGATACTTTTTCTAATCGTTTAATACTTAATATTTCACCACAGAGGACACGGAGGACACAGAGGTTTATTATTTTTATCCACTATAGAGTAACAAAGAGTCTTACGTATTTATAATCGTATGTATCGCTCTGTTTTACTTGCGGAAAAGAGAGAGAGAAGAACTCTGTGTCCTCCGTGTCCTCTGTGGTGAAATATAAATTCTCATTAATAAAACAACCAATCCATCGTTTCTTCATCCCCGGCAAGCCCAGCATTACGCACTTTCGTTTCCGCAGCCGTGAATCCCAACACTTGCAGATAGCCTTTGGGTAACATCAACGTATGCTTTCCAGCCGGAAAACTATATGCATGCACATTTGCCAAAGGCATTCCGTTGATACGGACAGCATTCGTCAACACAGGTTCCGCCTGACCGTAATCATTGGCTGATGCATCGATTTCCAGTTTCGGAGCCTTTGCATACTTTTTCTGGTCATCTTTGAAATAGGCTACTAATAATTTCACCGGAGCATCTGTTTCGAAAGTGATACTCGTGCCTTTCTCTCTCTGCTCGTTTCCATTGAAACGAAGCGCTTTCATTCCTTTTAATTCAGGAGCTACTGCTTCTATCTTACCTGGAACATCCACAAATAAAGAAATACCCTCATCCACTTTCACTGTCGGATAATTAGAAATCAGTTTCACGTTTGCAGGAGTCCAGGCAGCAATCTCGACAGTTTCAGTCACCGCATTTCCATTCTGTTTTTCTTTCAACAAAGCGAGGTTGGCTTTGAAATTTTCCAATTCCTTCTCATAGTGTACCAGCAATTCTTTCCAAGTCTTATTCTTTCCATCATCTCCACCGATAGGAATACGACGTTGGGCAGTTTGCATACTGTTGGCATACAAGTAATGTTCGTCCGTCAGTTCCACCAATTTGCGATAGTGTTCCAAGCTTTGTTCCATCAAAGGAATAGCTTCTTCAAGATTCTTAATCTCTTTTCCCCATTGATAATCCAATACCAGTTTGGCAGCTTTCACTTTCAGGTTGAACGCATACGCAAACTCACGATAACAATGCATATCATTCTGCAAACGTGCAAATTCATCCTTATTTGAAGAGACGGAACCTGCTGCTTTATCAATAGCCGCTACCGCTTTATCTCCATGTTCTATTACTTGAGCAACAATATCCAAAGGCATTTCACCTACATGAGGTTGCTTTTTCCATTCTTTCTCTACATACTCTATCAACTTCTCCCCTTCCGGTCCGCAACTTTCATAGAATCCCGGATAGATAGTATATTTATATGGGTTGACAAGCTGACTCATAAACATACCCAGCAATAACGTTTGGCGATTTCCTTCTGTGATACCGAAACGACGCAATAACTTCGGAGCAATCTCACCGCTTTCTTCATAAGCTACACGGATATTGCTTGCATTTTCGTCAGATGTTCCGTAGAATTTGCCTAACTGATGGTTCCAGTAACCCATTTCATCTGTACGGTCGCGATGGCAGTTCCACGCATAGCGTCCCCAGGTCTGATACCAAATCCAGTCACGATCCAATTGGAACTCACGCTCATTGTTCGGCAATTTATCAGCAGTATAAGGCCAATCCCAATATGAAGCCTGTGGATAAAGGTGCAATGCATTGGCACCATGTACATTGTGCATGGCAGTTACCGCCTTCTGAACGAAATCCGGAGATCCCCAGCGGAACGGTTCCAAATTTGCCAGAATATGCACGTTACTGATGTGAATGGAACCCAACGAACTCAAATCTGTATGAATTTTCGCCCAGGGACCACGAGGCTCATAGGTAGTCAACGATTCACCATTATACTTATGCATCGTATAAAGATTCTTATAGAGTGGCAGTGCAGCATCCATCACCAGTTTACAGTCCGTATCGTGTGCACGCAATAAAAGGGGCGGTTCATCCGTACGTCCCAAAGCCTGTAATCCGTCTTTCACTCCCGGAATAATTGTTTTTGTAAACCATTCTACATCGTCCTCAACTGTACACATCGCTTCACCCAGACAAACAAGTAATCCTACATTGGGATATTTTTCAATGAAAGCAGCAATGCTCTTGCGTGTATAATCGGCAATCAGAGGAGTAATGGGACGGTTACGATCCTGTGTTTTCAGTCCGTAATGTTCGGCAAAAGGTTTGGAAAGAATAATATTATAAAACATCTGTATCACAAAGATACCGCGTTTGTCCGCTTCTTCTGTGAGGAAAGAGAACATTTCTTCATTCATCTTGAATGTTTCTTCATCTACTTCCAGTGCAAACGGATAATCTTCCAGTTTCACCAATGAGGCAAACGGATGTCCATTCCAAAGGTACAGTGAATTCATGCGGTTGGCAACCAGCATATCCAAGTATTTAATCCATTGTTCTTTATCATAAAACCAAGGGAAACTTTCCGGTGTATATGGATATTCGTATACGCCATGTCCTGGCAGGTAGGTCATCTTCTGTAACCCTACACATGCACCGCGTAATACCATTTCAGGACCATCTTCCAGTTCCTCCGGGAAGTTCAACTTACCATCCGAATCATTTACACGGTCTATCAGTTCACGGCATCCGTAAATGACACCACTCCCATCCCTGCCGGACACTCTGGTCAGATTGCCCGTCGTCGAAATATGAAAACCTTCTTTCTTGAGTGTCGTGTCATTTACTTCCGTCAACAGAATCGTTTTGATTTCGGGATCGGAGAATGTAGTGTCTCCCTGTTGCATCATTACCTGATAACCGGCTTTATCCAAGGTAGTCTGTAACTGCTCCGCACCAAACAAAACACGATTTGACGCATCTGGCGGAGTCATAATCTTCACGGTTTGCCTGCCACACGCTGCCAAAAAAAGTGTGCATGCCGCAAACATGAATAATCTGGTATTTTTCATTCTTCTGATATATATTATAGATTATATAATTCACTTCTTCACTAAGAGAAAGACGAAATAATCCTCTGTTTGTACTCATTTGTCTCTTTTTCCACTTTTCAGCACCAAATTTCCACTTTCACCCTGCTGTGATATGCAAATTCCTCATTATTTAAAAGTTATGCTTATCTTTGCCGGCTAGCTTATAATATAAAACAGAAAACAAGAGCAAACAATATGAAAGAACAAACAAATTATGACTATGAAAAATACGTTCAGATAGCACAAATGGCCAAAATGGGATGGTGGGAGTCAGATTTGAAAAATAAAGAATATATCTGCTCTGACTTTATTGTTGACTTACTCGGCCTTGAAAGTAACCGCATCAGTTTCACCGAATTTCACCAAAGAATACGTGAAGATCACCGGCTGCGTCTTAAAAATGAATATATGTCTCTTTCTTATCTGGAGACATACGAACAAATGTTCCCAATCCGGGCAAAAGACGGGGAAATATGGGTGTACTCTAAGATTAATTTCCAAAAGCCCGATAAAGAGGGATATAGGAATATGACGGGCTTTCTGCAATATATTGACAGACCGATCGATACTACGAATGAAAACATTGATTTCTTTCAAGTGAGCAATCTGCTTTACCAACAAACTAATATTTCATATTCATTGCTTGCTTTTCTGCAATGTGATGATGTCACTCAAGTGGTTAACAAGACATTAGGAGATCTCCTCAACCAGTTTTTGGGCGATCGTATCTATATCTTCGAAATAAACAGAAAAGAACAACGCCAGGATTGCACTTATGAGGTTACCGCCGAAGGAATATCCAAGGAACAGGAATTCTTGAGCAATATTCCCTGGGATCCTTCTACCTGGTGGAATCATCAGATAGCCGAAAGAAGGGCTATCATTCTGAACACGCTGGACGACATGCCCGAAGAAGCTGCGGAATATCGTCAGACGTTGGAGATACAAGATATCAAGTCGCTGATGGTAGTTCCGCTAATCTCCAAAGAAGAGGTATGGGGCTATATGGGAATTGATATGGTAAGAACGCAGCGTAGCTGGAGCAATGTGGATTATCAATGCTTCTCCTCTCTTGCTAATATTATCAGTATTTGCATCGAATTGCGAAAGTCGGAGTTACAAGCCAAGGAAGATCGTCTTGCTTTGGATAACAGCGAAAAGATATTGAGAAACATCTATAAGAATCTTCCGGCTGGCGTCGAACTTTATGACAAAGACGGTTATCTGGTAGATATTAATGATAAAGAGCTTGAAATATTCGGCTTGTCTGACAAGAATGAAGCATTAAGAGTTAATTTGTTCGATAATCCCAATATTCCTTCAGAAATAAAAGAGAAATTAAGAGCGAAAGAAGATGTCGATTTCTCCATTGATTATGATTTCTCAAAAATAAGCCAGTATGTGAACACCCGGAGAAATGGGATTATCAATCTTACTACAAAGGTTACTGCTCTCTATGATTCTCAAAATCAGTTTATCAACTATCTGTTTATCAACATAGATACGACGGAAACGACCAATGCATACACCAAGATACAGGAATTTGAGAATCTGTTTCTTCTAATCGGTGATTACGCCAAGGTAGGATTTGCTCATTTCAATGTATTGACAAGAGACGGATATGCCCAAGATACATGGTACAGGAATTTGGGAGAGAAAGAAGGTATTCCCATGCCACAGGTTATCGGAGTATATGCACATGTGGTTCCTGAAGATCAGGCTGTTCTGAAAAACTTTGTAGGTGAAGTGAAAACGGGAAAGGCAACCAGTTTGCGTAAAGAAGTTCGTGTATGCAGGGAGAATGGCAAATATACATGGACCAGCATCAATGTGATGGTCAGGGATTACCGTCCGCAAGACGGTATTATTGAGATGTTGTGTATCAATTATGACATCACGCCTTTGAAAGAGACTGAACAGAAATTGATTATTGCCCGCGATAAAGCGGAAGAACTGGATCGTCTGAAGTCGGCTTTCCTGGCTAACATGAGTCATGAGATCCGTACTCCTCTCAATGCTATTGTCGGTTTTTCCAGTCTTTTGGCAGAAACGGACAGCAGAAACGAACGGCAGGAATATATCAAGATTGTGCAAGAGAATAATGAACTTCTCTTGCAACTGATATCGGATATTCTCGATCTTTCGAAAATCGAAGCGGGAACATTTAATTTTGTATATACCAATGTGGATGTAAATGAGACGTGTGCTGAAATCATCAAATCAATGAGTATGAAAGTGAGTAAAGGTGTTGAATTGATTTTTGAGGAACCATTGCCGGAATGTTATATCTATACGGATAAAAACAGATTCACCCAAGTAATCAGTAACTTTATAAATAATGCGTTAAAGTTCACCCAGCAAGGCAGTATCACCCTGGGATATGAACAAGTATCCCATCAGAAAATAAAATTCTATGTGCGCGACACCGGAATGGGAATACCGGAAGAAAAGCAAAAGAGTATATTCGAACGTTTTGTGAAGCTCAATACCTTTGTTCAGGGTACAGGACTTGGACTTTCTATCTGCAAAAGCATTGTTTCCCAAATGGGAGGAGAAATTGGCGTGGATTCGACCGAAGGAATAGGTTCCTGCTTCTGGTTTACACATCCGTACCATGCTGCTGACTAGACTGACTATAAAAAGAGTTGTCCGCATGTTTGGTTTCTCAATATTAATATGATCAATATATTCGGGCAGTTTGTGGATTCTAAATGAATAGAACTATTGACTTTGCCCTTTTTATTTTGTATATTTGCAATAACCAATTAGCTAACATCAAAATGATATATACAAAAATAGATACATAAAGTAGTTTTTCAGATACATAAATATATGTCTGAAAGAGTAAAAACGGGGTGAAATTTTTGCTAATTTCACCCCGTTTTGTTTAATATATTCAGTGCCGTTTGACGAATTTCTATGAATGTCGTTTATAATAAATACAAGAGACGTTTATAATAAACTATTTCACTTTTTATTATAAACGTTCTATGAGTTTATTAGCATCTTGTATGAGAAAAAGAAAACAGTGTAAAGGCCGAAACAACACCAATGCGATATATACAAATATATCTATACACTTATAGTAATGAACGACCTTTACAACTTGTTTTTTATAACTATTCAAATGTTTATTCCTTTTCTCATTTCAGTAGCGCTTCCACCATTACAGGAAAATGATCTGAAGAGTACTTATTATACTTTATATCATCATCAATGGTGTGATAAGAAAGTATTTTTATTTTTGGAGTCACAAAAATAAAATCTATGCGCTTAGCTGTTTTTCCAGTTTTGTCATAGGCATAAAAACTACCGGACGGTCCTTTAGGAGGTGTCAAAGTACATTTATATGAATCCAGTAATAAACTATCTTTCAGGAGAAGTTGTATCGGTTCTTCGTCCGGAGTGGCATTAAAATCACCGGTGCAAAAGGTTGGTCTGCCTTTAGCGATTTTCCTTACCTGTTCCAACAACATGAACGAAGATTGCCGTCTTGCTTCTGTTGCTTCATGATCCGTATGCGAATTAAACACATAGAATTTCTTCCCAGTCCGGAGGTCTTTAAAATATCCCCAAGTGCAAATCCGGCGACAACGTGCTCCCCAACCATAAGAAGGTATATCCGGAGTTTCCGAATACCAGAAATCACCATGTTTCAACACCTTAAAGCGATCTTTTTTATAGTAAATGGCACAATGTTCTCCTTTATTATCCCCGTCACGATCACGACCGATATAAGAATATTCGTTCAGAATCATCATATCTTTTAATTGAGAGGTACGTCCTTCCTGTATGGCAAACATATCGAACTTATTCCGTCGCACAACATCTACCAATGCGTTCAGACGGACTTCCCAAGACTTATCCCCCTTGTCTCCTTTGGTACGGATGTTATAAGATGCAAGGCGAATAATATCTTCCGGTTTCGTTTTGTCTAAGTTGGAAGATTTTGCCGGAAGACCTCCGGCAAAAAGTAAAATCAAAAGTAGAAAATAATATTTCTTATTTATAGAACACTTCATATTACAAATCATTAAGTATCAATTTATTTACTCCATTTAAATACCGGATAGCCGTTGCTTCCTTCTTTCCAAAGAGAAGAATCCCAGTTTATGACAGTGTTTTTCAGCTCGTTAGCAGATTTAGCTACTCCCTGGAAACTACTACCGGACGGTGATGTCTCATCTGAAACGGTAAATGTAGCCTCTCCTGCTTTCAAAATCACACCGTCATAAGCATAGCAATTTTCATAAGTAGCATTGGCAGTACCTCCGACTATACGTCCCACCTTTGCTTTATCGGTACTAACCAACATACTATTCCAAGCAATACAATTTTTTATGACTAATTTACCGCCATCCACTTTGCCGACTATACCTCCGGCATTTCCTCCACCTATGGCATTGATATCACCACTAGTATAACAGTTTTCAATACTGCTTCCACTGGCATTGCCATTCACCCTTCCGATGATTCCACCGGCTTTACCTGTATTGTTAGCAATTTGATCAATAACAGTAGCACTGGAATAGCAATTTTTGATATATCCCGAACCACCAAGTACACCGCCAATTCCACCTGCTGCTCCCGACCCCTTCAGTACTCCGGTAGTATAGCAGTTTGTTATCTTTCCAGTATAATTCTCTGCACCGGCAGCCAATCCTACATAACCGGCTATGATGCCAATGCCAGTATTCGGAGATGAGATATTTGCATCCACAAATCCCACATTTCTACATTCTCCACACAATACCCCGAAGAAGCTTCTATATGTGCCTGACTCACAAGTAAGGTTTTTAATTACATGATTGCGTCCATCGAAATCAATCCATTTATGGTAACCATTAGCATCATTTAGAGGTGCCCACTTGATCCCCTGCATATCAATATCCGCACTCAAGACAAAATAAGTCGTTTGTTTTTCAATGAGGGCTTTGCTCATATTCTGAATATGGATAGCATTAGCAATCACATAAGGATTATTTTGAGTTCCGTCTCCATTGGCAAAATCTCCTTCCGGTTCGTTGTCATGTCCTCCATAACTAGCATAATCTTCTCTATCCAATTGCCACTCTAAAATAGGGAATCCCATATCTATATTCCCAACATTATGCCATGGGGTCCCCCAATTAGCAATGCTATTCTGCAAAGTCAGAGCACTTTCACTCACTCCATCATATTTTCCTGTCGAAACGGAACCTGCATTATCCTCCGGAGTAAATCCTGTACAAATCATATCCTCCCATGCATAACATTCAGATGCGACGGGATCCGCCTGATGTCCATTTTCACCTTGAGACAAAACTCCACTGATACGTCCAGATCTGGCAGCAGGACCTGTTATTTTCCAGTTCCAAGCAACACAGGACGTAATTTTAGCTCCTTCGGAAGGAAGTGCAGCAATACCTCCCACTGAATTGGCTCCAATTAATACACCTGTAGAATAGCAATACGACACTTCACTGTTTTCATACATAGAACCTACAATACCTCCACATTCATCTCCTGTAGATATAACCTCTGCTGTGGAATAACAGTTTTTGATATAACAAATCTGTCCTCCATACGGTCTACCCATACGGGAAGCTATTCCACCAGCATACTTTCCTTTCACTTTTCCGGAGACGTAACAGTTTTCCACCTGCCCTGTCTTCTCTACAGCGTTCGGAGCTTTCACTCCGATATAACCGCCGATAACCCCTGCCCCACTATTAGTAGCTGCTTCTACATGGGCATTATAGAAACCGACATTTTTACAAGTCCCGGCCAAAATACCGAAAAAACTGGCATACGCTTTATCCGTACAGGTGAAATTCTTTATAATATGATTATTTCCATCAAAATAGATATAATAGTCACCGGTTGGGTTCAATGGATCCCAATTAGATATAGACTTCATATCAATATCAGCTCCCAATTGGAAATAAATCATCTTTCCTTTCACCAAAGCCTCACTCATATTCTGAATCTGTATCACATCCATAACGAGATAGGGCTTGTTCACTGTTCCATAACCTTTTTCAAAAAGCCCGCCTGCTCCGTCACCCTCGTCTCCGTCATCTATGTCTGTGTTTCTATCCGGCGGAATACGGCTATAGGAATCCATCGGATTAAAATCAGAGCATGAGAAAGATAAAATAGCCATCCATAAAATGGTCCAATATCTCATTACCGAGTATGTACTTATATGATAAAATTTGTTTTTCATAATCTTCATTTTTATTTTAGATTTCTACTACGATCACCATAGGATAATGATCGGATAAAGAACTGACAATAGTGCGGGTAGAAAGCACCGTAGCATGTTTCACAAAAATAAAATCAATTCTGGTCTTTTTAGAAGGAAATGTAAAGAGAGCTCCATGCTGAACGGCCGCTTCCCGATATGCATCTTTTAATATACCACTTTGGCAAATCGTAGTGGCTATTTCGGGAGCATCAGGAGTAGCATTAAAGTCGCCGGTACAAAATGCGGGAGTATTGTCTTTTGCTTTATCGGAAACTGCATCCACCAGCATTTGGCATGCGTGTTTTCTAGCATTATCAGCCAAAGGCATGTGAGTTTCAAAAAGATAAAATTCTTTTTGAGTCTTGCTATCCTTGAATTTTCCCCATACACAGAAACGTTTGAAATTTGTTTCATCCCATCCGTTGGAAGGAATGTCCGGAGTTTCGGAAAACCAGAAACGTCCGGCATCCAGTAATGTGTAGCGGCTCTTCTTATATAAAATGCCACTCATCTCTCCTGCCTTGTTATCGTCATTTCCAGTGTCACGACCATAAGCGAGAATCTGATAATCACTCGCAAGTTGAGTTCCTAAGTAGGAACGTTGTTCCCAACTGGCTTCTTCGAATCCACAAATCTCAAAATCGTAGTCTTTGATTAATTGTGCCACACGTTCCCGGCGGTTAGTCCATCCTGTACCAGTCTCCACCTGTAAGTTATAAGTTGCTACACGCATGGACGTTTCAGTCACGGGGTCTTCGTCTTCCTCGCCATCTCCTGTATCCCACGTGAAATCAGGATAGTACAATGAATTGTCTTTATTATCTTCACAACTGCTGGCAAAAACAGAGAATATGAAGGAAATCAATGTATATATTACTATCTTTTTCATAAATCTATTATTTATATCTTTTATACTTGTTATTCATTCCATCCCGGATTTTGGGTTACAACACCGTCAGATAGTGTTATTTCCTGTCTTGGTACCGGATATAGATAATCACGGTTCTCATTCCAAGTACGGTCGATCCAGCTATAACACAACAAATTACCATAATTACCTTCCGACAAAGAGGTGCCACTTCCATCAGAAGCCAGTTTTACATACGTCACACTCCCCACATTGGGTTGCGAAGATGTGGTGTAGAAACAGACATCATTTGTTCCGTCTCCATCAATATCATACGCTTTATTGATAGCTGTAGCAGGAAGATAAAATCCTTTAAAGGATTGGGCCATACATTGTCCCTCTTTCCAGCGCATCAAATCATAATAACGGAAGCCTTCCATGACTAGCTCTATCGCACGTTCCCGGCGGATTTCCAGAATCACCCCTTTATTATCTCCTGTGACATTCACATAACCGGTTTCCGGAGCACACATATAAGGGTCCGGAGCAAGGTTTGCTGCGTTCATATTCAGTTTTCCCGTTACTCCTGCACGTGTCCGCAATTTGTTTATCGTATTGTCGATATCAGTTTGCGTCAGTGTGCCTAATTCTGCCTTTGCTTCGGCATAGTTCAAATAAACTTCTGCCAATCTGAACAGAGGAAGGTCATTGCTTGAATCACCTGTATAGCTCATATTATCATTTGCATATTTCAGCAAGTGGTATCCGGTCATCGTGACATTCATATTTATATTTGAAGTACGGATTGTTTGCGCTAAACGCGGATCACGATTGACTATTTCATCCTTGAATTCCATTGTTGCATAATTGGGCTGGTCGGTGAAACGGTTGCCGTTCTTCATTAAATAATAATTGACCAGTTTTTTCGAAAGTCCGGGGCGGCCTAATGTCGGAGAATTCTCAAAAGCCTGTACTTTATGAACCAGACTCAAATCATTATTATAATCCCTTGCCAATATGATTTCCGCATCAATCGCATTCTCGGATTTAAAGAGATTACGATAGGACTGTGAGCCGGATTGATACAATGAATATCCTCCGGAAGCAGTCATGATTTCATTAGAGGCACTTACACAGTCATTCAAGTATTTCTCATAATCACCCAATCCATGATATTTACGATAAGTACCTTCAAATAATCCTACACGTGACTTTAATGCCTGGGCAGTCCACCAGGTTACACGATAAAGTTCTTTTGTCCGGTTGGTTTCTTTAAAAACCTCTATGGCAAAATTAAGATCTTCCATTATCTTTCCCATCACAAATTCGCGTGAATCCCTGGCTTTGTATAAATCAGCATCATCCGAGCCGAGTACTTTATCGTACCAAGGTACATCTCCAAAACGTTTCACCTTTTCAAAATAAAAATAAGCACGGAAGAAGCGTGCCAGGGCTTCATATTTGTCGCGCACTTTCTGGTCTTTACAGTTTCCCAGATTATCCAATAAAAAATTAATTGATCGCAGTGCACTCCAACTCCATCCTCCACCCGTTTCCGGAATGACACGTTGCCCACTCACTTCGTCGCTTAAAGGAGATACAATCAGCATATCAGCATCGTCCCTATAAATATCACCGTCACCCGGAAAATTGTTTGAATAGAACTGGTTACTGTACAACTGTAATTGCTCTTCATTCGTAAAATAATCCTTAGTCGTCAAGCGATCTTTCGGATTTATATCCAATATGCTTTCACAAGAAGCAAATAACAACGACAGACCAACAGTCGCCCACAATGTATATTTCATTATTTTCATACTATATTCCTTTATATTCGTTATTATCAGAACGTTATATCTACACCAAAAGAGTATGTCTTTGCCCAGGGATAAATATTTGCGTCACTTTTACTTGTTTTCCAGCTGTTACTTGCCGATGCTTGTTCCGGATCAATATAATCGGAATGTAGCTTAGTGAATGTCAGCAAGTTCTCACCACTAAAGTAAACACGTATTTTCTCGAAACCTATTTTGGAAAGCCATTTATCCGGCAATGTGTAGCCAATAGAAAGATTCTTCAATCGGCAATAAGCCAAGTTCTGCAAATATTTAGTATTAACCACTGCCAATTCACGATTACTACCGAGAGCCACATATCCTCTGGGACGTGGGAAATAAGCATCTGTATTTTCTTCACTCCATACCTGACTCATAAAGTCGGAAGGAATAAAACTAGCGTATGGTCGGGAATAAGGTCCCCAAAACATGGACGTTTCAGCACCAGGATACCAGTTTTGTTTGCCAATGCCTTGAAAAAGAACTGAAAAATCAATCCCATACCAGTCTGCAGAGATTCCGAAATTATAATTATAGCGCGGCAATGAGTTACCGATCACTTTCATGTCTTTCCGGTCATTAGCTGATGTTGTCTGCTCAATCTTGTTGTTACCATCCAAATCGACAAATTTGAGGTCACCGGCATGAAGTCCATTATCCAAAGCGCTTGCATTAATCATTTGGTTAACGAACGATTGGTCCACTTTATAATTCCTTGCTTCTTCATCCGTTTTAAAATAACCGTCTACTACGTATCCCCATATTTCGCCTAACTGCTGTCCTTCGTAAGGATCAGTCAGCGTCCGGTTGGGATTATCATATTTTGTCACTTTGGAGGTGTTATCTCCGATACCAGCCATTATCCGGTAGTTGAAAGGCTTGCTTGCCAAAGTAAAACTATCTCCCCAAGTAATAGATGCTTCCCACCCTTTCGTACGCAAGTCTGCCACATTCATTCTGGGAGAAGAGGCACCATATACGCCAGGCAAAGTCTTTCCTGCCATCAACATATCTTTGGTATCACGAATATATGCATCAAAAGATACATTCAAACGGTTATTAAGAAAACCCAAGTCCAAACCTATATTTTTTGTGATTACAGTTTCCCAGGTCAAATCGGTAGAGTTCGGAGCTGACTCATAGGCATAATCGCCTTTCGTAGTATCTCCGAAAGCATAGTTCATTACCGCTCCGGTATTAATCAGTTGCAGATAGTCATAATAACCTACTGTTTTCTGATTTCCCAATGATCCGTAAGACAGTCTTAGTTTCAGATTGCTTACATAGTTTTTGGCTTGTGTAAAGAAGGCTTCTTCACTGACACGCCATCCGGCAGAGAACGACGGGAAGAAACCGAAACGATGTCCTCGACGAAAACGGGAACTACCGTCATAACGTCCGCTGGCTTCAAATAGATAGCGGTCTTTATATCCGTAATTCAAACGATAGAAAAAACCAAGAATAGCATATTCCTCTTGTCCTCCGGTTATGGATATATCATCACCTTTTGCCAGGTTAAAATCATCGAGAGATTCAGAGAGTAACCCGTTACGTTTCATTCCCAGTTTCTTGAAATACTTATAATCATAGTTACCTCCCACAATGACCTTTACAGAATGTGCATTTGCGAAGGTATTGTCATACGTCCCGTATAAGTTGAAAGTTTGGCGTATCTGGTTGTTTTGTATTTCCGACAAATAATTGCCTCTGGTACGTCCGTTATCCATTGTGATTGTTTCTCCCGGATTTCTGGAGTATAACACATCTACGGAACGATTCAAATTCTGCTGGTTGTAATGCGCCCAGCTGTAATTTGCACGAACCTCAAAATGTTTGATGGGTTTCAATACGGCCTCGAACGTAGTTACAAACTCATATTCACGATCCCGGTTATGGTGACCGCCATTCAATAATACGGCACTAACACCATCTGCCACTTCTCCTGTGTCTGTCAGACCTGTTCTGTAAACCAGGGTTCCATCCGGATGCATCGGCACAATACTTGCCAAAGCATGCCGCCCGGCTCTGCTGAAAACATCATTTACTCCCGATAGCCCCGGATAAGTATATTCAGAATGATAATAAGAGGTATTGTTACTTAATTCAAACCAGGAAGTGATATTAGCGATGATTTTTGAACGAAAAGTATATTTCTTAAAGCGGTCTGAATCTATTCTGATAATTCCTTTCTGATTGTAGTAGTTACCTGATAGCATGTACTTTACTTTTTCGGTTCCTCCCGAAACCGTCAAGTTATGTTCCCAAGTGGGGCGGGTATTATCAAACAAACAATTATACCAGTCAAAGTTGCCGTAATATTTATATTCTCCATTTTTTTCTACCACCCATGGACGGGAAGGATCTTCCACTTTATCATTACGGCGAATCCATAATTCATGGTAATCCTCTTGGGTATAATGTGTATAAGGGACGCCCTGGTATGTTTTGTAGAACATATCATTAATACCGGCCGAATAATAACCACGTGTCTCAAAGTCCGTAGAAGTTGTTGTATCACCAAAACTGAAACGACCGTTATAGCTGACATTGGTCTTTCCTATCTTTCCATTCTTGGTTGTAACCAAAATAACTCCATAAGCAGCACGGGCACCATATACGGCAGCAGCCGAAGCATCCTTTAAAACACTGATGGATTCTACGTCATTGGGGTTTACCTTATTTATATCTCCCTCGATTCCATCAATAATAGTCAGAGGTGCTGCATCCGCACTAATGGAGTTGACTCCACGGATATTGAAGCTTCCCCCTTGTCCGGGACGTCCCGAACTAAAGTTTACGTTCATATTCGGTACAGAACCTTGCAGAAGCTGTGATAAGTTAGCAGCAGAACGGGTCGTCAGTTCATCACCCGAAACGATAGCAACGGCACCAGTCAGGTTTACTTTCTTTTGCGTACCATATCCCACCACTACCACCTCTTCCAGTGTCTTACTATCTTCGCGGAGAACTACTTGAGACAGATTTCTGCTGGTAGCAGCGTAATTAACCGTAATATATCCGATGTATGAGACTGTAATTGTACTGTTTTCGGGAACATTAGCCAAAGTATAACGTCCGTCTACATTCGTTATTGTACCCAAAGAGCTGCCTTGCACCATCACACTGGCGCCAATAATCGGCTCTCCTTTTTCATCGACTACCCGACCGGATATATTTCTTTTGTTCGCATTACTGGTTTGTTGTTCAGAATCCGTAACTTTCTCCTTCAAATAAATTTTTGTTTTTCCGATCTCATAGTTTACGTTAGTACCGAGAAACAAATCATTCAGAACTTTAGATAGTTCCTGATTCTTTGCTTCTACCGTCACTATTCGATCCGGATTGACGATCGTACGGCTATAAGCCACCGTAAGACCAGTTTGCTGTGTAATAGCAGAGAATACTTTCTCCAGCTTTACTTGTTTAAGATTTATTGTCACCTTTTGGGCAGAAGCGGACACGCTTATGATTATCCCCAGCAACAATACGAGCAGGACTTTGTGTTTCATACTACTTGCTTTGATTAAAGTTAAACTTAGATTTAAAATCTCATTTATGCTTAGTAGACACACAAGTCAAAAAAGCGGGTGAGAGAAAAAAGAGTTTTTTTGCATAAGCCTAATTTATTTCACAACATTCTTATTCTAAAACAGGACAGGCTGCGTATATACACAGCCTGTCCTCATTCTATTATCCTATCCAGTATATTTTACTTCTTTCCGTCCTGTTTCATTCGGACTGTCACTTCTTTCCGGACTTCATCATATTCAAATTTTACCGGTGCAATCTTTTCCAAATCCTGAAGCACCTTCTCCAGTATCGTGTTATCCGAGGTCAACGTATATACATATTTCGATGCCTGCTCATCCTCTATCTTAAAGTTTACATTATACCAGCGGTTCAAAACCTTGACTACTTCTGTCAGCGGAGTATCTTTAAAAGAAATCACATTGTCTTTCCACATTGAGACTTGCTTTGAATGATCGTTCTTGATTATCCGGCACTGGTCACTTTCTTTATTATATATCAGTTTCTCGCCCGGCAGTAACGGGTATTTTTTTGCAGAGGAGAGAGTCAGATTTACATGTCCTTCATCCAGACAGATCACAATGTCTTTATTCTCCGGGTAGGCTTGTACATCAAAAGAAGTACCCAGTACATGAACGGAAGGTCCGTTCAGATTAACAATAAACGGACGTTTTTTATTCTTGGCTACCACGAAATAGGCTTCTCCCACCAAGAAAACTTCCCGCTTACTCAATCCGAACTTTTTAGGATACTTCAACCAGGAATCCGAATTGATATAAACTCGCGTCCCGTCTTGAAACATCATCTGTATCCGCTCTCCTTTAGCTACATGAATTTCCTCATATTCCGTAGTGCCGAATAAATCCACCCGGGAATTGATCTGTAAATAAAGACCTATCAGGAAAATAACGGGAATCAAGATTGCAGCCACACGGAAGCAGATACGTTTGATCCGTTTGCGTGATATGTTCTTTTGGATCTGATGGTACATCTTTTCTGAAGGTATAGTATGGTCCACATATATTTCTGCCGTTTCGGCTTTTAAATGTTCTGCCTCCCGAGTCATCACAGCATCCAGGTAAGTGTTCCCTTCTTCTGTGGCAAACCATTCCGCCACAAATTTAGCATCCTCCGGTGTAGCAACTCCGGCAAGCACTTCTTCTATTTGTTTATCAGTGGGTCGATTCATTCTCTTTTTATCTTAAATAGTGGACACTTAAATATGTCATTAGTGTGACAAAAGTAACAATTATTAGCATTTTACTTAAATGAATACGTAGCATTTTCAATGCTTCCGTATAATGTGTTTTGACTGTATTAACAGACAGATTCATCCGTTCGGCTATTTCCTGATTCGTTAGTTCCTCTAACACTTTCATCAAACAAATACTACGTTTCTGTGGAGGAAGCATATCTACCGCTTTATAAAAAGAGGTCATCAATTCTTTCTTCTCCAGATTTTCTATCAGATTATCTTCGTAGACAGGTGTCGATTGTGCTATTTCATAGTTCTTGCTGATTGCACTATTCTCATTACGAATCAGATTTAAGACATGATTTTTCGTCATAGTGAACAAATAGTTTTTAAGGCTGATTCCTACATGTAGTTCCGACCTAAATTCCCATAAACGGGCAAAGACATGTTGCACTACATCTTCTGCCATGTCTGCATTCATTAAATAACGGTAAGCTAATACATATAGCAGCTTATGATATCTGTCATAAGCCTGTGTAAAAGCTCCTTTATCTCCTTTTTCTATGAAGGAAAAGAGCTTCTCGTCATCTGTATTAGTGTATTGAGCTGATTTATCTAACATTCCTTGGATTTTGTTTAATTGTTTTTCCAAAAGAACAAAAGGCGTATTACAATTAAGTGTCTTTCACAAAACAAAAGTAGTAAAATTTAGAAAAGGTGGTGCATATTCCAATAAAAAAAGTCCCCAATTAACAATCCCCCATTAAAATGAGGAACCGTTAATCAAGGACTACTCCACTAACTAATTAACAATGTATTATAAATGATAGGTAACAATTCTTTCTTCGGGTGAATCAATCCAGAGCCGCCATACTCCTTCCGACACTTTTTCCAGTGTTCCGATATTTGCTTTAGGTGGACGACGGCTTTTGATGGTTAGATAGCCTTTCCCTTCTGTTGCTTTCACTTTCATCGTTTTGCTGTTCATATAGACATGGATATTGCCATTTGGAGTGGGGACAGTGCCTTCCATCCATTTCAATCCTCCCAACACAGGAGCAATAGCAAACTCTTTATATCCTTCTTTTACAGGTTTCACTCCCAGATAATATTTGCCCAACAGGTAGATAGGACTCGCTCCCCAGGCATGGCACAAACTCTTTCCATAAGGACGGCCATACATGGCAAGATGTTGCGTTCCGGTTTCTTCTGGGTTATATTTTTCCCAGAAGGAGGTAGCGCCTTCCTTCAACATTCCACCCCAATAGGCTTTCATTTCTTTCATTACAGCATCCTGTTCGCCAAGAGCACAAAGGGCTTCCAGTTCGTAAAAACGCATATAGGGAGTTGTTATTTTCAGAATACTGTCATTCAGAAGAACAGAGTTCTTGATGGCTTGCTGCTTATCTTCATTCAAATATTGAAAGAATACAGAAAACATATTTGCATAGCGGGTGACCGCATCACTTTGCTGACCGTTGACGCAGTTATGTACAAATGCCTGTTTCTGATTATTCCAGAAGGCTGGCTCTAACTTTGCTTTCAACGTAGCAGCCAGTTTCTCGTATTTTTGTTTGCCATTGGCATCTCCAACCAATTCCGCACACAAAGCCATCGTTTCCAGACTTCTGCAAAATAAGATTTGTTCAAAAGAGAGTTCGCCTTTTTTATCCAGATAGCCGTCTGCCCAGTCCACAAATACCCAGTCACCGGTCATACCTTCTACCATGCCATTCTTATTGGTACGTCCCAACACGTAATCCATCATTGTTTGCATACGTGGATACAGTTGGTTGACAAAATGGCGGTCGCCACTATACATATAATAGTCATATACGCTAAGGAACCAATAGAAAGTATAGTCCATGATTGTATTACTGTGGCTGGTTACAGGATCCTTGCCACGAAGTAACCAAATTGTACGTTTGACGGACTCGTTATCAAAGAAAAGATAATAATTCATCAAATAACTTTGGATAGCATCGCCACTCCATACCCAACGGTCACGTTTGATACCGTCAATGAAGAATTCGCGGGTAGTGAGATGCATGGTGTATGCGCCAACTTCCCAAATACGATTCAGTTCTTCATCATTGCAACGGAAATTTCCGCGGTATTCTTCAGGAAGATATTCATATTGCATGGAGACTTCTCCAATCTGTACACCCGGCTCGTGAGTTACATAGACATAGCGAAAGGCTTTGCTGTTCTCCAATGTATATTCGTTTTCAGAATTACTCAAGGGAGAAGTGCTGCGGATAGCAAGGTCGGTCACTTGTCCCGGTTCGAGCAAGAGTTTGTCCAATGTTTCGCAATATGCTTTATCTTTTGCTTCTTCCGGGCTTTCACCATAATAAATTTCTATTTTTCCTTTTCCGGAAAGATTCTTCAATGTGATGAATCCGAATGTTTCTTTTCCAAAATCATAAAGGATACCTCCTTCGGACTGTTCTGACTTCGTAACAGGTTGCTGCGGTTCACGCATCAGACTGAATTGGGAAGGACGTTGGGTAGCTCCGTCAAAGTTCCAGCATCCGGCATCCATATAGATAGTGGCAGATGTGTCACTGGCTTTTCCGCTCTCGTCAATCCATTCTTTATCTTCGTAAGTCACACGCCAGGAAGAGTCTGAATTCACCGTTTTTCCCTTCACATAAATAGTGGGAGGAGTTGCCTGATTCCAGACTTTGATGTTCAGATTATGTTTTCCGGCCGGAAGCAACATGGTTTCCGGCATACCGAACTGGAGCTTTCCATCCAGTTTGACGTTGTACTTTCCTTCGGCAGCAATAAAGATTTCTTCCGGCTCGGAAAGATTCAGTTGCTTGCTGAATTCTACGACAACATAATGACTGTCCGTTTTCCAAAAAGGAGGAAAAAATGCACCTCGTTCCGTACGACGGTTATTCATTTGATTTCCCAACCAGATTTCGTAGTCTCCCGGATACCATATCCAAGTCTGGGCAAATGTGCTGCTTGCCAAAGACAAGGCACTAAGCAATATCATATATTTCTTTTTCATTTTTCTTTCTATTACTAACAAACTGAATCATAAGAAATAATTCGTTCCACAGTGGTTGACGTTTAGTTCCACCATGGTTTCCCTTTCGTTCTGCCTAGGTTATCTTTCCGTTCCACCATGGTGGAACGAAGCATATCTTACAATAAGATTATTTATCGGCTGCTATTAATAATTCAGCAGATCCTTATACGCTGCTTCCACTCCCGCACGTTCACGAATAACACTATCCACCTTCGGGCCATTGTTCTCCCATACATTTCCCGGGCCATTGGCATTTTGCAGATACTTCTCTCCTTCTGTCCAATTATCACGTACAGTAATAAAGGAAGAACCTTCATCCGTATAAAGATAGAACCAGTGATTAGGATCGTGTACATACCCCGGTTTATAAATACTATGCACGCAATTCTCCGTTACATAACTTTTCGGCTGCGAACCGAGTGTGTAAATACCTGCCACATCATACATGTGTTTCGCATAATGATGAATCAGATTGGCATGTACTCTGTTATTACGCATACAATTCACAGTTTGCGTCCATCCCCAACCAAGGCTGATGCCACTATAAGGCACTTCACTGATTTCATTATGCTCGATATTGACGTCCCCTACATATCCCGCAGCAATGGCAAGACATCCCCAATCTTCATTGCCTATTTCCGTGAAATAGCAATTATTGATTTGTTGCTGTGTGCATACTTCCCGACGATCAGCAGGGTCGTATGGCAAATGCGTTTCATGGGCAGCCGGAGAAAAACTGCCGACTAACAGACCATTTCCGGCAATATCGCGGAAGAGACAGCCACGAACAACACCGCCTTGCACCGCTTCTTCATAATCCAATCCGGTCGAGCCTAAATGCTCGAACCGGCAACGCTCGAAATCAATCTGCCTTGCAGCAACCACACGAACAGCAGCTGCGGGACGTCCCAACCATCCTTGGTTATCCAACGGATGATTCAAATAGTTCCGTTGCATTTTCGGATCAATCCGGTAACCATCTGTCAGATACATACCTGCCTGAAGAGGTACATGTCCTTTTTCTGACGGACGCATCCACGTAGTATAGGAAAAAGTAATTTTCTCAAAACGAATATGACACACAGGACGATCTAAAGTTCCTTCCACCCGTACTAATGTCTCAACGGCAGGCACGATCACTTCCGTCTCCTGCATCTTCTCTCCTTCCCGTGGATAATAATATACTTTACGGGCATCTATATCATGATACCATTCTCCGGGTACATCCTGCAATTCGCGGGCATTTGTCAGATAGAAAGCAGAATTATGTCCGTCCGTCGTCACCATCGGACGCGGCCAGGGATGCTCAAACTGAATCCGGCTTTCCGGTTGATGAAAACGTATTGCCGCGCTATCTCCCTGCACCTCAACTGAACGAATCCGAAGATTGGCAACACACCACATCTGGTGTAATACCATCTCGGCATATTTAGCTTTCAAATTCCCTTTATTATCAATAAGTCTGCGAATGGAAACTACAGGTACATAAAGAATTTCATTCTTCTCATCCACACTGCAAATGCGATTCATCTTTTCGAAATCTTCCACATCACGGGCACGAACTGCCTTTTTTCCATTCACCCAAAACTGGCGGAAATCCAATGGACGTCCATTAAATACCGGTACATCTGCCACCCAAACTTTCCCTTGCTTCTTCCAGCCATTTATGCTGATTCCTCCACTCAATATCACTTTTTCATCGCCTACCGAACGAATGATTGTGGGCGATTCTTTGGTTCCGCTATCTTCCGGACGGATAAAAACCGGTTCATAGAAGGCATAGGTTCCACCTTCCATATAGATTGTAATTCCACCTTGAATACGATTATCCTCTGTCCTGCGCCATTCTCGTGCTTGTCGTAAGGCAGAAGTCAGCGTGGCTTTAGGAGATTGACAAGTTCCGTCGTTGAAGTCACTGCCCTTGGGAGAAATCCATATCTCACCGGCCAATAGCCAGTGACTGCACAAGATACATATAGCCGTTACAAATAACTTTTTCATGATTTTTTTCATTTCTGTATACTAAACAATCCGGACTATCTGGCAAGAGGCATCCATACAGTCATTTCTCCCTTTCCTCTGTTTCCCCAGGCATAATAAGGAATCAAGCGGATATTTACTGTCTTTTCAGCCTGAACAACCGGCCGGTAAAGCACTCCTTCCCACGAAGTTGCAGATGCCAGACGTGCCATTCCTTCAAGTGCAACAATCGGACTACCTTCGATTGTGATTTTCTTCGGAGTTAGTTTTATATCAGCGGGAATCAATACGTTATCAATCTTTTCCCCGTTTGCAATATCCATACTTTCCAGACAATAAACCAACGGCCCGCGCTTCACGACCACCTGATTACGAATCTCCTCTGCTAACGGATGAGCTTCGAGCAAACGGACAGGCATATCCATCACCAGCTCCACTACATCCCCCTTCTTCCATGTACGATTTACTTCCGCATACGAATTTGCCTTTGCATTGATTTGCAGCGGCTGTCCATTCACTGTGAGCGTAGCCTTTTCGCACCATTCAGGAATACGCAAGAAGAGCGAGAAAGTATCCGCCTTACGAGGAACTTTATCCAACGTTACACGTACATTTCCTTCCCAGGGATAATCCGTCTCTTGTGTTAATGCCAGTTCTCCTTTGCCTTTCCAAGTCGTAGTCAGCGTATTTGCACCATACAAGTTACAGTAAATGCCTTCCGGACTCAATGTGTAGGCGTAATTCTGTGCCTGACACAATGTACGCAATGTATTCGGAGGACAGCAGAAACAACTGATATATTCCGTCCGTTCCTTCGGCCAACGAAGCGTGTAAGGAAGATCGGCACTGATACGAAGCGGATTGGTATAGAAATATTTCTTTCCATCCAGACTGATACCGCTCAATACACTATTATAAAGACAAGTCTCTACAAGATCAGCATATTTCGCATCCCCTGTCACTTCCAGCATACGCCAGTTGAAAAGCATATTTCCGATATTAGCACATGTTTCATTATGCGCTGTATTATTCGGCAACTGATAAGGACGTCCGTAGCTCTGATGTACCTTCTGAATGCTATCCGGCTCATAGCAAGTCCCGTCCGGTGATGTTCCATCATAAAGAGCCCCGCAAGCTCCGGTCACATACATCTTCCGGGTCACAATATCATTCCAGATACTAGTCAGATTTTTCATCAACTGTTGTTCGCCTGTCTCGGCATATACATCCGCTACTCCTGCATACAGATAATTTGCACGTACGGCATGCCCCATTGCACGATATTGGTCGCGGAAAGGAATACGATCCTGATTATCATCCGTTCCGTTTTCCACCATACCGCGAATATCAATCAGGTTCTTCGAAAGTTCCAGATAACGGGGATTTCCCGTGGCACGATACATTTCAACCACTCCCATATAATGTGAAGGGCAAATGGCATTACGAGCCAGTTCGGCAGAAGCCGTTTCGTAAAAGTGGCAAAGAAAATCCGTTGCTTTTACAGCAGCGTCAAAAAGAGTAGTCTTTCCGGTGGCACGACGATGCACAATACCCGCCATCATCAGGTGTCCTAGGTTATATGTCTCAAAGTTCAACCGATTGGCAAAAGCTCCTTTTTCATTCTCGTCACCTACTTTCGTTCCGATGACCGTTTGTTTATGCTGATCCCCTAATGCATGAGAGTCAACACCTTTATTCAGTTCTTCGATAACAACAGGCGTATGTATATAACCATCTGCACGTTGGGCTTTTACGACACAAGCAATAAAGTTATCCATTAACTTATCCAGTTCTGGATCTTTGTTGACAGCATAGACAGAAGCCACTCCTTCCATCCACTTATACATATCTCCGTCATGGAACGGAGGTCCCCAATGTTCACCCTTGCACACACCGGCAGCAATCTCAAAATTACGGAAACCGTGAGAGATCTCCGGCGTGTTCCAAGTGTTCCACATACTTTGCAGGGAAGTCCGGCTAAATACCTGAAAGCGATCTCCCCAGAATCCATCTGTCCAATGTACGGCACTGATTCCGGTATTCGCCATCTTCGCAAAACGGCTCTGACTCATATCCGTCAATCCATTGCTTTGCGCAAGTGTTCCCGTAACGGAGGCGGAAGCTAAAAGAAGTAACAGTTTTATCTGTTTCATTAATATGGATAATTTAAAATTTGCACAATATCTTTATAAAAAGACGTGATTATCCGTATTTTGTACTCAATAAAACGAAAGCGAAGATTGCTAAGCAACCCTCGCTTTCAGTAAAAAAGATCTATATTAATCATTATTTCTTATTTATCAGGTGTATAATTCAACTCCGCCTTTCTCGCCTGCGAATGTTGAAATTGTCGTGCAATCTTATACTCATGTCCGTCTTTTAATAAATAACTCCCTGTCTGCTTAAACCAAAAGCCGACATTCGCATCTATACATTGCTGCCGGATATCCAATACCCACTCGTAGTCACATACTCGGACTTCTTTTCCTGACTCTCCTCCTGCAACTACCTGTTCCACCCACTCTCCCAGCTCACTTCTAAAATCAATCCGACTAAGAAGCGGCTCGCAGATAATGATTTTATGTTTAATAGGAATTTCTTTATAAATAGGTAAACGATAATCCACTCTATCCTGATTCTCCATCGTGCAACAAATGGTCACATTGTCATAGCCATCTCCCCAATCGGGAGGCAGACACTGTTGCAACCTGTCTATCCGTTTAGTGATAAAGAGGAAACGAAGATCCTGCCGTATCCGCATCATCTCCCACGCTTCGGCACGCCATTCATCCGCATCTTCAATGAGAAAATCTGAAGTGAAACAGGTATATACCAAATTACCCGAAGGTATTTTATACGTACCATTCTTTTTACGCTGCAAGGGTAAATCGAACTTTTCTGTCTTTGTTACCACCGAACTGTCTTTTCCATATTTACCATCCGCCCGGTATACATAACAATGACGGCAGCCTTCACTTAATTTGTGACAGCCGTGCCAAAGATTCCACATTGAAGCTTTTTCACCCATCTTCTTTTTTCTTCAAAAATATATTTAATATTACATATACATAACTATAAAAAGAGTGCACCTTATTCTTTATCAGAAAAAAGGTGCACCAAAACACAAACAAAACAAACAATAGAGCGACCTTCACAGGCAGCCGATCCACGAGGGATCTTTATCTTAATCTGCCCATCTTGACAAGGGCAACATTCACATTTTCAGATCATGTAATTCAGAGCATCACAGCAGAAATTTTCGCCCTCATGCTGCTTATATGTCATATACAAATATTATTATACAATTTGCTCTATTAAACCCGATGTCACTTTACAAAGATAACACTATTCTATGTATTTCTATGAAAATGCCCAAAAAGAATTATTCTTTTTCTCATTCCAAACTTTAGCTATAAGCCAAAACATACAAGCTGAATGTCTAAAATAGTTTATAGAATAAAGCAACATTTGATAGCTATATTCTTTTATATCGACTTAATAATAAGGCTATTTGCTTTGTCTATCACTGAAGTATTTAACGATGCCAGATAAATTCTTGTGGTATTTTCCGAATCGTGTCCCATCGCTTCACTGATAGTAGAAATTGGTATATTCTTACTTTTGGCAATACTCGCCCATCCATGACGGGCAACATAAGTAGTCAGTGGAATCGTCAGTCCTAACTGCATTCCTATCTTTTTCAGTTTGCAGTTTACTAAATGTGACGCATTTTTATATTGTCGTCTTTCATCTTTTCCGACATCTTTGATAATAGGTAACAGATAAGGTGTTCCCGTTGTGTCATACTTATCTATGATTTCTTGCATAGGTTTCTCCCATTTGATAAAAAGTTGTTGATTGGTCTTTTGGCGACGATATGATAATATTCCGTTATGCAAATCTTTTTTCTTCAGATAAGCCATGTCAACGAATGACATACCACGTGTATAAAAACTAAACATGAAAATATCTCTTGCATAATCCAACATTGGACTCAGCTCCAGATTTAGATTCCGTATCTGTCGAATTACTTTTACAGGTACAGCACGTTTTACAGTTTTATCTATTCCTGTGTAAACGTGCTTGAAAGGATAACGTTGTATGGTAAGTTCCTTTTCTACAGCACGATTATATATCGCACGCAGACTACGCATATAATAAGAGGAAGTGTTAGGACACACCCCTTCTGCTTTCAGGTAAACTTCATATTCCATCATCAGATTAGAATCCACTGCTTCCCAAAAAAGATCTGTTTCTCCCTGAAAGCGTATAAAACTATTTAATGCACATGTGTATGTCTCGGCGGTACGTACCTTACCAATCTGTTTTAATTGAACAATGAGATTTCGAGTAAATAACAAAAAACTATCGTTATCAGATCGTAGATTATATAACTCTACAATTCTATCGGCAGTATAAGTACTATCAGTGCGATTAAGTCTAACGATTATTTCTGCTAATCGGGCAGTCTCTTTCTTTAGACTGTTCTGTAGTGCTAACAGATAATGGTATCTACTTTCCTCTGCATTTGGCGGTACAACAATTTTTGAGGTAAAGCTGCTCCATTCTGTTGGATAGAGTTTATAACCTGTATTTATTTGTCTTACTACTCTATTGTGAGTTATCTGATAATACAATGTCCCTTCCTTTGTTATAACAGAAGAAGGACGAAATTTTACTTTTACGGTTGCCATATAATTATAATTTTAATACAACCACAAGTAAATACAAAAACATTCATATTGTTCATATTGTTTATATTATATAATTCTTGTTTGTTTTATTCCTCAATCCATTATATCCCGGCTTATACGGAATTATAATCAAAGATGAAATATTTTTCATCACAAATAAGCACTAGGCTATATATACCCATCACAATGGTCTATCAGCCCATTGTGATGGGCTTTTCTTACTCTTCTACACAACGGACAAAACAGGCATCTGTACCATTAGAACCCTTCAGGTTGGATACTGTAATTCCTCCAAAATCAAAGTTGAAATAATTGAGATCCAAAGCTATCATCTTTCCGGCATCCATGTGTGTTCCTCCTAATTTTTGTGCCCAATAAATAGCACCAGGTCTCATATACAAGTCATAAAACAGAGGAGCATTAGGCAAAGCTGAATCGGGATAATATCCTGCACGAGCACACGCATAGCGAAGTACGGCATTCCCTACTTCCCCTCCATATTCTGTCATATTTTTCCCTCTATCATCCTTCCGATGTCCATATCCGGAGACACCAAGCGGGAAAAAGAGATTTCTTCCACTATACTTCCCATTTTCCGAAGTATTGTAAACGAAGCAACCACGCATACCATATCCGTTTCCGTGATTAGAACGACGATACCCATACACTTGACTAATGTCACTCAATGTTTCCTTTGCATCATCTCCATAAAGTACTCCAAAGCCAAATTCTATATTTTCATGATATTTTACTCTTTCAATATCATTCATATTGGCTACTCTTATACCTTCTCCAGTAAAATCAGGTAAGTTAAACTCATTATTTCCACCTTCTGCCGGGAGGGTAGATTTTATATTTATCCATAACTTTTTGGTATCGGTTGTGCCGGCAATGAGAAACTCCGTTTTCGAATGGTCTTTAAATAGCCAGGGGGTTACATTAATCCATGGATTTATATCATTTACCTGATTAGATGCATCAATAGGTTCATCCGCGTTTCCAAAACGGAACAAAGACCCCTCCTCCATCGGATAAGCAGCTTCCTCAGAACCTGTGTACATATTATATGAATGCCATTTCACATCCCCATCATATAATTGCATGGGAGCATAACCTTGACGTACGAAGATAAGATGAACACATGTGTAATTATGATATTCAACTCGAATAATAGCATTGCGAGATTCATTCTCATTACACTTACTTAGGAAATTGATGTTAAAATCTATATTTGTTCCAGTAGAACCACTAACCTCGCTTTTTCCATCCAGATTAATAAAATTCTTATCTCCTCTAATTATATATGCTCTCCAAGGACCTTCAGAAACAAAATCTACAAATTTTAGGGCTGATTCTTCCGGCAATCGTTTCAATACGACATGAAAAGGATCTATATTGTCATGTTTTCTATACACTCCTTTTGGATTGACAATCCGTCGTACCTGATAAACTGTGACTTTCTTCTCAAGTAATGGCCCGGGGGTTCCATCAATATTATTTTGAGTTGTAGCTTTTAATGTCACAATAGCTTTTCGCATATATGCTACATAAGGATTGTTACCAGTATAACCTGTCTCTTTAATCATACTCTTTGCACGCGTATAAAGCGGAATCTGAAAATCCAATATACCATCTTCATCAGCTTTGCCTACAATATATACGCCATCTCCTCCCACCAAATCATCTGGTTTCCCCGGGGCGGCTTCATGGTTTCCTTGTGACACTTTGTATTCACGCTTCCAACGAGGTTTGCTTTCATCATTATAATATGCCTCATTGGATGTAATCAGAAGTGAATTTTGGGAGTCTTTATTTTGATCTTTATTATTTGTCAATAACGTATAAAGAGTACGGCGCAGGGATAAGAAACCGTTCCATGGTTGGTGGGCGGCACCTTTCGTGACTTGCGGGTCATATTTACTTGCATATTCAGATTGAGGAGCATCATAAGGAGCCCAAAAATTGGAGTCAATTGTAGCAGTCAAACTTGCCACTGTTCTTCCGGGGCCCGGATTAACCTTTACCGGCAGATTCATTGTATGATTATATAAGTAGGAAATATAATATACATCGGGGGCTGAAATGCTAGGAACAGGTTCTTCATATTCTATATGCCAGTCAATGTCATTAGCGTAACCATTAAATTTCAATGTCAATTTGTAGTGTGTATTTCGTTTCGCATTATAATCTGTCCACACGTTCTGCCCAAGCATAAAACGATAAGTTATATCTCCACTACCCACTTTATTTTCCTTGTCTGTATTATTGGAAATATAAAACGCTTTAACCTCAATATAGCTACCATAAGGCTTTTGATCTTTATAATACTCATCTGACGGGTCAGTGTTGACTCCCGGAGCATCCAGTTTTCCATCGTTATTATAGTCCTGACGTTTATCTTTTCCAATCCCTTGAATATTCTCGTAGAAATAGAGAGCAGGGACATTCTCATTATGATGGTCCTTAAGAAGATCGACATTATTGGGGTCCTCAGGAATTCCCAAGCCATATTTATTTTCACCTTTAGTCAAACGCGGCCAGTTGGCGTAATTTTTATCCTCCTCTCCTGTTACACCATTGAAATAGATTTTTTCTCCATCCAACAAGTTCTTACTCAATTGATAAGCCAATTCATTATTCCCATTCCCGTCAAATCCTACATTATTATCCTTACCCAAATAACATTGGGAAGGAATATGTTTGATTTGAACCGACTTTAAAAAGATATAAATATTTTCTTTTAAATTGGTGGCATCATAAGCTACCGTCACTTTGGAAGCAGCACGTCGTATCCATGTATGTAATCGTACCGCCGGACTACTTATAGTCATTAATTCACCAGTCTGATCTTTTCCGCCAGTAAAGTAACCGAACATTTGATTATTCTTTGCTACCTTTTCGGGATCATTATTCCATGTAAGAGGAATGCTTTTAAGCCCATCTATCGTATTTATACTTTCAGAATAGTCGCTAAGGTCTCCCATATTGGCTACAGCATAAATATAATAACGTCCATAAGGTACTTTCTTTAGTTGAAAAGTGGCACATGGAGTTTTTTCTTCAGCTGTATAATTATTGTCAGCGTCACTGTCTTTCCTGACTTCATCAGTCACTTCATAATTCAAAAAATCACCATCTGTATACTTCTTAACAAGTTCACCTTCTTGGTTATACAGCAATAGACAAAGATTTTCTATCGTCTTAATAGCAGTACCTTCTGCACGAGTTTTTCCTGCCAATCCTGTAGACAACGGTTTAAATTCGACCATTGCAGTTACTACACTTTCTCCTTCCGGTATTCTATCATCCGGATTATACAGTATATCATCCGTACATGCAACAATAGCACACAACGGCAATACATATAAAAGAATATATAAGATGCTCCGTTTCATTTTCTTAAATAATCTCACTCGGTTCAATCAGTCACTTTATCCGGATCCAATCCGAAATCAGGTTCAAGTATAACCTCACTATAAGGACGCACGTCTACCTCACAGTTCAGCATACGTTCCTTAACTGTAATATTTACCACGACATGTGTATTGCGCGGTAACTGTGGCAGATTAGGCAAATAACTGGTCAGTTCTGCTCCGTCGATGCCCAAAGTCAACAAATATGGTTGCACTTTATTTTTGCTGTCGCTATGTTTTCCTTCCAATAAGTAAACCGGTTTCGCACTGCTCTTCTCTGCTCTCGCCGGCAATAGGCCAAGAAGCTCTGATGGCGCTCTATACGTATAGTATCCCGTTGCAGGAACATCATACAAGTTTATATCCCAGAAGGTTTCACCATTCGTCGTTTCCCTTTCCACATACGTCGTGTTATGAGGCAGATAATATTCCTTGTTCGCCATTTTGTCCACAGTGAATTTTGTAATGTTTATTGGCGAGCTACCGTCATTAATAATTTTAAAGGAAAACTTTACTGCTGCCCTTGTGACGAAAAGTTGACATGCATGGTCTATACCCGGTACATCCACCGTATGACATTCGCTCATGGGCAACGGACCGTCAATCTGTTCTGTAGCTTCATCCAACCGAATAGTCAGTTCAGAAAGATAGTCGGTTGGAAAAAGACTTCCAACTTGAATTTTGGAGAAATCAAAATCAACCAATTTTCGAGGAAATCCTACTGTTTTAATCTGTGTAGCCTCATTTACAAACAGATAGATTTGTTTCCGTTCGTTCCCAACTACTTTCATTTCCTCTGTATAAGTATTATCGGCAGCAGGCAACGAAATGATTCGATTTTGTTCTACCGTATTATCATGATTGCGTACTACAATTATCCGTAAAGTCTTCATCTTTTCATTATCATATGCCGGCGGTTCGGGATAAGTAATATCACCAGCCCGTGTCTTAGCTTGCGATATGTCGGACAGGGCAACACTGACTTCAAGATTCACCAGCAATGTTTCCCTGTCTGATATATCACCATCCACATCATGGGTACACCCTCCCCAGAAGAAAGAGGCAATCCATAGTATGATAATATATGCGATTTCCTTCATTGTCCTATATTGTTAATTCTGACTGTCCAATCATTAATCTTAATGTAAGATTTAATCCATTCAAGATTCGGGCTTAAGAAAAATATCATTGACCATTCGCTCTCACGATCCAGAAACTCCTGGGATTCCATATGTGCATAAAGATCGCTTTTGAGCATAAGCAGGTAGTTGATGAGCGGAATGTTGACCACTTCCGTACCGTCAACTTTACGAATTATCAGTTTGGGTGAATGCCAGTCACGCACCATCAACCTGGATGTGGACAATTCAGCATAAGCTGCTACCACCTCTTTCCCTTCGTCGGTGATTCCGGTCGTAACCTGCCCTCGCGACCAAGGAGTATATGTAACCACCCCGTTTTCAAGCAAATCATTATCGAAGTTGAACAAAGTGTTATCATCGGTAATCTCAAACTCAAAATCTTTATCGTTCACCGGATCTCCATTCATCTGTTGTAACACTATACGAATGTTGTTAGTGTTTTTCATCATCTCAACCACTCCCTCACTATAAAGGTCAGCAGTAGCTAAAGTGAGTTCCCCCCAATAAAATCCATGCAAATTCTTACGTGCGGGATTCGTCAGACATTCCCTGTCCAACCTCACTTGACGTTCGGCATAACGGTTTCTCTCTGTCGGTGTATGGTTCATGAGGAAAGAACTCTTGCTACAGGCGAGACCACCATAAGCAACGAAATGATAATTTCCTTGTTTGAGGTCCAGCTTCATCCGGTAATTTTCATCCTGCAACTCTGTGCCTGTTACAATACGAGTATCCACATAATTACCTTGGTCATCGTAAACCAAAAGCGTTAAACAATCTACTTTTTTAGGAAATGCATTGGCATATTCCATGTTGTAGTCGTAGACAAAACGAAGCGATACGCCATGTACACATGGATCGAGATCTTCGTATATACGCTCACACGATGAAAAAACACAGCCTATCAGCACGAGGTAAGATATCGTGCTGATAATCTGTGAAATTATATTTCGTTTTTTAGTATGCATTTTTTATAACTTAGAATTCGATGTTGTTAACACGAACTACCCAAGGTCGTACATCTACTGAAACTGACAAATAAATATTGCTTCTTTCATCCGGAGTATCCGGTGTCGGATTGTCGGGATCATTATCTGAAATGCGAGGGTGACCGAGACGAGAGATCTTGGTTACAGCAAGTTTATAGACATTATTACGTACTACTGCAAATTCCATTGGAGCCATCTCGCCTTCCAGTTCGTTATCATTGTGGCGATTCCAATAATAATAATAACAATAATATCCCCATCCACCTGCGTCATCTTGGCTTGACTGATAGATGGTAATGCCTGCATTAGTGGCAGCTTTTCTGAAATCGCTAAAAAAGTTACCTTCAAGAGTCTTACTGTTATCATTCCAGACATTCCATTTATAATTGGCACTTTTCTGATCCTGAGCCAGAGCATCATCCGTTTCACCTGTTCCACCCGTACCATATACAGCAACATATAGTGGATGAGAACGGCTCCAAATTTTTGTTTCGCTATTATATGCAACAGCTTTCACCGCTTCCCGTACTTTGGGCCAAGTAACATATAGATTACCGCCGAACATATAAATAATGGGGTCTTTATAAGAATCTTTCGCCAAACCGTCAGCTGTATAACTAAGAACTTTCGCCAGATACTTAGTGTCTTCATCACTACTTTCACTAGCAGCAGGGGTAGGTATCATTTTACCTTTAAATACAATACCGGTCGTTATGCCATTTACTTGTTTACTAGCACCTGAAACCGTATTTTCTGTTACATAACGCCAAATGCGATATTCACCATGTATATTGGGCATATTCCAACTATTGTCATTATCTTCCGTACTGTTTTCGCCAAGAACTGTTGACAATAATTGAGTATACCAACGGTTGTTATCTTGATTTGTATTATCTATCTTTCCGTCTTCATTGAAGAGTGGATAGCGGAAATAGTTGCTAAGCTCTGCCGCTGGTGCCTCCTTTCCCTTAGCTACCCAATTATCCTTTTCTGTAGCCCAAGCATCTACCACATAGTTACCCGTAAGAGAAGTCCCCATACCTCCCGGCAAAGTGAACCAAGGTTTTTCAGGAGCGCATAGTTTCTGATTAGCAGGAAGTCCGTTTTCAGAAACCCGACGCAGATAATAAAAACTATTATTCATGTTTACCAATGCCATTTTACCCAGTTGCACATTTACAATATAATCGCCGGGAGTACCTTGTGCATTAATAACCTGTACCACGGGATAAGTATTGGCGGCTTCTGGCCGTATTTCACTAGGCAAATCGCGGCTACCGTCTTTGAAGTCAAAACGAGCTACAGAACGTTCTACCGCCACTGCTCCTTCACTGTTATCTACCTGCGAAAGGCTACCGGCGTTGTTTATTCCGGAAAGATTGAACGGATTGGCCTCACTATATACCAGCCAGTCATTCATAGTATTGGGAAGCTTGCGCGTAGCTATAGCATAGTTTGACATCAGGAAACTGCCGCCATTAGTAGTATCCCAAGCAGCATCCACATTACCTTCCTTGCAGATTGCATTATACCATTGTGTATCTTCGTATTGGGCTGCCTCAAGAATACCAATCAAATGATCGGTAGGATTACAAAAGATGAACACATTGACCTCCTTTTTATCTGTCGGAGTTTCGGAGTCATTGTAAAACTCTGCCAACTGCGTTTTTGTTATTTCAGAAGTTCCGACGTACGCCTGCTTATTTGCCGATTGTTTCAGACGTCCCGACATATCGCCACAAGCAATGAATGCATTGTCAGTGCTACGAGCGAGTACCACATACATTCGCTTTACATTGTTTTCATAATCTTTACCGATTTCAACGCCGGAGTTACTACCTCCATCGTCAGTCGTGTTACTACGTGTACCGGGTGCGGAAGGCATATTTACTTGTACTGTCATGTATGCCTTATCTCCCTCATAGACAGTAGGATCAAAGTCATCATCACCGAATTTGTTGTCAGAACAGCCAACTGTGATAGCCACGGTGAAAAGGCATAATAAATGCTTGCTGATTCTTTTCATAAATTTGAAAATTTGATTGAATTAATAGTTTCTATATTTAAATTAGATCAATGTTTGATTTCTTCCAGTTGCCGAAGTCCTCCTTCCGCTTCAGACAGTCCCTTACTGGCAGCTTCCATAAATAGTTTTTCTGCCATATCATAATTTTTCTCCAATGCGGCGTAAGTCCCCCGAGCATAAAATGCTTGCGGAGAATCTCCGGCTTTTGATAAATAGCGCTCTGCATTTTTCATATCACCACGGCTCATTGCCGTATTTGCGGCATTTAAATTGGCCACCTCATCATTGGGGAACATACGCACAGCTATATCGAATATTTCATTATACTCTTCACTGCCCGATTCCAGTCCTTGTGCCACCAGATACATTTCCTCCAAACTAAGCTTTTGCGGTTGTGTCTTCAACAAACGCTTAATCTCTTCCACATCGGTATATGCACGTACTTCGTATTTTACAGCATAATCAGAATGACGCAAACCGGGATAAACTTCTTTCAGCAAAAACGCATAATCATTAGGAAAAGCAGTCTTGATCTTTCGTTCTTTCATATCTGGCTCCAGATTACTACGTATCAACTTCAAAATACCAATTTTATTATCAAGATTTGAATTTTCTACATAACGTTCCAAACCAGCCCAATCCTCCGGTTCATAATCAGTAATAAATAGAGATTCAGGAAAATTATATTGTTTGCGTACATATTCTTTCAGTGTCTTAGTACGTCCCATTGCCAAACGTTCATTGTTCGAGTACGGACTTTCGGGCGAAGCATATCCTTTAATACTTACAGAGATAATCCGCATATCAGCATCATTCTTCACCGCATCAATAGTGGCAAGAATCTTTTGCAGTTCGACAGGATTCCGGCGATAGTTATCATATATCTCAGTACGATTCACCGGAAAATCGATGTAAGCAGATCCTTCCAACACATTGATTTTCGGTTTAGCGTTCGGACGGATATATACATAGGCCGGAACGAAGACTTTCGGATCAAGCCGGAGCGTAAGCAACGGATCATTACCGCCCGATAGCGTTTCGTCACAGCAACCACAAGTTTCATTCTCTGTACTAAGAGTAGCCCGGCTCATCCAGTCAGCATAAGGTACCACCGTGCGATACTTAATCACCGACACCTTACCGCTCTGAAAAAGCATAACGTCATCTTTAGCCTCTCTATTGCGAAGATAATGATAATAACGATTACGTCCGGCAATCACCACCGAAGGCAAAGACAGGCGATCATTTCCTTCGGTCAACATCGGTTTGAGGACTACCTCCCTGTTACTTTTCACTTTTAATATCGAAATATCAATATCCATTGATATAAACAATTTATCTTCTGAGCGGGATGCAGCAAGGTCGGACACCTTTATATCACCATCCATAATTATTTGTGCCTTTGCCCCTATTATATAGAATAAAAGTAACAGGCTACAGCAAAATCTTTTTATTATTTTATTCATAGTCTGTGTGAGTTAAAACATGTATACTAAATTAATCGCAGCTTTCGTCGGTCCAACGTAATTATGCGATTTCCCATCAGCGATTTTTGTGCCGCAATTAGCACATGGATAACTGTCGTAACGTGTATAAATCCAGCCAAAGCCAAATTCTGTTTCAAGATTCCAATGCTTATTCAATATCCATGCATAACCATACGCAATACCAGTCCCCACAAACCAACCTTGATAACGTTTGTTGGATAATGATGAAAAATCCGTACCTAAAAACGAAATACTGTTTTTCAGTCCTCCGATATTATATTGCCCACCTAAGGCATGGGCGGCAATAAAATGCCCGGCAAAACGGTCACAAAACCAATAACGTGCTTCCGGCTGTACAAGCCAATGTTTCCATTTTCGATCATGAGAGAATGTCCATCCATTGTAGTTGGCAGAAATGTCAAATGTCCATCTTGGTGCAAGTCCAATCTCAACCCCTGCATTTACCGTTGCAGTTGCATCGTACAGTAAATTACTTTTAAGAGCTACTTTTTGGCATCGTGCCTCTATACAAGAAAATGCCAAAAGAAAGACTACATAAAATTTCAAACTTGTTTTTCCCATATATTGATATTCGTTGTTTTATATTTCGTGATTTCGTGGTCATTTCAGTTGTATTTCAGTCCATCTCTTCTTAAGAGAGGTATTATAATGTTATATAATTGTAATTAGTTGAAAAACAGAGCATAGTCAATTGTATTATAATATAATTGCATTACATAAATTGAGTAAGTTCATTAATAGTAAACTTCTTAATAAAAAAATGAGCATATTTTACACCGTTATTTACAATAAATTACGTATCTTTGTCGCAGATTTAACACTTCTCTTAAGAAGAGATATAGTAAAAAGCAGATAAATTTATTAACCACGCGTAGGCATTTAATACTAAGATCATAAAACAAACAAGACAAAAAAAGACCGGCAAATAGAGTTCCCCTCTAAATGCCGGTTCTACTACCTAAAAACACGTTCCCTTTTCCAATCCTATTGACCGCAAATTCAAGTAAAAAAGAGAACTAATGTATCCATCATTTCACATATCGCTCCAGCCCTTCCTGCAGGAACTCTATATATTTTGGAATATCTTCATTATATGCATACGACTTATTCAACGGATAACCTTCATTATCCAGCAATACATAAAAAGGCTGTGCATTTGCTCCAAACTTCACACGTTGCAGATAGCTCCATTTATCCCCTACCGTGCGTAAGGTACGTTCCGTTCCATTTTCCGTTACTTTGAGCGGCTCATTCAATGGAGTCTTATCATCTACATACAAAGAGATAAGCACATATTTATCATTGATGATACCGCCTACCTTACTATCTGTCCATACAGCCGCCTCCATCTTACGACAATTCACACAACCATATCCGGTAAAGTCGACCATCACAGGCATTCCCTGTTGCCGTGCATACTCCATCCCAATATCATAGTCCTTGAATCTGGGGTGAACCTCATTCGAATATAGATTAAAGTCCTGTGTCATCACAGGAGGAGCAAATGCACTGACAGCTTTCAAAGGTGCTCCCCAAAGTCCGGGGATCATATACACAGCAAACGCTAAAGAGACAAGTGCAAGAAAGAAGCGGGCTACGCCTACCCTACTTTCATCACCGTCATGCGGAAACTTGATCTTTCCTAACAGATATAACCCCATCAGTCCGAAAATCACAATCCATAATGCAAGGAAGGTTTCTCTGTCCAGAATCCTCCAGCCATAAGCTAAATCCGCAACCGACAAGAATTTCAAGGCAAAAGCCAGTTCCAGAAAGCCCAATGTCACTTTAATTACATTCATCCACCCTCCTGACTTAGGCATTGATTTCAGCCACGAAGGAAAAAGAGCAAACAGTGTGAATGGTAAAGCCAAAGCGATGGCAAAGCCTAACATTCCAATAGCAGGAGCAATCACACTACCAGTTGTAGAAACCTGTACGAGCAAAAATCCAATAATAGGCCCTGTACAAGAGAAAGACACCAGAGATAACGTAAATGCCATCAGAAAAATACTTAGCAGCCCACTCGTCGCTTCCGCTTTGCTATCCACAGCATTACTCCATTTAGAAGGCAAAGTAAGTTCAAATGCCCCAAAGAAAGAAGCAGCAAAAATAATCAGCATCAAGAAAAAAAGAATATTGAATACGGCATTCGTTGATAAAGCGTTCAATGCACTAGCACCAAATATTAAAGTAATTGCTAATCCCAGTGTTACATAAATCACCACAATCGAAGCACCATAAGTCCATGCATCCCGAATCCCTTTCTTCTTGTCTTTGTTTCTTTTCAGGAAGAAACTCACAGTCATAGGAATAATCGGCCATACACAAGGAGTAAACAAAGCCAATAAACCGCCAAGAAATCCGGTGACAAAGACATACAGCCAAGATTTATCCTCTTGAGAATGTTCTTCCCCCAACTCTTGCAGTTCATTAATAACCGGCTTCCAAAGATCACTTTCCGATTGCTTCTCTAGCACATTTGCCGGCCTCTCTTCCTCTTCTTTTGCAACTGCTATATCTGCTTCTGCTTTTTTCCCATATTGAAAAGGAATTTGAGTCGGAGGTAAACAGCTCTCATCATTACAAGCCCCAAACTCCAGAAACCCTTCTATAAAGTAATCATTTCCTGTAAATCTCACTTTTTGGATAAACTGTACCGTATCTTCAAAATAACGCACGTTCATCTCGAACATCTTATCATAGATGCTGATTTCTTTTCCAACAGGTTGTAATTTACCCACTGTTTCTACATGACTACTCGCATTGATGTTGAAAGTAGCGGAAATAGGCCCATCATCCCCTAGCCCGGTCGAATACACATGCCATCCTTTCTCTATCGAAGCAGTAAACACGATTTCCGCTTCCGTTTCAGATGTCATTTTTAACTCATTTTTGAACTTTACAGGCTCTTTGATTTGTGCTTGTATATTTCCGATAGTGTACCAACTCAATAATAAAAATAAAATAATTCTCATTTTCTAAGTTCTAAATTATAATCTATTAATATCCTTTTCACCCTTATTTTATCAAATAGCAAGCATCTTTAGGATATACGACTTCACATTTAAGAGGATAAAGAATAGAATGATGATCCACGTAATTTATTGAGTCCGGATGATACATACTATAAACTGTTACCCCCAATTGGGCGGACTCTCCCGCACGAAAGACACGGGGTGCAGAGTCTTCGATATAGCTACGATCGATACGACGAAACTTTAAGAAGTTCTGAATATATGTAGTTTTAATATCACAAGCCACACGGTGTTCAAATGTCGATGCTTGCCCCATGCTTATATCATATCTATAACGTTCTAGCCTATTTTCTCCTGTTGGCTGACTTGGTTTACTTGGAGGTAAACTAACATTTCCTTCATTCACTTTTCCCTCTTCTGTAAAAGTCACATTATAATCGGGACGATAATATTTGGAAAAATAAAAATACCTCGCCGGGATATTTCTATTATTGGAAACTCTTGCTGTAACTTTATAATTTCCATAGTCATTAAATTTAATTCGCACATGTCCATTGTTTACTTGTACTATCGAAACACTTTGTGCTGTATTATTATCAAACGTACTTTCTTCTACAGTAATTTTAAAAGTAGGTATAAATCCATCCTCCTGATACGCTACTTTGAAATCATAATACTCTCCAAGTTCAATACTACTTGGAACTGTAAAGGTTGGTTTATCATAAGCAGCATTAAACTTCTTTGTATATTTATACTCAGTACCATCTATATCATCAGTTACTACAAAAGTAACAATACATCCTCCAGCTTCCGTGAAGCATAAATCGAATGAATTTTCACCTATTTTCTTAAATTCATAAGATCCTGGATTGCTAATTGGTTCTGCCGTAATTGTATATTTGGGATTATAGCACCACTCATACGTATATGAAGTTGTAACAGTATATTTCACTCCTATTTTTAGTTTCATTGCACCCTTGTTGTCTTCAGGAGTCGGGTTATAATCAATTTGAGTTTTAGCCGGATTCAATTGATATAATTCAGGAATAAGAACTTTATCTTCAAAAGAAAATCCATTCCAGAGATTTTTATTTGTTGCCAATCCCGCTTCTGGTTGCATAATAGAAGTATCATATTCACTGGAATGTTCCAAACCTACTAAATGTCCTATAGCATGCATCAAAGCATACTTCTTTTGGTCTTTAGTCAATTCTGACCAGTATTTATATTTAGTATTTATGTATATTTTATTTCCAACGTTACCATTTATAACTCCAGCAACACGTATAAATTCCGATGAACTCATAGAATTTGCATTATCTTGGAAGAAAACATCTATTAATGGGCGGTTTTTAGGTAAAAACGTATCAAAATAAGTACTAAAATGTAGGCAGCATTTGCTCAATTTATTCCATTCCGCTACAGCCTCTTTAAAAATAGTTTCATTACTATATTGGTTATCATAAAGTATCAGATGCATTCGATAACATTCAGGATTTATCCGTCTTTTATAATTCAAACGTGCTTCAGGTTGTTCACGTAATTCTTGTAATCTTGATTTCTTAAAAATAAGTTCTGACTCAACCAAATAAAAAGAATCACAATCTACTATTGCTATGGTATCATACCCATGAGCTGCTAATATTGCTTTATCAGCCTCAAGAATAGAAGAATAACTTTCTAGTCCTCTAGTTTTTATTTTCTCTGAAGTTGTTTTATCTTTAATTACCAACTCCTCCAGATTGCTACTGCATGAAAAGCAAAAAGAAGCCACCAAACAATAGAACAAGAAACTCATCATATTTTTATCATTCATAGTATTCTTTTTTTTAGTTAATTAATTATTTACCTGCGTAATAGAACGAAACCACTTATACTCCCCCTCTACTCCTTCTCTCCATACTTTCAATTGATATGGCTTGGTTACAAAATATTTGTTTAAAGTAGGATTGTAAATTCTTACAGCAAAATTGTATGTTCCTTCACCACCATATAATACTATAACAGTCGCATACCAATTAGAATTAAATATTTCCTTCATAGCCCCATCGGCAGGTACAGGTCTATCTATCCAAAATCCATACTCATTCCCTTGATAGGCACCTCTCGGTATGACTATCGGATATTCAGAATCATAATTTACTATTGATATGTATGTATTAGACAAAGGACATTTATCACTCTCCCCAATACATAATAATTCACTTAAAGGTAGTGTTTTTTCGTAATGAGAGGTTGAATACCAGTTAGTTACCACATTATCCACGACTTCATATTGTGATTTACTTTCAGAATCATCATCCGAACAACTGCTTATTAATCCTAACATTCCAATGAATATGATTAATTTATATAACGATTTATTCATCATAATATTCCATTTTGTTTCTATTCATTTATGAAGCAAAATGGGGATGCCCTCACTAACACCTTACCGAGAAGCATCCCCTTTAACTTAAGAGAAAATTTATTTCACAAGAGATTTAGTCTTACTAATATAAGTTTTCTACCTCCGGCTTATTATAAATAACAGAGCCAAAAGTTCCTATTGAGCGTTTCACAGACACAGATGGTAATCTTTGAATTCCATCCATTTGTGGACGTTCCATTTTCATCTTTCCACTGCGAACTTTAGCTTTGCCTGTATTGGGTTCCACTCCTTGAATATCACACAAAGCATACCATAACGGTAAATTGAAATCGAAGTTATCCCAATCTCCAAAAGCATACGGAAACGCATTATCAATATCATCCGTATAGTCTGCATTTTGATTATTCAACATTACATCTGGCTCAATTCCATCAGCATAATCCCCCCAATCCTTTGCATTGAACGAACGGAAAGTAATCGGAGCAAATTCGTAATAAGAGTTACCATATTTATACTCTTGTACCTCCATACCTACATTTTTTCCTTCAGTACGACTACCAAATAGTTTTACAGGGAAATCAATTCCTCTTAATCCACTAATTACCAATTCACTGGAAGAAGCTGTCTCTTCCGAACAGATAATCCGTATGGAATTCAAACCTAAATCATCTCCATCACCAAACCGAATATATTCATCTGCACCAGAACTACGTTGCATCCTCATGAAAACATCAGAACGATGTGAAGAACCTGCAATAGAAGCTGATAAATAGCGTGACAATTCAACCGCACCTCCGTAATTATAACGTAAATCCAAGATTAAATCGGTAATACCTTCCGTTTTGAACTGCTGTATCATATATTTTAACTCTTCCGCATAATTCAAATCAAAACCTTGATAAACAAGGTAAGCCACATTCAAATTACCTTCTTTTTCTTTTATAAACATAGAATAAAGTACCGGATTGTTATTATAAGTACCTGTCGTCAAAATAACACTTCCATCTACTAATTCATATTTTTGCAAATCTTCATTAGGCACATAGCGTCTATATCCAATATTGAATGACTCCCCTCCACTTGCATAATATAATGCATTCATGTATTGCTGATAGTTGTTTTTATTCAAGGTTACCCCATTCACAGCAACAATTACATCACCGCGTCTTAATCCTGCTTTTGCTGCAGGAGAATCAACAAATACATATCCAATAGACAAGCCGATTGTCGTTCTATCTGCCATATAGGAAGAGAAAAATGTTCCTAATCCTGTTCCTACCATGCTTGTAGCACGAGTTGTGGCACGAGTATCGCTAGAACCTACTTTTTCAATATATGAATAAATATAACGTTGACCGGCATTCACAGAATATGCACGGGAAATTCCTCCATCTTCTGTATTTGTTTTCATCTTCAAAAGGTAGGTAGATAAAAAGTTATCATACGAAACATTTTTGCAATCAACTTCCAGTGTATTATACTCATCCTTGAATAGATAATGTTCCTTCAAATAGTTATGCATAAATTCATTTAAAGCAATATCCGCAGAAGATACGTCACCAGATCCTGATTGTGTTATAGTACATACAACTTCAGGTGTTTTATATCCCTCAACTTGCACAAGCACTGTTAATATACGATTCTGTCCGGCTTCATTTTTATCAACCTTTACCCTAAAGCCTCCTTTACCAGCAGCAGAATTACCACTGGTATTAGTAATAGCCGCCCAGTCCGATCCTGTAGAGTATTGTAAAGAAGGAGTCCATTTTCCTGAAGCGGTAAATGAGATTTCAACAGTCTCCCCATAAAGTGAAACAGTCTTTTCCGTTTCACTGCTAATTGCAGTGATTCCATTATCCGTACCGCCAACTTCTCCTCCGTCATCACTATCCGAACAATTACTGAAAGCAATCAGACACAAAGCAAGCAATACTACACTATAAAAGCTATTAAATAAGTTTTTCATCTATTATTTTATTAAATTAGAAATTAAAATTATTGCGTCGGAGCATCTACTACAGTTTTAGAAACCTCGTAAAAACGTCCTTCTTCATCTATCCAGGTAACATTGATATTAGTTGGCAATGTTCCATAAGTACTTCCCGAATAAGTTGTTGTTTGTTTTACACCATTTTGCATCACATACCTGATTTGTTCATCATACATACCAGTCAGGTAATCTGCCGGTCCCGCAAATACATAAAAGACTTTGCAGGCAGACTTCGGTTTCACAGTATAAGAAACGGTGTAGAATTTGTCTTTTTCTATCTTGTCAATTGTTACTTCCGGAACACTGGCATTCCACAAATCGGCATCCCTTTCTTTTCGCACATAAGTCGGCTTTGCACTTGTATATTCCTTCTTTGTTACACTCGAAGAAGGATTACCATCAGCATCAACTGCTATCATGAACAGTACATATTCTGAATTAAATGCAATATCCTCAATCACCAGTTGATGATTCTTCAGTTCAGCAGCAACAATTTCAGTAACATTATCATTCATAATTAATGCTTGCTTTACTGTCTCTTCATTTCCCCAATACGGATAGCTTTTGAAATCACTCAATTTCATGTGGACATAACGGAATTTCACCGGATTTCCGGTCGGGGTCAGTGTTAGTGTCGTAGACACAGTTCCTGCCTTTATTGCCACATCCACCGAAATAGAAGAATTATAGGATATTTCCTTGGAATCGGCCTGCACTTTGACTAATGACCCGAGTTGTCCTTTCTCATTCAATGCTACTGCAACCAAAAAGCCTTTTGTTCCCGGTTCTAAAGAAGCTCTTTCAAAGTTTTTTGCCTCTTTGGAAGAATCTCCGTTTTTGATAAGATAGGAAATAACTTCTTTGTCAGTGCCATAATTTGCCAAAGTCTGTTCTTTCATATAAGAATAATAGAACTTATAGCAGTCAGTTCCGGGAGTAATGGTCGCACTTACACTTGAAACTGTAGCAACAATACTACTAACACTTACAGTCGCTGCTCCGTCATACGTCAACGCAGGAACGGGAATCTCCACCGCTACTAGTTCTTCTGTTTTATACCCCTTTTCTTCTTTATAAGGGATAGCCCAAAGTACGTATGTTGTTCCTGGTATTACCCTTGGAAGAAAATCCAACACTTTACCTTCCAACGGTCCATTATAATCCGAATACTGTTTGGTTCCGCCCCCAAAGGCCAAATCGTCAATAACCCCTTCTGGTGAATAATTGGACTTATCTACAATCCCTGTGTAAAAAACGTCACAGCCCTTTCTAATTGCAGAAACCGTTGCACCTTCAAAAGTAATATCCGAAACCTTCAGTTCTACAGTTGCAGCAGTCTTAATCACGCTGGCAATCACATCATCAGGCAAATATGCACTACCAGCTTCAGATGAAGGTACTGCCCAAATCATATACGTCTTTCCAGCTTCGGGATCCTTACCTATCAGTTCAGCTAACGGCATTTTATCAAGAGCCTCTGTCTTCATATACATACGGGCAGTATATCCGTTTACTAATTCTGCTACAGCCTCTGCACTATATTCATTGATTTCCAATACTCCCAAATAATACATTTCTATGCCATTCGTCAAAGTAGTAGAAACTGTCTGCCCCACAGTAGATATAACTATAGGAGCATCCCCTATGATTACGGGAATCTCTGCGATAATACTCTGTCCGTTAGATGCAACAGCCATTATAGCTACTTTGCCACTCGTCTCTGCATACTGATTTTCTGCCACAGGAGCAGTAATAGTCAGCCCTTTTCCTGTTAGGGAAGCTTTCCAACCATCAGGTTTTGTTACGGTATATTTCGAAATTCCACTCATTTCAACTGAAATCAATTTCTCCTCACCGTTCGTAAAGTATTGCTTTCCGGACAATATATCACATTTCAGTTCCTTAGATTTCGACAACTTTAATATTGTGCCATCTTTCAGAGTAAAATACGCATAATCATCATCCTGACTAACTCCACTAAAAAGAGAGGTATCTCCCGTTCCTTCTCCGGACGCGTAAACACCGGTAGGTTCCCAAGTCTTTCCACCGTCCGTAGAAATCTCCCACTCTTTCGTATTCGTATTAATGCGAATCTTAGGAGCGGCAGCCGTTACAGGCATCATTTTTCCTTCTCCATCTTTCAAGAATGTCTTTTTACCGTCTGTACTAGTTATTCCCCAATAATAGATACCATCCTCTTCGTTCTTTATCACGGTTATTTTCGGAGCATCCTCCCCATTTTCACCATTACGAATAGTTACTTCTGTCTTATCTGAAAACTTAATTGTATAACTTCCGTCTTCATTCTCCAATACAGAAGCAATTGATTTATTTTGAGATAAAGCATCTGTCAGTGTCTTCAATGTGGAAATATCCGTCTGTACACTTTGTAACGAAGCTTCCAACTTATCCATGCGGTCTTCCAGACCGGAAATTGAGTTTTTTAAATCATCGTCATTATAACATGACGACAACATTACCACACATACTGCCAGGAAACATACATATTTCCCCATACTACATAAAAAATATTTTCTTCTCATATCCATGATAATTTAGATGATTAGAGAAAACCGCACGACAGACTTTCACGCTATCGTGCGGAATAATTGTGCCAATACTATTTATTTGGCGTGAGGATGTTTACCCAGTTTCTTCAAATCAAGATAAATAGTACTTCCGCTCATCATCGCCCCAGGAGTACTCTTATCCACTTTCTCCTTAATAATCGTATTTGCAGGAATCCGTCTATCTTTCTTTATAATTTGTGGTTTTGTTGTTCCTATCATACCCTTTACTGATTTCGGAGCATCCGGGAACAATACAGAAGGATCAGTAATGATACCTTTATCTTTATCATAGAATACAGTATAAAGGTCACCAATAACTTCATTGCCATCACTATCTGCCCCAATTGGTACACATAAAGCAACTAAACGTTTGGCTTCACTTGTCTTATCGTATGATTGAGTCGTTGAATTTACTGTTGTCAAGCCATAATCCAAACAATGTTCCTTCCATACATCCATACACTCCTGATAGGTATAATCACCACTTGCAGAATACGTATCTTCAAGAATTGTATGATAAACTTTAGCCACATCCTTTATAATGGAAAACTGGACAGTGAAATTATTCATTTCACTCATATATGCACGTAATTCCATAGTTGGATTCGGACCTGCCACAATTGCTTCGGTAGTAGCTTTTACAATCTTCACATCCGTCAATACGCCATTCCAGTCTTCCGCCATATATGCAAATATATATTCGGTAGCCGGGTCCAATCCTGTCCAGGTAAAGCTTTCCACTCCTCCTGTCGCATTAGCAGGCCATACATTGGAATCCGCAGACAATAAATAATTGATTAATTCCGCTTTATTAGCATCTTCCAGTAAATCCGGTGTCATAATATACTGATGATAGAATACGGCTGTTTTCTGATTATATGAATAATTCAGTTTCAGACTTGTACGTCCCGGATCAGTGATCGTTATATCAATATCAGCTTCAGATGCATCCGGAGTATCAGTAATACGCGCTTTGGTAGAAAATGAAGCATGCTTTACTTCTTTGGATAACTGCCCATACTCATTACGCCCAATGTAAGCCACTACATAAGGAGCATCAGGAAGCAAATCAAATTGGAATTCTGTACCTTTATAGGAACCTTTTTGAGCGAAATTCGTATTTTTCACACCCCATCCCTCCTGGTCTAAAGTTCGTGCCAAAGTGGTCATGGTTGCTTCATCTGCATTTTCATAAGGAGCCCAGTCAGAAGCACTGAATATACGATAAAACATGGCAACGCAATTGTCTTTCATTTCCACATTCATATCAACCATGGAAGCACCAATTCTACTAATTTCCAGATTACATTCCGGCAATTCTGCATTCAGGTCTATTTCTTTCAAATGAAAGTCCTGACGGACATATTCACCCGGAGTCTTGTTCTCATCCAACCCGATGCTGGTAGCGGTTATCATTCTTTTCGCATCTGCTGTATAACCAAAATCCACCGTATAATACAATTCCTCTTGAGGAACCTGTGCATCTTCCGCTTTTTGAATCCAGTGTCTCATAAAGTCTATATACATCGACTTTCCATACGTATTTATAAATGCATCAATAGGTTCAGAATCTCCACAAAACTGATAGAAATACTTACTGTCCGTATTAGGGAGGTATTGAATACCAACGGCACGATAACTTGTTGTGACATCGATATCCACACGAGGAGTGCCTATTACACTTTGAACCGGAGTCTTCAAATAACAGATTTTCATATCTGCAGGATTCTGTCCGCCTTCATCATTACAACCGACAGTTATAATCAGATATTCTGCTCCGGGTACGATTTCCGATTGGGAATATTTCGAATTGGCCCAGTCAAATTCTGCATTCGGATAACTGTCTCCCAATGTAGATCTACTAAACGTATATGCACCTGCACCTTCGGAATTATAGATAGCTTCCATTATCAAATCTTCCACCTCTTCCTCTGTTGCTTGTACTCCTGTCCCTACACTTTCGAATAAGTAATTGTACATACGACATAAAGGATATACATCCAACCGATAAGATTGGACTTTAGAACCCGGAGTACACTCAAATACAAAATTATGTTCAGTGTTACTGGTAACTTTTATACCTACTCCACGTTCGCCACCGTCCACTTCATTCTCAACCCATCTTATTGGTGTCGGATTTGGAGGAAGCGGAACATCCGGATTCACTGGTACATCAGGTTCTACACCCGGTTCTTCACTATCCGAACACGAAAGGACCATAGGACTTATCACAAAGATAAATCCCAACATGAGTAATAAACTAATTAAATTCTTCTTCATAATTAAAAGTGATAAATGTGATTAATCATTTACATATTCATAATCGGCATCGCCATCAATAGCCTTGCAGACAGCCAAATTATTTACATATCCGTTTTCATCGGTAACCAATGCATAAAAAGAAAGATTCTCCGCATTCCATCCTTCTTCCATTATAACAGTATAACTTATGCTTTTCTCTTTACCGGCTGCTATATGTCCCAATTTATCGCCATCAACGGTAGCAGACAGTAATTTACGTACCACATGGTTATGTGTGTAATCACGATAAACTCCCCCGTCATTTTGTTGATATTTCAATCCGTTTTCTACCGCATATAAAATCAAACGATATTCAGCACTTTTTTCCGATTTAACGCTTACCGTCACATCAGCCTGTCCGTTATATTGTGACTGGATGGCCACTCCGCAAGATGCAGGATACTCCTCCAAAGACTTATTAAATACAGTCCGCATGACACTATAATTTTCAGACAACCCCATTGCCTCACGCATATCAACCACACATGAAGGATAACTGGAGATAGAAAACTTTCTGGAAAGGAGCGAAGACTGTTCGATTGTCATCGGATCAGCACTTGTACCATCAACATGGAATGACATCAGATAAACAACACCCTCATAACTCGAACTTATCAGATAATTCAAACGGGTCATTCCTGCCGGACACATGGCACACCATGTTCCGGTAAACTCCATTGCACAAATACGTCTTACAAACTTAGAAGGTGTACCTGGTGCGGCACTCGCAACTATTGTTATCAATTTGGATACATAGTTGCCATAAGATGCCTCAAAAGCATAGGTTCCGGCTTTAGAAGTAGAAAACGTGCTTCCATCCAAGGTTTGCCCATCCATCACGGAACGGATGATTGCATCAGCAGTTACATCTATTCCCGCATGCATTACCGTAAAGGTTATAACATCCTTTCCGTCAGCAGTCAACGCATTTTTATTGACGCTCAAAATCACTTCTGTCTGCTCCGAATCATCGGAATTGCCAGAACAGGAAATCCAGAAGATTCCTACACAGCATATACAGACCAGCAATATTATTTTATAGACATTTATACACATAACTCGTCTTTATTCGTTATACAAGTAATCTGCCGATTCTCCAAGTTTGCACTCATTTACGTTGTTACACGTATAAGTTTTTCCGCCATCCAGCGTTGTCAACATCGACACAATCACACGCATATTATCCGCATTCCATCCCGGTTCCAACTGACAAGTTCGTTGCATGGTAGATTCTATTCCCGCATTTACTTCTCCATTGAAACGGTCACCATTCAACGATGTAGACACCACTGCACGTACTACATTATTATGCGTATAATCATTCCCACCATTCGTTTGAAAGTATTTGATTCCATCCTCTACCAGATAAATCAAACAACGATAAGTGTTTGTTACATTGGAAGTTAATTTGGCAGTAATCGTCACCGTACGGTCAGAAGCATTATACACAGACTCAATAGCTACCCCGCAAGAAGCCGGATAGTTACTTAGTTCTTTTTGAAGTTCCTCTTCAATCTGGCTCTTGATACTGATCATTTCTTTAGTACCTTTACGCAGATTGTAAAAGAGACGAGGTAGTCCGGAGAAATTACCGAGAATATTAGTCCGGTAACTATTGGTAGCTGCTGTACTCATAGGATCCGTCATTCCCCCGAAATCCATGTGGAAAGAAGCTACAGCCAGTCGTCCCGGTTGTTCCTCCTGAATTGCTTTCAATGTAGTGCTAAGTGCCGGACAAGCCTGACATCCGACAGAAGTAAACTGCATTCCAAGTAATTTATGATAGTAGCTGGTCCCTCCTGATACGGGAGCAACCTGAACGGTCACTTCATTTTCACTAAACATTGCTTTTCCCTCATAATAGCGGGCTTTAAAAACATACGTACCCGGCACTGAAGTGCTGAAAGCACGGACACCATAATCCAGATTTTCCTCTCCTGACTCCTTTACCAGAATCAGATTCATCGTGCTTTCTTCACTTACATCTTTTGTACCCAGTTTGACTGTAAAGGTCACTTTTTCTACCCCGTCTGCCTGTATAGCCGTCTTATCGGCCGTAATACGCAAAATGCCGTCATCCGTCCCTCCATTCTCCGTTTCGTCCGAACTACCGGAACAAGATGACAGCATTGCTAAACAAAGGATCATTACAATTGGTAGAATTGTCGAGTATAATTTCTTCATAAGCCTCAATCATTATAGAGATAGTCTATACTACCATCAATAGAACATTCGGTTATATTATCCACCATATATGCGTCATCTACTTTACGTAATGCATAAACCACTACACGCGATGTGGCAGGATTCAGGTTCTTTGCATTAGAAATGCTGAAAGTAGCGGCAGTGTGCTCCTGGTTTGCATCTACAGTAAACCGTCCGTTGGTTGACATCGACAGGTAATTGTTGGAAATAGCTCTTACCGTATAGTCATACGAGGTCTCATTTCCTCCGGATGCTGTCAAGCCATCAGTCACCAAGACATAAACCAAGTCATATTCTCCTCTCTCGCTCGACTTCAATGCAGCATTTACCGTAATTTCGCCAGTAGAAGAATTATAGGATGTATTTACCTTGATTCCGCATGTAGCCGGATATTTTCTAATTTGGCTTTGTAATGTCTGTTTGATAGCGCTCACATTCCTGTCTATTGACATCACTTTTAAATCATAGATGCAGGTAGGAAAGCCGGATGCTCCAAAACGGCTCATGATTGTGCTTGTCTGTGACAAATGGAAGGGATCAGTCGCTGAACTGCTGGAAGAATGAAAAGCCATTTTCACCATACGTCCCGGCATCAGTTCTTCCACTTTCTTTAATGCCGAAGTCATGGCCGGACAATAGGTACACCAAGTCCCAGTCATTTTAAAAACACCCACCTTGCGATAGAAAAGTTCATAATTCTTACGATTCTGTGCGGTTACGGAAACTTCATCCGACTCCCAGTCCAGATAATATGCTTTAAACTTATGAGTCCCGTTTTCTACTGACACGAACGTATTGGTCCGTCTCTCCAAATAATCACCGGTAGTAACATCTTCAAAATATACATTCTTCATATATTCAGAGGTTGTCAGTACTTTCCCTTTGGCATCAGTCACCGTAAAAGTCGCCATATCTGTCCCGTTAGCTTCAATCTTGGCTTTATCCACAGTCAAAGTAATAGGCCCTGTCACTTCGCCGTTGTCCGGCTCTTCACCATTGTCGTCTGAATTGCCGCTGCACGCTGTAAAACATCCGCACATGCATATCAGACTTGACATAAAAAACATTGTAAATTTTCTCATATTCTATATTCTAATTAATAAATGATTCGATAAACTCAAAATGAAGTCGTTATAGTCAGGTTAGCCCCTGTATATTTAGGAATCGTCCGGCAAACTCCACCGGAACAGACATACCCTTCCCTGTTACGACCATAACTCAAAGCTACACGCGTACGGGATTTGGCATAACTGGCTCCCACATTGTAATAATGGATTTTTTCCTTGCCGTGATTATACATATCACTTCCATAAATACTCCATGCCGGAGCAAAATTTATTTCCAACAGAGCCGCCATCCAGTCCTTTTGATCTTCCTTTGTAGTTAGGTATTGCAACTCCATGCGAGTTGAAAAAGAAGGTGTGAACTTATATTGTAAATCTGCTACAAAAATATTCGATAGGTTGGTCGCCTTATTCGCTCCGTACGAAGGACTATATTCTTGCATGGAATAAAGCAAATTCATTTTGAATGACTTCGTCCATTGCTTTTCCACATCAATACTAAAATCACGGAATGACAAGTTGCCTATTTGGGCTGTACCTTCTTTTTCTAAAGCATAATAGGAAGAAAAGTTTGCATGTAATTTCAAACCGCGTTTGCCTCCGATGACCGTTCCTCTTTTGAAATGATAAAAAACATCCAGTTGTCCGCCCATCTCCCCGCTGATTGCTTTTGTCACCTCTCCTGTTTGTGGAGTGTGAGGATGCAAGTTGGTCAGCATATAGGTATATTGCGTACTCATAGCCGGGACATAATTCAACAGATTCGAAGTCGAACCATTACCGGCAATAATCTCACTGTTCATCCATTCCAATCGACGTCCGGTCAGATTTATTCCCAACCCGTTACCGCTATATCCCAGTTCCAACAGTTGCGCATTGGCACGTTTCTTCGCATAAAGCTTGTCATCATGAATGAAATCATAATACTTATTGCCACCATCTACATATTCACCTTTTGCCGTAAATCCGGAGCGTTCAAAATTAACCCGCCCCGAAAAACCGTTCGAATAAGGTTTTCCTCCTTCTTCTTCAAGGTCAATACTGATCTTCTCATACCGGTTCAACGCCCCTCCTTCGATACTCAAGGACGTATTTTGCCAACTAAGCATTTCAGATAAGGAGAAACTTACATCTATGCCACGTACTTGTGTATCGGAAAAGTCCATACCAAAACGTGGAGTACCCCAAATGGCTTTTAACCCCACAATATTCTTGTAATTGTAGGTAAAACGTGCTCCCATCACTGCATTATTTAATCCCAGCATACGATCCTCCCAGCTACGAAATAGTAGTCCACTCCCGAACTGCTCATAAAACGTACCCGCTGTTACGGAAAAATCCTTATCAGCCCAGAATACATAATAATTGGTCAGCTTTGCTTTCTCCAATTCTGCCGGGTATCCCACCAGTACCGGTTCATAGGCTTCCAACTGTACACCTACGGCAAACTTACCCTGATAGTAATCCAGTTTCAGATAATTGTTCGATCCGAAATGATCTTCCGGTGATTCCGCTTCTGTTTTACTATCATCTTTGTAATATATCGTATTCGTTTCAAAGCTCCCTGTCAGATAACCTTTCTTGTTATCTTCCTGCGCATAGGTCAATGTCGATGTTAACGCTAACAAAGCCAACACCTGAATTCTTATTTTAGTCATGTCATTGCGTTTATCTATGGATAATAACAGTTTCTATTTCTGTAGTTTTTTTATTGCTTTCAGTAGTTCCAGCTCACTTCCCGGCGCATATCCGGTATGTGAATAGACTATTTTCCCGTCAGCATCCACCACATATACCTGTGGAGTCAGGCTTACATTCATAGCTCGCATAAATTCCTGATTTTTATCATACAGCATGATAAAATCATCCCATCCATGTCCCTCTGCCAATGCACGCGCTTTAGCTGTAGAACGGCTGTCATCTGTTGAAACAGCTACTACACGGAATTTGGCTTCTTCCAACCAATCGGGCAATTGTTCATTTATGGCGTCCAATTCACGAATACAAGGTTTACAGGTTGTTGCCCAAAAAGAAATAATCATAGGCGTTTTGTGATTAACTAGGGATGCAGTGTTAACTTGTGCCCCCTTAGTATCTTCAACCTTAACCGATGGTATTTGTGCCATAGTACAGGTTAACAAAGCAAACAACAGCGTAATGCAGACAATTAGTGCTCTCATAAGTTCTTTTTATTTGTTATGTTAATAATCTTGTTTTTATCTGATGTGTTCCATTTTACAGCCAAATAGCCTGAATTTCTGTATTTGTATCAGTCCGTCCTTATACATATCACCAATTAGATTGGCATTCTCGAAAGTGACTGTTTTAGTTTCGGCATCATATTCTCCACGATATACGTCAGAAGTACTTCCGTCTAATGCCAGTCTCCTGAAACGAATGGTATACGGACCATAAGAAGCGACATCTTCACCCGGTACAATAGATAAATAGGTTTTCTGCGCCGCCGAATCATATTCATAATGCAAACGCCAGCTAAATTCCCACTCAATGTCATTATCCGGATCAAATCCATTCTTATTCGAGCAAACCAGATAATGTTCGTATGCCTCCGTACCTTCTTCTGCGGTATTCACTTTTACGGAGAATCCCACTTGTACATTGGAAGCATTGGTAGCAGAAGCTGTTCCGGTAAATATCCAGGTTCCCGAAAGTGTTTCATAAAAACTGGAATCATTATCTTTGATAATCACCGTCAGACGATTGTTTGTACCAATGGAGGCCCCTTTCACATCGGCAATTTCAATATCAAAAGAGCGGTCGTCATTGACAACCTTGTCGTCAACAGTTTTAAACTCAAAGTTTATAGTTTCCTGACCGGCAGGAATAAGCAGCGTCTTTGTGGTGACAATATAGTTTTCATCCTCTTTGGCGGTATGATCTTTTAATTCGAACGTCACGCGGATAGTTCCGGTATGTTCTCCTGTCACTACGACAGGCACAGTGCATAAACCGGCAGACTCTTTCACTGTCATTACTGTTTCCTGCAAACTTACCGTAGCCGCTCCGGAATTGAACTGTTCCTCATCGTCCGAACAGGCGGCGATCAGAACGGCACATAGAAGAAGGGTGTATATTTTCAGATAGTTCATTTTACTCAAGTATTTGATAATTTACGTTATTCATTGATTAATATCCCGGATTTTGCTGACCTGCCAATTGAGGGTTGGCATCCATTTCTGTTTTAGGAATAGGCCAAAGCATCCGCTGGTCATCCACAGGTTTATCCAGCCCGTCAGTACTTGCTTGTCCAGGGAAAAGCACCAGTCCTTTGCTTTGCGGTTTTCCACGCTTCACACCTTTCCCCCAACGTTTCAGGTCCATCAACCGGTATCCCTCACCTACAAGCTCACGTTCGCGTTCGTTCATGATTTCATTTAATAAAGCTTCCTGATCGTAGGTTGCATCAGTCCATCCCTCGATTCGCGCTTTTTTTAATGCATTCAAAGCGTCATTACCCTTTTTCACAGCAGCTGCAGTTCCAATCTTTGCATTAGCTTCCGTGGCAATCAGATACATTTCAGCAATTCGGAATGGTTTCGGCTGATTTAAATAGCGTGTTTCACTTCCTAATGCATTGTAATATTCATTACCCGGGTATTTATTAAAGAAATAGATATCTGCTGCATTACCTGACGATACGGTTAAGTGATATTTTCCGAAATAAGTCTTTAGCCGGATATCTTTTTCATTGTATAGGTCAATCAGTGTTTGTGTAGGAATATAGTCCTTCTTTGTAGTCGGATAACCGATGAAAATAGTCCCCAGAGGTACACCGGCATCGTCGGCACTAGTCATGGCAATCTGCCAGATGGTTTCCGTTCCCTTGTCATTCTTCCATACGCTTTCAAAATCTGTTGCTGTGTTCGATAAAGGATATCTGTTCGAATTAACCAGGTCCCCTGCATATTTGGCTGCATTTTCATAGTCATCCATCTGCAGGGCAACACGCGCTTTCAAGGCAGTCACTACATCTACCGTAATATAATTCCCACAATTCTTGGGAGCCGTGTTGACTGTCACGTATGCGCCATTAATATACCTGTCATAATCAGCAATACCATTTTTTGCAGTCTCTATACGTTCTTCGGCTTCTTCGAGGTCTTCCAATATCTGTTTGTAAGTATCTTCCAGTGAAGATCGTCCCGGATATTGGATAGCAGGAAGTTTAGGTTCATATTTCACCTGAAGCGGCAATCCTGGAGTACTTGCTGCGGTAGCCACATCATAATCGCGGCAAAATAAGGTAGCCAGATAAAAGTAACAGTATGCTCTCGTAAAATACGCTTCCCCCTCATATACATTAATCTGTTGCCTCTGGGTTTCAGTCAATTCGATTTCCGGGTTCTCATCAATCTTACCTACCCCGTCAATAAAGAAATTAACACGTCCGATAGCGGCATAGTAGTTCGACCAGATTGTTTCTACGGTAGAGTTGGTGCTCTCGAAAGTCCAACGGTGCAACTCACCATATTTATTAGAGAAATCCGCCACTGCATTAAAGGCATCTGCCTGAACTTCCGGAGCTAATACATAACTTCCTCCTGTCAGTCCTAAATATACGGAATAGATACCGGCACGTGCTTCTTCAAAACCGACTATGGTTGTTAACGCTTCCTCTGTAGGAACAGCATCGTATGGCATTTTATCCATATCACAGGAAGTCATTCCTAGTGTCAGTATAGTCAATGCTATTATAGATATTTTCTTCATATTCACCATTCTTTATGTTTTTAGAAAGTTAGTTCGACTCCGAAAGAATATTGCTTGGTATTGGGATAGTTCCCCAACTGGATATTACTGTCTACTTCCGGGTCATATCCTTTATATTTAGTCACTGTGAGTAAGTTACGTCCTACAAAGTAGATTCTGGCGTTACTAATTACTCCTGTTTTCTGAATCACTTTGGGCGGAAGGGTGTACCCGACAGTCAGGTTTTTCATGCGCATAAATGAAGCATTTTCCAGTAAATGCGTATCAAACTGCATCGGGGAGTCGGGAGTAGCAATTCTGGTTACATCTCCCGGTTTTTGCCACATCGTAAGCATTTCTACAGTTTGATTGTCCGAACCTGCAAAAGTGGGATTCTCTGTAAAAAAGCGTTCATTATTCAACATATACTGGCCGAGCATAAAAGAGAAGTCGGCACTGACGGAAATTCCTTTCCATCCGAACTGGGTACCAAAACCTCCGGACCATGGAGCATAACGTTGCTTGCCGACAAAAACGGCATCTTCTTCCGAATAGCTTTTTGTCAGATTTCCATTTTTATCATACCATGTATTATATCCGTCACGCGGATCGACCCCTGCCCATCTTACATAGTAGTATTCTCCCCAAGGTTTACCGACTTTCATCTTCAAACCGGTATCAGGCAAAGTATATTCATCCAATCCGTTAAATAGTTTAGTTATCTCATTCTTATTATAATTCAGGTTTCCGGAAACACTCCATGAAAAATCTCTCGTTTTCAGAATATCCACTCCCAGAGTAATATCGAAACCACGATTACGCATACTTGCTACATTTTCCACACTGCTTCCGTGTCCGGTAGTATATGACAATGGATACCCCATCAACATATCGTCCGTCTGACGGTTATAAAATTCCAGTTCTACAGAAAAGCGGTCAAACACTCTTGTACTGATGCCTACATTCAGTGTTTTCATACTTTCCCATGTCAGGTTATCATTGCCGACGGTGGAAGGAGCAATACCCGGTTGTCCGTTATACAACAAACCGGAGCCGACCAATGCCAATGCATTATAGGCGCTGATACCGGAATTACCAGTTGTTCCATAGCTCACCTTCAACTGTAAACTGTTCAACCATAAAACGTTCTGCAGGAAATTCTCTTTTCTCATATCCCACATGGCTCCCAAAGAATAAAAGTTTGCCCACTGGTTATTTTTGGCAAACAAGGAAGACCCGTCCCGTCGTGCTGCCAGATCGACATAGTAACGATCAGCAAAACTGTAGCTGATTGTGCCGAAATAAGAATTGAAAACTTTGTCATACATCGAATGTATCGGCACTTCTGACTCTGCTCCAGCTGCCATCAGCATCATTCGTGAGTCTACCATCTTTTTAGAAGTTGCCGAGAAATTTTCATTCTTTGTGATAATGGACTCCTGTCCTGCCAACACGGTGAAAAGATGCTTGTCTGATAGACTGAACTTATATTCCGCCGTATTGGTGAAAGTAAATGAATAATAACGTTCAAAAGACTCGGACGCCACTCCTGCCCCTTCAAAGGGGCCTTCCGGATAGGCTTTATGGGAGTTACGATAATCAAAGGCATCTACCGCCTGTGAGGTACGGATATTCAATCCTTTTATTGGGTTTATATTAAAGAAGGTATTGCCATTGATACGTACCGTACTCCGGTCATTCGGTTGAAGTTCTGCCAAGTAATACGGATTATAATATCCCATATCGTCAAAATAGTCCAATCGTTTCCCATAACCTGTAAAGTTGCCTTCTTCGTCTGTCAATATCTCGTTTATTGTTTGGTCAGGACGATAAATACGGGCAGCATACGCTTTATTATAAACGCTGTTAGCTTCCGTTCCGAAAGTTGTCGTGTTATATTTCTGATAGGAAAGGTTCACGTTAATCCCGGCTTTCAGCCAGTCGGTTACCTTTACTTCCACATTACTGCGCAAAGTCTCACGGCGCAATGAGGAATCGTCCATGATTCCCTCTGTATCATAATGTCCAAATGAAATGTAGTAGTTGATACCTTCGGAACCACCAACCACATTTACATCGTATTGTTGGGTAGGAGCTGCATCTCCGAAGAAGACATCCGCCCAGTCTGTAGATATACCATTATCTATATAGAACTTCTTCCGTTTTTGAAATGTAGTGTCGTATGCTTTTCCCGGATCTAGCATTTCCTGCAGGTTAAGCCATTGTTCAGTGTTCATCATCTCTATATTATCTCCTGTCATTTTCGACCAGCCATATTGTGCATTGATACTAACACGGGCCTTCTGTCCCATTTTTCCTTTCTTGCTAGTCATTATCACGACTCCGTTAGCAGCACGGGAGCCATATATAGCTGTTGAAGAGGCATCTTTCAATACGGTCATGCTTTCGATGTCGTTCGGATTTAATGCTGTAAATGCTCCGGATGATATAGGTGAACCGTCGAGAATAAAAAGAGGTTCTGTATTTGAATTGATCGAACTGACTCCACGCAATCGCATTACAACACTCCCGCTCGGTTCTCCACTAGGGGTAAACACTTGTAAACCGGCAACTTGACCTTGTAATGCATCTCCGGCATTAGCCACCGGTCTGTTGGCTATCTTACTATTATTTACCGTTGTTACCGAACCTACTACTGACCCTAGTTTCTTTGCTGATCCATAGCCTACCACAACAACTTCATCCATCAGCTGTGTGTCAGACTTTAAGATAACTCTAACAGTCGGCTGAATAGGAACCGACTCCGTTTTCATACCTATATATGATATTTGCAATATTTTTGCTGAATTCGGCACATTCAATAATGTGAAATGCCCGTCTATGTCTGTTATTGTACCTAAGTTAGTGCCTTTTACGACAATTGAAGCCCCTACAACAGGTTGTTTGTCATCATCGGAAATCACTGTCCCCGTGACTTTCTGCGTTTGAGCTGTTATCAGCCCGATACCTATAAAAAGGTATCCAAATAGCAGCGCTAATTTCTTCTTCATAAATCTCTTTTTAAGTTATTAAATAGCCCTAAAACAATTAAACTCACTTTTCACACTTCGATAAGTTCTATCAGAACTTAATAACGATTCATTGCTTTTGTTGTGTTTTTGCATCAAATATGCTATTTATAAAAGAAATGTCGCTTGATTTTACTTTTTCAATCAGACTAGATGACGATTCCATAAAAAAAACATGTCTTTTTGTTGTTTTTTGCAAAAAGAATATATACTTTTGTTCCATTATATGATACCAAAAAGGAATTGTTAATAAATGAAATTAAAAAAAGATAGATAACTCATATTTTAATAACTATATATTTATTTTATTATAAATGGAGTATAAAAAATCACCAAGTTCTGATAGAACTTGGTGATTTTTCTTTTAATGAAGTAATCTATAGCAATTTTTCCTCAATTAACCTCCTATCAAACCTTTCATCAATATTATAATTAAATTTCAAATTGACATTAAACATAAAATAAAATCAGAATTATAAAAGAGTCTCGTTTAAACTATGTTAAATAGCTACTATCTGAAAATTCTTCATATATGACACTCGGTATATTTCTTTATACAGATAAAAACACTCAAACACATAGCGATACAATTTCTTTACATTGAAAATGATTAGATTATTCCTCTATTTCAATTTTTTGAGAGATTTACTATAGTTTTATCTCTTGATTTTAAGGAGCTCCTCGTTGCTTTAAAACCAACGAGGTGTTCCTCGGTGTGCAACGGGTCGTTCCTTTAAAAGGAACGACCCGTTGGTTTTAAACCAAAAACCACTTATGTAACCATCTGAAAACCAAATTATTACACAAGCATCCTCTCGTACCTTCCTTTGATGAGAAATTTCTCAACACATGAATGCAAATGCCAATATTAAAAACGGCACTACTCTGATAAATATTTTACAAATAAAATCTAAAAAATAATGGTTACAGTTACTTTCCAAATCAAGCCCTATCTAGCGGCTTACATGTATGTGCGCTATAAAAATCACCTCGACGTACCTCCAGACCGTTTTTCTTCCTCGCTTTCCGCCATCCATCTTCTCGATACCCAGCCTATCTACCACTTCCTCCACCAACTTTCCATCCCACACCCTCCCAATGCCTCATGGCACGAAATAGGAAATATCACTTTTACTCTCCCCCACCCTAGAAACGGAAAAAATCCAAATGTATATAATTATATAGGTCATGACAGTGCACTTATCATTGAAAAAGCAATGGAAGTAGAAATGAAAGCCGAACTTTATGAATTTCTCCTGGAAAATAAATACTGTCACGGCATCATGTTCAAAAAATCAATGGAAACTTTTGTCACACATTATAATATGGTAGAGTTAGTGGAAGAAGAAAGTTTAATGAGGGCGTTTCAGAGGTGGAGAAAGATGGTGAAGGAGGAGAAAAATAGGTGACTGTATTCATACCTATTCAACTCGAAATCCGATTTTTACGCGAGTAGAAGTAGAAATACGCTCATTATGACAAATTTCGATTATTGACGTAAAGTCAATAGTTTCTTGTCCCGACAGAATGGAGTTGACCGTACATTTACGAGTGATGTTCTCGATTTCGCCACCTGAGAGGTCAAATCGGGAAGCAAGCGTATGAGCATCGTCTTTCGTTAGTAACGGAAGCATAGCTTGCCAAATTTGAGCACGGGCGTCAACTGTTGGACGATTGAATTGTATCTTATAAAGGAAGCGGCGTTCGAAAGCTTTGTCGAGATTAGCAGTAAGGTTGGTTGTAGCAATCATAATGCCTTCAAGAGCTTCCATTTCTTGTAAGATGATATTCTGTATAGAATTCTCCATTTTATCAACAGCACGGGTCGCACCCTCCATCCGAACCCCCAAAATGGCATCCGCTTCGTTGAAAAGTAGAATTGGAGCAAGAGGGGAATTCTTACAGATATTACGATACCTATCAAAAAGTTTTTTCATATTCTGTTCACTTTCACCTACCCAGCAGCTTTTGATTTTATCGACGTCAACACGGAGAATATCGCGACCGGTAGCACGGGCTATCTGATATACCGTTTCCGTCTTACCTGTACCAGGTAAACCATAAAAGAGGCTGCAAAAGCCGGATCTCATACCAACATTGCGCAAACGAGACTGAACCTCATTAAAACGGTCAACCGAAAGTAGTGACGAAAGTTCTGCGACCTGACATTGTTCGGATACATTGTAAATCATTTTTTTTTCGGGGAATGAATCTGACTTAATCAGATTATAATCAGAATTGGACTTAACAGTCAAATTTAACTCCGAAAGTAAATCGTTTTTTGCATATTTAGTCAACTTGAAGTAGTCTGAACGTGCCATGCCATCTTCATTAACATTTTCAATCAGATTATGTTCAAAGAGGTTTGAAGCATGTCCGCGAAGTTCGCTTTTACACCAACAAGGAATTTTATCGTTGTCGTATAAATCGCCTATATCTGAGAAACCAATACAATCATCGTTGTTTTCCACAAAAAGGTGAGCCATGAAGATGAATAGTAATTCATTTTCTTCCCCTAGATTTAATCTTTTCAGTGTTCGGACAAAATAGATATCCTTTATTTCTGAAAGATATTCTTTGGTTTGTGCAAGGACAACATCATGGGTTGTTTCATCTTCATTCATCTCTTCCATTAAATCATTGAATCGTTCGAAGAAAGTTTGGAGATCTTTTACATGTTCCTCTACATGAATATAAGGCTGGTTCTTTTTCAAAGAGTTGAGGACATCTGCTGGTACTCGATAAGATAGAGAATTGCGATAGCGAGAAGCACGTAAATAACGTTTCTCTTCAAGCACATCAATCTCTGAGGAAAGCCTCAGAATTTTAGTAGTACGGCAACCTGAATAGGAGGCAATTTCAGAGATACGGATAGAGTTGGTTTCGCTTCGATCTACGAAAAGAGCCAGTAAAACAGTCTGTATCGATGAAAGTTTCAGTTTGCATGAAGCGTATTTTATATATATAGCAGCCTTATCGAAAAAATTAGTATTAAGATTCGTATTTTCTGCTAGTTCAACTATATATTCAAATGCCTCAAGCACACTTTTAGGCTGCACTTGTACTGCTAATTCTTTTTGACATACCTTATCAAACACTATGTCTTTGTTATCGAATTGATGTCTCATCTTTATACTGTATTTAAGTTTACAATGCAAAGATATAATGCGGATGTATCATTTGTTGGTACAAGTTATAAGAAGTTGCTGTTTTATGTTACTGAATGATTTTTGACCATTAGGCAATGACCTTGTAGCCGTTTAAAATTTGATAAGGTTCGAACTTCCTGAATTAATATAGTCAGCATTCATTATGACTCCATTGGAAGAAATTAATAGCTTCTTGTTCACTTTTATTCATTTATATCTTTTTCTTAATCGTAAAAATACTACCTAAATATCTCAAACTTCAATACAACTTGAAAAACATCCTATAAATTTTGTCAAGTTGTATCGTGAAATGATGCAAGCTTTGGCTAACTTTGTAGTGACTAATAGAAAAAAATATGATCCAATTACAAAAGTATACATGGTTGCTTGACACTATCAGACGAGCCGGAAAGATTTCTTTTGAAGACCTTTCTAATAAGTGGGAACACAATAAAGAATTAAGTGACTACAAACCTTTGAGCCGTGCTACATTCAATCGTTGGAAAGATGCTATTTTCAGTCAGTTCGGGATAATTATCTCTTGCCAAAGAACCGGAGGATATCTTTATTATATAGAGAATCCAGAGGATATTAACGAAGACGAATTGAAAAAATGGATGCTTGATTCATTTGCTGTGAGTAATCTTATCAGTGAAAATCTATCTTTGAAAGACAGGATTCTTGTCAGTCAAGTTCCCTCAGCTCACAACCATTTGACCACATTGCTTGAGGCAATGCAAGAAAATCGCACTGTAATAATCACCTATTGTGGATTTAATAAAACGAAGAACTACACATTTCCAATTAATCCATACTGTGTAAAACTATTTGAAAACCGATGGTATGTCCTAGCTCATAATATCCAATATGATGATATCCGTATTTACGGACTTGACCGCATAGAGAGCTTGGAAATAACCGAAGACATATTCAAACTCCCGAAAGATTTTTCTGCATCTGATTACTTCTCAATCTATTATGGAGTTGTTACAGACAGAAATATAAAAACTGAGCATATAATTCTTAGGGTATTCCACGACCATATTCCCTATATGAATTCACTTCCCCTCCATCGCAGCCAAAGGCTATTGGAGGATAGTGGTGAGTATGCCGATTTCGAACTGTTCCTTACTCCCACATATGACTTCATAATGAGATTGCTTCATGTGGGTTCAATGATTGAAGTGATAAAACCAGCATCTCTGCGCTGCCAGATGAAAAGATGGATATCGGATATGTATGAACTATATAAAAATGATTGATGATGCAAAAACGTTACACAATATATTTCTTTAAAACATTAATACAATGGTAGAAGTTTCAGATTTACAAATAGAAGAATTTGCTAAAAATGAATTTCCAGGCCAACCGTTTTTTATAGGAAAAGGCTTTTGGTATATTCAAGCAGGAAAGTACCTTGGAGAATACTTACACTATGAGTACCATGCAAATCAGGTTCATCTTCATATTGAAGGACATAATTGGCGTGGCATAAGAGATTACTTGTGGAATCATGTGATGGATACACGTGTGTCACATAAGCACTGGTGGAGATACGGATGCTGTTGGACTTTACATACAAAACCACAAACGTGGGATGAACTAAAAGAGGCCTTCAGAACCATTGCATATATAATGAATCCGCATATCTTGAAATTTGAGAGATCCATTTCCACTCCTATTGTTGAACGAGAAGAACTTCCGGTTTCTGCTGATTTCATAAAAATAGCAGAATGCCTAAAGAAACAGCTTTGTATTCCAGAGTATCAACGTCCATACAGATGGGGAACTAAAAATGTAGACCAACTCCTCAAAGACATAAAAAACAGTCAAGACAATGGTAAACTTACTTATTTGATAGGTACAGTTATTTTACACGAAACCGAGGATTCTACTTTTAATATTGTGGATGGACAACAACGTATCACTACTATTATTCTCCTTCTAAAACAGTTGGAATACTCGGGAGATTTACCTAATCTGAAATATAACCACAGCGATTCATTCTCAAATATCCAAAAGAACTATGAGTATATTGGACATTGGCTGGATTATAATATCGCTGACAAAAAGAGATTTCTTGATTACATCTTGAACTCATGTATATTCGTAGAGATAATTGTAAAAAGGCTCAATGAAGCTTTTCAGATGTTCGAGTCGCAAAATGGAAGAGGTAAAGAATTAGAGGCATATAACCTACTAAAAGCATACCATATCCGGGCTATGTCATATTCATCACAAGAAGACAAAATTCTGTGCGACAAGCGTTGGGAAGATGCTACAATGCATATAAGTAAAAATAATAATAGAAAAGATATTCTATACCAACTATTCAAAGAACAGCTTTATAGACCCCGTGTATGGGTAAGAGGCGAAAGTGCTTATAAATTTGGAAAGAAGCATGTTGACGAATTTAAGGGAGTTACTTTAGATAAGGAAAGTTCTTTAGACTTTGCCTTCCAGAACATTCTTGTACAGCAAGAAATCGCAAATCTATTTATGAGAACCATGAACACAAATCTTATAAAAGTGAAAGGTAGATTTATACATGGTGACAGTGGCAACATAAATCCTTTTGTCAATATTACCCAGTTAATTTTAAATGGAAAGGCTTTTTTCGAATATGTTGAAACCTACGTTGAGATATACAAAAGATTATTTATGCAATTGGAGTCTTCACAATTAATTGACTTCAAGCGGTTCTATAAAGATCATTGTATTTATGAGAGCTATAATTGGAGAAAAGGCGACGGATATATCCGAGAAGTATATAAGTCTGCTATTATGATGACTTTCGACCGGTTTGGTGAAATGGGCGTAAATGATATATATAAAGAGCTCTATATGTGTATTTACAGATATAGGTTGGAGAAAAAACAAATTCGTTATGAAACGATGGCGAAAAGCTCCAATACCGGTTGGATTTTCCAAACCATCCAGAATGCTAAAAGTTTGTCAGACCTCCATCTTATAAAACACAAAGCACTTATAGCACAAAATAGTTTGGATATCAAATATCAAGTCGATGAAATTCTGAATGTTTTTAAACAAAACTGATTAATATGAATAAGTTAAATAAAAGTATTTCCGAGATATGGGACGACAATTATGTTGTACCCCTCTACCAACGTAATTATGCGTGGCAAGAGCAACAAATCCGACAATTGTTACAAGATATATACGATAATAGTAAAAACCCTGAATCGAGATATTATATCGGTAGTCTTGTCGTTCTTCAAAGACCAGATGGCGTATATGAAGTCATTGATGGTCAACAAAGACTTACAACTTTACATATAATATGCAAATATTTAGGTTTATTAAACAATTCTCATCTCACATACGATTCAAGACCAGAAGTCGAAGATTTCTTTAAAGGACTATTCATGTCAGCTACAAGCCGTGAATATGTTGATGAATGTAATAAACGGGACAATAGGAAGATTTTCAGACTAGTCGATGCTATCGATATAGTTGAGTCTACTGAGATTCATACAAACCCAGGTTCCTCTAAAGATGAAGTTATCACACTGTCTTCTATGTCCGAATCGCAAATTATATCGTTTAAGGAATATCTCAATAACAATGTGATTCTCGTCAGAACTATTTTGCCAAATGATACAGACGTTGCTGCTTATTTCGAGATTATGAATAACAGAGGAGAACAGTTACAAGAACATGAGGTAGTGAAAGCCTTGATGATGAAGAATCTGAATGAAAAAGACAGAAGTGTGTTCTCTGCTATTTGGGATGCCTGTTCTCAAATGGACATACCAATTCAGAAAGGGTTATCTGATTATAGAAGAAACCAAGAATATCCATTGTTTGGAAAAAACTATGATACCTTAGAATTGGAATACCTTGCACAATACAATATAGAGGACAAACTCACTTCTCCATTAAGTATAGACGAAGTATTGGCATTGCCAAACAAGTATATAAATAATGAAGACGTTGACAGAGAGGCAGAAGCTAAATATGAGGCAATTATTGATTTCCCTAATTTCTTAATGCTTCTTTTTAAACTTAAAAATTCAGAGTGTCAGTTGAACGCCAACTATCTCTTATCGACTTATAATGAACTGAAAGAGAACATTAATTCTATGCTGTTTATCACAACTATGTTGAAAGTGAGAACTTTGTTTGACCGTTATGTTATAAAGGCTCAAGGTGAAAATGAAGAAGATGAGAACCTGAAATGGATTATGCTGAAACCGTATTCGTCGAAAGAAATGAATTCTTTGACTTTAAAATTCAGAAACACATTCTCTAATCGAACAGATGACGCTAATGAGAATGAGGAAGAAGAGGATATTCAGAAAAAGATTATTATGCAAGAGTCTATGCTCCAAGTTTCTTTCCGCAATAAAAAGTATAAGAACTGGCTTTTTGAGTTGTTGCAATGGTTGAACGAAAAGGAAGTTGATAATGTCAATCCAAAAGAATTATCAGCTTTCCTTGATAAATGGATAGTCAATTATTACTATCAACTTGATAAAAAGACAAAATCTGCCCCAAATACAGAATGGTCTTTCGAAGCGCTTGGCACAGATACCCCTCATTTCGTATTCAATTTTATTGACTATCTATATTGGATAGCATCAAGAACAAAACGAGCTAATATCAGGTATATTGACGAGGTCGATAATTTTTATTTCAGGTATTATAATTCAATTGAACACCATCTTCCTCAATCTTATGAAGATACAGAAAACGTAAATGTAGATAACATTGCGAATTTGTGCCTTATAAGCAGACGAAAGAACTCTAGTTTGAATGATAAAGCACCAAAGGAAAAGGCCAAAATGGAACTGGGACTACAACCCAAAAGAAAAATTATGTATAGAATCACTCACGATTCAAATGGTTTATGGGGAAGAAAGCAAATTCTTGATCATTATGAAGACATAAAGTCTCTTCTCCAATGTGCCAGTGAGATTCTTTCTTTGGATAATCCCCAATTAATATAAATATAATGGCAAGTATTGGGGTATCATAGATGATAAGAATTTATCAGACCCCAAAGTAGCAACTCAGTCTAAGTGTTGCTACTTTGGGGCACAAATATAATATCAATGAATACTGATATTTCAATCGCTAAATCAAAAAATATCCCTCATAATACTTCGATATTTTAATAATAGAGATTGCTACAATAATTTTATGTATTGGGCATATACTAAAACGAATCCTTTTATTACACAAATCTCTGAAATAATACACAAGACATGGGGCTAAATAAATTAGTCCTTTGCTTTGTGTATTATTAGATTTATTGTACTTTTGCTTTCAGAAAGAGTTATTTGACAGCATAGCACCGCAATTCGCTAAAATTGGCACGGTTACCCAATCGTTACCTCTATTTCTCAAATAATTCGCTAAAAGTTTAGTCATCAATCGGTTAAGTCAAACCGATGAAAATTTAAAATAATTTCTTTTATTTTCCTATTTTAAAGTATATCTATAATCATTGGTAACAACCCTTATTAATTGTTGTTCTATTGTACTTGCTCCTTCTTTTTTGTTACTTATTAATAGCTTAAAGCATGCTCTAATAATCGCAATTATATCAAACCCTATATGATACCCTATACCTATGGTCTTCGGCCACAATAAGAAAACTTATTAGTCTTTCTGCTGATTCTTCTTCAAGAAAACACTCAATCTTGCTATTCTCCTTGGGTAATGCTTCTTGCAATAGTCTCCCCAATCTTTTCTAAGTTGAGCAATTAATTTCATATGCAATAAGTGTTTCTGCAAATAAATGAACTATTATAGCTCAATATTGAAATAACAATCAATCTACATTCTCTTCTTCTTCAAAATACTTTTCGTCAACAAGATAATAATTGGCGATTTTAGGAATAATACCAATATTATTCTTAATCAGAAGATCAATAAGTTTATCTCCATTAATAAGGGTAAGAGGTGCTGCCCCTTTTTCAATAGCCGCCTCCTTTGCTCCTTTTGCAAAGTCCGATAATGTTATTATAGTACCTTGGAAAGCATCAAAACGATGAAGAGAACCACGAAGAGCATCCAAGATTGGACGAGTTACATTTGAGGTAATGTTACGTTTAACTTGAATAACTTCTTTTACCGTAGTAATTCCATTTTGGCTGATTCCAGTAACATCAACCCCTTTATCATTTGTAGGAGTTGTTACAGTAACGTCATCGTACCCCATCGCTACAAGAAGATCCTTTATTATATTCTCAAATCTATAAGGAGTAGTCTCTTCAAGATACTTTTTTAATAAATGTCTTTGTTCCTTATTAAACGACTCGACTGTCTTTATTAACTGTGTCTCCTTATTTATGGTAGAATCTGGATTAGATTGCTCTACAAATTGAAGATAATCCAACCCCTTATTCGTTATATAATAAGTATTCCCTTCACGTTTTACATATTTTCGATCAAGCAAATTTACAAGTCTTCGCCGCAAATAGTCCTTACTAACAGAATCTTGTTTTATATTTGAGTTGTATTTTATAAATTCCTTCCATTCATCCAACAAATCAGCACGTTTACCATTACCAATCAAAGATAATTGACGAAGAACTTGGATCACTCCCTCTTCAATATCTATTCTCCTTACGACTTCATTAGTTAAACTAGAAATAAAAACTTTTCCATCTTCCGTTAATTGATAAATACCATCACTCTCTGAAATAAGATTATAACCAGAAATAAGAAATTGACAACCGCGAGTCCAACGAGGATTCACCGTTTTATTACTTTCTTGCCAAATCTTATTAGCAATCTCCCTATCTCTCCCAGATAATCGTTTATCGATCCACTCATCAGGATTAGTCCAGTCCACAGTATTTTGCGGTGTTCCTCGCAACCCCCAAACTGTGTTCCACATATTTTTAAAATCGGCGACAGGCATGCCTGCAATTATCTCCAATAGTGTAATTGTAGTACTGTAATCTGGATACAATGGAATTTTTATCATAATATTATTCAGTGTTTATATGTTTAATCAATAAAGTAAAGTTTCTATCTAAATCTAGCTATGAGCAGCAATCACCTGAGATATTTTTTCAATAACCTTTTTGTATTCATTATCTGATTTATCGGCAGGTAATTCAAAGGTAAAACTATCAGTTGCTCGCAAACTAAAGGCATTACCTTCTATAACCTCCAATTTCCATTGTTGCTCAATATATGTTTGAGTTGGGTAATAAAGAACAAAAAATAAAATACGACTATTGGATTTAGAAGCCAAATAATCTCTTAATAAGGCCAAGCGTTTATACTTACGCCCGTCAGGACGTGGATAATAGTTTGTGAAACATTGCTCCGAGACAGGACCGGATAATGTGTGTTCCTTGAATTCAAGAATGCAAACCGCTTTATTATCTTCATTCAAAAGTAGAAGGTCTGCATCACCCGGATATAAACTATCTGTCTTAGACAAACTGCATTCTAACCTTGAGGTACCATAGATAAGTCCTTTGGAACCTATTGAAACAGGACCTCCGGAATGAGACTTTATCAGCTCTTTAAATTCTGACAAGCTATATTTTTGAGGAGAAAAGCTATAATGCCCTTCCTTGAAGAATAAAGAGACAATTAGCAACTCATTTCTGTCGTTGGACCAATCCAAATCATCATGAAACACAATAAATTGAATTTGCATATCATATTCTGTTGCGAACCGTCCTAGTCTGCATAGATAATCTTTACCAAATTCTTTTTCCATTTCAAAGTCCAACTTACCGATAAATTCATCATAAGTATAGTTAGGCAATAGTATTCTTTTAATCCAGACATAAGGAGAAATTTGATTAATCGCCCAATCAACGAAGAAATCGAAAGTCAAACCAAACATATTAGACTTGGATAATATATCATTAGACAGCCAAGCCTCCGGTGAGCCACTCATTATATTTGTTTTAGCTAGACAAGCCCTATTGTCGCAACGTGCTAAAAATGTTTTCTGTAACATAAGCGTAGTTATCTTTATATTCAAAGTTTCAAAAATCAGACAAAGATAATCAAATCGAATATATACTCTTCGAAATATGAAATGAAAAAGATTCATTCATACCATTATTTCATATAATAAATTTGGGAGATAATCCTATTATTTCTACTTTTGACAGAAAATGACAATTTAAATATTTAATATGCAAACCATGGGTTCTACATCCAAAGATATAAAAGAGAAAGATAAACGATTGTTAGAAGGAGTCATACAAAAAAAGAAAAAACAGCAGAAAGGCATTAAACCTTTTGTAAACAAAGTCATTCAGGGCGACTGTCTGAACATATTGCCATCCATTCCTGATAAATCCATAGATATGATACTTTGTGATTTACCGTATGGTACCACACAAAATAAATGGGATTCCGTGATTGATTTGCAGGCTCTTTGGGCTGAATACGAACGTATTATTAAAGATAATGGGGCAATCGTTTTAACTGCACAAGGTATTTTTACAGCCAAATTGATTTTAAGCAAGGAGAAATTATTCAAATACAAGATTACCTGGATCAAGTCAAAACCGACCAACTTTTTAAATGCCAAAAAACAACCGCTTCGTAAGCACGAAGATATTTGTATTTTCTATAAAAAACAGCCGGTGTACAATCCGCAAATGACTAAAGGGGAAGCGTATGATAAGGGGATCAGAAAAGATCAATATACAGGAAGTTATGGAGAGTTCAAGCCACAGCATGTAAAAAGCGACGGTGAACGTTATCCCAATGATGTGGTATTCTTTGAGGAGGATCATGACGACTTTGTATATGTGAAAACGGCCGAATCGGAAGGCGAAGTCTATCATCCGACACAAAAGCCTGTTGAATTGGGTAGATATCTAATCAGAACATTCTCTAACCCGGGGGATATCATTCTGGATAATGCTTGCGGCAGCGGCAGCTTCCTGCTATCGGCCATTCTGGAAAACAGAAGTTTTATCGGAATAGAAAAAAATGAAGATGTATTATTGCACAGAATACAGCCTACTGACTATATCAAGATTTGTATGGATAGGATTTCAGAAACACTAAAAAGAGAAGAAGTGACTCCATCGACTCGCAAACTTTTCAAAAAACCAATCACAAAATATCACACCTTAAACTATTTAGAAACGGATGCCACAAATCAACTATAATGAAAGAAGTTGGGCCATTGATGTGATTAGCGAAATCAATCTTTACCTGGCTAACAAAAGTTGGCATGTAAAAAGTGCCGGAGGAGAGAATACAATCAGAAATGAAAAATCGAGTTTATTTCCGGATGTGCTTATCTTCAAAGACTCTGCTAAAAAGATAATTTTGCAGGGGTGGGAACTCAAAATGCCTGATACTCCTATAACCGACACGGAATTAATAAACAATGCCAAGATAAAATCAGAGATACTGAACAATAATAGTTTTATTCTCTGGAATGTGACAAGTGCAGTTTTGTATGTTAAGAAAGGGAATACATACTCTATCTTGAAATCATGGGATAGTATCGACCTTCATTTGCGTTCAGAGGTAAAAGAAAACGAGAATCTTTGGAAAGATCTTCTACATACCATCCTGGAAGATTTAAATGATTATTTCGAGCATGGAGAAATAACTGAAAGTGGATCTTCCGAGATATTGGCAATCGATAAAATAATCGATATCGTTCTCGAAAATATAGACTCGACAGCAGAAAACATAAAAGAGAATATAAAAAGTAGTGCAGTACTCGATGCGCAAATAGATAATTGGTGGCTCTCTTCTGCAGCAGAATATGGATGTAGCTCGCAAGCCCAAAAAGACGCTAAGCATAAACTGTCCACTCTATCAAAGGTTATATTGACCGACTGGTTTTTCAAGATTATTTTTGGCAACATTATCAAACGGCATTTCAATGAGGCAAAGATTATTGAAACAATTACTTTCGATACAACTGTCAGTGAAGCCCTACAAATAATAGCCAACATCTCGGAGCACTGTAATTTTTGGAATATTTTTGGGAATAATATCGCTAATGAATTAGTATCTGATAATGCATGGAAGCAGCTAGTTCAATTAAATGTATTTCTTTCAAACCTTAATATTGAAGGGGTTGATATTCAAATCTTGCAAAACTTACTGCAATCGTCCATCGCCTATGCCAAAAGAAAAGTGGCCGGACAATTTGCGACTCCTCCTCAACTAGCCGATTTATTAACAAGGCTAACGATAGATAAAAAAGATGGAATTACCCTCGACCCTTGTTGTGGAACAGGCACTATTATTAAGCAGGCTTATTCTCTTAAAGAAGAATATGAAATTGGTCAAGAGCAAATTATTGAGAGTATCTGGGCTTCGGACAAACATTCGTTTCCCATCCAGCTATCAACACTGACCTTATCCAATCCCGGCAATATTGGAAAAGTTCTGCATATCTTCAGGTCGGATGTAATTGAGTTGCACGCAGGACAAACTATTGTATTTAAAGATCCCAATAATGGAAATCAAGTAGAAAAGCAACTGCCTAAGGTAGATTATATCATATCTAATCTTCCTTTTATAAGAGAGAAAGAGATCAAAAAGCTCAATCCGAATATAAAGGAAATCAATAAATTAATCAAGGAACAGACTAAAGCGAAAAAGACACTAAGTAAAAAGAGTGATATATTTGCATATATTCCTTTCTACTTGTACGACATTATCTCAGACAATGGAAAAATTGGATTAATACTTTCTAATGCATGGCTTGGAACAGACTATGGAGAAATATTCTTAGAGTTAATTCAAAAATATTTCAATATTGACTGTGTTGTTATTTCCGGGAAAGGACGATGGTTCAATAATGCAAAGGTTGTCACCACATTATTAATAGCAACCAAGAGGGAGATTTCTGATCCGGTAAATTTAGACAGGAGAATTTCTTTCTGTACATTAAAAGAGAAACTTGAGAACATAGCAGATATTAAGAAATTAAGTAGTGAAATCATTCTTAATAAAGAGTCTGATTGGGTCAATATTCAATCTTATTCAATAAATGAAATCAAACAATTGGAAAATATCGGAATCCCATGGTCCGGATATTTTGCTAATTTGAATTGGTTGCCTACGATAGCCGAGAAGCTTATTGACTCTAAAAAGTTTTTCGATTTTATACGTGGAGAAAGAAGAGGTTGTAATCGTATGTTTTATCCTGCAAAAGGACACGGAATAGAAGATGAATATATTGAGCCTGTTCTAAAAAACTTAAAGAAAGCATCTTCATTCATTGCAACTAGTCAGACGCAGGCTTTCTGTTGTTCAAAAAGTATCGAAGAACTCGAAACTTTAAATCATACCGGGACTCTGAATTGGATAAGATCTTTTGAAAACCAAATGGATAAAACAAATAAGAAGCTATTACCTATAGCTTTACGTAAACCAAATATGTTTTGGTATGAAATGAGCACAAAAAACATGGCAGATTTTGTCGTTAATATTAATTTCGACAAAAGTTTATTTATAGCCATGCTTGATAAACGTTCTTTCTTCGATCAACGGATGATTGGCTTTTCAATAAAGGAACAGTACAAAGATGAAAACAAGATTTTCCTACTTGCATTACTGAATAATATTTTGAGTATGTTTTTCATTGAGAGTTTCGGATTTGGCAGGGGACTGGGAGCACTTGACCTTAGAGAAACTAAGTTCAAGAAGGCTTTCAAAGTTCTCAATCCGGAGTTACTGTCTGATGCGCAAAAGGAAGAAATCATAAAAGCATTTCAACCTATTTTCAATAGAGACAGATTACCTCTTGAAAAGGAATTACAACAAAAGGATAGAATCGACTTTGAGCTGATGTTATTAAAGATCTATGGATTGGACAAGTACTATGATACAATAAAGCAGACTTTATTACATCTGTATAAAACAAGATTTGCAGTCAAAGAGAAAAAGCGTAAAAAGGCATAAAGAAACGAGGGTGCACTTCACTTTTGGACACCCTCGTTTTCTATACTCTTTTATCCAACAATACTCTTTATATAATCGGACGGACATACATGATAAAAGTCTTTGAACTTCTTTCCAAAATATTTAGCATCGCAATAGCCCAGTATACTTGCAATATCCGAAATACGATACTGCTGGGAAGCCAGCAATTTAAGTGCTTTGTCCATTTTGAATGAATTGATATACTCTTCAGGAGGGTTTCCCGTAATCTCTTTTATCTTATTATAAAAAGCAGTACGGCTCATCCCTATATCAAGACTTAATTTATCTATTGTATATTTATCAGTAGAGAGATTTTTTTCCAGGATTTTATTGACTTTATCCATAAAATTCCGGTCGGCATTTTCTGTTTCTATTTCGGCTTTTGAGGGTATCATCGGAGAAATGGCATCTGACAGAAACAGCCTGATCCGTTCGCGCAAGACCATGCGGTTTTCGACAAGCATACGTATGTCTGCCCTAAGTTTACAAATACTTTCCGTACGTAATTCCAGACGGTCTGCCCCACTCTCTAAATGAGATAAATAGCTTTCGCTATCAAAGGTTCTTAATAGAAGAATGATTGGTATGTAGCCCATCATTTTATTTTCTTTAATTTGAGTACTAAGTGTATCTCCGCTTATTCCATTCACATTGTCGTCAATAATGATCGCATCAGGATTTTGACTGATAGCTGTATTGATTAGCAGCTCCGGATTATCAAGGACTGAAATCTGAAAATAGCGTGATAAAGTTTTCTTCAAATAATCACTGAATAACTTATCTGCCATCACTAATAGGATATGAGAAGTTTCTCTCGCTTTAGTGTTTTGTTTATCGCTCTTAGGACTCTCGCAGGAATCATCTATTTGGGTCTTCGTTTTTGCAGAAGAATGTTTCAATACCGGGCATGACTGATTCTGGCAATGGCAGTCTGTCGGAATAACGATTTGGAAAGTAGCAGCTTTACCATGTCTGCATCCGGTTATTTTTCCGCCATGCAGACGGATGATTTTTCTTACCGTCCATAAATCACTATATCCATACACGGGAAATATAATAGGAATAAAGGGAAACATTTTCCCTGCTCTTTGCCCGGCTATTTCGTTATTGCTAATCTGCAACTGCCAGGAATTCATTGTGTGGGTTACGTTGATCGATATGCAACAGCCTGACTCGGAAATCAAAATCATCTTGTTGATAAGATGTTGAAGTGCTGCAGTCATTATGTTTTCGTTTATCCTGCAACTGACACAATCCGAACATTCACCGACAGTCAGCCGTATCTGGCGGGAATTGGCATGAGCCCGGCATTGATTGACAATGGAAGTAACATAAGTGGAAAGTTCCAAATTTACCGTTGACGTTTTAGGAGGAATTCTCTTATTTACTTTATTTAGAGTTGCAATATTCCGGTTACAATATATGATACATTCGGCATATCCCAATGCTTCTTCCACTTGTTGGGAAAGGGGTTCAGGAAGATTGCCTGTTTTAAGTTCTTCCAATTGATTCCGCAACAATATTAACGGTGTATGTGCAGTATGGAGCATATTCATAGCAATCTTAAATTTTTCATGTGATAACAACTGCACATTGTATTCTATTATAAGGTAGGCAAACAAAATCACAAATAGCCCAATGCCGAAACTTTCCACAGGGACCGCATATCCGAGCAACGACAAATCGGGTAAAATGATGCCAATAGTTTGTTTACTGTTTACTAAATTGGCTCCAACATCTAAAGAAAACAAAGCTCGGAAGCTTACTAAGAAATTCAGGTAACAATCATTCATACTAATATCGGATTTGATTAATATTTTACACCTTTAGTAAAACACGCCTAAGAATCTTTTAACGTGCTTAAAACCCGATGCAAGTATAAACTTTTCAATGTATACACAGGAGGTGGTTTCCGACAAAAACAATGGGTGTTTTCTATCAAAAATGGTAACAATGTCTTTTGTTACCGAAATATTAAGAGGGTATACCATCAAGCCTTCATTTTACCCAGGCAATCCTCATTAGTTAATTATTTTCATCGTAAATAATACGGTCATAATATCATAAAAGTTAATTGAATCATCAAAACAATAGAGTATATTGAATTATAAAGCTACATATATAATTAGAAAATTATATATGCAAGTGAGTATCGTTTAATCATAAGAAACATATATATCATAGAAATACCTCATCATACAATGGAATGTTCTTCGCATCGTAGACATGAGTGACTGCAAAGACATCATCTTTCTTGATTAGTAACCAGTCTCTGTCCTGGTCGTCCATATTAGTATGGATAAGAGTAAACAGGCCTTTGAGCTTATGACCATGTAATTTGAATTCAAGTATTCCGTTTTTAATGGCAGCGGATATGTTACGATTATTACCGACGTAAGCATAAGTTCCGCTATCCCATATTTCCACTGTACCTGCTCCATAGTTGCCTTCGGGTATAACTCCCTCAAAGTGTGCGTAACTCAAAGGATGATCTTCTGCCTGTATAGCCAGTCTTTTATCTTTCGGATTCATGGAAGGGCCTTTAGGTACCACCCAACTTTTCAACACTCCATCCACTTCCAGACGAAAATCGAAATGAAAATGACTGGCTTCATGCTTTTGGACAACAAAAACAGGTATCCGGCTTGGAGTCTCCACGGTATCCGCCATCGGTTCCGGAGTCTCACTGAATTGTCTTTTTGCCCGGTACTCTTTGAGGTTGTTAAAAGAGGGATCTACCTGCTTTTCTACCATCTTTGTACTTTTCCCTTCATCGGGAGAATTCTTTGCCATAGTCTGTATTTTTTCAGGTGAATAAAAAAAACGAATGATTCATTGACACAACAATCAGTATATCTGTTTGTTGCCGGAATTCATCTATTTTAATAGCTTTAAAACCGTATTTACGTTTGCTTACTTATTTTTCTACTCGTTTTCACCTTTCTCCCAGAAATGTATGCCCCCAATTATCATGTATTATGTTTGTTTATAGCAAAAGCGGGTAAATATGTACTATGTTACATATTTACCCGCTTCCTGTAAGGGATCTAATTTTTTACTTGCCGGAAATTGAGTCTTTCTTGCCTTGCTTATTTACAATAGAAGGACTTCCTTTATATTCAATATCTCCACTACCACTGGCTTTTGCGTCCAACTGTTTGGAAGCGTAACAAGATATATCACCGGAACCCGAAACTGTAGCAACTACATTAGTAGCCGTCAATTTGTCGGCACTGATATCGCCGGAACCATTCACAGTCAACATAGCCGTTTGAGTGGAACCTTTCATCTTCACGTCACCAGAACCGCTAACTATCGTTTTTACAGTAGTGGCCTTCACATTCTTCACATCAATATCTCCACTACCTTTTATAAAAGCAGATAGATTGGTGTATTGTAAATTCTCGGCTTCAATATCTCCGGAACCTGTTATATTCAGATTTAAATCAGCTCCTTTGAGGGTACCTTTCAGATATACATCGGCCGAGCCTTTAATATCTACATCATCTAATGAAGGAGAAGAGGCAATCACTTTCAACCGGCGTTCTCCACTAAGAATCTTAACGCCTTTCTTTATATTTACCTGCAGCACTCCATTTACCGTAGATACTTCCAACAGGTCAACCAGGTTATCCGAACCATATATAGAAACTGTTGTTTTAGAATCACTACTCTGACGATACTCAACGTCGGGGCTACCCAGGACCCTGATTGAACTGAAATTACTCACATTATTCAGTTCTTTCGTGATATACTTCTTACTGGGAGTAATACTCTGCGCCTGCATACTTGTAATACACATGAACATCAGCATTACTAGCATAGATGTAACATTAAAATTTTTCATAACTTCTTATTATTAAATATTCTACTGACAAATATAAGAAGTATATTTCAAAGTATGGCAACTAAAAGAATTAATAAATTAATTTCTCCAACCATACATTGAGTTCCTGAAGCCATTCCTGTTTGTACACAAAGCTATCATTGTAACCAAATCCATGCCCTCCTGTAGGATATATATGCAAGGATATAGGAACACCAGATTTCTGTAATTGGGCAGCAAATTGTATTCCATTCTGGGGACTGACCACACTGTCATCTGAGGCAGCCACTATAAAAGCGACGGGTGTACTTGAAGTGACATGTTCAATCGGTGAATATTGTACCATCTTATCCGGTGAATAAGAGTGACCAAACATCCGTTCACGGCAGGGAAGATGCGTTAAACGATCATCAATACTAACTACCGGGTACATTAATATCTGAAAATCAGGCTTTTCCTTATCAGATAATATCGTAGCCGAACAAGTGGCTAAATATCCACCAATAGAAGCTCCCATTACTCCTACCCGTTTGCTAAATTCCGGGAATTTTTCTCGTATAACTGCTAATGCCAACCGGATGTCCTGTCTAGGAATATCAGGATTTTCATGAGGCATTCTATATTTGAAAAGCACGTAAGTCATTCCCTTTTGGGTGAACCATTCGGCGAAATCAAGACCTTCATGTTCCAAATTGGTCTTTAAGAAGCCGCCGCCGGGACACATAATAACACTGCTACCATTTGATTTTTCACTGGTAAAAACAAATAAAGTTCCTTCAGGAGCATTTTCCACTATCCCCATCAGCTCTTTATTATTCACTTCCGACAAGTTATATACCTTCATCGATAAATTATCGTACAGGCTTACACAAATTAAATTCTTCATTTCAATTCGTTTTTAAGTTTATTTCCTAACTTATGAACAATAGACGGACCGGAATAGATGAAAGCCGAATAGATTTGTATCATGTCAGCCCCTTGAGAAATCATTCCGGCTGCATCTTCGGCTGTCATGATTCCTCCTGCTCCGATAATCAGAAAGTGCCGATCGGTATGTTCGGATAAATAACGCACTACTTCCTGCGATTTCTTTCCAATACCCCGGCCACTCACCCCGCCGTTGCCAATCTTCTCCAATTGTTTTGTTTCTGCCTGATGCAATCCTGAACGATCCATTGTAGGTCCCGTGGCTATAAAGCCCTCTATAGAGTATTTATATGCAAGCGAAATGACTGTATCCAGTGCTTTTTCATCTATATCTGCCGGAAGTTTAATGAAAATACTACATCTTTTGTTCGCCGCCTGACGAAATATTGTGAGCTTTTCTAAAACCATAGCAAACAGGTCGTTATCTATACTACCCCAGTTTAGGGTAAAATAATCCACACAATCATATAAATGGATGAAAGTCGACTCAAAATCTTTGATAATTTGATCTCCTGTAGAAAGCGGATTCTTATTAATATTTACTCCTAATACATAAGAATGCTTTCTATATTTCCTGATATGTTGCCGGACAGCATCTACTCCACAATTATTGAAGTCCGTACGTGAAATCAACGATTCATCATCCACCAATCTAAAAATACGTGGGGAAGGATTTCCTGATTGGCTGTCAGGAGTTACTGTACCTACTTCCAGAAAGCCGAAACCAAAGTCTGCCAACTCATCAAAAGCCTCTGCATTCTTATCAAACCCGGCAGACAGTCCAATTCGGTTCTTAAATTGCAAATGCCCATACGAAAATGGATCAGAAACTCTGCTGTAGCCTCTCACGCAAGCTCGGACCGGAAACAAATAGCGATAAAACTTCAACCAGCTTAAAAGCATCCGGTGCACTTTTTCCGGATCAATGCAAAATAATAACGGCCTAATGATTAAATTATACATATTCATATACTTGTTTAATAGTAAATACATAAGTCTATATCTGAAATTATACTTTTCAGGAGTATTTTTACAGATGCAAAGTAAGTTCTTTTTAGCCGGATATTGAAGTTCGTTTTTTTTATACCCGATAACTTTTAATTATTCCTATTTCTTATTGCTTGTGCAATGGGTACAAAAAGAACTTTCAATCGTCTCTTTTATAAAAGTATGTAAACAACAGGTTTATATAAGAATAAAAGCAATAGAAAGAAATGAATAAAAAGAGATTAATCGGATATCTGTTGGTAATAGTATCTGTAGGTTGTATTCATGCACAGGAGAAAAAGTTATCTGTACCCGAATACAAGCTATGGTATGACTGTCCCGCGCAGGTATGGACCGAGGCATTACCCCTTGGAAATGGTCGTTTGGGGGCCATGGTATATGGAACACCAGGCACAGAACAAATACAACTAAACGAAGAAACCATTTGGGCGGGACGTCCCAATAATAACGCTAATCCGAATGCACTGGAGTATATTCCCAAAGTGCGTGAACTTGTTTTTGCCGGAAAATATCTGGAAGCACAAACTCTCGCTACAGAAAAGGTGATGGCAAAGACAAATTCAGGAATGCCATATCAAAGTTTCGGTGATTTACGAATCGCTTTTCCCGGACATACACGTTATTCTAACTATTACCGGGAATTAAGTCTGGATTCCGCACGTGCAATCGTACGTTATGAAGTAGACGGAGTGCAGTATCAACGCGAAACGATTACTTCATTTACCGATCAGGTAGTAATGGTACGACTGACTGCCAATCGCCCCGGCCAAATTACTTTCAATGCACAGCTTACCTCCCCTCACCAGGATGTTATGATCGCTTCTGAAGAGGGAAACTGTGTAACACTCTCGGGAGTCTCTTCCTTGCATGAAGGATTGAAAGGAAAAGTAGAATTTCAAGGCAGATTGACTGCTAAAAATAAAGGTGGAGAAATAGCTTGCGCCGATGGAATACTTTCTGTAGAGAAAGCCGACGAAGCGATCATCTATGTATCTATTGCAACTAATTTCAATAACTATCAAGACATCACCGGTAATCAGATAGAACGGGCAAAAAACTATTTGGCAAAGGCAATGGTTCATCCGTTCATTGAATCGAAGCGGAATCACGTTGATTTCTACCGACAATATCTGACACGTGTTTCTCTTGATTTAGGAGAAGACCAATATGCAAATGTGACAACCGATAAGCGTGTGGAGAATTTCAAAAACACCAATGACGCACATCTGGTTGCTACTTATTTTCAATTCGGACGTTATCTGTTGATCTGTTCTTCCCAACCGGGAGGACAACCCGCCAATTTACAAGGAATTTGGAATGATAAATTAGTTCCTTCCTGGGATAGTAAATATACTTGTAACATCAATCTGGAAATGAATTACTGGCCTTCGGAAGTAACGAATCTAAGTGAACTGAATGAACCGTTATTCCGTCTGATAAAAGAAGTGAGTGACACAGGAAAAGAGACGGCCAAGATTATGTATGGAGCCAACGGATGGGTGTTGCATCATAACACGGATATATGGCGTATTACAGGAGCAGTAGACAAAGCTCCTTCGGGTATGTGGCCCAGTGGTGGCGCATGGCTTTGCCGACATCTTTGGGAGCGTTACCTATACACCGGGGATGTGGAATTTCTGCGTTCCGTCTATCCGATACTGAAAGAGTCCGGACGTTTCTTTGATGAAATAATGGTGAAAGAACCCGTACACAACTGGTTGGTAGTCTGCCCCAGTAATTCACCGGAGAATGTACATTCGGGAAGTAATGGAAAAGCCACTACAGCTGCCGGATGCACCATGGACAACCAATTGGTGTTCGATCTTTGGACAGCAATTATATCTGCCTCTCAAATACTGGATACAGACCGGGAGTTTGCCTCTCATCTGACACAACGTCTCAAAGAAATGGCTCCCATGCAGGTAGGACATTGGGGACAATTACAGGAGTGGATGTTCGACTGGGATGATCCGAAGGATGTGCACCGCCATATTTCTCATTTGTACGGACTTTTCCCCAGCAATCAGATTTCCCCTTACCGTACCCCCGAACTATTCGATGCGGCACGTACTTCTCTGATTCATCGTGGCGACCCGTCGACCGGGTGGAGCATGGGATGGAAAGTCTGTCTCTGGGCACGCCTGCTTGATGGCGACCACGCCTACAAGCTGATAACTGACCAGCTGACTCTCGTACGCAATGAAAAGAAAAAAGGAGGCACCTACCCTAACCTGTTCGATGCGCATCCGCCATTTCAGATTGATGGTAACTTTGGTTGTGCCGCAGGTATTGCAGAGATGTTGATGCAAAGCTACGACGGTTTTATATATTTGCTTCCTGCGCTGCCTACCGTTTGGAAAGAAGGTTCTATCAAAGGAATCATTGCCCGTGGAGGTTTCGAACTTGATTTGAGTTGGAAAAACGGGAAAGTCAGCCGGCTGGTTGTCAAATCTCATAAGGGAGGAAATTGTCGTTTACGCTCGCTCAACCCATTAACAGGCAAGGGGTTGAAGCGTGCCAAAGGTGAAAATCCGAACCCTCTTTATGCAGTCCCCACCATTCCGAAACCGTTGATTAACGAAAAAGCAAACTTGAACAAAGTGGAAATTGCAGAGACTTACCTCTATGATCTGCCTACCAAAGCAGGAAAAGAATATGTACTGATTGGAAAATAATAACTCGACCGATAATGAACAAGAACTTATTAAAACTGATTGCCGTCTGTGGAACTGCTTGTTTTCTGGCTTGCACAGCACCTCAAAAAGCAGAAACGGAAAAATGGAGTGAACGCATGGCACGCTCCGAAATGCAACGTTTTCCCGAACCCTGGATGATTGAAAAAGCAAAAAAACCACGTTGGGGATATACCCACGGACTTGTAGTGAAATCCATGTTGGAAGAATGGAAACATACCGGGGACAGTACATATTATGAGTATGCCAAGATTTATGCGGATAGCCTGATAGATGCTGACGGGCATATCAAAACCATGAAGTATCTTTCATTCAATATTGATAATGTCAACGGCGGAAAGGTCCTTTTCGATCTTTATGCACAGACCGGAGACGAACGCTACAAAATAGCTATGGATACTTTACGCAAGCAAATGGCGGAGCAACCCCGTACCAGTGAGGGAGGATTTTGGCATAAATTGAGATATCCTCATCAAATGTGGTTGGACGGAATTTTTATGGCTTCTCCTTATCTGGTTCAATATGGTGTTACTTTTGATGAACCTGCTTTATTTGACGAAGCAACGAAACAAATTCTTTTGATAAAGAGCAAGACTTATGATCCCGCAACAGGGCTTTATTATCACGGATGGGATGAAAGTCACGAACAGAAATGGTCCAATCCTGAAACGGGTTGCTCTCCTAATTTTTGGAGTCGCAGCATCGGATGGTATGGAGCAGCTATTGTGGATGTACTGGACTTCCTGCCACAGGAAACTGCCGGACGCGACAGCATTATACAGATTCTGCAGGGATTGGCTAAAGCGATTGTGAAATATCAGGATCCTTCATCCGGAACCTGGTATCAGGTAACCGATCAGGGAGCGCGTGAAGGTAATTATTTGGAATCATCTGCCACTGCCCTGTTTATCTATACGCTTGCCAAAGCTATTAATAAAGGATATATTGACAACGAATATATCGAACCGACACAAAAAGCCTTTGACGGAATGGTAAAGACATTTACCCGTTTGGAAGAAGATGGCAGTTATACAATCACCAATTGCTGTGCTGTTGCAGGATTGGGTGGAGATTCAAAAAGATACCGTGACGGCTCATTTGAATATTATATCAGTGAACCGATCATAGAAAATGATCCGAAATCGGTAGGTTCATTTATTCTGGCTGCCATTGAGTATGAGAAAATGACAAAGAAATAAACTAAAAACGATAAAGTACAATGAGAAAATTCAAAATTCTTCCTCTTTTGTTGCTGCTATTGACAATGGCAACTTCGGTCGCAGCACAGAAGAAAACACAAAAGACGTATATCCCCTGGAACAATGGCAAGCTCGTAGTTTCCGAAGAGGGACGTTATCTGAAACACGAAAACGGCACTCCTTTCTTTTGGTTGGGAGAAACCGGTTGGCTATTGCCCGAACGCTTGAACCGGGATGAAGCCGAATATTACCTGGAACAATGTAAACGTCGCGGATATAACGTGATTCAGGTTCAAACGTTGAACAATGTTCCGTCTATGAATATCTACGGACAATATTCGATGATTGACGGATATAACTTCAAAAACATCAATCAAAAAGGTGTATACGGTTATTGGGACCACATGGATTACATCATCCGTACAGCAGCCAAGAAAGGTCAGTATATTGGTATGGTCTGTATTTGGGGAAGCCCGGTAAATCGGGGCGAAATGACTGTAGAACAGGCAAAAGCATACGGCAAGTTTTTAGCGGAGCGTTATAAGGACGAACCCAATATTATCTGGTTTATCGGTGGGGATATTCGCGGAGACGTGAAAACAGCCGAATGGGAAGCATTAGCAACCTCTATCAAGGCTATCGACAAAAATCACCTGATGACATTCCATCCACGCGGAAGGACAACCTCCGCAACTTGGTTCAATAATGCTCCCTGGTTGGATTTCAACATGTTCCAAAGCGGACACCGCCGCTACGGACAACGTTTCGGAGATGGTGACTATCCTATCGAAGAAAATACGGAAGAAGATAACTGGCGTTTTGTAGAACGCAGCATGGCCATGGAACCCATGAAACCTGTGATTGACGGCGAACCGATCTACGAAGAAATTCCTCATGGCCTGCACGATGAGAATGAACTGTTGTGGAAGGATTATGACGTACGCCGTTATGCTTACTGGTCTGTATTTGCCGGAGCTTTCGGACATACTTACGGTCATAACTCAATCATGCAATTTATCAAACCGGGTGTAGGTGGTGCTTACGGTGCAAAAAAGCCCTGGTATGATGCTTTGAATGATCCGGGCTACAATCAGATGAAGTATCTGAAAAACCTGATGCTGACTTTCCCGTTCTTCGAACGCATACCCGATCAGTCTATCATTGCAGGACAGAATGGAGAACGTTACGACCGCGCTATCGCTACACGTGGTAATGATTATCTGATGGTATACAACTATACCGGACGTCCGATGGAAGTTGATTTCAGCAAGATTAGCGGTGCGAAAAAGAATGCCTGGTGGTACACTACGAAAGATGGTAAATTGGAATACATCGGAGAATTTGATAATGGTGTGCATAAATTCCAGCACGATAGCGGTTATTGCAGCGGGAACGACCATATCCTGATTGTAGTGGACAGTAGTAAGAACTATATAGGGAAAGACTGGACAGAGTTACCGGACGCACAACAAAAATGGAATAAATAATCTTATATAAACGAATGATGAAAACATACTTATGAATAAAAGGATAGTATCATTCTTCTTTCTTCTGCTCTTTACCGGGTCCATATACGCAGCCATAGATATCACTGATCTGCGAACGGAACTGCTGAAAAGTCCGGAAGGTATCGACGTGCGCCAGCCCCGATTGAGTTGGCGCATCGAATCGGATGAACAGAATGTGATACAGACTGCGTATCACATTCTTGTCGCATCTTCCTCGGAGCTATTGGAACAAGGAAAAGGAGATATATGGGATTCAGGAAAGATTGAATCTGACGCTTCCCAATGGATCACTTATCAGGGAAAAACATTAAAACGTAATGCTTCCTACTATTGGAAAGTGAAAATCGACACCAACAAAGGTGCAACGAATTGGAGTGCTCCGGCTTTTTGGACCACAGGACTATTTAATGAAGCGGACTGGCAAGGACAATGGATCGGCTTGGATCGGGCCGCTCCCGGAGACAGCGAAACACAATGGAGCCGTTTGGCAGCCCGTTATCTTCGAAAAGAGTTTGCGTTAAAGAAAGGCGTGAAACGTGCCACAGTACATATCGCCGGAATGGGATTATATGAGCTGTTTATCAACGGGCAACGCATCGGCAATCAAGTACTGGCACCTGCTCCTACCGACTACCGGAAAACGATTCTGTACAACACATACGATGTGACTTCACTGCTTCAGGCAGAAAATGCTATGGGAGTAACTCTCGGAAATGGCCGCTTCTATACGATGCGTCAGAACTATAAACCGTATAAGATACCGACTTTCGGTTATCCTAAGCTTCGGTTGAATCTGATTGTTGAATATGCAGACGGCAGCAAAGAAACAATTGCTACAAACACTTCATGGAAATTAACTACTGAAGGTCCTATCCGTAGCAACAATGAATATGACGGCGAAGAATACGATGCCCGTAAAGAGTTAGGAGACTGGACTCAAACCGGATATGATGACAAGGACTGGATGCAGGCCCAACGCGTCAGTATTCCTTCGGGAACATTGCGTGCACAAATGATGCCGGGCATGAAAGTCACAGAAACCTTGAAACCCGTTTCTATTAAAAAGCTCGGTAGCAAATATATTCTGGATATCGGTCAGAATATGGCGGGATGGGTACGTTTCCGGATAAAAGGGCAAGCCGGTGACAGCATCCGTCTCCGTTTTGCAGAAAGCCTGCAAGATAATGGTGAACTTTATACAAGAAACTTCAGGGATGCCCGTTCTACAGATGTATATGTTGCCAACGGACGCGAAACAAAAGATGCTACCTGGGCGCCTCGCTTTATTTATCATGGATTCCGTTATGTAGAAGTCAGCGGTTATCCGGACGCCAAAGCAGAAGATTTCGTTGCCGAAGTAGTAGAAGATGAAATGGAACATACCGGTACTTTCAACTGTTCCGATGAAACTCTGAATAAGATTGTCCGTAATGCATTTTGGGGAATCCGGAGCAACTATAAAGGGATGCCGGTTGACTGTCCGCAACGGAATGAACGCCAACCCTGGTTGGGTGACCGTACCATGGGTTGTTGGGGAGAAAGTATGCTTTTCGATAATTACGCCATGTATACCAAATGGGCGCGTGACATTCGCGAAGCGCAACGGGAAGACGGTTGTATTCCTGATGTAGCCCCGGCATACTGGAACTACTACTCGGACAATGTGACTTGGCCTGCCGCCTTACCGATGGCCTGCGATATGCTTTTCACGAACTTTGGAGATAAACGTTCGATCGAAGAGAATTATCCGGCTATCAAGAAGTGGGTATCTCATATCCGTGAATACTACATGACAGAGGATTTTATCATCACCAAAGATAAATATGGTGACTGGTGTGTTCCACCCGAATCACTGGAGTTAATTCATAGTAAGGACCCCTCCCGCAAGACCGACGGTGCCTTGATCGCCACCGCTTATTATCTGAAGGTATTACAACTGATGCACCGCTTTGCAAGCCTGCAAGGGCTGAAAGCTGACGCAGAAGAATGGGAAGATTTGGAACATCGTATGAAAGATGCATTCAATGCCCGTTTTCTGCACATAAAAGAAGGTACTTCTCCCGTACCGGGACATACTTTATATCCCGACAGCATTTTCTATGGCAACAACACAGTTACTGCCAATATCCTGCCACTTGCTTTTGGACTGGTACCTAAGAACTACATCCATGAGGTAGCTAAAAATGCCGTCACTTCTATTATCACCACCAACAAGGGACATATAAGTACCGGAGTAATCGGTGTGCAATGGCTATTGCGCGAATTGAGCCGTCGTGGCCATGCCGATGTAGCCTACCTATTGGCTACCAATAAAACATATCCATCTTGGGGATATATGGTTGAAAAAGGTGCTACCACTATTTGGGAGTTATGGAACGGTGATACGGCCAATCCTGAAATGAACAGCGGTAATCACGTGATGCTTTTAGGCGATTTATTACCCTGGTGTTTCAATAATTTGGCAGGTATTCGTGCAGACCGCTGGAAGTCCGGTTACAAACATATCATTTTCCAACCGGCTTTTGAAATCCAGGAATTGAGCAATGTGGATGCCTCATACATGAGTATCTACGGGAAAATAATCAGCCGGTGGGCAAAGACTCCTACTCATCTGGAATGGGACATCGAGCTTCCTGCCAACACAACAGGTGAAGTGCACCTACCGGATGGACGGAAGGAAAAGATCGGATCGGGAAAATATCACTTCAGTGTAGACATACCCACCCGGAATACAGCTATTCTAAGTGATGAATTCCTATACAAAAAAGCTTCTTTCCCCGAATGTCACGGAGCTACGATTGTAGAACTGAAGAACGGCGATCTCGTAGCCTCTTTCTTCGGAGGAACCAAAGAGCGCAATCCGGATTGTTGCATTTGGGTATGTCGTAAGCCTAAAGACTCAAAAGAATGGACCGCCCCCCAACTTGCCGCTGACGGTGTGTTCTCGCTCAAAGATTCACAAGCTGCATTGGCTGGAATCGATTCAACTTGTACACCTGTGAAAAATGAAAAAGGAAAACTTATTGCCCGCAGAAAAGCTTGTTGGAATCCGGTTCTTTTCCAGATTCCCGGAGGTGACTTGATTTTATTCTATAAAATAGGTCTGAAAGTGAGTGACTGGACAGGATGGTTAGTTCGTTCACGCGATGGAGGCAAGACCTGGAGCAAACGCGAACCGCTTCCGGAAGGTTTTCTTGGACCTATTAAGAATAAGCCGGAATATATCAATGGGCGTATCATCTGCCCTTCCAGTACGGAAGGAAGTAACGGATGGAGAGTTCATTTCGAGATTTCCGATGATAAAGGCAAGACCTGGAAGATGGTCGGACCACTGGATGCCGAGTTATCCGTCCCCACCCAAAACCGCAAAAAGGGGGATATGAATGTGGATGACCAGGAAGGCGGAGAAGCTATCAAAGGAGAAGGAGCCAAACCTGTTTATGCAATACAACCCAGTATTTTGAAGCATAAGGATGGAAGATTACAGATACTCTGCCGCACACGTAACGCACAGGTAGCAACTGCGTGGAGCAGCGATAATGGTGATACGTGGAGTAAAGTAACGCTACTGGATGTTCCGAATAATAATTCCGGAACGGATGCTGTGACAATGAAAGACGGTAGACATATACTTATCTACAATAATTTCTCTACATTGCCCGGAACTCCGAAAGGTCCGCGTACTCCGCTCTGTGTGGCCGTTTCAGAAGATGGTATCAATTGGCAGCCTGTTCTTACATTAGAAGATAGTCCGATTAGCCAATACTCTTACCCTAGCATTATTCAAGGGAAAGACGGGAAACTGCATGCCATTTACACTTGGCGCCGTCAACGAATTAAATATGCAGAGATAGATCTGACAAAGTTTTAAATTTTGAACGACCATCTGAATGAAATCGACTGCTCCTTTGTCCGCAAAAGAGCGGTCGATTCTTGTATTTATCCATTTTATACTTTACATTTGCCAATAAATAAAAAATAACGATGGCAGATAATTACATAGAGAGACAACAGGAACAATACGAAGCCCGAAAAGCTGCTTGGAAACAAGCACAAAAATATGGTAAGAAGAAAACAACAGTACGTCCGGCTGAATCGAAGTCTCACACTTCAACGGTTTCAAAACCGGAGGACTCAAAAAGAAGAGTATTTATAACAGGCGGAGCGGAAGGAATAGGCAAAGCAATAGTAGAAGCTTTTCGCCTGGCTGGAAATCAAGTTGCCTTTTGTGATATAAACGAAATATCGGGACAGGAAACTGCGAAGGCAACCGGGGCTATATTCCATAAAGTCGACGTAAGTGATAAAAACGCGCTTGAAAGTTGTATGCAAACCATTCTTGCCGAATGGAACGATATTGATATTATTGTCAACAACGTTGGTATCAGCAAATTTTCTTCTATCACAGAAACAAGTGTAGAAGATTTCGACAAAATTCTTTCTATTAACCTGCGTCCTGTATTCATCACTTCCCGACTGCTTGCCATCCATCGTAAAAAGCAGCCCTCTCCCAACCCATACGGCCGAATTATAAATATCTGCTCTACACGTTATCTGATGAGTGAACCGAGAAGTGAAGGTTATGCAGCATCGAAAGGTGGTATCTATTCTTTGACTCATGCATTGGCTTTGTCTTTATCTGAATGGAATATCACCGTAAATTCCATTGCTCCGGGATGGATACAGACTCATGATTATGCTCAACTCCAACCGGAAGACCATTCACAGCATCCTTCCCGGCGGGTAGGTAAACCGGAAGATATTGCCCGCATGTGTCTGTTTCTCTGCGAGGAAAACAATGATTTCATCAATGGAGAAAACATCACTATTGACGGGGGAATGACGAAAAAGATGATTTATATTGAATAAAAATCTATCACTTTAATGAATACTATTTATTGCATTAATATTCTTCGAGCAACTTCCACTCCAGTTTTCACTATCGAAGCAGCATGATGGAACTCCAACATATCATACGTATCGCCGGAAATTTGAATTAAGATATCCGGCTGACAACGTTCTATCTGATAACGGGTGATTTGCTGCATCATCATCCTGGAAGATTCTGTCAACAGATTATAAGGAGATACTTTCTTTTTCTTTCCGGTATCAATGGGGGCATTCACATCGACAGCTATCAGAATGTCTCCTTCAGTGCGTTGCACATGACTCAATGGAAGAGGATTCAGAATACCTCCATCAATCAATACCATACCGTCTTTTCTTAATGGACGGAAAAGCATAGGGATAGAAATAGACGCACGGATAGCTTCATGTAAGCTCCCTCTGTCAAACCTGACTTCCTGATCGCGGACAATATCCGTAGCCATCGCTACATAAGGGACAGGCAGGTCTTCGATATTCATGTCCGGAATAATTTGTTTCAGTTCTTTAATAAAACGGTCACCTTTCACTAATCCATCCCGGCTTAAGGTAAGATCCGCCAATTCCCACATTTTGCGTTTATCCCAACTATACAGCCATTCTTTACATTCTTCCATTTTTCCTGAAGCATACATTGCTCCCACCATTGCTCCCATAGAACTTCCTGCAATGGAAGTAATCTCAAAGTTGTGACGAAGTAATTCTTCAATTACTCCTATATGTGCTATTCCACGTGCTCCCCCCATGGAAAGGACTAATGCTACTTTTTGCTTATCCATATCATATACATTTCTGTTAGCCATCTACAAAATAACACATTTTCTGCGAAAAAGATGTTTAGTAATCGTGAAGAAATAAATTATAGCAGTGTTTTTTGAGAGCTAAAGCTATGCTTTAGATATGATAAAGCTATGCTTTGTCAGTTGCAAAGCATAGCTCTATTATATTCTTCTATATTATCCCGAATGATACTCCGATATGTATAGAGGTTAAGGGTTTACCCTCATTTTATTTCTTTTCTTGAGCTTTTTTTTTCTGCGTTTCGCTTATTCACATACTCTTTGAACATCTGACGCCAGTTGCGACCATGCTCATTGAAATACTGTTCGCATTTGGTTTTATAAATTTCAAAGATAGCAGAAATCTGCTTCATATTCTTGTAGTCAATAGCTTGTTCGCGAGCCAATTTCAACTGTTCCAGAACGAAAGCTGTTTCCTCCTCCGTCATATTGGGCACAATGGCCTGATAACCTTTCAAGGTAAAAGCAACTTTACCTACCGTGTATTTATCCAAGATTTGTTCAATCTGTTCTTCCGTCAATACTCTGCGTAAATCTTTCATTAGCCTTTCATGTACTTCTTTCGGCATAGCGGAATCTGCAATCATTTCACGGTCGAGCTTGGAAAGCGGTTTGCCTGTCAGAGGATTGATACCCTCGGGGATTGTTGTATAAGGGTGCTCATTGTGCCAGTCACGCACTTTACGAAGATGATTATAAATGGCAGTTACTGCAAAACCTGCCTTTTTATCATCGTTCAACTCTAAAGAAGCTACCCAGTCAATGGCTTTCTTTTCGAGAGAAGCATCTGATTTTAAATTAGCATAAGCCTTCTTGTCAAAATAGGCAGCTACCTTGTCAAAAGAACGGATGGCGCCTTCAGGAAGCAAAGCTCCTTTTTCGCCAAAACTATACATAGCGGATTCCGGTTCAATGGTGACCTTGCTTTCATCCAACATCTTTTTATCCAACTTGAATACTTCTGCGAAGAAGTCATAGACGGCGTTCCGCTTATTCGGGCCAAAGTCATGTTTCTCTTTGGGAAGATGTACATTCGTTACTTTATCTTTTGCCTGGTAGAATCCATAGATTCGTTGCAGATAAGGAAATTCAAGAGTAGGAACACTGGCCGTCCAGTCGCCGCCATCCGATACGATCAGTTGTGGACGAGGAGCAAAAGTTGCGGCTAATTCCGCATTACAGGTTCCTCCTGCAGATAATTGAATAGGCATTCCGCTTTCGCAGGGACAGCCACCGTCGAAGTGAGAAGCCAGGCTCACCACCGGAGCTGAAGCGGTGAAACGATCATCCAATACGCTCAACAATACAGCATGGGTACCTCCACCCGAACCACCATTCGTACCGATACGGCTGGTATCAATATCCTTACGGAAAGCAAGCATGTAGTCAAGAATCAATAAGCCGTTCATTGCCTGAATAGTGTGCGCCGCACTGCTACGGTGTGCCGCACTGCCAACTTGCAAAGCCGACTCTCCCCATCCAAACAAATCATAGTCTACACAAACAGCTCCCATACGTGCCAAAGTTCCCATACGTTGTTGTTGGTCTTCCCGATAACGTCCGCCACCAAAATGTCCGTTAGGGCAGATTATCAACGCATGTTTTCCTTTCGATTGGGGCGTATAGATAGAACCACAAACGTATAACCCGGGAAGTGTTTCAAGCGCGAAATTCTGCACGGTATAGCCATCAAACTTACGTATCTTTGAAAGAATAGGTTTGGATTTGACACATTGAGCCAGCAAAGTATCGATACCTAAACGCTGACGTACCTCTTTTTTCAGAGAATCGGCACGAAGTTGAAAAGACTGTCGGTCTGTATAGAGTGTATTCAGATAAGCCAACATCTTCTCTCCGTCTGCATCTGTACGACGTGGATACTCGTATGCTTTCAGCTTATACATATTTCCTTTCTGCTTAACAAATTTATAATCGAAAGGTGCCAATACATTCGTCAAGGATTCTTCCACGGAATAAGGACGAATACGGAAATCGGCATAAGACAGCACTTTTCCCACCGTATCAATGTCATATTTCAAACGGACTCCGAAACGGTTCTGTATATCCGTCAGTACTTCGTTCAAGGGACGGGCAAATTCCGTCTCGTATGTTTGCGTCTGGGCTTCGGCCGAAAGAGATGCGGCAAGAAGCATAGTAAAAAGGATTCGTTTCATCTATTTTTAATTTATGTAAGTTGTTTTTTCACCACAGATTACACAGATTTTCACAGATTTATTATTTTTATAATTTAGTCGAATTAAAAATCTGTGTTAATCTGTGGTATCTGTGGTGCTTTTAATTACTTCACCATTGACGATTACGTCATCCATCGTGATACGTTCACTATTTTCGAAGATACATTTCTGTTTCCCTCCTTGAATATGAATATCACGCAAAACGATGTCAGATATCGGCGCTTCTTCCAAGCCCACTATTTTGATCGGAGTCTTTACGTTTGTCACAGTCATTCCACTGATATGTACGTTACGGAATATCGGAGTGCGTTCACTCTTAGGTTCGGCAGGCATTTTACTGTACTTCAAATTCAATACAACAGCTTCCTGTTTAATGTTGCTCATTACGACGTTGCTGACACGAATATCTTCAACGACTCCTCCCCTTCCACGGGTCGACTTAATACGGATTCCACGATCTGTTCCGTCAAACACGCAATTGGAAATAGTAACTTTACGCACACTCCCACTCATCTCGCTGCCGATAACAACGCCTCCATGACCGGAAAGCATGGTGCAGTTGGTGATAGTGATATTCTCGCAAGGTACTCCCAAACGACGGGCCTGCGCATCTCTTCCCGACTTGATTGTGATGCAATCGTCTCCTACTGATATATGGCAGTCGCTGATATGTACATTGCGGCAGGATTCCGGATTCACTCCGTCCGTATTTGGTGAGGGCGCATTATCTATGGTGATCCCCTTTATGGTTACATTGTCGCAAAATTCCGGATTGACCGTCCAGAAGGGAGAATTTATGATTTTCACTCCTTCAATCTTTACTTTCTTACAACGAACGGGCTGAATGAACGGAGGACGGAAAAAACGACGTTGCAATGTATTTACATAATCCTTGTTCGTTTCAGCATAAATTGCTGTCGTATCGTTTGCTGCATCCCACATTGGCTGATATTTATTCACATCACGCATGCCATTGTCTTTCAAATCAATCATGACACGAAAGAACTCCATCCACCATTTCTTTCCTTGTCCGTTTAAAGTTCCTTCTCCTTTGATCGTAATATTCTCGGCATCTACCGCATAAATCAAAGGCTGGAAACTTTTCATCATCACTCCTTCGTGGCGAACCTCGACAAAAGGAAGATAGTCTTCAAAGTTGTCAGAAAAGAGCAAGGTAGCTCCGGCTTCCAATTCCAGTGTAATATTACTTTTCAGATGGATACTCCCCGTCAGATAAGTCCCGGCAGGAAAGAAAAGAGTACCTCCGCCCCCACGGTTCAGACGGTCAATCGTTGAATTGATTAGCTTTGTATTAAGAGTCTTGCCATTTGCTTTTGCACCGGCCTTCAGCATATCTACACGCTCGGCACGAAGAACTGTGGTTGCACAGAAGCAAAGAAAGACAATAAGAGTTGTTCGTAAATTCATAATCGATATTATTAAAGTATAATTTCATTGTTACCTTCTAAAAAATCATGCTAATAGAATCTTTTTTTCTTCCCAATGTTTGAAGACAATCATTGAGATGTTTTTTTCAAACATGCTACATGATTAAAATAAAGATGCTGCATGATTTTTTATACGAATACATTGTTTTTCATTCTACAAATATATATAAAATGTCTCTTTCATTTTGCACAAATCAATTGATATGTTCCGCTCTGTATCTCTTTCGGTTCTTTTTCGCCCGGGAGGTAAACGACAGCGGTAGTATTCACCGGAACAGACACGTTTAAAGTAAAAGTTCCATTCTCACAAGTCCAGTCCACATTAATGGTACCGTATAAAGTTTCATACGACGCTTTGACATATTTCAAATCTCCCACAGGTTGGGGAGCGATGATGAACTTCTGATAACCTTGTTTTGGAGTGGTAGAAGGACGAATACCGACCAGTGAATTAAAGAACCATTCATCAATCTGTCCCATCATAAAGTGATTCCAGGAAGAACCTTGACGGGGGTCCCACTGCTCGGTCAAAGTTGTAGCGCCGAATTTTAACTGGAAACCATATCCGGGAGCTTCTTCATGATTGAACATTTTATAAATAAGTTCATGTTCTCCATTACGTGCCAATGTCTGAATCAGATAGCGGTTTCCCACATCACCGGTAGTCAAACGGTTGCCATGTGCTTCCACATCTTTTATCAGATTCGTGAATACTTTCTCATGCAAATCTGCATCCGGTCGGTAGTTACCTTGTTCATCTGCATTCTGCGTCATTTGGAGGAACAACGGAAGCGCATTACTGCATTGGCTTCCTGTACCATATTGTGCAGTATCTTTATGAAGAAAACATTTATTAAATGCAGCCATTATATCCTGTGCCAACGAAGTATAATAACGAGTGTCAAAGTCATTACCTACCATTTTCGCAGCTTTTACCAAATACATGACTGTCATGTAATAATGCGCAGTAGCCACCAAAGGAACGGGTGTATTCCGTGAGAATCCCGCACGAAAATCTCCGTAATCATACCAGTCTCCCAATCCGAAAGACAGAATACCCTTATCTGCACGAGTCTTGAGATAATCCACGTAACGACGCATATTCGGATAATATTTCTTAATCAGCGAGTCGTCTCCATAAGTCTCATAGTACATAAAAGGGAAAATAACCAGAGAACCACCCCACTCCGGAGATTCGGCAAAAGCATCCATACCCGGACCTTCAAAAACCACGTATTCTGGAGCAGTTGTCGGCATAGCCCCGTTGGAATGTTGTGCATCTGCCATATTCTGCATAATCTGCGGAGCGTAAGCTGTCAAATCATAGTTATACAACAAACCCGGACCATTCAGATGTACCTGTTCCAGCCACCCAAGTTTCTCACGATGCGGACAATCCGTAAACACAGATTGCATATTGCTGCGAACCGCTTTCCCGATCAATCGATGGGCAGCATTAAATATCCGGTTGGATGATTCGAAAGTGGAAACTTTCCTGGCTGAATTATATACGAAACAGGATTGAATATTCTTTAATACAGGTAACTTCTGCGGATTCTTTTGTCCTTTTAAGACAGCACCCTCTACCTGGATATATCTAAAACCGTAATAAGAGAAACGAGGGTGCCATGTTTCATCTCCTTCCCCTTTCAGAGTGTATTCGTAATAGTGTTGACGCCCTGTCTGACGCTGATTGCAAGCACCTTCCTCTGTCAATGCTTCGGCTACAATCAGAGTTACTTTCTGACCACGTTTGCCACGTACTGTTATTTCCGGAAAGCCAGCCAGATTCTGTCCCATATCCAACACAAAAGCAGAAGGATCGACTGTTCTCTTTGTTGATACAGAAGCTGATGCAATTTGGTCCGCATTTAGTTTTGTTACCTTTTGAATATCATACCGTTCCATGATTTTCACCGGAGCCGCCATCTGTGGACGAAGTATTCCTTTAGGAGCTTCCTGTATGACTACCGGACGCCAGTGACTGTCATCAAAGCCAATCTGATTCCATCCTTTCTGTTCACGACGCGCATCATAATCTTCCCCTCCATATATGCAATTGAAGGTTACCGGACTAAAATCATATTTCCAGTCATTATCTGAATGAACTGTCGTACATGTTCCATCTTCGTAGTTAATAACCAGCTCAAATAAAAGTGTGGGAGGACCAAAGCTGATCTGTAATTTGCGATAACGCCCCCCCTGCACATTATAGAATCCATTCCCCAATAAGATTCCTACGACATTCTCACCACGCCGCAATTGTTCCGTTACATCGTATGTGTTATAGTAAACAGTTTTATCATAATCACTCCACAATGGAGCAAACTCACTGTTACCTACCTTTTTGCCATTCAAAGAAAATTCATAGAATCCCAGACCACAAACGTATGCGGTTGCCTCCACTATTTTCTTGCCCGGTTTACGATTTGTACCCCCTTCTGTCGCATCTCCTACCTGGAATGTTCTTCTCAAACAAATACTTTTCTTTGCCAAAGTGTCCACTGCTTCCCAAGCTGCTTTCACTTCCGGTTTCTTCAACTCTCCACCGTGGAACTTACGCCCTTCCGGTAAATGAGCATTTTGTCGGGTAATAGCTCCAATCCACTGCCCAGAAGATAACCTTTCGGGTACTGCCCGGAATTTCGCTTCACTGCTCCACTCGGAAGGTGTATCTGTCTCATCCCAAACACGAACGCGCCAACTATAATTAAATGAGTTATCAGGACGTATATCTGCCCCCTTTGTAGAAACTAACTGGCTCTGCGAAGAATAAACCTTCCCACTATTCCAAACGGAACGCCCTGTAAAAGCTTCCCGAATATCAATCTCATAGGCAGATTGTCGTGTCCCATTCTCCGGCGATTCCATCACCCAGCCCAAACGGGGTGAACCTTCGACCACTACCAGTCCCTCCTGCATCTCACAGGTAAGACGACTGATGGTTATATTCTTTGCCTGTACAAAACAAGACAAACAAATTAGCAATGAAAGAAGAATCTTTTTGAATTTCATTTTTCAAGTATCTTTTATTTGTTCGAATTTAAGAGGCACCACGGATTACACAGATTCACACAGATTAAATAAATATGTATATCAATACCCTAATTCACTATGGGGATTCAACGAAAATGAAAATAATCTGTGTGAATCTGTGTAATCTGTGGTGAACTCTAAATTATCATTTGAGTGCATTTTCACAAACGATTTTTGTCAAGGTATCCGCCTGCCCTACTTCCTTACCATCTACAAAAATGCGTAATCCTTTTCCGCAATGATAACGATCACCATTCTTATCCCAAAGAATCGTCAGATTATGACCGTGATATAATACATTATCCAAACAGAACCACTCCCACTTGTCGGCAGGAATTAAGGGGTTCACTTCAATCGTATTATCCAAACGCGGACGAAGCCCGATCAATCCTGTAATTATCAGGTCGTTGAAAGTGGAATGGTTATAATAACGGCTACGTTCCTGATCTCCTTTCAGCCAATAACCGGTCACCTCATCCAAATATTCACCAATATAGGGACGCCCACGATGATACTGTGATTCCACATACAATTCCATCTGACGGAAATATACACTGTCAGACAATACAGTCTGCGGATAATTATTCATAAAGTTAGCCATTGCTGTCAATGTCTGTGCGGAAGCAAACGGCCAGATAGCACCGTCCCACTCACACTTGCCTACTCCACGTGTACGAAATTCCGGATGACGACGTTCTGCGGTTGTCAGTCCATAAGGAGCAGAAAAGCCTTTTTCATCCATAATTTCCTTCCAGGTAATTTCATACTTTTGGGCGGTATCCGGCAGGTTGAAATACCAGGGAATATATCCGATTGCTTCACGCACATTCGCAGAAGAGTCCGTACGCATCGTCTCAAAAAACTGATGACGTGTATTCCACAATTCATTTTCTACCAGATTTTTCAGAGTATCTGCTCTCATGCCATATTTCATAGCCATCCCCTCATCACCGGAAAGAATTCCTATACATGAAAGTGCTTTGGCATTGCCATACATATAGCTATTGATTGTCGGCCGGGCATATTTCTTCTTCCGTCCGCCACTGATTGATTCTTCCATACCATCCTGTACGTCACCCTGCCAATACAATCCGTTCTTCAAACGGTTCGTACGTTCCCAACGCTGGTATTCGGTTTCCAGATCTTTCTTCATATCCAGCAGATAGTCCTTATCACCATCTACCATGTAACGAGCCAAAACAGCATCTGCGTTCCATGAGCTGAACTTATCCATTTTCTTCATCGGACCGCCATCATTGCCACGATACCATGTATGAATAATCTGATCCAAATATTTCGGATCACGCAACCAACGGCTTTCATAAATGTGATGTCCAATTGCACAAGCAATCAAATTATATTTATCTGAATAAGAACGCTGAACGAGGAACTCGGTCATGCCATAGCCAACAGGAGTCTCCTTGATATGCTTACGGATTGACCACCAACGATAATAATACATTTCTTCAAAGTTATGTTGCGGACACTCGAACAAAGGAATATTTTCCTCCATCCATTCCGAAGCCTTTGCATTGGGAATTGCCTGAACAATATTTTCGTCTTCCATACCGTTGAAATAGTCTGCATAATGACTGAAGTCAGCATACTTTAAAAAAGCAGAAGACGCATCCTTATCTGTAGAAGATGTTTTCACATTGGCAATGCCATATTCAGCCAATGGATCTTGTGCACCTGCATTCGGCAAATCATAAGTCTGGTCGGCAGGAGTATCTACAGTCGGGAATGTACGAGGTACGCCAGTACGGAATACGATTCGCTCCACAGCAGCCACGGGCGCATAGAACATACGCAACCCTACTCTCTTACCATCTACATATACTTGAATATTACGATCAACAGTAGAAAGGACTGCTTCTACATGATAAACCTTTCCTGCTTCATATTTCATCATATTTGCAAACCGGGAGCCGCCTTTCAATCGGAAAATGCCATCATCAGTAAGTTCCATACGAGAACAGGCTATTCCATTCTCATCCAGAAATTCAATCTGGAGTGTGCCTTTATTATTCTGGCCGGCTTTCAAATCAAATGATACCTTCAATTCTTTAGAAGCCGGAATTTTACGTTCCACTTTGGCATAATCAAACGGATCTTTATCCTGCAACTTCAACCATTGATCCTCCAAAGAAACAGGAGCCCAAACCGGAGAATAAATATTCCAGTCAGTCAGTTCCGCAATTGATTTATTTTTTGAGAAATCATCATCCGCATGTGCTGAAGCATTTATTTCCACCGGGACAGGAATACGGGAAATCCACATATCTTCCTTGTTCACACTGTAAGAAACCCACAAATCACCATCAGCAGGCACTCCATTGCCTTCCTGAATACCACGCGGATATTGAGGACCGTATGATTTATAATTTCCTCCATAACGCATGGGAGTGATTTCGCCATGTACCAAATTCAATGTCGTATATTCCAATCCATCTTTACTCAAAGATATAGCCAGCGGCCAACGAAATTCCGACGGATTATATACAGTAGCGTATGTACCATCACTTAAACGCTGTCCCCAAATTTTCGCGTTGCTGTTGACGAAACCTTTTGCACGAAGCACAGGCTCTGCCCAGGTATGTCCGCCATCCTCACTGATAGAGGTAAGCGCATGTTTCCAAAGACTGGCAATACGTCCATCCGGCAATGTATAACAATTGAATGCTTTGTATCCTTTCTTCAGCGGGAGAATAGGATCTTCACGGTCGGCTTCTTCCACCCACTGCATCATATACAGCGGATTGTCGAGAATTTCCTGGCAAGCCCTCACAAACTCACGATCCTTGCTTTTCTTAAAATACGGATAATCAGTATTCTTTTCATTAAATCCATGATTATAATAAATGAAATAGATCGGTCCGTAAGAACCGTCTTTCTTTATTTCACGAACCACCCGACCAATACCGTTTCCATCATTGGGATCATCCTTTTTATCCAAAGCAACTCCGTAATTTCCCATTGTAATCAGCTTGCCGGATTTAGAGACATAGAATCCGACACGCTGGTGCATAATGGCAATCAGATCTTTGGCCTGTACACCCGGACGAGATTCTTTGGTGTATCCATCGGGAACTTTATAAGGAGGAAACACTATTTCCGGATTTGTCCAGCGATATCCATCCTTCGAAGTCATCAGAAAAGTCTGTGAAGGCGGTACGTGTTCGTCAGAAGGGTCTGCCAGGTATTGATAGAAAAACTGTCCATTCCAATAAGCCAGCATCGGCTGATGATTATACGTCCATCCATTGCCGTTCGAAGCATCGGGATGTTCACGATTGGCACGCACCAACTGAATGTTATGTACTCCGACTACCGGAGACAGTTGTCCATCGTGACAAGCAGGGTTCGATAATTCTTTTCCTGTATAATGAATTCTATCTTGTGCAAAAGCTGTAGTAGTCAGCCAACCGGCAGCCAGTACAAAAAGAATTTTAGCAGAGTTGTTCATGATTTATTTCTGATTTAAATTGTTTCCGGGTTTATTTCTTTTCTTCGAGTAATGCTTTTACGACTGATTCCGGAGCCGTAAATATGGTCCCATGCTTATGCCCTACAGGGATGCTTACCTCTTCTGTTATATCTGTAAAGTTCCGGAAATCCTTCGTACGCATAGCGCCATATATTTTTTTCTTATATACATCAAAGTAGATTAGATAATCGTCTCCTACTTTCTCTACAGACGGGCCTTCTACAAAGGATTCTGTGAAAGGCTGGGATGCGGGCGAATAAGGACCGGTCATAGAATCGGAAAAAGCGATTTTCAGATTACGTTCCGGACGGGTGTTATCCTTGAGTACCATTACATAGTCATTCTTTGCCCGTTTCACGATAACGGCATCAATGGTACTGAATCCCGGATCATACAAAAGTTTTGCTTTCGAAACGGTTTTAAAATCTTTTGTAGTGATATAGTATAAACGATGATTATTATTCTCTTCTTCTATTCCCTTTTCGAAACGTCCGGGGACACAGGAAGCCCATACGACCATGAACTGATCGTTCTCGTCGTCATAGAAAATTTCCGGAGCCCATACATTAATAGTAGTCGGTTCGTCTGCCATTACAGGAATCATCTGTTGTTCCGACCAATGGATCAGATCTTTGGAATGTGCGTAGCCAAATCCTAAATCACCTTTCCAACTTGTAGTCCAGACCAAATGGTAGGTTCCATCCGGAGTACGTACCATCGAGGGGTCCCGCATGAGCTGGTGCTGTCCCAGTTCCGGCTTTAGCCAAACTCCCGGAATACTGTCCCAATGCATTCCGTCCTCACTGTATAAGTATCTCAAACCCTCATCAGCCGGTTCATGAAACGAAGTGAACATGTAGTAGTCTTTGTTCCCCCCACAAGAAGCCAGAAACAGAAGACTTATTGCGGCTAATGTATTTCTTAACTTTTTCATTTGTATATTCTATATTTGTATCTTTTATACAGAGGAGACGATGGAAAGCGTCATTTGTACTCAAATATACTAGAAGAATCAGTAGATTCAAAATTTATATACGATAAAAGGGCGACTCTCCGAGCCACCCTTTCCACCATCAAACAAACTAACCATTTACAATGGGAAAGAATTTCACTTCTTTTTATAGTATCTTATTTTTTAATTATATAGAACCTCCACGGGCTTTTATACGTTTATACCATTCCTCTCGTTCTTTCTTCAGGTCATATCCACGTTTAGCCAGATAGTTGTTGATACGTCCTTTGTATTTTCCGAAAGCAGCGTGTTTCTTATTCGAATTTTCTGCATCCAACGCAAATTCACGAGCCTCTATCAACCAAGCATAGATTTGAGCTTTTTCTTCTTCTTTCAAAGTAGGAATCATGTCCAGATGTGAGTCATAAGTCACTTTTACTACTCCATAAGTCATGCCATCTTTAACAGCTTCTATTTGCTTTTCATCAAGAAAGAGAGATAAATTGGCTGGAAAAGCGAAATGTGAACGATATAGTGCCGCATCTTTTTCATTTTCCGCAGCTTTCAAAGCTTCATTTTTAGCCTCACCAGTCAACCCGGATTCTTTTACTTTCTTGACTTTCGCATCCCGTACCTCATAAATATCATTTAATTCGAAGTAACGATTGGCTATGACATTGCGAACATCTTCGGCTGTTTTCGCATCTGTAAGCCCGAGTTTATCAACGATCTTTTGTGATCGGCTGACAATAGACTTTACATATTCAGGATCACGATTCTCTTTATTTAAGTCGACTGCCTGTGCAGACATCCAACCGGAAATAAAAAGCAATGATAGTATCAGTATCTTTTTCATAATTACATTAATTTTCCTTTTTCAGCCAATGTATCGTAGTTGTTCTTCATATCTCTCCAATCTACTTTATGCTTTGTGCTGATACCGTTGATATATTTTTCAATATTCGTATATCCGTCACCAGTACAGTCTTTATTGGCATCACTCGGATCGTTCGGATTTAATCCGTTAGCAATTTCCCATTCGTCCGGCATACCATCTTTGTCTGTATCAACATAAGGAGTACCTTTGTATTCAGGATAACCACCCATCTGGCGAATATCAGTAATAATACCCTGCTTATAAGAATCTTTCGGTAAACGACGATACTTGAACTGTCCGTCTTCTCCCATTGACTTAGGAGACAAACCTGTCAAGTCACCATAAGCGTCTTTAGGAAGTTTCTTTTCATAATAAGGAATACCAGTTCTAACTTCTTCAATCACACGTTCGTCAACAATATCACGACAAGGAATATTCGCACCTACATGTTTCAATACATAGTCATAAGCATCTTTAGCTCCCATGATATTGATATACGGCATCTCGAACGGCTTATAGCTACGCATGTATTCAGTATATCCGTCAGTGTTCGGTTGAGTTTCAATCTGAATACCGCCATTCCAATTGTCTTTAGTTATTTCAGGATAGCCTTCCATTATATTTCCGTCGGCATATACTCGCCCATATTCTTTATGATCCAGCTTACTACGTCCTGCTTCCGGTTTCAAGATACGATGTCCTACATTGGAATCCTTAGGAGTAGCAGGTCCCGGTTTATAGTAGTTGTTAATCATATTGAACATCGCGGTATAATCACCACCATCGGAAGAACGGTGCACCCAATTGAATACTACATTATTAACGAAATTAAATATACCATTCCATCCGATAGAAGGGTTACGTCCAGAGTTACTAGCCCAAAGGTTACGGGCAAATGCACAGTTCTCACCACCTAACGTGCTACCGAACGCATGATTGTATGTATCCAACGCTTTTGCCGAGATAGTATTTTGAATAGTTACGTTTACAGTAGGAAGTTTCAAGTCTTTGCTTTCATATTGTCCTTCACTCGGGTCGTACATGTGGCGATAGAAAGAAATGTTTTCATCCAATCCCCATGTACAGGAACAGTGGTCGATCATTATATTACCAACAGGATTACCTCCGAAAGAGTCATCGCGATGCCATACTTTCGTTTCTCCACGACGGAAACGCATATGACGTACAACAACATCATGTGTATCTACCCAAAATGACTCGCCGGCAATACAAACACCGTCTCCCGGAGCTGTTTGCCCTGCAATGGTTACATAGGGAGCACGGACGATAATCGGAGATTCCAGACGGATGATACCGGCAACATTGAACACAATAATACGTGCACCGCCAGTTTCACATGCCTCACGGAAAGAGCCCGGTCCACGATCATTCAGATTTGTAACAGTTATCACTTTGCCGCCACGGCCACCGAAACTATACATACCACCACCTTCGGCACCTGGGAATGAAGGGATATCAGCCTGCGGCAAATCGTACGGACGACCAGCCCAAGGAATATATGGACGTCCTTCCTTCGCTTCTTTCTGCACTATTGGAAGTGCCTTCGCCCATGCTTCATCAGAGCGCTTCCGCTCTTCAGTCATCATCTTTGTATAATTTTCTTTGGCTTCGCCGGTTATTTGTGGGTATTGTGCCCGCACAACAGTCGGAGTCAACATTGTTGCAGCAAAAACTGCTAAAAGTACCTGTTTCTTCTTCATTTTTATTTGGTTTTGTGAAGTTGTTAATTCAAAAATACAATAATAAGACGAAAGAGAAAAAGATTTGTAATCAGTAGAGATAGAATTATTGTTCTAAATATGTTTTTTTCCACAGAACCCAAACCCCGGCAAAAAAATAACGTCTCCAATTCTCTCATTCAAGAGATATTAGAGACGTCATCATATAGATAAATCAGATATTATATATTTATTCTGCTAATGGATCGAAAGTACCGTTAGCACCACCATTATTATAATCTGCCCAACCAATAGTCTGTGGCAATGTCTGATTAGCCTTTTGAGCTCCTTCCGCAAAACCTAAGAAGTAATATCTAGGAAGAAAATTCATATATTTAGGCGTATGATCAGTAGTATATGCATCACCTTTCTTCATTTTACGCGTCAAATAAGTATTATAAAATTCAACTAACTTATTCTGTTGACTAGAAATATCCGCTTGTCTCAAATCTAATGCATCCGGACGTGTTACATCTTTTAGAGGATCTGGATTTACTCCATTTATTTCCCACGAAGTACCACCAAGCCCTTTACTCTCATGATTACTACTAACACGGAATTCAAGATTATCACGGCGTTGTCCATTGAGTTGTTTAAAACCTAAATAAGTGCAAGTGTTTCCATTCCAACCAGACGGAACCCATGTGTCAGGAGCACCTTCTGCTCTTTCTGCACCACCATCAAACAACATCCAACGGCGTAAGTCATCAAAACGTTTTCCTTCATAAGCCAATTCAATCTGACGTTCGTACAAAATGGCAGCAAAACATGCAGCTTGGTCACCTGACAAGTTGGTCTGTAAACCGAAATTATTTGCAGATGTATATCCTACACGAGCACGTATCTTCTTCAATTGTTCAACAGCTACTCCCATTTCACCAGCACCACATGCTGCTTCTGCATAATTCAACAACACTTCAGCATAACGAATCTCCAAATATGGGCTACCACTAAATTTAAAACCATTTGCTTGAGTAAATTTATATCTGGCATTCGAATTCACATCTAAATCATCCGAACGTTTACGTATATAGAAACCTTTAGCATTTGTCAACAAGTTATCCGCACCATAAGTATTAGAGCTACTAGCCTCTTCATTATCTCTATCACTCTCATTAGCATACCAAACATAGTTCCACAAATTATACTTATCCCCTGTATAAGGATTATTATTGCTTGCATTCTTAGGATCACCACTGAAAGCCCAGCGTACTCCGGGGAAAGCAAATGTCCGATAAAAACGAGGATCACGATTGGCAAATGGAACATTCTTATCATAAGCAACAGAAGATTGCTCTAGTGTAGTATAAGTATTGCACGTAGAAGGTCTTTTTCCATCAGCCATAGGAAACATATCAACCATCATAGCAGAAGGAGTTTTGCCACCACCTCCCATGGCATTTGATGGCCGAATACCATGTTCCCATGAGTTGTTTTTACTAAAATCAGGTACTCCACCAGTGGCTATATCATTATATAGTGTTACAAACACAGCTTCTGTATTGCCATCAACCATTGAAAAAACATTCGCCCAACCTGAAGCATTAGTTCCGGCATTACCTTCATTAACTAAACCATATCCACAAGCATTTATTCGGGGTAAATCAGCAGTGATTTCATTATAAGCTTTCCTCCAACGTTCCACATCATTTTTACGGTTAAACAACGGACTTGCATATAACAAAAGAGTCCGTCCTTTCAATGCTAGTGCTGTACCGGAAGTAACACGTCCAAAATCACTTGAAGGCCATCCTCCATTTTCAGTAAACGGAGCAAGCAACTGCGCTGAACGCTCTAAATCCTCACAAATAAAATTAACACACGCTTTTGTTGTAGAACGAGGAGTGATAGCCCCTGCCACTGGTTCTTGTACTTCCGTAATTATAGGCACTCCACCATACCACTTCACCAAGTTGTAGTAACACCATGCACGAAAGAAATAAACCTGTCCGAGTAACTCATTCTTTTCTTCTTCTGAAAGAGTACTATTCTCTATACCATAAATAACATCATTGCAATTACGAATACGTCCCCAAACACTTGCCTGAATATTATTACCACTATTATGAAAATAATCAGGAACCGTATTGTTTCCACTCTGACTGGTCATCGGAGCGTCAGGATCTACGAATGATCCGAATCCACTATACTCTTCTGTAGACTTAGACTGTAAATCAGCTGCTCCGGTACTATTGTATTTCCAACTTGGTTCGGAACTCGCATTAGGCAAGCACCAAGCATATATATCATCTACACGTGCTTTTGCACCACTGAATGTATTATATGTACTTGCGTCAACATAGTCGTAATTTTTTTTATCTTGTAGAAACTCATCACTACATGAAGTGAAAGCACCTATCGCCATTAAAGCAACACTGAAAGCTATTATATTTTTTCTTTTCATCGTTATTTCTTTTTAGAATGTCACATTTACACCAATAGTAAACTTACGCAAAGTAGGATAACTACCATAAGAAGTCATAGGATCTATAAAATTATCAGGATAAGGATTATAGAAACTAAATAAGTTCTGTCCTGTTACATTGAAACGACAACTTTCAATACCGATCAATCTTGTAAACTTCGATGGTATGGCATATGCTAATGTTAAGCGATTCATGCTAACGCGAGTTCCACTCACTCTCCAATATGTTGAATTCACACTATTAACACTACCCCATCTTAAGTTAGGATATTTTGCATTACGATTAGCTTTTACAACCACATTACCTGACGCATCAACTACATCATTATAAACAAACATATTATCTGTATTCCAGAAGGATGGCATATTGGTATATTCCAGATCTGTATACGAACCCGATCCTGAACCAACCATGTTACCGATCTTAAGTGCCGATGTTGGGACAAAACTATATCCTCCCCAACTTGCGCTTATCTGTGCAGACAAAGAAATACCTTTCCATTCTGCACTCAAATTTGTAGTGAAACCATAAGGATTACTTCGGTTTGACAAACGGACTTGATCATTTTCATAACTTACAACTCCATCTGGTCCAGCATAGGTTCCGTCAGTCTGTTCTGCACCACGAATATCTTTATATATTAACATACCAGGTTTTACATTATCCTTAGTCATACCCATATATGATGTAATATTATATTTGGTGAAATATTCATCTATATCTTGATAACTACGGAACATACCAAGACACTGCATTCCCCATGTTCCCATATCGGTACGACTGCCCTCATGAATCTTCATATAACGCTGGTTGGTTTCCCAGTCCATCATGAGCACCTTATTATCCGTATATCCGGTATTCACAGACACTTTATATTTAAAATCTTTTCCTATTTTATCTCTCCAAGTCACAGATAACTCCATGCCATATGTGTCCAACTCTCCATAATTAAAATTCGCAGACTGTGTTCCTACTGTACCTGGAATAGAAGCTGAATATGGGAGTAACATTTCGCGATTCCACTCATAATAACCATCAATATTGAATGATAAACGGTTATTCAACACATTGAAATCCAAACCAAAGTTTGCTTTATATGACTTATCCCAGTGTGCATCACGGTTTACAGCGGATATTTCTTTATTAATAGTTATATGATTACCAGCGTTTGTTGATGTATTAACACCGAATATAGGTCCTTTATCTTTATCAACCGCATAGTTCTGCATCCATTGCCATGCTTTCGTATTATCCCGACCTGTTAAACCAAATGAAGCTCGTACTTTCAAATAATCAACCCATTTCACACTCTTTTTAAACCATTCTTCTTGTGATATAATCCAACCAGCAGAAACTGAAGGGAAAACTCCCCAATAATTTTCAGGAGCAAACTTGGTTGATGCATCCGAGCGAAGCAGGAACTCAAACAAATACTTATCAGCATATGCATAATTCACACGACCAATATATGATAATGTTCCAGACTCGGCACGTTTAAATTCTGTAGTAGATGCACTATTATATTGAACTAGATTCGATTGTCCATTGGTAAATTCATAAGGATTAGTAACCTGTCCCACTAAATATTCACTTTCAGCCTCTGATTTTTCAATAGAAAACAAAGCACCTATATGATGACTACCAAAATCACGGTTATAAGTTGCAGTGAAGTTCATCTGATAATTATCAGCACGGCTCATTGTACGAGACAAATAAGGATCCCCACTGGCATTATTTATAGCAGAACCATTATTAGCTAATAAGAAATTGTTTTCTGCCAGCAACTCTTCATAAAGAGATTCCTGCCCTTGAATAGGTGTATACAAGTGATTTCCACTTCCAGCACGTTTGGACATATAATAAAGTTCATATGACGAACCATATTGATTGTTTTTTGTAGAATTGATACTCTTTGAATAAGAGAATTTTAGTTTTAACCCTTTCAACCATTTATTCCATCCAAAATCATATTCCAAGCCCGCATTAATATTCATATTTGATGTTTCTGTTCTATTATAATCCCCAGCATTTTGAAGCAGAGAAAATGAATAGTTTTGCGAAGAACTTACCTGTGAATTGCCAATGCCATAAGGTACGATTGGAATTCCATTCACTTCTTCAGGAATATAATATGGACGAACTAACAGAAGATTATAGTCTTTCTCGTCATTACTACCTCCAACCTTCACATTCGGTTTGTTTTTCTTTCCATAGTCACCTGAAACCTGAAGACTTGCTTTTAACCATTTACTAATCTTCACATCAACACCAGCACGATAGTTCCAACGGTTATAATCCAAATTACCAAGATTACCATCTTGATCAAAATAAGATATTCCTCCAAAATAATTAGCTCTTTCTGAGCCACCGGTCATATTGATACTATGTTTTTGTGTCAATGCAGCTTTCCAGTATTTGTCCAACAAGTCATAATTCAAACCTTTCATTGCATTCAACTCGTCGGCTTGGAACAAATCATTTTGCAGATTAATAGATACGTCAGTCGGATCAGCCGCACGTACTGCATTCCAAAGTTGACCATATTGGTATGCATTCAACATCTTAGCACGCGAAACCTCATCCACAACGCCAAAAGTTCCACTATATGAGATCTTAGGCGCACCTTGTTTACCTCTCTTGGTAGTAACCAATATAACACCATTGGCAGCACGAGCACCGTATACAGCAGCCGCAGCATCTTTCAAAACCGAAATACTTTCAATTACAGACGGATCCAAATTATTAAATGCCGTTGCTCCTAAGTTTTCTGTAACATCACCAATTTTCACTTCTACAGGATAAATATACCCATCAATAACATATAATGGTTCTGAAGCAGTACCACCAATATCTGATAAAACATCATTTTGACGAATATTAATCCGGGCATTCTCACCTGGTCGTGCATCTCCACCACTAACGCTAAGTCCATTTACCATACCACTCAACGTACTTGCCAGGTTACCGGAAGCAAGATCCTGAATATCATCCATAGGTACAGTAGCAATAGCTCCTGTTAGATGCGCTTTTTTCTGCGTACCATAACCTACCACTACAACCTCATCTAACTGCTGCGTATCTTCTTTCAGTTCAATCTTAGTCTGCTTAAAATCTGATAATACCTGTGTTATATACCCTATATAAGATATTTCAACCTGTTTTCCAGATGGAACAACAACCATAAATTTACCATCCAAATCAGTTATAGTCCCAGTAGTTGTACCTACCACCTTCACAGAAGCACCAATAATAGGTTCCCCCGTCGTATCTACCACTACACCTTTGAATGTCTGTGTTTTCTGGGCAATAGCAGGCAAAGCCATTGTGAAAGCCAGAAATATGCCAAGGCACAATTTAATTATATTATTATGTTTCATTATTATAGCATTATAATTTATACTTTATATTTATTTATACCAACGAGGGTCACCACCTTTATTTTTTACAGCTTCTGCACCTTTAGGTTCAAAATCAACACCACCGTTAGTTTTTAATAAGTCAAGTTCCTGCAAGAAAGGACCTACGAACGCAGGGTCTTCAAGTGTAGCAAACGGATTACCATTATCATCTTTTCGTCCTCCTGTATCATTGCCATTAGGAGTTCCACCATCAACTCCCCAAATAGTATTGCCAACAGTTGATTTCTTATTATTACTTTGAAGATACTGATATAAACGATATACATCATAGAATATATTGTATTCAACTTTTTGTGTCATTGAGGTCTTATCATTAGGTATATTATTGCCAAAGTCTTTATTTGAAAAAGTCTTACAGAATGTGTTATTGGATATAATGTGAGTTGAAGTATTATCACTCTTGCCAAAATATTTCCAAGGTTGTGAGTTATTTTGATAACGAATAAAATAAGCAGAACTATTTTTCACTAAATTATAAAATGTACTATTCTTAATAGTCATATCTTTAATTGTACCCGTAGCACCATATAAATTAATAACCCCATTAGAGCCAGCATTATTCATCTGTACGATGCAATCTGTAATACGGAAATCACGTAAAGTCCATGGTTTTTTATTACCATAAAGCAAGCTATTCTGCAGATTTTTGATATTACATTCCTGAATAATTACAGGCTTATTGATGATATAACCATCTTGATTAGCTTCATCTTTATCATAGCCTAAACTCTTTATTGATATTGTTTCACTAGGTTCTCCACTTAGAGTTAAAAAACCAGCACCAGTCATTTCTGAACAATCAAAATTAATGAATTTAATTTTCAATCCAGCTTGCGTCATAAATCCTCCGCTAGCTCCAACTTTTACCGTTGGACGATTATCTTTATCAGTACTACGAAGTGTAATCACATTCAATCTAAAATCAACAATACCATTCAGAACATAAGACTTACCTGCTTCCAAAGCAAAAGCTTGTTCTTTATCACTATCTTTCAATTGATTATTAATATATTCAGCTATATCTTCACCTACAGGAATTGTTGTAGCAGGCACCAATGCAACATATTTAAAATCAGTACTCTCTTGTGCTTCCTTATTGTTCAGTTTTTCATTGCCAAGTGTCTTTATTTTTATTTTATAGGTAGCATCTTCTGTTTTCGTAAATACAACAGATGAACCATCTACAACACTATCTTGCATCACAACAACAGGATTCTCTGTAGTAACTGTAGGGTCTGCCGGATCTTCTATAAGATCTACATTAAGCAAATATCCTCCAGCTCCCATAACTACCGGCCACGTTATCTTTACACTTTCTGTACCATCAGAGTTTGTTAAGGTTGAAAAGCTATTATCGTCGATAACCGGCGATTCCAACTGTGCATTTGTCACACCTCCAGAAAAGGTTTCATTATCATCAAAACCTTTAGCACAAGAAACGAATAAAAGAATTGCTGACAAGCCCCATAACTTTCCGGCAATCTTCATTTTAATCTTCATTTTACTCTTCATAGATTAAATTTTAATTTAAACAAAAATAATATATTATATCTTCAAAATCTAAAAGTTCTTTTAAGGAAAGACGTACAATCAAAAAATATGTAATCACTTAAAAGAATAAAAAAATAGATTTTGCATTTTTTTCTCTCTCTTTGTAATGTTAACTATGTCATAATGTCCTCCTATCTTTACTGAAACATTTCTTTCAAATACTTAATATTCGTACCATAATTCTTTTTCACGTTCCGCACGTCATCCTTATCGCGCGAACGTTCTACCACCAGCCATCCAATCCATCCCATCTTATCCAGTGTCTTTTTCACCTTATTCATGTCCAATCGTTCATTATAAGGTAAAGTCACTCCATCTGTGTCCGTACAGTGAATCTGGCAAATCCTCTTTTTCCCCAGAATCTTCAGCTCCTTGCACAAATCCCTTCCATTCTCCAATGCATTTTGAAATTTAAAATAGATCTTGATTCCGGGAGAATTAATTTCTTTCAGTAGTTTCACATCTCCTTTTGCATCCAATTGAGTTTCAATACCAATCACCACTCCTTCAGAAGCAGCCATATCTCCTACCTCCTTCAAGCGTTTTACAACTTCTGTCCGTAGTGCTGGAATCTTTTCCCATCCGGCTTTGATTCCTCCCAAAGGAAGAAAGGCTACTTTGACATTCATTACTTTCATGGCATAAAGACAATCCTGAACTAAATCTTTATAATTATCTCGTTCCAGAAAAGACTGTCCATAAAAACCGGACATAGCAATAGAAGAAATTTCTAATTGATATTTTTGAGCAGTTTCACGAAATAACTGTTGAAAATGAGGTTCGCGCAATTTATTATCAAACATTTCCCTTTTGCCAAGACCACCCATATCCAATTCTACACCATCACCATTCAATTCATGTACCAATTGGAATGAACCGATTTTCTGACGCTTCAGAATCATCCAGTCACATACGGCTATTTTGTAACGTTGTTCCTTTTGCTGCGATCCGGCAATTGCCAACAGAGGAAAACACTCTGCAAGTATCAATATCCAAAGGATGTGTTTAAATAAATTTCTTCTCATTTTTTATTTTATTGCATACGATTCACATAGTAGACGTACGAAATAGATTTTTGTAATCACCTATAAAACAGAGAATAACTAAAAATACTACGGAGTATAATTTAATGAAAGTAAGATAGTGACGGTATCCAAGGCAAATAGTGACGCTATCTTGGTCCGATACCGTCACTATCCCGGGCATATACCGTCACTATTTTCGAAGAAGTAATAACAGAAGTAAATGTAAAAAAATGGGCTGCCGGACTATAAGAAGTCCGACAGCCCTGTCAACCCAAAAACGATACCTATGAAACACTGTGTGTTATTTCAAATCAAACTTTAAATATTTGCCGTGAACAAGTTCATCATGTGTGATATGATATTTATTGAACTTCTTGCCATTCAATAGTACCTTATTAATATATAAAGCTCCTGGTTGAGTACGATTGGTTTCAATCACCAATTCGTTCTCTTTATACCATTTTGGATCTAACCGGATCGTTACCTTATTAAAGACCGGAGTCGTCAATGTATATTCGGGCAGTCCGGGACAATCCGGATAAAAACCGATCATATTGAAAATAGCCCAGGAAGACATCGTTCCCGTATCATCATTTCCTGGAATACCATCAGGTTTTGTTGTAAAGTACTTATCTAATAAACGCTGCGTCTCTTTCTGTGTACGCCATTCTTCACCTTTAAAGTATGAGAATAAATGAGCATAAGCAATATCCGGTTCATTTGCCGGGTCGTAAAGTCCTTCATCAAAAACCATTTGTAGTTTATCGATAAAAGGTTTCTTTCCACCCATTAATTTCGCCAAGCCATATACATCATGTGGTACATAGAACGTATAATTCCAGGAATTACCTTCATGGAAACCAGGATTCGGTTCAAAGTTCTCTCCTTGTCTCGGATTAAACGGGCTATAAAACGTTCCATCGGGGAGAATCGGACGGAAAGTACCAAATTCTTTACTATAATAATGCTTGTATTCTAAAGAACGTTTATAGAACATCTCCGCATCTTTCTTTTTACCTAAAGCATCTGCAAAACGAGACAATGCAAAATCGGCAATATAATATTCCAATGCATGAGAGACGGAATTGTCATACTGTTCACGAAGGGGTACATATCCTTTAGACATATAATCATCATTATCAGGACGCATCAAGTTTTCCGCCCCCGGCAATGTAGCAGATTTGTACATTGCCTCATAAGCCAAATCAACATCAAAGTCACGCAAACCTTTCATCCAGGTATCTACAATTACCGGAATACTCGGATCACCTTCCATTGTCAATGTTTCTCTGCCATATAATTCCCACTTAGGCAACCATCCATGTTCACGATACATATCAAGCATTGTACGTACCATTTCCATCTGACGTTCCGGATAAACCAAGGTCAGCAATTGATGAACATTACGGTAGGTATCCCAAAGAGAAAATACGGTATAGCGATCACCTTTGGTTGTCAGGATCTTGTCACTTTCCATTGCCGGATATTCTCCGTTTACATCCTGCAAAATATTAGGATGAATCAGCAAATGATAAAGCGCTGTATAAAACACAGTCTTTTGGGCATCTGTACCACCTTCCACTGTTATGCGTGACAAGTCATCATTCCATTTGGAACGTGCTTCCGCATGAATCTTCTCAAAATCCTTTCCAGCCTGTTCACGATCCAGATTCAAACGGGCATTTTCTATGCTTACAAAAGAAACTCCCATTTGTACTTCTACTTGTTCACCTTCTTCTGTATCGAAGGAGAAATAAGTACCAATGTCATCTCCTGCTATTTCTTTTCCGTAACGAGTATAAAGTTTATACTTTCCCTGATCCTTATCCCATTCAGCCTCAACACCCATCATCGGACGCTGTTTCTTCCAATACCCTGTTGCAGAAGGATTCTTCTTAACCCGCAATACAAAGTAAATGGGGAATACAGCTTGAGGATTATAACAAAATGTACCAAGTAGTTTGACTCCTTCCACTTCGCTATCGCTTACACGACGAAGCATAGCGCCACTCTCATTCGTTAATCCCTCCCCCAGATTCAGCAGGATATGGCTTTTTCCTTTCGGGAAAGTAAACCGGGCAATACCGCTACGCGGAGTAGCCGAAACTTCTGTTTTTACATTATATTTAGTCAGATAATTAGAATAATAGCCCGGTGAGGCCTGTTCATCCTTATACTTACTACCATATTCTTTATAATCCACATTCAGTTCTCCGGTAGTAGGCATCAATAATAAAGAACCTAATTCCGGACAACCGACTCCACTCAAATTCACATGAGCATATCCGGTAAAGAAACAGTTTGTATATTCATAAGGCGTAGACCACCACCGTGCGTCTTTATCATAGGTATTTTCAGAAGATCCCATCACATTGAAAGGAACCACAGACATCATACCATTTGGACAAATCGCTCCGGGATTGGTAGTCCCGAAATTAGTAGTTCCGATAAAAGGATCCACATAATCTATCAAAAGACTTTTATCCGTATTTTTAAGGGGAGGGCTCCCCCCTTCCCCCGCATAGGCGGAAAGAAGGGAAAAAGCAAGTGTGTAAGTTAATATAATACGTTTCATATCTTTATTAAATGATACTCGTTCGTTTCGTAAAATCGATAATCTCTTTTATATATCCGAAGGCCATACCTACCACAGTATCTGCCGCACCATAATAAACAGCAACACGTTCACCATCTTGCAAAGCAGCACAGGGGAATACTACATTAGGAACGTCACCCTGAAGTTCGTAAGGAGCAGCCGGCCCAATCAGATATTCACGTGTACGGTAAAGAACTTTTTCCGGATGATCTTTATCCAATATGGCAGCTCCCATAGCGTAACGGAAACCATTACAAGTAGTGATTACACCGTGATAGAACAGCAACCAGCCTTCATCTGTAAGGAAAGGAACTGAACCTGCACCAATCTTTGTACACTGCCAAGCGCTTTCCGGGAAAGGAGTCACTTTCATTACACAACGGTGTTCACCCCAATATTTCATATCCGGGCTATAGCTGATGTATATATCGCCAAACGGAGTATGTCCATTATCACTGGGACGACTCAACATCGCATACTTGCCATCGATCTTCTGCGGGAAAAGTACACCATTACGATTGAAAGGCAAGAAAGCATTTTCGCACTGGAAAAACTCCTTAAAGTCAAAAGTATAGGCAATACCAATCGTAGGGCCATGATAGCCATTACACCAAGTCACCCAATAGCGGTCTTCAATCCATGTAACACGAGGGTCGTATTTATATTCCGACTCAATCATTTCCGTGTTACCTGCTTTAAACTGAATAGGTTCATGATTGATATCCCAATGAATTCCGTCCTTACTAAAACCTGCAAAGATATTCATCTGTACAGCTTTGTTATCACAACGGAATACGCCTGCAAAACCATCCTCAAAAGGAACAACAGCACTATTGAAAATACTATTAGATGAAGGAATATGATAACGTCCGATAACTGGATTTTGTGAGTAACGCCACATAACGTCCGTACATCCGACAGGACGATCTTCCCAAGGAATTTGAATTTTATTCATAATCGTTGATTTTATATTATTTATTTTTTGAGTCATCATACGTGAAAGGTATGAAATAAGTAATCAGAAAAGCTGGAATAGTTGCGATTAACACATAGATAAAGAAATTACGATATCCTAATAAGTCACTAAGATAACCACTAACCATTCCCGGAAGCATCACTCCCAGATTCATGATTCCTGAAGCAAATGCGTAATGTGACATTTGATGTTTGCCTGGAGCAATCTGTTGCATCATAAACAACGTCAATCCGACAAAACCAAAGCCATAACCAAAATATTCCATTGTTATACAAGTTCCGATCAGATATACATTAGTAGGCTGTGCAACTGCCAAAAAAGTATAGGCAACAAACGGAAGATTAAAAATACAACAGAGAGTGAACAGTGTCTTTTTCAATCCGAACTTAGAGACATAAATACCTGCTAACAATGAGCCTAAAACGAAAGCAGCGGAACCAAAGATACCATTTAGCGTGCCGATCTCTGTTAACGACAGTCCTAAGCCGCCTACATCCCTTGAAGCACGTAAAAACAGCGGAGCTATTTTCATGATAAAGCCTTCTGCCAAACGATATAAAATAATAAAACAGATGTAATAAAGAATATGCTTTTTAGTAAAGAAGTTAGCAATTACTGCTACCAATTCGTGTCCAACCTCCGATGCAGTTTTCTTTGTTGTTGACGGAACCTGTGTAGAAGGTAACATTTTTATATGATAAATACCGATCAGTACCATTATTGCCGCAATTACGCCGAAAATAATCATCCATGCAGATGAATACGCTCCTTTGTTAGCATCTATCGAAGCACCTTCTATTGCTCCGAAGTGCTCTGCCAATGCTCCTGCCATAGCAACTAATCCTCCATTAGCAACCAATTTGGCTACATTATAAAAAGCCCCTTGAACTCCGATATATTTTGCCTGATCTTCCTTGTTCAATTCAGCCATATATACACCATCACAAGCAATATCGTGCGTTGCTCCACTAAAGGCAATCACTGCCATCGTAGAGATACTTATAGCGAAAAAGTAATCGAAAAACAAAGAAAAGGCTACTACTCCAAACAATACACCACTCAATAATTCTGTAATCAATACGAAGAATTTTTTCGTCCGATACATTTCAAGAAAAGGACTCCACAAAAATTTCAGTGTCCAAGGCATCATAATCAGAGAAGTCCAGAATGCAATTTGCGTATCCGAAATTCCAAGATCCTTAAACATGAAAACAGAAACCAGATTAATAGCAATAAAGGGAAGTCCCATTGCAAAATAAGCAGTAGGTACCCAGCAAGCCGGGTTAATAGTTTTTCGTTGAGAAACAGTTTTATTCTGTTGCATAAATCATAGTATATAGATGAAAAAAACATTTTTCTGACCCATCTATATATAATACAACTAAAGGGGGGAAACTACTAACGTCTCCCCCCTACTTTTTTTATTTTATTATCACTTCGTCTATAAAGAACCACGAAGGATGGCCTACACCATAATGCCAAGTCGGACATTCTTTCGTTCCAGTGACTTCTACTTTTACATAACGAGTTTTTATCGGTCCAGCTGATTCAGCCTTGACCCTGCGGAATTTTACCTCACCCGTACGTTCTTCCGGTAAATCAATCGTTTTCCAATGCGTATAATGTTCACCGTCATCAGCATATGAATAAACCACCTTTAGAGGAAAAAGAATCCAGGCCCCTATTTGATGAAGAAAATCTGTTTCCACACTATGTATCTCTTTCGCTTCGCCCAAATCTATAACGAATGCACCATCGGTTCCTTCCCAACCAATCCAGCTATCAACAAAGGTTGCTCCACCAAACAAACCGTCAACCAATGCGTCTTTTCCTAATGCCGCATATTTTCCCGAAGGAGGAATTAGATAAGTAACTTTTGCACCCAAAGCCAAACTTTTTTCTTTCTGTGGCATGTAACGTTCCCTATACAATTTGCAATAGTCTATCGGTGAATTGGAACGTTCATTCAATGTAGGAACTTGAAACTCTTTCACGCGTTCCTCAAAAAGGTCTAATTTTCTATTGATATCTACTAAGTCTTTTTCTGTCTCTGTTCGTGCAATCTCCAGTTCTGAATACTGAATTGGCAGGCGTGCCCGTTGAACTCGTTTTAAGAAATCGGGTTCTGCTGCAACAGCCTTTTCAGCCAAATCAAATAAATGATTATAACGACGCATCAAAGCAGGCTTTAGCATGCCATATTTATGTGATACGGGTGAATCATATATCCACAACCTCTGTCCACTACCGATTAATGCGCCTTCCATTATCTTTATGTACTGATAAAGATATGGCGCTGCTTCCCCATAATATCCATGCAGAAAATGTTGCATCAATGAGTCTACATTAACTTCTGGATTCCACATTAACTTTGACACTAAATAAGCGCGAAGTTCTGCAAAATCTCCTCCCCTGCTCCCTGCTATTTGAGAGAAATGCATGGTGGCATGATTCTTTTTGAAAAGACGGATATTGTCCTGTAAAATATGGAAATTAGGAAATGGAGCCAGATAATTATCAAAGTTAATACCGTAATCCCACACGAAAATATTATTGGTAATCTTAGACCATCCTTCCATGGCTTTCACAAACTCTTTTCCCGAAGCATTCTCCGTCAAAGTTACTTCACGGTCACAGTCAATATCACACAACATAATATTCACATTTGGCAAAGGTTTCACATGCTTCGGAGGATTCATTGTATATAGATAAGCCAATGTGGAAAATTCTTTATCCGGGAAACGGGCAGCCAACTTATTCAGAAAAGTGATGATGCTTCCTGATAATGCTCCTTCATAATCATCAATTGCCTTACAAGCATCACACGTACAATTTGTATAATTACCATCATTCTGACTTACAGACATGATATGTTTGTCTGGATTTGCTTTGAAAATAGAATCAACACGTTGAGCAACAATCTCAAAAACCTCCGGATTACTCAAACACCACTGACTGGCCTTTCCCGGGTGGCGTTTTCCTTTGAAGTAAGAATAATATTCCGGATGTTCTTTCCCATAAATGGATGAAGGCAGAAGCTTATCAAAAGTATGCACCCAATAACCGGCAGCAAACACTTCATTCGGTTCCTCTAAACGATTCCACCACTTATAAATAGAGTCTGCATGAATAGCATAGCATTGTGTCTGACGGTAACGAAAGCCCGGATTCTCGACTTTATTAATTAAGGGTAAGTTCACTGTTTTTGAAGGGGTAAGAGAATATTCATTCTCTCCCCAATAATCGATACCCAAATATTGCTCCAATAAAGTAACAACTCCATATACAACACCGTTTTCTTTACCAGATATTTTTAGAATACCATCTTGAGTAGAAATAGAGAATCCGTCCTTTGTTACTTCTGCCGAAGATTGACCACCAATGAGAATATCTCCTTTTCGAGGAGTTTGACTTATAACAACAGGCAGCTTACAACTGGTTACTTTTTGAATAAATGTTTGTAACAAATTTGCAGCTGTCCACGATATTTGATTATTCTCTTTCAAAATGATCCTAGAACTTGTATTCCCATTAGTTACTAACATAGTTTGAGAGAGAGACGGAAACGCCATACTAATTCCCATAAACCATAAACAGAACCGTAGAATAATAGATAATTTCATGTTTTTCTTGCTATTAAAAGTTATTATATAATAGTAATACAATCAATATGATACTATTAAACAATCAATCTTTTTCTTTTTTTATTTATTAACTTATATAATAAGTCCCACTTTATCCGAAAATACGAAAAAGTGGGACTTAAAAATTTTCAATAACCTATTAATTATTTCGCATATAGGTCAAATTCCGTAAGGCTGACCGTATTGGGACCTTGTTTCACATAATACTTTAAATAACGCGTTTCAATAGCTTTCGAAAACTTAATATATTGTGTGCCACTTCTTGAAATAGTTACAGTTCCGATAGATTTCCATTTTATTCCATCACCTGAAGTAAATACTTCTACTGCAGTTGGTGAATAACTACTAGCATAACACTTATTTCTTATTCCTGTTAATGTTTGCACCTTACCTATATCTACAGTTAGCCAATATTCTGCTCCTCCATCACGAGCTACATCAGAATTTGTTCCATCAATTAGATTTTTAGCATCTCCACGAGTCGTCGGGGCAACTTTTACAGTCCAGCCAGAACGATCGGCAATCAAAGTACCTTCAGCTGGTTGTCCGGATTCTACATTGACATGAATATTTTGAATTTTCACATAAACTACTCCTCTGTTAGAGCTAAGTGCATCTAAGTTATTACCTTCTATAGAAGATATGGTAACTGGCAACAGATATCCCCCTTCTGTAGTCAACGATCCTACATTTAATAGCTCTATTTTTATAGAATCTCCAGATACACTTTCTCCATTTTCAATAGTAACAGTTTTATTGGTGAAAGAATAATTTTCAGCAGGTAATATGTTATATTCCGTATCATTAGCCTTATTGTAAGCACTTACTAGATTATCATCACTATCGGCTGTTATTTTCACATCTTTCGATAATCTCTCCGTGGCACATGCAACAAACCGATAATTAGGTTGTAACTCATTTACGACCACTGAATTATCTTTCAAAATCACTGACAACGATGCTTCATAAGAATCTACCGGAAAAACTTTCGTAGAAAGATAAAACTTAGAATTTACAGTAACTTCGTCATCATCGTCACAAGAGATGCACAGTGGTGATGCCATTAATGACATCACTACTGTTTTCCATATTATATTTTTCAATCTCATAATTACATCATTTGAATATTATATTATTTACCATCTGATCTAATGCCATCTACCCATCTGACAACTCCATTAGGCGCCGTGGCTTTATTTCCATGACCAGTTGCGTCTTTAAACTCGGTTCCTGCCCCTTCATTCAATTTCCAATAAGCCTCCAAGCCATCCGTACCCGGATTTATCGCAAACATATTATTCTGAATCTGCGACTGTGAAATAGCAGTAGTCCAAAAACGTACTTCGCTAACTATAGCATCTGTAACCATCCAATCACCATTGCATATACCAAAACTATTCTTAACAAGACGCAAAGGTTTTCTTGGAAGATCTAATGTTGCATCAATATTTCCATTTACATAAATAGTCAATTTCACTCCATCACAAACAAATGCTAAATGATACCATTGATTATTTTTAAACTTAGTAGCAGCATTTACTTGAGTACCTTGTGTTTTTATCTGCAAAATATTACCAGGAATCGGGCCATCACCAAAACGGATATAAATTTCACCATCTTCTGCGATACCATTACCTGGACCTGCAGAAAATATTGCTTGATTCTGATAGCTAGGAGGACCAGGATAACCAACTCCAGGAGTCACCCCATCCCCAAGTTCGCTCATATTAATACGCATTTCAAGTGACCATTGAGTTACTGTATAATCCTGACGCATTTCCATAGTAATTGGTTTTGTACCCGTCAACACTGGTGCAGAGGTTATAATAACCTGATCCATGATATAAATCATCACATCTGCACCTTCCAAAGTTTGTTGCCCACCTGATACAGCAGTAATAGCAACCGGTAGTGCAAATTTATCACCAGAATCAAGCATTTCCTTTGTCAACGGATCAATTGTTACTTTAACAGTAGGAGCCACTAATTCTCCTTTTTTTATAACCACTGTCTTTTGATCAAAAGAATATGAACCTTCCGGCATAGATTTATAGTTCGTACCACTTTTTGTATTATATACTTCCAACGATTTCGGACTTAGTCCCAAAGTAACTTCTATATCTTCTGTTGCAATTTGTCCCGACCGCGGAGTCACAGTGACAACACTACCCTCTTCGGCTACTGTTACCTTTTTGGACTCATAAGACAAACTACTGGATTCAGCTAAATAAATTCTACTGCCGATAGTATCATACCTTGCATCTTCACAACTTGCTATAATTGCACAAAGCAATATGGCAAAGGCGAACATTATTGTATTTTTATTTTTTACCAGATATCTCATAATTATTATATCTTTAAATTTATTATTTTACCGGTGGATTCATAATGCGGATAGCATTACGCAAATAAGGATAAGATTCTTCTGTACCATCAATTGTATATTCATACTCCATATGATAAGTTCCGACCCCTCCTTTTACACATTTTTTCCCGTTAATAATAGGTGTCCAACGTGCCATACCTTCCAATGACTTCATTTTATTTCCATATCGATCAGTGAAATCAGCCCCACCAGACAAAGCCCATTTTTCAAAGTTTTCAGTTACAATATATTTCTTAGCAACTTCTTCTGCAGTCAAATGCCCATCAAAGTTTCTTATTGTAGAGTTTAAACGGCTATCCAAATTATCACGTCCAGTATTATCTCCTGGAGAATCGTAAGCCTGCACTATAAAATAATTAAAATAAGCACCTGACTCCGATACAATACTCTGTGGTTCACCATCAATTACTAACAACCTGTCTGTACCCGATTTCGGCCCGATTCTTTCTCCCAAGGTCTGGATGAACAACAACATATTCTCATCACTTCCGCTCATGTTACCTCGATGACCAAAATTAGGCTCATAGTCAATGTCAAAGCCATCATATCCATATTTATCAATACTATCACATATTGCATGGGCATATTTCTTTATAGCTTCTTCCTTATTTTCATTCCATCCCCAAAAATCCAAATAATTATCTTTGTATTCCTCGGGAGTCAATTGGTCACCGATATTTTGAACAATAAAACACATCAAAGCTTTAGTCCCTTTTACATTTTGTACATAACGCAAATCTTTTGTTTGCGCTTCTGTCAAATGTCTCCAGTTACCCCAAATAGAAACAAAATCTACACTATCAGGAAGTCCGGCTAAACATTTTTCTAAGGTAGCTCCATTTCCTGTCCAATTACCAAACCATCCAAAAGCAACCGGATGATCTGTTTTTTTATAAGCGCGGAGCTGGGCATAGTATTCTTCCGGAAGTGACGACTGAGTCATATCTTCCTGGAATTTTGGTTCCATGTCTGTCCAATCATCACACGCTGTATTCGCAACCGTTATGCCAAATAACAACATTATAAAATAGAATATCTTTCTCATACTATTTACATTAATATAGATTATACTATTATTCACTTATCCCTACGCTGCCACCAAACCTTAGTCTGATAATTATCAGCACCACCCAATTTACTTACAGCAGCATTTACATTAGCAGCATTACGAATATATTCCGATGGTGGGAACGGAATACGATTAGCCGAAGGAAGATTGGTTACATTCCCATTCAATAACGGGAAAAAACGCGGATACCCAGTACGACGATACTCACTCCATGCTTCTTGTCCCAAAGGCCACAGTGCAATCCATTTTTGGGTTATTAATCTTTCCAGTTTTTCTTCCTCACCAGCATTATCTTTCCATTTGATAGTTATAGAGCTAATAGCACTTTCATTCCCCTTATTCTCATTAGGATCTACATAATCAGCCTGAGTACTTGATTCATCATTCAGGTATTGGTCAATACCATCCGATACTCCCCATTGTGCAAAAGAAAGTCTGATTGCTGATTCATACAAATCTTTCACCGTTTCTCCTTTTACGTCCCATCCTAACATTGCCGCTTCAGCTTTATTAAAAGCTGTTTCAGCTGCACTCATCCATAAAGTACGATCCATCTCTCCAACATTTATTCTAGAGAAAGTCGGTCCGGTAATATCATTACCATAAGACAAACCTGCGCGCATACCCACATAATCATCATCTCCTTTATCGCTCGTTTTCTTTTTAAAATATTTCGACATACGCGGATCGTTATACCCTTTCATATAGGACGTAATATCCGCAGAGACACATTGATCGGGCCATTGTACCAATACCGTATACAATTGATTTTTAGTACCTAAAGAAGTTGCGTTATCTTCATTGGAAGTAATTACCCCAATAGAATGGTTAATAGCTTCCTCCGCCATCTGTCTGGCATATTCACGATCTGCAAAACGAATACGAATGGCCATACGTAGTTTCAGTGAATTTGCAAATTTCACCCATTTCTCAAAGTCACCGTCATAAACTTTATCATACTTAGCCATCGTTCTGTTGTTTGGATTTTCGGTCACATAAACAGTCATTACATTAATTGCATCAGTCAGATCAGTAAACATTGCATGGTATGCTTCCTCCATTGTATCGTAAGGAGCCGAAAGTTTATCACTTGAAATTTGGGAATAAGGAAGTGCCCCATACATATCAAGCATACGATGCATTGTCGCAATTCTCAAAATCTGTGCCCATGCAAAGTTAACTCCTGTTCCTTGGGTTACATTCTTTATTTTATTCCATGCACCATACGTCAATACCATTACATTATCATCTGCAAACTGCCAGTTTAACCAGTTCTCGGGTGCGTTATATGTAGCAAAATTTGCCCCTTTAAACTTATCTGTTGCCATTACTTGATAACGTCCATAGCAGTCACCAATCAAGGATTCATTGGTATTATAAATGTTTTCAGTAGCTATGGGATATGCATAATCACATAAAGTCAAGAAGAAAGCATTGGCAGCAAATCCATCTCGTCCAAGTTCTTCTTCCGAAACTTTTCCCAGCGGATCATTCAAGCTATTATCCATGCATCCTTGTAACATTGGAGTTCCAACAAGCATACAGCCTGCAATAGAAATCTGCGTTATGAATTTATATATTTTCATTTGGTTATTCTTTTATCGTTAAAACTGTATTTTTACATTAAATCCCCAACTTCTCAAACTTGGTTGCATAAAGTAATCAACACCTTGATAATAAGTACCAGTAGAAGCGGTAGCTTCCGGATCAAATGGTGCTTTATTATAAATCATCCACAAGTTGTGACCTGTTATTGACAAACTAAGATTACATTTGTTATTAAACCATTTGGCTGGAAGTGAGTAGCCCACCGATAACTCTTGTAAACGAACATTAGTAGCACTATATACATAGTTAGACATCAATCCACTTATTCCACCCACTTCTGTATAATAAGTCTGGGGATCCACTTTTCCATTATTTACAGGAACACCTTCATTATCACGTGCTAAAGCTGTGACCTTAGATACTCCGAACTGATCCATTACAGCTTGTGTTGGTGAGATAACAATACCTCCAAAGCGGGCAGCAAGCATGAATCCCAAGCTAATGCCTTTATAAGAGAAATCATTTCTAAAGCCTAAATTGCTCTTAGGCAATACAGAGCCAATATGAATAAATTCATCCGAATTCTTTATATCCTCTTTCTTCACATTCTGGCTCGCTTTATCAATATATACATTTCCTTCATTATCACGTTTCAAACGATTAGTGACATACATGTCTCCCATGCTTCCTCCTTTACGAAGAATAACTTTAGCCGATCCAATGCCACCTTTATCTATCTCACTCAAACTATAGTGATTACCTTCATCATCCACTGCATCATCCAAGAGTTCTACAATCTTATTTTTATTAAAACTAAAAGTCAAATTTGAATTCCACGAGAAATCTCCCCATGATTTATTGTACCCTAAAGAAAATTCCATACCTTTATTCTCAATATTACCAGACTGCGCATACATAGTCGCATATACAGCGGTTCCTGATAAAGGAACTTGGAATGTTTGTTTGCGAGTATTAGCCTTATACCAGGTAACTTCCAAACTTAAACTATTATTAAAGAATTTGGCATTCAAACCAGCCTCCCAAGAATTTGTACGTTCAGGATAAAGTTTAGGCAAAGGACGGTAAGTTTGTAATTTCCATTGACTAGTCGCAGGGTCCCACTCATACGTTTTGTTAGAAGAAAGATTCTTAGGAATAGGAGCACCTACTGAAGCAAATGAACCGCGTACTTTCAAATAAGTAATAGCTTTGGGTAATTTCACCATTTCGGAAATAACTCCTGAAAGTCCTATTGATGGATAAAAGAAAGATGATTGTTCTGTATTAATCAATGCTGAATCCCAATCATTACGCCCGGTTAAAGTCATATATAACATACTCTTCCAGCCAATTTCCACACTAGCAAAAATAGAGTTGGTACGTTGTTTATATCCACTTTCTATAGGATAAGTATCTTTATCCAAGGTAGTAGTCATATTATATAGACTAAAAACATTAGACATATCTTTCAAACCACCTTGGAATCCTCTTTCGTCATAATAAGTTTGAGTAAAACTACCGCCAATATTAGCACTTAAACTTAAGTCACCAAAGCGTTTATTAATATTAGCCATCACGTCTGCATAAGCCTGTCTATCGTCAGCTTTATAGTACTTATAGAATCCATAAATAGAACTATTAGTAAAGTAAAGATCAGTAGAAGCATTTCTTTTATCTGAATAATCATTGGTTGCATTATCAATGCGAACGCGCCCTGTCACATCAAGCCAATCCAAAATTTCATATTTTAAACTAGCATTAGCCATGTAACGTTGTTTTTTCATGCCATGATTCATCTCATTAGCCACCCAATATGGATTATTTTTCATACTGTATCCAGGATCACCCCATCCCCAGTTCTGTACATCTATCTTACGAGTTGTGTCATACGTTTTATACATCCTCACAGCTTCAAAGTTTTCGCCACGCGGGAACAGATATACGGCTGGTAGTGGATTGAAATATTCACCTTGTGCCATTAGATTAAGATCTTCTTGAATAATATAGCTAAAACCCACATCTAATGTCATTTTATCCTTCAGGAATTTTGTTGTATTTCTGAAGGTAAAATTGTAACGGTCATATTTGCTATTTTGAATGATACCAGTTGCATTAGTAGTACCTACAGACAGATAAGTTTGATTCTTTTCATTACCAACAGATAAAGAAACGTTATTCTGGATATTAGTACCAGTATTGAAAAAATCTTTTGGCTCATAAGTTCCGAAAAGAGAAGACGCTTTATCTCCCCATGAAGCAAAGGAACCTGCGCGGTTTATATAAGAATTTTGGAATTCAGGCATTATAAAAGGATTGGAAAAAGTAGAATTATTAGAAATAATAATTCGTGCCTTACCTTCTTTTCCCTTCTTTGTAGTAATTAAAATTACACCAGACGCTGCATTAGAGCCATACAAGGCCGCAGCAGCAGGTCCACTTAATACAGACATGCTTTCAATATCTTCCGGATTGATATCAGATATGCCCTCTCCTCTCGGTTGGGCTGAATATTGTCCGTTAGTGTCACCTTTATTTGTATTAAAAATAGGAACACCATCAATTACATATAAAGCATTATTGTCTGAAGATATAGATTTGGTACCACGCATAACTACACGTGTAGCCCCTCCAACACCGGATGAAGATGCATTGATATTAACACCAGCCACCTTTCCAGCCAGTGAGTTCATAAAATTGGCACTTTTTACAGTTGTCAATTCATCACCTTTTACTTCTTGCACATTATAGCTTAATGCTTTAGTTGCGCGCTTAATACCTAATGCAGTAACGACTACTTCGTCCAACACCTGCGTATCTTCTCCTAAAGTAACCTTCAAGGGTTGTGCACTAGTAAGCGTGATTGCTTGGGAGGCATAACCGATATAGGATACTTCAAGTACATCACCTTTAGCTGCTTGTATTTTGAAATTTCCATCCATATCAGTGATAGTACCATTTGAAGTTCCTTTTACCAAAATACTAACTCCAATCAATGGTTCTCCTTTTGAATCAGTAACAGTACCACTTGCAGTAATTGGTGTTTTTTTCTGCTGCTCTTCTTTATTACTCTTTGCAGAAAGTACAATATGATTATCTACTATTGAAAAACTGACATTTACTCCTCTGAATAACTGATTCATTACATTATTCAAAGATTCTTTTGTTACCTTGATAGATATGACACGATTTATATCGACATCATTTGTGTTATAGACTACTGACATTGAAGTTTGTTTCTCAATTTCTTTCAAAGCAGTGTTCAAGGGTACTTTCGATAGATTAAGAGTGATCGTTCGTTCTTGCCCATAAGCTGAAGCAAAACACGAAACCAACAAAAGGAAGAATAACAAGTATGAAAACTTGTGTTTTATAATTTCTTTCATCTTATTCTTTTTAATTAGAAATAGTTTTTAGAGAATTTGTAATTAGAGGCGGTAAATGAGATTACCGTTTTCACACAAAGGTTTCATGTATCTCTGTTTCTCATAATTAATAAATTTAAAGGTTATACTTAAAATAAATTCCATAAGCGCTTATTCAATAGTAATACATTTTATGTTGTAACCTTACTAAACGAAGATAAGATTTTTTTCGAAAAAAATAGAACAGAAAGATTCCTAATTGAAAAATAAATACTCAAATATTTGATAAATAGAATCTTATGTACTTATTAAAATCAGGCTGATTTATTACATTTGCATACATTTTGCATACAGTATATGTATGCTTTACCTATTGTATAGATATAAATATTCATTTTATGTTCAAATATTCAAAAGATGGAATTTCGGTTTTAACCATATTAGATACCAGAAGAGCAAAAAAGAGTGGACAGTTTCCTGTTAAAGTTCAAGTGGTATATAGAAGAAAGCAAAAATATTACTCAACTGGGAAGGAAGTGTCAAAAGAAGATTGGGCAAGGTTATTAAAAGTAAAAAGCCGGTTATTGGCAGAAATTCGATCAGATATAGAGAGTAGTTTTTCAACTATTAAGCAACAAGTTAATGAACTGATAACAAAAGGGGAATTTAGTATTGAAACATTAAGCGTCAGGTTAGGAAGGCAGATGAATGATATGACTTTGCGCAGTGCTTTTCGCTTAAAAATGAAAGAACTGGAAGCCTATGAACAAGCAAACACTTACCTAAATTATCAAAGTGCTTTAAAAAGTTTAGAAGATTTCGGAGGTTCCACTATACCTTTGGAAAACATTACAATTGATTGGCTTAAACGTTGTGAAAAATTTTGGATATCAGAAGGTAAAAGCTATTCAAGCATAAGTATTTATTTCCGAGCTTTAAAGTGTGTCTTAAATCGTGCTGTACATGATGGTATTATAAAAGAATCATCTTTTCCTTTTGGAAAGAATAAATATGAAATTCCTGAAGGGTGTGGACGTAAATTAGCACTTACTCTTTCTGAAATAAAAAAAGTAATGTCCTATCAATGTGAAACAAAAGATATAGAAGAATTTAGGGATCTCTGGGTGTTTTCTTATTTATGTAATGGCATTAATTTTATGGATTTATTATTTCTTCAGTATTCAAATATTATGGATGGAGAAATATGCTTTGTACGCTCTAAGACATCTCGAACTACCAAACATAACAAAGAGATACATGCAATCATTACTCCTGAAATGTGGAATATTATTCAAAAATGGGGTAATCCAAGATTAAGCCCGCAAACGTATATTTTTAAATATGCTAGAGGAACTGAAGATGCCTTTGAAAAGATTAGATTGGTACGGCGTATTATAACCAAATGTAACAGAAGACTTAAAAAAATAGCCCAAGACATTGGAATTTTTCAGTTGACGACTTACACGGCAAGGCATTCTTTTGCTACAGTATTAAAACGTGGAGGTGCGAAAACCTCATATATTTCTGAAAGCTTGGGACACTCTAACTTATCTGTAACCGAGCACTATTTAGCATACTTTGAAAAAGAGGAAAGAATAAGGAATGCTCAATTATTGACTAACTTTAATCTCTAGATTAATACATTTGCATGCAAATTGTATGTACAATGAAAAATGGACCAATAATTGATATAGGATAAAAGTGAGTATAATATTAAAAAACGCATATTCAGATTACCTATAATTTAGAATATGCATCTTGTTATCAGGAGTGTTTCGAAAACCGCAGGGATTTCCACTTTAGCCAAACGTAATTCAAATAAAAAAAGGATGATATTATTGCAATTTATTCTTTTTATCGCCCGCGTAGTGATAGAATAATATCTAATATTGATAATATTAATCAAATGAAAAGATTCCGTTCTTTGTATTATCTGCACTAACTAGAAGAAAACAACTACTATAAAGCAAGTTATTATTATTCTTTAAATGATTTGTTAGGTTCCATTTAAAGAATCAAAATGTTCCACACCGAGAAACGAAGTGATTCTCGGTGTGGAACATTCCTGAAAAAACGTCTTTTATCGAATATTCATACCGCATATATGAATAAAAACAATTTAATTACTGCATATTCATGTGCAATCATACTAACTTTTTCTTTCATTCATTGATTTTGCTCAATTGTATTTAGCCTGATATCTTAAAAATAGAACATTTAATCTATTTATCTAACAAGCATTGGATCTAGAGAAAGTATATGAAACTGATTTTCTCCCAAACAATCACGCTTGCCAACGCACAACCTATAAAAGTAACCTTAGGAGAAGATACGCAAGTATTGGACGAAGTAGTTGTTACTGCATTGGGTATCAAGCGTGCAACTAAGGCGTTAAGTTATAATGTACAAGAGGTAAAAGGTGACGAATTGACAGCTGTAAAGGACGCCAATTTTATGAATTCACTATCAGGAAAGGTTGCCGGTGTTCAAATTAATAGTGGTGCAACCGGTGCTGGTGGTGCCACACGTGTTGTTATGCGTGGTATGAAATCTCTGACTAAAGATAACAATGCATTGTATGTAATTGATGGTGTACCTATTTTTAATACAGGAAAAAGCGGTGGCGAAGGATTATTTGGAGAGATGGGAGGATCAGATGCTGTTGCTGACTTAAATCCGGATGATATTGCTAGTATTAGTATGATGACCGGCCCTTCTGCGGCAGCATTATATGGTTCTGCTGCGGCAAACGGTGTTGTTTTAATTACTACTAAAAAAGGCCAAACAGAGAAAACTACCATAACAGTATCCAATAGTACTACTTTCTCTAAAGCATATATTATGCCGAATATGCAGAACCGTTATGGTACAAGTTCCGGATTATTCAGCTGGGGAGAATTGACAAACCGTCGATATAACCCATCTGACTTCTTTGAAACAGGATCCAATGTTATCAATTCGGTAGCATTATCTACAGGAAATACCAAAAACCAGACCTATCTTTCTGCTTCTACAACTAACTCCGGTGGAATTCTTCCGAATAACTCCTATAACCGTTATAATTTTACGGCACGTAATACCACCCATTTCCTGAATGATAAACTTACTCTGGATATCGGTGCACAATATATCGTTCAGAACAACAAAAACATGGTTTCTCAAGGACAGTATTATAACCCTCTCCCATCACTGTATCTATTCCCTCGTGGAGACAACTTTGACGAAATTCGTTTGTATGAACGTTATAATACTAACTACGGCTATATGGAACAATATTGGCCTTATGGTGATGCAAGTTTGTCATTACAAAATCCATATTGGATACAAAATCGCATCAACCGTACTTCCAACAAGAAACGTTATATGATGAACGCTTCTTTGAAATGGCAGGCTACAGATTGGCTCAATGTTGTCGGTCGCGTCAATCTGGACAACTCCGACTACCGGAATAAAAACGAAAAATCTGCTTCTACATTAACAACATTCTGTGGTGTAAGCGGTGGTTTTGAAGATGCCATGCGCCAGGAACGTTCTTTATATGCCGATTTCCTGGCTAATATAGATAAAACATTTGGTGATTTTCATTTAACAGCCAATGTTGGTGCTTCCATATATCATACTTCAATGGATCAGTTATATATTGCAGGTGACCTGGTTATTCCCAACTTCTTCCAGATCAACAATATTAATTTCTCCGCCAACTATAAACCGGACCCTACCGGATATGAAGATGAAATTCAAAGTATTTTTGCCAGTGCTGAATTAAGTTGGAAAAATCAACTGTATCTAACCGTAACCGGACGTAATGACTGGGATTCAAAACTCGCATTCTCCAAACAAAAATCGTTCTTTTATCCGTCAGTCGGTTTATCGGCTTTATTATCAGAAATGGTTAAACTACCAGAGGTGATTTCTTATGCTAAAATACGCGGTTCGTATACAGTGGTAGCCTCTTCTTTCGATCGTTTCCTTACTAATCCGGGTTACGAATACAACAGCCAGACACATAACTGGGCGAATCCGACCGTATATCCGATGGACAATATGAAACCTGAAAAGACTAAATCCTGGGAAATCGGTTTGAACTTGAAATTCTGGGGAAATCGTTTTAATTTAGACGCTACTTACTATCGTTCTAATACACTGAACCAAACATTTAAGGTAGATATCCCTTCTTCTTCCGGATATAAACAAGCGATTGTACAAGCTGGTAACGTGCAAAATCAGGGTATTGAATTAGCTTTAGGATTCAGTGATAAATGGGCAGGATTCGGATGGTCTTCTAATGCAACCTTCACTCTAAACCGTAACAAGGTGAAACGACTGGCAAGCGGCAGCGTGAATCCCGTGACAGGAGAAGCTATCCAAATGGATGAAATGAATGTGGGTTGGTTAGGTAAAGAGAATGTAGCTCCTCGCGTCATCCTAACAGAAGGAGGTTCCATGACTGATATCTATGTATACAACCAGCTGACAAAAGACAATAACGGTAATATAAAAGTCGATCAGAATGGTAATCTGGGTATCACTTCATCAAACACTCCGGTAAAAGTAGGTAATCTGGATGCTGATTTCAACCTCGGATGGACCAATCATTTCACTTATAAAGGAATTGATTTAGGAGTTGTATTATCAGCCCGTGTAGGCGGATTAGCTTATTCGGCTACTCAAGGTATTTTAGATTATTATGGAGTATCCGAAACATCTGCAACAGCTCGTGATAATGGTGGTATACCTATTAATAACGGCAAAGTTAACGCCCAAAAGTATTACCAGACTATTGGTACGGGTGAAGGTGGCTACGGTCGTTATTATCTATATAGTGCAACCAATGTACGTTTGCAGGAATTGAGTCTAAACTATACACTTCCTAAAAGATGGTTTAAAAATGTGGCGAATGTTACTTTGGGTATTGTAGGACGTAATTTATGGATGATTTATTGTAAAGCCCCATTTGACCCGGAATTGTCTGCCTCTACCTCCAGTAACTATTATATGAATGTAGACTACTTTATGCAACCCAGCTTGCGTAACTTCGGTTTTAATGTGAAAGTTCAATTCTAAAAGAAAAGCTAATGTTATGAGAAAATATTTAAGAAATATCACAGTCGGTGCCGCTCTGTTGTTACTGGCAGGAAGTTGTACCGATAAATTTGAGGAGTATAATACGAATCAATATCAAATTCATGATGCAGACCCTGCGACTTTGATGAAGTCTATGATTGAAACAATTGTGAATATTCAGCAGAATGACTCTCAAATGCAAGATCAGATGGTGGGACAGTTAGGTGGCTATCTATGCTGTTCTAACACATGGAGTGGTACAAACTTCAGCACATTCAATCAGAGTGATGCCTGGAATGCTACCCCCTGGAACACTCCGTTTGAAAAAATATATGGAAACTTTTTCCAAATACAGGAAGCAACTAATTCTACGGGACATTATTATGCTTTTGCGTGTATGATACGTGCAATAACGATGCTTCGCGTTGCGGATTGTTATGGACCGATGCCTTACAGCCAAGTAAAGAAGGGTAATTTCTATGTATCTTATGATACCCAGGAACAGGTCTATACCAGTATATTAAGTGATTTAGCCAATGCAGCTGATGTTTTGTACAACTATTATGTAGAAACAAATGGCAATGCCCCATTGGGGGCCAATGATCCGGTTTTCGATGGAAATTATTCAGGTTGGGCTAAGCTAGCCAATTCAATGCGTTTACGTGTTGCTATGCGAATCAGCGGAACATGGCCTGGCATTGCTCAAGAGGCAGCTGAAGCAGCAGTAACACATAAAGCAGGATTGATTGAAAGTAATTCGGATAATGCTATGCTTTCTTGTGGCACGCAGAGTAATCCATATCAACTGGCAGCTGTAAGTTGGGGTGATCTGCGTGTGAATGCAAATATTGTAGATTATATGAATGCATATGGCGATCCACGTATGCCGAAGTTCTTTAATAAGTCTACCCTTGCTGGGAAAACAGATAAATATGTAGGTATGCGTACTGGAGATGCCAATTTTAAAAAGGCAGATGCAGCAGGATTCTCTATTCCTGCATATACGGCAACTTCTAAATTAATGGTTTTCTGTGCTGCAGAGACAGCGTTTTTACGTGCAGAAGGAAAATTGCGTGGTTGGAATGTCGGTTCTAAAACAGCAAAAGCCTATTACGAAGATGGTATTAATTTGTCAATGGAACAATATCAGGTTTCAGCCACTGAATACTTGAAGATTGACGAAGCTCCTGTCGTATCACATGAAAGTGATGCTGTGCAAAATGCTACTGCTACAATTACCAATACAGTGAGTGTGATGTGGGATGACAGTGAGGCTGATAACGTAAATGGAAAAAATTTCCAACGTGTCATTACTCAAAAATGGATCGCCAATTATCCATTAGGATTGGAAGCATGGGCTGAATATCGCCGTACAGGTTATCCGGAACTTTATCCTTGTATCGACAATCTATCAGATTGTGGAGTGAGTAGCCAACGCGGTATGCGTCGTCTAAGCTTCCCTTATACAGAGGCACAAAACAATAAAGCCAATTATGATCTGGGAGTAGCAGAACTAGGCGGTGTTGATAACGAAGCTACTGACTTAAAGTGGGCTAAAAAGAACTAATTTATATAATGCATAAAAAGGACTTTTATGAAGAAAATTTATTTATTATACATTGTACTCATATCACTGGCAACGACCTCATTGATCGGTTGCAGTGACTGGACGGAGTCGGAAGCAAAAACTTTTCCCGAATCGATCGTATCGGATGAATATTATGCGGCCTTGCGTGCCTATAAGCAGACAGATCACCAAGTTGCCTTTGGCTGGTTTGGTGGCTGGAGTGGTGAAGGTGCTTTTATGAAAAGCTCTCTAGCTGGTATTCCGGATAGCGTAGATATTGTTTCTATTTGGGATAATGGAACGAATCTTTCTGAAGCTCAACGTAAGGATATGGCTTTTTGCCAGAACATGAAAGGTACAAAAATTATATACTGTTCAATTATCGGTGGTGTAGGAGACAAACTGACTCCACAGAATATACTGGATAATTGGGAAGAAATGGGATACAATAGTAAACAGGAAGCTATTAATGATTTTTGGGGATACCCGTCAGACGAAAGTAATATAGAAGCAGTAGAAACTTCAATCCGCAAATATGCAAAAGCGATTGTAGATACTTTAAATCTATATGGTTATGATGGATTTGATATAGATTACGAACCTGTGGCCGGACCCTACACCGGAAATATAGTCAATTCAGATGAACATTTGTTTTTCTTTATTGACGAATTAGGCAAGTATCTGGGACCGAAATCCGGAACAGGAAGACTATTGGTCATTGATGGTGAACCTCAAAGAATTACTACCAAGCCTGAAATTGGAACTTACTTTGATTATTTCATTATCCAAGCCTACAAACCGGGAAGTGATTCAAATTTAGACAAACGACTTATTGATGGTAAGGTTTGGGGACCAGGGTTGGTAGAAACTTTTGGCGGAGTAATGACCGAAGAGGTAATTACGAGAAGAACTATAATGACTGAAAACTTCGAAGCGACCGATGCTGCGATGGATGGCGGTTATCCCTATACCGACCGTTATGGGAATAGTATGAAATCTTTGGAAGGCATGGCACGTTGGCAGCCTAGAAATGGTTTCCGTAAAGGTGGGGTAGGAACTTATCACATGGAAGCAGAATTTGGTACTTCACCGGAATATAAGAATATACGTCGTGCCATCCAGATTATGAATCCATCATCACATTCATTACTTAAAAATTAATGTAAACTATGAAACGTATGAATTATATAAGAACTTTATACTTCTCTGCAATTATAGCAGGCTTAGGAAGTATGGTAAGTTGCGGAGATGCGAAATATGATGCTTTAGACACACATGCTTATATTGAAGAAGCACTTTCAAGTACAAGCCAAAAAGTAACTGTACAAGCCTCTGGCGAAAGTTTTACTACTCTAAATGTGCATCTTAGCAATCTTTCTTCTACAGACAACCATTATAAGTTGGTCACGGACCAATCTGTATTGGATGCCTATAACCACATTAATGGAACCGGATATATAATGTTGCCCGAAGGATATTATACACTACCGGAAACTATTACAGTGAAAGCCGGACAGTATGCCACTGATGCCCTCTCTATTGCCTTGAAAGCTTTTAGTCAGGAAATGATGAAGTCAGGAGAATCATATGCGCTGCCTGTAAAACTTGTATTGCAGGATGGAAGCATTTCACCAATGGCAAATACCGGAACTTTTGTTATTTTAGCTGAAAGTATTATTGAGTTTTCAGCCCCGATGTTTACCGGTTCTGCTAATTTAACTTCTAATAAATATGCAGAATCATCTGAAACGTATGCACAATATACGATAGAGGTTCGTTTTCAAGTAAGTAATATGAATAATCGAAATCGTGCTATTTTTAGTAATGGTAACGGTGATGCCCTGAATAATATCTTGTTGCGTTTTGAAGACCCGCAGTCTGATAATGAAAATTTCAAGGCTCATTCATTAGTACAAGTTGTGGGCCGTAATAGTCTTTATTTGAATCCAAGCAATTCTTTTAAGCCTAATGAATGGCAACATCTAGCTCTAGTATGCGACGGTTCATCTTACCGTCTTTATATTAACGGAATAGATTCAGGTGTCTTGAGTATTCCATCGGGACCCACTATTTTTTCCAGTATAAGTTGGTTTTCTGCCGATACATGGTGGAGTGGTTGTAAGATTTTGATGAGCGAAGCACGTATTTGGTCTGTAGTTCGTTCCGCTTCTCAAATTCAAAATAACATGACTCAAGTTAGCCCAAAATCTGTGGGTTTGGAAGCCTATTGGCGATTCAATGAAGGACAAGGCAATGTATTCGAAGATGCAACCGGCAAAGGTCATACTTTGACTACTTCTGCTACTCCTACCTGGATTGACGGTATTTTATCTACAGATAAATCTACCGAATGGAAATAGTAATAATTTAATCGTATGTACATATGAAAAATATATTTCAATCACTATCAATAGCAACTCTACTCGGCTTGTTTGTCCCGTTCATTTCCTCCTGTAGCGATGATGAAGAAGTTTTTAACGAGTGGAATGCTACGTATGTGTCTCTACAGAGAAATGACTATTTATCGGGGAATGTAAAAAAGTTCAATCTGACTCATGATGCGAATGGAATCGGAGGAGATGAAATTAAGATGGCTTTTACTGTAAAAACACAGAAAGCAGTCTCTACAGATATGGTTATCGCATTAAGTGCAAAAAGTGAAACAGAAGGGCTTGATGCAAGCCAGATCGTTTTAAGTTCCTCACAAGTTACTCTCAAAGAGGGACAGATGACTTCTGAAGAAATCACTGCGACGGTTGATCCGACGATATTCGCCAGTATCATGGAAAAAACAAGTTTCTCTTTCAGTGTCTCAATCAGTAATGTAACTACCAATGATAAGAACACTGTTATTAGCAGTAGTTTAAGTACATTGCCTGTCATTATTAATAAAGCTGCCTATTGTAATCTAAAAAGCGGTATTCCTAGTAATAGCCAACTTATCAGTAATCGCGCCGGCTGGATTATTAATGTAGAAGAAGGAGTAGAAGGCGCACCCAATAATTTAATCGATGGCAAGACTGGAACTGACGTTGCTCTAAATAATAAAGGATTCTGGTTTACTGTTGATTTAGGAGAAGCTAAGGTTTTAACAGGTATCAAAACGAATCATTGGGCCAATGCATATGCTCCTAGAGAAGTGGAAATATTACAGTCTGAAAATGGTACGACATGGAAATCATTGAGTTCATTAGCAATCTCCGGTGGTACACAGAATATTACGTTCATTTCTCCTATTACTACGCGATATCTGAAATATCAGATTATTACTATCTCTACAAACGGTCGTACGGATGTTACAGAATTTAATGTTTACGAACCCAAAAGTGAGTAAGTATTTATGAATAGATAACTATAAAAATATAGAATAGAGGCTATCAAACAGGCCTTAAGTTCATAAAATCACCCTCATTACAATGAACTGCACCCCAAAAGTTGAACACAAAACTTAAGGAGTGCAGTTCAGTCATGTAGTGAGGGTGATTTCTCGTGTTAAAGACTATCTAATCAAATCCCATTCCAATCAGTTTGCCACTACATATATGTGAAATGCCCCCAGAAAGTTATGTATCTAACTTTTGGGAGCACTTCACATCTTTATATAACGAACAAACCTTAATCTGTCAAGATCTAATTAGACAGCCTTTTAGAAACACTAACCTATCTCTTATTTCTTCATCACTCGGACAATCCGTCCGTCTTTCTTATAAGAGAAATGATTGGTATGCATTAATACATTCAGTATCTCATCAGCAGTGCTATCAGTAGAGAATTCACCGGTAAACCGTTCTGATTTCAATGCTTCATCCTTATAGATAAATTTGATGTCGTACAACTTCTCCATAATATTGGTTATTTCCAATAAAGACTGTTGCTTAAATTCCAACTTGCCATTAATCCAGAGAAGCACATCTGTAGGTTGGTTATATTCAATTAACTCTGCTTGATAAGTATCCGTATTTACATTCAATGTCTGTCCCGGTTTCAACAAATAACCATTCTCTTCCGTTCGCGGAGAATCTACCCGTACCAGTCCTTGAAGCAAGGTAGTCACTACCCTATTCTCATCTTGGCGTGCACGCACATTAAATTTCGTACCAAGCACACAAGTCTTGATTTGCTTACTATTTACTATAAATGGAGCATGTTTATCATGAGACACTTCAAAATAGGCTTCACCCGACAAATCGATTTGACGATCCGAACTCCATAAAGAATTATGATAAACTATTTTTGAAGATGCATTCAGCCATACCTTACTACCATCCGGCAACACAGTCTGCGCTCTCTGTCCGGCAGCAGTTATCACCTCATAATCCGAAAGCTTATTAGAAAGTAATCCCCAGGCAATTCCACCGGCAAAAACGAGTCCGGTAAGAAAAGCAGCCGCCACAGTAGCATAACGTCCCCAACGGATTGAAATACTTTTCCGCTTAGCCTTTTTCTCCTTTTCTCTGATAGCTGATTTAAATTGATCCAATGACGCCTCTGTATCTACAGTATTCATCACCGCTATACGCTCACCTACAAAGAGAGTGTAATAAAGTTGCTCCAAAGTTTTCCGGTTTTCCGGCCCTTCCTCGCACCAAGCTTCCACCCGAGCAGCTTCTTCATCATTACATTCACCTTGCAGGTAATTCACCAAGATAGTTTCATCCATGCTCTTTTATCTTTTTACAAAAAAAACTATAATACCTTTGTAGTAATACAGTTGTGAGCACAAATATACTAAAGAGAAAAAGAAAAAAATATTTTTTCTCGCATTTTTATTTCATTTATCTACTTCTTTCATTATTTTTGTCTTACATAAATTAAAAGAGAATGTCACAATCTCCGATATATTTGGATATTAATAATAATAAGTCCGTTATCACTGCCCTAAAAGCAGGAGAAGAAAAAGTTTTTGACGTCGTCTACAGACATTATTTCCGTAGGCTATGTGCTTTTTGTTCCCAGTATGTAGGTGAGCAGGAAGAAATAGAGGAGATTGTACAAGAAACGATGATGTGGCTGTGGGAAAATCGTTGCACTCTTATGGAAGAGTTGACACTCAAAACACTTCTTTTTACGATTGTCAAGAACAAAGCTCTCAACCGTCTTTCCCATTTTGAGATCAAACGAAAAGTTCATCAGGAAATCGTTGATAAATATGATAGTGAGTTCAATAACCCGGATTTCTATTTGAGTGATGAGCTTTTCCGTTTATATGAAGAAGCACTAAAAAAACTTCCGAAAGAATATCTCGAAGCTTACGAGATGAACCGCAATCAACATCTGACGCATAAAGAAATTGCCGAGAAGCTGAATGTATCTCCACAAACGATTAATTACAGGATTGGACAAGCCTTAAAGTTATTGCGAGTAGCTTTAAAAGACTATCTACCTTTATTCATACTTATTTTCGGACCTAATTTTTTCGAACAATCATGAAATCAAAATTTGTATTTAGTAGTTCAAGCCTGTTTATCGGACTTTTTCTTTTCTTCTTCACTGAAAACGTGTGTTCACAAGAATCCGCTGATAACTGGACTCTTAAACAAGCCCGTCAATGGACACAAAAACAAGAATGGGCAAACGGACTGAAGGCAATGCCTCATAAAACAACCGATTATCAGGAATTTGCGTCACAATATCATAAGAACCAGAAAGTGTGGGACAAGACTTTCCAATGGCTAGCTACCCACGACCTTGCGAATATGCCTGCCGGACGATATGAAGTGGATGGCGAACATTGTTACATCAATGTACAGGATGCAACAACACAAGATGTCAGTAAACGTAAAATCGAAGCACACCGCCATGGTATTGATCTGCAATATGTAGTGAAAGGCACCGAACGTTTCGGAATTACTTCAGCAGAATATGCAGAGCCTATCACTGAATACAAACCGGATGTTACTTTCTACAAAGCCAAGAAAATAAAATATGTAGATTCCACTCCGGATACATTCTTCATGTTCTTCCCCAAAAACTTTCATCAGGCATTGGTAAAGGCAGGGAAAGAACCGGAGGACATACGGGTCATTGTTGCTAAAATCGAATATATCCCATAAACAGAAACATGAGTGAACTTTTAGTCTATAAAGCCTCCGCAGGTTCGGGTAAGACATTTACCCTGGCAGTGGAATATATCAAACTGTTAATTCTCAATCCCCGCGCCTACCGGCAAATTCTCGCTGTCACCTTTACCAATAAGGCAACTGCAGAAATGAAAGAACGCATTCTTAGTCAGCTTTACGGCATACAGATAGGCGATAAAGATTCCGAAGCCTACCTCAACCGAATTAAAGAAGAGACAGGAAAAACCGAACAGGAGATACGGGAAGCGGCAGGCGTCGCCCTTAGCTATATGCTGCATGATTACAGCCGGTTCAGGGTAGAGACTATCGACTCATTTTTTCAATCTGTCATGCGCAATCTCGCACGGGAACTGGAACTTAGCCCGAATCTGAATATTGAGTTAAATAACACCGAAGTTCTTAGTGACGCTGTAGATAGCATGATTGAGAAACTAGGACCCACTTCTCCCGTTCTCGCATGGTTACTCGATTATATCAACGAACGAATTGCCGACGATAAACGTTGGAACGTGTCGGACGAAGTAAAAAGTTTCGGACGCAATATTTTCGATGAAGGTTATATTGAAAAGGGAGAAGGACTCCGGCAACGGTTACGAAACCCTGATACCATCAAAGAGTATCGCAAGCAACTGAAAGCTCTGGAAACGGAAATACTGGAGCAAATGAAAGGATTTTACGACCAATTCGAAGGAGAACTGGATGGACACGCACTGACTGCTGATGATCTGAAAAACGGTTCACGCGGAATCGGAAGTTATTTTCGTAAACTTAATAATGGCATTTTAGGCAATGATATCCGTAATGCCACAGTAGAAAAATGTCTGGAAGACGCAAAGAACTGGGCAACCAAGACTTCTCCCCGCTATGCGGACATCATTAATTTAGCCAACTCTAGTCTCATGCAAATTCTGGAAGATGCTGAAAAGTTACGTTCCAAGAATAATTTGTTACTGAATAGTTGCCGATTATCCCTGCAACATCTCAACAAAGTGCAACTCCTCGCCAATATCGATGAAGAAGTACGTCAGTTGAATCACGACAACAATCGTTTTCTATTATCAGATACGAATGCCCTGCTCCATCAACTGGTGAAAGACGGTGACTCCTCTTTTGTATTCGAAAAGATAGGAACGAATATCCATAACGTCATGATAGATGAGTTTCAGGATACCAGCCGGATGCAATGGGGAAATTTCAAATTGCTCTTACTGGAAGGATTGTCTCAAGGAGCAGACAGTTTGATTGTAGGAGACGTTAAACAATCCATTTATCGTTGGCGAAATGGCGATTGGGGAATTCTCAACAGCCTGAATAATCACATCGAACATTTCCCGATCCGCGTCAAGACATTAGCTACCAACCGGAGAAGTGAAACCAATGTTATCCGGTTTAATAACCAAATCTTCACAGCTGCCGCCAACTATCTGAACGGAGTATATAAGCAACAGTTAGGCAAGGATTGTGAGGATCTGCAGAAAGCTTATGCCGACGTTGTGCAGGAATCTCCCCGAAGTACAGAAAAAGGATATGTAAAAGTCTCTTTTCTCGAACCCGACGAAGAACATGATTATACCAAACAGACATTAATCAGTCTGGGAGAAGAAGTGCAACATCTCCTCACCTCCGGAGTACGACTGAATGATATAGCCATCCTGGTACGAAAAAATAAAAGTATTCCCCGAATCGCCGACTACTTCGATAAGGAGCTACACTATAAAGTGGTATCAGACGAAGCCTTCCGCCTTGACGCCTCTCTTGCCATTTGTATGATGCTGGATGCACTGCGATTCCTTTCCGATGAAAATAATAAAATAGCACGTGCCCAACTGGCCGTAGCCTATCAAAACGAGGTTTTACAGAAAGGACTGGATTGGAATACTCTCCTACTCCTCCCTGCCGAGAATTATCTTCCCGCCGCTTTTCTTGAAAAGACAAAGGAACTAAGGCTAATGCCTCTTTATGAGCTTTTAGAAGAACTTTTCAGCATATTCGAGATGAATCTTATCAAAGATCAGGATGCCTATTTATTTGCTTTCTTTGATGCGGTGACCGATTATCTGCAAAGCAACTCTTCCGAGCTAGACGGATTCATCCGGTATTGGGACGAAACATTATGCAGTAAAACAATTCCGAGTGGAGAAGTAGAAGGTATCCGGATTTTCTCCATACACAAATCCAAAGGATTGGAATTCCATACCGTACTCCTTCCTTTCTGCGACTGGAAGCTGGAGAATGAAACCAATAATCAGCTTGTATGGTGTGCCCCGCAAACAGCACCATTCAATGCATTGGATATTCTTCCTATTAACTATTCCACCCAAATGGCTGAATCGATTTATGGTAACGACTACCTGCAAGAACGTCTTCAACTATGGGTGGATAACCTCAATCTACTATACGTTGCTTTTACCCGCGCAGGGAAAAACCTTATTATCTGGAGCAGAAAAAAACAAAAAGGCACCATGTCCGAACTATTGGCAAACACCCTACCGATAGTAGCCCAAGAAGAAGGGATTGACTGGGAAGAAGACTGTTACGAGCAAGGACAACTATGCCCTTCCGAAAAAGAAAGAATCAAGACATCCACAAACAAGCTAACCCAGAAACCAGAGAAACTCCCTATTCGGATGGAATCCATGCGGCATGATATTGAATTTCGTCAGTCCAACCGCTCTGCTGACTTCATTCAGGGCATTGAAGAAGAAGATTCGGACGACCGCTTTATCAACCGCGGACGTATGTTACATACTTTATTTTCTGTCATCGAAACAGCAGAAGATATCGATCCAGCCATCGAACGGCTTATTTTTGAAGGAGTTATCAGAAATGACGAGAAAGAAAAAGTGGCTCGTGAAGTTGCAAAGAAAGCTTTTTCTTCTCCTGAAATTCAAGATTGGTATTCCGGAAAATGGACACTCTTTAATGAATGTGCTATTATCTATAAAGAAAAAGGAGTTTTGCAAACCCGTCGTCCGGATCGTGTAATGATGAAAGACGATCAGGTTGTTGTAGTCGATTTCAAGTTTGGTAAGGAAAATCCTAAATATAACAAACAAGTGAAAGGATATATGCAACTTCTTACCAAGATGGGATATAAAAATATCACCGGCTACTTGTGGTATGTGGATGAAGAAAAAATAGAAAAAGTATGAAAGCTGTTCCTCTCATCGGCATTGCCCGCCATCGTCTAACGATTGACGGTGAAGGAGTTACAACATTAGTTGCTTTCCATGGCTGTCCGTTGCGTTGCAAATATTGTCTCAATCCGACATCTTTGCAGCCCGATGGTGTTTGGGAGAGCTATGATTGTAACCAGCTCTACGAGGAAGTACGCAAAGATGAACTTTATTTCCTGGCGAGTTGCGGAGGAGTCACATTTGGCGGTGGAGAACCTTTGTTACAAAGCGAATTTATCAGGCAATTCCGCCAACTCTGTGGCCCGGAATGGAGAATCACTGTCGAAACCTCTCTCACTGTTCCGCAACAGAATGTAGAAGAACTGATTTCTATTATAGACAATTACATAGTCGACATCAAAGATATGAATAATAACATCTATCAGCGATATACCGGAAAGAATAATGAAAACGTCTTAAGTAATTTGCGATATTTAATCGGGAAAGACAAAGCCAAGCAAATCGTTATCCGGACACCACTCATCCCTTCCTATAATACGGAGAAGGATATTGACCAAAGCATAGAACTTTTGAAAGAAATGGGAATCACCCAATTCGACCGATTCACCTATAAAACCCCTAATGATTAATGCCATGGCAAGAGGAAAACAAACCTGTAAAATCTTAAAAGAGATTCGTCGGCAGATAGCCGAAGCGAATGATATTGAATTCATCACCTCTGAATGTCAGTATCAGGGAGATTGTTTGGGCACTTGCCCCAAATGCGAAGCTGAAGTTCGATATTTGGAGCAACAACTTGAACGAAAACGCCGTGTAGGTAAGGCCATCGCTCTGTTTGGACTATCAACTGGTATACTTACAATAATACCTCCTACTTCATTGGACGCAGAAACACTGCAATGCCCTAAAATGAATTGGACCATTACTGCTGACAGCCTGATACAAGAAAAAGACATGAAAGGGGAAGCCCCCTTTTATGGTCCGGAAAAGCTACCGGAATTTCCCGGAGGAACAGAAAAATTTATAGAATTTCTGAAAGAAAATCTTCGTTATTCAGAAATAGATAGTATTGCTAATAATACATACACTGATGTAAAATTCACTATAGATTATGACGGACAAGTTATCAACCCTAAGATTACCCGCAAGATACACCCCAAAGTTGAAGCTGAAATATTAAGGGTCATGTCTCTCATTCCTCGTTGGACACCCGGCATGTTGGCAAATGAGACAGTACAAGTGACATACAATCTGATGCTTTCATTCAGTGCGATGTATGGCCCGGAATTGAGAATCACTTATACTCGTATAAACTATCCTGATGTTTACGAGAAAGTACCTGTTATGCCCGATTTTCCTGAAGGCCAGCAAGCTCTCATGGAATTTCTTGCAAAAAAGATTCAATACCCTAATACAGGAACAGAAGGTAATGGTGTACAGGGGCGTACTATTATTCAGTTCATCGTTGATAAAGAAGGAAATATAGTCAAACCAAAAGTTTTACGTGGCGTAGATCCTTATCTGGATAAAGAAGCTTTACGCGTCATTAATCAAATGCCTAAATGGAAACCGGGAGAACTGGAAGATGGTACTAAAGTTGCTGTTTATTTCACCGTACCTGTTATGTTCCGATTACAATAAATACAAGAATCAGAAAATAGTTTAATCAATATGCAATCATTTCTCCAACTAGTCGCTCATGATTTATATACCAAGATAGGAAACGACCTGTCACGTACGGTACTCGTTTTCCCTAATAAACGTGCTAACTTGTTCTTCAATGAATATTTAGCAGGAGAATCCGATAAACCGATCTGGTCACCAGCTGCCATGAGTATCAGCGACCTGTTTCAGAAACTATCCGTACAGAAAAGCGGCGATCCTATTCGATTGGTCTGCGAACTTTATAAAGTGTTCAAAGAGGAAACACGGAGTCAGGAAACATTGGACGATTTCTACTTCTGGGGCGAATTGTTGATTAGTGATTTTGATGATGTAGATAAGAATATGGTCGATGCCGACAAATTATTCAGTAATCTACAAGATTTGAAAAATCTGATGGATGACTATGAATTCCTTGACAAAGAGCAGGAAGAAGCCATACAACAGTTTTTTCAGAATTTCTCCATTGAAAAACGGACCGAACTAAAAGAAAAATTTATTTCCCTTTGGGACAAGCTAGGTACTATCTACCATCGTTACCGTGCGAACCTGACAGAGTTAGGCATTGCTTACGAAGGCATGCTCTACCGGAACGTAATCGAACAACTCGGTACCGACCAACTCAAATACGACAAATACATATTTGTCGGGTTCAATGTTTTGAACAAAGTAGAAAGTGACTTTTTCAGAAAACTGAAAGATGCGGGCAAGGCACTCTTCTATTGGGACTATGATATCTTCTACACCCAACAAATCAAAAAACATGAGGCCGGAGAATTCCTGAAACGTAATCTCGAGGAATTTCCGAACGAACTCCCGGAAAGCTTTTTCAACACCTTTAAAGAACCGAAGAAAATACGTTATATTTCCGCTTCTACCGAGAATGCCCAAGCACGTTTCCTTCCCGGATGGATTAAGGCGATAACAAACGATCATTCACAAATTACCGTAGAAAAGGAAAAAGAAAATGCTGTAGTGCTTTGTAATGAAGCTCTGTTGCTTCCCGTACTTCATTCCATTCCACAGGAAATGAAGAATGTCAATATCACCATGGGATTCCCATTGGCTCAAACTCCTGTTTATAGCTTTATCAATGCCGTAATGGAACTGCAAACCAATGGTTACCGCTCCGATACCGGCCGATTCACTTACGAGGCAGTATCCGCCATATTGAAGCATCCCTATACCCAGCAATTATCATCCCATGCCGATCCCCTGGAACGTGAACTGACCCAAACAAACCGTTTTTATCCACTTCCGTCAGAACTTAAACAGGATGATTTTCTAACTACCCTCTTCACTCCCCGTAATGGTATAAAAGAACTATGCGATTATCTGATCGAATTAATCAAAAACATTTCAACCATTTATCGGAAAGAAGGAGAATACAATGATATCTTCAATCAACTATATAGAGAATCACTCTTTCAAAGCCATACCAAAATCAACCGTCTCTACAGTTTGATTGAAAGCGGAGAACTAAATATACGCACCGATACTCTGAAACGACTGATTACCAAAGTACTGACATCTTCTAACATTCCTTTCCACGGAGAACCTGCTATCGGAATGCAAGTCATGGGAGTATTGGAAACACGTAATCTGGACTTCCGGAATCTCATTATATTGTCTCTCAACGAAGGACAACTTCCAAAATCCGGAGGAGATTCCTCTTTTATTCCCTATAATCTCCGGAAAGCATTTGGCATGACCACTATCGAACACAAAAATGCAGTGTATGCCTACTACTTTTATCGACTGATACAACGGGCAGAGAATATCACGCTACTCTACAATACTTCTTCGGACGGTCTCAACCGTGGAGAAGAATCCCGCTTCATGCTGCAATTACTTGTAGAAGGTCCACATGATATCACTCGCGAGTATCTGGAAGCCGGACAATCTCCGCAAAGTACCCAAGAGATACGAGTAGAAAAAACACCTGAAGTACTAAGACGAATCTATCGTGCTTACGATAGCACTCATCCAAATTCACTGGTTCTCTCTCCTTCCGCCCTTAATGCTTATCTGGATTGCCGGTTGAGATTCTACTACCGCTATGTAGCGGGCTTGAAAACACCGGACGAAGTGAGTGCTGAAATTGATTCCGCTCTATTCGGAACCATTTTCCACCTCTCCGCCCAATTAGCATACACCGACCTGACTGCAACCGGAAAAACGATACAGAAAGAAGATCTTGAACGCTTATTACGCAATGACGTGAAGCTACAAAGCTACGTTGACCAAGCCTTCAAAAAAGAATTATTCAAAGTTTCTCCCGAAGAAAAACCGGAATATAACGGCATACAACTTATCAACTCCAAAGTAATTGTTTCCTATCTGAAACAATTGCTGCGTAACGACCTTCAATATACTCCTTTCGAAATGGTCGCTATGGAAAAGAAAGTTTCAGAAGAGATTACTATACAAACAGGACAAGGACCGTTCACTCTCCGTCTGGGTGGCACAATCGACCGTATGGATGCAAAAGAAAGTACCCTGCGGATTGTTGACTACAAAACAGGAGGAAGCCCTAAAATACCTGCTAATATCGAGCAACTGTTCACCCCATCGGAAACACGCCCGAACTATATCTTCCAGACTTTTCTGTATGCTGCTATCATGAGCCGGCAACAATCGTTAATGGTAGCTCCTGCTCTGCTCTACATCCACCGGGCAGCATCGGAAAACTATTCGCCTGTTATTGAAATGGGAGAACCTCGTAAACCGAAAATACCGGTAAACAACTTCGCTTTCTTTGAAGATGAATTCCGTGAACGCCTGCAAACATTATTAGAAGAAATATTCAGCGAAGAAGAGCCTTTTACGCAGACAGAAGATACTAAAAAATGTTCGTATTGCGATTTTAAGGCTATCTGCAAACGATAAACCGAAAATAGAATATACCAATTAAATAAGGGCACGATTTACATATTCATGCAAACCGTGCCCTTATTATTTCTAGTCGTATTATCTATAGTTATCTTATTTCTCCAACAATGGAATTGAGAAACTAAATGTAGACCCGTCTCCCTTCTTTGAAGTAAACCAAAGTTTACCGCCATTTTTGACAACAAAGTCCTGACACAATAACAATCCGAGTCCCGAACCTTCTTCATTGTTTGTACCAAAGGTACTGAAATGAGTATCGGTATGCAGCAACTTCTTCTGATTTTCGTCATCAATACCGCAACCACTGTCTTTCACACTTACGATTGCCATACCGTCTTCTTCTGCCAGTGACACCACTACTTCCGAACCTTCATTGCTAAACTTAATCGCATTACTGATTAAATTACGAATCACCGTCTTAATCATGTCAATATCAGCACGAACAGCCACATTCTCTACAGGCACATCTTGTACTATCTTAATATTTTTCAGACTGGCCACCATCGTAAAGATTTCACTTACGCCCTCTACTACTTCCACCATATTAATATCCTGATAAACCACTTTCAGTTTACCAATCTGGCTCTTCGTCCATTTCAGCAGATTATCAAGCAATGAGAATACATCTTCTGTTGTCTGATTAGCCATTGTCAGCAATTCATACATCTCATCACCAATTGTTTCGCTTGGCAGATTCAGAATCAGCATATTCAGCACCATCTTGATAGATCCCATTGGTGAACGCAAGTCATGTGCAATCACAGAATAGAGTTTGTCGCGTCCCATAATCGTCTTACGCAACTCTTCCGTTTGTGCAACAATGATTCTTTTCGCTGCAACCAACGAAATCTGATGCGTCACACGAATAATCAATTCTTCTTTATTGAATGGCTTTGAAATAAAGTCATTACCACCCACCTGAAATCCTTTTACGATATCCGCCGTACTATTTAGAGCAGTCAGGAAGATAATGGGAATTTCAGCCATTTCGGGGTCTGCTTTCATTTGTTGAGCTACCTCAAAGCCACTGATATCCGGCATCATTACATCCAGTAATACAAGATCCGGATTTTCCTTCTTCACTTGTTCCAACGCCTGTGTTCCATTACCGGCAGTCACAATTTTGAATTTCTCGTTGGTCAAAAGTACCTTTAATAAAAGGACGTTTGATATTACATCGTCCACAATAAGGACTTTATATTCAGAAGGATTAATTTCCATATTCATAATTTTCTTTTTTTATGCTTCAGACATTTTTAAAATATTCAATCATACGCTTCAGCCCCTCTTCAAGTTCAACAGTAGGCTGCCAGCCCAATTTCTCTTTAGCCAATGTAATATCCGGTTGGCGTTGCTTCGGATCATCATCCGGTAAAGACTTAAATACAATCTTCGAAGATGAACCGGTCATACTAATGATCCTTTCCGCCAATTCCAATACCGGAAATTCATTCGGATTCCCCAGGTTTATAGGACCTGTAAACTCGTCCTCCGTATTCATCATTCTTATCATTCCTTCAATCAAATCATCAATATACTGGAAGCTGCGTGTCTGCTTCCCATCACCATATATTGTTATATCTTCATTATTCAACGCTTGAAGAATAAAATTAGAAACAACCCGTCCGTCATTCGGCAACATTCGCGGACCATACGTATTAAAAATACGGATAATCTTCACACGCACATTATTCTGACGGTGATAATCCATAAATAATGTTTCTGCGCAACGCTTTCCCTCATCATAGCAAGACCGGTAACCTACCGGATTCACATTTCCCCAATAGCTTTCCGGTTGCGGATGAACGATTGGATCTCCATATACCTCACTCGTAGAAGCTTGCAGAATCTTGGCATCCAGTCTCATTGCCAATCCCAGCATATTAATGGCTCCCATCACAGATGTTTTGGCAGTTTGAATCGGGTCATGTTGATAATGAATGGGAGATGCCGGACAAGCCAAATTATAAATTTCATCTACTTCAGCCGAATAAGGATAAGTGACATCATGCCTCACCACCTCAAAATGATGATTATCCATCAAGTGAATGATATTATCTTTCGAACCCGTAAAAAAATTATCCAGGCATATCACGTCGTGACCTTCGTTTATAAGCCGAGTACAGAGATGAGAGCCTATAAAACCGGCTCCGCCACTTACCAATATTCTTTTCATTCTAAATATTTCTATTGTTTACTAAAGAGACGCTGTCTCTTCGTTTTGTTTATGGTCACAAATGTAACCGATTTGCTTAAAATAAACAATTTTCGGAGAGGATATTTTAAAAAAAAGCAGATTTAAATAGTTTCAATTTCCGAAACAACTTGCCACTGACAAATGTTTATAATAGAAAAGTATTATTTATTAGAACTATTATGATGACAAATAATCCAAATGCAAACCTCATAGAAGCGATGAAGGAAAAGCTTCCGCTCAAAGGACAACTGGCAGATATGTTAATGGACACGCTATACATAGGAAAAGAGGCAGTATACAGAAGATTGCGCGGTGAAGTACCTTTCACCTTACAAGAGTCGGCTCTTATTTCAAGAAAACTGGGTATATCGCTAGACAAGATTATAGGACTAAGTTTCAAATCGAACGCCATGTTTAATATAAACATTGTAGATTATGACGACCCGTTCGAGAGTTACTACAATATCCTTGAAAAATATGTCTCGCTGATCAATACGATGCCGGATGACCCGAATTCTGTAATGGGAACTTCTGCCAACATTATTCCCCAGACTCTCTATCTGAAACATGAACTTCTGGCAAAATTCCGTTTATTCAAATGGATGTACCAGAATAAATATATTGATTGCAAGAGTTTCGAAGAGTTGGATATTCCACCAAAACTGGTCAATATCCAGAAAGACTATGTAGCAATGACACGTCATATCCACTCCATAGACTATATATGGGATAATATGATTTTCCAACACCTTATCAACGATATCCAATACTTCGCCAGCATCCATCTCATTTCCGACGAAACAAAAGAAGAAATCAAAAATGAATTATTCTTATTGGCGGACGAACTGGAAGAACTGGCTATCAATGGCAAGACAGCCGATGGCAATCGTGTACGCATCTATGTGTCGAATATCAACTTCGAGGCAACATATAGCTATGTAGACACCAACAACCTGCAACTGAGCCTCATACGTATTTATTCCATCAACTCCATTACCACGATGGACAACGAAATTTTCTGTACCTTGAAAGAATGGATTCAATCTCTGAAAAAGTTCTCCACTTTGATATCCGAAAGCGGTGAAATGCAGCGTATTCAATTCTTCAAGCAACAGCGAGAAATTATTGACGCTCTTTAATTTTATTTTCGTAGATTAGAACTTCAATAAAAAATCAGTTCCAATAAATGAAAGTAGATAAGATTCTTATCTACTTTTTTTCATTCCCTGTCCTCACCACTTCCGTTTGATTCCCAATCAGAAAAAGACACATACATTCATCTCTGTTTTTTCACACAAATCTTTCAAACACAAGACGTAATTTTGCATAGAATGTATCACAGAGATTATTAACATTAAAATTAAAGGAACAAACAATGAAAAATGGTATTCTAAACGAATTAATATCTACAATGAGGGAGCGAATTCCTCAAGATATGAATCTGGCCAATACTTTGGCTGACATTTTATGCATGGGAAAGGAAGCTGTCTATCGCAGATTGAGGGGTGAGGTGTCTTTTACAATAGACGAAGTAGCGCTGCTTTCTCAAAAACTCGGTATTTCTATCGACCAGATTGTAGGTAGCCATGTATCTAATAAAGTTACTTTCGACCTGAACTTACTTCATGCCACTAGTGCGCTGGAAAGTTATTACGAAATAATCAACCGTTATCTGCAAATTTTCGACTATGTGAAAACAGATAATACGACGGAGGTGTATACTGCATCCAATTCCCTTCCCTTTACACTTTATTCTTCCTATGAGAATTTGTCTAAATTCCGTCTTTGCCGATGGATGTATCAGAATGGAGATATAAAGACGCCACATTCTTTGGAAGACATGTCTGTGGATGAACGGATCGTCAATGTGCATAAGAAGTTGAGTGAAAGTATAAGACAGTGTCCAAAAACGTTTTTCATCTGGGACACAAATATCTTTTATTCTTTTGTGAAAGAGATCAAGTACTTTGCCAGCCTGAATCTGATAAACAAGGACGATGTCATGCATTTGAAAGAAGAACTTCTTCAGTTACTTGGCGTGGTAGAACATCTGTCCATAAAGGGGGAATTCAGCGAAAACAAGAAAGTGTCTTTCTATCTGTCCAATATCAGTTTCGAAGCCACTTACAGCTATATCGAGAAACATGATTACCAAGTCAGTCTGCTGCGGGTATATTCTATCAACTCGATGGATTCGCAAAGCTCATATATCTGCCAGATGCAACGCAATTGGATTCAATCGTTGAAGCGCCACTCTATTCTGGTTTCGGAAAGTGGAGAAGCACAGCGTATTGCTTTCTTGCAAAAGCAGTTGGAAGTTATCAATACGTTGTAAACAAAGGAAAACACACTAAACATTGTGGATTCTAGGAATAAAAGAAAAGGATTTAATAGACGAGCTGTATCAGAATGAAGACAAACAACATTCTGATACAGTTCTTTTAGCTTTTATTCTATTGTGCGCACACAACGATACCAAGCCCAAGTTGTGGACTCTACCGTAGCCCATGCGCCGAATTCACCATTATTATGTCCGACCAGCCAATAGTTGCTATCGCGTGAAGTCAATGTCCAGTGCACAGCACTAATCTTCTCGAATCCGTTCCCTGTCCAAGTAGTCGAGTCACCGAAACCTTGGTTTTCGATATTGGTAACAGCCCCTCCCATACTGAGTACTAAATACATCTCACGCTGAGTAGGTAGACGCCAGCCACTCCCTTTGCTTTCGCATGCCGCTTTTGCTTCCGCCCAAGTTTTACCATTACTACTGGAATTTTCAATCTGAAACTTAGGAGCAACCTTATTCATTGCGACACTTGTATCCGGAGTTTCACCTGAAGCAAATAACACCGAAGGATCTGTTCCTCCACTGGCATCGCGAGAGACAATAGTGACCCCCGAGGATTCTACCATCAAATAAGGGTACTTCTTTCCGCTATTTGTATTATCCCTTACGCAACGAAAATAATTATTATTACTAACAGGTGCGGAATCCGGATAACCTGCCGACATTTCCATCCCAAAACGTGTTGTAGAGCCTTTAGCCTCATAGTATGATGAAGACCAGTAGTAACCTGTCCAGTTTTGATACCACCCATATATATTCTGACCGTCATGATAATTACTGTTAATCGCATTACCACCCAAAGCATTTTCATAGACAAATGACAGCAACAGTTCACTAGCAGTAGGCAGACGCCAACCATCGCCTATATTCCTACAGATATCCTCCGCATCGGCTACATTTTCCAATCGCCCCACACTTTGGTTAGTTCCGTTATAATATCTCCTATTATCAAACCGAAGCGGATAAAGATAGAAAAGAGGTTCCCCGGCAGTTGTGTAAGATTTGGTTTCAGACACCATCTGAAGGTCAATCGTACGATAAAACGGGAATTCTTCATCCGCCACGGTATGCATTACATTTCTAAACGTGATTCTTATCGTTCCGCTTTTTCCTTCTTTCCACTTGCCGGGGTGAAGCTTCAGCCTGAAATCGTATCCATGACCAACCACATCATTTCCCTTGCCGTCATCATAGCCTATGATAGACTCAAGATACATCTTGTCGTCCGCATTCTTTCTACCTATAATTACATCATTATCCGAATCGGTCCGAATCAGTCCGGTGCCATCATCGTTCGTTATATTCAATTCCTCAATATCCATAATTTCCCAATTGTTATTGACAAACAATTGCAAGTATTGTTCCGCACCCAGATTGACTTTATAAGTACGACTATTGACTGTAGTGGAAAGATATCGGAGTGAAAACTCCAGCTCCCCCTGATTGATAGGGAATTGTACTTGAGTAAGGTATCCTTCCTTATCGTACAGGTCGAACAACATAAAGTCCCAACGCCACCACCAGCCTGCACCATCTTCAACAGTACCATCGCCTGCTCTTCGCGGATTAGGCTGTATGGTAAACGCCTGCACCCTTTCACTGAACGGTATCGCATTCGTCCTGTCTAATTGCGGAATCAAACCGCCGACATTATATTGGACCATATTGACACCGCCAGTGCCATAAAGCTTACCTTCTATCCTATCCACGGAAAACATGACATACACCGTCTGCGGTTCGAGAGGGAGTTCGTCGCCATCAGGATTTCGAATTGGAAAAAAAAGACCTCTCTCCAACACATTTCCGTATGCATCGACAAATTTGATAATTCCCGGATCTATTGTATACTGTGTCACTTCAATATTGTGAGTCAGGCGCCCTGCCGTCAACGTAACAGTAGCCTTACGCCCAACGCCAATATTTTCATTATTAAAATATGGAATTTTCAATTTGAGTTGGGTATCATCGTTCGCAACGCCCGATGCCGCATCAGCTCCACCTTCAAATTTGAGCCAGTCGCTCCCTGCAGTAACGATGGCCTTCCAGCCGCCGGGACTGTCAGTAAAAACGTCTATGGCATAACTATTATTCTGGTATTGAGTTACAGCGACCTCCGATTCACCCACTCCGAGCATATATTGCCCATTGTAGACTACATCTTTGACTTTGTCACGGTCATAGTGTATCAACCGGATTTTAAGGTTGGACATGACTGTATAAGATGCCAACGCCTCGCTAAAACTTTTATAACCGATACCCAACGCCTTAGTAATGGTAATGATGTATTTATGGTTTCGCTTCAAGGGCAAATATTCCACCTGCTCTCCTGTATTTCCGTTTTTGGTAAAATCCACCCGGTAAAATGTCGATTCACCCGTACCGATCTTTCCTTTCACAATCAGGCAAGTAGCATCTTTACGGCTCGCTTCTCCGTCTTGTCCCGCACCACCGGCATCCTCTGCCGCCAGGGATTCAAATGTATAAATCTCCCCATCGTAGAGTGTGTTACCATTTACGGAATAAAGGATTGCATTCCCTTCCTCCGTCATTTTACCACTGCCCGTGGGGAGAACAGGAGTATCCGGAGCCGGTTCAGTAACCTGTCCGTTTGTGTTCCATGCCGGAGCAATGTATCCGGTGGTATTATAATTGGCCAGGTAAACCTCTTCGACCGTGAAATTTGAAGTGACACTGTTATTACGGATATCGATACGCGCTAGCATACGTTTCATATTAATGTCGGTTATCGGATTCATCGAAGGAGTGATTTTGCTTATTACCTTCTCCCCGTACATCGGAATCCGCGTATACCCACCAGTTGTCGAGCCGTCTGCCAGCCATTTGCCGGTTTGGGTGTGAAGCATCTCTTCCATTGCCCGAACCTTGGTGGTCACTCCCTTCGTGAAGCCCGACACAATATCATCAAGTTCCTTATTTGCTACGACCACGATGCAGGTAGATGCGGTAGTGGGAGAAAGTACGGCAGAGAAACTCACAGTGGAATTGTCAGCCAAATCCTGCGTAACTTCTGTAGCGCTGGCCCATTCCAGAAATACTGCCGGCGTTTTTGACATATCAAAAACAAGAATATCCACCGTTTCTATTTCGTCTTCTTTCTTTGCTGTTCCCGTTCCGGTCATCGTACGCGAAGATACGGACGGAAGGTTTACATCGGGAACCGTTAATGTAAAGCGAATACCGTTTCCTGCCGGAGAAGGCGTCGACTCAAATTCTTCCTGTACGCATCCGGTAAGCCATACCGTCATCAACAGAACAGACAAAAGATAGCACTTTCTTTTTATTGAAAACCCATATTGCATATTTCTATTTCCTTTCCTTAAACTTTGATATTGCATATTCGTCATTATGGTGCGGTCAATGTCACCGTTATTGGCAGATTATCACCATTCGTATTGGTTAGTATGAGTCTAGCCGTATCACCGGACACAGCATCGGCTCTAAAGTAGAAGTAAACCGCATCACCACTCACGCCACTTGTTTCGAGCATTGTCTCACTGTTAAGCAGAATTTTATCCGGATCCTGTATCTGGGTTATCTTCCACTCCCATATTCCCGGATTGCCCGAAGTAAAAACAATCTTGCGACGTCGCATATTTCCGGTTCCATTATCGTTGCTGTCCAACTCTACGTTCGAGGTCAGCCACTCTCCGTCTTCTCTCCACTGGCTCAACAGTACATGGTGCCGCAAATTACCGGCATTGATATAAAAGCCTGTTTCCCGCTTAGTTCCGGTTCCTGAATTAAATCTGGGCATCACAACCTGGATATTATACGTATACACTCCTTCCGAAAGGGATGTCTGAGTCATATTAACTGTCGGCCACGTATCCATGGTACTTTTGTTTAATGACGCCCCCGGCAGAAATCCTGTATCCAGACTAGCATCATAATTCGTTTTCACTTCTATATTGACAGTGACCCCATCACCAGCCGTCTGTACCTTGGTCTGCGATAATTTGAGATAATACTGTTTATCGAAAATTACATTCACCGGGCTTTCCGTCCATTCAAGTGGGGTAGCTGAAAGCTGATAGGTTTCGTTGGATATCGTAAGATTGTAGTTGATGTACTCGCCCGATTCCCAAGAATGCGGATTCTTGGCGAGAATATCACTGAACAGGAATTCCCGATCGCCAAAGTTGGTGGTAACAACGATTTTGGCGGTTGCGGAGAAAGCGTCGGTCGGTAGCATGAGGAATGTATCACCTATCAAGGTGGCATCTTCAATAACTGTTTTGTTACCGGTGGGAGTAGAAGCGACCTTCCCGGTGGCGACATCGCTCCAGACAAACTTCGGTTTGCCGTTTTTCGTCGTAGTGGTCGGAATTTCAGTCATCGCAAGGTTACCGCTTTTTCCTACATTCTGGAATTCTATTTTCTCGATAGTCACTTCATCCGGTACAGGAGCTACTTTCTTGAATGTAAAGGTAACCTTGGTCAATGTGTGGTAGAAGTGTATATTCACACCTTCAACCCATACAGGGCCCGATATAGCCGCCAATACATCGACATGATTGGCGGCGGATTCATTCGCTGTATAATTCAGCACCATTTCTCCGGGATCAGTGAAACTCGCAGTAGGCGCATTCGCATCGCTGTACGGATACCAGGAGAAGAACTTCATGCTCGCATTCAACAATCCGGGCCAATATTGCAACGGCGAGATGGTGGCTGTCAGGTCGGCGTTAACCGTAGCACTTGCATTGAAGTATGGTTGGGGAACAGAAGCATTGGGAGTCAGTGAGCCGTAAAGACCGAAAGTCTCTTCTTTCAGATCGGTATTCGAAGAGATTACCGTACCACGAGTGTAGACATAGCCGCCTTCACCGATACGTTGCACAACAATTAATTCCTTATCACACGTCATCTCTTCTCTGACACACGAAAAGAGGACAACCGAAAGGACAGCCATTGCCATAATCATCCTAATATTATTTATAGTCTTTATCATCTTACTTCTTTTCCGAAATTAAAAACAATCAGCGAAAGATATTACAAGTCCATATCCAAATCAATGTCTTGTCTTTCACCCCAATCTTCTACGCTTATCGTCAGTATCTGAATACCTATTTTTCCTACGCGTGCCGTTACCTGATACACGTTGTTCCGACGGACCTCCGTAAAAGGTTGCGCTGTCGGACTACCTGTGCCGTCAACCTTTGTTACGCTTTCAATTACTTTCCCGGTTATTCCGGTGACGTCCGAAGGCCCTTTTGGGACATTAGCCATACTGATAGACAGTCGGTCGGAATAATCCGACTTGAATAGGCGTTCGGCTGTGTAGAACGAGCAAAGCAACTTCCGGTTTTCAGCTCCAGGAGCCGATGAGTATGCCCAAGTTTCTGTAGTCGCAGCCGTCCAGCTATGCGTTAATAAATTGCTTTCCGACACGTCTTCCTTCACCTTTCCGTAGTTTTTTGAAGAGTCGGCATTATCACGCGTGCCGTTGCCCACATTTCCCATCACGAAATAGCTATCGTGGGAAAAATTATGCAAGGTGACACTGGTGCTTCCGGCAGTATATCCGGTCACTGCCCCGCCGTCTATAGCTTCGATAAAGACATCTACCCGGGCTACGGCACGTTCGATCACCATTTGCACTGTTTTGGTTTCATCGGGTGCTATGGATATATCCCGGATCACTCCTGTCATAGGCATTCCGGTCGCCGAAATAATCTGCCCGTCATTATTCAGTATGCTGGAGATGTCGTAAATCATCTCTTGCAACGTCAAAAGATTAGCTATACCGTCAAGTTGGCTTGTGAGACTCTGCGGTTCGTTGGCAATAACTACGACCAGGATATCATTGCTGGAAGTCACTTCGAGAAGTTGCGCATCTATATCAGTAGCTGTCTCCGGAGTGCTCAACAGGATGTGTTCATTCACATCCAGCCTCACGCCACCGGGCGTGCTGCCGAATACGATAAACCGCATGGAGTTTATCTTCTCCTGTTGTTCCACATCCCCATTATTCACCAAGTCGATGCTAAGTTGCGCCCGGGTAGTATGGGCAGGCAACTCATAAGCCACATCTGCTTCTCTACTGCATGAGAACAAAAGGATGGTGGATGCCAAATAAATGATATGTAATAGCTTTTTTCTCATTCTTAAACTTCCATCCCGTGGAGCCAATGAATCCAGGTCCCCACGACAATACCAATTTGAAGGAATCCTCCTCCGGTTTTTTCAACAACTGTAAATATCAGGTTCCATTCACTCTGCCTGTCAAGATACTCCTGAAAGGGAAGTTCCGTTCCGTCGTAACGGGAAACCGGCCGGGCAATGCTCAATAGTGTCATCAGATTGTAGCTCCAGACTTCGGCTTTGGTATTCGCATCCCTTATAATAAATTTATAATCCCATCCGCTCCTGTTGAGCAAACGCATCGTATTCAGGCGTGCGGACATAACCACATCGGATATTTCACCCAGACCTGTATAGTAAGGCACATAAGTAATTGGCCCTTGTCCTGTGGGTTCGTTTTCCCAGGAATAAACCGCATTTTCCGGTGCCTGAATTTCAAATGTATATTGTGTACCATCCACTTTATTTTCCTCATATCCCATTAACGCGAGATTAAACCGATTGGTGTCACGTATCAGGTTCACCGGATAAATTTTGTGGTTGGTATTGGATGGCAGGTGGTCCACTTCCACAACTTCTCCGAAGTAAAGATGCTGAAATTCGAAATTAACAACATCCGTCTCCCGCTTCAGGGATACAATGACTTGTTGGAGGGTGGTTGTTCCCGGCACTAGTTTATTACCTGTATTGTCCGAAAGCCGGAATCTGTCAGACAGACTTCCGACGGTCAGTACTTTATAACTTCCGAAATCGAGCTCGTCGGTCAACGACATTCGGTTTCCACCAACCAGCGCAGCAACCTTGGCACTTTTGGTGAAAAGCAATTTATCATCGCTATCGAACACAAGTACATCCACCGATTTAACCTGCGGATTAAATGCATCCGCATATTCCATATTGTAGTCGAATACAAATTCCAACCAAAGTTCGCACCGTGGCAGGTCTTCGCGTATACTGTCGCACGAAGCCATACATAGCATCGAAGCAACGATAAGGAACAGCGATTTAGTTTTTCCGAACATATCTTTTCTTTTAGGGGGCAACCCTATCGGTTTGCCATTTTATATTGTCAGAGATCTCTATTTTGTGACCTCCGGTTATTTCCTTTTTGGGGGCGCGCTTTGCATTTCATTGCATCTTGGATGCGCCAGTATATTTCAGTGCTGTTTTTGGGAAGCCTGTCACCGGCTTGTTTTTACTTTTTTCGGCGGTCTGTTCCGTACGGAATATCTATTTAAAAAGTACAGGGCAGGCAGTCCGCACTGCCCTGTTTTCTTTGAAAGCAAAGAGTTTATTTAGATTTCGAAATTTGTAGTCCAGTATATCCACGGAGCAACTTTAATCTCAAAATGAAGATAAGCACCTTTCTTATCGATATCTTCTTCTTCATCCGGATCTTCGGGACCACCACCAGGATACCACGGTGTACCGTTACCATTTACCTTTGTCAGCGTAAGCGTATAATAGTTATTACGTACTACACCGTATTTTCCATACTCCATATAAGAGTTGGCTGCATTGTCATGACGAATCTCATAGTAGTAATAGTTGAGGCTCTTTGGATACCAATAGATGCAACCTTCTTCTTTACACAGTTCACCACCATTCTGAATGTTGTTGTCGTCAAGAATAGCCTGCGTAAGGGATGCAAAATCACCCGGATCATTGGCGGTAAGTTCAGATTTTATCTGAGTATAGAACAGTTCGCATGCCGAAACTAAAAGTTTCTCCTGGGCGGTCATAGGGTCTGAGGCTGTTTCTTTAGCTTTGGCAGGCGTATAAGCAGCCAGCAAGTCGGCAAAACTCTTGAAGTTTACAGAGTTAGTTCCATTAGGAAGACGATACCAGTCATTTCCTAAAGTAAATTCACCAGACTTCCAAGGTGCATACTGTCCCTTAAGTACCAGACGCGTAGCCGCACCGAACTTCTGATATCCTGCGGCCATCGTATTCTCGATACAGTATTTGTAATTATCACCTGCAGTCGCACTTTCAGCAACCCATTCCACCTTAGGTTCGCGAGTTGCAGCATCGAGTGTGTTCTTAATAATGCCTGTAAGATATTCGGTTCCACCCGCAGTCGTAAAGTTCGGGTCGACTGTATAGAAGTTACTTTTGTAGAATCCGGTAGTATGAGACGATACTGTGGTAGTCTTCTTTGCAAAAGGATAGAACAGAGAGTTATAATAGTCTATAGTCCAGTTTCCAAAATCAAACTGTCCAAGACTTGCATTTGTTCCATCTTCAAAAGGTCCTACTTCTAATGAACCGCCAATCATAACCTCCAACTTTGCAGCAAGGCGTTCTATCTCAAGGGTAGCCGGATTACTTTTCGCTGCATTCTGAGCTTGCGCTTCCGATTTATAGTCGCTGACCAAAACAATCTTATCCGATACATCGAGCAGACATTCATCCTCCCATGCATGATTGGATGGATCTGAATCGGAGTCATCGTAGAATCCAACATTAATCATTGCACAACCATTGGAGTGTACAACCTCCTCTACCAGATAAGCATTGTTGGGCTTAGTATTGTTTTCAGGAACTGTAATCATTCCATTGATGGTAGCATAGGTTGCACCCGCTGAAAGATTATCCAAGCGATCCTTTAATTGGTAACCCGGATTGGCAATAACAAGCAAATACTTAGTATTCGGATCCACTTTAACCGGAGTATTCGGAGTCGTAACTCCACTATTTGTTCCGAAAGAACTTGATCCCAATACCGTGGCATACTTAGTTGCCTTTTCATCCTTAGTCACCACCTTACTCGCATTGAGCGTAATCAAATAGAGCTCATTAATCGCACTTTCCTCCTCTAAAGCCGTCTGTTCACCAGAAGCACGTGAACCAGGCACTTTGGGATTAGTCAGACTAATTGATACGTAAGCTACATCATAACCTGCTCCCCCTTCAACCTCCGGATTTTCCTCCAGATTCTCATTTGAACAACTTGCCAGTGCCGCAACAACCAGCAACGAAACTAAAATTGATTTAATCTTTAGCATAATACAAAAAAATATTAGAATTAATACTTATATAATTTCCCACTTAATCAGTAAGTTTTACTTACCATTCTTTTTCATTTTAGCAGCATTAGCCTTCTTCCTGACTAATTCTTCCAGATTGCCCCTAGCTGCATCCAGACCTGACTGCTCTGCAAACTTCAAATACTTCTTCGATGATTCATAATCTCCCTTCATTAACATTAATATTCCCATAGCATTATTATATTCCGGCAAATTCTTATTCGAATTCACCATGCCCAGATAACGTTCAGCCGAAACCAATTCATTGCGTGATAAAGCGGCAGTAGCAGCATTTATATTTGCAATCTCACTCTGCGGATACATCCGGACAGCCGTTTCGAACACATCAATAAATTCTTGCGAGCCTGTCGGATAGGTATTAGCTACCAGAAACATTTCATTCAAGCTCAAATTCTGCGGACGCGTCTTGATAATCTCTTTTGCTTCCTCCACACTAAAATCCCTCACTTCGTAATTCACTTTGCAGATAGCCACACGCAAACTTGGGAAAATATACTTCAACAAGTATCGGTAAGGCGTCCCTCCGTGAAGTTGCATCAGTTTTGTTTCTCTTCCTTTTTCAATAGGTATGTTCCTGATAATATCCAGCACTTCGTCTTTATATTCCAATTCGATTGTTTCAAGCGCCTTCTCCAGTCCGTCCCAGTTTTCACCTCCAAAGACAATGTAGTATTGGTTTCTCGGAAAATCGTATCTGTATGCCAGATAATCCCGGAGCGCCATGGCACGTCCTTCAGACAGACGTTTGTTCGCTGCCAATGTTCCTTCCGGAGACGCATAACCGATAATATCCAGACGGTTCACTTTCACATTCGGATCGGACTTCAGCTCATCGATCATCTTCCGGATTTTAGCCAGCTCCTGAGGGTTATTCATGTATTCGGGACGAATATTGACTTTATTCACCTCGAAATCCAGAAAACATTCCGCTTGAACATCCCGTTGTTTGATTTCTTCCGCTTTCGGTTGCAGATAGGCAAACTGAGGAGCCACTACGTAAGGCGTCCATACACGTTCCAACGTCACTTTGCCAAATTCCTCGATGTTCATTAATGCCGTTTCACCGCAACCACATTCGTCACGCTGCACGTCCAGACGCGCATCCTTCATCCATGATTCGAACGGAACCAGATATTGATACCGAATCGTATCATTTCTTAGTTTTCCGGCTTTTTCCACTATATATGGCTTCTCGTAGCTTCTCTTCTCCTTGGCGCTCATCAACGCAAGCTCACGCTCATACGCCAAATACTCGTCACGACCTTTAATAGAAACTTTCGGAAGATTCAGAGTGCGCCCGGAAGTCACCAGCCGCGGAATTAAATCCATTCCCCGGGCAGATTTCACTTTCACATTATTCAAAACAAAATCTATATCGACATGAATAAAATCACCTTTCTGTTCCAACCGCACCGGATTCACGGTAATGCCACCTTCGTAAGAGCGGGATTGAGCCATAGCTGTGTTTATATTCAGGCTGCAAACCACCAACATACACACAAGGAAACCTATATTTCTTATCATCATACTCCTCATTATTTAATTACATAAATAAGTGACACACTTGCTTTGGTAGGTCCGAAATAATTTTTGCTGCTTTCCTTCAATCTCGTACCACAGGTAGCGCAAGGATACTTGTCATATACAATGTGCGCATATCCCACTCCGACAGACGTTTCTATACTCCAGCGTTTTTTCAGAATCCACGAATATCCTACGGAAAAGCCACCGCCATAAAGATATCCCTGATAACGCGTATGCTGCATATTGTCACTGATAAAAGACCAGTCGGGCCACCCTCCTACATTGAAATCGGCATAATGTCCGTGCATTCCGATAAACATACGGCGAAAACTCTCACAAAACCAGTAACGAACTTCGGGTTGTATCCCCCAATGACGGAGGCGTTTGCCGTCGGAAAGTTTCCACGGATTATAATTGACCGGAATGTCCAGCGTCCATTTACGCGCCAGTCCGATCTCCAACCCCAAATTCATGGTAGTGGTAGCGTCATACAGCAGATTGCTTTTCAACGCAACCTTCTGGGCATAACCCTCGGAAATAGCACATCCGAGCATGAATAATATGAGTATAGCAACTTTCTTCATTTATATCACATTTACTGTTATTTATTGCCCCAATTGAGTAACATCTATTTTTATGCGTTGCACATTACTGATGCCCGTTTTAACGGAAGACGCCATTGTTGTGAGATGTACGATTCCGTTTCTGGAATCCGCCTCTATATTGGGCAATACCTTAATATATATCTTACCGTCTTCAACGATAATGCGTTCTTCTCCTGTATGTTCCTCCGGCATTACGGAAGAATACAGACGGATCCAATTTTTAGCACTTTCATCCACTTCGCCCGTAAGGCAGAAATAATTGATTTCATGCACCTCCGAATTTGAATTTTCAGTAGGCATGAGCTGAAGCGTACTTCCCGCAGCAGGAACAGCTTTCCTTTGTCTAATATGAACTTCTTTTTCCAAATTTCCTGTTTTTAATGTTAGATACACATCATCCTGTCACCTGTTTCTCTTTGTCCTTCTTCATACTACATCAACCAGTCAGCCCCCATCTGTTACCGATGTTATTACCAGACCAAGTCCCTTGATGTGCAGACAGGTATTGTTCTGAATGCCGGACTCATACATAATATAATTCATGGAGATTGATTCTTGAGTGTCACTATAAGAGAGAGAGCCAAACCAAGGATTGCTCAACGGCATAATCAACAACTTGGCATATATATCCGCACAAGTTGTCACTTTCGGTGTTAATTGAAAGAGAGTGCCGGTCACATTCGACCCCTGCACACACACCACAGATAATAAAAAAATCAAATATAAAAAACTGATTGTAAGTTTTGTTATTTCTCTCATTAATTCTCTAATATACTTTCCTCTACTTCTTATATATTTCTCTTTTTGCTTTTCTCTCAGGACAATATTTTTGTCCAAATCTCATATTGCAAATTTCGGAATATTAAAGGAGATACAAAATTGTATTCATTTCTGTTACAGAGAATCAATTTAGAATAAAGGGACTAATTATGTAGGTAGCGAACAACAAGGTTACGAAATTCACAACAAAAATATTCAATATCCTCATTTCTTTCGATATGCGAACATTTTAAAATTCCCAAGTTTCTTTCATAAAAACTTGGACAATAGAGGGAAGTTATAGTTTTCCGTGTCATTTAGACACAACTTAGGCACAAATTAGACAAAAGAACTAACTATTTTATACAACAAAATAAGCTAATAACTTGTATAATTTGTGCCTAAATGACAAAATACTCAATTTCTGTATATCTATAACTATCAGATTATAAGGTTTTACGCTCAGTTTCCGTAGGTGCCACCTCATCAGGAATACTGAATTCGCGATTAGCAAACAGATCAGCAAGTCCTGAAATTTGTTTCAGACGTAACAATTCATCACGATCCATACCAATATTTTTCATTATCCATTGATCGGACATACCTGCCTTATCAAGCTCCGCAACAATGTTGCACATCAATTCAATGTTATGCATTCCACGCGCACGGTTGTGCCGGATTGTTGAACTCATACGGTTAGACAAGTCTTTGTCTATCACCACAATCGGCAACAAACCGTTTTCACGCTTATAGATTCGTTGGGAAGTCTTCAATACCGTATAGCGATGGTAACCATCCACCAGGATATAACGGTCTTCATCTTTATTGTAGTAACATACACATGGCATCGTAAAGCCATCTTCCCAAATAGAAAGTTCCAGCAACTTCATTTCAGGCGGTGCAACGACATTCGGATTATAATCGTTCGCATATACTTTTTCTACGGGCACCGCTTTTACCTCGTAAACAGGGCTTTTATCTACACTCATGATACTATGATTCTATATTGTTCCATAATTTGACTTCTCTTACTCATCTCCTCCTTTGTAGGTGAGAATCCCATATATTTGCAGGCATGGTCATTCTTAAGAATACAAACGCACATTCGCTTATACGTGGGTATTTCTTTGAATTCCGGAATGTCGATATCATCCTGATATTCCATACGTACCGGTTTTTTCAACGTTTTGTAGTTACTGTTGTCCATAACGATAATTGGTACTTTCGCATCAATCAGCTTTTGGATGGTGGCATCACTCAGGCATCCGCCTTTTGTCCGCCAGAAATTCACGCTCACTGAAAGTTTCCGTAGATAATTCTTCCTCGCCCGCTCCGGCAGAGTAGACAACAAAAAATACATAAACTCGCGCCATGTATATCCTTCGGGAAGTTTCACCGATTGCCATCCCATTGCATGAGTACCACCATACATACCGGTAAAGTTCACACCGTTCACCCTTCCCACCATTTTACCCCAGGTATTAGGATCAAGCACCCGGTAAAGCTGCAAACTCTCTTGTGCCTCATTAATAAAGGGACTTGCTACACGCTGACGCTCCAGATTGACTCCGGCACGATAATAAAGATCGTATAAAACATTATAATCCCACTGGAATTTTCCATTGGCAGTCCATACATCCGTTGTTTTCCAGTCATAAATAGGGTAGGCATTATAAATATCGTTCCCTACTTTTGAAGTCCATTTATATTTATGATACATCTGGAATTTACGGCTCATATAGATACATCTCCACCGATTGAAACTTTCCTGTGTACGAATCCCGATCAGACAACAAGTGCGCACTGCATCATTTTTATTATGTATCCATTGCGCAAAACGCATCTGAAATTCATAATCCCACATGGTTGTATTATAAAAAGGAAAATCTTCTTTGGTCATTGCCTTTTTCGGCATGGAACGAACCCATATATTCTTTTTGCTGTCTTCCCACGGACGCCAAAAAGATTGATACATCGAGGTGCAGGTAGCCACACGGAAAGGGATGCATACCCGGTATACATCCAAAATATCCTTATTGGCCTCCAGCATCCGGTCTACATAGTCAATGGTCATTTTATACTGGATCTCATAATCCATGTGAAAAACTCCCAAACGTACCTTCAGGTTATTCTTCCGGATATAATCGATACACATATTCAGCAGTACCCCGCTGTCTTTACCTCCGGAGAATGACACATATATATTATCAAATTCATTAAATATAACTTTCAGTCGTTCTTGTGCTAATTCATATACATTCTTTGTGCCTGCTATTTTCTTTTTCGTCATAAGTTATCTATACATTTTTACATACCGTGTCCATTTCTTGTCCATCGATACAAATTCAAACTTTTCAAATGTTTCTTTATCTTGTACCAGTGTGACCGAATTGAGCAACCAACTCTCGGGCCTAAATTCCGCAACGATAGCGGGCAACAGATGTGACAGGATTTCCTCCCGTACGGTGCCTTCTGCCTTCACATAATAATTATTGATTACAGCTTTCTTCCGGCTTTTCTGTTCCACGGGGACGAAGCCCACCACTTCTTTATCTTCAATCGCAATGAACCACACATACTCTTCGCCCGTCTTGAAAGGGTAATTATTGTTTGCGCGTATCACTTCGGGATCCATCACCATCGGCGCTAAAAGCCGATATAAGTGTTTGTCTTTTCCTTTTAATCGTATTATCTGTATCATATCATTCAAAAATGGACACACAAAAATAAGGAAAAAATATCAAATTCGTCATTTCTGTTCCTAAAACATTTGTTTTTCACACTATTATCTCTATATTTCGATATTTTTGAAATCACCCATACGCCATTCCTCTTTCACGTTTAAAGTAAGTCAGTATAGTTGCAAAGCTTAAATATTCCCGTCCAGGAGTATGCAACCGACTTTTAAACTGATAGTAGGCAAAGATGACTTCGCATGCCAATTTATATTTGAAATGCAGCTTTAAACGGTGCTGCAAAAACTCAAACACCCGGCAGAGATATGCAAACACCTCCTCCACCCTAGCATTTGGAATCACTCGTGGCGCACGATTTACATCCGCTATATGCTCCATCTCATTAAGCACATATTCCAGTTGCTCAATTTCCTCACCGGTGTTTTGCATTGTACACTTCATTTGTTCTATTTTCTCTCCCTGATGGATGTACTGTTTTCGCTTTCGTTGTAAACGATCTTTTATTATTTCTATTCCTTTCAACATTATAAAATTTAGTTATATATAAATGGTTTGATATTACTGATTATTAATCGACAAAACTGCCATATAAAATTTAATCTCGAATGCAAATATAGAAAAGATTGTTTAAATAATTAGATTTTTATTTAAAAATATTCATACTTATTTTACATTTAAATTACCAGCATCAGAAAAACGTTTTTTTCATCCAATGAAACGAGTCATTATTTTGCGGCGTACTAAAATATTTTAAACAATGGATAATCAATCTTTTGACTGGCTGCTTCACGGTTGCCACGTACTATCCGAGATGGCAGTGGCTTATTTTCCCAACTATCAGGATAACTGATATAGACGATACGCTGGCAAATGCCCATACCCTCCTCGACCGATTGGAAAATGAATGTGGTACTGCCGAACATCTCCGTTCCACGTCACAACTCATAGAGGACACTATAAGTTGATAGAGGCCCGCATGGCCAGCAACAAGAACAGTGCTACAGGACTGACTACTGGATTTGCCGACCTTGACCGGGTGACATGCGGCTGGCAACCCGGTGAGGAGATCGTTATTGCTGCCCGTCCTGCGGTAGGTAAAACAGCATTTGCACTGCATCTGGCACGTACTGCAGCTTCTGCCGGTTATCATATCGCTGTGTATATTTTCACATATACAATATTTTTCTCGATGAATAACTGACTATTACCATACATTACCGATGGCAGTATGGATTTAGAAGAACACACATTTGCAAGTCATCAAGAAAATCTTGAACCTGCAAGACAAGAAAGGAAGCAAAAATATGATTTGCATAAAATTTAAATAGTCTCTAACCAATAAGTCATCTTTATACAATGACGAGTTGTTTGACAAACTTCGTAGTTAGCAATACCGGAGCAACATTCACAATTACCTATGAATCAATTATTTACAACAACTCATTCATTTAAACAAAAATTGCCTGCTAAAAATTTAGACAAAATTTGGTCAAATATTCCTTTTTATTAATTAAAAAGGCTACAGTTTCACAAACTACTATTGGAATTCGGTCTCTTTTCCATATATTTGCGCCCGCATTTCTGATTTTTCGAATGAACCTCCTTATTCAAATTACCCAAACTAGATAAAACGAATGGAAAAAATAAACGCAGTAATTACAGGAGTCGGAGGATATGTACCCGATTACATCTTGACCAATGATGAGATTTCCAAAATGGTAGATACTACCGACGAATGGATTATGGGGCGTATTGGTATTAAGGAAAGACGTATTTTGAAAGAGGAAGGACTGGGAACTTCTTACATAGCTCGTAAAGCTGTCAAACAGTTAATAAAACGCACCCGAACAAATCCGGATGATATTGATCTGATAATTGTAGCTACAACAACCCCTGACTACCGCTTTCCTTCCACGGCTTCTATTTTATGTGAAAGACTGGGACTGAAAAGAGCTTTTGCTTTTGACATGCAAGCTGTTTGCAGCGGTTTTTTATATGCACTGGAGACTGGAGCCAATTTTATCCGTTCTGGAAATTACAAGAAAGTGGTAGTTGTAGGCGCTGAAAAGATGTCGTCAATAATAAATTATGCCGACCGGGCAACTTGTCCGATTTTCGGTGATGGCGGAGCAGCTGTCATGCTTGAACCTACTACTGAAGATTTTGGCATTATGGATGCTGTGTTAAGAACAGATGGTAAAGGATTGCCTTTTTTGCACATTAAAGCGGGTGGCTCTATATGTACTCCTTCTTATTATACATTGGATAATCAAATGCATTATATCTATCAGGAAGGACGTACTGTATTCAAATATGCAGTATCCAACATGGCTGATGCCTGTGAATCTATCATTGCAAGAAACCATCTAAGCAAAGAAAACATCGACTGGGTAATTCCTCATCAGGCTAATCAACGTATTATCACCGCCGTAACACAACGTTTGGAAGTTCCTGTCGAAAAGGTCATGGTCAACATCGAACGATACGGTAACACTAGTGCCGGCACTCTCCCACTCTGCCTCTGGGATTTTGAAGATAAATTCAAAAAAGGAGATAACCTAATTCTTACTGCATTTGGAGCAGGATTTGCATGGGGAGCCATCTATGTGAAATGGGGATATGATGGAAAAAAGAGATAGCGATTATTCGCTATCTTCAAAATAAAAAATCCTCTGATTTTCAGTAAATCAGAGGATTTTTTATTTCCTAATGCGGTGCGTACGGGACTCGAACCCGTGACCCCATGCGTGACAGGCATGTATTCTAACCAACTGAACTAACGCACCAAAATATTCACTTTAGCATCTCTCTCGATTGCGGATGCAAAGGTAGATATTTTTTTGAAACCTGCAATAGCTTCAGTATCTTTTTTCTGAAAAAGTGGGTTTATTAAGAATTATCGTGTACATTTGCAGCTACTAATAAAATAGAAAATAGAATGAAAAATACACCAATTGAACGACATCTGATTGACGAAACCATCAATGAGTTTCAAATTGTCGATTTTTCCAAAGCTACCATTCGTGAAGTGAAAGCTATTGCTTCAAAAGCAGAAACAGCATCGGGAGTTGAATTTATCAAAATGGAAATGGGTGTTCCGGGACTTCCTCCTTCCGCTGTAGGCGTGAAAGCGGAAATTGAAGCATTACAAAATGGCATTGCCAGTCTATATCCCGACATCAACGGATTGCCGGAACTAAAGAAAGAGGCATCCAACTTTATCAAAGCATTCATCAACGTAGATTTAAGTCCGGAAGGTTGTGTGCCTGTCACTGGTTCCATGCAAGGTACATTCGCTTCATTTCTTACTTGCAGCCAATGTGACGAAAAGAAAGATACGATTTTGTTTATCGATCCAGGGTTTCCGGTACAGAAACAGCAGTTGGTTGTAATGGGGCAAAAGTTTGAAACATTTGATGTGTATGACTACCGCGGAGAAAAACTGAAAGAGAAACTGGAAAGCTATCTGAAAAAAGGAAATATATCAGCCATCATTTATTCAAATCCCAATAATCCCAGCTGGATTTGCCTGAAAGAAGAAGAATTGAGGATTATCGGTGAATTGGCAACACTGTATGATGTGATTGTTCTGGAGGATTTGGCTTATTTTGCCATGGACTTCCGCCAAGATTTAAGTAAACCGTATCAACCTCCTTTCCAGCCATCAGTTGCCCATTATACGGACAATTACGTATTGCTGATTTCTGGCTCAAAAGCATTCAGCTACGCCGGGCAACGTATTGGGGTAAGTTGTATCTCTGATAAACTATACCACCGAAGCTATCCGGGACTGACCAAACGATATGGTGGCGGAACTTTCGGAACGGTTTTCATTCACCGTGTGCTTTATGCGCTTTCTTCAGGAACTAGTCATTCTGCACAGTTCGCCATGGCCGCCATGCTGAAAGCTGCCAACGAAGGACAATATAATTTCCTCAACGAAGTGAAGATATACGGTGAAAGAGCACGGAAATTAAAAGAAATCTTCCTCCGTCACGGTTTTCATCTGGTATATGACAACGATCTGGGCGAGCCGATTGCAGACGGATTTTATTTCACCATCGGTTATCCGGGAATGACCAGTGGCGAACTGGCGAAAGAATTGATGTACTACGGAGTCAGCGCTATCTCATTAGTAACTACAGGAAGCCATCAGGAAGGATTGCGCGCGTGTACCTCTTTCATTAAAGACCACCAATATGCTCAACTGGATGAAAGAATGAAACTATTTGCTGAAAATCATTCGATAGCCTGATTATTTGACATAAGATATTCATAAAAGCCATTCTTAAAATGAAAAAAAACGGAAAGAACGATTGTTATTCCGTTTTTTTTCTTACTTTAGTGGCATGAATATCGACTCTGACATATTTAAGATTCAATCGAATAATGTGTTGCCATCGAGAGGAAGGATTTTAATATCAGAACCTTTTCTACGTGACGCAACGTTTGGCAGATCCGTAATTTTACTGGTCGATCATACGGATGAAGGAAGTATGGGATTGGTTATCAACAAGCAACTGCCATTGTTCCTTAACGATATCATCATGGAATTTAAATATCTGGATGAGATTCCTCTATACAAAGGTGGACCTATTGCCACTGATACCCTATTTTATCTCCACACATTATCTGATATCCCCGGATCCATTTCTATCAGTAAAGGGCTTTATCTGAATGGAGATTTTGATGAAATAAAGAAATATATATTACAAGGGAATAAAATCAGTGAATGCATTCGTTTCTTCTTGGGATATTCCGGTTGGGATAGCGAACAGTTAAATAACGAAATCAGAGAAAACACATGGCTGGTGTCTGAAGAAGAAAAATCATATCTGATGAAAAACAATATCAAGGATATGTGGCGGACTGCTTTAGAGAAGCTAGGCAGCAAGTACGAAACGTGGTCACGCTTCCCGCAAGTGCCTACTCTCAACTAATATTTTATTTCTTAGGATTCAAACATTGGAGAAGCAATGCATCTTTGTAGCAGCCCTCCACTTGCAGCCAGTTTTTCAATAATCCGCATTGAACGAAGCCACAAGACGTGAACAGCTTTACACAAACGTCATTATCTGTCGTGACATGCGCATAAAGCTGACTTAAAGACAGAAAATCAAAAGCGTATTCACAAAGTAGCTTCAGTGCGTCGGTGGCATAACCTTGTTGCCGATAATCCTTATGAACGGCAATTCCGACTTCTCCCCGCGAATGAAGGGGAACGAAATCCGTAATATCAATCGTACCAAGGATACACTGGTCGGATTTGCGTACCATCATCAGACGTAATTGCTTATCCGCAAACACATCACACTGTGAACCTTCAATATATTGGCGCAACACGTAACGGGAGTATGGAACCGTAAAGTTACTGATGTCCCACATGGAAGGGTCATTTTCCATCTCGTACATAATGTCCATATCTTCCGGTTCTACTGCACGAAGATAAATACGTTCGTTCATTAAGAAAGACTGTCTCATAACTTTTCTTCTTTTGCAATGTGAAGTTCGTTACGCAATCTCTTCTCGCTGGGCAGGCAGAAAAGTGACGCCGTGAGGCCAATCAGCATACAGAGGTTACCCGTACTGCTCAACGTCAGGTAGTAACACAAAAGGTTCACTACAATAGCTACTTCAAGCACTCCCAAGCGAACAATGTTCCATTGCACATATCGCTTCAAGGCAAGCGTGATAGTCATGTGATCTATCTTTTTCTTAAGCACCAAGCTAAATAATTTGAGAGAAAGAGGCACACACAAAGCAGTGAGCAAAATGCCGACCGTCTCAAAATAATAGGTAGCTGATGCGTTATCTACCAAACCTCCTACGGGAAAGAGTTCAAACTCTCCTGCCCCAAGCAAAAATGCCGGGAGCACCCAAAAGAAAACATAACTGATATTCAAATTTCTGACAGCTCGTTTTATCTGTTCTTCCATGTTCGTTCTTAAATGATTAATAATGATTATACAGTTCCGGTAAAAAGCGTCCGGTTCACAATGCTGCGTCCTAAAGTCACTTCATCGGCATATTCAAGTTCATCACCAACCGATATGCCACGTGCTATCACACTTAGTTTAACCCCCAATTTATCCAGCTTGCGATAGATATAGAAGTTGGTAGTATCGCCCTCCATCGTGGTGCTCAATGCCAGAATAACTTCTTTGATTCCACCTTCAGCCACCCGCTGCACCAGGCTTTCAATTTGAAGGTCACTCGGTCCGACTCCGTCCATTGGAGAAATAACCCCACCCAAAACATGATAAAGCCCGCGATACTGCTGGGTTGCCTCTACCGCCATTACATCACGGATATTTTCCACCACACAGACAGTGGAAGCATCCCGTTGCGGATTAGCGCAAATCTGGCAAGTTTCAGTATCGGATATATTATGACACACTTTGCAGTATTTCACCTCACGTTTCAACGTTATGATAGAATTTCCGAAAGCTTCCACCGTAGCCGTATCCTGACGGAGCAGATGTAGAACAAGCCTCATAGCCGTCTTACGCCCGATACCCGGAAGTTTGGAAAATTCGCCGACTGCCTTTTCAAGCAGTATAGAAGGATATTGTTGGTTCATAGATAATATTTGCTGTTCTATCGATAAAACCTTGCAAAGATACAGATTATTGTTTTTAATACCTACAAAAATTGCTACCTTTGCATCTGTTATGATGATACTAGTCACTATTCTTTGCTACTTCGCGGTATTATTACTAATAGCCCGTATCACCGGACGTAAGGGCGGATCGAATGCAGCGTTCTTCAAGGGAGAGAACCAATCACCTTGGTATATAGTCTCTTTTGGAATGATTGGCGCCTCTATCTCCGGAGTCACTTTCGTCTCTGTACCGGGAATGGTGCGCGGAATGGATATGACGTATATGCAAACGGTACTCGGATTTTTCTTCGGATACATGGCCGTAGCCCATATCTTACTTCCTTTATATTATAAGTTGAATCTGACAAGTATCTACGGATATCTCGGCACCCGCATCGGGATGCGTGCCTATCGCACCGGTTCCTTTTTCTTTCTGCTGTCACGCATGTTGGGAACCGCAGCCAAACTTTATCTGGTATGCCTCATTCTCCATACGTATGTATTTCAGGAAATGCACGTTCCCTTTTGGCTGATTGCTGTCGGTTCGGTTGCATTGGTATGGATATATACTCATAAAAGCGGAATAAAGACCATCGTGTGGACAGATACCTTACAAACATTTTGCCTGATTGCCGCTCTGATTTTTATCATCTATTTTACGATCCAAAGATTAGACCTTAACTTTAGCGGCATTGTGCAAACAATCCAAAACAGTGAACACAGCCGTATTTTTGTATTTGACGACTGGGTATCCCGACAAAACTTCTTCAAACAATTCTTTAGCGGTATCTTCATCGTCATCGTAATGACCGGTTTGGATCAGGATATGATGCAAAAGAATCTTTCTTGCCGGAACCTCCGGGAAGCACAAAAAAACATGTACTGCTACGGTTTCTCATTCATTCCGCTAAATTTCCTTTTTCTATGCTTGGGAATTCTATTGATAGCGCTAGCGGGACAAATGCAACTCGAACTGCCAGCCATGAATGATGATATACTGCCCATGTTTGCAGCCCAAGGTTATCTGGGACAATCCGTATTGGTACTTTTTACAATCGGTATTATCGCAGCAGCTTTCAGCAACTCGGATTCCGCCCTGACAGCCATGACAACCAGTGTATGCGTAGATCTGCTAAATACGGAAAAAGACACAGAAGAAACGGCACGTCGCAAAAGAGATAAAGTGCATTTATCATTATCAGTCTTATTGGCATTCTTCATCTGCCTGGTAGAAATACTTAATAATAAGAGCGTTATTGACGCCATATATATCATCGCCTCCTACACATACGGCCCCCTGCTCGGAATGTTTGCTTTCGGACTTTTTACACGTAGGCAAACGAACGACCGATGGGTTCCTCTCATAGCCATCCTTTCACCACTGCTCTGCTATCTTGCCGACTGGTGGATTGGAAAAGAAACCGGATATAAATTCGGTTATGAATTGCTAATGTTAAATGGAACGCTTACCTTTGCGGGGTTAATTTGTATGTCTAAAAAAAGGAAAACGCTGAAAGTACCATGAAAACAGGTACTTCGAAGTTTATAATAAATAATGGCAGAGTTTATTATAAACTGCGCAATAGTTTATTATAAACAATGAACAAGTTTATTATAAACGATTTTACAAAGAAATAAATGACAAGAAAATGGAAATAACAAGTGCTGAATTTGTGATTAGCAATACGGACGTGAAGAAATGCCCGGCCGGCATTTTCCCGGAATATGCCTTTATAGGCCGTTCGAATGTGGGAAAATCAAGTCTTATCAATATGTTGACCAGTCGTAAAGGTCTGGCCATGACCTCCTCTACTCCGGGAAAAACGATGTTAATCAACCACTTCCTTATCAATAAGAATTGGTATCTCGTCGACCTTCCGGGATATGGCTACGCCCGACGCGGACAGAAAGGGAAAGACCAGATACGCACTATAATCGAAGATTATATTTTGGAACGGGAGCAAATGACCAACCTCTTTGTCCTGATAGACAGCCGGCTGGAACCTCAAAAAATAGACCTCGAGTTTATGGAATGGCTGGGCGAGAACGATATCCCCTTCTCTATCATCTTTACCAAAGCCGACAAGCTAAAAGGTGGACGTTTAAAAATGAATATCAATGCCTATTTACGTGAGTTGGGCAAACAATGGGAAGAGCTCCCTCCTCACTTCGTATCTTCCTCGGAAGACCGCACAGGACGTATGGATATACTCAACTACATAGAAAACATAAACAAGGATCTCAATGTTAAATGAAAGAAGAATGAAAATGAAAAAGAGTTTTTTACCTATTGCCTTTATGGCAGTATTTATGCTAACGGCAACTAACAGCCAGGCGCAATCATGGTCCGACTTATTAAATAAGGACAACATTTCAAAAGTAGTAAATGCCATCACCGGAACCACCGAATCTATCGACATGACCGGAACATGGAACTACAAAGGTTCGGCCGTAGAGTTCGAATCGGATAACTTACTAATGAAAGCGGGCGGAGCTGCCGCAGCCACTATGGCTGAAAATAAGCTGAACGAACAATTAAGCAAAATAGGTATCAAAGACGGCCAGATGAGTTTCACTTTCAATGCCGACAGTACTTTCACCAGCACGGTGGGCAAGAAAACATTGAAAGGCACTTACTCCTACAATGCTTCAACCAAACAAGTTGATTTGAAGTACTTGAAACTTCTGAATCTGCACGCTAAAGTAAATTGCAGTTCCAGTTCACTGGAGTTACTGTTCAACTCGGACAAACTGTTGAAACTAATGGCTTTCATCGGTAGCAAAAGTAGCAGTACCGCACTGAAAACAGTTAGTTCACTGGCCGAAAATTACGATGGAATGATGCTCGGATTCCAGCTCTCAAAATAGCAAAAGAGAATCGTTTAATACTATTTCGCACTCCATAAAGTATATTTTAGGGGAAAAGCATTATCTTTGTCGTTTGTAATCAAAAAGAGAAGGAAAAATGAAAAAGATACTTTTTTTAATGACCCTGTTAGTAATGGGCGTAAGCTTTGCATTTGCGCAAACAAATGCAGATATCAAGTTTGACAAAACAACTCACGATTTCGGTAAGTTTTCTGAAAACAGCCCGGTTGTCAGTTGCACATTTACCTTTACTAATATCGGCGATGCCCCTCTGGTGATCCATCAGGCTGTAGCCTCTTGCGGATGTACAGTACCCGAATATACAAAGGAGCCCATCATGCCGGGTAAAAAAGGAACAATCAAGGTGACTTATAACGGAACAGGCAAATATCCGGGACATTTCAAAAAATCAATCACCTTGCGTACCAACGCCAAAACAGAGATGGTAAGATTGTATATCGAAGGCGATATGACAGCAAAAGATGCAAAGTAGGAAAAAATAGACTATTACATAAAGGAGAATCTTTCGGTTCTCCTTTTTTTTTGTTTACTTTGAGGACGGAAATGTAAATTAACACATTAGCAAATTATAAAAACTATGAAACAAGAAGAAGACAAATTCACCGGGTTACCCGAGAATGCGTTCAGAGAGTTGAAACCTGGGGAAGTGTACAACCCGTTGATGGGTCCCTCTAAAAATTATCCGGAAGTTAATATCTGGTCAGTAGCATGGGGTATTGCCATGGCAATCCTTTTTTCGGCCGCCGCAGCCTATCTGGGGTTGAAGGTCGGACAGGTATTTGAAGCAGCTATTCCAATTGCGATCATTGCCGTAGGAGTTTCCGGAGCTGCCAAAAGAAAAAATGCGTTGGGAGAAAACGTGATTATCCAGTCTATCGGAGCTTGTTCCGGAGTAATCGTTGCCGGAGCGATCTTCACCCTCCCCGCTCTTTATATTCTCCAAGCTAAATATCCCGAGATGACGGTTACCTTCATGCAGGTATTCATCAGCTCTTTATTGGGTGGCGTATTGGGTATTCTATTCCTGATTCCTTTCCGTAAATACTTCGTCAGCGACATGCATGGAAAATATCCTTTCCCGGAAGCAACAGCCACTACACAAGTGTTGATCTCCGGCGAAAAAGGCGGCAGTCAGGCCAAACCGTTATTGATGGCAGGTATGATCGGCGGATTATATGACTTCATCGTGGCGACATTCGGATGGTGGAACGAGAATTTTACCACCCGTGTTTGCAGTGCCGGAGAAATGCTGGCAGAAAAGGCAAAATTGGTATTCAAAGTAAACACCGGTGCCGCCGTGCTTGGTTTGGGATATATCGTCGGACTGAAATATGCTTCCATCATTTGTGCCGGTTCATTGGCTGTGTGGTGGATTATCATTCCGGGAATGTCTGCTATCTGGGGTGACAGTGTACTGAATGCATGGAATCCGGAAATCACCTCTACCGTAGGTATGATGAGTCCGGAAGAAATATTCAAATATTATGCCAAGAGCATCGGTATCGGCGGTATCGCTATGGCGGGTGTGATCGGTATTATCCGTTCCTGGAGCATCATCAAGAGCGCTGTCGGACTGGCAGCCAAAGAGATGGGCGGTAAAGGGAATGTAGAGAAGAGCATTATCCGTACCCAACGGGATCTTTCCATGAAGATTATCGCCATCGGTTCCATCATCACACTGATCTTAATCGTATTATTCTTCTACCTTGATGTCATGCAAGGGAATCTGTTGCATACATTGGTAGCCATTGTTCTGGTTGCCGGTATCTCTTTCCTGTTCACCACAGTAGCAGCTAATGCCATTGCGATTGTTGGTACTAATCCGGTTTCGGGAATGACATTGATGACACTGATTTTGGCTTCCGTAGTGATGGTAGCTGTCGGACTGAAAGGTCCTTCGGGCATGGTTGCCGCATTGGTAATGGGTGGTGTAGTATGTACCGCACTATCGATGGCAGGAGGTTTTATCACCGACTTGAAGATTGGTTACTGGCTCGGAAGTACGCCTGCCAAACAGGAAACATGGAAGTTCTTGGGAACAATCGTATCGGCTGCAACAGTAGGCGGTGTAATGATTATCCTGAATAAGACATACGGATTTACAAGTGGCGCACTGGCTGCTCCACAAGCAAATGCGATGGCGGCCGTTATCGAACCACTGATGAGTGGTGTAGGTGCACCCTGGTTGTTATATGGCATTGGGGCTGTCTTAGCTATTATTCTGACTCTTTGTAAAATTCCTGCATTAGCTTTCGCATTGGGTATGTTTATTCCGTTGGAGCTGAATGTGCCGTTGGTAGTGGGTGGAGCAGTGAATTGGTTTGTTACAACACGTAGCAAAGATGCATCTCTGAATACGGAAAGAGGTGAAAAAGGAACTTTACTGGCATCCGGTTTCATTGCCGGAGGTGCATTGATGGGAGTAATCAGTGCCGCAATGCGCTTTGGTGGAATCAACCTGGTTAATGAAACATGGTTGAACAATACTTGGTCAGAAGTGTTGGCATTAGGAGCGTATGCCTTATTGATTCTTTACTTTATAAAGGCTTCAATGAAAGTTAAATAAATAATTATGAGGAGACTATTATCCATTATAGTATCGCTTGTAACTGCCATATCATTTGCGCAGCAGCCCGTCGAGCTACCTTTGTGGCCCGACGGTGCTCCCAACTCCAGCGGACTAACCGGAGAAGAGCAGGAAACGCGCCCTCATTTTGTCACGAATGTCACGCATCCCACCCTGACGGTCTACCATCCGGAAAAGCCGAATGGAATGGCTATTATTATGTGTCCCGGAGGCGGTTATCGTGGATTGGGTATGGATGGAGAGGGATATGATATGGCCCCCTGGTTCTGCGAACAAGGTATTACCTATATGGTATTAAAATACCGGATGCCGAACGGACATTGGGAAGTCCCCGTATCTGACGCCGAACAAGCCATTCGCATGGTACGTCAACATGCCAAAGAATGGAATGTCAATCCTTACAAGGTAGGATTAATGGGAGCCTCTGCGGGAGGGCATTTAACTGCTACACTCGCCACTCATTATAATTCGGAAACACGTCCGGACTTTCAGATATTACTTTATCCGGTAGTTACGATGATGCAAGTCACCCGGGGAAATACAAGAACTGCATTGCTCGGCAAAAATCCCACAATGGAACAAATACAGAAGTTCTCTGCCGAATTGCAAGTAACGCCCGATACTCCACAAGCATTTATCGCTCTTACCTCCGACGACCCTTCCGTAGCACCTTATCACGGAGTGAACTATTACCTTGCTTTACAGAAAAACAAGGTTCCGGCAACTCTCCATGTTTATCCTACCGGAGGACATGGCTGGGGATTTCAGGATCATTTTAAATATAAGCAACAATGGACACAGGAGTTGGAGAAATGGTTGCGCGACGGCGTTGTATTCCCGGAAAACCCCGAACCCATGTTACGAATCGGGAAATCTTACCTGGGAACTAAATACGTGGCTAACACATTAGATCAAGACGGAGAAGAATCATTAGTGATCCGGACCGATGCCGTAGATTGCCTCACTTTCGTAGAATACACGTTGGCACAGGCACTCGGTTCTTCCTTTGCCGACAATCTGCAAAAAATACGTTATCGGGACGGCATCATCAACGGATATCCTTCCCGGTTGCATTATACTTCCGAATGGATAGAGAACGGAATCCGCCACGGATTCCTCACCGACATTACTGCCAAAAACAGTGCACATACCCAGAAAATCTCTCTTTCGTATATGTCTACCCATCCCAAGCAATATAAAAAATTGGCTGATTCGCCGGAAAATGTACGACAAATGGCCGAATATGAAAAAGCAATCTCCGGAAAAGTCGTACATTGGTTGCCGAAAAGCGAACTGCCGGAAGCCGGATTGCCCTGGATCATGAATGGAGACATTATTGCTATTACAACGAAGATGCCCGGACTGGACATTGCTCATGTGGGAATAGCAGAATATAAAGAGGGAAAACTGCACCTGCTGCACGCTTCTTCTACATTGGGAAAAGTAGTTGTCAGCGACGAACCTCTCAATCACATGCTAAACAACAATAAATCGTGGACAGGCATACGTGTTGTCCGGATGTCTCACTCTAAAAATAACTGATTATGAAACGAGTAAAACATTTCCTTCTCGCCTCGTGCTTATTCCCCACTTTGCTGGGAGCACAAGAAATGGCAAGCGCCTATTTTCTGGAACTTACTCCGGACGCCCAATCGGCAGGTATGGCAGGTACAGGATTAGCTACCACCGATAACGGTAGTACAGCTATTTTTCATAATGCTTCTACCATCGCTTTCTCACAAGAAGTGATGGGTGCGAGTTATTCATACGCTAAGATCAACCAAGATTATGCGCTACATAGCGCCTCTCTTTTCTACCGGATCGGAAGGGAAGGCATACATGGATTTGCTGTAGGTTTCCGGCATTTCAAAGATCCCAAGGTGCTCGATTACCGCCCTCACGCATGGGACTTAGAAGCTGCTTATTTCAGAAATGTAGCCAAAAATCTGTCTCTTTCATTAACGTTCAGATACCTGCAAGCCAAAGCCGCGGAAAGCGCAGACAGCAAGAATAGCGTTTGTCTGGACTTCGGCGCGACCTACTATCGCAATATGGCTCTATTGGACGAAATGGCTTCCTGGAGCATTGGTTTCCAAGCTGCCAACATAGGCAAAAAGCTGGACGGACAAAAGTTACCCGCCAGATTAGGATTGGGAGGTACAATCGACCTGCCATTCAGCATAGAAAACCGTTTGCAGGTGGCTCTCGACTTCAACTATCTGCTCCCCTCTGAAATCCGTCATCTCCAGGCTGGCATAGGAGCCGAATATAATTTCCTGAAATATGGTGTTGTCCGTGCGGGATATCATTTCGGAGACAAAGATAAAGGAGTGGGCAACTACGGCACTCTAGGCTGCGGAATAAACTTCTGGCCGATACGTGCAGACTTCTCTTATGCCTTGGCTGATAAAGATTGCTTTATGCGCCGCACTTGGCAACTGGGAGTTGGAATAGTTTTCTAAGCTCCTCTTCGAGGCGTTGCTTCACTTCGTCCATCGGCACATCGTGCTTTAATTCCTGACGAAGAGAAGTGACGCCTTTATCTATAAATCCGCAAGGGTGGATATAACTGAAATAACGTAAATCGGTATTTACATTCAGAGCCAGTCCATGCATCGTGACATAATGACTGCTCCTCACTCCGATAGCACAAATCTTACGTGCACGAGGCGTATCACCTTCCAACCAGACTCCTGTCGCTTTCTCCAAACGTCCGGCTTCAATGCCATAAGAAGCACATACCCGAATCACCGCTTCTTCCAGCAAATGAACGTACTCTTTCAATCCTAACTGAAATTCTTCCAGGTTTAATATCGGATAGCACACCAGTTGTCCCGGACCATGATAAGTAATGTCCCCTCCCCGATCAATATGATAAAGGGTGGCATCAATTGCTTTCAATTGTTCATCACTCAACAACATATTATTTTCTTTCCCGCTACGTCCTAATGTATAAACATGGGGATGTTCGCACATCACAATACGGTTTTCATAACTCTCGCCCTGAACTTTTGCCCGGACAATGTTATCAAACCATTCTGTTTGCCGTTGCCATGCTTCGGCGTATGGTATCAAATTCCAATCAATAAAAACTGTTTTCATAAAAACAAAGGTAAGAAATAAAAAGAAAATGCGTACATTTGTTGGCCCAATATAACACACACAACTATGAAAATGGACTTTCCACAGGTAGACTTGCCTACCGAAGTATTAGCATGGACGAATGTAACAGAAGACATTCTCAATATTTACAAGCAATCTTGTCGGTTGCAAGCATGTATTGTTGCCATCTGTACCGAAGGTTCGATGAAAGCCTCCATCAATCTGCTTGATTACGAAATTCACCCCAATGACTTAATAACATTATTACCGGGAACAATCATTCAGTTTCGGGAGAGAACAGAAAAAGTATGCCTTTGCTTTGCCGGCTTCTCTGCTCATTGTGCCGGACGGATCAATCTCATGAAGAATATTGGTAACGCATATCCAAAACTGATAGAACAGCCGGTAGTTCCTCTTAATGAAGAAGTAGCCAGTTATCTGAAAGACTATTTTGCTCTATTATCACGGGCCAGTTGCAATGAGAACTTCGAAATGGATTCTGAATTGGTCGAATTGTCTCTTCAGACTATCCTGACAAGCATACGATTGATATATCATAAATTTCCGGGTGAAAATAGCAGTTCGAACCGCAAAAAGGAAATCTGCCGGGAACTGATTCAAGCCATCACCGAGAATTATAAAAATGAACGTCGTGCACAGTTCTACGCAGATAAATTAGGTATATCTCTTCAACATCTAAGCACGACTGTGAGACAAGTGACAGGTAAAAGTGTTTTAGATACCATTGCTTATATCGTTATCATGGATGCTAAAGCCAAACTGAAAGGGACCAATATGACTATCCAAGAGATAGCATATTCTCTAAACTTCCCCAGCGCCTCTTTCTTTGGCAAGTATTTCAGACGATATGTAGGAATGACACCATTGGACTTTAGAAACAGATAATTTTCACGAAGAACGATAGAAAATATAAATGGTGAGTTGTAAAACAATGAACGGTGAATAAATTGCGTATTATCCGCAAAGTATTCACCGTCTATTATTTACAGTTCGCTGTTCATAAATGACTGCTTACCATTCATCGTTTACAGCTTACAGGTTCCTGTCTTTTTATAGTTCATTTCTCATTTTCTTCCCAAACTCAACGAATTGAGCACTACGCTCACACTGGAGAACGCCATTGCGGCACTTGCCAGCATCGGATTCAATAACAAACCATTCAGCGGGAACAAGATACCGGCAGCAATAGGAATACCGATCAGGTTGTAAATAAACGCCCAGAAAAGATTCTGATGAATCAGTTTGACCGTCTGCTTTGACAACTGGAAGGCTTTAGGAAGCAGCAACAAGTCCGATGTCATCAAAGTCACCATAGCCACGTCCATAGCAATATCAGTTCCTTTTCCCATGGCAATGCTGACGTCAGCCAATGCCAGTGCCTGCGAATCATTGATACCATCGCCCACCATCGCAACCTTCTTTCCCTGCATTTGAAGCTCACGTACAAATTCGGCCTTATCGTCCGGTAGAGCGTCGGCAACAAAACGTTCGATTCCTAAACGGGAAGAAACGGCTAGTGCAGTCCGTTGCCCGTCACCCGTCAGCATACAGATGTCAATCCCTTGACGTTTCAGTTCCTTCACTGCTTCGGCAGAAGTAGCCTTTATCGGGTCGGAAACAGCAATGATAGCCAACAACTCGTTTTCACGTCCAAAGTAAATGATGCCGTTACCGTCCGATTCATAGTGAACCAGCATTTCAGCCATCACATCGTTTACTGTCGCACTGAAATCTTTCAGGAGTTTATGACTGCCTACCCAATAAGTATGTCCCTCATACGAGGCTTTAATTCCCTTTCCCGTAATGCTTTCAAAGCTATCCAACACGGCAGGTTTTATTTTTTCTTCGTCCTGAAGCGCAGAGACAATAGCGCCGGCAAGCGGATGCTCCGATTTCATTTCCGCAGCTAAAAGTACATCTTTGAAATGTGGTTCCTGCGACTGCGCCCATAACCATCCGGTAGCTGTAGGATGTCCTTCAGTCAGTGTTCCCGTTTTATCCAGAACAACGACATCTACTTTTCGCATTTGTTCCAAAGCCACTGCATCTTTAATCAGAATATGCTGGCTGGCAGCTTTACCTATACCCACCATCAACGCAGTAGGTGTAGCAAGCCCCAAAGCACATGGACAAGCAATGACAAGAACAGAAACAGCCGACAAAATACCATAAGAGATATATTCACTACCACCAATGGTAACCCACAATACAAATGTCAGAATGGCAATGCCTAACACGACAGGTACAAAAATCCCCGTAATACGATCGACAATGCGTTGCACGGGAGCTTTGCTGCCCTGTGCTTCCTGCACCATAGCGATAATACGAGCAAGCACGGTTTCACTGCCTACCTGTACGGCACAAATGATAAATGAGCCACGCTGGTTAATCGTTCCTGCCAATACTTTATCACCTTTCTTCTTTTCTACCGGAACCGGTTCACCGCTAATCATACTCTCATCGACATACGAGTCGCCTTCGGAAAGCTGACCGTCCACAGGTATTTGTTCTCCCGGGCGTACAACCACCAAATCACCTACCTGGAGTTTCTCAATCAAGATCTCCTCCTCCACTCCATTGCGCAGAACGCGAGCCGCTTTTGGCTGCATTCCCATCAACTTACGAATGGCTGTTGAGGTATTTCCTTTGGCACGTTCTTCCATCAACTTTCCGGTAAGAACGAAAGCGATAATCACCGCAGAAGCCTCATAATAGACATGCGGTTCCAATCCGCGGTCATACCAGAATTCGGGGAAGAAAGTGTTGAACAGACTGAACAGAAAAGCAATGGAAGTACTAAGCGCAACCAAAGTATCCATATTGCTCCGTCCTAATTTAGCCTGTTTCCAGGCTCCGGTGAAGAAACCACCTCCGAAAAAGACCATAACAGGGATAGCAAGTACCATTTGAATCTCATTAGAATATGGCACATGCATCAGTATCATGGAATATACCAATAACGGTACTACCAAAATCCATGCACCAATCACTTTCCACTTCAAACGAGTGTAACGCTTATGCTGTTCCTTTTCCCGGCGTTCTTCTTTGTGGGCTTCTTCCACAATCAGATCATAACCTGCCGCAAGGACAGCCGCACGAATCTCTCCGGGAGTCAACTGCTCTTTCTCATAAGAAACGGTCAATGTATTGGTAGCAAAATTAACGGAAGCCTCAATGACTCCCGGCAATTTTTTCACTGTTTTTTCTACATTATTGGCACATCCTGCACAATGCATATTAAGCACAGGAAATGCCTTTTTTGTTGTGTTACCCATATAATTATAGTTTACGGCCTTCCCCCTCCTCTCAAAAAAGGAGTTGGGGAAGAACCCTTATTTGTTTATAGAAACAAGCTAATACAGGTATTTGTTCAATTACTTCTTATCAGCCTTCTGATCGTCTTTCTTTGTTTCTTTTACAAATTCGGCTTCATAACTGAACTTATTAAACCCTGCCTGCAACTTCTTTACATTCGTTTTTTCAGCGTCATACGTAATGGTTACCATTTTCGTTTTTACTTCGGTCGAAATATCCTTCAACCCTTTCTCAAAACGCATATTGTCCTTTACTTTCTTTTCGCATTTCTCACAGTGCATCTGCGACACTTTAAATACAACAACACGAATATCTTTTGCCAATACAGCTGTTACACTCAAAAGAGCCACCACGCAAGTGGCCATCCATCTTTTTGTTTTCATTTTTCTTATCAGTTTAAAATTAATATTCTTTATTATGCGATCGTTTCTTTCATTCGCTATTTCCTGCTTTTACTCACTATTTCTAGCTAAGTTAAAACGTATTCCGATATATCCTTTTGCTCCGTGCACCGGTCCCCAAATCATGGTAGAATCAAAGTTGTTCCCCCAGGGATTTGCCGCATCGATAATCGGATTCTTTTGTTTGAAGTTTGTCAGGTTCTCGCCTCCTACGTAGATAGACCAGCGGCGGAAGTAACGGGTCACCTGCAAGCTCAACTGCTCAAAACTGCCGTAACGACGTTCCCAAGACAACTGTCCGTCTCCCTGTTCATAAGGAGTAGGCATCCTACCGCCACCATTCAGTTGCAGTGTGGCGTCAAACTGCCATATTCCCAGCGGAGTTTGGTAAGAAGCCGTGAGTAGTCCTTTATATTTGCTGGTCAGCGGTTTCTCCATTCGTTCACCTTTGTAGGTCGTTTTCGCATCCGTGAGCCGGTAAGCACCTGTCAGAGTGAATCCTTTGAAGAAAGGATAACTTGCTTCCACTTGGAACACATGCGAATAAGAGCGTCCATCCAAATTGTAAAAAGCTACTTCATGGGGGTTGCTATCCATATCCACTATCACTTGTTTCAGGAAATCCGTATAATAGTATTCTGCATTCACATTCAGCGTTTTGCCGAATATAGGGATATAAGTAGAGACGCTGGCACCGTAGTTCCATGCTTCTTCCATATCCAGGTTCTTTGCTATTTCCACCTTACGACTGCTGGAAAGCAGGTAGTTGTTTTCTGCCAACACATGATTGGTACGGTACCCTTTTCCGGCAGAAAGACGGAAATTCACATAATCATTCGGATTGTACTTCAGATGCGCACGCGGAGTCACGAAGAAACCATGTTCGTTACTGTAATCACCACGCAGACCGGCCATTACCATCCATTTATCATTCAGGTTCAACGTATATTGCACGTAAGCACCGGGAACAGCTTCCTTTTCAAAGGCTTTGAGAGGATTGTCCGTTGTATTTTCCAAACGGTAATGTTGGTCATAAGCGTCATAATTGAAGCTCAACCCTGCGGAGAAACTATTTTGCGGATTAAATTCCGTTTCAAACATCAGCGAAGCATAGACGTTGGTTTGATCCACATTATACAGTTTGCGTCCATACGTAGCATCCTGATTGTGTAAAGTGGTGGAAAGAATCAAAGCCAGGTTCGTATTCTTCTCCTTATTAAAGATATAAGCATTCTTGGTGAAGAATTCATAGCGTTCCGTATCGATCCCTACTTTATACAGGTCACCGGAGTGCATTGTCCCTCCATGATTGGCCTGTCCGCTGGTACGTGTTTCAGAAAGGGCTTTGATACCTGCCTGGAAAACATAATGGTCGCCCATGTATGCCCACCGGTTCCACACATTATACTGTTCCACCTGCGGAATATCCACAAATCCGTCATCGTTGCCATCATGCGCCTTGGTCTCATTTTCGTAATGCGCCAGCAGAGAAGTGCTCCATCGTTTGGAAAGTTTCAATGTAGCGTCCGCATTGGCTTCATACCGGTTAGTAGTGCTTGCAAAAAGATTGGCAGACACCCAATCGGCTTCCGGCAACTGTGGTTTCTTAAATTCTACGTTTATCTGTCCTGTGATGGCTTCATAACCATTCTTCACCGAAGATGTTCCTTTGGAAACCTGTATGCTCTGCATCCACGGACCGGGGACATATCCCAATCCATAAGGAGCGGCGGCTCCCCGATAATTCGGAATATTTTCCGTCAACATCTGCACATAAGTGCCGGACAGCCCCAACAATTTAATTTGTTTGGCTCCTGTTGCCGCATCGGAATAACTCACATCTACTGAAGGGTTCGTCACAAAACTTTCACCCAGGTTACAACAAGCGGCTCTACTCAATTCGGCACTGCTTATCATGTCTTCGTTCATCACGCTACTGCGCAATTTCATTGTTCCCAGTTTACGAGTGACAATATTCACTTCATTCAGTTCCACTCCATCACGAAGCACAATATCCAGTTGTTGATTTTTACTGCTCACATGAATCGTATCGTTCTGAAAACCGATAAAGCTGACAATCAGCATGTGGCTTTTAGAAGGTTTAGTAATAGAAAAACTACCATCCTCTTTGGTTGTCACTCCTTGTCCTGTATTCATCCAGAACACATTGGCACCCGGAATAGCCTCCCCGGTACTATCTTTCACTGTTCCCCGTACTTGCGCATATATATTGCCGGCAAATAACAGGAACAGTCCTATTATCATATATTTCATTCTTTCTAAAGTTACTTTCGAGATACAAAATTAATTCATTTCTCATGCAACTTAGTTGCATTCAGTGCTGCTTTACTTTCATGTTCTATTGAAAGCAAAGGATTAAATAAGAAAGAAATAGTGGCTAAATAATATAAGTGGAATATAGCGCCAGCTTCTGCCTCGAACAGAGAGGTGGCGGAGAGGTCAGACTATCATATTCTACCGATTTATCCGCATAGGTCGGAGTCAACAGATAGCAAAAATGCTCACACAAAAGATCGACTACTAAAGCTGATGTTGTCAGTTCAGTAGTATGTTTCATCAAATCGAGCTTATAGATAATAGCTGTACAACCCTTATCTTTACAACCTTTTTTTGAATCACAATTATGAGTCTTTTTACACTTCGGACAGCCTGTATCACAACAGCTCTGCACCGTTTCACAACGGACACAGCAATAATGCACAATAGAGACTCCACCTCCTGAATAGATAATCAGGAGAGAAAGGATAAGTGCTGTTATGTAGGCTAGTTTTTTCATTTCAGAGGACAAAGATAAGAATAAAAACAGATTTTCCTATAATTTTTCGTAATTAAGATTCAATCAATCCGATACAGACACATTCTCTTTCCTTTATTTGGCTATTTTAGAGTCATATCAGCACTATTAACTCTTTTTACTCAACAATAAAACCTATCTTTGCCCCAATAAATTCTCTGATTTTTAAGTAAACGCTATGCTTACATATTTACTCATCATTATCACTCTTTATCTGGCAGGTAATGCCTACATATTTATCAGAGCAAAGCAAGCTCTGAAAGTTAAATCTCTCGGAGTAAAAATATTCCTGACCGTTTTATTCTGGATATGTGCTTTATCCTTTTTCGGCACGATGCTAACTCGTAACCTTGAGATGCCTGTCTTTATCTCCCATTCAATGTACACCATTGGAACAAGTTGGTTGATATTTACTCTATACATGGCATTATTCTTGCTTTTGTTTGATATCTTGAAATTATTCAAAGTTGTCTACAAATATAGGTTCTATCTGTCTTTAGTGTTCACGTTGGGATTGCTGGGATGTGGGGTATATAACTATCATCACCCGGAAACCAATGTAGTCAGCATTTTAACCAATAAACGATATGAAGATACTCCCCAAGCAATTAAAATCGTCGCAATCAGCGATGTTCACTTGGGAAATGGTACAGGGAAAGCCGCATTAAAAAAATATGTGGAAATGATAAATGCGCAGCATCCCGACCTGATACTGATTAGTGGTGACTTGATTGATAATAGCGTCGTACCTCTTTATACAGAGAATATGGCGGAAGAATTAGCTAACTTGAAAGCTCCTATGGGTATCTATATGGTTCTCGGCAATCACGAATACATTAGCGGTATCGATGAAAGTATCCGATATATTAAAAGCACTCAAATACAATTATTGCGCGATTCAGTAGTTACACTTCCCAACGGCATACAACTGATAGGACGTGATGACCGTCATAACCGCAAGCGTCATTCCCTGCAAGAGTTAATGGTGAATATCGATAAAAGCAAACCTATCATTTTATTGGATCATCAACCTTTTGATTTGGAAAAAACGGAAGCTGCCGGCATCGACCTGCAATTCAGTGGGCATACACACCACGGACAAATATGGCCTATTAATTGGGTGACCGATTATATCTTCGAGCAAAGCCACGGTTATCGCCAATGGGGAAACAGTCACGTATATGTATCTTCCGGATTGTCTCTTTGGGGACCACCCTTCAGAATAGGAACGCATAGTGAAATGGTTATTTTCAATTTTCAATGAATATTATGCAGTTTTGTCACATATGTTACAGTTTCCAAGCAATCTCTGCCCTATCTTTGCAGAAAAAAGATTATGGAACAATTACATGCTCATGAAGTCCTCCACATGATGGAAGGAAATAGCTACTCGGAATCATCATTGCGGGAAGCAATCATTAAGAAGTTTGGCTCACAGCAACGTTTTTATGCTTGCTCGGCAGAAAACATGGATGTAGATACCCTTATCGAATTTCTGAAAATGAAAGGGAAATTTATGCCTGCTGAAGATGGATTCACAGTAGATATCACTAAAGTTTGCAAGCATTGATTGGCGGATAATATCCGCCAATCCCATTTTTGGGGATAAATAGCTGCATTTTTTTCTGTTTTTATTAGCCCGATTCACGAATTTCATCTATATTTGTCAATAGTGAATGATAAAATAAATGTTGAATTTACAGAAAAAACGGGTATGAAAAAACAATATGTCAGTCTGCTTGCAATTATACTTTCGGTAAGCGGCTTTTTGTTTTCTTGTCATGACAAGATGAACAAAAACACAGGTGCGTTACAGTTTGATAGCATTCAAGTGAATAAGACAGCTCACCTCTTCAATGATACAGCCAAACCGGCCTGCAATATTATTATTAATTTTGCTTATCCGATAAAATCATCGGATGATATGCTGAAAGACAGTCTGAATACTTATTTCATTTCGGCTTGTTTCGGAGATAAATACATCGGCGAAAAACCGGAAGAAGTTGTAAAGCAATATACCGAGAATTATATCAGCGAATACCGTCGCGATCTCGAGCCTATGTATACCGAAGATGAGAAAGACAAGGAAGACGAATCTTCCATCGGTGCCTGGTATTCTTATTATAAAGGTATAGAAAGCCATGTGCAACTGTATGATAAAGATCTACTTGTATATCGCATCGACTATAACGAATATACCGGAGGTGCACATGGAATTTACATGGCAACTTATTTAAATATGGACCTCACCCTGATGCGTCCGCTCCGCCTCGATGATATTTTTGTCGGAGACTACAAAGACGCATTGACCGACCTGATCTGGAATCAGCTCATGGCAGATAACAAAGTGACCACTCACGAAGCATTGGAAGATATGGGATATGCTTCCACCGGGGACATCGCTCCGACAGAAAATTTCTATCTAAGCAAAGAAGGAATCACCTTCTATTATAATGTATACGATATCACTCCTTATTCTATGGGACCTGTAAAGGTAACAATCCCATTTGCTATGATGGAACATCTATTAGGCAGTAACCCGATTCTGGGAGAGCTAAAAAATTAAAAATCATAAAAAGCTGAACACCAATGAATATCCTGTTGTTATCACTTCCATGTGACAGAATAGGATATTCATCCACATCTATCATTCAAAACTTATAATTCAAAATTCAAACAGTGGAAATCATACTGAAATATTTTCCTGATCTGACGGAAGAGCAGCGCAAACAATTCGCAGCTCTATACGACCTCTACGCTGACTGGAATTCAAAAATCAACGTTATCTCCCGCAAGGACATTGAGAATTTATATGAGCATCACGTGCTCCATTCATTAGGCATTGCCAAAATCATCCAATTCCGCCCCGGAACCAGCATCATGGACTTGGGTACAGGAGGAGGTTTTCCTGGCATTCCTTTAGCAATCCTGTTTCCCGAGGTAAAATTCCACCTCGTAGACAGTATCGGCAAAAAAGTACGTGTAGCAACCGAAGTGGCAAATGCCATCGGACTGAAAAATGTGACTTTCCGCCATGCCCGTGCAGAAGAGGAGAAACGAACGTTCGACTTTGTTGTCAGCCGTGCCGTAATGCCTTTGGCGGATTTGATTAAGATTATTAAAAAGAATATCTCTTCGAAACAACAGAATGCATTGCCCAACGGACTTATCTGTCTCAAAGGCGGTGAACTGGAGCATGAAACAATGCCGTTCAAACATAAAACGGTCATTCATAGCTTGAGCGACAACTTCGAGGAAGAGTTCTTTAAAACAAAAAAAGTGGTATATGTTCCGATTTAAACAAGACTATATGTTCTGATAGATGATAAATCATAGAGAAACCATGAAAATAAAAAGATTTGAATTTAATATGTTTCCCGTAAATTGCTACGTATTATGGGATGACACTAAAGAAGCAGTCGTAATTGATCCGGGCTGTTTCTATGAAGAAGAAAAGCAGGCACTGAAAAAGTTCATTCTTACCAATGAACTGAATGTAAAGCATCTGCTGAATACTCATTTACACCTGGATCATATCTTCGGAAATCCGTTCATGCTGAAAGAATTCGGGTTATCGGCAGAAGCAAACAAAGCAGACGAGTACTGGATTGACGAAGCACCGAAACAAAGCAGAATGTTTGGTTTTCAGTTGCAGGAAGAACCTGTACCACTGGGCAAATACCTGCATGACGGAGATATCATCACTTTCGGACATACCAAACTGGAAGCAATACACGTGCCCGGACATTCACCCGGCAGCTTGGTGTACTATTGCAAAGAAGACAACTGCATGTTCTCCGGTGACGTCCTGTTCCAAGGCAGCATCGGCCGTGCTGATCTCACAGGAGGCAACTTCGATGAACTGATAGAACATATTTGCAGCCGTTTATTTGTTCTTCCCAACGAAACAGTCGTTTATCCGGGACACGGCGCTCCCACGACTATCGGAATGGAAAAAGCTGAAAACCCATTTTTTAGATAATAAAAAAGAAGTATTAAGTATCAGGTATTAGGTATTAACAAGGCTAATCGCCCATTAACCGCAGTAATACTTAATACTTGATACTTAATACTTAATTTAATACTTGATTATTATGAAAACCGATTTGTTAGCTAGCCGTCACATCGGCATCAATGAACAAGATACAGCCATAATGCTCCGCAAAATTGGCGTGAACTCACTGGACGAACTGATTAATCAGACAATTCCCGCCAATATACGGCTGAAAGAGCCGCTTGCATTGACTAGTCCACTGACGGAATACGAATTTGGAAAACACATCGCTGAACTGGCAGCTAAAAACAAACTATATACCACATATATCGGTTTGGGATGGTACAACACGATCACTCCGGCCGTTATCCAGCGGAATGTATTCGAAAACCCAGTATGGTATACTTCTTACACTCCGTACCAGACAGAGGTATCGCAAGGACGTCTGGAAGCATTGATGAATTTCCAGACAGCCGTATGTGATCTTACTGCCATGCCACTCGCCAACTGCTCACTTCTGGACGAAGCAACTGCCGCCGCCGAAGCCGTAAGCATGATGTATGCCTTACGCTCCCGCGCGCAACAGAAAGCCAATGCGAACGTAGTCTTCGTAGACGAGAATATTTTTCCGCAGACATTAGCTGTCATGACTACACGTGCCGTACCTCAAGGCATCGAACTACGTGTAGGTAAATATAAAGATTTTGAACCTTCACCGGAAGTGTTTGCCTGTATTCTGCAATATCCGAACTCACATGGAAACGTAGAGGACTATTCTGAATTTACCGAAAAAGCACATGCCGCAGACTGCAAAGTAGCTGTTGCCGCTGATATTTTAAGTCTCGCCCTGCTAACTCCTCCGGGAGAATGGGGAGCAGATATTGTATTCGGAACCACACAACGCTTGGGTACCCCAATGTTCTATGGCGGTCCATCGGCTGCTTTCTTTGCTACCAAAGACGAATACAAACGGAATATGCCGGGACGAATCATCGGATGGTCTAAAGACAAATATGGCAAACTCTGCTACCGAATGGCTTTACAGACACGTGAACAACATATCAAACGGGAAAAAGCAACTTCAAATATCTGTACCGCACAAGCATTATTAGCTACTATGGCAGGCTTTTACGCCGTTTATCACGGTCAGGAGGGTATCACTACAATTGCATCACGTATACACAGCATTACTGTATTTCTTGAAAAGCAATTAAAGAAATGCGGATATACACAAGTCAACGCTCAATACTTTGACACCTTACGTTTCGAATTGCCCGAACACGTTTCGGCACAGCAAATCCGCACGATAGCACTTACCAAAGAAGTTAATCTGCGCTATTATGAAAATGGCAATGTTGGTTTCAGCATTGACGAAACAACAGATGTGGCAGCTGCCAATGTGTTGCTCTCGATTTTTGCCATTGCCGCCGGAAAAGATTACCAAAAAGTAGACGACATTCCGGAAAGAAACAACATCGACAAAGATTTAAAACGTACAACTCCTTTCCTGACACACGAAGTATTCAGCAAGTATCACACGGAAACAGAGATGATGCGTTACATCAAACGTCTGGACCGCAAAGATATTTCTCTTGCACAATCTATGATTTCCCTCGGTTCATGTACAATGAAGCTGAATGCAGCCGCAGAAATGTTGCCTTTAAGCCGTCCCGAGTTTATGGGTATGCACCCGCTGGTTCCGGAAGACCAGGCAGAAGGTTATCGTGAATTAATCAAGAACCTAAGTGAAGATTTGAAAATTATCACCGGATTTGCAGGAGTCAGCCTACAACCCAATTCGGGTGCCGCGGGAGAATATGCAGGTCTTCGTGTGATTCGTGCCTATCTCGAAAGTATCGGTCAGGGACACCGGAACAAAGTCTTGATTCCAGCTTCGGCTCACGGAACAAATCCTGCGTCTGCTATACAGGCAGGCTTCGTAACTGTTACCTGTGCATGCGACGAGCAGGGGAATGTAGAAATGGCTGACCTACGTGTAAAAGCTGAAGAAAATAAAGATGAATTGGCTGCACTGATGATTACTTATCCTTCTACACATGGTATCTTCGAGACCGAGATAAAAGAGATTTGCGACATCATTCACGCCTGTGGTGCACAAGTATATATGGACGGAGCCAACATGAATGCACAGGTAGGATTAACCAATCCGGGATTCATCGGTGCAGATGTCTGTCACTTGAATCTTCATAAAACATTCGCTTCCCCTCATGGTGGCGGAGGTCCGGGAGTCGGTCCTATCTGCGTAGCCGAACATTTGGTTCCTTTCCTTCCCGGACACGGAATCTTCGGCAATTCACAAAATCAAGTATCGGCAGCTCCATTCGGCAGTGCAGGTATTCTGCCTATCACATACGGATATATCCGCATGATGGGTGCAGAAGGACTGACACAGGCAACTAAAATTGCGATCCTGAACGCTAATTATCTGGCTACTTGTCTGAAAGATACGTATGGAGTTGTTTATCGGGGAGCCAACGGTTTCGTAGGGCACGAAATGATTCTGGAATGCCGGAAAGTACATGAAGAAGCAGGAATCTCGGAGAATGATATTGCCAAACGCCTGATGGATTACGGTTATCATGCTCCTACCCTCTCCTTCCCCGTCCACGGTACGTTGATGATTGAACCAACAGAAAGTGAAAGTCTGGCAGAACTAGACAATTTCGTAGATGTCATGCTGAATATCTGGAAAGAAATTCAAGAAGTGAAGAATGGCGAAGCGGATAAAGATGATAATGTATTGATTAATGCTCCTCATCCAGAATATGAAATTGTAAGTGATCGTTGGGAGCACTCATATACACGCGAGAAAGCAGCTTATCCTATAGAAAGTGTACGTGATAATAAATTCTGGATAAATGTAGCTCGCGTAGATAACACCTTGGGAGACCGTAAGCTACTACCCACTCGCTATGGTACTTTCGAGTAAAAAGAGGTCTATCCAAAGAGATTTCTAGAGCACTGTCTCTTAAAAAATCACCTCACAAAATAATTCCGGGACTCACATACGTTAAGTCCCGGAATTATTTTTATCAGACAAGAGGCTGTATTCTATCTAACGATAGTTATTGTATTAACCTTTACCTTTTTCTCTTTCATTGGAATCTTCGAATCAGGATAACCCAAAGCTACACAACCGTAGACTTTATGATTGGCAGGAACACCTAAAGCAGTAATAAATTCACGAACCTCCGGATCATCACATGTTGTCCCCAACTGATTGATCCAACAAGAGCCGATACCTAAAGACTGGGCAGCTAGGAACATATTTTCTATGGCACAAGCACAATCCATACCAGCCCACCATTGAGTAGGCTCATTAGATACAATCACTAAAGTCGGAGCATGATAATAGCAACAATAAGTCTTACTATGTCCACGTTCCTGCAAACGAGAATCGTCGCTTTTTGCAAAAGCCCCTTTAATCCGTTCATTCAGTTCTGTCAACTTATCCATATTTTGAATAGCCGTAAAATGCCATGTTTCCAGATGCATTCCACTCGGTGCATAAGTTGCAGCTTCCAAAATAGCCTGCAAATCCTCTTCTAAAACTTGCTGGCCAGTATAAGCCCGTACGCTACGGCGTGCTTTAATGTTCTCTAAAACTTCATTTGTTTTCATGGATAACAAGTATTTTATATAAGTATGCCATCATTATTAGTTTAACTGCATCAATACATTATACTTTTCTACCGTTTGACCAGCCCAATCTTTGCATTCAGTTTGAAATAATAGACTCCATTCTCTCTCTCCAGGAACCCGTATTTGTCTTTCTCTAAAGATCCTTTTTCTAAACGGGTATTTAGCAACAAGAAGTCCTCCATTATTTGCTTTTCCGATTTATGATAACAGAGCACTTCTCCATTTCCATCCACCAATAGAATACCTTCCACTGCCGAATCCAATCCATTGTAAATCTTTGCAGGACGCATTCCCAATACTAATGCCATCAAGAACTGCTTCATCTTGAATTCATAGAACTTATGCTTATTGATTAGTTCATCTTTAATCTTCAACGGATTCATTTGTTTAATAACTTCCGTCAACTCACTAATACGGGAGATACCATCCAAATGCATGATACGAACCATTTCTGTCAGTACACGTGGAAAATGCAGATCAATCATCAAAAGATTACTGCGGAATACGCGGTCGGCTACATCAGCGTATTTAAGTACGCCCCCCAAACGTTCGATCATCATCATCCGTTCGGCAACTTCATTCGGAGATTCAGGCAAAGCATTGATTTTATTCACAGTTGGAGTGGCAAATTTGACTCCACTCTGTTCCAGTTTAAGATTCGCTGCACGTCCTCCGTCCAACAACGGATTCATTACGCCCAACCGTGAACGGACATTGAAACCTCTTAACGGAGCTTTCGGATGCCAAAATGCAATGGAAAAATCTGTACGATCTTCTGTTTTTGCTTCCAAATCGAAAATTGCAGCTTCGTCTAAAAACTCTTCTACTCCTTCCGGAGAAACAACATCATTTTCCGACGAAGATTTCACAGCCTGTAATATCAGATCAGCTACAATACCAAAATCTTCACGAGGCATGGACTTACTCCCATTCTCTCCTTCTATACGAATCGTATCTTCTTCAATATAATATTGACGTGTTCCATCATGTTCTTCCCGTTGAATCATTGCAACAGGCCAAAATGTATCTCCCGTCTTTGCTTCTGCTGTGCCTAACACTACTTTTCCATCTGCTAAGAGACGAAAGAAAGAATAGAGTTCGCACCATTCTTTTTTGGTTGCTTCAAATGCCATATATTTTTGTTCTTCTTTATTTTACTACAAATGTTCTATCTTAATTCTACTACTGATATTACAGACGACACAATCGGAGGAACTATATGAGTCACCTCCTCCAATGGAGGGAGCTTGCCTACTTGTGCAAACAGGGAGTTTCGTATCCATTCTCTGGGAGTGACTATGATAAATCGTCCCGTCCAACAACCATCAAAATAGGAAGGGTTACCCGGCTGTTTCTTAATGGGATAACAGATGTTTTCTCCTTTAGTCCGCATCTCCGGCGAACGTCCGGGATCATTCACCCACACATGTTTATCATCAATGCCACGAAGCACCATCCAGTGCCCTCTCGGACCGGGACGCAAACCACGAACTGCACCTGTATATCTCACATTTACAAGCACAGGAATGCCACGATCAATATAATCTTTCAATATCCGATAATCTTTCTGCTGGAAATGTTCGGCACTTATCATGTTTTCATAATAACGTGTCAACGAATCAATCTCAAAAGAATAATATCCTCCCTGCCCTATTGAAGTACGGCGACGGAAAGGAGCACGTTTTTTCAGAAAGTAGTTCCGCTGATATTCAATCAGTTTCTTTTCTGCATCCTGGGCTGTACGTTGTGTATCAGCCGTCATTCCCTTAAAATAATCAAAGACCATTAACGAAGAAGCCAGAGAGCAATGCGAGTAAGGGCATCCTGCGATTTTCTGCGAATACCACGGAACAGGAATATTATTAGGAGCTAGTTTTTGAGTTTCTTGTATTTGTGCTTGCGCTTGAACGCTCATCCATACAAAGGAACTTAAAAACAGACTAAAAATTATGTAACATTTATTTATCATACGATCCACTCTCTATCTCTATTACTACTTCTAATACTTTACCTACAAAATATTCTCATCATCAAGAATCCGCGCTGTCTCCACCTTCTCCAAACGTGCACGCAACTTAGGCATCATCGAACGACGAATCCGCAATGTCATGCTACAATCCATGTCATACGACTGATTAAGAATCTCCGGTTCCTCTTCTTTCACAATGCGCATGACATCATTCATAAAAGGATATTCAAACATTACCGTCACATCCTCATCTACCGTCTTTTCTATAATAGTAGCGGCAGCAATCGCTTCGGCAGCAGCGGCCTTGTAAGCAACAATCAATCCACTTGTCCCCAACTTGATTCCTCCAAAATAACGAACTACTATAATCAGTATATCCGTCAGTTCATTCGAGTTTATCTGTCCGAGAATAGGTTTACCCGCTGTTCCGGAAGGTTCTCCGTTGTCATTGGCACGGAAATCCTTTCGCGCAGCTCCCAACATATAAGCATAGCATACATGCCGTGCATCATAATACTTTTTCTGATACGTTTCAAGATGCATCTTTATCTCATTGAGAGTACGCACAGGAAGGGCTATAGCAATGAACTTGCTTCGTTTTTCCGTATAAATACCTTCGGAAGGCTCAATGATGGTTTTATAAGTATCTTCAGCAGTCATGTTGCAAAGATACGGCTTTAATGAGAAAAGTCAATCTATCATTTGGAAATATTAATGTTCCACTTATCGATGATAGGCAGTTGGGGGAATTAAAAATAGTGACGCTATCCAATAAAAATAGTGACGGTATACCACAACGATACCGTCACTATCCCGGGCATATCCCGTCACTATTTTTTCTACATCAATCAAGCGTCACATCTACTGATATAGTCCCTATCAACAATGATTTTCGCATCATCTTACAGATATTTCTTAATCTAACTTATGAATTACCAGTCCCGAACGAAGTTTCGGTTCAAACCAAGTAGTCTTCGGCGGCATAATATTGCCTGTATCTGCAATATCCATCAACTGTTTCATAGATACGGGATAGAGAGCCAAAGCCACTTTCATTTCACCGCTATCCACACGCTTCTTGAGCTCTCCCAATCCACGGATACCACCGACAAAATCAATACGTTTATCAGAACGCAGATCCTTTATACCTAAAACTTCATCCAAAATCAAGTTGGAAGAGATTGTAACATCAAGCACACCAATAGGGTCGTTATCATTATACGTACCGGCCTTAGCAGTCAAGCTGTACCATTTACCACCCAAATAGAGTGAAAAATTATGTAAGCCGGATGGTTTATAGATATCCGCACCCTTCTCTTCTACTATAAAGTTTTTATCAAGTGCAGCCAGGAATTGCTCGGGAGTCAAACCATTGAGATCTTTCACTACACGATTATAATCGATGATGGTTAGCTGGTTTGCAGGGAAGCAAACAGCCATGAAGTAATTATATTCTTCATCACCACGATGATTCGGATTTTGCTTTGCTTTCTCTGCTCCCACCAATGCAGCAGCGGCAGAACGGTGATGCCCGTCAGCAATATAAAGAGCAGGCATTTTAGCAAATTCGGCAGTAATGGTAGCAATATCTGCATCCTGGTCGACAATCCAGAAAGTATGTCCAAAGCCATCACCCGGAGCGATAAAGTCATAAACCGGCTTGTTTGCTGTATATTTCTTTATAATAACATCCAGCTTCTCATTATCAGGATAAGCAAAGAAAACAGGCTCAATGTTTGCGTTGTTCACACGTACATGTTTCATACGATCCTCTTCCTTGTCACGACGGGTAAGCTCATGCTTTTTGATAATACCATTCATATAATCGGGAACATAAGCACCGACCACCAATCCGTATTGCGTTTTCCCGTTCATCGTCTGGGCATAGATATAATAGTTTTCCTTATTATCCTGCACCAACCAGCCTTTGTCCTGAAACAGTTGGAAATTCTCGGCAGCTTTAGCATACACCCGTTCGTCGTGTTCATCCATACCAACAGGGAAATCTATTTCCGGTTTAATAATATGATAAAGAGACTTTTCGTTACCTTCCGCTTCTGCGCGGGCTTCTTCAGAGTTCAGTACATCATAAGGACGTGAAGCGACCTGTTCTACGAGGTTTTGCGGAGGACGAATGCCCTTGAAAGGTTTGATTATTGCCATGATATTAGTATTTTATATGTAAAAAATTAAAGCCACAGACTTCTTGAAAATCTGTGGCTCAAATATACTACTTATTTCTAAAAAAGACATTCTGCAACGGATTGTTTTTATTCAGATACTACCATAGTTATCCTGAAAAATCCGGCAGACTTATTCAGAATCTTACTTGTTTACTCTAAATTTCTCGCAACCATCTTTCAAGAAGCCCACAATTTGTTGAGCAGCAGCAATACCGGCATTGATATTTGCTTCGGCAGTTTGAGCACCCATCTTCTTAGGAGTTGAGAAATAACGTCCGGCAAACTTTTCTGCAAACTCTGCGTTAGCAGCAGGCATAATATCTGTGATATATTTGAAGTCTGCACGCTCTTCCATCAGTTTGATTAGTTCTGCTTCGTTAATCACTTCCTTACGGGCAGTGTTTACCAACATAGCACCTTTCGGCATATCTTTCAACAGAGCATAATTGATAGAGTTCTTTGTTTCGGCAGTTGCCGGAATATGAAGAGATACCACCTGGCAAGTCTTGTACAATTCTTCTGCAGAATCAAGTGCTTTCACACCATCTTTTTCGATTACTTCTTTCGGGCAGAATGCATCATAAGCATACACTTCCATTCCGAAACCTTTGGCAACACGAGCTACATTGCGGCCTACGTTTCCATAAGCATGAATACCCAATTTCTTGCCCATCAATTCTGTACCGGAAGTTCCGTTATAGAAGTTACGGACAGCATATACCATCATACCCAAAGCAAGTTCGGCAACAGCATTAGAATTCTGTCCCGGAGTGTTCATCACGCATACATTGTGAGCTGTGGCAGCAGCCAGGTCCACATTATCGTATCCTGCACCGGCGCGAACTACGATTTTCAATTCTTTAGCAGCATCAAGCACCTCTGCATCAACAATATCACTACGGATAATGATGGCATTAGCATCTTTCACTGCATCCAGTAACTGGGCTTTTTCTGTATATTTCTCAAGTAAAGCAAACTCGTATCCGGCTGCTTCTATTTCTTTACGGATACCGTCTACTGCAACTTTAGCAAACGGTTTATCAGTAGCTACAAGTATTTTCATAATCTAATTCTGTTTATAAAGACTCACCACAGATTACCCAGATTCTCACAGAATAAAAAAAATCTGCGTCCGTCTGTATAATCTGTGGTGAAAATATTATTAATGAAGTTTTTCAAATTCCTGCATACAATCAATCAAAGCTTGTACGCTTTCTTTCGGCAGAGCATTGTAGCAAGATGCACGGAAACCACCTACAGAACGGTGTCCCTTGATACCTACCATACCTCTTTCAGTAGCAAACTTCAAGAAGTCAGCTTCGAAGTCTTTGTATTCGGGAGCCATCACGAAACAGATGTTCATACGTGAACGGTCTTCTTTGGCAGCAGTACCCACGAACATTTTGTTACGGTCGATTTCAGCATACAACATATCCGCTTTTTCAATGGCACGACGTTCCATTTCTTTCACACCACCCTGTGCTTTGATCCAGCGAAGCGTCTGCAATGCTGCATAAATAGGTACAACAGGAGGAGTATTAAACATAGAGCCACTGTCAACATGAGTCTGATAATTCAACATCGTTGGAATGTAACGGGAAACCTTACCCAATGCGTCATTCTTAACGATAACGAATGTAACACCAGCAGGAGCCAGATTCTTTTGTGCACCACCATAAATACAGATATATTTAGAAACGTCGATCGGACGTGAGAAAATATCAGAAGACATATCGGCAACCATCGGAACCGGAGAATCGAGGTCTTTCTTCAATTCTGTACCGTAAATTGTGTTGTTAGTCGTGATGTGGAAATAATCTGCGTCTGTCGGGATTGTATAATCTTTGGGGATATAAGTATATGTAGCTTCAGCAGAGGAAGCAACTTCTACAACTTCACCAAACCCTTTAGCTTCTTTCATAGCTTTCTTTGCCCATACACCGGTGTTTAGGTAAGCAGCTTTTTTTTCGAGGAAGTTATAAGGAACCATGCAGAACTCCATACTAGCACCTCCACCCAGGAACAGTACCGAATAGCCTTCGGGGATATTGAGTAATTCCTTGAATAATGCCTCTGCTTCGTCAACCACAGGTTGGAAGTCTTTGGCGCGGTGGCTGATTTCCATCAAAGAGAGACCAGAGCCGTTGAAATCTAAAATAGCCTTCGCTGTATCCTCTATCACCTCACGCGGAAGAATGGAAGGTCCTGCATTGAAATTATGCTTTTTCATTTGAAGTTTGTTTTTGGTTTAACAATTTCGTTACTTTTGTCTTTTGACCTTGCGAATTTACGAATTTATTCCCATCGTACAAATCTTTCCTTATAAAAATACTGTTTTAAAGCAGATTTTCCTTTCTTTTTATTGGTTTATACAGGATATATACACCATATTGTTATCTATAGATGTCAAGTATGGGATAAAAGTCGAGATTGAAATAGAACCGGGGATATTGATGATAAAACAAAAGATTAATGCAATAAAAATGAATATTTATAAACTACAACAGTGAATTCAGCTTAGATTAACAGGAAAATGAAGTGGAAAGTAAAATATCTTTAGAAATAAAGTAATCATCCCAATGCTCAATGACTAGTGAACATAGGGACGATTGTAAATAATAAAAGAGGACTTTAAGAGTTCTATATTACAAAAAAGAGTTTTACTTCGCTTCCTCAATAATAGTCTTCATTCCTTTTATTTTCTCTCCTTGAATCAGATTCAGGAGTTGCTTCACCTTAGCCCGGCGAATAGCTACGAAAGCATAATGCTCTTTGACATCAATCGCTCCGACATCTTCACGAGTCAGATTTCCTTTTTTATATAAGAATCCGGCAATATCGATCCGACTAAGTTTCTCCTTCTTTCCTTTACCTATATATATAGTAGCCCAGACCGATTTCGGAGGCCGGGGAGGGTTTTCAGGCAACACTACTATCTCCATTTCTTCCGGGATATAAGAAGGAAGTTTCTCTTCGGCATGAAGAATCAGATAAGACGTTCCGGTCGCATCCCAACGCGCTGTACGTCCGTTGCGGTGCGTAAAGGCTTCTTCATTGACCGGCAAATGATAATGGATGATATGTCCGACTTCCGGAATATCCAGTCCACGGGCTGCCAGATCGGTAGAAATCAATACATGACAACTGCCATTACGGAACTTGTAAAGCGCACGTTCACGGTCCGGCTGTTCCATACCGCCATGAAAACGTTCTGCGAGTAGTTTTTTATCCGCCAATAACTGATGTACACGGTCCACCGCATCCCGATGATTACAAAACACGATGCTCGAACTGCTTCCCAATGTACAAAGCAGATTATATAAAGTATCAATCTTATCTTTGGAAGGCGAAAGCACCTTCATTAATTTCAAGCGCGACTCTTGTTCTTCAGAATCGTCCGAAAGGAAGTCCAACTTAACTGTGCGGTTCAATCCTGTAAATTCGGGAATCTCTGCCGCATCAGTAGCTGAAAGTAACATACGTTTTTTTAATCCCGGAAGCTGGGTGATAATCTCTGCCATTTCATCGTGGAAACCAAACTCCAACGATTTGTCGAACTCGTCAATAATTAAAGTTTCAATGGTTTCAGGGTTGAAATTGCCTTTCGACAAATGGTCGGTGATACGTCCCGGAGTACCGATGATGATAGCAGGATGATTGCTCAATATACTTTTCTTTTCTTCGGCGATAGGATGTCCACCGTAACAACAGCAGGTTTTCCAGGAAGTCCCCATTGCTTTGAATACAGAATCTATCTGTAAGGCCAGCTCACGCGAAGGAACGAGAATCAAAACCTGCACGTTGTCATCGTTCGGTTTTAGAGTAAGGAGTAAAGGTAACAGATAGGCCAATGTCTTGCCCGATCCTGTCGGTGACAACAGTATAACGTCTTTTCTTCCGGTAGCTTGTTCAAGTGATGCTTCCTGCATCGGATTCAGCTCCTCAATCTTCAAATTGCGGAGAGCCGACTGTATAATTTCATTTTTCTCTAACATGGGGGCAAAGATACAAAAAGGAAAGAGTACGGAGATAAAAATACAATCAAACTTTAGCCATGCCGGTCAATATATAATAACCTTTCAGATTATTCTCTTTCATGTAAATGGTTACTTCTGCCCTACAAGCTGTCACCAAGGCATATCCCGTTAAACTTGAACTCATAGCTTTGACAAATGAATACTCTGTATCATTGTGAATAAAAGATATACGATGATATTCCATAACCTATTGTACTTTAATGTGTAGCCAAATATACGAATATAATAGATAAGTACGGATAAAAAAGGAGAACTATCTTTAAAACAGACATAAAATAGATACAAACCATAACGGAAAGACATTATGAGATAATGCCAAAAAGAAGCGGGAAATCGAAGAAGCATTACTGCTTTTCAGATTTCCCGCTCTGTGTTTATGTAACCTTTCCGGTCATTGTTCCGACCGGTTTGTTCTCTTCTGCGAATTATCCTCCGAAGTTGTCGAACATCAGGTTCTGTGCCGGAACGCCAAGATCGTCGAGCATCTTCTCAACAGCTTTCGACATCGGACCAGGACCACACATGTAGTATTCAATATCTTCAGGAGCTTCGTGATTCTTCAGGTAAGTTTCGTAAATTACGTTGTGAACGAATCCCGGAGTGTACTTCACGCCTGCAGCATCAGCAGCAGGGTCTGGACGGTCGAGAGCCAAATGGAAAGTGAAATTCGGGAAGTCCTTTTCGATTTGCAGGAAATCTTCCAGATAGAACACTTCGTTCAGCGCACGGGCACCGTAGAAGTAAGACATCTTACGGTCAGTAGTATGCAATGTCTTGGTCAAGTGCATGATTTGCGCACGCAACGGAGCCATACCGGCACCACCACCAATCCACATCATTTCCTTCTTAGAATCGAAGATTGGGTGGAAGTCTCCGTAAGGACCGCTCATTATTACCTTGTCACCCGGTTTCAGGGTAAAGATATAAGAAGAAGCGATACCCGGCATTACGTCCATAAATCCAGGACCTTGTTCTTTCGGTTTGAACGGCGGAGTAGCGATACGTACTGTCAACATGATACGGTCACCTTCGGCAGGATAGTTGGCCATAGAGTAAGCACGGATTGTTTCCTCGTCGTTCTTACACTTCAGCCCCAGCAAACCGAATTTCTCCCATGCAGGAAGATATTCGTCACCAATCAAGCTCTTGTCAATGTCCTTGTCATAGTCCATTGAGAATTTAGGAATCTTAATCTGTGCGTAAGAACCCGGGATAAAGTCCATGTGTTCGCCTTTAGGCAGAGCAACGATGAACTCTTTGATAAATGTAGCCACGTTCTTGTTGGAGATTACTTCGCACTCCCACTCTTTCACGCCAAGTACAGATTCGTCAATCTTGATTGACATATCGCCTTTCACTTTCACCTGACAGCCCAGACGCCAATGGTCTTGCTGCTGTTTGCGACTGAAGTGAGGAACCTCAGAAGGCAGGATTTCGCCGCCTCCTTCGAGTACTTGGCATTTGCACTGTCCGCAAGATCCCTTACCACCACAAGCAGATGACAGGAATATCCCATTTACAGACAGCGTATTCAACAAAGTAGAACCGGAAGCCACTTCCAATTCCTTTTCGCCGTTGATTGTCAGTTTTACGTTTCCTGATGGCACCAGGAAATTCTTGGCAACCAACAAGATTACAACAAGCAACAGAATAACCACAAGGAATACCCCAATGCTCGCTAATATTAAATTCATATCCATTGTCTTATTCCTTTCTTTTTAGATGTTCAAACCAGAGAAACACATAAACGCGATTGCCATCAGACCTACTGTGATAAATGTGATACCCAAGCCCTTCAATGGAGCAGGTACGTCAGAGTAAGCCATTTTCTCGCGGATAGCAGCCAGACCTACGATAGCCAGCAACCAACCGATACCAGAGCCTAATGCATAAGAGAGGGCATCCCAAATATCACCAATGTATTTCGGATCACTCGGACCAACGTTAATACGTTGTTGCATAAACAGAGAGGCACCCATGATCGCACAGTTAACGGCAATCAACGGCAGGAAGATACCCAGCGAAGCATACAGTGACGGAGTGAAGCGTTCTACCACCATCTCCACCAATTGCACGATACCGGCAATTACGGCAATGAAAAGAATAAAACTCAAGAAGCTAAGGTCGACACCTTCAATGATAGCATTGGCAGCCAGCACCTTAGTTTGCAACAGGTAGTTGACCGGAAGCGTCACCAGCAACACGAAAGTCACGGCGATACCCAGTCCTACGGCAGTCTTCACATTCTTCGAAACAGCCAGGTATGAACACATACCCAAGAAGAATGCGAATATCATGTTGTCCACAAAGATAGAGCGGACGAATAAACTTAATAAATGTTCCATAATTCTTTTTGATTTATGATTTATGATTTATAATTTATGATTCAGCAGACTTATCATGCGACTATGACTATAAAGCTAGACATAAATCATAATTCAGAAATCAGAAATAATTAATTACTTTGTTCTTGCAATTCTTTATGACGTGCACGTTGATACCAGATAATGCATGCTACGATAATCAATGCCATCGGCGGCATCAACATCAAGCCGTTGTTTACGTATCCGATATTTTGAATCGGTTCATAATTCAGGATATTGAAACCAAGCAATGTTCCCGAACCAAACAATTCGCGGAAGAAAGCAACGATAATCAAAATCTTAGCATAGCCTAAACCATTACCTACACCATCCAAGAAAGACTCCCAAGGACCGTTCTGCATGGCAAATGCTTCCAGACGTCCCATCAAGATACAGTTGGTGATAATCAAACCTACATAAACAGAGAGCTGTACGCTTACGTCGTAAGCAAACGCTTTCAGGATTTCACTTACGATAGTTACCAAAGCAGCTACCACAACCAACTGGACGATGATGCGGATGCGGTTAGGAATCGTCTTACGCAACAGTGAAATAACAACGTTGGCAAATGCAGTAATCACCGTTACTGAAAGTCCCATCACGATGGCAGGCTCCAGCTTTGCGGTAACAGCAAGTGCAGAACAGATACCGAGCACCTGTACGGTTACCGGATTATCAATTCCCAGCGGAGCAGAGAATACTTCTTTATTTTTCTTTGAAAACAGTTGTCCCATATTCTATCTTTCTCCTCCTTATTATTTAGTTAAAAAACTCAAGTAACTATTCAGGCAAGACTTCAACATGGCATCTACACCTACTGAAGTGATTGTACCACCGGAGATACCATCCACTTGGTAATCAGGTTTCTCTACCTTGCCATTTTTTACGACTCCCAAAGTGATAGCTCCATTTTCCAAAGTCTTCTTACCTACAAATTCGTTTTGGAAATGTTCGGTTGCAATTTCAGCACCCAGACCCGGAGTTTCACTAGCGTGTGAGAAGTAAGTACCGTAAACGGTATCTTTATCTTCGTTCAGTGCAACGTATCCCCAGATAGCGCCCCAAAGACCGGCACCGTAAACAGGAACTACATATTTAGTCTGACCGTCCACTTCGCATACAAACACGTGCAGACGTTGTTGTTCTTTTGCTTCTTTCTCGTAGTTGGTAGCAAATTCGCCCGTATTTTCGGTCAGCGTACCGTCTACGTTCATCAGCATATCCCCTTTCACATATTTCTGATATTCAGCATCCGCATCTTCCACATTCTTAATGTTCAATGCAGCGAGGATTTGTTTCTTAGTGTCCAACTGCACATTCTTATCTTGTGTAGATTTCAGTGAAGAACTAACGAATGCCAGCAGGAATGCTACGATAATAACCATTACCGAAGCATAAATGATAGTATAACTATTACTATTCGTATTCATTTTCTTTCGGTATTTATTGGTTAGACTTGATAGTGCGTTTCTCACGACGGCTGATATTGCTTTGTACTACACAGTAGTCAATCAGCGGAGCGAAGATGTTCATCAGCAGGATGGCAAGCATCATACCTTCCGGATAACCCGGATTCAATACGCGGATAACGATAGCCATCACACCGATCAGGAATCCGAAGATATATTTACCTCTTTCTGTACGTGCGGAAGTCACAGGGTCGGTAGCCATAAATACGGCACCAAAGCAGAAACCACCGAGAACGAGATGTTCGTACCAAGGCATTTGAGCCATTGTATTGTTTTCCATGCCGATTGAGTTGAATACCCATGCCATAAATGCACCACCGACAAATACGGAAATCATAGTCTTCCAACTAGCAACGCCTGTCCAAAGCAAGATAACCGCACCAATCAGAATAGCGATCACACTGGTTTCACCGATAGAACCCGGAATCAGACCTGTAATCATATCCATGTTAAATGCAGGAACACTACCAGATGTAGCAGCTTGTCCCAGCGGAGTAGCAACGGTAAGTCCGTCTACGCTTTGTCCCAGACCGAAAATGCTGTCGCCTGACACCCAAACGGCGTCACCGGACATCTTAGTCGGATATGCGAAGAACAGGAATGCACGAGTAATCAACGCAACGTTGAATACGTTCATACCTGTACCACCGAATACTTCTTTTGCGAAGATAACAGAGAATGCAGTAGCTACGGCAAGAATCCACAGCGGACAGTCTACCGGAACGATCATCGGGATCAAGATACCGGAAACGAGGAATCCCTCCTGTATTTCTTCTTTCTTCCATTGAGCTACCACGAACTCAATACCCAAACCTACTACATAAGATACGATAATTTTAGGCAGTACTGCCAGGAATCCGTATGCAAACATTTCGATAAAGCTACCACTAGCACCCGTGTGAGTGAAATGCTGGTAACCTACGTTATACATACCGAACAGCAAAGCCGGTACCAACGAAATAACCACAATCGACATGATACGCTTGCTATCAATTGCGTCATGTATGTGCGTTCCCGTTTTCGCAGTCTTGTTGGGCACGAACAGGAATGTTTCGAAGCCGTCAAACACCGACTGGAATGCGTGGAATTTGCCGCCCTCTTCAAAGTTCGGCTTTATCTTATCGAGATAATTTCTTAACGCTTTCATTTATTAAATTGAGAATTGAAAATTGAGAATCGAGAAAAGGCTACGCTGTGTTTACCAGAAGACAATTTCATAAAGTCTCAACTATCATTTTTAATTTTTACTTTTTACTTTTTTAATTCTCCTATGCCATTTCCGAACGGAGCATATCAAGTCCGGCACGAACGATGCGTTGCAGTTCCATCTTCGAAGAGCAGACGAATTCGCAAAGAGCGAAATCTTCAGGAGCCACTTCATAGATGCCAAGCGCTTCCATACGGTCGATGTCACCGGCGATGATTGCTTTAATCAGATATTCGGGCAGAATGTCCATCGGGAATACCTTATCGTATTCACCCGACATAATCATGTGACGTTCGCCACCTTTGATACGGGCATCCAACGTATATTCCTTCTTACCCATCAACCAGCTGAAATAAGAATGGTTGGCACTGAACTGGTTGAAGCGTGGCATGATCCATCCAAGCATTTCGTGAATGTCGTCACCTTCGGGGATAACAGTCAGTTGGCTATGGAATGCGCCCAAGAATCCGTTCGGGGATACTTGCTTTCCTGTCAGCACGTTACCGCTGATGTAGCGTAAATCTTTGTCTTTTGTTACATTGCCGGCAAACACGTTGGTGAGCAATGCGCCTACCTGTAGTTTGCAGTATGCAGGTTTCAACACTTCGGAACCTGTCACAGCTACTGTACGGGTGAAATCTACATGGCCTGTATTGAAGAGGCGACCGATGAAGATTACGGCTTGCGGATCAATAGTCCATACCGTTTCGCCCTTGGATACGGGGTCGAGGTGGTTGATCTGAACGCCTACATTACCTGCAGGGTTCGGTCCGTCGAATGCGGTGATTGTAACGTTCTTAGCCTGTGTCAGTGCGGCAGCGTTCTGTTTCACACTGATGTTCAGGTAGGTTTTTGCCAGTTTGGCAAGAGCATCAAGCCCTGTCTGGAAGTTTGCTTCTTCGCCTTTGAGGGCGAACTCGAAATCCGGAGCCAATGGATTGGTATCGAATGCGGAGATGAAGATTCCTTTCGGGGTTACCGTCGGATCTGCAATGATGTCATAAGGACGCTGTTTGATAAACGCGAAAAGTCCAGCTTCCAACAGAGCGGATTTCACAGCTTCAGCATCCATCGAAGCAACATTCTTTTTCCCAAAATCTTCATAGTCCTGCTCTGCAGCAGCTTCTACTACGATGTTCAATACCTTACGACGAGCACCACGTTCTACACTCGTCACCACGCCGCTCACCGGCGAAACAAATTTCACTTCAGGATGATACTTGTCAATAAACAAGGGTCCACCAGCCATTACATATTCCTGCTCTTTCACAACTACCTTAGGCGTCACTCCAGGAAAGTCATCGGGTACAAGTGCGTAGAATCCCGGTTCTTTTACTGTTGCGTACGTTTCAGCAGCTTTTCCTTTCAGGTTTATGTCAAGGCCTTTACGTAACTTTATTACATTTGCCATGCTATATAAAATAATGGTTTCATAAATTTGCCGCAAAAGTAATAAATAAGATTGGGATTCGGGAGGAAAAAAGAAAGGAATTACGGAAAAATATCCGTAATTCCTTTCGTGTTCGTGCACGTAATCTTTTATCTTTTGTTCCGGAACAAAAGACAGAAGCAAAGAAAAAGAACTATTCAGCAAACATAGGATCCCAAGCAGGAAGTCGGATAGGCTTCTGTTTCAACACCTCGAGAGCTTTTTTCGATGCATATTTCGTTTCTACTACTAGACGGAACATATATTCGTTAAACCAATCATCTGTCATAATGAGATAGCCCTGATAACCGGCGGCGGGTCCCCAACTATTTTCAACCATCCATTTCGTCGGTTTTCCATTTTTGTCAAGATCGACGGCCATAAGAGTCATGGCGTGACTGGAGCCACTGGCAAAACTTTGGATACGTTGCTTCTTGTTCATGCCAAAAGAAGTACCCATAAGAGATTCGTAGTCGTAGTTTTTGACATCCAGCAGACCACGGTCAGAGTTTAGAAACTTACCTACATCGCAAGAGAAATACATCATCGTGCTATCCTTGAGAGAAGAAATAGCCATTTCTTTGATATCCTCGATGGGAAGATTGACATACGTCCAGTTTTTGCCGTCGTAACGGTGGCGGTCGTAGTCTATCTCATAACACTTATAATATTCACGGCTCGGATCGTTCATTAACATGACATAATTATCAATCAGTTTTTCGTCACCATACTTTTTCAGGAAAGAAAGCGGAGTGTAAGTTTCCGTAGACACAGGCTCACCCTTAGCGTTATATTCAGTCCAGGTAAATTCAGTAGGAGGAACACCGAGATTCAACACTAACATGCGGTAGATGGTGCTCAACATCTCTGTTTTTGTTTTCTCAAGGGCAGCAGGCTTGGCACCTTGCGCAGCGAGATCACGGAGTTGAAGCCCCTGTTCACGAAGTTTCAGGGCGATCAGACCTGCCATACGGGAGGTATTTTCACTACTGTTGGTTTCCGGCATCACATCTTTGGGAACAAGCCCGTATTTACTGACAATATCGGCTACGCCGGTAAATGTTCCACCGTCACTCAAAGGATTGCGGAAGAGCCATTCCACCATTTTATCATCCATCGGCTTACTGCTGGTGTCGATAATACCTTGCAGAAAGAGATTAGCTTTCTCCAGCTGATCGAAGAAGAAAGGATAAGTTTGCGAAAATTCGAAAGAACCGAGGTTATGCTTGGCGATCGCTTTGGCACGCATCACATTCAAACCTGTGAAAAGCCAGCAACGGCCGGAAGATTTCTGATCGGTGATACCTTTGGAAGGCACTTTGATGGAGAAATGTGTGTCCATCCCTTTCAGGTTATCCTGATTGAGAGCCAGTTTACGAATGTCGTTGCTACCGATAGCGTTGCGGATAGCCTTGTCAGTAGGAGTGTTTGCGTAACTCTGCTTGATTTGTTGCATCATGGAGTCGCTGATGCCTCCTTTCACTTCTTGCGCTTGTGTAGAATAAGAAAAAGCACATAAAACAAAAATTGATAAAATCTGTTTATTCATTGATTTGATATTAAAATGTTGTCATATTTCACCTTCTTATAATAGATAAAACATATTACTCTTTTGCAAAGGTTGTTGAATTCTTAGATATATGCAAACAAACTCCTAAAAAACGAATAATATTTTTTAGCAAACAATAATAACTTATTGTAGAAAAACCTGCAGATAGAATAAATAATCGTATATTTGCACACAAAATTAAAACACAACAAAATGACAAGCGCAAAATCAGTACGATATAATTGGATTGACTGGAGTAAGTCAATAGCTATATTTCTAGTTATTTGGGGACATGTACCAATGCAATCAGAGACGCACACGATCATCTATTCCTTTCACATGCCACTTTTCTTTCTTATATCCGGTTACTTATACAACCCTAAAGGAACAATAAAAGAAGAATTATATAAGGATCTCAAGACTTTGCTGCTCCCCTATCTCATTTATCAATTCATATTTTACCCGTATTGGTTTGTTAGAGAACTTATAGTACCTCATCAAGTCATCAATATACACAATAGTATCATACAACCCCTCATTCAATCACTGTCGTCAGACCCCATTAACGGCCCCACATGGTTTATATATTGCCTGTTTATGATAAAAATATATTCCTACACTATACAAAAAAAACAATCAATATACTGGTTGACGGCAGGTATCAGCAGCCTAGTCTCCATACTCATTTGTTATTGGCTCAACCAACACTCCATCTATGGTACCTATGCTACACATAGTTTTTTTGCATTGCAAATATTCTTTTTTACCGGACAAGCATTGAAACGGACAAAGATAAAAAACATCGCAAATTCCTTGCATCAAAGTATCATCTGGCTGATTTTATCCATTGTTTCATTTGCCACATTTTTTTCGATGGGATACACCAGTAACTATACAACACTGCCCGAAATAGTAAATTTCCACCTCCTAGGATTCACCGGAAGCTGTATAATTCTTGGAATCGGATTTATACTCAACCAAATTACATCCACCATAAATTATAATGTATCAATAGGCACAATGGTTATTTTAGGTATACATTGGATGTTCATAGGTGTATTCAATTTTGCTATAGAAAAATACCTGCATATCGATAATATTACCTACTCTACATTCATAGCCTTTATTATAAGTCTACTTATTACAGCAATCAATTATCCACTCATTATATTCTGCAAGAAGCATATCCCTCTACTGTTAGGAAAAATCCGCATACCAAAATAGCCTTTATTTGCCCTTAGAATGACTTTTTTAGATTTATTATCTAAGAACTTCAAAACTAATCAAAATAAAAGAGTTTTCTTTGCAGTCGAATTCCTCACAGAGAAATTATGAAGAAATATATAATAGGAATATTGATGATGCTTCCATCCATCAATATGATGTCAGCCGCGGCTGATAGCACGGCAGTAAAGAGCGATGAACTGCAAAGGTCTACAACTTCTATCAGTGATACTACTCCTACAGATATTGAAGACATCTCGTCAGATACCATTCCTGTCCTTTCAAAGCGCGAGCTGCGTCGCCAGCGCGTGGCAAACCGGAATTTACACTATAACATATTGGGTGGTCCCAGTTATACGCCGGATTTTGGTTTACTGGTGGGCGGTAGCGCACTGATGACATTCCGGATGAATCCGAGTGATACCACCCAACGACGTTCGGTAGTGCCGATGGCCATTGCCTTGATGTTCAAAGGCGGCTTGAACCTGATGACAAAACCACAGCTCTTTTTTAAAGGCGACCGCTTCCGTATCTTCGGAACTTTCTCATATAAAAATACAATCGAAAATTTTTATGGCATCGGATATTCCACTAATAAAGATTATGAACGTGGAGAAGATACCAGTGAATACCGTTATAGCGGCATCCAAGTAAACCCCTGGTTCCTGTTCCGTCTGGGAGAAAGCAATATTTTTGCAGGTCCCCAAGTCGATTTGAACTATGATAAAATTACCAAACCGGCTGCCGGAATGGTTAATGAGCCCTCATATATAGCGGCAGGAGGAACAGAACACGGATACAAAAATTTCAGTTCCGGACTTGGTTTCCTGCTGACGTATGACACACGTGATATTCCTGCAAATGCATATAGCGGAACTTACCTCGACTTTCGGGGAATGATGTATAACAAGGTATTCGGCAGCGATAATAACTTTTACCGTTTGGAAATCGACTACCGCCAATACAAAACAGTAGGACGCCGCAAAGTGATAGCCTGGACAGTGCAAAGCAAAAACGCATTCGGAGATGTACCCCTAACAAAATATGTACTTAGCGGAACCCCCTTCGATCTTCGCGGTTACTACATGGGACAGTTTCGCGACAAGTCCTCGCATGTCATGATGGCCGAATACCGCCAGATGATAAATACGGACAAAAGCACTTGGGTAAAAAAGATGTTAAGTCATATAGGATATGTAGCCTGGGGAGGATGCGGATTCATGGGACCCACTCCAGGCAAGATAGAAGGTGTGCTTCCCAACCTCGGATTAGGGTTACGCGTTGAAGTTCAACCCCGTATGAATGTACGCCTTGACTTCGGCAGAGACATGGTGAACAAGCAGAATTTGTTCTACTTCAACATGACAGAAGCCTTTTGACGCCATTTACGCGACAAATTGTGCACAAATTACAAGAAAGATTGTAAAATAGATAATAAAAGACTGCACATAAATGAAATTAATCCTTATATTTGCGCAAGCTATAACACAGCAAGAGCAAATAATAGGATTTTTTTATGAAGCAATTTATATGTTTTTTTTCGGGGTTATTACTTCTGTTCGTCTCTACCACTCGTGTAGTTGCACAAGAAGTGTCTGACTATTCTCAACTAAGTGAAGAAGATTATACTAAAATAGTACTTCCCCCTCTATCCGTTTTATTCGAAAATGCCAAGAACAGCCCCATTTATGAGATGGCGGACGTAAAGGCGAGAATCGAGCGCAAATTACTCCAAAAAGAGAAATGGTCATTTCTGGGTTTCTTCAGTCTACGGGGAAGCTATCAATACGGAATGTTCGGCAATGAGTCCACCTATACGGACGTGGCACTCGCCCCATACCTCACCTACTCCACCCAGGCACAAAATGGCTACACAGTAGGTGCCGGTCTAAGCATCCCCTTAGACGACCTATTCGACCTCAAGGGTAAAATCAGCCGGCAAAGGCTCACATTACGCAGTGCAGAATTGGAACGGGAAGTGAAGTACGACGAAATCAAGAAGAATATTATTGAGATGTATGCGATGGCTACCTCACAGATAAGAGTACTTAAAATGAGAAGTGAAAGTTTGGTACTTGCTAATGTGCAATATGAAATTTCTGAAAAGAATTTTGCCAACGGAACCATAGAATCTTCCGACTTGGCCGTAGATAAAGAAAGGCAGTCAACTGCACGTGAGGCATATGAGAATAGCAAGTTTGAATTGACAAAGAGCTTAATGATACTTGAGGTTATTTCACGTACTCCCATCATAAGAAAATAAAAAAACTAAGATATGAACTTCATCATTTCTATCATACGGACCCTCTTTCGCCACCGTTGGCTAATACTGGTAGGGACCGCTATCTTCACGTTACTCGTCTTCTACTATACGCGTCACATGCAAGGTGGATACGACGTGAAAGCAACACTTTATACCGGAGTAGCCTCGGGATACAACTTGGAAAGCGATAAACGCACAGACTGGGCGACAGTACAAAATTCGATGGACAACCTGATAAGTATCATGCAAGCCGAGAGCACCCTGAAAAGAGTATTCCTGCGATTATTTGCCCGTGTACTTATCCAGGGAAATCCGGACAATGACAACGACGGAGTCACCCCATCCAGCTACAATTACACCTATAACCACTTAAAAAACAGTCCGCATGGACCGGAAATATTAAAGCTGATCGACAAATCGAGCGAAGATAAAACAGTTGCCAATCTGGAAGCATATATGCGTCCGAAAAAAGGTAACTACATCTATGAAATGTTCTACTACAATCACCCTTTCTATAGCTACAACGCTTTGAAAAACATCAAAGTGCAACGCCGGCTCACGAGTGATTTGCTGGACATCAGCTATACTTCCGGCGATCCCGGCATAGCCTACAACACGGTAAGCATCCTGATGGACGAATTTGTGGAAGAATACCGCCGTATTCGCTACGGAGAAACAGACAAAGTCATCAAATACTTTGAGGAAGAGTTGAAACGCATCGGCAAAAAACTCAACTCGGAGGAAGACGACCTGACCAAGTACAACGTAGAAAAACGTATCATCAACTATCTGGACGAAACCAAAGAAATCGCGGCCATCAGTAAAGAATTCGAGCTGCGGGAACAAGATGCACTTTTTGCATACAACAGTACCAAGTCAATGCTCGAAGAACTGGAGAAGCACATGGACAGCAATGCCAAGCAAGTGCTCAAGAATATGGAATTTGTGGACAAATTAAGAGAAGCATCCAATATCACCAGCAAAATCTCGGAAGTGGAAGCAATGAGCGACTCCAAACAAAAAGATACCGGATCTCTGACAGGTGACAAAAAACGGTTGAGCGAACTTAAACAAGAATTAAATGATTTAACCACTTCCTACGTAAGTCATAAATACACCAAAGAAGGTGCCAGCCGGACCAATATCATCGACCAATGGCTGGAACAAACCCTGTTGTTTGAAAAAGCTAAGGCCGAACTACTAATTGTACAAAATGCCCGTCAGGAATTGAACGACCGTTACGTTTTTTTTGCCCCTGTAGGTACCACCATCAAACAAAAAGAACGCTCCATCAACTTTACGGAACGCAGTTACCTGACCGTGTTACAGAGCTACAACGAAGCCCTGTTGAGAAAGAAAAATCTGGAAATGACTTCTGCTACATTGAAAGTACTCAATGAACCGACCTATCCGATTGCATCCAATTCAACCAACCGCAAGCAGATTGTCATTGCCGCCTGCATAGGTAGTTTTCTGATAATCATCGCTCTATTATTATTAATCGAGATTCTTGACAGAACGTTGCGTGATGCAAACCGAACCAAACGAGTGACCGGATTTAAGGTAATAGGAGCCGTTCCCAGCCCCTCCTCTTCCCGTTATGGCGGACTAGCCAAAACCTACGTCCAACTTTCCATCAAAGAATTGAGCAACTCCATACTTCGCTTCCTGACGAAGCGGAAATCCCCCGGAGTATTTATCATCAACCTGTTCAGTACCAGCGAAAACTCCGGTGAAGACATCGTTGGAAATCTGATCTGCGGATATATGCAAAGCCGGATGTTAAATACGAGATTCATCACGTATGGAGAAGATTTTAACACAGATTCTACTCAATATCTGCTTGCAAAAAACATTACCGATTTTTATACCCTGCAAGGGGAAGACATACTGATCGTTGCCTATCCGCCATTGTCGTCAAGCAATATCCCGACTGCACTGTTGCACGACGCTAATGTCAACATTTTGGTCAGCCCGGCAGACCGCGGATGGAAAACCATCGACAAACAACTTTGCGAACAGCTCACGACACAAATGGGTAAAACGGATGTTCCGTTCCGTGTGTGCCTGACCAACGCCAAGCGTGAGGCAGTGGAAGATTTCACCGGACAACTTCCGCCATATACCTTATTACGTAGAGTCAGCTATCGTTTCAGCCAATTGTCACTTACAGAAAAAATCATATTCAATCTAAGTAGAAAAGCGAAAGAGACTGAAGAAGACGATGACGAATAATAAGATAGTGACTTTCCATATCCTGTTTGCTTTACAATTTGTGTTGGTTGCAGCAGGTATGTTAGTAAATATCAAGGTAGGGTTATTCTCTATGATAATTATCTTGTTATTTACTACTATCTGTTTGATACAACTTAACAATGATGAACAAACCAACTGGAAAGCAGGTCAAAACATCATGACCTATATGTTCACAATCTGGTTGTGCTTCTATCTTCTCGAAATTCTTAATCCCAACAACGTGCTGGCAGCATGGAACATCAACCTTACACCTTATGCGCTGATACCTTTAATATGCGCCTTTGTTGTTCCGCTCGTTGTCCGCACAAAAAAAGACATCGAGCTGCTATTAATCATCTGGTCGGTATTCGTCCTCGTCTTTACGATAAAAGGTTACTGGCAAAAAAACTATGGTTTCAGCTCCAAAGACCTCTATTTCCTGCACGTGCTGGGCGGATGGCGTACACATATCATCTGGTCGGGTATCCGCTATTTTTCCTGCTTCTCCGACGCAGCAAACTACGGAGTACATGCCGCCATGTCCGCTGTAGTCTTTGCCATCTCCGCCTTCTTTGTGGAGTCCAAATGGCTACGCATTTACTTCCTCTGCATCGCCGTCGGGGGACTTTACGGAATGGGTATTTCGGGAACCCGTGCAGCTATGGGAGTCATCATGGGAGGAATGTTGATGATAACCGTTATTGCCAAAAACTGGAAAGCGTTATTGGCAGGTATATTCATATCCATCAGCGTTTTCGTGTTCTTCAGTTATACCAATATCGGAAGCGGGAACCAATATATCCACAAGATGCGCTCCTCTTTCCATCCATCCGAAGACGCTTCCTACCAGGTGCGTGTCGAAAACCGGCAAAGAATGAAAGAGTTGATGGCAAAGAAACCGTTAGGCTACGGCATTGGACTCTCCAAAGCCGGTAACTTCGATTCACGAGAGCAAATGCCCTACCCTCCCGACTCATGGCTAGTCAGCGTATGGGTGGAAACGGGAATTGTGGGACTGATACTCTACCTTTCCATACACGGTATTCTCTTTGCCTGGTGCTCCTGGATACTCATGTTTAAAGTACGCAACAAAGGCCTGCGTGGACTTATCGCGGCATGGCTCTGTATGGATGCCGGATTTTTTATCGCCACTTATGTCAACGACATTATGCAGTATCCCAACCAGTTGCCCGTATACATAGGCTTTGCACTCTGTTTTGCAGCTCCACATATCGACAAGCGCATCAGTGAAAAAAAAGAAGAAAGCGAAGAAAAAGAACGGCAGCTATCTAATAACGAAATCAACGAACAAGAATGACAAACAATAGTCCCGACATATCATTTATTACCATCTGTTACAACGGGTTCAAAGACACCTGTGAACTGATAGAATCACTGCACAAAAAGCTGAAGTCTGTGAGCTATGAAATCATAGTGGTAGACAATGCTTCACGCGAAGATGAAGCAGCCAAAATACACGAATTATACCCAACGGTTATCAGTATCCGCAGCAATGAGAACGGAGGTTTTTCCGGTGGTAACAACATTGGCATCCGTGCAGCAAAAGGCAAATACATTTTCCTTATCAATAACGATACATATATCGAATCCGATGAAATCGCCTACCTGGTGGAACGATTGGAAAGTCGTCCGGAAATCGGGGGCGTGTCTCCTAAAATACGTTTCGCCTTTCCGCCGCAACACATACAGTTTGCAGGATTTACCCCGCTGACAAAGATAACATTGCGCAACAATATGCTGGGCTTCGACTGTCCCGATGACGGAAGTTACGATACCCCCCATCCTACCCCCTATCTACACGGGGCAGCCATGATTATCAAACGCGAAGTGATCGAAAAAATCGGAATGATGCCGGAAATCTTCTTCCTTTATTACGAAGAACTCGACTGGAGCACAAGTATGACCCGTGCCGGCTACGAGCTATGGTATGAGCCGCGTTGCACTGTTTTTCATAAAGAAAGCCAAAGCACTGGTCAACTAAGCAAACTACGCACCTATTTCCTGACACGAAATCGCCTGCTCTATGCCCGCCGTAATATGAAAGGCATGGAACGATTGATGTCCGTACTTTACCAGAGCACCATCGCAGCCGGCAAAAACAGTCTGTCATTTGCTTTCAAAGGCCGTTTCGACCTGTTTTGTGCCACCTATTATGGAGTCTGCACAGGGCTATTCATGTCTTCATCAGATACTAACAATAGCACACTTAAAAAACTCTAGATACTATGAACATTATTGACTGGATTCTCTACATTCCCCTGGTATTTTGCGTATGCTACCTATTGCTATACGCTATTGCCTCCAAGTTTTACCGGGCCCCCCAATACCCCGAAGCACGTACGCTCCGACGCATCGTCGTGCTCTTTCCCGCCTACAAGGAAGACCGCGTGATTGTTGCTTCCATACAGAGCTTTCTTGAACAGGATTATCCGAAAGAACTCTATGAGATCATAGTCATTTCCGATCAGATGCGACCGGAAACAAACGACGCTCTGGCAGCCCTTCCCATCCGCCTGTTGATGGCGAATTACAAGGAAAGTTCGAAAGCCAAAGCACTGGCAATGGCCATGGATTCCATTGATACAAATGCATTCGACATTGTAGTCATCATGGATGCCGACAACATAACCACGCCCGATTTCCTGTCTACCATCAACCGTGTTTTTGACAGCGGCATAAAATCCGTACAGGCGCACCGTACAGGAAAGAATCTGAACACAGACATTTCCGTGCTCGACAGCGCCAGCGAAGAAATAAACAATGGATTCTTCCGCAGCGGACACAACGCTGTAGGACTTTCTGCCGGGCTATCCGGTTCGGGAATGGCATTCGAAGCAGAATGGTTTCATCAGAACGTGAAATATCTCCAGACAGCAGGTGAAGACAAAGAATTGGAAGCCATGCTCCTGCAACAGCGCATCTATACCGTTTATCTGCCCGACCTGCTTGTGTTCGACGAGAAAACGCAAAAGAAAGAGGCCATCAGCAACCAGCGCAAACGCTGGATAGCTGCACAATTCGGTGCACTCCGTGCTTCGCTGCCTCACCTACCCAAAGCATTTTTGCAAGGAAATTTCGATTACTGCGACAAGATATGCCAATGGATGCTTCCGCCACGATTGATTCAGTTGGCAGGAGTATTCGGCTTGACCTTTGTCTTTACCGTTATCGGCCTTATATTGAGCCTATGCAATGGCAGCAACGAATGGATGATAGCCATCAAATGGTGGATATTGTCGGCTGCACAAGTAGCGGCCATGACGCTACCCGTACCGGGCGGCAGACTATTTACCAAACAGGTAGGGAAAGCAATCACCAAAATGCCTATGCTGGCTGTTACTATGATTGGTAACTTATTTAAATTGAAAGGAGCCAATAAAAAGTTTATCCATACGGAGCATGGTGAACACCATAAATAGAAATCAAACATAACAAGAAAACAACAATGAAAATCGCTATTGAAGCCCAACGAATTTTCCGCACTAATAAACACGGAATGGATTTCGTTGCTCTTGAAAGTATCCGGGAATTGCAAAAAATAGACCATGAGAACGAATATTTCATCTTCGTTACTCCTGGTGAAGACAGATGCTTGGAAGAATCGGAAAATGTGCATATTATCGAACTAAAATGCCCCACTTACCCCCTTTGGGAACAAGTGGCTCTTCCACGCGCAGTAAAAAAAATCATGCCCGATTTATTGCACTGCACAAGCAATACTGCCCCATTGCAATGTCCCGTACCATTAATACTAACACTACACGACATTATTTATTTAGAAAAGCGTCATTCTTCCAGCTTCACCTGGTATCAGGAAATGGGATGGTTTTACCGCCGGATGGTAGTACCACGCGTATTGGCCAACTGCGAGAAAATTATTACAGTCTCGCAATTTGAGCGTGAACGAATCCTTGACGTGCTGCATCTGCCGAAAGAACAATTAGTAGCCGTGTACAACGGTTTCAATAGTCATTTTCATGTACAACCCAAAGCTCCGGAGATCACCCGAAAATATATTGATGCAGACAATTATCTATTTTTTCTGGGAAACACCGACCCTAAGAAGAACACTCCCAGAGTGCTGAAAGCATATAGCGACTATCTGAAACAATCCACCCAAAAGCTGCCATTGCTCATTGCCGACCTCAAGGAAGATGTTATCGACCGGATATTGGAAGAAGAAAATATTACAGAAATCAAGAGTTATATCCACGCTCCGGGATACATTGCGAATACCGACCTTGCAGCACTCTATTGCGGTGCATTCGCATTCCTTTATCCATCGCTTCGCGAGAGTTTCGGCATCCCGATGCTGGAGGCAATGGCTTGCGGAACGCCCATCATTGCGGGAAACACATCAGCCATGCCCGAAATTGCAGGCGAGGGAGCTTTACTGGCAGATCCGTTCAACTCCAATGATATTACAAAAAAAATACTGCAACTGGAAAATGACCAGACACTCTATCAGCAACAAGTGGAATATGGCATACAACGTAGCCAGTTGTTTTCATGGCGGAATACGGCAGAATCGCTGCTGAAAATATATAAAGAATTTGCCAAGTAAAATACCAAAAAGCAATAACTAAATCAAAAAGAGAATGTGTCAAAACTTCCCTTTTTAACGAAATCACCTTCGCCACAGATAGTTGTAGCGAAGGTGATTTTATCTAACCATCCCACTCGGCTTTCACCTCGAAACACGGACATGCCTTAATCCATTCTTCGGGTTCAATCTCTCCGTTTCCATTCAGATCGGGGCTCAAATCCCGATGTCCGCACACCCGGCAGCCGGGATAATCACGCAAGAGCGTAAGAATCAGTACGTGCATTGAATGAACCTGCCATTCGGTACGGGTATCGGCAGGATGACCGTGGCAGTCAAGTCCGCCCTCATAACAGATGCCAATACTGTTCTGGTTGTGTCCTTTTGCGTGCGCACCGATTCGTTCAATCTCACGGGTGGTCTTTATATCTCCATTTTTGCGGATATAAAAATGATAACCCGTCCCGTTGAAACCACGCCGACGGTGGCACACTTCCAAATCATCTTCCGTAAAATTCCTATCTACCCTTGAGGCGGAACAGTGGATCACAATCAAATTGATGGTTCGCATAAATTCATCCCTCCGTTTCAGCGACCATCTGTACTCGTTGCACACATTCCTTGCTGCTACACTGCAGAGCCGCAGCCTGCGTCAACTGTCCTCTCAACGAGAAAATCTCCGCGTGCATCTCTTTCACTTTCGAGCTAAGGTCGAAATAATCCTTCAACACTTTCTCCAACTGCTGCATCAGAAAAGTATACTGGTCTTTCACTAGTTCGCTGAACTCTTTCACTTCTTGCGCCATAATCTGGCGCTTCTTGCGGCTACTACCCAGAAAAGGCAGAATCGTCATGATGATTTCGATAATTTTATCTAACATTTTAATAGATTGAGATGATAAATTAATAAATTGAGAACAGAGTCAATCAAAGCGGTTTATGCTGCCGGATCCGGAGCTTCTCCTCCACCGCTACCACCACCGGGTTCTCCCCCATCGCCTTTACCATCATCATCGGAGCCGTCACCGCCGTTTCCTCCGGCAACGGACTTCTTCTCCGTATACAATTCAAACATCATGTTATTATCCCCGCCACGAGTAGTTGCCGTGCTGTCATTGGCAAGACGCAATGAGTTGTCGACTTTGAAACGGAGATTGATGCGAGTGATATTTTTCACCGTACAATCCTTTTCCTGTTCCACACCCGGACAGGTCAGCGTGGTATAAAAAATACCCAGTCCATCCACTTTCACCTTATTCCCTGCCACAAGCACTTTTTTCATCGCACGGACAAAGGATTTCATCACATGCGACACGTCTTCCACCGAAAGCGACCCGATAGACTCGATTTCCTGTGCCAGTGAATCGATTGAATAGATTTTCGACTCCCCAGCCTTGGGCTTGAGAAGGTACATCATCGGTGATTTATCATCACCGAGCCGTTTTCTGCGCTTGTAGCGCACAACTGTAACTGTTGCCATAATATAACTTGTTTCTACGAAAAGAAGTACATTCTCCCTTTCTGTTGATGAAACAAAGATACGACAACACGTTGACGACTTGCCGGATTGCACCGGACTACACCGGATTATGCCGGATTAAAACGGATTACACCGAATTATACAAATTATACCGGAATATGTGGAAATATGTAGGAATATGTAAGATCATTCCCTAGTTTTCAATGACCCATTCTCCAATAGTTCGCGTACTACTGTCGAAATTAACTCCCACTTTAACGACTTTCCGATGATCTGCCTGATAAGGAATCGCATACTGTTTACTATTGATCTGTGCCAACGCTTCTTCAGGAGTACCGTCTACTTTGAATTCGAATACGTAGATAGCGTCCTGCATCTTTATCACAACATCGGCCCTGCCAACAGCGCTCTTCACTTCTGCATCCACATATTGCCCCATCAGCCGGAACAGCAGGTAGAAGATGGTCTGATAGTGTTTCTCCTCCTTATTATTCATATCATTGGGGATAGAGGCGAAAAATGATTTGATCCGCTCCATACATTGATCCAGATTGCCGACCCGTAAGTCTTTGATAAACGATACTACATAAAATGTATTCTCGCGAGCAGGCAAATGCACATAAGCCGGCATTAATGATTCGATAAAGCCTTTCCGAACTTCTTTGTTAGGATAAGCCAATGTATAGATCTGAAAATCCCGGTCATACTCTTTGATAGTGAGATAACCGCTTTGGTAAAGTACCGGAAGCGGGTCTGTAATGACATTGGTAGGTGCATCAAACTGCTCGGCAGTCGCCGAAACGCCATCCAGTTGACGAATATCGAAATCGCTTTGCTGCAAGATGTCTATCAGGAAAGTGGGAGTGCCGGTAGAGAACCAGAAATTGGCATATTTCTTTTGAGCAAATGCATTAAACAAACTAAACGGATTGTAAATGTCTTCACTATTTTCACTGAAATGATACCCATCATACTGTTGTTTCAAATGTATACACGCTTCATCATACGTTTCACCGTTCGCCTCGGCCATCCTTCTTATATCTTCTTCCAACTGTGTACGCAATTCATTTTCCGTTATACCGCAAATGGCACTATAAGCATCTTGCATACTTATGTTCTGAAGATTGTTCAATTCACTAAAGATGCTCATCTGACTAAATTTACTGATACCGGTCAGAAAAAGAAAACGAAGATATTCTCCCTGCGCTTTCAACGGACTGAAAAAGTCGCGCATGATGCCACGTATTTCAGCTTGCAACTCCTCATTGTTGTTGCTATCCAACATAGGAGAATCATATTCGTCTACAAGTAACACAACCTGACGTCCGCTCTGCTCGTAAGCACGTTTGATAATACCTTTCAGACGGAGACTGAAAGTGTCTTCGCTCGTGTCACATCCGTAAATTCGTTCCCACTCCACCAAGCGATTGTTGATAGCGGAGCGCAGCATTCCCGCATTCATATACTTACTGATACTGAAATCAATATGCAACACGGGATAAACCGTCCAGTCTTTCTCCAACTGTTCCATCATCAGACCCTTAAACAGGTCTTTTTTACCAGAGAAATAGGCTGCAAGAGTGGAAACTAACAGACTCTTTCCAAAGCGTCGGGGACGGCTAAGAAAACAAGCCTTAGCCGAATTAGCCAAACGATAAATCAACTCTGTCTTATCAATATACACACAATTATCATTGCGTAGTCTCTCGAAACTCTGTATCCCTATCGGATAGCGTCTGAATGTTCCTTCCATCCTCTTTCTATGCTTTTAACGTGAAACATAAACAAAGATACAATAAATTTCAAGAATCGGCATTCTATTATTATCAATTCTTTTATGAATACGCCCGAACATCTGCTCTCAAAATTTGCCTATTCCACTAAAAATGAGTAACTTTACTTCAAATACAACAACCTAAAAGCACAACTATAAATGAAAACAAAAAACAAGATTCTCCCCGAACAAGAAGAAGAAAAAACATTCCAATACCGCACCTATGGGAAAGGCGAACTTGCCTTGTTGTACCTCCCCAATATCCTGCAACAAAGCGCAGTAGACCGATTCAACGAATGGATTGAAGCTGCACCCGGACTAAAAGAACGGCTCCTGGCCACCGGCATGAATCCACGCGCCAGATACTACACTCCCGCACAAGTAAGGCTCATCATCGAAGTGCTACAAGAACCCTAATTAAAGTATCAAGTATTAGGTATTAGGTATCAAGTATTAACCGTGGTAAACGCATCACAACAACGGATAACATCATAATGCTTAACATCATAATACTTAACATCTAATACTTAATACTTGATACCTAATACCCTAAAACAGTTCTTTTTCAGGTAGCCAGCAGGAGTTGTCGAACATCGTATTTCGAACACGCTGGTCAGCGGAGAGAGAAGGGTCATGAGATTCTTCACAGGGCAGGTATCGTCCGCTTACGGGATCGTAGACAAAGGATGCCATTCCACCGACACCAAGATGCTTGAATTTCACCTTGTCCACATATACACGGGTGACACCAACCTCCTTGTCACGTTCCACAATGATACCATAATCCGCTTTGTTATAGAAATCGGCAGAGCCGTTGATGTCGTACATTTCCACACGAGGGGTAATGCCCGTGACAGGATTACGGTTCATTTTACGAGGATGGACTACGACCACGAGCAGGCAATTATGCTGCACGGCAAATTCTGTAAATTTATTCAACAGGTTGGAAATATATTGCGTTTCCGTCTGTCCCGGCTGCGGGTTATGGTCGAAACGGTTGAGCGGGTCGAAGACAATAATGCGGCAGCCGCGGCGGACAACGAGTTCATGAGCCTTAGCCAGTACACGATCCGGAGAAACATTACCTTTCAGAGAGATATGAGAGACGTTTTCAGTCAGAAAATCTTCCGAGTTCGCAAGGAGTCCCTCCGTCATGCCACAGCCGTTTTGAAAACGGTGTCCGGTGAGTTTCTCAATCAGTTTGCGGAGATGATAGACGATAGGGGTATTTTCCGGGCTAAAGAACCCGATTTTCCATTGATGCCGCAGGCAGAGACGCAACACCAATTCGTCCACCCACTCGGATTTTCCTGCACCGGGAACTCCGGTGACGTAGACACTTCGCCCACGTTCATACGTGCAGATCTTATCCATCTCCTCCCATCCCGTTTCCGCTCCGGGACCGAAGCCGTTGTCGAAAAGAGCCCGCAGATCGTCATGCAAGTCGGCAGCGGTGAAGATCCCTTCGAGCGGAACTTCTGCTGCCTGTTCGATGGCGATACGGAGACTGGCGATACCATATTTGCAGAGATGCTCGTTGGCATCTTTACACTCCGGACCGTAAGTCACCACCCGGCAGCGTTCAGCCCCTAGCCGGTTGATGAGTTCATTGCGCAACCGGATTCCGGCAGAATCGGCATCAACGGCAATGATGATTTCTTTCAGGTCCTCGAAGTGCGTCTCCATAAAACGGTCGAGCCAGGAGAGGTTCGAATTGGCTCCGGCCGGCACGGAGATGACACTTTGAAATCCGGCGGCGATGGAGGAAGCAGCATCCAGTTCGCCCTCGTGGATGATGCAGGAGGTCTGCCCCACAATGGAGTCGATGTTGTAGGGAATCAGTTCGGCACCCTGCACCATTTTGAAAAGTTTCGGGAGAGCGCGAAATTTGGTGTTTATCAGTTGCTCCCCTTCAAAATAGTTGAAGCAGATGCAACGTTCCTTTTTGCCGGATTGCGGCATAAATTCTTCCTGTTCGGTGATGCGTAGGGCAGCTATGACGGACTGCGGGATGCAACGCGTCTCCACCAGCCAACGCTCCGTGTCTTCGGAAAGCGTGGTTTTCGAAACATCGAACATCGGACGCTGAAAATGCTGCGGAATGGCTGCCGCACGACGCTTGCGGGCTACCGCACGTTCGGCATTCCTGCGCTCTTCCACATCATCGGGAACATAAAAATCAGCACCACAATGATAACAGTGACAGTGGCCCGTGTCGACGTTGACACGTAGCGAACGGTCGCGCTTATTCTTGCGGGTAGGAAGACATTTTTTACAAATCGTCTTGAGCACTCCACTCGATTTACCGTGGATGTCGACATCATAGTTGGCAAAATTTCTCATAATTTTTTCCTTTTTTCTAATTAAAAAATAGTTTAAAATAATCATTCACACGCAGAGGACTTACCTGCCGGACAAGTGTCTACCACCTGCCGGACGAGCTTCCGTTACCTGCCAGACGAACATCGGCAACCTGCCGGACGAAGCCAGTCATCTGCCGGATTAATGCGCCCATCTTTTCTTCACATCATCCCACACCGCCGATGCATCGGGACGTGGCGGCGCATCAGCCGGAATAAGATGTCCCAGATACGTTCGCCGCCCGTCGACGACGCTTTCAAAGCGGTTCACATCCTTGTCGACCGTATTCTCAAGCTCTTTCAGCAAGGTTTCCCTCAACGTGCGGCAAGTAACGGAACCGGCCGCGATATAATTTGAAAAATACCGTTTCACGTCCTCCGGGAAAAGCAGTCCGGCTCCTTTGTCATAAAGGCGGATATGTTTTTTGAAGATTTCCAGAATAAGTTTTTGATGGTCTACAAAAAGCTTTCCCAAACCGGAATGCTGCCCGGCCAATTCCATATATGACTGGAAAGTAGAAAGTTGGTCCACCAACTTTTCCCAAGGCAACACGGGTTGTAACGGACAATGATTGCCTTTATCCGCCAAACAGCTCACAAGAGACGACGGTGTTTCTATATTACTCCTATTATTGTTTACAACAGAAACACTTCCTTTACTCTCCTCTTCTTTACTCTCCTCTTCTCTCCTCTTCTGGTTTTCAGTGGGTTTTCTCCCTTTACTGACGGGCGTTTCAGCACTTTTTGCCACCTTTTTCGGACGCCCTCCTTTTTTACCGTTTTCGATGTCCATTTTCCGCTTCTCTTCCAAGCTTTTCATCACCCTATCCAAGTAAGAAGAACGAAACATCTGTCGTTCCTCATCCAGTTCGAAGAGATCGAATTCGCGAAGCACCCGCTCCACCGCTACTTCATCCACATCATACCGCCGGGCCATGGCCTTCAGTAAAACCGGTTTGCACGACGCCTCATAAGCATCTTTAGTGCGCAGATGCAACAGCAAGATCACGTAAATTCCGAGTGCTTCCGCGGCATTCATCTCCGACATCATACTGGCAATATTGTCGTCATTCAACAAATTTACCTCCAAATTGAAATACTGATCTTTCTTCATTTTCATTTATCATTTATTATTCCACATTTAATACTTCCGGGGCGCAAAGGTGCGAAATGTATTTTATTCCAGCTATCGCAAAAATGAGAGTTGGATTATATATTTTTTATCAGACCTTTGCCAAATATTATTAATAACCCCAAACAATATGGATACAAAACGCAACCAAACTTTGGAAGAAATAGAAGAAAATAAAATAGTAAGCGAGCATTATCGGAACAGAATAAAGCTGATAAAAGAGCTCCTGAAAACGTCACAGCTAGTCATAGGAGACCTCTGCGTTCATATCAACATCAGTGAAGCCTCCTACCACCGCTACACAAATTTCACCAGCTATATGAAGACAGACATTTTCATACATGCTTGCATCTTTCTCAAGCAATATATCGAAAGTCACCACATTCCTTATACCCAAGAAGAAAAACGGCTTATAAAAACATTAGACCTGTTTCAGATTTCCTCAAATAGCAACTTAAACTGCAATTAAAACACAGAAAAGAAGAAACTTATCATAAGTTTTATTACATTTGCAATGTAATAAAAGTCTTTAAAACTTAAAAAATGAATGATAGCGAAACAGACAGCCAATCAATAAAAGCACTGATCGTTTTCAGAGAAAACGGAGAAACCGACAATCTATTTGTTCCTATCTTATGCGATGCTATCAGAATGGCTGGAATTGACGTGCGATGTTCCACAAAAGAGTTTTGGGACTCGGATAAGCATTATGATATCATACATTTCCAGTGGCCGGAAGAAGTGGTGGGATGGACATGCAACGATCCTGATATCATCAGGCGTCTGGAAGAGCGAATCAGTTTTTTTCGTTCCGGGGGAACGCGCTTTGTCTACACACGCCACAATGTCCGTCCGCATTACGCAAACGGAATCATCAGCCGGGCCTATGACATTATCGAATCGCAGAGTGATATCGTTGTACACATGGGACGGTTTAGCCGGGACGAATTTCTCACGAAGTATCCTGACAGTCAAAATGTTATCATCCCTCATCACATTTACCAGTATACCTATAAAGAAGATATCAGCGTAGAGCGTGCACGTCAGTATCTCAACCTCTCGCAAGATGCATTCATCGTCACGGCTTTCGGAAAATTCCGCAACCGTGAAGAAATACGCATGGTGCTCGGAGCTTTCCGCGCCTGGGACGAGGAGCACAAGATGCTGCTGGCTCCGCGCCTCTACCCCTTTTCGAGACGCAACAGCTATGGCAGGAATATCATCAAACGATGGATTTCAAAAGCCGGATACTATCTGCTCATGCCGCTGCTCAACCGTATGTATAAACTACAGGCGGGAGCCAACGACGAGCTGATAGACAACTGCGATCTGCCCTACTATATGGCTGCTTCAGACGTGATATTCATCCAGCGGAAAGATATACTGAATTCGGGTAATGTCCCCCTCGCCTTCCTCTACCACAAAGTCGTGGTGGGTCCCAAGGTGGGAAACATCGGCGAACTGCTTTCCGAAACCGGCAACCCTACTTTCGATCCCGACGACAAGAAAGACATCCTGCGAGCACTCGAAGAAGCCCGCCGGCTTGCCGCATGGGGACAAGGGGAAGTGAATTACGCATACGGTATGGAAAACATGAGCATCCGCAAAGTGGGACAAGCATACGCGCAAACATATAAACAAGCAATCAATGGCTAATAATATTAAGAGTCAATTATTTTCGGGGGTATTTTACACAGCGCTGGCCAAATACAGTGGCGTCGTCATATCCCTTGTTGTGGCAGGAATCCTGGCCCGTCTGCTATCACCGGACGACTTCGGCATCGTAGCTGTTGCCACCGTCATCATCGCCTTCTTCAATCTTCTCACCGACATGGGAGTGTCTCCCGCCATCGTGCAGCACAAATCGCTGACTAAAGATGATTTGTCGGACATCTTCTCATTTACCGTATGGACGGGCATCGGAATCAGCATCCTGTTTTTCGCTTCTTCGTGGATCATCGCCGATTACTACCAAAGCGACACCCTGCGCATCCTGTGCCAACTGCTGTCCGTCAACCTGTTCTTCGCCTCCGCCACCATTGTGCCGGGAGCCATGTTCTACCGGAACAAAGAATTTAAATTCATTGCTATCCGTAGCTTCGTCATTCAGATTTCGGCAGGTGCAGCCGCGGTAACCGCCGCCCTCTGCGGAGCAGGATTGTACGCATTGATTATCAACCCAATCGTATCCAGCGTACTGATCTTCGTAATTTCCTTTCAGCGTTACCCGCAACGGTTGCGTTTCACACTCGGATTGAGGGTACTCCGGAAAATATTTTCCTATTCCGCCTATCAATTCCTGTTCAATGTCATCAACTATTTCAGCCGCAATCTGGACAAACTGCTGATTGGTAAATATATGAGTATGTCCGATCTGGGATATTACGAAAAATCGTATCGTTTGATGATGCTGCCCTTGCAGAATATCACGCAGGTAATCACTCCGGTGATGCACCCTATTTTCAGCGATTTCCAGAATGACAAGGGAAAACTGTTGAGTTCCTACGAACGTATCGTCCGTTTCCTCGCCTTTATCGGTCTGCCGCTTAGCGTGCTGCTTTTCTTCACGGCAGAGGAAGTGACGCTTATTATTTTCGGCGATCAATGGATGCCGTCCGTACCCGTGTTCCGGATACTGTCGCTCTCCGTAGGGATTCAGATTATACTCTCTTCGTCCGGCTCCATCTTTCAGGCGGCAGGCGATACACGAAGTTTGTTTGTGTGCGGAGTGTTTTCGTCCGCGTTCAACGTGGCGGGAATTTTGCTCGGCATCTTCCATTTCGGAACCCTGACAGCAGTGGCCAGTTGCATTGTGGTGACATTCACCATCAACTTTATACAGTGTTATTGGCAGATGTACCGGGTGACCTTCCGGCAAAGTGCCTGGCCGTTCATCCGTCAGCTTATTTCTCCGTTGGTGATTAGCATTTTGATAGCATTAGCCCTCATTCCAATGCAGTATGCGCTGGAAGGGATGAACATTTTTGTGACAATTATTGCTAAAGGTATCGTTAGTTTTATTATCTTTGGCATTTATATACAGATGACGCATGAGTATGACATGATCGGTAAAGTGCGGTCGTTAAGAAAAAAAAGTCTATAGCTATGAATATACGCGACATTTTTATAACGCTACGTTATAAAATAAGTTATGGTAGCACTGTGGAATGGTACAATTTCTGGTACATCGTCTTGCGGAAAAAGAGAAAAATCACACCGCAAGTAGCTTCCATCGACGAAACGATACGTAAAATCATCGACGACCGTTGCTCTGTCAGCCGTTTTGGCGACGGTGAAGTGTTGCTCACCAGTCCGGAAAAGGAAATCCGTTTCCAGAAAGGTGATCCGTTATTGGCTAAAAGACTGACCGAAGTGCTGCAAAGTCACGAAGAAGGACATATTGTCTGCATCTCCGACGCATTCCGCGATTTGTATCGCTACAATCGCAAAAGCCGCCGGTTCTGGAGGACTCATTTTTATCTGTACGGTTCGTGGTGGGACCGTTTGCTGGTAGCGGGACGAAAATATTACAATACATTCGTCACTCGTCCTTATATGGACTTTGCCCGCAAAGAAGATTCCGCCCGATGGTTTCACGACATGAAAGGCATTTGGGAGAACCGGGACATCGTCTTCATCGAAGGGGAGAAAAGCCGGCTCGGAGTGGGCAACGATCTTTTCGATAATGCCCGGAGCATCCGGCGTATTCTTTGTCCGCCCAGAGATGCATTCGAACGCCTGGAAGACATCAAGCGGGAGGCCTGCAAAGTGGAAAAAGAAGCCTTGTTTCTGATTGCCCTCGGCCCTGCAGCCACTGTGTTGGCCTACGATTTGTTTAAAGCCGGCTATCAGGCCATCGACGTTGGTCATGTGGACGTAGAGTATGAATGGTGGCGGATGGGAGCCCATAAAAAAGTGAAACTGGAACGAAAATATGTCAACGAAACTGCCATTGGCAGCGAAGTGGCGGATGCCGGAGAAGAATATCGGAAACAAATCATCGCCCAAATCGTTTGAGGAAGAAAAACAATTTGAGAAAGAAAAAACAGAATAAACAATTATTGAATACTGAAAATAAGAATGAAAGCTCTTTTCCTTATATTTCACGGCTTCAATGAGGCCAACGGAATTAGTAAGAAGATACGTTATCAGGTGAAAGCCCTCAAAGATTGTGGAGTGGATGTTCGCTTGTGTCATTATGATGTGACCTCTTATGGCGAACGGCGTTGGATGGTGGATGACGAAGTGATCGCTGATTTCGGCACGGGCTTTGCCGCAAAGATTTGGAAACGTGTCTACTACTCTCCTATTCTTGACTATGCACGCCGCGAAGGAATCGACTTTGTATATATGCGCTCTTTTCACAATGCCAGTCCGTTCACCCTCCGGCTGGTGAAGTCGTTGAAACGTACAGGCGCAAAAGTGGTGATGGAAATTCCTACTTATCCTTACGATCAGGAATACGTCACCCGTTCCATGAAATTTCATCTAGCCATCGACCGCTGTTTCCGTCACAAGCTCGCAAAGGCTCTGGACGGTATCGTCACTTTCTCCAATGCGGAAGAAATATTTGGCGGAAACACCATACGCATCTCCAACGGAATTGATTTTGAGGCGATTCCGATGAAGAAGCAGCAGAATGACACTTCGAAAGAGTTGCACTTGATCGGAGTGGCGGAAGTGCACTACTGGCACGGCTTCGACCGCCTTGTGCGCGGATTGGCAGATTATTACCGCAACAATCCGGAATATAAAGTATATTTCCATATTGTAGGCCCGCTGTCCGGCGAACGGGAACGGGCGGGGATCTTGCCTGTTGTCCGTGACAACCATCTCGAACCGTATGTTCTTCTGCATGGTCCTTTGCATGGCGACGAACTGGATGCGATGTTCGAAAAAGCAGATTTTGCCATTGGCAGCCTGGGACGCCACCGCAGCGGAATTACGTATATCAAAACGTTGAAAAACCGCGAGTATGCCGCACGTGGCTTCGCGTTCACTTACTCGGAAACCGACGACGACTTCGACCACATGCCGTATGTATGGAAGGTGGAACCCGACGAATCTCCGGTGGATATTCAGGGACTGATCGACTTCCGGAAAACGCTGAAAATGACGCCTGCCGAGATACGCGAATCAGTCTGCCCGCTATCGTGGAAGGCGCAAATGCAGAAAGTGATCGACGCCATAAAGACCAAAGATAAATAAACAAAAACACAATTAATAACAAACAATATTCTGATAAACATGAAAATAGCCTACTGCATCCCCGCCCTCTACTACCCTAGCGGCATGGAACGGGTATTGACACTAAAAGCAAATTACTTCGCCGAAGTGTTTGGTTATGAAATACATATCATCCTCACAGACGGGAAGGGCAAGAAACCGTACTACGAACTGCATCCGTCCATCACTCTTCATCAACTTGACATTGATTATGATGAATTGAACGGAATGTCATTCTATAAAAAACTACCTAAATATATTGCGAAACAAGGACGTTTTAAAAAGAAACTCAACGAATGTCTGCACCAAATTCGTCCGGACATTACTATCTCCCTGCTCCGTCGTGACATCAATTTCATCAATCGGATGACGGACGGCAGCACAAAGTTGGGTGAAATACACTTTAACAAATCTAATTACCGAGATTTCAGCAACAGCCGTCTGCCCGCATTCTTACGGACAATCGTAAGCAATTATTGGAGAGAGCAGTTATACCGGCAACTTCGCCAGTTGAAACGTTTCATCGTATTGAGCCACGAGGATGCACAGGAATGGACGGAACTGGATAATGTTGAAGTGATCCATAACCCTCTTCCTTTTTTTCCCGACCAAATATCTGACAATAGCCATAAACAGGTAATAGCGGTAGGGAGATATGTTCCGCAGAAAGGATTCGACCGCCTGATCCCGGCTTGGCAACTCGTTGCCAGAAAGCATCCCGACTGGATACTGCGTATCTACGGAGACGGTATGCGTGAGCAACTGCAACAGCAGATTGACTCTTTAGGAATTACTGCCAGTTGTATATTGGAACCTACTGTTTCCAATATTGTCGACAAGTACTGTGAAAGTTCAATTTTTGCCCTTTCATCACGTTTCGAAGGTTTTGGAATGGTTATTATAGAAGCAATGGCATGTGGCGTGCCGCCCGTATCATTCACCTGCCCCTGCGGCCCGCGGGATATTATCAGCGACGGAAAAGACGGTTTGCTGGTAGAAGACGGGAATATCGAACAACTGGCGGAGAAAATCTCTTATTTAATAGAGAATGAAGATATACGTAAGAAAATGGGACAGCAGGCGCGTATGGACGTCCAGCGCTTCCGAATAGAAAATATTGCCGAACAATGGAAACAACTATTTGAAAGCCTGATTATCCCGGTTAATGAAAACAAATAAAGCATTCAATATCTATGGAATGGTATTCTAAGTATTTACAGGTTTATGAGAAACCTTTTGCGGAAGCTCCGCAAGCCGTTATCGAGGAAGTACGCCGCAATCTGGCCGGATTGCAGAGTAACGAACCGCTTGTCACTGTATCACTCATCGGATACAATGAGGAAAAACATCTGCTCGCCTGTCTCTGGTCGTTGAGCGAGATGAAATGTAAATATCCTGTAGAAATCATTGGTGTGGACAACGAATCGAAAGATCGCACTGCGGAGATTTACGAGGCTTGCGGTGTGCCTTATTTCACGGAAACGCAACATAGTTGTGGTTTTGCCCGTCTCTGCGGACTGAACCATGCCCGTGGAAAATATCATATCAACATTGATTCTGACACGATGTATCCGGCAAAGTATGTGGAAACAATGGTGGATGCGCTCGAAAAGCCGGGTGTAGTGGCTGTCAGCTCGCTTTGGAGTTATATTCCCGACAAGGATCACTCTTGGATGGGGCTGAAAATCTATGAGGCTGCACGCGACTTGCATTTATGGTTGCAGTCTTTCAAGCGTCCGGAGCTTAGTGTGCGCGGACTGGTATTTGCTTACCGGACGGAATGTGCGAGGAAAACGGGAATCCGCACGGATATTATCCGCGGCGAAGACGGGTATCTGGCTTTGCAGCTCAAACAATTTGGAAAGATTGCATTTGTACGGAAAAGACGTGCGCGTGCCGTCACCGGATATGGGACGGTGGGAGCCGACGGAACTTTGTTCAATAGTTTCAAGGTGCGTGTCGTCAGCAGATTAAAAGGTATCGGAGGACTGTTCACCCAAAAGAAGGAATATAAGGATGAGGAGAGTAATCTAGTAAAAAAGAAGTAAGAAAGGAAAGCCTATGTGCAAGAATCTCAATATCGGTATCGTTTTATTTTTAATTATTGGCTTAGTTATGTCGGGATGTATCCGCAAACTGAATCTATATCAAGGAGATAAAGACGAGGATGAAAACAAGGATAATGGAAAGAGGCGGGATGTCATCTGCGAAACGGAATTCATATACCCGTTCGGTAATGAAACAGCCGATAAAGAAATAGAAATAACCATTCACCTGAAAGCAGACAGACAGGTAGGATATCTGTATACGGAAATACCAACATTGAAATATAACAAAGATTGGCTGTTTCTGATGACACAGGACGACTGTATGCATTCAGCCTTTTCATATACATGGGCTGCCATTCATGGCAAACCTTTATCTTATATTTACTACTGCGATCTGGCTCATCTGCAAAACGGTGATTTGCCTCCTGATTATTATTCATTGGGAAAAACATTAGCTACCACCAATGGTACCGGACAGGAAGTACGTTTCTCTTTCGGAACTACCGTGGCTGCCGACGATGATTTAATGAACACACAAACATGGGTACAAAATGGATATACAAGAGATTATTTCCGCTTTTATAAAAAGACAATGTTAGTATGGGGCAACTTGCAGGAAATGATGAATTACGGAGTAAGCATCGCTTTCCATGACTTGAATCTACCTGACGAAGATAAAACAGAAGATAAGTTGCTGGCACAATTTCCTGTTGCTCAAAGCATGATACGTGAGAAACTGAATAATCGAACTTGTAAAATGCTGGCAGAGCCTAATGGAGATAAAAATTATATCAAAGCGGCTTTGAGATATGATAAAATCAGAACCCTGTGTGCACAAAGCGGAGCTACAAAACTCTATCCATTTCAAGAAAACGGAGATATTGAACAAGTAGTGATCGAAAGAGCTTTCTATGACCCACCCGAAGGTAGCGGGCTGACAAATCCGGATATGATTAAGGCGGCTATTCTCAAGGAAATGAAAAATCCAAAAGAAGAGCGGGCGGCTATTTCTATAGGTGCCCATAATACAGATACCGGTTGGGTAAACTTCTTGGAATGGCTCAACGACACATACGGACGAGATGGTGACGACTCTATGTGGTTTACCAACCAGGAAGAATATTATGAATATTATTACTATCGTTTGCACAGCAAACCGGAAATCAAACAGGTAAATACGCACACGTGGAAACTGACACTAAATCTGAATGGAGAGGACTCCGCTCCTTTCTATTACCCTTCCGTGACTGTAAATATTTTCGGGCTTAAAATGGAGGACATTGAAAATATAGAATCAAATGAAGATGTTACAGGACTCTCTTATGGTGACCATAAAGATTTCTTCATGCTAAATATCGACTGCCGGAAATACCTGGCGGAACACGCCGAGAATTTCGTGAAACGATATGAAACGAATCCGACAGATGTTTCTGCCAAAGCGGACGCCAACTACTTTGTGAATATGCTGAAAGATTCGGATAAAAAGACGGAGTTGAAGAAACGAATCGAATAAATGGCCGGACGCAAAACGAACTGTTAAGCTATTTGGGCATAAACGAATAAAAAAGATGGAACGTAGAGAAAGAAAAAGAAGAAGTAATAAACAAATATAATTATGAACGAAACCATGACCCTTTGTCTTGAAATTATTTTCTGGCTTGCCCTGTTCGTTGTGTTCTACACCTATTTGGGCTATGGAATTGTGCTTTATATTCTTGTCAAGTTGAAAGAGCTTTTCGTGAAGCCTGTGAAGCGTTCGTTGCCGGCATCGGACGCAGACCTGCCGGAAGTTACCCTCTTCATTACGGCATTCAACGAAGAAGATGTAGTGGACGAGAAGATGGAAAACAGTCTTGAGCTGGATTATCCTGCGGACAAGCTGCACATCGTATGGGTGACGGACGGAAGCGATGACGGTACGAACGAACGATTGCAGACGCGTTGGCAGGGGAAAGCGACCGTACATTTCCAACCGCTCCGGCAAGGTAAGACGGCTGCAATGACACGTGGAATGACGTTGGTGGACACTCCGCTCGTTGTTTTTACGGATGCCAACACGATGGTGAACCGGGAGGCAATACGGGAAATTGTGCTTGCTTTCCAGGATCCGAAAGTGGGCTGCGTGGCTGGTGAAAAACGGATTGCCGTGCAGACCAAAGACGGGGCGGCTGCCGGTGGTGAAGGTATTTACTGGAAATACGAATCAACCCTGAAAGCACTTGATGCACGGCTCTACTCGGCCGTAGGAGCAGCAGGCGAACTGTTTGCCGTGCGTAACGAACTGTTCGAAGCGATGGAGCCGGATACGTTGCTCGACGATTTTATTCTTTCACTCCGGATCACAATGAAAGGTTACACCATCGCTTATTGTACGAATGCTTATGCCATCGAAAGTGGTTCGGCGGATATGCGCGAAGAAGAAAAGCGAAAAGTGCGCATCGCTGCGGGAGGATTGCAGTCTATCTGGCGGCTTCGTCCGTTGCTGAATCCTTTCCGATACGGGATACTTAGCTTTCAATATACGTCGCACCGGGTATTGCGATGGTCTATTACTCCGTTCCTGTTGTTTGCGCTCTTCCCGCTGAATATTGCGATTCTGCTGTTGGGTGGTTCCACGATATTTTACGGAGTGCTGCTTGCCATGCAGGTTCTTTTTTACGGATTGGGATATTGGGGATATTACCTGTCTACGAAACAGATAAAAAACAAGTTGCTCTTTATCCCCTACTACTTTTTATTTATGAATGTCAATGTGCTGAAAGGCATCCGCTATCTCAAGAAGAAAAAAGGAAGCGGAGCTTGGGAAAAGGCGAAGCGCGCTGAAAAGTAAGAACAAACGCTATTATCTTTTGTTATCCTTAATTATAAGACATAAGTCTCTATCATCTAATAAAAAACAGACATGGACAGAATATTACATGATGCGAATAACGCACAAAGAATATTGAAACTGACGGCAGATACAATGCTATTGGTTGACAGGCACGGAGTCTGCGTAGACATTGAACCTCATTGTGATCTGTGGTTCTTGCAAGAAAACATTCTTTTAGGAAAAAATATATTTGAGCTTTTACCGGAATATACAAAAGAGAGGGTGATGCCCATCTTTCAGACTGTGCTCGAAGAGCAACGAAGCATCAGCAAGAACTTCAAGTTGGTGCTGAAAGACGAAATTTTCTACTTCAAATGCCTCATGTTTCCGTATGACGGCATGGTGCTTTGCCAATATCGTGACATCACGCAGAGAAGTAACGTAAAGCGTCGGTTGGAGCAGGCGAATCTTACTCTAAGGGCTATCCAGAAGATTGCCCAGATAGGACAATGGGCATACAATACAAATCAGAATATTTTCCATTATTTGGGTTATACAGGCGTTTTGTGTGAGGAAAGTGTGCAGAACCTTGCCATTGAGAAATATGTGGAACTGATTGTAGAAGAAGATCGTCAGAGTTTTATTGAATGGTGCCACGTGAACGAGAAAGAGCTCAACATGGAGAGCATCAGTTATCGCGTTCGCCTGAACGGAGAAATCTTCTATATGCGTATCCAGACTTATTTGCGTGAAGAGCGCCCCGACGGTAGTTTCAACATCGAAGGGTATATTCAGAACATCACGGATATACAGCATCGCAGAAATGACATCAACACACTGACTCATGCCATCAACAATGCCAAAGAAAGTATCTTTGCCGCCAGACCCGATGGCACGATTATCTTCGCTAACCGTCGTTTCCTGTACAATCATGGTATTTCAGAAAACGAAGACATCAGTCAATTAAAGATTTACAATGTTGCCGCAGATATGCCTACACAAGAGGCTTGGAACGAACGTTGCAAAGATGTCATACACGGTGGCAGCAGTAACTTTGTGGCTCACCATCCGTCGAAAATCAATAGAGATATATTGGCTTACGAAGGTACGATGTACAACGTCACCAATGATTCCGGTGAAGAAAGTTACTGGTCGTTTGCCCATGATATTTCCGAACGGATTCGGTATGAAGCCCAAATCAAACGGCTGAATCAAATCATGGATACGACGATCAATAATCTCCCCGCGGGGATTGTTGTGAAGGAGATCAATAATGATTTCCGGTACATTTACCGAAACCGGGAGGCTTATAACCGCGATCTTTACAAGAACGATCCTGTCGGTAAGAATGACTTCGATTTCTACCCGCCTATCGTGGCAGAGAAGAAGAGACAGGAGGATATTCAAGTGGCCACCAGCGGAAAAGGTATGCACTGGACGGTGGAAGGAAAGGACCGGAACGGAAACCTGATTATCCTTGACAAACGGAAGATACGGGTGGATGGGGATGAATTGTCTTCGCCTATCATCGTCAGCATCGAATGGGATGTCACGGAACTGGAAATGATGAAGAGGGAGCTACTGTCTTCGAAGGAAAAAGCGGAAATGTCTGATAGTTTGAAATCAGCTTTCCTTGCCAATATGAGTCATGAGATACGTACTCCGCTGAATGCTATTGTGGGGTTCTCGCATCTCATTGCCGAAAGTGATGATGCGGAAGAACGAAAGACGTACTACAACATCGTAAACGCGAACAACGAGCGTCTTTTGCAACTTATCAACGAGATTCTCGATCTCTCGAAGATTGAATCGGGAACCATCGAGTTTTCCTTCGGTCCGGCTAGTCTCCATAATCTCTGCCGGGAAGTGTACGATGCTCATATATTCCGTACTCCGCAGGGAGTAAGCCTTGTCTATGAGTCTTCGGACGAGAGTCTGATGATTGAGACGGACAAGAATCGAGTGTTCCAGGTGATTTCGAATCTGATTGGGAATGCTGTTAAGTTTACGAAAGAAGGAAGTATCAGTTATGGTTATAAGCTGGTGGATAACCAGATTGTTTTCCACGTAACGGATACCGGAACAGGAATTGAGCCGGAGAAAGTGGGTCGTGTGTTCGAACGTTTTGCCAAGCTGAACAACCATGCACAGGGCACTGGGTTGGGATTATCTATCTGTAAGTCTATCGTTGAACGTCTCGGGGGCAAGATTTCCGTCAGCTCCGAATTTGGTAAGGGAACGACGTTTACATTTACTTTGCCGTATACGGTTGCAGAATCCGTGAGTGTAGATTCGGAGAAAAAGAATGGTGATGAGACAAGCGGAGGTATGAGCAGTGCTGTAAATACACGGCATGCTTGTATTTTGGTTGCCGAAGATACGGACAGTAACTTTGATTTATTGGAGGCTATCTTAGGTAAGGAGCACCGGATTATTCGTGCGCATGACGGAATGGAGGTTGTCACGATGTTCGATGAGGTGAAACCCGATCTTATCCTGATGGATATTAAAATGCCGAATTTGGATGGATTGGAGGCAACGAAAATCATTCGGGAGCTGTCTGCCACTGTTCCTATCATTGCTCAAAGTGCCTTTGCCTATGAGCAGGACCGGAAAGCGGCGAAAGAGGCCGGATGCAATGATTTTATAGCTAAACCGATAGCGGATGATAAGCTGAAAGCTATGATTCATAAATGGTTGTCGCCTCCGTAAAAGGGCACATATTATAGAGTACATATTGTATAGAAAACGCTTTAATAGTGATATAATCACCCAATAACTTAGATTAGATGAAAGCCTTTTACAGACTGTTTTATTACATATCCATCGTGCTGACCAGTATTTTGGCAGGAGTTACCATTGCGGGCGCCTTCGTAGGTAATGCCGCACCGGATAGTTTCAAATTTATGCCTTTCATCGGTTTGATTTTACCGATACTTTTGTTGGCTAACCTTGCTTCTGTCATCTACTGGACGATCCGTTGGCGGTGTTGGGTTTTCATCCCTCTGATTGCTATATTTAGTAACTGGAGCTATATTAGTTGTGTGATTCAATCTCCTTTTTTCAGCCCGGCTTCGGCTCCAATGGTCAAAATGAACGCGTATACTCCTGGTATTCTAACTGTTGCTACTTACAACGTTGACGCTTTTAATCATGAGCATACCGGTTATTCATGCAAAGAGATAGCCTCTTACATGAGAAATCTGCAAGCAGATATTCTCTGTTTTCAGGAGTTTGGCATTAATGATGAGTTTGGTGTAGACAGTATAGCTGCGGTTCTTTCTGATTGGCCGTATTATTATATCCCTATTTCTCCCGAGGGAAAACATTTGTTGCAGCTGGCTGTTTTCAGCCGCTACCCCATCAAGGAGGAGAATCTTATCGTCTATCCTGATTCGAAAAATTGCAGTCTCTGGTGTGATATTGAGACTAATGCCCGTACTATCCGCCTGTTCAACAATCATCTCCAAACAACGGAAGTGAGCCAGAACAAGCGCAAACTGGAAAAGGGACTCCGCACGGATGATTCTCAAAGGGTGGAATGTGCTGCTTTGGGATTGATTGACGGATTGCATGAGAATTTCCGGAAACGTGCCGTACAAGCTAATACTCTAAAGCAACTGATAGCTGCCTCTCCCTATCCTACTATCATCTGCGGTGACTTTAACTCTCTGCCGTCTTCGTATGTTTATCACACTGTAAAAGGTGATAAGTTGCAGGATGGTTTTCAGACGAGTGGTCATGGGTATATGTATACTTTCAAGTTCTTCAAGCATCTGTTAAGAATCGACTATATTCTCCATTCACCGGAACTGAATAGTACGGATTACTTCTCGCCGGATCTTACTTATAGCGATCATAATCCGGTGGTGATGAGGGTGAAGTTATAAAAGAGTAAGAGGATGATAAGCTAATAATCATATCCTTAAAGATATTCCGTTTATATCAAAATCTTACTGATAATAAAAAAGGCTGTCCCGAACACGAGACAACCTTTCATTATTTTGAGATTTTATCGAATTAATGGAATATATAACGAAGACTAAACTGAACAGAGTAAGTAGATCTAAAATCTTTATACTTTGTATACGTTTCAGTCAATCTTTTGCCACTATTCTTTTGGAATGTATATCCCTTGCCTTCTCCAGTAGTACTATTTCCCTTATCGTAAGCCAAGAGATTGGTATTATTTACGGTCTTATACAATCCCCAATCTGAATTTAACAAATTCAAGAAGTTCTTAATATCAACACCAAATTGAAGAGTATGACGTTTACCACCAACTTTAAGATAGAAATCTTGCATAAATTTCAAATCCAATTGATGATGCCAAGGCATAACCACTCCACCGCGATCTACATATTCGCCTTTGTGCTTCTTCAAATAGCTATCTTGGTTGATATATGCCCAAAAGTCATCTTTTTGTTGATCTGCACTATAAATTTGCCCGTCTAATTTATAGTCATCATATGTTCTATTTACACTATTATATGTTTTTTCCGCAAATGTCCAATTATTCAGCTCTTCTCTTGAAGCAGGAATATATAATAAGTTATTAGCTCCACCATCGCCAACAATGTTGCCAGCAAATGTATAGGAATAACGAGCATAACCATAACCACCAGCATATCCCATATTCATTCCTTCATAAATGAATGATAATGAGGAAGCAAATCTTTTAGCATATTCCAAACGATAACCAGCTGAAGCTACAATACGGTGAGGAGAAACATAGGTACCATAACCTGTTTCATGTTCATTAATACCGCCTACAGAATAAGTATTTGTTCTATATGCAGAAGTTACCTGATCACCAATACCATCACTGTACGCCTTAGCTTTCGAATGTGTATATGCTGCAGACAAATACAAGCCAAAATCAAAAGATTTAGCTAATTGAGTAGTAATAGAATAATAATAGGCCTTGTGACCACCATTCTCTATATAGAATACATTCTGTTTTCCACCTGCGTTTGTCCATGAAGCATCAGAGTATTTGCTATATGAGTCACGTGTATCATTCGGATTAAAAGTGATCGTAGCTTCTGAAGGCTTAATAGCTTTATTAGAAATAACGGCAGGATTGATGTCTTTATTAAAAATACCTTCTATTGAGAAATCAATATCTCCCGGAAGTTTAGCATCAAAGGCTAAAGAGGTTTTCCAAGTAGATGGCATCTTTAAATCTTTATCAATAATAGTTGGATCTGTAGGAGCTTTAATATCAGCAATTCTACCATTCGGATACAATTCATTCAATACTCCTGATACAGAAGGTTGAAAATGAGGTTTCAAAGCTGCATCAGCTACCTTAGTATAATAATATTGATTCTGACCGACATTAGAGTTTCCAACCGCAGATACTAACCATACAAATGGTAAACGACCTACATAAAGCCCAGTACCTCCACGAAGAACATATTTACGTTCACCGGTAATATCCCAGTTGAATCCTACACGTGGAGACACAGAAATCTTAGCAGAAGGTACTTGATCAGTAGAGTAGCTTACTCCGCCAAAATCACATCTTGCAAAATCTTCATTATAGTTATTCTTCAAAGAAGGATACTTAGGCATCTCAAAACGAATACCAGCAGTCAACTTAAAGTTCTCACTAATATTCATCTGATCTTGTAAATACAATGAATATTGCAAAGTTTTCATTTCAGCCTTAAATTGGCTATAATCTGCCGCATTAGAGTGTGTGATAGCAAAAGCCTTAGGATATTCATTATTTACGAAGCTGTCCCATGAATTATACACATAGTATCCATTACCTGCTTGCTGGAAACCATTAGTAGCTTTATTATACTCAAACTGGAAACCAGCCAATAAATTATGAATACCTGCCGTATAAGACATTTCATCTGTGAGAACAAATGTTCTGGCTTGAGCTAAGTTGCCCGGAGAAAAGATATCCGGTCCAATACGTGCATAGACAGCACCGTCTTCCAAAATATCAATTGATGGAAAATCTGCCGCTCCCTCATAGCTTCTTGGCTCATCTTGGAAGGAGTAAGTGACACGTGTCACATTATTCAAACTACCATCTAACCATTTTGAATTCCATTCTGAAGCATACGATGTAAAGTTATATTCTTTGAAGTAACGAGAATTTTCAAAATACATAGCAGCATTATGATTCACATTCCCAGATCCTTTGGAAGCTGCTGTTCCACCATCATAGATATCTGTTGCATAGAAAGGAGAAACAGAAGAAGTTGGGCCACTATTATCTTTTGAATGGGCACGTGTAAAACGGAAATTGAGTTTATTATTATCATTAATATTCCAGTCCAAACGTGCCATAATCTTGTAGGCCGGAGTCTTGATAGAATACCCCTGATAACGTCCCGGATCATAGTCATACTTGTCTATAAAATAGTTGCGAATCTCATCCATCTTTCCCACTGTAGGACGATTCACATTGGCTGTATTAGATCCCCAATCATCACTGTCGCTTAAACGAGCTCTGCTCTTAGGACCAGCTGTTACATTATCTTCATACTCACCGTTTACAAAGAAGAACAACTTATTTTTTATGATTGCACCTCCAAAACTAGCACCATAGAGGTATTTTTGAGATTTCTCACGTATTAACTCTAAATCACCTACCTTATCACCATTCAAATTCTCATTATTTAAATAAGTATAAGCTGTTGCATAGAAATCATTGGTACCACTTTTAGTTACAGCATTAATTGCCCCACCAATGAATCCACTTTGGCGAACATCAAACGGAGTTACAGATACTGCTATTTGCTCCAATGCATCCAAAGAAATAGGTGAACCTCCGCCCGGCAAGTTAGAACCGATACCAAATGAATTACTGAAAGCAGCACCGTCGACAGTTACAGAAGACTGACGGTAATTACCACCACCTACGGCAAAACCATTACCTGTGTTAGCTCCTTGCGGAGTTAAACGCATAATATCATTCATACTACGTCCAACAGTAGGGATCATAGCCATCTGCTCTTCTCCAATATTAGTAATAGCGCCTGCACGGTCACTCTTCATATTGCTGTTTTTTGAAGCCGTCACTACGATTTCATCTAACAATTCAGAGCTTTCTTTTAAAGAAACATTTAAAACATAATTCTCTCCCAATGAAAGGTTAATTCCCTTGTAAATTGCTGTTTGATAACCAACATAAGAAATTTCTACTTTGTAAGGGCCACCGGTACGCATACCCTGCAGATTAAATTGACCACTGACGTTAGTCACTGTACCATAACGAGTGCCTGATGGTTCGTGAACCGCAACGATTGTTGCTCCAATGATTGGTTCATCTTGTGCGGTCACTTTACCACTCATCGTGGCTGTTGTAACCTGCGCGCTCATCGTGACGGTAATAAATAACATTACTAGCACTAAGAAAGATCGCATTCTCTTTAACATAAATGTAGTTGATTAGTTAATATAAATTGTTTGCTTTTAAAAACTGTGCACAAATATAATTAATAATATTTAGAACTACATTACGATTACACTACAATTTTTTAAGAGAGATAAACGTTCGCCACGTTATAAAACGATAAAGGCTCTACAATATTTGCAGAGCCTTTTATTTTGAAACAGAAAGCATTAGAAATGCTTCAATCTATTACTTTACACTAGTCAGTCATTAACTTTCTATAACGAACACGCTTCGGCTCTTCATTTCCCAAACGTTTCATTTTGTTTTCTTCGTATTCTGAATAAGACCCTTCGAAGTAGAATACATTGGAGTCTCCTTCAAAAGCCAGAATGTGTGTACAGATACGGTCGAGGAACCAACGGTCATGCGAGATAACTACGGCACAGCCGGCAAAATCTTCCAGACCTTCTTCCAAAGCACGCAGTGTGTTTACATCAATATCATTGGTAGGCTCATCAAGCAACAGTACATTGCCTTCTTCTTTCAAAGCCATCGCCAAGTGTAAACGGTTTCTTTCACCACCGGACAGTACACCGCAAAGTTTTTCCTGATCGCCTCCGGAGAAATTGAAACGAGAAAGGTATGCACGTGCATTGATGTCACGTCCTCCCATGCGGATCAGCTCATTACCACCGGAAATTACCTGGTAAACACTCTTATTCGGATCAATGTCTCTGTGTTGCTGGTCTACATACGCCACCTTTACAGTCTCTCCTACTTCAAATTCTCCTTTATCTACTGTCTCCAATCCCATAATCAGACGGAACAGTGTCGTCTTTCCCGCACCATTGGGACCGATCACACCAACAATACCATTAGGAGGAAGCATAAAGTTCAAATCGTCAAACAACAGTTTATCGCCGTATGCTTTAGCCACCTGTTTCGCTTCAATGACTTTATTACCCAGACGCGGACCATTCGGAATGAAGATTTCAAGTTTTTCTTCTTTCTCTTTCACGTCTTCATTCAGCAACTTGTCATAAGAGTTAAGACGTGCCTTACCCTTTGCCTGACGGGCTTTGGGAGCCATGCGCACCCATTCCAACTCACGTTCCAGTGTTTTGCGACGTTTGCTGACGGTCTTTTCTTCCATTTCCATGCGTTTTGTCTTCTGTTCCAGCCAGGAAGAGTAGTTACCTTTCCAGGGAATACCTTCACCACGGTCTAGTTCGAGAATCCATCCGGCTACATGATCGAGGAAGTAACGGTCGTGCGTCACGGCAATAACCGTACCTTCATATTGCTGAAGATGTTGTTCCAACCAGTCGATAGATTCTGCATCCAGGTGGTTGGTAGGTTCGTCCAGCAAGAGCACATCCGGTTTCTGCAACAACAAACGACATAAAGCTACCCGGCGACGTTCACCTCCGGACAGGTTTTCTACCGGCTGATCTTCAGGCGGACAACGGAGAGCATCCATCGCACGCTCCAGTTTGCTGTCCAGATTCCATGCATCAGTCGCATCAATGATATCTTGCAGTTCGCCCTGACGAGCAAAAAGAGCATCCATCTTATCCTGATCCTCGTAGTACTCCGGCAAACCGAACTTCTGATTGATTTCTTCGTATTCTGTCAGTGCGTCAACAATGGGTTGCACGCCTTCCATTACTACTTCTTTTACTGTCTTTGTGTTGTCTAAATAAGGTTCCTGTGCCAAGTAACCCACGGAATATCCCGGAGAGAACACCACTTCTCCCTGATAGGATTTCTCCAAACCGGCGATGATCTTCAATAACGTTGATTTACCGGAACCGTTCAAACCGATAATACCGATTTTCGCTCCATAGAAAAACGACAGGTAAATGTCTTTCAGCACATTCTTATTGGGGGTGAAAGCCTTGCTCACTCCCACCATCGAGAAGATAATTTTTTTATCGTCAGCAGCCATACGTATGATTATATATTGTTGATAATGGCACAAAGATAAGAAAAATGTTTGAATTCTTTTGGAGTTATAAAAAAATGTTCTACCTTTGCACCCGCATTCGAAAGAAAGCACTGAAGGACCGATTCGCTAGCTCAGCAGGTAGAGCACAACACTTTTAATGTTGGGGTCCTGGGTTCGAGCCCCAGGCGGATCACAAAAACAAAATTAATCCCTTGATAATCAGTCGTTATCAAGGGATTTTTCTTTTAAGATTCTTCACATATACTTACTCAACAAGCATAGAACGACACGGCAGTTCGATTACAAAAGTAGTACCGATCCCCAGTTGGGAATCAACTAATACCCGCCCGTTCATCTTCTCAACGATTAGTTTGCAGATAGATAAACCCAAACCGGCCCCTTGAGCAAAGGAATCCAACTTCTCAAACCTTTCGAATATCTTTTCAAGCATATTCTGCGGGATGCCCCGACCGGTATCTTTAACACCGATTCTGACAGATTGGTGGTCTACCTCATAGAAGACTTCCACATGTCCGGTGGTAGTGTTCTTTAAGGCATTCGAAAGAAAATTACTCAAGATCTGTTTGATACGCAGGCTATCCAGTTCTACCAGAGAATCATGTGCCGGATAGTTAGTCAGAAGTTCAACGCCGGATGGTACTTGATGAGCATACTCCGCTACACTCTCGTCAAGAAGCTCGGTAAGATTAACCCAGTCCGGACGCAATTCCAGATAACCGGATTCTATTTTAGAAAGATCAATTACATCATTAATCAGATTTAATAATAGTTTGTTGTTATGTCCAATCAGAGAATTATATAGTTCCTTTTCCGCTGCATTTTCCGTACTAGTCAACAGGCTTGAAAAGCCGACAATAGCATTTAAAGGAGTACGGATTTCGTGACTCATATTAGCCAGGAAAGCAGACTTTAACCGATCGGATGCTTCAGCTTTATCACGTGCCTTGACAAGCATTTCTTCTGTCCTTTTCAGTTCTGTGATATCATAATTGATGCTGATAATTTCGATAATCCGGTCTTGCGGGGCATATTTCTTTACTAACAGATTGACATGCGTCCATGTGTATGTGCCATCCTCCCTAAGGACACGCATCTCTTTGCTAAGTTTGGTAGTAAGCCCCTTTCGTGCGTCGTCCAAAAACCGAATCAACAAGGCACGGTCATCGGGGTGGAAATGCTGGTATGTGCCAAAGATGTCGGACAACGGAGTTTCATCCGCTTCACCCACATTTCTGTACCAGCTTTTTTGGGCATAGCCGTGTCCACTCAAAACATTGAAGTGGGCATAACCGACCTTGGCATAATCACCGACCAGTTCAAAAAACTCCTCAAACTCCTGAATCTTATTATAGGCTACCGTTGTTTCTGTCTTATCCGCATTAATCAACAGATAGTTTATCGGTTGGTGTTCGCTATCATATAATGTAGTCACTTTAGTCACTAAATCAATTGTGCCCTGTTTCTGGGTATTCTGATAATACGAACCAACCTTCGAGAAGTCATAACGGAAAGTAAAGTCGGCATCTTCATTTTTCTTCAGCCGTTCTTTCATTTCTTTCGGAAAAATAGGGTTCTCAAAAATATTGATACCCAATACATCTTCCTTCTTCTCTATATGAAACATCTCCAATTCCTTATCGTTCAAATCCACCAATACCCCATCCATATCGTATAATTCGATACCAATAGGCAAATACTTGAAAATGTTAGATAAGAGACGCTCACTGTATTGCAAAGCTTGATAAGCAGATGCCATATCAGGACCATCTTGCACTTCGGATATACCATAAATGATTTCGTTTCCGTTTTCATCCGTTTCTTGAAAACATACCTTGCTACGTACCCAAACAGGTCCTTTCACCGTATCAAGCAAATACACCACCTCCGGCCGTTGATACACACCATAGGAATGAACAGTTGTAGAAAGTTGTTCCTCTTTCTGAATACGTTTATTGAAATCTTCAAAACTAATAATTCCGGTCTGATCCAGACCTAATAACTCTACTATAAAGTCAGAACATTCATAATTCGCAGTTGATAAATTGGCTTTCCACCATCCCATATTAGCGTTAGCCATCAACTGCGAGAAAAAGGTAAAATCTTGTAGTCTATTCATAACGCTATTTATCATTTTATTATTTTTCGGGCGCAAAAATACGGATTACCCATAAACCAGACTTTCAGAAAGTTATATTTTTAGCATATTATAAGAAGTTTATTCGTCGTTAAACTAAAAAAATTCCGGTTGAAACTTTCTCATAAAGAGATTGTTCCAACCGGATATTCTGCATTTATTGTGTTTCTATTTTACTTTTTCAGGGACTGATAAACAGCTTTTGCCATCACTTTGGCACCTGCTTCATTCGGATGAATCTTATCCGGGAATAGTTCGGGCATTCCGTCCATTGCCGTATGAAGATCGATGACGGACAGGTTGTTTTTCTTAGCAACTTTCTTTATCATCGGAATAATTTCTTTAGAGATTATATCGTCATTGATATTATCTCCGGTCTGATAGGCTTTGGAAGGATAACAAAGATAAATTTTCGGTTGGGAAGGCAATGCTTTGAAAGCATCAACCATTGTTTGAAGATCTTTCGTGAAGTCGGCTTTATACTTCCAGTTGAACGATTTACTGTCATTCGTACCCAGTTTGATGACAACGATATCGGGATTGAAAGCCAGCGCATCCTGATAAGCCTTTTCGTTCATATAAGGATTATCGCCCTTATTCAACAGAGTGCGGGCACTTACTCCAAAATTCTTTACCCAATAAGCCTCTCCCAGCATACGACTTAACACAGCAGGATAACTATCACGATCGCGATTCTTGATACGTGCTCCATACGTTATACTATTGCCGATACAAGCTACACGGATGGCATCTTTGTGAGGCACTTTAAAACTACGAAGCCAGGATGTCAGCTCATTCAGCATTTCACTCTTGTAGAGGAAACCCTCGCGAATTCCCCATCCATGTCCACCGGAAGGATAAATATGAAGTACCGAAGGCACATTATTCTTGTTCAGAGCCAAATAATAATTAACCCCGTTAGCGGGCGGAACGGTCTTATCGTCGTCGCTATATACAATGAAAGCACGTGGCGTATCTTTCGTTACTTGCTTTTCATTGGAATATTCCGTTTCCAATTCAGCAGAAGCATTTTTTCCCAAAAGATTGTCGTGAGACCCCATGTGGGTATATGATTTATCCATCGTAATCACAGGATAGAAAAGAATCTGGAAATTCGGACGAAGTTCGGGTTTGGCGTGAGTGGCAATGGTAGATGCCAGATGTCCACCGGCAGATGAGCCCATGATGCCTATATCATTCGGGTTCAGATTCCAAACATCAGCACTGTCACGCACAACTTTCATTGCCGCTTCAGCATCTGAAATGGGCAATGTACGATCCCCCTTCGGTATACGGTATTTCAGCACAATCAATGCAATACCTTGTTTATTGAAATAGGGTGCCCAGTCGCAACCTTCATGTTCGAAAGCCAAATGCGAATATCCGCCACCCGGACAAGCAACCACAGCACGCCCCGTTGCCAATTCCGGCGCAGGAAGGAATACGCGAAGTGAAGGTTGTTCGATATCAAAAGGCTTCGGAGCATTCTGTGCTACCACCCGTGAACCTGCTAGCAAAAGAAGCAACAGGAGAAAAATAGTAGAAAATTTCTGTTTCATAGTATCTATGTACTTTGATTAATGAATAATTAGATGTGCGAAGATAGTAATTTTACGTATCTTTGCACCCCATTTCGATTAGAAAAATTATATGCAAGGAATAAAGAATCTGACACAAGGTCCTATCAATCGTCAACTGTTTAATCTGGCAATGCCGATCATGGCAACGTCGTTTATTCAAATGGCATATAGTCTCACAGACATGGCATGGGTAGGACGGTTGGGAAGTGAAGCCGTAGCCGCTATCGGTTCTGTCGGAATCCTGACGTGGATGTCCGGTTCTATCTCCTTATTAAATAAGGTAGGATCTGAAGTGAGTGTCGGACAATCCATCGGTGCGCAAAGCCAGGAAGATGCCCGCAGCTTCGCGTCTCATAATATTACGATTGCTTTGATTATTTCCATTTGCTGGGGCGGACTCCTTTTTATATTTGCAGAACCTATCATACGTATTTATGAACTTGAGGAACATATCACAGCCAATGCCATTCAATATCTGCGGATTGTTTCTACCGGATTACCTTTCGTTTTCCTTTCCGCTGCCTTCACCGGAATTTATAATGCAGCAGGACGCAGCAAAGTCCCGTTCTTTATCAGTGGCACAGGGTTGATATTGAATATCGTTCTGGACCCACTCTTTATATTCGGTTTCGGACTGGGAACAAACGGTGCGGCGTACGCCACCTGGATTGCAGAAGCAAGTGTTTTCCTGATTTTCGTCTATCAGTTGCGTTGCAGGGATGCGCTGCTGGGCGGTTTCCCTTTCTTCACCCGGCTAAAGAAAAAGTACACGCGGAGAATCCTTAAACTTGGATTACCCGTAGCGACTTTAAATACATTGTTTGCCTTCGTCAACATGTTCCTCTGCCGCACCGCTTCCGAACAGGGAGGGCACATCGGCTTAATGACGTTCACCACCGGGGGACAAATCGAAGCAATTACTTGGAACACCTCACAGGGATTCTCCACCGCACTAAGTGCCTTCATCGCCCAAAACTATGCTGCCGGACGAATCGAACGGGTACTTAAATCCTGGTACACTACCCTATGGATGACGGGAATCTTCGGTACACTCTGTACTTTGCTATTCGTTTTCTTCGGAAACGAAGTTTTCGCCATATTCGTGCCCGAACAGGCTGCTTATGAAGCCGGAGGTGTATTCCTTCGTATCGACGGATATTCCCAGCTCTTTATGATGCTCGAAATCACCATGCAGGGAGTTTTCTACGGCATCGGCCGCACAATACCCCCTGCCATTATCAGCATCAGTTGCAACTATATGCGTATTCCGCTTGCTATCCTGTTTGTACGGATGGGTATGGGAGTGGAAGGAATCTGGTGGGCAGTCTGCGTCACCACCGTTGCCAAAGGTTTAATTCTTTTGAGTTGGTTCATTATTATCAAAAAGAAGTGCTTAAGTATTCCTTCAACGATAAAAGGATAACGTTCGTTTTCCTTTATTAACAAACAAAGGGATTCATCCGAGTTATTTTAACTTAAAAAGTACATGCTTGCCAAATAATATGTATCTTTGCATTGTTATTTATAATACGAAGCGATTCGTATAAAAACATTATTTATAAACCAATTAAAAAAAACATCAACATTATGAACAAGATGAAATTTATGGTTCTCTTCATGAGTATTGCCATGATATTTGGTAGCTGTGGAAGTATGAACAACACTGGTAAAGGTGCTGCTATCGGTGGTGGTTCGGGTGCTGCACTGGGTGCAATCCTGGGAGGTGTTATCGGTAAAGGTAAAGGTGCCGCTATTGGTGCTGCTATCGGTACGGCAGTAGGTGCAGGTACGGGTGCTCTTATCGGTAAGAAGATGGACAAAGCAGCAGCAGAAGCAAAACAAATTGAAGGCGCACAAGTAGAACAGATAACAGACAACAACGGATTGCAAGCCGTGAAAGTAACATTCGACTCGGGTATTCTTTTCACTACCGGTAATGCAAATCTAAGTGCTGCTGCTAAATCTGCTTTAAGCAAGTTTGCCAACAATGTGCTCAATCAGAACCGGGATATGGACGTGTCTATCTACGGATACACTGACAACCAGGGCTGGAAAAACAGCACTGCCGCACAAAGCCAGCAGAAAAATCTGAACTTGTCACAAGAACGTGCACAGAGCGTGTCTAGTTATTTGTTGAGTTGTGGTGTTTCCACCAATCAGATCAAAGGTGTACAGGGAATGGGTGAAAGCGATCCCGTTGCAAGCAATGATACTGCTGCCGGTCGCGAACAAAACCGTCGTGGAGAAGTATACATGTACGCAAGTGAACAAATGATTAAAGATGCACAAGCAGCTGCTAATTAAAAAAATTCTGCGCTATACGCGCAACCTGCTGATTTTCTTCTTTGCATCCACTCTGTTGGCAGTGATTGTGTATCGGTTTATGCCGGTTTATGTCACTCCGTTGATGGTTATCCGAAGTGTTCAGCAGATTTTTTCAGGAGATAAACCCACGTGGAAGCACACGTGGGTTTCTTTTGATAAGATATCTCCCAACCTGCCGATGGCGGTCATAGCCTCCGAAGACAACCGTTTTGCCGAACACAACGGATTCGATCTTGTAGAAATCAAGAAAGCGATGAAAGAGAACGAAACACGCAAACGGAAACGCGGAGCAAGTACCATTAGTCAGCAGACAGCCAAGAATGTGTTCTTATGGCCGCAATCTTCGTGGGTACGCAAGGGACTCGAAGTCTACTTTACGTTTCTCATCGAACTGTTCTGGTCGAAAGAACGAATCATGGAAGTCTATCTCAACTCTATAGAAATGGGAAATGGCATCTACGGCGCGCAAGCTACCGCAAAGGTCAAATTCGGAACAACAGCTGCCCAGTTGACCCGGGGACAATGCGCACTTATCGCCGCTACTCTGCCCAATCCGATACGGTTTAACTCGGCGAAACCTTCGTCATACATATTAAAACGACAAAATCAGATATTACGGCTGATGAATCTGGTTCCTAAATTTCCATCTGAAGAAAAAGCCGTAGAAAAGAAAAAAAGCAAAAACAAGAAAGGCAAGTGATAATTGAATCATAAATAAAAAGAAAGGAGCAACGAGGATCTATCCCCTTGCTCCTTTTGCTTATAAGCTTGTTTGTATGCGTTATCCTCATTTATACAAAATCTTTCAACTCTTGTTGTAAACGTTGACGTGTGAAGAATATGCGGCTCTTCACTGTACCTAATGGCAATCCTAATTTCTCTGCAATCTCACGGTATTTGAAACCTGATACGTGCATGGAGAAAGGAATCTTATACTCCCGGGGGAGTGCGTTGACGATGCGATGCATCTCTTTCAAGTCGTAAGCACCTTCGGTACTTTCAAATCCTGAATCTTGTGGCAGATTTAAGTGATAATAATTATCGGTGGTATCAACAAAGGTCTGATCGCGTACTATTTTACGGTAGTTATTAATAAAGATGTTACGCATGATTGTGTACATCCATCCTTTGAAATTTGTGTCCGGAACATATTTCTCTTCATTGTCTAATGCTTTTAAAGATGTTTCCTGCAATAAATCATTTGCTTCTTCACGGTTGGCCGTTAATTTATAAGCAAAACGAAGCAACTCTTCCTGTACTCCAATTAAATCTTTTCTGAAACTTAAACTTTTCATACTTTAATGGTTTTATGGTTAATATTCGTTTTTTCTCGACATTTGCAAGTTTAAAGGTATTTTGTGTATCCAGCAGGGGAAAATTTGTCATTTCTTGGGGGTTAATTCTATCAAATGACAGATTTTAGGTGCTTTCTGATAGTTTTTAGGTGGTATTTGCGAAATTTATCCCCTACTGCTTGGTTAAAAGAACCAAATAGATTACTTTTGATTTTATATTATTAAATAAAACAAAAAGCTATGACCATACTTATTATTGTAGGGATTATTGTATTACTGGGCATCATCTTTGCTTCCATGTACAACTCATTAGTGAAATTGAGAAACAATCGTGAAAATGCGTTCGCCGACATCGATGTACAGTTGAAACAACGCCATGATCTCATTCCCCAACTGGTAGACACCGTGAAAGGATATGCCGCACATGAAAAGGAAACGCTCGATCGAGTGATTCAGGCACGTAACGGTGCAGTTGGCGCAAAAACGATTGATGATAAGATAGCTGCCGAAAACCAGTTAAGCTCTGCTCTTGCTGGATTGAAGATTACTCTCGAGGCTTATCCCGATCTGAAAGCTAATCAGAATTTCCTGCAATTACAGGAAGAAATTTCTGACGTAGAGAATAAACTGGCTGCTGTTCGCCGCTACTTCAACTCGGCCACTAAAGAATACAATAACGCCGTGCAGACATTCCCGTCGAATATCGTAGCAGGAATGACCGGATTCCAAAGAGAGATAATGTTCGACTTGGGGAAAAACGAACGTGCGAATTTGGAGCAGGCACCCAAAATTAGTTTCTAAAACCTTTATATACACCGTCCATCCAATTACAAAAGTCGAACACGCATGCAATACGTCGGAATCCAAACACAGCAGAGCCGGAATAATCTGCGCTCTGCGTTTCTACTATTCCTGTTTCCCTGTCTCGTGGCAGCACTCCTCTATTTGGCCTGCTACCTGCTGACTTTTATGGGATATAAAGAGGATATGGAAGTCGAAATGATGCCAATAGTCAATCATTTCTTCTTCTCTTCGTTACCATATACCATGGGGATTGTATTAATCTGGTTTCTGATTGCCTATTGGGCTAACACAAGCATTATCAATTCCGCCACCGGCTCCAAGCCGCTGAACCGTCAGGAGAATAAACGAGTTTATAATCTAGTGGAAAACCTCTGTATGTCTCAAGGCATGAAAATGCCGAAAATCAATATCATCTATGACAGTTCCCTGAATGCATTTGCCAGCGGTATCAACGAACGCACATACACCGTTACTCTCTCGGAGGGCATCATCCGGAAACTAAATGATGAGGAACTGGAAGCAGTCATCGCGCACGAGCTAAGTCACATCCGCAACCGCGATGTACGCCTGCTGATTATTTCCATTGTCTTTGTCGGTATCTTCTCCATGCTGACAGAAATCACGTTTTATGCCATTACACACATACGCGTGCGTAGTAATAGTAAAGGTAGCGGCGGTGTGGTTCTTTTTATTCTTATTGCTTTAGTGATAGCCGCCATCGGTTATCTTTTTGCAAGCCTGATGCGTTTTGCCATCTCACGCAAACGCGAATATATGGCAGATGCAGGTTCGGCAGAAATGACGAAGAATCCGTTGGCACTGGCCAACGCTCTCCGCAAAATATCAGCAGATCCCGCTATCGAAGCAGTAGAAAGGAAAGACGTGGCACAATTATTTATTCAGAACCCCCAAAAGGCATCTAAAAGTATATTCAGCGGACTTAGCGGATTGTTTGCCACTCATCCTCCCATCGAAAAACGAATCGAAATACTGGAACAGTTCTAAATCGGGCTAAACTCATAAATAACAGGGGGTTCTGTTTAATTTTCATTAAAAGAAACAGAAGTATCCCTGTCTTTTTAGTATATTTGATTGTTATACATATATACATCAACCTAAATGCAAACTGATATGAGAACGAAGAAGCAAATCTTTATGCTGTTACTAGCCTTGCTAGTGGGCATCCCTACCCTTTCGGCTCAACAAAGTAAAAAGGAAAAGAAGGAACAGAAGAAAGAAGCAGTAATGAAACTAATTGAATCTGAAAATTACAAGATAGATGTCAACACTGCCATGCCGATGCGCGGACGCTCCATCCCTTTGACATCTTCCTACTCACTGACAATCAGAAATGATTCGGTTATTTCTTACTTGCCTTATTATGGACGGGCTTATAGCATTCCGTATGGCGGAGGTGACGGACTTAACTTCAAAACCATCCTCAAAGAATATAATGTGGAAATGGATAAAAAAGGGAATGCCGTTATCAAGTTCGTCGCACGTAATCCTGAAGACAGATATGAATTCAGAGCCAAAGTATTTCCCAATGGTTCGGCAAGTATCGATGTCAATATGCAAAACCGTCAGTCCATTAGTTTTCAAGGAGAACTGGATATAAAGGAGGAAAAATAATGCCGTCCTTATTCTTCCGGCTCTTCACTACCTTTTAATATAGGTAGGCAAATGTGATATTTGACAGCTAAGATGCGGGTCAGGAATACCGCCAGTCCGCCAATCAACTGACAGGCGTATGATTCCAGACCTGCAACGTCGCACAGCCAGTATGCAATACCGCCTACAACGCAGGCCATTGCATAAATTTCTTTTCGGAAGATAAGAGGTATTTCATTGATAAATACGTCACGAATCACCCCACCGGCCGCTCCTGTAATACTACCCATGATAATCGCCACCCAGAAAGGATACCCCAAAGCAATGCTCTTGCCTACACCTACCACGGTAAACAATGCCAAGCCAATGGTATCGAAAATAAAGAAAGTATTATTGAGCCGGATGAGCCAACGTCCGAAACAGATTACCCACAGCAAAGCCAGTCCCGTACAAATCAGATAGATAGGGTCAGTCATCCATCCCGGTGTCACGTCAAGCAGGACATCACGGATGGTACCGCCACCGATAGCCGTAGCAAGTCCTACCACATAAGCACCAAACCAGTCGAAACGTTTCGCCGAAGCCAGCCGGATGCCACTTATAGCAAAGGCAAATGTGCCTATAAAATCAAGAATTTGAACGAATGTGGGCATATATTTGTTATTTTGTATGCAAAGTAACGAATAAATTCCGTAAGAAAATGTACTTTTGCTTCACGAATTAAACCGAATAAGATAGAAACAATATGAAAATAACAATTGTTGCGGGGGCACGCCCCAATTTTATGAAGATAGCTCCCATTACACGCGCTATTGAAGCCGCACGGGCGCTGGGTAAAAGTATCTCTTACCGACTGGTATATACAGGAAGGAAAGACGATACAAGTCTGGATGCTTCTCTCTTTTCGGACCTCGACATGAAAGCTCCTGATGTTTATCTGGGAGTGGAAAGTAGTAATCCAACGAGTTTGACAGCCGGAATCATGGTAGCCTTCGAACAGGAGCTGACGGAGAATCCGGCACACGTAGTCCTTGTGGTAGACGACTTGACCGCAACCATGAGTTGTGCCATCGTTGCCAAGAAACAAGGTATCAAGGTAGCACATCTCGTAGCCGGAACCCGTTCTTTCGATATGAAAATGCCGAAAGAAGTCAACCGCATGATTACAGACGGACTATCCGACTATCTGTTCACAGCCGGCATGGTTGCCAACCGCAACCTGAACCAGACGGGAACGGAAAGCGAAAACGTATATTATGTAGGCAACATTCTGATTGATGCCATCCGCTACAACCGGAACCGCTTGCTCAAACCGATATGGTTCTCCGTCCTGGGACTGCAAGAAGGAAATTATCTCCTATTTACTCTCAACCGCCGTGTATTACTCGGCAATAAGGAGAATCTGCGTCAGCTGATGAAAACAATCATCGACAAGTCTGCCGGTATGCCTATCGTAGCACCGCTGCACACATACGTACGAAATGCCATCAAAGAATTAGGCATCGAAGCTCCGAACCTCCACATAATGCCTCCGCAGAATTACCTGTTCTTCGGTTATCTGATAAACAAGGCAAAAGGAATCATAACAGATTCAGGAAACGTAGCCGAAGAAGCGACCTTCCTGGGTATTCCTTGTATCACACTCAACACGTATGCCGAACATCCGGAAACGTGGCGCATGGGAACCAACGAACTTGTCGGAGAAGATCCTGCCCTGCTTGCCAAAACCATGGATACACTGATGCACGGTGAATGGAAACGTGGCGAACTTCCCGAACGTTGGGACGGACGTACCGCAGAGCGTATTGTACAGATACTTACGAGCAAATAACATTTACCCGGCATGTTCCATTCCGTTTCCCGGCATGGGACTGTTAGTTTCACGCCTTGAAACTAATAGTTTCACACCGGGAAACAAAGTGTTTCACACCGAGAAACCAACAGTTTCATGCCGGGAAACAAAAAGTGTCAAGTGTCGAAACAAAAAGTGCCCTACAACGGGAGCAAAGGTTTCAAATACCGGAACCGAGAGAACAAAGTACCGAAACAGCCTTATCAAAAGGATTAACAAAGGAATATTCCTTGGATTACCGGGCGATATATGCTTGTAAACAACCAAAAACGATGGGTAAAAAAAGTTATATATTCTGTTATCCTTAGAGTTATTTGTTAACTTTGCAGCCCTACTACAAACGTTATGATACAACGATATAACAAAATACTTATACTGTTCTTACTCGTATTGGTAGCTTCCAATGCTTTTGCGCAGCAAATTAAAGGGGTAGTCACTGATTCGGTTACCCACGAGCCATTGATGTATATCTCTGTTTACTACCAAGAAAAGAGAGATATGGGTACTATCACCAATATTGACGGAGAATACAGTCTTGAAGCCCGCAGAAACGGAGGAACACTGGTGTTCTCCGCTGTAGGTTATATCAGTAAAACGGTTCGAGTCGGTTCCAACAATCAGACAGTGAACGTTAAGTTAGCTCCGGACAATGTGCTCCTGAACGAAGTGATCGTGAAGCCTCAAAAGGAGAAATATTCCCGCAAGAACAATCCGGCAGTGGAGTTCATGAAGAAGGTAATCGAACACAAAAAGGCACAAGTCCTCGAAGTGAACGAGTACTATCAGTACGACAAGTACGAGAAGATGAAAATGTCCATCAACGACCTCACACCGGAAAAGCTCGAAAAAGGTATCTACAAGAAATATTCATTCTTAAGAGATCAGGTGGAAGTGTCGGAAACAACCAATAAGTTGATTCTCCCTATTTCCGTACAGGAAACGTCCTCGCAAACCATCTACCGCAAAAATCCCGAAAACAAGAAAACGATTATCAAAGGAAAGAATTCCAATGGTATAGAAGAATTTTTCTCTACGGGAGATATGCTCGGCACTGTATTGAAAGACGTATTTGCCGACATCAATATCTACGACGACGATATCCGATTGCTCCAGCAGCGTTTCGTCAGTCCGATCGGTAACAATGCCATCTCATTTTATAAATATTATCTGATGGACACATTGATGGTAAACAAGCGCGAATGTGTTCACCTCACGTTTGTTCCGCAAAACTCGCAGGACTTCGGATTCACCGGACATCTGTATGTATTGAACGACTCTACTTATGCCGTTCAGAAATGTACGATGAACCTGCCTAAAAAGACCGGAGTAAACTTCGTCAACCGTATGGACATCGTGCAACAATACGAGCAACTCCCTAACGGAAACTGGGTATTGGCGGATGATGACATGACCGTAGACCTGTCCTGGAATTCCAACAAAACAGCAGGCGGATTGCAGGTGGAACGAACTACGAAATATAGTAATTATAAATTCGATCCTATCGAACAACGACTGTTCCGATTGAAAGGCAGCGTGATAAAAGAAGCGGATATGCTTTCGAAAAGCGATGAGTATTGGGCAAGTGTTCGTCAAGTACCGCTGACGAAGAAAGAAAGTTCGATGGATGTATTCGTTAACCGCCTCGAACAGATACCGGGATTCAAATACATCATCTTCGGAGCGAAAGCGCTGATCGAAAACTTTGTGGAAACAGGAAGCAAAGGCCATCCGAGCAAAGTGGATATCGGTCCTATCAACACCATGATTTCGAGCAACTACATTGATGGTACCCGTTTCCGGTTAAGCGGCATGACAACAGCTCATTTCCACAAACACTGGTTCTTGAACGGATACGGAGCTTACGGTCTGAAAGACGAACGCTGGAAATATAGCGGTACGGTAACTTATTCGTTCAATAAACGCGATTATGTTGTCTGGGAATTCCCGAAACATTATCTTTCGGCTACGTACAGTTATGATGTTATGTCTCCGATGGATAAGTTCCTGTTCACTGATAAAGACAATATCTTCCTGTCAGTAAAAACAACGACAGTAGACCAGATGTCGTATATGCGCGATGCCACCATTAATTATGAACTTGAAACGCTGACAGGATTCGGAGTGAAAGCCATGCTGCGCCATCGTAACGACGAGCCTACCGGCAAACTGGAATATCTGCGCAATGATGCCGCGCAAACCCGTGTGCATGATGTCACGACTTCGGAAGCAAGTCTGACACTACGTTATGCTCCGGGCGAATCATTTGTCAACTCCAAACAACGCCGCGTACCTGTATCGCTGGATGCTCCTATCTTTACCCTGACTCATGCTATGGGTTTCAAAGGAGTACTAGGTGGAGATTACAGTTTTAACCGTACGGAAGCAAGTGTATGGAAACGTTTCTGGCTCCCTGCTTCCTGGGGAAAGATTGATTGTAGCTTAAAAGCAGGTGCTGAATGGAACACGGTTCCTTTCCCGTTGTTGATCTTGCCGGAAGCTAACTTGTCCTACATCACCCAGCGCGAAACGTTCAACTTGATTAATAACATGGAATTCCTGAACGACCGTTACGCTTCCATGTCATTATCTTATGATATGAATGGAAAACTATTCAACCGTATTCCTCTTATCAAGAACTTGAAATGGAGGGAAATGTTCCGCGTACGTGCTTTGTGGGGAACATTGACGGATAAGAATAATCCGTTTAAGAGCAACAATCCCGATTTGTTCCGTTTCCCGACACGCGACGGTAAGTTCACCAGTTTCGTGATGGACCCGAAAGTGCCTTATATTGAAGGAAGTGTAGGTATCTACAACATTTTCAAGTTGCTGCACGTTGAATATGTACATCGTTTCACTTATCGTGATAATCCGGGTATCAACAAAAACGGTATTCGTTTCATGGTATTAATGGTATTCTAGAAAATTATGCAACCTTTAGCAGAACGGTTACGGCCAAAAACTTTGGATGAATATATCGGTCAGAAACATTTAGTTGGACCGGGAGCCATCTTGCGGAAGATGATTGACGCAGGACGCATCTCTTCTTTTATTCTCTGGGGACCTCCCGGAGTAGGTAAAACAACTCTTGCACAGATCATTGCCAACAAACTGGAAACGCCTTTCTATACTTTGAGTGCTGTGACTTCCGGTGTGAAGGATGTACGCGAAGTGATAGACCGTGCCAAGAGCAATCGTTTCTTTTCGCAGTCCAGTCCGATTCTGTTTATCGATGAAATCCATCGGTTCAGCAAGTCGCAGCAGGACTCTCTGTTGGGAGCGGTAGAGAACGGAACAGTCACGCTGATTGGCGCAACAACGGAGAATCCGTCGTTTGAGGTCATCCGCCCTCTCCTATCCCGTTGCCAGCTTTATGTACTCAAATCTTTGGAAAAAGAAGATTTGCTGGAACTTCTGCAACGTGCCATCACCACAGATGCCATACTGAAGGAACGAAAAATTGAATTGAAAGAAACAACAGCTATGTTGCGCTTCTCCGGTGGAGATGCCCGCAAGCTGCTTAATATATTGGAACTTGTTGTGCAATCGGAGACGGAGGAAACAGTTGTCATCACCGATGAAATGGTGACCGAACGCTTGCAACAGAATCCACTGGCTTATGATAAGGATGGAGAGATGCATTATGACATTATCTCGGCTTTCATCAAGTCTATCCGCGGCAGCGATCCTGACGGAGCGATCTACTGGCTTGCCCGTATGGTGGAAGGAGGCGAAGATCCGGCTTTCATTGCCCGCCGACTGGTGATCTCGGCTGCCGAGGATATTGGTCTGGCAAACCCGAATGCATTGCTTCTCGCTAATGCATGCTTTGATACATTGATGAAAATCGGTTGGCCCGAAGGACGGATTCCTTTGGCTGAAACAACGATTTATCTGGCTACCAGTCCAAAAAGTAATTCGGCATACAGTGCGATTAACGATGCACTGGAGCTAGTCCGTTCAACCGGTAATCTGCCTGTGCCCTTGCATCTGCGCAATGCTCCGACCAAACTGATGAAACAGTTGGGATACGGACAGGAATATAAATATGCGCACAGCTATGAAGGTAACTTTGTCAAACAGCAATTTCTTCCGGACGAGCTGAAAGACAAACGAATATGGCAACCGCAAAACAATCCGGCAGAACAGAAACATGCCGAGCGAATGATACAGTTGTGGGGAGACAAATTTAAGAAATAAGTGTTCGTAAAATAAGTTACTCCCTTCTGTAAGAGAAGCTAAAAGCACAATAAAGCAGTAGGAAACATTATAACATATTAATAATATTGAAATTGAAATGAAGATTGTAGTTTTAGACGGCTATGCCGCCAATCCCGGAGATTTATCCTGGGAAGGTATGAAGGTGCTTGGAGAATGTACAATTTATGATCGTACAGCTCCGGAAGAGGTATTAGAACGTGCAGCCGGTGCAGAAGCAATTCTGACTAACAAGGTAATCATCAATGCAGACCACATGGCTGCACTGCCCGAACTGAAATATATCGGTGTGTTGGCTACCGGATACAATGTGGTAGACACAGCTGCTGCAAAAGAACGGGGAATCGTCGTTACTAATATTCCTTCATACAGCACCGCTTCCGTTGCTCAAATGGTATTTGCGCATATCCTGAACATCACTCAACAAGTGCAACACCACTCTGAAGAAGTGCATAAAGGTCGTTGGGCTAACAACAAGGATTTCTGTTTTTGGGATACTCCGTTGATGGAACTGCGGGAAAAGAAAATCGGTCTGGTAGGACTGGGAAATACCGGATATACCACAGCGCGCGTTGCCATCGGTTTCGGTATGCAAGTGTATGCATTGACTTCCAAATCTCACTTCCAGTTGCCACCGGAAATCAAGAAGATGGATTTAGATCAGTTGTTCAGCGAATGTGATATTATCAGTTTGCACTGCCCGCTTACTCCGGAGACACGCGAAATGGTAAATGCACGCCGTCTGGGTATGATGAAGCCGACAGCTATTTTAATCAACACCGGTCGCGGCCCGCTTATCAACGAACAAGACCTTGCAGACGCTTTGAACAGTGGCAAGATTTATGCAGCCGGAGTAGACGTGCTTTCTACTGAACCACCTTGTGCCGACAATCCATTACTTACTGCAAAGAACTGCTACATCACTCCGCACATTGCCTGGGCAACCATCGAGGCTCGTGAACGTCTGATGAATATTGCAATCAGTAACCTTCAGGCTTACATTGCCGGAAAACCGGAGAATATAGTCAATAAATAAAAAGCGATATATCCGAAAAGATAGAAAAGGCTTATATATAAAACTCCCCTCATTTAACTTCTCTACCATGACATAAAGAATTAAATAAGGGGAGTTTATTTGTTCCTACAAGAATCTCAATTCGAAATTCTATGTGGACAAAGTATTAATATGAGTGTCCTCCTTCATCCATTTCTTTCTCGGTAATTTTGTGACGATCGATACTACGCCAAGCATAGAAAATATATGCAATTACGAATGGAACAAGAATAGAGACATAGGCCATTGTCTTTAGTGTAAATTCGCTGGAACAGCTATTGGCTAAAGTTAATGAGCTTTGCAGGTCTGTATATGACGGATAATAAGCGGTATTGTTGTACCCTGCTACCAGCAATAAAGATAAAACAGTCAGTACCGTACCGATTCCCGTAAACCAGATTCCTTTATCAAACGTCTTTTTAAGCAATGTCTTTCCAATGCCGAAAAGAACCAGTACCACACCAATCAGGAATAAAGCCAGCACTACCGGCATTTCGATAAAGTTAGTGAAATACTTATATGGCTGCATATAAATTTCCTGTGTATCCGGATTAACGGCAAAGCCATCAGATACCAATGTACGAATGACAAATGCCAAAAAGAATACAAGGAACAAAACTGTATTATTTCGTACTGCACGACGACATTTATCGGTCAGCTCTTTATCATCAATATTATTAATGAAATAGAGAGATCCCAACACACGGGCAAGGAAGAAGACAGCCAATCCAAGAATAACATTCCAAATGTTGGTCAGTGCATCCAATCCGTGCCAGCCATTTCCCCAATGACTGATTACCGGCATAATGGTATCTGTCATATTGGCCTTATTAATATAGAAATCAGAACCGGTAAAGAAAGTAGCCACTGCCCCACCAAGTAACACAGGACCTACCACTCCATTAATCACCAAAAAAGTCCGGTATGTCTTTTTACCTAACAGATTTCCGGCTTTACTCTGAAACTCATAACTGACAGCCTGCAATACAAAACTGAAAAGTATAATCATCCAAAGCCAATATGCACCGCCGAAACTGGTACTGTAAAACAAGGGGAAAGAAGCGAAGAAAGCTCCTCCAAATGTAACCAATGTAGTAAACGTAAACTCCCACTTACGTCCGGTAGAATTCACCATCATCTTACGATGTTCCTCGGTTTTACCCAAGCAGAACAACAAAGAATTACCTCCTTGTACAAACAATAAGAACACGAGTATGGCTCCTAACAAGGAAACGACAAGCCACCAATATTGTTGCAAAAATATATACATATAGCTAAAATATTAAGTAATGAGTAATAGGTAATTATCAATTCTCCGGTCCTTTTTTGATAGCCTTTACCATAATTCCGACACCTGCAATCAACATCACTGTAAACAGGAGCAGGAAGATAAAGAAAGTCGTTTGTACAGAGCTTACATCCAGTTTGGAGATGGCAGCCATTGTCGGCAGCATATCACGGATAGCCCACGGTTGACGCCCACATTCGGCAACCACCCATCCGGCTTGTCCGGCGATGTATCCCAAAGGAATTGTTAGCAGAGCAATCCAGTGCATCCAACGCATCTGGCTTAAATCTTTCTTATAGATAAAGAAGAGAACGACAATAAAGAACAGGATAAAGTATCCGCCCAAGATTACCATTACACGGAATGCATAAAAGTTCAGAGGAACATTCGGAACCAGTTGGTTCACATCTTTGATATATCCGTAACCGAAATATGGAATATTTTCCTGTAATACTTTATATGCAATTTGAGCATCTTCCTCATGTCCTGCACTCTTTGCTGCACGATAGGCAGCCAATGCACCGATAGCCGTTTTTCCACGTTCTATCTTCTCGGCAGCAGAAAGAGCTGTCGATCCGTCTTTCTGTTGATAACCACCCTCGATGATATTTGTAATACCAGGAACGTAGCCGTCTACATTACGTTCTGCAAGGAAAGAAAGCATGCTGGGGATTTCAAAACGGAAGAGAAAAGGATCTTTCCCATCGTTGTAAGTCTTCTTTTCCGGGTTCAACACTCCTATTCCAACCAGACCTACATTAGTGCCGCCTTCATACAGACCTTCCACAGCAGCCAGTTTCATCGGTTGCGTCTGGGCAATCTGATAACCGGAACCATCACCTGTCCAAACAGAAAGCAACGATGCTACTAATCCGAAAATCGCCCCAATTTTGATGCTGGCAAGCGCAAACTCACGATTACGTTTCTTCAGCAGATACCAACAACTGATGCCGACTACAAAAATAGCACCCAGCACCCAGCCGGACAATACCGTATGGAAGAATTTATTGACCGCTACAGGTGACGTAGCCACTGCCCAGAAATCTACCATCTCATTACGAACTGTATCAGGATTGAATTCCATGCCTACCGGATGCTGCATCCATGCGTTGGCAACGAGAATCCACCAGGCGGAAATCGTAGCTCCCAAGCCTGTGAGCCAGGTAGAAGCCAAGTGGAAACGTTTACTTACTTTGCCCCACCCAAAGAACATGACGGCGATAAATGTGGCTTCCATAAAGAATGCCAAAATACCTTCAATAGCCAACGGAGCACCGAAGATGTCTCCTACAAACCACGAATAATTGCTCCAGTTTGTACCGAACTCAAACTCCAGAATCAAACCGGTTGCCACACCAATGGCAAAGTTTATACCGAAGAGTTTCATCCAAAACTGGGCAGTCTTTTTCCAAAATTCATTGCCTGTTTTATAATACAGCGTCTCCATGATTCCCATCACCACTGCCAGTCCGAGTGTGAGAGGAACAAAAATCCAGTGGTACATGGCTGTCATCGCAAATTGGGCTCTCGACCAATCGATCAGCGAGGTGTCAATACTTTCAATCATAATCCTATGTAGTTTAAGAGTTAAAAATCAGTAGATTTACCGGGGATGGCACGTTCTATCAGTTCGTTTCCCACGTATGTTCCCTTGTCGTCATCCGTAGGATGGTCACGGAGGAAATCAGGGAAAAAGAACATTTTAAGGATGAAGAACATAACGAATAATTTCAGCAGAATGATAACCCACAGGGTACGCCCCAAGGTCATACTACGGAAGCCCTCCAAATAGAAGTTCCAGATCGTAAGCAGTGTATTCTTCATATGTTGACGTTATAATTTGTAATGAGTACAAATATACATTTTTTATAATTAAAACAAACAACTAGTCAAAAAAGTTGTGTGATTTGTTGTGTTTTTCTTCAAAAACCTGCCTATCGACAGAAAAAAAACATTTAACGGCGAAATTACGTCATCCGTCTATCGTTTTTGCGGCATATATAATATGTACGTACCTTCGCTAACAGTAAATCAATAGAAGTATGAATATGATAAATGTAAGAAGATTGACAGTGATGACATTTCTTGGAGCAGGTATGCTGTCCGGCATATCTGCCCAAGTTTCTCCGCTGCAAGTCGATACGCTGAAAGAAACGAAAATTCCGGCTCAATGGGATTTGCAGTCATGCATCGACTACGCAAAAGAGCAGAACATCACGATTCGCAAGAACCGGATCACTGCGGCCAGCACGCAGATTGATGTAAAGACAGCTAAGGCTGCCTTGTTTCCCAGTCTTTCGTTCTCTACCAGCCAGCAGGTGGTGAATCGTCCGTATCAGGAGACGAGTAGTCGGGTAAGCGGCAGCGAAATTATCAGTAGCAATAGTAAAACGAGCTACAATGGTAATTATGGACTGAATGCGTCGTGGACTCTATATAATGGTAATAAAAGACTGAAAACCATCCAGCAGGAAAAGTTGAACAATCAGGTAGCCGAACTGGACGTAGCGACTTCCGAAAATAACATTCAGGAATCTATCGCCCAAGTGTATATCCAGATTCTTTATGCAGCCGAGTCTGTCAAAGTAAACGAAAGTACCCTGCAAGTTTCTATTGCGCAGCGTGACCGCGGACAGGAACTTCTGAACGCCGGAAGTATTGCTAAAAGCGACTTCGCCCAACTGGAAGCACAGGTGAGCACAGACCGATACCAACTTGTCACAGCGCAAGCCACTCTTGAAGATTACAAATTACAACTGAAACAATTGCTCGAACTGGATGGGGAGAATGAAATGAACATCTACCTCCCTGCCCTGTCCGACGAAAATGTACTGGCTCCGTTGCCTACCAAAAAAGATGTGTACATTCGTGCATTGAGTCTTCGCCCGGAGATTGAAGCTAGCAAACTTAATGTAGAGGCTTCCGAACTGGGTATCGGTATTGCCAAATCAAGTTATTTGCCCACAATCAGCCTTAGCGCAGGAATCGGAACCAACCACACCAGCGGCAGCGACTTCACTTTCGGAGAGCAAGTGAAAAACGGATGGAACAATTCGATCGGATTGTCTGTCAGTGTGCCGATCTTCAATAACCGTCAAACTAAAAGTGCCGTACAGAAAGCAAAATTGCAATACGAGACGAGCATGTTATCCTTGCTTGACGAACAAAAAACTCTGTACAAGACCATCGAAGGACTCTGGCTGGATGCTAACAGTGCACAGCAACGTTATGCAGCAGCAAACGAGAAGTTGAAGAGTACACAAATCAGCTATGAGTTGATTAGCGAACAGTTTAATCTGGGAATGAAGAATACCATAGAACTTCTTACTGAAAAGAACAACTTGCTGCAAGCACAGCAGGAACAGCTTCAAGCCAAATATATGGCCATACTGAATATGCAGTTGTTGAAGTTCTATCAGGGAGATCAATTAGCAATCTAAATAAAAGCATAATAAACGAATGAAAACGAAAAAGATTATCTTAATCGCTGTGGCAGTCGTTGTGGTAGCAGGTGCAGGAATCTGGTTCTTTGCAGGTTCACCGGCCAAGCACAAAGTCACCTACGCCACTGCCAACGTGAGCAAAGGCGATATTTCAAATTCGGTCACTGCTACCGGAACCATCGAACCGGTGACGGAAGTAGAAGTCGGTACGCAGGTTTCCGGTATCATCGACAAGATTTACGTAGATTACAACTCGGTAGTAACCAAAGGACAGTTGATTGCCGAAATGGACCGTGCCACATTGCAAAGTGAATTGGCATCACAACAGGCAACGTACGATGGTGCAAAAGCCGAATATGAATATCAGAAGAAGAATTATGAACGTAGCAAAGGCTTACACGAAAAGTCACTGATTAGTGATACGGATTTCGAACAGGCCCTCTACAACTATCAGAAAGCGAAAAGTAGCTATGATAGCAGTAAGGCATCGCTCGCAAAAGCAGAACGTAACCTGGCTTATGCTACTATCACCTCACCGATTGACGGAGTAGTCATCAGCCGTGATGTGGAAGCAGGACAAACCGTTGCTTCCGGATTCGAAACTCCGACACTGTTCACCATTGCTGCCGACCTGACACAGATGCAGGTAGTAGCCGATGTGGATGAAGCTGATATAGGCGGTGTAGTAGAAGGCCAGCGTGCCAGCTTCACGGTAGATGCTTATCCGAATGATGTATTCGAAGGCGTAGTTACACAAATTCGTCTGGGAGATGCAAGCAGTACGAGCAGTACAAGCACCACCACTACAGTAGTTACTTATGAAGTTGTAATCTCTGCTCCCAACCCTGATTTGAAACTGAAACCTCGTTTGACAGCTAATGTCACGATCTATATTCTTGATAAAAAGGATGTGTTGTCTGTCCCGAACAAAGCACTGCGATTCACACCTGAAAAACCGTTAATCGGTAATAATGACATCGTAAAAGATTGCGAAGGCGAACATAAACTCTGGACTCGTGAAGGAACCACATTCACCGCTCATCCGGTAGAAGTAGGAATCAGCAACGGTATATCTACAGAAATTATCAGTGGCATTTCCGAAGGAACAAAAGTAGTGACCGAAGCTACCATAGGAGCAATGCCCGGTGAAAATGTGGCTGCTGAAGGAAATCAGGAAAGTGGCGGAGAAAGAAGTCCGTTCATGCCTGGCCCTCCGGGAAGTAAGAAGAAAAAATAATTATTCAATGTGCCAATCCGTTATTGGCACATTAACACATTATTTACGATGAAAAAAGTAATTGAAATACAAAATATCAAACGTAACTTTCAGGTAGGCGACGAAACCGTCCACGCATTGCGGGGCGTTTCGTTCAATATCAATGAAGGAGAGTTTGTTACCATCATGGGGACTTCCGGTTCGGGAAAATCCACGCTGCTTAATATATTAGGCTGCCTGGACACCCCGACCAGTGGAGAATATCTGCTCGACGATATTCCCGTACGTACGATGAGCAAGCCTCAACGTGCAGTACTAAGAAACCGGAAGATTGGCTTCGTGTTCCAAAGCTACAACTTGTTACCTAAAACGACGGCTGTAGAAAATGTGGAACTACCGCTTATGTACAACTCTGCCGTGAGCGCTTCCGAACGCCGTCGCCGCGCCATCGAATCCCTACAGGCTGTAGGATTGGGGGACCGTCTGGAACATAAATCCAACCAGATGTCCGGTGGACAGATGCAGCGCGTTGCCATCGCACGCGCATTGGTCAACAATCCGGCAGTGATTCTTGCCGACGAAGCGACCGGAAACCTCGATAGCCGTACCTCTTTCGAGATACTTGTACTGTTTCAAAAGCTTCATGCAGAGGGACGTACGATTATCTTTGTAACACATAATCCCGAACTTTCGCAATATAGCAGCCGGAATATCCGTCTGCGTGACGGTCAGGTTATAGAAGATACAACCAATCCGAAAATTCTGTCTGCTGCCGAAGCGCTGGCCGCATTGCCGAAAAACGACGAGGATTAATAATTATTCAATGTGCCGATATACTAATGTGCCGATTGCTGTACAATAAACAAGTTGGGAGAGTATACCTTCAGGAAATTGCCCCATTAGTATATGGACAAATTAGCAAATTATTCATTATGAATGGAACTAATTTATTTAAGATAGCTCTCCGGGCATTGGCGAACAATAAGCTGCGTGCTTTTCTAACCATGCTCGGTATCATTATCGGTGTTGCTTCCGTCATCACGATGCTGGCTATCGGACAAGGTTCGAAGAAAAGCATCCAGCAGCAGATTTCCGAAATGGGATCGAACATGATTATGATTCATCCAGGAGCTGATATGCGCGGAGGTGTCCGGCAGGACCCGTCTGCTATGCAAACGTTGAAGCTTGCCGACTACGAAGCCTTGCGTGATGAGACAAGTTTCCTGTCCGCCATCAGTCCCAATGTTTCATCATCGGGGCAACTCATTGCCGGAAACAACAACTACCCAGCTTCCGTGAACGGTGTCGGAACAGAATACCTCGACATCCGCCAGCTGACTGTTGAAAACGGAGAGATGTTCACAGAGGCCGACATACAGAGTTCGGCGAAAGTATGTGTGATTGGAAAGACTATAGTAGACAATCTTTTTCCGGACGGAAGTGATCCGGTAGGTAAGATTATTCGTTTCAGTAAGATACCGCTTCGTGTGGTAGGTGTGCTTAAAGCCAAAGGCTACAACTCCATGGGACAAGACCAGGATGCAGTAGTGCTTGCACCATACACCACAGTGATGAAACGTCTGCTTGCCGTCACGTATTTGCAGGGAGTGTTTGCCTCCGCCCTTACCGAAGATATGACGGATTATGCTACTGACGAAATCAGTACGATCCTCCGTCGCAACCATAAACTGAAAGCTTTGGATGACGATGATTTTACTATCCGTACCCAACAGGAATTGAGTACAATGCTCAACTCAACCACCGATTTGATGACAACCCTGCTGGCTTGTATCGCAGGTATTTCATTGGTAGTAGGTGGTATCGGAATTATGAATATCATGTATGTATCCGTTACGGAACGTACCCGTGAAATCGGTCTGCGTATGTCTGTCGGTGCACGTGGAGTCGATATTCTAAGCCAATTCCTTATCGAGGCCATCATGATTAGTATCACAGGAGGTATCATCGGAGTGATTATCGGTTGCGGGGCTAGCTGGATTGTCAAGAGCGTAGCGCATTGGCCTATCTATATCCAGCCGTGGAGTGTATTCCTTTCCTTCGCAGTATGTACCGTTACGGGCGTCTTCTTCGGATGGTATCCGGCTAAGAAAGCAGCTGATTTAGACCCGATAGAAGCCATCAGATACGAATAATTGATTGACAACCATCGGTTGTCAATTAAAAAAATTATCTTTGTCTTTATGAAACAAACCTTTACATCCGCACGTCGTCCCCTGGAGATACTGATACACATTATCAGCTGGGGGATTATGTTCGGTTTCCCGTTCTTCTTCGTTGAACGTGGAAACGGGAACATTAACTGGATGGCCTATATACGCCATCTTGCTGTACCACTCTCTTTTATGATTGCGTTCTACGTGAATTATTTCATTCTTGTTCCTCGTTATCTGTTTCAGAGTCAGGCCAAAAGATATATCGTCTACAACATTATCTTTTTATGTGTCATCGGCATTTTGTTACATCTCTGGCAAAGCCTGACATTCGATCCGTCATTTGCACCCAAAGCCAAAAGACCGGGTATGCCTCCGGGATGGCTATTCTTCCTTAGAGATATGTTGAGCCTCGTATTTACTATCGGCCTAAGTGCCGCTATCCGTATGAGCGCGCGATGGACGCAAAATGAAGCTGCCCGCAAAGAGGCGGAACGAAACCGTGCGGAAGCGGAACTGAAAAATCTGCGAAACCAACTGAACCCTCACTTTCTGCTGAATACCCTGAATAATATCTATGCACTGATTGCATTTGATTCGGACAAAGCGCAACAAGCAGTTCAGGAGTTGAGCAAACTGCTTCGTTATGTGTTATATGATAACCAACAAACGTACGTTCCTCTCTGTAAAGAGGTTGATTTTATCCGAAATTACATTGAACTGATGCGCATCCGCCTGTCGGCCAATGTACAGATGATTACTAAATTTGATATTCAGCCTGACAGTCAGACGCTTATTGCTCCGCTTATCTTTATCTCATTGATAGAGAATGCTTTCAAGCATGGCATCTCCCCTACTGAATCGAGTTTCATCAGTATTCATCTTTCGGAGAATGATAAGGAGGTGATTTGCGAAATTCGCAACAGTAATCATCCAAAGACAGTGGAGGATAAAAGTGGCTCGGGTGTGGGACTGGAGCAAGTCAGCCGCCGGTTGGAGATTCTTTATCCCGGGGCTTATACCTGGTCGAAAGGCATCTCAAAAGATGAAAAAGTATATGAATCGAGATTAAGTATCAAGATCAGAGAATAGATCTCAAAACATTGGATATAAAAACTTTAGATATAAAATAGTATGATGTTACGTTGTGCAATTGTTGACGATGAGCCGTTAGCTCTTAGCTTGTTAGAGAGTTACGTGAATAAAACCCCGTTCCTGCAACTCGTAGGAAAGTATTCCAGTGCGGTTCAGGCAATGAAAGAATTGCCTGGCGAAGAGGTCGATCTCCTGTTTCTGGACATCCAGATGCCGGAGCTTAATGGTTTGGAGTTTTCGAAGATGGTAGATCCGCACACCCGTATTGTGTTTACTACCGCTTTCGGACAGTATGCCATCGACGGTTATCGTGTCAATGCACTCGATTACCTGCTGAAACCAATCTCCTACGTCGATTTCCTGCAAGCTGCCAACAAAGCCCTTCAATGGTTCGAACTTGTGCAGAAACCGGAAGAGATAGACAGTATTTTTGTGAAAAGTGACTACAAACTGGTGCAAGTGGACTTGAAGAAAATCATGTATATCGAAGGACTGAAAGATTATATTAAAATATATACGGAAGATGCTTCCAAACCTATTCTATCACTGATGAGTATGAAAGCAATGGAGGAACTTTTACCTTCCAGCCGTTTCATACGCGTGCATCGCTCATTCATCGTACAAAAAGATAAGATACGTGTGATCGATCGCGGGCGTATTGTTTTTGACAAGACATATATTCCTATCAGCGATAGTTACAAGCAAGTTTTTCAGACTTTTCTTGACGAAAGGAGCTAATTATTCATGAATTTATCGGTAAAAAAGTGAATTTTGTCGATTATAGTTTGTCAAAACCCGTTTTATATCTACCTTTGCAACGAACAGAAAGGGATTGTGAAATTCCAAGAATAGAATAGTTTAGTTAAGTCTAGTTTAGTTTTTGTGTTAATAGCTCCCTCGTCAGCGGACGAACTAGGGAGCTATTTTTTTATTTATTACAGGAATATAATTGCACAAAATATACATATTTTCCATAACTTTGCAGCGACAAAGGATCACACAAATGGAATATAGCGTAGAAGAACTAAAAAGTGCATTAATAGAGAAATGCGAGAGTGAAGGTATCCTGTATGCAACGGTTGCAATGGACCGTCGTACTAAAGAAATGATTCTTCCTGATACTTTACAAGGAGCTCTGAAACATCCGGAATTCTTCGTATGTACCTGCAAGAAAGTAAAAGACCAATATGTAGTGGAGGAGATTACTGAAGTGTAATACTCCCTCCAGTCTTTTATTTTTTTATTCGCCCAGTTCACCCAGTAAATCGTAGGAGGGAGCAAAGAAAAGTGTTCCCGTAACTGCTGTACTAAAGTCCAGTAAACGGTCGGTATTGCCTACCGGATTGCCAATAAACATACTTTCCAACATCTGCCGGGTAGTAGTGAACGTACTTGCATAGCCGATGAAGTAAGTACCATATTCTCCCTTAGACGTATTGGCGAACGGCATATTGGCACGCACTATTTTCAGGTCATCTCCAATATTAGTGACGGCATTATGCGCATTTTGAGGTTTCTCCTCGTCAGACAGTTCGACATCGTTAAACTTACGACGCCCGATCACTTTCTCCTGTTCTTCCACAGGTAAGGAGTTCCACGCAACCATATCGTGAATATACTTCTGCACAAAGACATAGCTGCCTCCTGCAAAATCAGCATCTTCCTCTCCTACAACTGCAAAATGATAGGGATTTTCATCAACCGCCGGATTCTCCGTTCCATCCACAAAGCCGATAATGGCTTTGCCATCCATATATCTGAAACCGTGAGTTTCGTCGACAGGTTCAACCACGCCTTGAAGTTTCTCATCGATGATAGATGCAAACTCAAAACATAATCCCATCTGTTTTGCACGGATATGAAACAATAAGTCGCCCGGAGTAGAAACTGCCGTATGCTTCTCGCCTTTTATCTCTTCGAAAGTTTTCAGTTCTTTGGGTCTTCCCTGTTCCGGGAAAAGACGGTTCCAGGCATCGGCTCCAAATCCCATGGTACAACTGAACATCATATCAGGAAAACGGTTACGCATACTGCGAATCAGGGCCGAGAAATTGGCACACACATCTTTTACTTTGTCAAGAGTTTCAGGCGAATCTTTTAAAGTATAAACAATAAAAATAACATTTTCGCCTTGTTTCCCCGCTACGTCTTGTGGGATATTACCACCAAATGAATGTTGATAAGGATTCATATTTTTCTTTTTTTTCTATTAGTTTCGTCAATGAAATAGTTCTGTTCTAACTCATCTTTTTATTAGGATCTTCAATATATGCGGCAGCCCCTTTATCCATAAACAGTTCTACATTTTGCGCATGATGAGCCACATAGGCTGCGGGACCAGTGTCTCCCGAATTACAGATTTCTTCTACTACATCGGCTTTATTTTTTCCGGTAATCAGGAAAATGACATAGCGGGCATTCTGAATGGGGTATCCCGTCATTGCGATACGCTTCTGCCCGTTACGGGGATGTGCACTGACCACATAAATAGAGTTTGAAGTCAGCAAATCTTCTTGCCCGGGAAAGATCGAAGAAGTGTGTCCGTCATCTCCGGCTCCCAACAGTATAATATCGAATTCGGGCCAACCACGCTTAAACGGCACTTGCTGCCGGACTAACTCCGAATAACGAACCGCCTCTTTCGCAGGCTTTGCCTCTCCACGGATACGGAATACATTCTCATAGAGAATAGGAGTGATACCCAAAAGAAGGTTGCGCATCATTCCGTAATTACTGTCCGAATCATCGGGAGGCACACAACGTTCATCCACCCAATAAATTCGCATACGGTCCCAAGGGGTAATTTCCATATATTCATTCGCCCATAAATCGAACATCAGAGCAGGGGTATTACCACCACTAACTGCGATATTGAACACTCTGTCCGGCTCTTCATTCATGATTTCCACCAGGCGGAGTATCAATGCTCGTGAAGTTTCAATTGATGAGGGAAAAACTGATAGTTTCATAATTCACAATATTGATCTGTATTTGTCAAATTCTTACAAGGATTCGTCCAGTCAGCCCCATGTTCGTGCATCATTGCTTCACTTTCCAAAGGTCCCCACGTACCTGCGGGATAACCGTAAAGAGGCGCATCGGGGTTATCTTTCCAATAGCGGAGCACCGGATCGAAGAATTTCCATGAGGCTTCTACTGCATCACTTCGAGTAAATAAAGTCGGATCGCCCTGGATACAATCATCTATCAGACGGGCATAAGCGTCACCACTAGGCACACCGCCCAACTGTGCATAACTGAAATCCATCGTCACCTGGCGGACTTCGAAACCTGCACCGGGGACTTTCATTCCGATTTTGAGCACAATTCCTTCATTCGGTTGCAAACGAAGGATCAATTTATTAGCCCGTGGACAGTTGCCACTAGCACAATGAAACATCTGGTGAGGTGTTTCCCGGAAATGCACAACGATTTCCGTTACTTTCGTCGGCATTTGTTTACCTGTACGAATGTAGAACGGAACGCCACTCCAGCGCCAGTTACTAATGCCCAGTTTCATGGCAATATAAGTTTCCGTGCGCGAATCGGGAGCCACTCCTTTTTCTTCACGGTATCCTTTTTTACTACCGGAGGCTGTATATTGTCCGCGAACAATATGTTCATTCAAATCGATATCATTCAATGGAGTAAGAGATTCGTAGACCTTCACCACTTCATTACGGAAATTGTCTGCATTGAAAACAGCAGGCGGTTCCATAGCCGTAAGGGCCACGAGCTGTATCAGATGATTCTGCACCATATCCCGCAGCGCACCTGCCGTTTCATAGAACCCGCCTCGTTGCTCGATACCCAGATTTTCTACGGCTGTAATTTCTACGTAGTCAATATAGTTACGATTCCAGAGAGGTTCGAAGATACCGTTGGCAAAACGGAAAGCCAGTACATTCTGGGCCGTTTCCTTACCGAGAAAATGGTCGATACGGTAAATTTGATGCTCATTGAAAACAGAGGCATACGTTTTATTCAGTTCAAGTGCCGACTCGAGATCATAGCCGAAAGGTTTCTCAACGATGATGCGCGAGTGGGGAGTGTTAAGTCCGGCAGCTTTCAAATAGAGGGGCACTACTCCGTAAAGTGATGGCGGAGTGGCAAGATAGAACAGCAGATTGTCCGGATCTACCTCATTAGTCAATTCAACCAGACGTTGGCGGAGTTGCGGGTAACCTTCTTCTTTTGCCGGGTCCATCGGTAAATAGTAGAGATGGGAGACAAATGAAGCCATAAGAGCTGTGTCCTGTTCTTCAGACTTGACAAACAGTTGTAGTTCTTCTAATATATAGGAACGGTAGTTATCGTCAGAATAGACCGTACGCCCGATACCCAATATGGAAAACTCTCCGGTCAACCGTTTTTCACGGTAGAGGGAGTAAAGGGCAGGCATCAGCTTACGCTTGGTCAAATCACCTGACGCACCGAAAATTATCATTGCAAATTTATCCACTTTATTAATTTCTAAATATGAATTATAGGTTTACTCAAACATTATAGGTGCCCGATTTCGTATCTCCTCCGTGGCCTGTCCAGTTCTCGTGAAAGAACTGTCCGCGCAACTCATCCTTACGCTCAAAAGTGTGCGCACCGAAATAATCACGTTGTGCCTGTACAAGGTTGGCGGGCAGATCGGCAGAAGTGAGCGAATAGAAATAGTTGAGGGCAGAGGAGAAAGCAGGAACGGGAAGTTCTTCTTTCATGGATTCCGCCACCAGGCTCTTCCATCCGGGAAGCAATGTCTTCATTTCTTCTTTAAAATAAGGAGCCAACAACAAGTGTTTAGGCTTGTCGGTGGCTTCGAAGGCAGCTGCAATATCGTTCAGGAATATACTGCGGATGATGCATCCCCCACGCCACATACGCGCAATGGAAGCCAGGTCGAGATGCCAGCCGAAAGCGTCGGAAGCACGTTGCAACACGGCGAATCCCTGGGCATAAGAGACGAGTTTGGAAGCATAAAGAGCAGAAAAGATATTCTTTACGAGTTCCGCCTTATTATATATAGGTTGTGTATGTTGACACTGGAATTGCTTGGAAGCCAGGTGACGCAAGTCTTTCTGTGAAGAAAGGCTTCGTTCGAATACCGCCGTGGCAATTAGCCCTAACGGCATACCGAGTTCCATCGCATTGATAACCGACCATTTTCCGGTTCCTTTCTGTCCGGCTGCATCCAGGATTTTATCAATGAGATAACCTCCGGATTTGTCTTTATGCCGCAGAATGTTGGCGGTGATTTCGATCAGATAACTGCGAAGTTTGCCTTCGTTCCAACGGGCAAAGACATCAGCCATTTCCTCATTGGTCAGATCAAGCAGCTTTTTCATCACCCAATAGGCTTCGGCAATCAGCTGCATATCACCATATTCGATACCGTTGTGAATCATCTTCACAAAATGACCGGAGCCGGCAGGACCCACCCATTGGCAACAAGGAGTGCCGTCCGGTGCTTTTGCCGCAATACTTTGAAGAATCGGTTTCACTTCCGGCCATGCTTTTTCCGAACCACCGGGCATGATAGAAGCTCCATTCAAGGCTCCCTCTTCACCACCGGACACACCGCTACCGACGAAAAGAAATCCCTTTGATTCCGCCAGTTGGACACGGCGGTTCGTATCTTCGTAATTAGAATTACCGCCATCAATAAGGATATCTCCCGGTGAAAGCAACGGGAAAAGCTGATCCATCAGTTCGTCAACCGGACTTCCGGCACGAACCATCATCATAATCTTACGGGGAATAGCTATCGAATCTACAAATGCCTTTATATCTGTGAATCCTTCGATGTTTTTACCTTTTGCACGACCATTCAGGAAGCGTTCTACCACCCCCTCCTCTACTCCGGGAACAGTACGGTTATAAACCGACACGTGCCATCCCTTACTCTCCATGTTTAAAGCAAGATTCTCGCCCATCACAGCCAAGCCGATAAGTCCGATATCTGTTTTATTCTGATTTGCCATAACTTGTATATTTTGAATATTCTTTATCTTAGTAACATTTGAAATGCACATTTGTTCGCAATATTTTAGATTAAAATATTATTTTTGTGGTCTACAAATAAAATCAAGGATGAAGAAGATCAAAATCGGTTTGTTGGCGCGCATCGTTATCGCCATCATTTTGGGTATTGCCATCGGCACAGTTTTCCCGGCTCCGCTAGTGCGAATATTTGTTACGTTCAATGGCATTTTCAGTGAATTTCTTAATTTCTCTATCCCATTGATTATCGTCGGACTGGTTACTGTGGCTATTGCCGACATCGGAAAAGGCGCAGGAAAAATGCTACTCGTGACAGCTTTGATCGCCTACTTCGCTACTCTTTTTTCAGGCTTTCTCTCCTACTTCACAGGAGTCACAGTATTTCCTTCGCTCATCGAACCGGGTGCACCACTTGAAGAAGTAAGCGAAGCGCAGGGAATCCTCCCCTACTTCTCCGTCTCCATTCCGCCACTGATGAACGTAATGACAGCTCTGGTTTTAGCTTTCACACTGGGGTTAGGACTGGCGTCACTCAACAGCGACGCATTGAAAAATGTGGCACGTGATTTTCAGGAAATTATCGTACGAATGATAAGTGCCGTCATTCTACCGTTGCTACCGCTTTATATATTCGGCATATTCCTCAACATGACACATTCGGGACAAGTATATTCTATCCTGATGGTGTTTATTAAAATTATCGGAGTCATCTTCGTTCTTCATATTTTCCTGTTGGTTTTTCAGTATTCCATTGCGGCATTGTTTGTGCATAGAAATCCATTCAAATTGCTTAGCAAAATGCTGCCCGCTTACTTCACGGCATTGGGTACACAATCATCTGCAGCCACCATTCCCGTGACACTGGAACAGACCAAAAAGAACGGAGTATCTGCTGAAGTAGCCGGATTTGTGATTCCGCTATGTGCCACCATCCATCTATCGGGCAGTACACTGAAAATTGTAGCCTGCGCACTGGCATTGATGATGATGCAGGGAATGCCGTTCGACTTCCCCCTGTTTGCCGGGTTTATCTTTATGCTGGGTATCACTATGGTAGCTGCTCCGGGAGTTCCGGGTGGAGCAATCATGGCTTCCCTGGGGATTCTGCAATCCATGCTCGGTTTCGACGAATCGGCACAGGCTTTGATGATTGCGCTTTACATCGCCATGGATAGTTTCGGTACTGCCTGCAATGTAACGGGAGACGGAGCTATCGCTTTGATTATCGACAAAATAATGGGAAAAAACCGTGCTGAATGACTGTGCTGAAAAATAATTGGAAAGTCACTTGGCTGGGTCACAAAAAATGCCGACATTTGCACCCACATTTTCAATTATATAAATAATTAGCGTATGAAAAAAGCCCTAATTTCAGGCATCACCGGGCAAGATGGTTCTTATCTTGCCGAATTTCTATTGCAAAAAGGTTACGAAGTACACGGTATACTCCGTCGTTCTTCTTCGTTCAATACAGGACGTATTGAACATTTGTATTTTGACGAGTGGGTGCGCGACATGAAACAGAAACGTACGATTAATCTGCATTATGGGGATATGACAGATTCTAGTTCGTTAATTCGTATTATTCAACAGGTGCAACCGGATGAAATCTACAATCTCGCAGCTCAAAGCCACGTGAAAGTTTCGTTCGACGTTCCGGAATACACTGCCGAAGCAGATGCTATCGGCACGTTGCGTATGCTCGAAGCTGTACGCATCCTGGGACTGGAAAAGAAAACCCGCATCTATCAGGCTTCTACTTCCGAATTGTTCGGTAAGGTGCAGGAAGTTCCACAAAAAGAGACAACTCCATTCTATCCCCGTTCTCCGTATGGGGTAGCCAAACAATATGGTTTCTGGATTACTAAAAACTACCGCGAAAGCTATGGTATGTTTGCAGTAAACGGTATTTTGTTCAATCACGAGAGCGAACGCCGTGGTGAGACGTTCGTTACCCGTAAAATTTCGCTTGCTGCCGCACGTATCGCACAGGGCGAACAGGACAAACTGTACCTAGGTAATCTGGATTCTCTTCGCGACTGGGGATATGCCAAGGATTACATCGAATGTATGTGGCTGATCCTGCAACATGATGTTCCCGAAGATTTCGTTATTGCTACTGGAGAAATGCACACGGTGCGCGAATTCGCAACGTTAGCATTCAAAGAAGCAGGGATCGAGCTTCGTTGGGAAGGTGAAGGCGTAAATGAAAAAGGTATCGACGTAGCTACCGGAAAATCTCTGGTAGAAGTTGATCCGAAGTATTTCCGTCCATCGGAAGTAGAACAATTGCTGGGCGACCCGACTAAAGCTAAAACACTGTTGGGCTGGGATCCACGTAAAACATCATTCGAAGAACTGGTAAGTATCATGGTTCGCCACGATATGGAGAAAGTGAGACGAATGATTGCTACCAAACATTAAAACTTGCTTTACTAATAGAATGGAAAAGAATGCAAAGATATATGTAGCAGGACACCGCGGACTTGTGGGATCTGCTATCTGGAAGAATTTGCAGGATAAAGGATACACCAATCTGGTAGGCCGCACTCACAAAGAGTTTGATCTGCTGGATGGCACGGCTGTCCGTAATTTTTTCGATGAAGAACAACCGGAATATGTATTCCTTGCTGCTGCCTTTGTGGGTGGTATCATGGCGAACAGCATCTACCGTGCCGACTTTATCTATAAGAATCTGCAAATTCAACAGAATATCATCGGAGAGAGCTTCCGTCACCATGTAAAGAAGTTGCTCTTCCTTGGTAGCACGTGTATTTATCCACGTGACGCCGAACAGCCGATGAAGGAAGATGTATTGCTTACTTCACCGTTGGAATATACCAACGAGCCGTATGCAATCGCTAAAATTGCCGGACTGAAAATGTGCGAAAGTTTCAATCTGCAATATGGAACGAACTACATCGCTGTGATGCCGACAAACCTTTACGGACCGAATGATAATTTCGACTTGGAACGCAGTCATGTACTGCCTGCCATGATCCGAAAGATTCATCTGGCACACTGTCTGAAAGAAGGAAACTGGGAAGCTGTACGTAAGGATATGAACCTGCGCCCGGTGGAAGGCGTCAACGGCGACAGTCCGAAAGAAGAAATCCTGGCTATTCTGCAAAAATACGGAATCAGCGAAACGGAAGTCACTCTTTGGGGTACAGGTACTCCACTCCGCGAGTTCCTTTGGAGCGAAGAAATGGCAGATGCCAGCGTCTTCGTAATGGAGCACGTAGACTTCAAAGATACCTATAAAGAAGGCAGCAAAGATATCCGCAACTGCCATATCAACATCGGCACCGGTAAGGAAATCACCATCCGTCAGCTGGCCGAACGTATTGTAGAAACTGTAGGGTATCAAGGAAAACTGACCTTCGACAGCAGCAAACCGGACGGCACTATGCGCAAGCTGACCGATCCTTCGAAACTGCATTCTTTGGGGTGGCACCATAAAATTGAAATCGAGGAAGGCGTACAAAGAATGTACGAATGGTACTTGAAATAAGAATTTAAAGAATCAATCAATATGCTATGAGCAGAATTATTTTTGCTTATAGCATATTTTTTTTTGATTATAGCATAATGAAATTAGCTATAACCATAATCTTTCCTCCTACCAGCCTGTCGCAATCTCACTACATCGCCCTTCCCCCATTTCCAAAAATTCTTCCCTCTTAATTCTTCATTCTTAATATAATTGCTATATTTGCACAAATTAATACCAAATGTGCAAAACAATGGAACAAAGTTTTATAGCCTACATTGAGAATAGTATCAAAAATAATTGGGACCTGGATGCCCTGACCGATTATAAAGGTGCAACTTTACAGTATAAAGACGTAGCTCGCAAGATCGAAAAACTCCATATCATTTTTGAAGAAAGTGGAATCCGCAAAGGAGATAAGATTGCTGTTTGCGGGAGAAACAGCTCTCATTGGGGAGTCACTTTTCTTGCCACACTGACGTATGGGGCAGTTGTTGTACCCATTCTCCATGAATTTAAAGCGGACAATATACATAACATCGTCAACCATTCCGAAGCAAAATTACTGCTTGTAGGAGATATGGTATGGGAAAACCTGAATGAGTCGGCAATGCCGCTACTGGAGGGTATCCTGATGATGAATGACTTCACCCTGCTAGTGTCACGCAGCGAACGACTGACTTATGCACGCGAGCATCTGAACGAAATGTTCGGCAAAAAATATCCGAAGAATTTCCGCACAGAGCATATCGCTTATCATAAGGATGAACCGGAAGAACTGGCTGTTATCAATTATACTTCAGGAACAACAAGTTACTCGAAAGGAGTAATGCTCCCCTATCGCAGTCTGTGGTCGAATACCAAATTTGCTTTTGAAGTGTTAGACCTGCAAGCCGGAGATAAGATCGTATCCATGCTCCCTATGGCACACATGTACGGACTGGCTTTCGAATTCCTTTATGAGTTCTCCGTGGGTTGCCACATCTACTTCCTTACTCGCATGCCGAGTCCGAAAATCATTTTCCAGGCTTTCGAAGAGGTGAAACCTAATCTGATTGTTGCCGTACCGCTTATCATCGAAAAAATCATCAAGAAGAGTGTGCTTCCGAAATTGGAAACTCCTGCAATGAAGATCTTACTAAAAGTGCCTATCATCAACGACAAGATAAAAGCAACGGTACGCGAAGAAATGATTAAAGCATTTGGCGGAAACTTCAAAGCTGTTATTGTAGGAGGTGCTGCTTTCAATCAGGAAGTAGAACAGTTCTTGAAAATGATTGATTTCCCTTATACAGTAGGATATGGAATGACGGAATGTGGTCCGATTATCTGTTACGAGGATTGGAGAAGATTCAAGCCGGGTTCATGCGGAAAAGCTGTACCACGTATGGATGTGAAAGTGTTGTCATCTGATCCCGAGAACATTGTTGGCGAAATCGTATGTAAGGGTCCAAATGTGATGTTGGGATATTACAAAAACGAAGAAGCCACCCAGGAAGTTATCGACAAAGACGGATGGCTGCATACAGGTGACCTAGCTTTGATGGATGCTGAAGGAAATGTTACGATCAAAGGACGCAGCAAGAACCTGTTATTGAGTGCTAGCGGACAGAATATCTACCCGGAAGAAATTGAAGATAAATTGAACAACCTGCCATACGTGGCTGAAAGTATTATCGTTCAGCAAAACGAAAAACTTGTCGGACTTGTTTATCCTGATTTTGACGACGCTTTCGCTCATGGCCTGAAGAATGAAGACATCGAGCAAATAATGGAAGAAAACCGTGTGGCACTGAATGATACGCTACCGGCTTACAGCCAAATATCCAAGATGAAAATCTATCCGGAAGAATTCGAAAAGACACCGAAGAAGAGCATCAAACGTTATTTATACCAGGAAGCAAAAGGCTAATATAAAGTTAGCTGCATAGAGATATTACTTAAACCGAAAAGAGAAAGGAATGAAGATAAAGAAAACAATATTCACGGCAGCTATACTAATGGCTGCCGTTTGTTTACCGGCACAGAACAAGAGTGCAGGTATTAATATATCTATCTGGAAAGATATTTGTACGCAACCGCATGACAGCACACAGACGACTTATGTGAACATCGGTCTCCTGTCTACAATGAATCGCTTGAACGGTGTAGGTATCAATGCATTGGGAAGTGTGGTACATGGTGACATGAACGGAGTACAGATCACCGGATTAGCCAATCTGGCAGGTGGAACAATGAGGGGTGTCCAGCTAGCCGGTATCAGTAATATCAGCGGCAACAACACCGTAGGGCTTTCTGCTGCCGGACTAGTAAATATCACTGGCGACAGAACGCAAGGAGTAATCATATCCGGTTTAACCAGTATCGGAGGAGATAATACCTCGGGATTAATGATTAGCGGTTTCATGAATGTGACGGGCAATATGGCTTCGGGGCTACACTTTTCCGGAGCGGCAAATATTACAGGGCAGAGTTTCGGCGGCTTGATGGCTTCCGGACTTTTGAATGTAGTAGGCGAACACATGAACGGCTTGCAGATTGCAGGAATTGCCAACATAACTGCATCGAAACTGAATGGGGTGCAAATAGCATTATGTAATTATGCAACGCAGGCCCGCGGGCTTCAAATTGGCCTTGTCAATTATTACAAGGAAGATATGAAGGGATTCCAACTCGGATTGGTTAATGCGAATCCTGATACAAGAGTGCAAATGATGGTGTATGGTGGAAATGCTACGCCTGCCAATATAGGTGTACGCTTCAAGAACCAATTGTTTTATACCATTCTGGGAATCGGCTCCATGTATCAGGGATTGAATGATAAGTTTTCGGCAAGTGCATCCTATCGTGCCGGCTTGTCCTTCACTCTTTACAAAGGCTTATCCATCAGCGGAGACCTTGGCTACCAGCATATCGAGGCTTTCGATAACAAAGACGAGGTGATTCCGAAACGTTTATATGCATTGCAGGCACGTGCCAATCTGGAATATCAATTTACCAGAAAGTTCGGTATCTTTGCAACAGGCGGTTATGGGCTAACCAGATTCTATAATAAATCAAGCAATTACGATAAAGGAGCGATTATAGAAGCAGGCATTGTTCTTTTCTAAATAAAATTACAATGAACGTTGAGATGAACATAACTACAATTAGAGAATACCAGCCAACAGATAAGAATGCTGTAATAGATTTAATCAGACAGAACACGCCTGCATATTTTGCACCGAAAGAAGAAGCTGATTTTAGTAACTATCTGGATAGCGAACGTGAACTTTATTTTGTTCTATTACTCAACAAGAAGGTTGTAGGCTGTGGCGGAATAAATTTTACAAAGGATAAAGCCAGCGGAAAAATAAGTTGGGATATCATACATCCCCAGTACCAAGGCAAATCGTTAGGAGCACAATTATTAAAATATAGAATTGAAATATTAAAGTCCATTGATGGTATTCAAAAAATAACCGTTAGAACTTCACAATTAGCCTATAAATTCTACGAAAAGCAAGGATTCACACTGAAAGAAATCCAAAGAGACTATTGGGCCAAAGGCTTTGATATGTATAGTATGGAATATAACGGGCATTAATAATAAAAGTGCAATTCAATATTAATAATGAATTGCACTTTTTCCTTATGTATCAAGTAAATAAAGACACTATATTTTAAGCATTACTAAAACTATCAAATGATAAATGATGGTTTTAAGCCCTTATCATTTCAATCTATCACACCTTTTCTTTTATCAGACCAGTACGATAAGCAACAAGCAGTTTCTTCAAATCCTGTATTTGAGTCACTAGTTCTTTTCCCTTATCGGTATCTTTCACCATCATTCGTTGCGAATTAAATTCGAGAACGAAGTTGGTCGATTTGATATCAAGCCCCTCTTCAATGGCTTTCTGACGAGACTGGAATGGTTCGTGCTGTACGAGTTGCATACCATGAGAATGATAAACAAGCGTATACCCCGCAATTCCCGTTTCCGGCTGATAAGCTTTTGAAAAACCGCCATCAATAACGAAAAGCTTGCCATTGGCTTTCATAGGTTGTTCCCCCTGAATCGTTTTCACAGGCACATGACCGTTGATAATATGCGAATGAGGCCCTGAAGCTCCAAACTCTGTCAAAATCTGGTCACAAATATCTTCCCGGTTACGCAATGTGTAATAATAGCCTTTCTTTTCTTTATGCAACTCTTTATCTTCTACAAAATAACGCTCAAAAGTCGCCATCTTATCTTTATCAAACAAAGGAGCTTCCGGGCCACACCACATATACCAGATATAATCCATAGCAAATTCCTTATCCTCCTCTCCTTCTTCATCGAAATAAGCGGTACGGATCAATTGATCGGCTTTATCCAGCAATTTATGTCCCCAGTATTCCTTACCACGTATTTTGACATGTTTAAAGCTGCCATCCTCATTCAGAGGAACAGAAGCATGATAAAGAAGATTCGAGTTTGAAACCAGATACATGCCGCCATAGGTAAACAGACAACGCATGTGCTTCTTCAATTTCTCACTATTCATAAATGAATAATGAATCTTTTCTACCAATTCACGTTCTTCTTCAGTCAATCGGTAAGGATTTGCCGGGTCTACAGTCGGGAAGTTGGTATCGCGCAAAGCATATTCTTTTCCTTCATATACAAAGACGCCGCGTTCAAAATCAATCTTCTCCAGAAGTTTACGATTAGCCATTCCGAATTCCGGACGGCGGTCGATGATTTCAGCTTCCAGCTTAAACTGGATAATGGTAATGGCTTTATGCATTTGAGTAATCAGACGCAAAGTCTTCTCATTATAATGAGCATCGGCAAAGTTCATTTTCGGCATGAAAATCGTGCAAGGATCATCGGCATACGTATCCATTGCAAAAGTAGCCAATGGAAGCAAATTGATTCCGTATCCGTCTTCAAGTGTCCCCAGATTACCATAGCGCATAGACATACGTATCACGTTAGCGATACAACTATCATTACCGGAAGCTGCTCCCATCCAGAGAATATCATGATTTCCCCATTGAATATCGAAATTGTGGTAATTACACAATGTATCCATAATGATATGCGCACCAGGACCACGGTCGTAAATATCACCTACGATATGAAGAGAATCAATAGTCAAGCGCTGAATCAGATTACACATAGCGATAATGAAATCGTCGGCACGCTTCGTAGTGATAATTGTGCTGATAATTACATTAATATAAGCATGCTTATTCGGTTCGATAGACGATTCGTGCAATAACTCCTGAATGATATAAGAGAATTCGGTAGGCAGTGATTTACGAACCTTCGAACGAGTATATTTGGAAGACACGTTCTGACAGACCTTCACCAGTTGGTTCAGCGTAATCAGATACCAATCATCCAGATCCTTTTCACGGACCTTCACCAATTGCAGTTTCTCTTCGGGATAGTAAATCAAAGTACAAATTTCTTTCTTTTCAGCTTCACGAAGAGTGTTGCCGAATATTTCATTTACTTTACGTTTTACCGCACCGGAAGCATTTTTCAGTACATGCTGAAAAGCTTCATATTCTCCATGAATATCAGTCAGGAAATGTTCCGTCCCTTTAGGTAGATTTAAGATAGCCTCTAAGTTGATTATTTCCGTACTGGCATCGGCAATGGTAGGAAAACTTCGGGAAAGCAGTTGCAGGTAACGGAGATCATTCACAATGCTTTCAGGAGTTATGTTACTTTGAGCAGTCATTCTATTTACTATTTTACTATTTACAATTATTTCTCAATTCAACAAGAACATTAACAACACTTGAGCGATAATTACCCGCAGAAACATACACAGCGGATAAACGGTCGCGTAGGCTACGGATGGGTTGTCGCCGGGAATTGTATCGTTTACATAGTTCAGCGCCATCGGATTTGCCATACTTCCGCACAACATACCGGATACAGTACCGAAATCAATCTTCATCATCTTGAAAGCCACAAACCCCACCAGTACGGTTGGAACAATAGTCAATCCGGCTCCTAAAGCGATCCATAACAAACCTTCTGGACGGAATACGGTGTCAAAAAAATGAGCTCCGGCATCCAGTCCCAGACAAGCAAGGTACATGGAAAGTCCCAAGGCACGCAGCATCAGATTCGCACTACGGGTGGTATAAGTAATCATGTGTATCCGTGGTCCAAAAGTTCCCAGAAGGATACCAACGATAATCGGTCCACCCGCTAATCCCAGCTTCACAGGAGTACTGACACCCGGAAAAGAGAAAGGAATCGCCCCCAATGCCAAACCGAGTACGATGCCGATAAACACAACAACCAGATTGGGTTCTTTCAAACTTTTTACAGCATTTCCAAGTACTTTCTCCACATTCTGAATAGCAGCAGCCTCTCCCACTACCGTCAAACGATCTCCTAATTGAAGTACCAATCCCGGAGTAGCAAGCAACTGCACACCCGACCGATAAACGCGGCTGATATTAATTCCATAATGATTTCTCAACCGGAGTGAACCGAGTTTCTTACCATTCAATTCGGGACGGGTAACGACAATACGTTGCGAAATCAATTCACTATCAATCGCATTCCAGTCAATGTCCTCTTTATTCCAATCCGTATTTTCCTGTTCACCAAAAAGCACGGTCAAGGCCAAAGCATCTTTCTCCGCAGTTACCACCAGCAAACGGTCACCTTCCTTCAATATCTTGTCAGAAGTCGGAATACTTACATGTCCGTCACGCCATAAGCGGGAGATGACAAACTTCGGGTAACTCATGCGAGCTATATCCTTGATGCTTTTATTGAAAATAGCAGGATTGTGTACTTGAAACGCTGCAATGTAGGTTTTGTTCGCATCGTCTTTCTCTTTTATCTCCAAATCTTCTTTGCGAACCAGCACTTTGCGAATTAATAAAACGGCAAGGATTACACCAACCACCCCCATCGGATAGGCTACCGCACATCCTAAAGCAGGAGTACTGCTGTCCATTCCCATCTGTTTCAATGTTTGTTGTGCAGCTCCCAACGCCGGAGTATTCGTCGTTGCTCCACAAAGGATACCAACCATATCAGGAAGAGAGACACCTGTCGCATAAGTGGCCACCACCGTCAACAATGTTCCCAACAGAACAACTCCCAATGCCAGCATATTCAATGTCACCCCTCCTTTGCGGAAAGAGCTAAAGAAACCGGGACCGACTTGCAAACCGAGAGAATAAACGAAAATGACCAGTCCGAAACTTTCTGCGTAGTTCAACATCTGCGGATCGACCGAAAGCCCGAGATGGCCGGCGAGGATGCCTGCAAAAAAAACAAAAGTGACTCCCAGGGAAACTCCCCAGAAATGCACTCTTCCCAAGCCCAGACCAATGGCAGAAATCAATGAAAGTACCACAACAGCCTGTAAGGCAGAATGTTCGAGAAATAGACTATATAACCACTCCATGTATATAAAAACTAATAGGGCGCAAAGATAAAAACTATTTAGTCCGGTTCAAAACTTTTAAGCTTTCATTTCGCGCCCTATTTATACTCTGAATCATATATCCTGAAATCTTATTGATTACCCTTTTACTTCGTTACCTATTATTTTGTTCCTAATACCTGCTATATTTCTATCTTTACAATCTTATCCTTTCTCTTTTTACCCGCATCTTGTTATCCTTCCAACAATGCTTTTTTACCTCTGTTTCTTTTCGTTTTATCTTTCATCATTTCCCCTGAAACTCTACAAAATTATTTCGTCCATCCAAATAACCGCTTAGCCTGTTTCCACCGATGTACACATCATCCAGGTATGAAACATCATTCGGTCCGTATGACATACGAATGGAAGTCTGCGCATAATTCTCCCAGCTCCAACGGAAATTATATTCATACTGCTCTACTGTCCCGTTAGGATATTCCACCCGTATATAGTCAATTCCCGTACGATCTAAAAAGAAATCCAGTTCCTGACGGCAATAGTTACCGTCCATGTCCCGGTAGAAACTAACCCAGGTACGGCTACACAAATCAGCCGAACGATTATAGTATCCTGCACCATTATTATCATCATCATAGAAACTGTCTATTTCCACTTCGCAAGAGGTAAAACTTACCATCAATATAGCCATCAAAGCCAAACCGAAGTATTTAAATGTGTTCGTTTTCATATTCCTTTATTTTTAACGGTTCTCTAATTATTATCTATCATTTATCTTTCGATAGAACAAAAGTAGAGAATGAATTTTCCTTATGAAACTGAAAACTCCTACTTATCGGGAGGAAATTGCCTAAATCTAGGGGTAAATCCCCCCAATGAAGTCTATTTCAAAGAATTCTTGTATCTTTGCCTCCTGCTAACAACACATGAAATCATCTGTCGCATGAAGTCAATCAAATCCCATATCACCCAACTGCTGAAATCCCTCAATGAGGGAGTATTCGAAAAAGAACATACCATCGCACTCTCCCTATTATCTGCCATGGCAGGTGAAAGTATCTTTCTATTGGGCCCTCCGGGAGTAGCCAAGAGCTTAGTGGCGCGCAGGCTCAAACTGGCTTTTAAAGATGCGGATGCTTTTGAATATCTGATGTCTCGTTTCAGTACACCGGATGAAATATTCGGCCCCGTCTCCATCTCAAAATTGAAAGATGAAGATACATACGAACGTATTACAAAAGGATACTTGCCGACAGCATCGATTGTCTTCCTGGATGAAATATGGAAAGCCGGTCCTGCTATCCAAAATTCTCTTTTGACAGTAATCAATGAAAAGATATATCGCAACGGACAATTTACGGTGCGTGTTCCTCTGAAAGCGCTGATTGCCGCGTCCAACGAACTACCCGCAAAAGGTGAAGGACTGGAAGCCCTATACGACCGTTTCCTGATCCGCCAGTTTGTCGGATGCATTGAACAGGAATATGCTTTCGACCAGATGATTTCTTCTACACGGGAAGTAGAACCTGAAATCCCGGCAAAACTCCAGGTAGACGATGAATTATACAATCAAATACAAGCTGAAAGTGAGAAAGTAGGTATCCACTATACCATCTTCGAGCTGATTCACAATATCAAACGAGAAATCGAACAATATAATACAGGGCGGGATGAAAACACCCCTCCGATCTATATATCCGACCGCCGTTGGAAAAAAATAGTAGGTCTGCTCCGCACCTCGGCCTATCTGAACGAATCTCCGGGAATTCACTTCTCCGACTGCTTGCTGATGAGTGCCTGTCTGTGGGATGAAGTTTCGCAGCTCCCCATCATCGAAAACATAGTGGAACAGTCGATTGCACGGGGAATCAATACATATTTATTGGGAGAAAAACGACTGGAACAGAAACTGGATACGCTGAAAGAAAACATGAAGTCCGAACACAGCCTACGGGAACTTAGCGATCCGGGAATCCAGGTCGTAGATACCTTCTATCATCGCATAGAAGGTTACCACATTGCCGGAAATTTACTCATCTTTGCTTCGGATTACCAGTCTTTGAGGAAAGACAGCAACCGGTTGTTTTATATCCAACAGGATAAATTCCGTCCGGTCAACAAAATCCTGAAAGCCTACGATTTCGTAAAGAACAGGAATATCGCACAAAAGAATATTTATTCCCTCCGAAAAGGGAAACGATCTGTTTTCGTCAACAATCAGGAGTATCCACTACTATGTTATGATAATTGCGAACCTTTGCCAACACAGCAGGACGGCAGTACTCCGTTCGAATTTACATTGCAGGAAGTGATAGATTTACTTCATCAAATGGAGGTAGAATATAAAACAATCTCCGAGCGGGAAACAGCATATACAAAGGAACATCTTTTCTTAAGTTCATCGCAAAAAAGCAAAATTAAGCGAATCTTAGGGGAAACTGCACATATCATAGAGAACTACCGGAACGAACTTCGCATCATCGCTCATGCCCATGAACAAGAGAACAGAGAGTATTAGGCTCAAGCACCTGCAAGACATTTATTACGAAAAATTGCAGGGAATAGCCTATGATGTGTACGACGAACAACTACACAATCTGATTATCCGTCCCGAAGAACTGGATGCGGACATTCACCTGTATTTTCGTCACACACAACCCTCCCTGCAAGATTTCTACTCCCGTTATGCATCGCAATGGGAATACTTTCATGAAATGAATGAAGCATCGGACGCAAAGTTTCTTCAATTCCTGAAAAACAGCGCATACCCCTTCTCCATGAAATATCACCTGGTAGACCTCAACGTAAAATACTACCTCCAACGTTTTAATGCAATCAGCCCGCGTTCCAAAGAATGGAAAGCGTTGCGGACTCTTTTTTTCGACAAGTGGCATACGCTACTCTCGAACAATGAGTTCAACTATCAGATGGAACATATCGAGCAACTCTGTGAGGATTTCTACCGTATTCAACTGGCATTAGCCAAAAATCTTCCGGTACGCGGTGGCTCACGCCTCGTCTGGCTACTTCGCAATCATAAACAGATAGCGGAACAGATTTTAGAATACGAAGAAACGATCAAACGAAATCCCGTTATCCGCGAACTGGTAGAAATCTTAGGCAAAAAACACCAAAGTAGCCGGAAACGTTTCAAAATGACCGCAGGTATTCACCGGGAACAAATTATATCTCATGCCACCCGAAGTGATATTGCAGGCATTTGTGAAGGAAACGATTTGAATAGTCTTCTCCCTCTGGAATATTGTTATCTGGCGGAAAAGAACCTGCAACCCATATTTTTCGAGCGTTTCATAGAGAAGAGACTACAAGTCATCGATTATCAATCGCACGAGAAACAAACCATCAATGATAAGAAAACAGTAGGAAATGAAGTTTCCGAAGAAGCTGAAGGCCCTTTCATCGTTTGCCTGGACACTTCCGGTTCTATGGCAGGCGAACGGGAAAGAATCGCGAAATCTACTCTACTTGCCATTGCCGAATTGACAGAAGTACAACATCGGAAATGTTACGTCATCCTCTTCTCCGATGATATCGAGTGTATTGAAATAACCGATTTAGGGAGTAGTTTCGATCGCCTTGTCGATTTTCTAAGCCAATCTTTTCATGGTGGCACAGATATGGAACCAGTCATCACACATGCTTTGCGAAAGATCAGCGAAGAAGGATATATGGAAGCAGACATCATCACCGTATCGGATTTTGAGATGCGTCCAGTCGATAAACTGCTATCCCAGTCCATAGAACATGCAAAAGCAAAACAGACAAAGATGTATGCCATTTCTTTAGGAGGCAAAAGTGCCGAGACCAGTTATCTGAAATTATGTGATAAATATTGGGAATATAGTGTTCAAAACGCTGAAAGTCTTAATAAAAATAGAATTGAAGAATCAAATATTTAATCAATGTTATAAAACATCTCTTTTTTCTTGTTTTATTTGCAAATTCGACAGAAGTCCGTATATTTGTACTGTGTTTTTCATAGTATTAGATTTAAGGTTAACAAAAGATTGGCTGTCTGGGATAGATAGCCTTTTTTTATGTCCTTTTCTCACGTCAAATATACCGTCACTATCCCATCCGGATGTTTACCCTATCCCATGAAGATACCGTCACTATAATAAGCGGATAGCGTCAATATGTTTCAAGTTCCCATTCCATCGATAAAAATTAAAAGCTTTCGAAAAAAATTTCTTCCGTTTAACATTTGAAACATAGCAGGTTATCTCATTTCACAAAAAACAGGTAAAAAAAATCTTGCTAAAAGATTTGCGTAGTCCAAAAGTTCCCCCTATATTTGCACCGCATTTGAGAGAGAATGCGGGTTCAAGGAAGTTTGGGTGAGTGGCTGAAACCACCAGTTTGCTAAACTGACGTACTCGTAAGGGTACCGGGGGTTCGAATCCCCCAGCTTCCGCAAAATCTCAATATAAAAAGAGCTAAGTTTTATAGACTTGGCTCTTTTTAAATCTATCAAACTCCGGTGGGTTCGTCTAACGGTTAGGACACATGCCTCTCACGCATGTAATACGAGTTCGATTCTCGTACCCACTACCAAAGAAAAAAGAGGAAATGCAGTTTAACTACATTTCCTCTTTTTCTTTATAGATCTCGAAATAAGATTCCTTATCAATCCTCAACCGGACTCTATCCTCCCTTTTCTGTCCTGCCAGATTCACAAACAGATTGAAATACAGTTGGCTGAAAGAAAGGTTGGAACGATCATAAGTAATATCAAATGTCCAGGTTCTACGAAAAGAATCGAACGTTGCATACGATTGCTCACCCCCTTTACACATAAACACTTCCGGGAAAGACGTAGGAGGATAAGGCTGGAATAAACCCGCTAATTGAGCATAAATATAGTCAATCATCCATTCGTCTCCTGTTAAAGTCAATTCTCCCTTTAAACGAAGTTTAATGGCATAACTGGCAGTCACGTCGGACGAAGTATAAACAGGAACCTGGCTTTCTGCCGGATAGTTGCCGTCTTTATATCCAAGACTCATCGTTAGTTTGGATAGACCGACACCATTAAAGCCACTCACCTCCTGATCTGCCAACCGGTTTTTCAGGCTGACCATGAATGTCAGTTTACCGAGCGTCGGATCACCCGGATATTGTGCAAGCGTGTCCAATACATAATCTTCGGTATTGTAACTACGGGCTATTAAATCACCCTTTCCAGCCTCCAAAGCCGGACCACCTCTTTCCACATCCACGTTGCCAACCGGATAATAAATAGCATCATTATCCCTTACGCAACCACTCAAACAGAACAGCAACACTGCCAAACCTATTATCTTATTCATTATCATCTTACCTCTTGATTTTGCGGACAAAGATACATCTTTTTTATACCACACTTGATTTATGTCAACCGTTTTTAGTATTTTTGCACACATCAAGACAGAAAAAACATGGATACATTATTAAGAGAGACTGTAAATGCTGTTGTAAATTCCCGCTTTCCGGAAATGAGTATAGAAGGAAGACGACAGATAGAAAGTATACTGATTCGTGAAGAATTTCCCAAAGGAGCAATAGCGCTGAATGAAGGAGAAGTAGCTCATGAAATCGTATTTGTCGGCAAAGGGATGCTTAGGCAGTACTATTACAAGAATGGGAAAGACGTGACCGAACATTTCTCATACGAAGGATGTATCGTGATGTGCATTGAGAGTTTTCTGAAACAAGTACCCACCCGGCTAATCGTGGAAACCCTCGAACCTTCCATTATCTACCTGTTCCCTCGCGACATGATACAAAAATTGGCAAAAGAGAACTGGGAAATCAATATGTTCTACCAAAAGATACTGGAATACTCCTTGATTGTGTCACAGATTAAAGCAGACTCCTGGCGCTTTGAATCCGCCCGCGAACGCTATAACCTCCTGCTCGAAACACATCCGGAAATTATCAAACGTGCACCTCTGGCACACATTGCCTCTTATCTTTTGATGACACCGGAAACACTAAGCCGTGTGCGCTCCGGTGTTCTATGATTTTAGCGGCTTTTCCGGTATTCTTTAGGAGACATACCAGTGTAATGCTTGAAATACTTTCCAAAGAACGACTGGTTGGCAAAATTCAGCCGATCGGCAATCTCTTGTATATTCATACTTGAAGAATTCAGAAGTGCTTTCGCTTCCAGAATCACCAGTTCGTCTATCCACTCCCCCACCGTTTTTCCGCTGACCTCTTTTACTACTCCCGAAAGATGCTTCGGCGTCAGACACAACTGGTCAGCATAGAATTTCACGCTCCGTTCAGACTGGTAAGACTCCACTAAAGACTCATAAAAACGTTCGAAAATATATTCTTTCCGGCTTTTATTTTTCATGGTAGTAGCATTGGCTGGCGCATGATTGGTAAAGATATTACAAAGTTCAAAAAAGAACCCTTGCATCAAGCCCATTACCACTTCTTTACGATATAAAGCCTCCTTATTCTTCAACCGTTTTCTGATAAATGCATGATATTCCTTCACAGTCTCCTGCTCCTGCGGTGTAAGATTAAAACACGGGTAATCTTTCAGATAAAAGAATAAGGAAAGCACATTACTGATCTTAGGCAATGTCTCCAACAAGTTCTTCGACACAGCAAAGAATATCGCTTTAAAGTCGGAACTGAAACACCGCTGTTCGACAATCTGATTAGGCAGCGCGATCACCATTAATCCGGGGAACAGTTGGAATTCACGTAAACTAATATTAAAAGTACCAGTACCTTCCAGGCAAAGACCTACCGTCAACACCTCCAGTTTAGTCGGTCCATTATACAACGATATAACGCTCTCCGTATCGAAGAGCGCTATATCATTATCAACAACATCAATGTTGCCAGAATCTATATGTTTAGAATGAACTACCGAAGAAATACCTACTTTGGGAACATTTTGAATATACATACTCTCTCTTTTTTGCGACAAATATACCAGCATTTAATCAGATATACAAGCCGTTCAAGAGTATTATCAGACATAATGAACACTTTTAGTTACTTATTGAACAGACCGGAATAAATATTCAGAATCACGTTGGGCAGCCGGCACTGTCCATTTCTCCGGAACAAACTTCCACTGATTCAGGGCTTTGGGGTTCATCGTACCTTTCTTTTCGATATAATTCATCAAATAGAAACGAAGATCTTTATCTGTAGAGAAAATTATGCGGTCCTTCAAATCCTCCTGCGGAATACCCGATCCTTTCGTCAACAGTTCTCCACCACCATTACCACGATAAGAATTTAAGGCCACTTTATATATCTTATCCATACGGAAAGGAGAACCGTCCGCCATACTCGTAATCGTAATCTTTTCTCCCTGCGGTTTTGTCACGTCCACCGTATAAATAATGCCGGAAGCCGAGTCAAAATTAAAGCTGAAGTTCTGGAAAGAAGCCCTGTCTTCCGCACCTTTCCGAGGTTTCTTCTTGAACCAGAGCAGATGATCTTCCGGTGACTTCATCCGGTTCGTCCACATATAATAAGACATCTCCAGAAAATCCTTAATCTCCTTTCCGGACAGAGTCATCACATACAGCATATTCTCATACTTATACAAGTTGAACATATCACTGACAAACACATCCCCTTTCTTTATCTCCGCATCAAACGAAAGCGGAGCGGCAAAAGAGATGTCAGCTCCGGTAATATCGAGCTGTAAAGTATGTATCAAATCAATAAAAGCAGAAGGACCGAAGAAAGCAGGATAAGTAGAGATACTCTCGGTAAAAGTACCGATCTTCTTGGATACAAACTTCTGCACCGTCTCATATTGCGGAGCAAAACGCTTCATGAAATCCTCGCTGATTCCGTAAGCTTCCGTTTCTGTCAACTCCCCTTTGATGTCCTTGCTCTGCACCTTTCCATCTTTCAGCTTCAAGGTCACATCGACATTAGACAATACAATTCCATTGCTGGTCGGATCGATAATCAACACCGAATCTCCGGCTACATTCATCACCTTCTTACATTCGCGGGCATGATCGTGTCCCATCAATACAATATCGAATCCCGGCACATTCTTCGCTACGTTAAGAGAAGCATTCTCATTGTATTTGCCCGACATTTTGAAAGCCTCCTGTCCGGCATGAAACAATCCGATCACCAAATCCGGATTCTCTTTTTCACGGATAATCTTCATCCATTTGCGTGCCGTCTCTTCCATATCGTCGAAACGCAAGCCTTTCCACAGATTTTCAGAAAGCCATGCAGGGATGGCAGGAGTAATCATACCCAATACCACAATCTTCACGCCATCACGTTCCAACACCTTATAAGGAGCCAGATGGGGTTTTCCCGTAGACGTATCAATGATGTTGGCACCCAACACAGAGAAGTCACAAGTGGCTATCCAACGGTCGAACACAGCACGTCCCGTTTCCACATCATGGTTCCCCATATTACCGGCATCATATTTCATGAAATTCATCATTTCCGAACAAAGATGAGGAGACACCGTATCTATATAATTATAGTAATAGGCAGTAGGCTGTCCCTGTAAAATATCACCATTATCCAGCAATATCAGATTCTCTTTATACTGCTCACGCTCTTTCTGCACGAAAGAATAAATACGTGCCAGACTACCCTTCCACTCGTGGCGGGTTATAAAATTGTAAGGATAATAATTACCATGTACGTCACTCGTTTCCACAATCTTCAGCTTCACCACCTTTTCCTGCGCCGCAACAGATAGTACGAGATAGAAAAGCAAGCCATAAATAAATCCTATTCGTTTCATTCTTTTTCTATATTTAGCGGATGCGAAAATACGAACCGTGCCCCACCGGTATAGTCAGGATCGATCCATATACTTCCTTTCCATTTATGCACAATCAATTTACAGATAGACAATCCCAATCCGGTTCCCTGGGCGTACTCATTCAGCTTTTCAAAACGCTCGAACACAAGTCCCTGTTTTTCTTTCGGGATACCGCATCCGGTATCCGTTACCGAGAAAATAGCCATTTGCTTTTCCTCATTCACAGAAAAGTCCAAGGTAATCTTCCCGCGTTTCGTAAATTTGTCGGCGTTGGACAGCAGATTAATGATTACCTGTTGCATACGCTGCACATCCGTCACCATCCGGAAAGTTTCAAAAGAAGTGGAAAACAAGAACTGATTGTCCGACGACTGCCGTGAAAAACTAACAGAGGCAACCACCTGACTACACAACTGCACCACATCACATTCCTCCCACGTCAAAGTCACCCGGTTCGCCTCCAGACGTGAAAGATCGAGAATATCATTAATCAGACGAAGCAACAAATCCGAATTGGTTTTGATAATCTTATAATAAGACTGCTGTTCATCCTCCGTGCTACCGCCCATTGCCAGTACATCCGAAAAGCCGACAATCGAGTTCAACGGCGTCCGTATCTCATGACTCATATTGGCAAGGAAAGCACTCTTCAGACGATTAGACTCTTCCGCCCTGTCTTTCGCTACACGCAAATCCTTCTCCGATTTCAGAAGCTCGTCTTTCAAACGTTTCGTACGGAAATAATAGAAAAGAGAGATACATAAGCCAAGTACCAGAATCACGAACAAAGCACAAGCAGACCATATCTGATAAGTATATTGCTGATAGAACGAAACCGGTTGGTTGACAAGCTGCACTTTAAAAGGCAACACGCTTGGGTGCAGCCCCCACTCTTTCACCTTCCGGCTATCCAATACCGCTTTAGAGCCAATGATCGAAAGATGCTTCCCCGTATCCTCCGGGTGCTGATCCATCCGTATGGACTCCATAGCCATTTCTCCTCCCACTTTCCGATAATCGGGCAGCACTCCTCCTATCGCCCAATATCCAAGGCTCACCGATGAAGGAGTAAAAGCCGGGATGGTAGGAGTAGCCTCCATCATGGCATACGTCGCATTCCGCATGAAATACCCCTCGTTCATATCCACACGCCACGTTCCCACCAAGATAACCGTATTTTCGGGCAGCTGTCTCAATTCCTCAACGATGGTATAAATAGAATGTCTCCGGCCGTCCATCAAAATCAAATCCAGATCGGGAAACTTCTTCATTTCTTTTCGTACCAACGCTTGCATAGTCACTCCGCCATAAGTATTGTCCGAGATAAAGGCAATGTGTTTCGTTTTCGGATAGAAAGCTTGAATCATGGAGATATTACCTTCTATATTATATTGATTGATAAATCCCGATTCCAGTTCGGGAATATCCAGATGATCTTCAAAGATATCGACAGATTCGGGCATCCAGCAATCAAGATTTTCCACCGTATCTTTTGGCAATATCACCACATTACTACTGGCCAGACTGCACATCACCGGCACTTTCACCTGCATTTCATCCCTCTGCGACAAATAGGCAGCCCACGCCTCCTGTCCTAATAAAATAATTTGTGCCGGATGCTTTTCTCCCTGATATTTAGCCAGAATCTGCGTCATCATCGCGCTCCATAACGGAGCCTCCGAGAAACTTTTACAGTTCATGTTTTCGATGACAATGTCGCGCTGTCCTCCCAACTTACTATATTCATCCATATAATCGGAAATAGTGACCGAAGTTTGGTGTGCTGCCGGATTATAAGAGCAAATAATCAGAATAGGTTTCTTATCTTTAGAGACAGCCAATACTTCCGTTGACTGCAGAAGCCAAAGGAAACAGATAAAAAGATATCCAAGACGTCCCAGCATAATTATGCAGTTTTGATGTGTTAATTCATTAATTGAGTTGCAAATATAGTAAAACTTGTCGGGTTTAGCAGATTTATATGTATTTTTGTCGCTCATTTACTCTCAAAAAATACAAATTATGGAATTATTTCACAAGATGATTTCCGGTTTTCTGGGTATACCGGAAAGACAAATAAGTGGTACGCTCCATCTTTTGGGTGAAGGTGCTACGATTCCCTTCATCAGTCGTTACCGTAAAGAAGCCACCGGCGGACTGGATGAAGTGCAGATAGAGCAAATAAAAGAGCAACACGATAAGTTGTGCGACATAGCCAAACGGAAAGAAACGATTCTCGGCACCATCAACGAGCAGGGAAAACTGACTGCCGAACTGGAGAAACGTATCAACGACACCTGGAATCCGACGGAACTGGAAGACATTTATCTTCCTTATAAACCCAAGCGGAAGACACGTGCTGAAGTAGCCCGCCAGAAAGGGTTGGAACCGCTTGCCACCATCCTGATGTTGCAAAGGGAAAACAATCTTAGTACCAAGGCTGCCTCCTTCGTGAAAGGAGACGTGAAAGATGTGGGAGATGCCCTGAAAGGCGCCCGTGACATCATTGCAGAGCAAGTGAACGAGGACGAACGTGCCCGCAACGCGGTACGTAATCAGTTCAGCCGCCAGGCAGAGATTAGTGCCAAAGTAGTGAAAGGAAAAGAGGAAGAAGCGGCAAAATACCGGGATTATTTCGATTTCTCCGAAGCACTGAAACGTTGCACGTCCCACCGCCTGTTGGCCATCCGCCGGGCAGAGTCGGAAGGCCTGCTAAAAGTATCCATCAATCCCGACGACGAGGCATGTATCGAACGCCTGGAACGTCAGTTCGTACGTGGCAACAACGAGTGTAGCCAGCAGGTGGACGAAGCCACAGTCGATGCCTACAAGCGTCTGCTCAAGCCCTCCATCGAAACAGAATTTGCCGCTCAATCCAAAGAAAAAGCCGACGAGGAAGCCATCCGGGTATTCACCGAGAACCTCCGCCAACTTCTTCTCGCCCCTCCATTGGGACAAAAACGGGTGCTTGCCATCGACCCCGGATTCCGTACGGGATGTAAAGTTGTCTGCCTCGATGCACAAGGCAATCTGTTGCATAATGAGAATATCTATCCGCATCCTCCGGTGAACAAAACAGGAGAAGCTGCTTCCAAACTCCGCAAGATGATTGAGGCCTATCAGATAGAAGCCATCTCCATCGGCAACGGAACGGCAAGCCGTGAGACAGAAGATTTCATCAACAGCCAGAGCTTCGACCGTCAGATACCCGTGTTTGTAGTCAGTGAGCAGGGAGCTTCCATTTATTCGGCTTCGAAGATTGCCCGCGACGAGTTTCCCGATTATGACGTAACGGTGCGGGGAGCAGTCTCCATCGGCCGCCGCCTGATGGACCCGTTGGCAGAATTGGTGAAGATAGATCCTAAATCCATCGGTGTAGGTCAATACCAGCACGATGTAGACCAGACAAAACTGAAAAAAGCGCTCGATCAGACAGTAGAGAATTGCGTGAACCTGGTCGGTGTAAACCTGAATACGGCAAGCAGCCATCTATTGACTTATATCTCCGGACTGGGACCGCAACTGGCTCAAAACATCGTCAACTACCGGGCGGAAAACGGAGCTTTCGGTTCACGGAAAGAGTTGATGAAAGTTCCTCGCATGGGTGCCAAGGCTTTCGAACAGTGTGCCGGATTCCTCCGCATCCCCGGAGCAAAGAATCCGCTGGACAACACCGCCGTGCATCCGGAAAGCTACCACATCGTAGAGCAAATGGCCAAAGACCTGAAATGTACCATCGACGAACTGATAGCCGACAAGGAACTCCGCCGGAAGATTAACATCTCCGCCTACATCACACCTACCGTCGGTCTGCCCACCTTACAGGACATTCTGCAGGAACTCGACAAGCCGGGACGTGACCCGCGTAAGGCTATCAAAGTCTTCGAATTCGACAAGAACGTGCGCACCATAGCCGATTTGCGCGAAGGAATGATTCTTCCGGGCATTGTAGGCAACATCACCAATTTCGGGGCGTTTGTCGATATAGGTATTAAGGAGAACGGATTGGTGCACCTCTCGCAATTAGCGGAACGGTTCATTTCCGATCCGACGGAAGTGGTATCCATCCATCAACACGTCATGGTCAGAGTGATGAATGTAGATTATGACCGGAAACGGATTCAGCTTAGTATGATCGGGGTACAGCAAGACTGATTGCTTCCCTTTTTTCTCCCCACCACACGATCAGAATCGTAAAGACAATCATAAGTACTGTGCAAATGAGCGAGCCTTCAAAACCGAAGGCTCCGCCATTCAGTACGTTTTCTTCGGGCATACGCAAAGTCAGCATGCTCGTCGTGAAATTATTTCCGCTCACCTGATAACCTAGAATCGGACCTTGAATCCAATTCCAGAAAAGATGAAGAGAGATAGGGAAACACAGATTCTGGGTATAGAGATAGGAAGCACCCAGCAGCATACCGGCAAGCAATAGATTAAGCATCGGCAGGAAAGCTATTTCCGGATTAAAGATATGCATAAACGCAAATAATGCCGACGAGATGAAGAGTGCCAGGAATTTATTCATATTGGTATGAAGCAGACGTCCGAGGATATAGCCGCGCATCAGAATTTCTTCAAACAACGCCACTAACAGGAAAAACACCCACGACCCCAATAAATCCAACGGCTTAAACTGAAAACCGGTGACTTCTATTTCCCCCAAAACAACAGAAATTCCGAAACCCAGCAAATAGAGCAAGATTGCCATCAGAAGACCATACCACAGTCCACTGGCATGTCCTTTTAAAGAAAGTCCCAAATCAGAAAACGGACGACGTTCGAGACGAAGCAAGATTATGGCGGCAGTAAGAACAGCCAAAAGCATACTGCCTTCCACGAAAATATACCCTACTACTCCCGGATGACGAGCCTCCACTCCAAGAACCAACGACAAGCCTCCGCTGACCAGTGTCCCATACAATCCAATAAATATGAAAAGTACCACAATAAACAGCGGGATACATGCCCACACAGGAAGTCTTTTGGGTTCTTTCTTCCCATCTATGTTGTCTGCCTCCATTTTTACAATTTGTTAATCCGGCTACAAAATTAGATATAAAACATAAAAAAACATCATGTATTCTCTATTTTTCCTATATTTGTCAGAACAAATCTACAAAATTATGAAAATTAAACTACTATTGATAGGTTTCTTACTGGCCGCTAACGCATTAGGAGCCGCCGCCCAAGTGAGTAAGACGTATTATGTGAGTAAGCCCGGTACGCTGATTTCCATGATGACTGAAGAGGAAGCCAACAGTGTCACCCATCTCACACTGACCGGAAAGCTGAATGCAGAGGACTTCCGGCATCTCCGTGACGAATTTGCCAATCTGAAAGTATTGGATATTTCGAACGCAGAAATCAAGATGTATAGCGGAAAAGCCGGTACTTATCCCAATGGAAAATTCTACATTTATATGCCGAACTTCATCCCTGCCTATGCTTTCTCGAATGTGGTAGGCGGAGTGACCAAAGGTAAAGCCACTCTGGAGAAAGTGATTCTTTCGGAGAAAACAAAGAATATCGAAGATGCCGCCTTCAAAGGCTGTGAGAATCTGAAAATCTGCCAGATCCGGAAGAAGACAGCTCCCAACCTGTTGCCGGAAGCGTTGGCAGACAGCGTTACCGCTATCTTCGTCCCCCTGGGCAGCAGCGACTCTTACCGCTACAAGGACAGATGGCAGAACTTTGCGTTTATCGAGGGGGAACCGGTAGAAACTACCCTGCAAGTGGGCGCCATGGGCAAACTGGAAGAAGAGATTCTGAAAGCGGGACTGCAACCCAGAGACATCAACTTCCTGACCGTTGAGGGCAAGCTGGATAACGCCGACTTCAAACTTATCCGTGATTATATGCCGAATCTCGTATCGGTTGATATTTCCAAGACGAATGCAACGGCTATCCCCGACTTCACTTTCTCGCAAAAGAAGTATCTGCTGAATATGAAATTACCTCATAACCTGAAATCAATCGGACAGCGTGTATTTAGTAATTGCGGTCGCCTGTGCGGCACGCTGGAATTACCGGCCAGTGTAACGGCTATCGAGTTCGGTGCTTTTATGGGATGCGATAATCTCCGCTATGTGTTGGCTACCGGAAATAAGATTACGACGCTGGGTGATAATTTGTTCGGGGAGGGAGTTCCGAGCAAGTTGGTTTATAAGAAATAAAAGAATTGAGGGCTGTCTAAAACTTCAACTTACTAAAAACAGCCCTTTTCTTATTTAAAAGAAACATGCTTTTGGCCAATTTTAAGCAGAATGAATATATTCATGATTATTTCACATATAGATTGTTTCCTCTTCCTAAAGCATAGCTTTTGCCCACCTAAAGCTAAGCTTTCCGTTCTCTAAAGCTATGCTTTTTACTTATACTAAAAGAAGTTTCACACTTCTCCTACAAAAAACTCATTTCTCTATTCTCCTTCACCTTTCTTCTGAACTCCTGATAAATAAGCTCTCTACGGGTGAAGGTAGAGTTTTTCATCATTATATTCATCGTATTGCATATGTAAGCGTCTCCGCGATTCTATCTTGTCGCCCTTTTTTCATTCTTATATTTTTGCGATGTATAAAAATGAAGCATTATGGATTTAGCAGAAAATCGATTTGGAAAAACTTGGAAACATTTCCTTGAAGTATTGAAAATAGACTACAATTGTTCTTTAGCCGATGTTTGCCGCGATCAGCATACCACTTTTGGTGGTATGAGTTCCTGGATGTCCAGACGGGGCTATAGCGTTAAACAAGCCAAGGCAGATGTGGTCCGTGATTATTATGGCGGCGTTGAACCCTCCCAACCGCCAACTTCCTCTCCTTCATTCACTCAAATAGCACCCGCCATGTTGTCGGAAGAAGAGTTTAGTCTTGCCGGGATCACAATCACCTTTAACAGTGGAACCACCATTTCGGTCAAACGGACCACACCCGGTGGTGTTATTAAAATGTTGCGCGATTACGAAAGAACGGAGGAGATCCATGTATTCTCTAACATCAGCCAATCGCTACTATCTGTACCAGGGCTTTGTTCGTATGAACCTTGGCATTGACGGTTTATTCAAAATTATACGATCGGAAATGAAGGACTTGTCTCCCGTTTCCGGAGATATCTTTTTATTCTTTGGTAAAAACCGACAAAGTGTAAAAATACTGCGTTGGGATGGCGATGGCTTTCTTCTGTACTACAAGCGCCTCAAAGGTGGAAGTTTTGAGTTACCGACATTTAACCCCAATACAGGTAATTACGAGATTTCTTATCAGGTTTTGTCTTTTATCTTAAATGGAGTGTCATTAAAGTCTGTACGGTTGAGAAAACGTTTTAGGATCTAATTCAACATTCTGATTATTAGTTATTTGCGCTAAAGATATCATCCGGTTTATTTGGCCAATTCGTTGATTTTTTATATCTTTATGCCATGAAAAAGGATGAGATCATAGAGTTATTGAAGGAACAAATCAAGGGATTACGAGATGACAACAACAGACTCTTGGACCAAATAGATGCTTTGATAAAGGAGGTTTCTTCCCTTAAAGAGGCACTCCTTCAAAAAGGCGAATCTCTTAGCAAGCAACAGCGCCTTACTAAGGGACTCGCCAAACTTGTATCCAACACATCCGAACAGCAACAGGCTCCCCAATCTGCCATATCCGAAGAAGAGCGGCAGAAGATAGAAGCGGAAAAAGCAGATAAGCGTAAAGCAAGAAAGAACAATGGGGCCAAACGTGACATGCATTATGAGATGGAGGAAGAAGAACATGTCGTTTATCCCGATGATCCCGATTTTGACATCAATAAGGCCCGGTTGTTTACCACTGTTCCCAGAATATGCGTCCGCTATGAATGTGTACCCATGCGCTTCATCAAGCATGTCTACAAGATACACACCTATACGCAAGAAGGTCGCCTGTTTGAGGGAAAAACACCGGCTTCGGCCTTCTTGAATTCCAGCTATGACGGTTCATTTATTGCTGGATTGATGGAATTACGTTATATACAATCGCTACCTGTTGAAAGAATCATCAACTACTTCGAGAGTCATGGCTTTACGCTGAAGAAACCTACGGCTCATAAGTTGATAGAGAAAGCCTCAAACCTCTTCGAAAATCTTTATAAGTGCATCCGGCAGACAGCTTTGAGTGATCCTTATAAGGCAACCGATGAAACCTATTACAAAATACTCGTCCCGGAAAAGAACAGCAAGGGAAAAGGAGTCAGGAAGGGATACCTTTGGGTGGTTGTCGGCATAAACACCAGGATGATATACCTGCTCTATGATGACGGCTCCCGGTCTGAAAGAGTTATTCTTAACGAATTAGGCAGTTGCAAAGGTATCATACAAAGCGATGGTTACTCACCTTATCGGAAGCTCAAAAGCGATGCTTATCCCAATATCACACGCATCCCGTGCTTGCAACATATAAAACGGAAATTTATAGATTGCGGTGAGAAGGACCCGGATGCAAAAAGAATCGTGGAGCTGATAAACGCACTTTATCAAAACGAGCATAAGCATAAAGTTGGGGCTGAGGGATGGACGGTAGAACAGAATCTTATGCATCGAAAAAAGTATGCGCCGGACATACTCGGAGAAATAAAAGATGTGCTTGATGAAATAGAAGAACGGGGGGATTTATTACCTAAGAGCGAACTGCAGGAAGCCATTACCTATCTTCGCAATGAGTGGAATGCAGTGGTGGACATCTTTAATTATGGTGACACTTATCTGGACAACAATATGGTTGAACGGATGAACCGGTACATATCCTTATCAAGAAAAAACTCATTGTTCTTCGGCAGCCATAAGGGGGCCGAACGAGGCGCTATACTCTATACGATAGCACTCACTTGTAGGATGCATAAAGTGAATTTATTTGAGTATCTCACGGATGTGATAAACAGAACAGCCGAATGGCAACCGAACACACCAATTGAAAAATACAGGGAACTGCTTCCTGACAGATGGGAAAAGGCTAATGACTAAAAAGGGATCATTAGCCTTTTTATTTTAATACACTATATAGAATCGCGGAGACGCTTACGTAAAAAGACGGTGTAAGAGCGCCCCTTCACCCGTAAACACACTATTTATCAGGAATCTGGAAGAAAGGTGAAGGGCAGAAAAATAACTACGTTCGAGAAAGAGAATTGAATATCAATTATGCGCATAATGCTTCTGTCCTGTTATTACAATCAAAGTTACAATTACAGACATAGGGATTAGTAGTATTTTTCAATTCCCCCAAATCCTTTTATCATTTTATTTTCCTTCGTTTTATTGATAAAGTTGTTCAATCGCTTTTCAAATTCTTCCGGCCGCTTTCTGGCAGCTTCAATGTATGCAATTCGGATACGTCTATACGCATTAGAAAATTGTTGGTAATTCTCCCATACTGTTTTATCCTCTTTCAGTTTTCCGATAATATCATTCGGGAAGACAAAAGGGGCTGACAATACTTTTCGTATATTATCTTCCCTATCAGGGTGAATCATATTATGTTCCAGCAACCATTTCAGTCTCTCTTTGTTGGCTTGCGAGTAGGAACTTTTAGGGTTTCTGGGTGTGAAATGCTGGATTTTATGTTCTTTGTCGAGCGCCTTTATGGTGCTGTCGATCCATCCGAAGCAAAGGGCTTCTTCGACAGCGTCGTTGTATGTAACACTTTTTTCGCCCGAAGATTTGGAGGGGAATACAAACCAAACGTCATTGGCGTTTTCAAAGTTGTCTGCCAGCCATTTTCGCCAATCTTCTCTGTTTTCAAAATATTTTATTTCCATAGTGCTAAAAAGAACAGCAACCCATTGTTGAGAATAGGTTGCTGTTAAATTGGTTATTCATCAGACTTCATGTATGGGAGTCAGGGGCTTTTATTCGTCCGGTCACTTATTTGTCTCCGTACATCTTCGCCCGCAATTCCTTAATATGGTCGGAAGTGATATATTCGTCATATTCCATCATCTTGTCGATGATACCGTTCGGTGTCAGTTCGATGATGCGGTTGGCAACGGTCTGAATAAATTCGTGGTCATGAGACGAGAAGAGGATATTTCCTTTGTACGTCTTCAGGTTGTTGTTGAATGCCTGGATAGATTCCAAGTCCAGATGGTTGGTCGGAGTGTCCAGAATGAGGCAGTTGGCATTGCGCAGCTGCATACGGGCAATCATACAACGCATCTTCTCACCTCCGGAGAGTACGCTTACTTTCTTCAATACCTCTTCGCCGGAGAAAAGCATACGGCCGAGGAAGCCTTTCATATATACCTCGTTGCCTTCTCCAAACTGGCTCAACCAGTCTACCAGGTTCAGGTCGGAATTGAAGAAATCAGTGTTATCCAGCGGCAGGTAAGCAGTGGTGATGGTTACCCCCCAGTTGAAAGTACCTGCATCGGGTTTCATGTTTCCGTTGATAATTTCGAAGAAAGCAGTCATCGCGCGCGGATTGCGTGACAGGAATACCACCTTGTCACCTTTCTCTACGTTGAAGTTCACGTCGTTGAAGAGCACCACGCCTTCTTCCGTCTTCTTGCTCAATCCGGAAACTTCCAGAATCTGGTTGCCCGGCTCGCGTTCGGGAGTGAAGATGATGCCCGGATACTTACGTGAAGAAGGTTTGATTTCTTCTACGTTCAGTTTCTCCAACATCTTCTTACGGCTCGTTGTCTGCTTGCTCTTCGCTACGTTTGCGCTGAAACGGCGGATAAACTCTTCGAGTTCTTTCTTCTTCTCTTCAGCCTTCGCCTTCTGGTTCTGTTGCTGACGGAGAGCCAATTGGCTGGATTCGTACCAGAAACTATAGTTACCGGCAAACATATTGATTTTTCCGTAGTCGATGTCTACGGTGTGTGTACATACAGAGTCGAGGAAGTGACGGTCGTGGCTTACCACCAATACGGTATGCTCGAAGTTGGCAAGATATTCTTCCAACCAGGTCACTGTTTCCATATCCAAGTCATTGGTAGGCTCATCGAGCAAGAGGTTGTCCGGATTTCCGTACAATGCCTGCGCCAGCATGACACGTACTTTTTCCTTACCACTCAATTCACCCATCAATACGTAATGCTTATCTTCTTTCACGCCCAGTCCGCTCAATAGCATGGCTGCGTCGCTTTCCGCATTCCATCCGTCCAACTCGGCAAATTTTTCTTCCAATTCGGATACTTTCAGTCCGTCTTCGTCTGTGAAATCTTCTTTTGCATACAATTCTTCGCGTTGCTTCATGATGTCCCACAACACGGTATGTCCCATCATGACGGTATCCATGACGGTATATGAGTCCCACTTGAAGTGGTCCTGACTCAACACCGAGAGACGTTCGCCCGGTCCAAGCGCAATCGTACCTGTTGTCGGGTCCAGATCTCCGTAAATCGTACGAAGAAACGTAGATTTTCCCGCACCGTTCGCACCGATAATACCATAACAATTACCACTCGTAAACTTCAGGTTTACGTCATTAAATAACACTCTTTTACCAAACTGAACCGATACGTTCGAAACTGTAATCATCTTATTATTTACTATTTTACTAGTTACTATTTACTATTTGAGCGTGCAAAGGTAGACATTTAAAATGAATTATGAGCTATCTGATATGTGCCAATCTGACATAAAAGTGTTACCTTTGCTGCGTTTTTTGGCAAAACGGCCAACTTGGCAAAGTTTTTGCAGACGAAATCTGTGACATCCGGTCAGTCCGGTATGTTTATAAGCGGTATCTTGCATAGATAACGTGTGTTTCTAAATAGTAAATAATAAAATAGTAAATACCAAGATGGATCCGAAAGAAAAAAAAGTGAAGGAAGAGGAACTGAATGTGGAGGAAACTCACAATCCTGCGGAAGACCAACCGCAAAACGAACAAGCAGAGGGAACCGCTCCGCTGACTCATGAAGAGGAGTTGGAAAAGGAACTGGAAAAGGCTCAAGAAGCGCTTGAAGAGCAAAAGGATAAATATCTGCGCTTGTCTGCCGAGTTCGACAATTATCGTAAACGCACTTTAAAGGAGAAGGCCGAACTGATCCTGAATGGTGGCGAAAAGAGTCTTGGCAGTATTCTTCCGGTAGTGGACGATTTCGAACGTGCCATCAAGACGATGGAAACGGCAACGGATGTCAATGCCGTAAAAGAAGGGGTGGAACTGATTTACAATAAATTTATGGCTGTTCTGGCTCAAAATGGTGTGAAAGTCATCGAGACGAAAGACCAACCGCTGGATACTGATTTCCATGAAGCCATCGCGGTAATCCCCGCACCGTCGGAAGCACAGAAAGGTAAGATTCTGGATTGTGTGCAGACGGGGTATACACTGAACGACAAAGTGTTGCGCCACGCCAAAGTGGTAGTAGGGGAATAAGGATTCGCAACCCATAAAACTCATAATTTTTAAAGAAGCATGGCAGAAAAAAGAGACTATTACGAAATATTGGAGGTGACGAAGACAGCCACAGTAGAGGAGATTAAGAAAGCGTACCGTAAGAAAGCAATCCAGTATCACCCTGACAAGAATCCGGGGGATAAGGAGGCGGAAGAGAAATTTAAGGAGGCGGCCGAGGCTTATGACGTGTTGAGTAACCCGGAAAAGCGTTCGCGTTACGATCAGTTCGGTCATGCGGGAGTGAGCGGTGCGGCAGGCAATGGCGGTCCGTTCGGTGGTTTCGGTGGCGAGGGGATGTCGATGGATGACATTTTCTCTATGTTTGGCGACATCTTCGGTGGCCGCGGCGGCGGTTTCGGGGGAGGCTTCGGAGGGTTTAGCGGATTTGGCGGTGGCGGTTCACAGCAACGCCGGTATCGCGGCAGTGACCTTCGTGTGAAAGTGAAGCTGACGTTGAAGGAGATCTCTACCGGAGTAGAAAAGAAATTTAAACTCAAAAAATATGTGCCGTGTGACCAGTGTCATGGCACGGGTGCCGAAGGTGACGGCGGTTCGGAGACTTGTCCTACTTGTAAGGGTAGCGGCTCCGTGATCCGTAACCAGCAGACTATTCTGGGCACTATGCAGACTCGCGTCACTTGTTCTACTTGTGGCGGTGAGGGTAAGATTATCAAGAACAAATGTAAGAAGTGTGGTGGCGACGGAATCATTTACGGTGAAGAAGTGGTGTCGGTGAAAATCCCTGCCGGAGTGGCAGAGGGCATGCAGCTTTCTATGGGTGGCAAAGGAAATGCCGGCAAACACAATGGTGTGGCAGGCGACTTGCTGATTCTCGTAGAGGAAGAACCGCATCAGGACTTGATTCGCGACGAGAATGATTTGATTTATAATCTGTTGCTTAGTTTCCCGACTGCTGCTCTGGGCGGAGCTGTGGAAATTCCGACTATCGACGGCAAAGTGAAAGTAAAGATTGATTCGGGTACTCAACCAGGTAAGGTGCTTCGTTTGCGCGGCAAGGGATTGCCGAATGTGAACGGGTACGGAACGGGGGATTTACTCGTCAACATCAGTATCTATGTGCCGGAAGCGCTCAATAAAGAGGAAAAGAGCACGCTCGAAAAGATGGAGGCTTCGGACAACTTCAAACCTAACACGTCAGTGAAGGAGAAGATTTTCAAGAAGTTCAAGAGTTTCTTCGATTAATTTTTTGCTATAATATATAAGGTATAAGTGAGCTGCAATCTTTTTGTGGCTCACTTCTGTTTTTAGGGCTTGTCCTTTTAAAAAAAAGACATATATTTGTGTAGCAAATAAATAGATACTAAATATAGACTTCAAGTATGGCAGAACCTTTTAAGAATATGTACAACAAGCAATTTTTCGATCTGTTTACGAAAGATTTGAGACTTGTTATCGATGATTTTGATGCTCACGGGTTTGTTTCTCAAGTTATGGATGATGAATGGGAAGGCAGGGAACTAAAACAGCGCTGGATACATATCACTAGCATTCTGAAAAAGTTTTTGCCGGCAGATTACAAAGAGGCGATCGCTAAGATTCTTGAGTTGTTGGATCATGTAAAAAGTACGCGGCCTGATTTTTCGGTGATAGACGATACGAAGTTTGGATTGATGCTGGAGTATGGGGTGATTCTGAATAATTATGTCGAGCAATATGGGTTGGATGATTATGAAACGTCTGTCAAGGCGATAGAGAAAATCACACAGTTCACAAGTTGCGAATTTGTGACTCATCCTTTTATAATAAAATATCCGGATGAAATGATGAAGCAGATGTTGGTTTGGTCGAAACATGAGCATTGGGGAGTAAGGCGGCTTGCGTCAGAAGGTTGCCGTCCGCGTTTGCCTTGGGCGATGGCTTTGCCGAATCTGAAGAAAGATCCGACACCTATTATTCCTATTTTGGAGAATCTTAAAAATGATCCGGCAAGATTTGTACGGTTGAGCGTTGCCAATAATTTGAATGATATTGCGAAAGATAATCCGGAAATTGTCATTGATTTGGCAAAGAAATGGAAGGGGGAATCGAAAGAGGTAGACTGGATTATTAAACACGGTTGCCGGACGCTCTTAAAGCAAGGAATTCCAGAGGTGATGGAGTTGTTTGGCTTTGATTCTATCAGAAATAATATTAGTGTGGAGGATTTTCAGATTTCAAGTCCTAAGGTTAAAGTCGGGGATTCGTTGGAGTTTGGTTTTAACTTGTTGAATCATAGCAATAAGACAATCAAAATACGGCTTGAATATGGTATTTATTACCAAAAAGCAAATGGAACGCTGACGAAGAAAGTTCATAAAATCAGCGAAAAAGAATATGCCGGGAATTCTACCACACGAATAACGCGAAAGCACTCTTTCCGTGTGGTTACAACGAGAAAATTCCATCTCGGGCTTCATCAAATTGCTATAATAATCAATGGGAGTGAATTTGAAAAATATGATTTCGATTTGATTGGGTAATTCGATTTAATTGAGTTATTCGACTGGATCGGGTAATAACCACACTACATATAATATGGATTTCTGCATTAGCTATTATCTATACAAGTGCTGCAACAGAAAATATAAATCCTCGATTCTCCGGATGAAAATCGAGGATTTTTTATTTTGATTACTACTATCTTCTTCCTAATACCCCGGATTCTGTTTCAACCTCTCATTCATCACCCGTATTTTCTCCGGTATAGGGAATACAGTTGTATATCCACTTGCCTCATCCGGTAGTTGCGGACGGCTGCTGTAAGCTCTTGTAAACTTCCCGAAGCGGACTAAGTCCTGTCGTCTCCATCCTTCCCAAGCCAGTTCCAGCTGACGTTCGGCAAGGATATTCTCTAAAGTGGCAGTGCGGGGAGAAGCGTTGACACGGCTACGAACTTCATTAAGTTCTTCATCTCCGTTTGCTCCGTTCCGGACTTTCGCTTCACTCTTCATCAACAAAGCGTCTGCATAACGGAACAATACAATATCATTCTCCATCAACTTACCGTCTTTTGTGGCAGTCGGGTCGACTTCATACTTTTTCATGCGGGCTCCTGCGGTTTGTTCGTATGGGGTATCTGTTATATCCAGAGATACTTTCCAGGGCAGATATTCCAGTACCGTTCCATTATCCAGTTTGATTATGTTTCCTTTCAGGTCGTGGACAATTCCTGCAAAATAGCAAATATCAAAACGGGGATCTTGTTCCGCGGTTTCATAACCGAAAGCTTCGAGGGCTTCAATGGTGGCGCTGGGACCGTTCTCACCGCTTAGTCCGTAAGCCTTGGCGTGATTATAGTGGCGGGAACGGAAGAGATATTGCATCTGGTTGGTGTACAGAGTTTTATTCATCGGGATAGTGAAGACATTCTCTACGGACGGTTCGTTGAATATAGAGAAATTCGTTTCGTATTCCGGTTCCAGTTTGTAGCCCATAGTCTTGAGTTGGTCACAATAGTAGATGACTGTTTCCCAGGCATTTAGTTCGCTGCCGTTCACTGTGAACTTTATATTTTTTCCATCCGGGCGTTGTCCGTCCGTCCAATCATTGTCTGTATAAACTTCGGAGTTCAAAGCCAGTTTGGCCAGTAGGAAAGTTACTACGGGGCGAGTGATACGGCCATAGTAAGGGCCGGACTGGTTGCTATGTGCATCGCTCAACAAAGGAACCGCCTCTTGCAATTCCTTGACAACAAAGTCAAAGACCGTTTTTCGTTCACTTTGCACTACATCTTTCATTGCTACGGAAGAGGATTGAACTAGCGGGATGCGTCCGAACAAATCCATCAGGTAATAATAATACATAGCCCGCATGGCACGTACTTCGGCACGGTATGCCGGCAGTTCCGTAGCGGAATGAGTTTCGGCGAATTTGTCTATCCGTTCCAGTGATTTGTTACTTAACATGACGACTTTATAGAGATATTCCCATGTAGCCTGAATGGCATCATTCTCTATTCCCCAATCGTGCAGGTAAAGTCCTTGCCAAAAACCACCGTCATACCAGTCACCTCCACGGGTGGGGATAATGGCTTCGTCGGAGGTAAAGGTGTTCAGGTCGTAGACTCCCCTACCCGTTCCCTGCAATCCCTGACTATCACTATAACCGCCTACGTATGTATAAAGCGAAGCTACTGCATTGAGATATACTTCCGAGATTGTATTGTAAACGTCATCTTCGGGTAACTTATCTTTCGGATTTTCCTCCAAAAACTTACTACATGAGAATAAACCCAGGCACGTTATAAGAAGGAATACCAGCACTCCCGAAGGACGTAAGATCTTCTTTGAAAACAGTTCCGCTATCCTTGAAAGCAGTTCTTCTTTCTGCAAAAAAAGACTTTTATTTTTCATATATTGTTTCATCATCTCCTCCTCCATTAAAAGTTAATACTCAATCCCAGTGTGTACGTCCGCGCCAACGGATATCCCCGTTTATCATCCACGCCTAAAGTGGAGTTCACCGTTGAACTGTTAATCATGGGTGAAAGTCCCGAATAACCGGAAATGGTTGCCAGGTTGTTGACTGTAAATGCCAGACGCAGGGAACGGACATATTTCTTCAGTTTCTGCACTTTCTCAATCGGCACGTTCCAACCCAGCGTCACATAGTCGAAGTTGACATAATCTCCCTTTTCCAACCAATAGTCGGTGGCGGTTTGATCCTTGATGTTCTGTTTCGGGGCTTTCTTCATTACGTTATAGTCGGGAAATATATTCATGTTCATATAGGTCAGGGAGGTTCCGTTGTAAATTTTATGTCCGAAAGCTCCGTTAACCTGCAAAGACAGGTCGAAACGCTTGTAGCGGAAACTGATGTTGGAGCCAAGAATCGTTTTAGGTACGGCTTGTCCTGCTACGTAGCGGTCTTCACCATCTTCAAGGCTGACACCTCCGCCATTCAGATCGGCGATGCCATAGGTGTATCCGCCGTTTCCGTCGGATTCCAGTCCCGTACTGTGGGGAAGATAGAACACGCCCAACGGTTGACCCACCATCTGATATACGATGTGGTTGTATCCTCCATGAAAGCCGGCTCCGTCGAGGCTAGCAAGACTTTTATATTCGGGAGCAGAAAGCATTTCGCCGTTGTACATACCGCTTAATGAGAGCAGTTTGTTGCGCTGGAAAGTGATATTGGCATTGATATTCAGTTCCATATCCTTGGTCTTCAAGGGGGTGATGCCGATGGCGATTTCCGTACCCCAGTTGCGCATGGAACCGATGTTGGCAAGCAAGGTGTTATAGGTGAAAGGGGGTATGCTTACGTTGTAAAGGTAAAGCATGTCTGTGGTTCGAGAGTTGTAATAGTTGGCGGAAAGCAGCAGGCGGTTGCCGAAAAGAGCTACGTCGATACCGGTATTAAAGGTATGTTTCACTTCCCATTTCAGGTCGGGATTCGTGTTCCGTAAGTCTCCTAAAGATACGACGGCGGAGTTTCCGACGGGGACTACACCGTTCGGCTTTACAAGGTTCAATGTAGTGTATGAGTCAATCCCACTCTGATTACCTGCCAGACCGTAGCCAATACGGAATTTCAGATTATCCACCATCGGCAACTGCTTCATAAATTCTTCTTCACTAATCACCCATGCGGCAGATGCGGAGGGGAAGAATCCCCATTTGTGGTTCGCCCCGAATTTGGAGGAAGCATCTGTACGGGCGTTCAGCGTCAGTACGTAGCGGTCGGCGTATGTATAGTTGAAACGTCCCATGAAGGATGCCAGACGGGGTTGGTCGTAGTAAGAATTAGTGCCTTCCCACAAACGGAGTGCGCCTGCCTGAAGATTATTATACCCGAATTTGTCGGTGCTGAAATTGCTTACTGTTGTATAATATCCCGTGTAGGTTTCTTTTTGAAGTTCGGCAAGTGCCAACACGTCAAAGAAATGTTTTTTCCAGTTTTTCTTATAGGTCAGCATCATGTTGCCCAGCAAGGATTCTCGCTTTTTGGTTCCTTTGTAAGCCTGGCCGTTCGCCCAGACGGAGGTGGGGAGGTATTGCGAATTTTCCACGATATTATAGGTATAGGCACCGAAGAGGTTAAGTTTCAGCCCTTCCAGTAGATTGAAAGTCAGACGGGCATGCGTGCTGATGTGCGAAGTGGCATCATCGTCCTGCACTTCCATCCATGCCAATGGATTGGTGATTTGACTGGCGGTCGTTATTCCATCCCAAGAATTGGTGACGGGGTCTTTATGGTTGGGATAGGTGGGGTTGAATGTGGCTGCCGAATAGAACGTTTTCTGATAATCCACCAGATTATGATTCTTCTGAATGGAACCGAACATTCCCAGCTCGCAGTTCAGGAAGCCGTCGAACATTTTCTGATTCATGTTCATATTCGAAGTGAAGTTTTTCATGTCTTCATTCAGAATCACTCCCTGACGATCCATGAAACCAAGAGAAACGCGATAGCTGGACTCACTGGAACCGCCATAAAAGGCGATGTGATGGTTTTGTTGTAGTCCTGTCTGTTCAATTTCTTTCTGAAAATCGGTATTATTTCCTTTGTCCAGAATGGAAATCCCGCGTTCCGAAGCGACACGGCGGTACTCATCGCCGGACAGCATTTTCAGATTCTTGTAGACGGTGGAAATTCCGAAGCTACCGTTGTAGGCTACCTGTGTTCTGCCGCTCATTCCTTTTTTAGTGGTGACCTCGATCACACCGGAAGCTCCTCGTGAACCGTATTGTGCGGTTTCGGAAGCGTCTTTCAGAATGGTGAAGCTCTCAATATCCGTAGGGTAAATGGAGGTGAGCATACTCAAGTCACCAAATACTCCGTCGACGATTATCAAAGGGTCATTGCCACTGGTCAGTGAGGTAGTTCCCCGCAGGCGTACTGCATCCAAGGCTGCCGGACCATTTGACCCGCGTTGGATAGTCAAGCCCGGCACACGTCCGCGGATTGCTTCCAAAGGGTTCGTTATCTGGTCTTTATTCATCTGTGTCTCCGTAATCTTCTCTACGGAACCGGAGAGGGTTTTCAAACTTCCGGTGGCATATCCAACTGTTATCAATGAGTCTATGGGCGTGACGGGGATCTTCTGCGCCAAGGTGCTCTCGCACGGGATTACCAGAAGAAGAAGGCTGTAGAAAATGAGTCTAGCGTGTTGTACCATATTCTTAGTTTTTAAGGTAATAATACAAATATAACAATAAAAGAGGGAATCTGGTTGAGTAGATTCCCTCTTTTATTCATAAATGATATTGACAATGTCTATTTCACGATTATCTCATCCGTAAATATCCAACCTCCGAATTCGCTTCCGGCCTGTGCCTGGTAACGTACGTATCTTCCTTTTGCTTCTCCCTGCCATGAAATATCCGTAAACCGGATAGGGGTTTCTTTGCTCACTTCAAAGTGTTGTTTTTGCAACTCCGTGAAGTTAATTCCATCATCGGAAATGGAAATAATCACTGTCTCCGGCAGGAATACTTCCGCGCCGACCACTTGCATAAAAGCGGCGGTGATGGAATGGATAGGGGTTTCTTTTTCCATATCAATCGTCACATCGAGACGGTTGTCCGAGATAAATCCTTGCCATGAACCATCACCGTAAGTCCAGTCACCACGTATGCCGTCTGTCAGGGCTGTGTTGCCTTGTGCGGGATAATGGGGGCTATAGGAGGAGTTATAGGTCACTTTTTTACCGAGCGCCAAATGGCTGACTGGTTGAAGAGATTCGGGACGGCTGCCGATTTCTTTGCTCAAATCGAAAGGATGGTATCCTTTTTTCTGTAAATCGGCCACTGCTGACAGTGCGCGGGTATGGAAATCGGGCCACGACTTACGTTCCGGAGCCGACCAGGCTACTTCCGCCAATGCCAGCATACGGGGATAAATCATATATTCCACGTGTTCGGGAGTGGGGATATATTCCACCCATAGGTTACCCTGCACACCATAGACTAACTTTGCCTGCTCCGCAGTTAAGGAAGCGGGGACAGGATCGTAGGCATATACTTTCTTCAATGGCAGGTAGCCACCGATAGCTTCCGGCTGGGAGTACGGGGCGTCCTGATAGCTGTCCAGATAACAGTATGCACCCGGTGTCATGATGGCATGATGGCCGGAGGTGACGGCAGCAATACCACCCTCTTCTCCACGCCACGACATAACGGTTGCATTGGGCGCGATACCTCCTTGCAGAATCTCGTCCCATCCCAAGAGACGGCGTCCGTGATTGTTGAGGAACTTTTCGATACGGTGTATCAGATAGCTTTGCAGCTCGTCTACATTGGCCAGATGCTCGTCTTTCATTCTCTTCTGACATTTCGGACAGGTCTTCCAAGCCGATTTGCCGGCCTCATCACCTCCTACATGAATGTATTCGGAAGGGAAAAGTTCCATGACTTCCGTCAGTACATTCTCCAGAAAGGTGAAAGTTTCTTCATTACCGACACAGAAATCGGAGTTCTTGTAAGGTTCTCCCGAACAGGATAGCTGCGGGTAGGCAGCCAGCACTTCTTCCGAATGGGAAGGCATTTCAATCTCCGGAATCACCGTGATGTAATGCTGACGGGCATATTCCAGTATTTCACGAATATCGTCCTGGGTGTAATAGCCGCCGGAAGCTCCGGGTTCATCGTAACGGAGGTATTTACGTCCGCCGTTCCACCATTTCTTCCAGGTGGGGTCTGTACGCCAGGCTGCAAAATCGGTCAGTAAAGGGTATTTCTTGATTTCAAGCCGCCAGCCTGCCGCATCGGTCAGGTGCAGGTGCAAACGGTTGATTTTGTAATATGCCAATGCGTCTATCTGCTTCTTTATAAACTCTTTGGTAGAGAAATGACGGGATACGTCCAGCATCAGTCCGCGATAAGCAAAACGAGGGGTGTCTTCTATCTCGACAGAGGGTACGGAATAGCTGCCTGTGCTTGCCGGTTGCATCAGCTGTAACAGGGTTTGCATTCCATAGAATAATCCGGCTCCCGAAGTTGCCCGGATCTCGATTCGTTGAGAGGTGACGGAGAGTGTATAGCTTTCCGGTGATGGCAATTGGGGGGTCTTGGGGGTTATCAATAAGAAAAGCATCTGTTTCCTGTCTTTCATTCTCGCTTCTTTCAGCTGAACAGGTAATGCTTTCAGGTAATTCTCCCAGAGTTCCGCTTCTCCACCTTGCAGGTTTGTATAAAGTTTAGTCTTTTCTGACAGTAAAAAAGAGCCCGTCCCCTGCTCCATTTTTAATGGGACAGGTATGACGGACTGTGCCAAAATGGGATGTGCATGGAAGCACATCCCCAATATCCATAAGAAAAGACAAACTTTAGGGTATTCTTTTCTTATATTCATTAATCAATTTTGATTTCGTCTACAAATAAAAATGCGTTTTTACCTTTTCCTCCATGCCATGCCGGAAGTGATTTCTCCGGTGAAGCAATGACTCTCACGTATTGGGTGGTCACAGGAGCAAAGGTTAGTTTGTGCTCAACGATTCCGTCTTTGTCTGTCTCTTTCATCTCCGGATATTCTTCGGAAGCAATCTTTTTGAAGGTCTTGCCATCATCTGAAGTTTCTACGGACAGGTTTCTGGCATCAAATACCCAGTCCCCTTTTGCTACATTGGTAGAGATTGCCACGCTTGAGATTTCAGTAGGTTGCTGGAGGTCGATAGTCATATCCATGTCGTTTCCGTTGAAAGCGATCCAACGGCCTGACTTATAGCTGCTATTTCCTTTCAGACCATCTATCAAAGTGGAAGCTCCTTTGAACAGGTATTGTTCATTGATAGGCTGATTGGCTACAATCGGCTTCATGCTGGATTTGCTGAAATCAATCTTCTCTGTCACTGTCTTGCTTTCGCCGTTGGGACGAATGGCTTTGGCGGACAGGGTTACATTTTCCTTGATTTTCAATACTCCTTCGTAAACGGGGGAAGCGGCAGTAGGTTCTGTGCCGTCTAATGTATAGTAAACAGGGGCACCGTCGATGGTAGACAGGGTAACGTCCATTGTTCCTTCTGCCGGATTCGGGTCAAACTCGGCTTGTACGTCAAATACGTGTTTAGCGTAATTGTATCCTTCTGCATCGTACCACTTAATCAGTTGTGGAAGACGGGACAGGAAGTCGGCATAGTTTTTCTTTTCGGGGCTGGACCACTGAATTTCACACAAAGCAGCCCAACGAGGCAATACCATGTATTGTGCATGCGGGAAGGTAGCGATGTATTCTGTCCAGAGGTTGGCTTGCACTCCCTTGATGTATTTCTGTTCTTCCGGAGTAAGAGAAGCCGGCATCGGCTCGTAGCTATACACTCTTTCCATCGGCAGATAACCACCGATACCGAACGGTTCGTTTTCGATGTCTTTAGCTTGGTAGTAGTCGAAATACAGATAGGTGTTCGGTGTCATGATGACATCGTGTTTCTGCTTCGCAGCTTCGATACCACCTTTCTCACCACGCCATGACATCACGGTAGCATTCGGAGCAAGTCCGCCTTCGAGGATTTCATCCCAACCGATGATTTGACGTCCGTGGTCGTTCAGGAATTTCTCAATATGGTTGATGACAAAGCTCTGCAAACGTTCTTCTTTGCTGTGGCTCTGATCTGACTTCAATCCCAATGCTTTGATACGTGCCTGGCACTTCGGACATTTTTCCCATCTTACTTTCGGGCATTCGTCGCCCCCTACATGAATATATTGTGATGGGAAGATTTCAATCAATTCACCATAAACATCTTCCAAGAATTTCAATACTTGGTCGTTTCCGGCGCAAAGCACATCCTCGGATACACCCCATTGTCTCCATACTTCGTATGGACCACCGGTACAACCCAGTTCAGGGTAAGCGGCAAGGGCAGCTTGCATGTGTCCCGGAAGGTCGATTTCGGGAACAACGGTGATGTAGCGTTCGGCTGCATAATCTACAATTTCTTTGGCTTGTTCCTGGGTGTAGAATCCACCGTAAGGTTTGCCGTCGTATTCGCCGGAGTTACGTCCGATGACTGTTTCTGTTCTGTTAGCACCGATTTCAGTCAGTTTCGGGTATTTTTTGATTTCCAGACGCCAACCTTGATCGTCGGTGATATGCCAGTGGAGGCGGTTCATGTTATGTAAAGCCTGCATGTCGATGTAGGTCTTTATTTCATCCACGGTAAAGAAATGACGGCTGGTATCGAAATGCGCGCCACGATAGCCAAAGCGGGGAGCGTCATTGATTTCTACGGCTGGCATGGCAATATCCGCACCGACAGCCACAGGCAATGATTTGCGCAGGGACTGGATGCCATAGAATACGCCGGCTTCCGTAGGACCAGTAATCGTGATTCCGTCACCGGTAACTTTCATCTGGTAGGATTCCGGATTTTCGTTCTCCGTGCCTAATGCCAGTACGATTGCGTTTTTACCTTCTGTTCCGGCTTCAATGGCGAAATCTTTTCCGGTAGCCGTTTTCAGATAGTCTGCCAGGAATTTTGCGTTGCGTTGCATCTTCTCGTTTCCTTCCGGATAGAGAATTTTCACACTGCTCTTGAGGATGAAGGGACTTCCTTGAGCGGTTACAATTTCTTGTGGCATGGGGATGATCTGGTAGTTGGCTTCCTGTTGCGCCGATTGGCAAGAGGCAAAAAGTCCTGCTAGTGCCAGACATCCGGTTAATTTAAAGAGTTGCTTCATAAACTAAAAAATTAAGTGTTAAGTTATTAATAGATTAATTATAAGTTTCACGAATATGTTTGATTGTCAAAGGCAGCTCCTCTCCTTTCTTTATTTGGGGAGAAGTGATGACGACCGTTTTACGTTCTCCGGGAAGAAGGTCGAAAAAGTTGTCGCTGAAACGGGCTCCCTGCAAAGGAATTTCAATAAAGACATCTTTTGCAAGAGCGGGAGAAAACAATGTCAGTTCACACATGCCGTCTTTCTGTTTCATCTTGCAGGAAACGGTTGTTTCAGGCAGAAGCAGGTCTTTTGTTTTTCTAAAGAAGTATACGGTTTCGGCAAGGGTGTTTCCTGCCTTGTCTTTCAGGGTCAGTTGCATGAAACAGCGTTGCTGTTCTTCCGGTGATAGCCAGGTGTCGGTTTTTATACGGTACACGCATTGGGAAGTGTTAGCCGGAACTGTCAATGTGTTGAGTCGTATCGGCTTGCCTTGTTTCTTTCTGTCAAAGTCTGTTACTTCCATTTCCAACATCAGGTGGTCTTTGGTGTCCGGACAGTCGGAAATCAGGTAGATATTGAGGCTGTCGTTCTGCTGGATAGGATTGATGAGGATTGGAGCAAAGACTCGTTTGGCTTGGTAATGCAGGGCTTTCCAGTTACCGTAATAGTCGATGCTCGACCAGGATACTACCGGCCAGCTGTCATTCAGTTGCCAATACAGGGTACCCATACAGTAAGGACGGTTCCGGCGGTGTGCTTCCAGTCCGTGACGCATTCCTTGTCCTTGCAGTACTAGTCCGACATAGACAAAGTCTTCAAATTTTTCGGGGATGATATAGTCGCGCTCCATGTAGGTACGAATCAGGGCGTTGCCGATACTGCTTTTCTGATGAGCATTCATCACTTCCGATTCTATCTGATAATCTTCCGGAGCGGCGAAAGTGGAGATGGTCTTCATTTCCGGGAAGGACTGAAAACCGAATTCGCTCATGAAACGGGGCAGGTCTGTATCGAGTGACTCGAATGTTTTTTGACCATACCAGACTCCCCAGTTATGGCTGTCTCCTATCCCCCAGGATTCAGGACGCCCCCAGTTGGCAAAATACGGGGAGCTGTGTATGTAGAAACGGCCGGCATCCAGTTCCTTAACCTTGGCTGGAAGGAGCTGATGGAACAGTTTGTCGTAGCCTCGAAACATTTCCTGATAGATTTCGGGCGGGAAGTTCTTGTCGAATCCCCAATATTTTAAGGCTTCCAGTATTTCGTTATTGCCGCACCACATCGCCAGGGAAGCATGATTGCGAAGGCGACGGATGTTATAGCAGGCTTCCGCCTCTACCCTTTTCAGAAAGGTGGGGTCGGACGGATAGGGAGTGCAGGCAAACATGAAGTCTTGCCACACCAGTATTCCGTTTTCATCTGCCAGGTCATAGAAACGGTCATCTTCGTACGTTCCACCTCCCCATACACGAATGACATTCATGTTCGCTTCGCGGATGTCGCGGAATAAGGTTTGGTAGCGTTCGGTAGTGACGTTAGTCAAGAGTGCATCCTGGGGGATGTAATTGGCTCCTTTGGCAAACATAGGTACACCATTTACTTCAAAATAGAAGGATTCTCCGTCTTTATCTTTTTCATTAACGAGGCGAACAGTACGCAGTCCTATCCGGTGCGATTGCTCGGCTACGACTTTATCTTCTACTATGATTTGAGCGGAGAAATCATACAGGGCGGGCTTTCCCCATCCATTCGGCATCCAACGTACGGGGGATGCCACTTCGGAAGGTATGGAAACATGATTGATTCCGGGCTGTAAGGTGATTGCCTGGCTGATGCTTTTTTCTGCACTTCCTTCGAATGAGGTATTGATTCTCACCTCTGCCTGAAGTGGCCGGGGGAGTATGTTGTTTATTTCTAATTCATTAGACAGGTTTGCGAGCTGGTCGGTCAGTGCGAGTTGTTTTACGTGGTAGTCACTGATAGAAGCTGCGTCATAAAAACGGATGGTCACCGGACGCCAGATGCCGCTGGTCACCATGCGGATTCCCCAGTCCCAGCCATAGCTGTAAGGGGCTTTACGAGAGAATATGCTTAAATGTTTGTCGTAATGGTCGTTGTCTGCCGGATAGTTGAATCCGTTCGAGTTATATTGAGGCAGTGTCTGCCGGATGGGGGAATGAAAATAGATGTGAAGAAGGTTTTCTCCGATACGGAGTTGGGACTTGACGGGTATGGTATAGCCGACAAACATGTTATCGGCTTTCAGCAACAGTGCTCCATTGAGGTATACATCGGCGTACGTGTCAAGACCTTCAAAAACCAATTGGGCGTCATCCCGTTTCAGTTGTTCGGGGGTAACTGTAAAAGCAGTCCGGTATTCCCAGTCTTCATTTTCCACCCACTGAATCTTTTGTTCATTGATGCCATAAAAAGGATCGGGAAGTTGTTTATGGTTAATAAGATCCTGATGAACGGTGCCCGGAACCTGTGCCGGTCGCCACAGCTCCGTCCCTGCCTGGGAAAACTCCCAGCCTGTATTTAGAACGACAACTTCGGAATTGTCATTGCTCTGTGCATATGCCATACTGCAACAGCATAGTAGTTCACATGCTATTTGAGCCTTTTTTCCGATCAAATTAATCATCATAGTGGGGGCATTAGATATTAACGGATTCAAAGATATTATTTTTTCAGCAAATTTCACTGATAATTTAACAAAATATGTTGTTTTTGCACGCCACGATAAATATACGGTTTTATTCTTTTATCATATCGGATAGTTTAACCGCTATTATATCTATCATTTCATTCCTAACAAATCTGTTAATTTCACCGCCTGAAAAGTCATGTGTCCCACACTGCTCTCATATAGAATACCGATTGTCTCTTTATCAATCATCGTCAGGCAACTATATCCCCATCCTTCTGCTTCGTCGAGCATGATTTGATGTTCGGGCAACCAGGTAAGTCCTTTATCCAGACTTGCTTTTATTGTTATATGATTGCGCCCTTTAGTTGTATCCGGATTTGAAAACAACAGGAGGTCTTTATTCAAAATGTTGTCCTTGGCATCGACATGAATCAGACTGGCCATACATACCGGTTCCTGAAGTGCCTTACGTGAAGACGGATGTTCTGTCCAGGTTTTTCCCAAATCTTTGGTTAGGGCGACAGCACGGCTTCCTCCTCTATTATCACGCATATTCAGCATCAATACTCCCGGTTCTATTTCAGCAACTTGTGCTTCCGTTGTATTTGTTCGTGCCATATTGTGCATTTTCCACGTTTTCCCCCGGTCTTTACTATACATGATTCCTGCATTCGGAACACGGGTAGAGTCTATAAACTGAGTTGGAAATACTAATGTGCCGTCGCTCATCGTTATTCCACGTCCGGGTCCTTGAAGGAGAAAATACCAGGACGGATCTTTTACCTGCTCTGTTATATTGATCGGTTTCGACCATGTTTTACCATCGTCTGTGCTCTTTGCCAATATCAGCTGTGCGGTATGGTTTATATCCATTCCCGGATGGGAGCTCCACCAGGCACGTTGATTACCCATACCATGTGTCCATGCGGCAACCACCCAGACGGTATTCGTTTGAGTATCTACCAAAATAGAGGGATCTCCCACCCCATTCTGTGCTTTAGGCAAACCACCGTACTCGCCAAAGGAAAGCGGAAGACGCATCTTCTCCCAACTCTTCCCTCCATCGGTGCTACGGCTCAAACCCACATCTACATATTCCTGCAAATCGACACTACTGTTGTATCGAACATCATACACACCTAATAAGGTTCCTTTATTGGTAGTCACCAACCCGGGAATACGGAAAGAAGCAGAACCGTCATCACCTGCATGACGAACTCCGACTGCCATCCGGTGAACTATATTCTTTGGAGAAATAGATTTACAATATATTTCTGTGCCATCCACCTTTACAGCACGTAAATCAGATACAATTTTGGTATATAAAGAGGCATCCTTTTTCATCTGTAGACTAATCCAAAAATAGTTTACACCTGGAAATAATTTGTAATTACTTCTCAATACCACTTTTTCTGATGGTTGCATCTCTGCACATTTTATCGAATAAGAAGGATTAGCTGCCAATGTTCCACCCGGACGATGACTGGAAATGTATTCTACAGGAGCAAAGCGATTTTTGTCTTTATCCTGCAACGCCTCTGTTCCTCCATAATAAAGTTTGATTGCCTGAATATCAGTCAAATTCGTACTTTTACTGAAATCCAGAATGATTTCATCAAGCATCTTGCTTTCTTTTGCATCCAAACGAATATAGAACAAAGCATTGTCATGCCGCTCAATCAAAATAGGGATTTGCGTTTCATGGATAAACACTGTGTCTGAAGCTTTTACGTCATAAGAATATCCTAATAAGACAAGGAAAAGTAAATAATAAATTCTTCTCATAATGGGGGTATTAGTTAGTTTAACGCGATAAAGATAAAACTTTTCTACCATAATATTACTATGCAGGCAGCAAACTTTCATTTTACCAAGTTCTGGTAGGACTAGTCAATACTTTGACCACGGTTCTGGCTCTTG